>Ga0070741_10000019_pt1 | contig 584090 bp, 566 predicted proteins | sample Coa_R1_4_FD_66440 | JGI IMG/M metagenome (GOLD analysis project Ga0070741, IMG submission 66440) | Surface soil microbial communities from Centralia Pennsylvania, which are recovering from an underground coalmine fire - Coalmine... | ecosystem: Environmental > Terrestrial > Soil >...
GCCGTAGAAGTCGGCGATCGTATGGTCGGTGCCGAGCAGCGAGTCCGACTTCACCTGCGCCGAGATGCGCCGTACGCGCCGCAGGGTCGGGATATAGGCCCAGCCGTCGTCCTCGCGATGGGGATCTTCGTAGCGATAGACGATGAAAGCGGTGCCGCGGATATCGAACGGGGTGTAGAAGCCGGTGAACTCCTTGAACTCGAACTGTTTCGCATCCGGCACCGGCAGCGTATGGCTCTCGAGCTGGGCGAGGTGGGTGAAGTAGACCCGGCGATAAAAAGCCGACATCGTACGCTCAAACTCGCCGCCGCCGCCATAGATCTGCTTCATCTCGTCCGCGGTCGGCACGTGGTAGTTGAGGTTCTCGATACCCGAAGCCTGGAGCCAATCGCTGGGAGGATCCGACCACGTCGGGATTGTGTGCGAGCCGCCGAAACGCATCAGGGTAACCGGCGGGATCGTGAACAGTCCGAAGTTCTGCCAGCGCCATTCAAAGTTCCACGCCGCCTTCCATCCCGCGTCTGGGTCGCTCTCCTTAATCGCCGAGTTGGGGAAAGGTTGACCACACACGTAGTTGGCCAGGGTGTGGTCTGCGTTCAACCGCACCTGGCTCTGATACTTCTCGGTGCAGTCCAAGTAGTCCTTGCGCGGGGTGTGATCGACGTAAGGGCCGATCTTCATCTTGAACTCGGGAAAATTGAGGAACTCGATATACCCCGGCCACATGAAGGGCTTGATCTTGGTGTCCAGATCCGCCGCCGTAAGCACGTCGCCCGGTTTGAAATCGGGCTTGGCGTCCTTGTACTTGTTGAACCAGTCCATGAAGGTTTGGATGGTGTAGGTCTTGACCTGGTCGGGGCTGTTCACCGCCCGGGCCGCTCCCGCCGGCAAGGAAACACTGACGGCTAACGTCAGGGCAGCTACCGCCAGCCACCACGGCCTCGCGGCGGCTCTGCCATGCGGCATCGATTTGCGTCGCACGATATTCCTCTCCTTACGTGTTTAGGCGCCCCCAAAAGTCGAGCTGGTCGAATCGACTAAAGATCGGCGCGAACCTTTAATGCCAAGCTCCCTTGCAGACTTACACACACTCGCGCGCGCTCAGATTCTCCATCCGCCGTCCGCGCCGAGCAGATGCGTCGCTATGTGGTTAAGACTGTCAGCCGCCGTGTAGCGGACCATCGGTTCCTGCTCCGGAACCATCACCAGCAGGGTTGCGATGCTGCTGGAGCTGCCGATGCGCCCCAGCGCCCAGGCGACTTCCGCGCGCACCGTCGGGTCATTGTGGTCGCGCAGGAGCCCGCTGAGGAGCGCGGCATTGCGCTCGTTGCCGGTGGTTGCCAGCGCCTTGATCGCCGCCAGCTGGACATTGGCGTATGGTGAGTTAAGGCCGCTGAGGATGACGGCGGCGCCGACGTCCTGGCCCAGGTCTTCGAATAGCTGTGAAATCTCCAGGCGCGTCACGTCGTCCGAGTTGGCGAGCGAATTCTTAAGGTACTCCGCTCCCATCGAATCGCCGTAATGCGTCAGCGCCGCGGCGGCGCCGATGCGCACCTCCAGCTTGTGATCCGTCAACGCCTGCTTGAGCAGCGGCACCGCCGACGGATCATTGGCGAAACCCAGCGCTACGGCGGCCACCGCGCGCGCGTTGGTGTCCTGCGAACGATCGAAAACGACCTGGCGCAGATACGCAACTCCGGATTGATCGCCGAGCAGCAGCAGGGAGCGCGACGCCATCACCCGATCGAAGGCGTCGTAGTCCTTTGAGTTGTTCAGCACCTCGTGCAGCAGCGGCAGCGCCTTGCGATTGCCCAGCGAACCCAGGCTCTTGAGCGCCCCCAACCGCACCATCTTGTCCTTGGAATGGGTCGCCTCCATCAGGACCGTGACCGCGCTGGGATCGGTGGCCGCGGAAAGGCCCTCGACGATGATGCGCCGGTCGAAGGGCTGGGCGTGATAATAGAGATCGCTCAGAATTTCCACCGACTTGCGGTTGCCGTCCTGGCCCAGCCCGTCGGCCACCGCCATCTTCACGCTCAGGTCGGGATTGTTGTTGAAGGCGTCGAGCAGCAGATGGACGCCCTCGTCCTCACCACTTCCGGCGAGCGCGCTGGCGGCGAAGCACTTCTCGAAGATGTCGTGTTCCTTCAATCCGCGGCGCAGAACGATGAGCGAAAACTGCTGCAAGGCGATGAGGCCGGGAGTGTTGTTGAAGCGATAAGTCGCGTTGAGCCTGGCGGTCGCCTCGGACAGTTTGCCCACCTCGACCAGGTTGCGAATCGCAACCATGGAAGGGTCCCTGATCGCCGCCGCGACCATCCGGCTGTGTTTCGCGTGCCGAACCAGCGCCACGCTTGCGACGCCTGCCACCGCCAGCACGACCACCAGGAGCGCCCGCCGTCCCGACCCGCGCATCAGTCCCTTGCGGCCCTCCCCGCCGCCCTTGCTCACGGTCCTTGCCATCCGAATGTGCGGGGCCCGGCCCCGGGCCGGGCCCCGTTTACCTCTGACTCCGCTCTATTCCCCTAGAAGCGATAACGCAACCGGGTCCAGAACTCGTCCATCACGTTACGCTCGGCGCCGCCGGCCTGCATGTGCGCAGGGCCGAAGACGCTCTCACTGTAGGGCGCATCCTGCGGCGGCTGGAGACCGCCGAAGGCCCGCTGTTGGAACAGCGCGTTGGGTCCGACGTTGTGCTGATGCGATTTGCCGAGGAAAGCGTCGACGCCGATGGTCGCCGACCAATGGTCGCTGATCAGCCATTCGGTGTTGCCGCCGATCGTCGCGTCGGTACCCTCGGTGCCGAAGGCCGCAAAGATGAGCGGGATGATCTGATCACGGTAGTAGTGCGTCTGGGTGAACGCGGTGAAGGTGAAGTCGTTCACGCCGGTCACGATCCCGTCCTTGCCGCCATTCTCGCTCTTCTGCCCCGGATAGTAGGTCTCATAGAGCTGGAAGCTGCTGAAGAAGGTCCGGTCCGGGTTGAGGAACTTGATAAAGTGCGGACGGTCGAAACCGATGACGTACTGGAGAATGTCGCCGTTATGCGTCCAGTCGAGATAGTCGGTGTTGTTGAGCAGCGCGTTGTGCGTCCACGACGATTCCACCCGGATGACCACGCCCGTGTACGGCTCGAAGTAGTCGGCCGAAAGTCCGAGCGTGTTCGCCCGATGGTAGCGAATCTCGGCGCCGCCGCCGAACACGCAGTTGTTGAGGTAATTCTGCGGCGCAACGTTTTTGGCGAGGTGGATGCTGCTCGGGTCGGTCGCTATGAACGGCAGTCCCCCGCCGCCCGGGCCGAAGATCGCCGGATGGCCGGCGCTGATATTGGCCATCGCCGCGCATCCCGGCAGCGTCGGCACCGCGTCGAGGTTCGTCAGCACGAAGGTCGGCGTATCGCGGATACCCCAGTAGTCGGTCAACGCGAAGCGAATCGCCGGATGCGGGAGCTGGAAATCCCACTTCATGCCAAGGCCGGTGTTGCGCAGCCGCCAGTCGGGCACGCGCTCGCGAACCAGGCCGAAGTTGACGAAGTTGGGATTACAGCTTCCCGGCGTCGGGCTGCCGCCGCACAGTCCGGCGTCGAACAGGCTGTTGTCGAAAGCGAACGCCCGTTTCTGCTCGCCGAAGTTGACCGCCCACGGCTGCCCGCCCACACCCAGGCCAACCGGATTGAACTCGTCAAAGTTCCAGATCAAGTTGCCGGCCACGTCCTGCAAGCCGAGGATGTCGCCGAAGCGGTGCTGCAGCCAGGCGCTGAGCTGCGGGATACGGGTATCCTCAAACGGCTCGATGAAGAAGTGCTGGGAGAAGTCAACCGGGTTGACGATGTCCTGAAGCCGGAAGAAGTCGGCCTTACCCCAGACGATCTGTTGCTTGCCCAAACGCAGCAGGTTGGCGCCGAAGAAATCCCAGCGAAAATCCAGGTAGGCCTCGCGCACCGGGTAGTAGATCAGGTTGCTGTCGTCGCGCTCGAAGCGCAGGTTGCTGACCGTCTGCTCGACGTTGATGCAATGCCAGCATGACCACGGAACACCGTTGACGTTGTTGATGAATCTGATGTTCTGCGACACTGGCATCAGAAAGGCGAAGTCGCGTGCGACCACCCCGTTGAAACGCCGGGGGTCGTAGCCGAACGCGTTGAGCAGCGCCACACCGCCGCTCTTGGCGAACGGCTGGGTGAAGGGCGAAAAGCCGATGCCCGAAAACCCCGTGGTGTGGTTGCCGAAGCGGTCGGTGACAATGTCGTAGGCGCCTTCATATCCCGGCCGGATGTCCATGAAGTAGTTGACCGAGAAGCTCGAAAGCGGCGGGAGCCCTCCGAAAGTCGGGATGGCAGCGTCCTGAAGGAGCGCGCCCGAGGGCTGGAGGTCGATCCGATTGCGGATCGACGCCACATGATAATCGGTTACGAAATTCTCGTTACGGATGATCTCCTGATTTTCCACGTAGCCGTGGAGTCCGAAAGTGCTCGTGACGGTCTCGCCAAATGACTCGGCGTAGACCGGCGCGCCGGGCCAACACTCCACCCAGGCGAACGCCGCGGCCAACATCCACAATCCCACCCAGAATCTTTTCCAGCCTGCGTCCATTTAGTTACCCCCGAAGTTTAGAGACCGGCCATCCATACCCGCGACAGCCACAGACCGACCTCCTGTCAACTCACTCCTCCCTTTGCCTCCGCTTCCAGCTCCTTCTCGATCAACTCGAGGTCCTCGTCTGAGATCTCCGCACCGCGCTCGACGAACTTCGGCCTGAAGATCGAGAAGATCGAAGGAACCAGGGTGATTGCCGACAGCCAGTGCGTGATCATCAGCAGAGCCAGCAGCATCGCCATTTCCGCCGAGAACCGCAAATCGGACATCCACACCCACGGGATCACGCCGCCGACCAGCGTCGTCGCGGTGAACGTAACCGCCATCCCCGACGTCTGGATGGCGCGTTTGATCGCGCGCTCGTGATCGTGCAACCGCCCGTACTCGCGCTTGATCCGGTCAACCACGTACAGAATGTAGTCAACACCGATTCCCATACCGACCGCAGTCACCGGCAGGGTATTGATGTTCATGCCGATGCCTTTAAGGCCGATATAGAGGAAGCTGACGATACCGGCGGCTACCAGCGTGATCATGACCATCCCGCCGGCCACGAATGACATGTAGCTGAACGCCACCAGCGCAAAGACCACCAGCACGATAAGGATGGTGCTCACACGGTCGGAGTAGGCAACCTCGTCATTGAGGGCGGCGGTGGTGCCGATGGTGCCGCCGGCGAGCACGAACTTGACGTGCTTGAGCGGATGGGCGGCCGTAAACAGCTTGGTGCGGTAGATCGCCTCGTCGATCGTAGTACCCTTGGCGTCCTTGTAGAACACTACGAACTGGCCGTCCTTGGCGTGGTAGTCCATGTACTCGAGGATGACGCCGGGCACGGCCGCGTTGGCCTCATACATGAACGTCATGTTGCCGACGCCGTCGGAGGTCGGCGGCAGCACCGACCATTTCGGATCGTTGAAGTGGTAGAGCCGGTTGACGCTGCGGACCAGGGTTGGCAGGTCGCGCGTGTCGCCGGCCTCGGGCTGTTGCAGCATGTAATGCCGCAGGTTGTCGAGCGTTCTGAGGACGTGGACGTTCTTGAGGGCGTCGTCCTTGTCACCCTGGAGATAGATAACAAGCTGGTTGGAACCGGCGAAATCGCGGTTGATTGCGCGCGAAGAGACGTTGAAGTCGGAGTTGCGGAAGAGCAAGGGCGAGCCAGACTCGGTTTCGCCGATCTGCACCGAGGACGCCTCGTACGCACCGGCCAACACGATGAGACCGGAGAGGATGAAGACGACCCAGCGCCCGCGCGGGCTGGTGCAGCTCTCGCCCACCCATTCCAGCATGTCGTGCATCCACTGCGGCACGTAGTGCGCGGTCTTCTTGGGCGTCGGCAGCACGTCGAGCATCAGTGGGATGAGGAGCAGAATCGCGAAGATGTTGGAAAAGCCCCAGAAGCTGGCAAAGAAGGCGAGCTTGCGCACGAGCGGAATGGTCGCCACGGCCAGGACCAGGATGCCCGCGGCGTCAGCCAGGACGCCGATTCCGCCCGGCAGCAGCAACTCACCCATCGCGATCGCGACCGCGTGATGCTTGTCGCCGGTCGCTTCCAGCTCCTCGAAGTAGCGCTCGACCATCTGCACGCCGTGGCTGGCGGCGCGTGCCGAAACCAGCAGTGGGATGACAAGCACCAGCGGGTCAAGGTTGTAGCCGAGGATACCCAGGAAGCCGAGGCCCCAGATAGCCTGCACGATCGCGCCAAATACGGGCAGGGCGACTCCGTAAAATCGGCGGAAATATATGATCAGGGTGGCGAAGATGAAGAGGAACGTCACCGCGAAGATCTCGGCCAGCTCGCCGGTATAGAACCACACCCAACCCTTGAGCATCGGTTCGCCCGCCGCGTAGAGGACCGTGTTGCCGTCCTCGACGTGCTTTCGAATATCCATGATCTTGCGCTGGATATTGCCGTAGTCGAGGCGCTCCTCATTGAAGCCGGCCAGGATCAGCGCTGCCTTGCCGTCGGTAGAAAGATATTTCCCGTAGACGATGTCGTTGTTGTACATCGACTGTTTGAGCTTCTGTAGCCCTTCGGGAGTGGTTGGAATCGTCGCCGGCAAAGCGGGTTGGGATTGAATGAGGCCGCCAGAAGTCGCTACCAGGTTGCGAATCTTGGCGTGCGCGAGCGAAGCGACCTGGTAATGGTTGACTCCTTCGATTTGGTCAACCTTCTGGGTAACGTAACGAATCTTCTCAAGCGTCTCGTGGGTGAAGATGTCGCCGTTTTTCACGCGCAGCGAGAGACTGACGATATTGGCGCCGCCGAAGGTGGTGCGGAAGTGGTTATAGGCCTTGATGTACGGATGAGCCTGCGGCAATAGATCGGCAAACTGGCTGTACATCTGGACCTTCAACGCGTGATACCCGAAGAAGACCGTGATGACCGTCAACACAATCAACGAGGGCCATCGGTGCCTCAGCGTGTAGCGCGCGATGCCGTGAGTGATACGTTCTGCCATCGGCAGCTGCGATATGTCGTGGTTGGACGGCATTGGTTCAGACCTCTTCAGCAACTCGACAGCGCGCTTCGAACGCTGGAGTGTGTATTCATCAACAAAGCAGCTTGTTTAATTCTAGCCCTTGGCATGCGGCGACTCATTGCCCGCCGCCGCGATCGTGGCCTTGTCAATCATCTGCCACGACGTCCCGCCGTCGTGTGAAACGAGTACGGTCCCCTTTCCTCCGGTCACAATCCCCAGCGAAGCGTCCGGCGAGAACTTGACGCATCGCAACCACGTATAGATGTCCGCGGAGGTTTTCTGGTCCACCGCCCACTTGCCGCCGTCCTGGCGCGCAAGCGTGCCTAGAATACCCACCACCACTGCACTATGCCCAGCGGGGGTGGCCACCGAAAACAGGGTGTTTTCGGTGCCGGTGCGTACCGCCTTCCAATTCGCACCGCCGTCATTCGTTTCAAGAATGAGACCGCCGGTGCTCGCGATGTAGCCGTTCTGGGGGCTCGTCCACGCGCTGTTGAAAAGGTAAAGATCCTGCTCGGTCAGCTTCGGGATACCAAGTAGGTAAGCCTCTTGCGGCGTCACGTTCTGGAAGTAGGTCGGCAGGTCTGTAACCTTGTCCATTTCGGTCCAGGTCTTGCCCCCGTCGGTGGTCTTCTTGATCACGCCGAATTCGCCGACCACCCATCCAGTCGTATCGTCGAGGAAAGTAACGCCGTTGAGCGTCTCGTCCTTGTGCAGACTCTGATCGACCCAGGTCTTGCCACCGTCGGCCGAGTGAATCAGCGTGGCTTCAGGGCCCACCGCCCAAATCTGGCTGGGATCCTTTCCGCGCGCGATTGCGAGAAGGTTCTGATCAACAGCCTTTGGCACATCCGCCTTTTCCCAGGTCTTGCCGCCGTCGGTGGTGCGCAGGACCAGGCCGTCTTCGCCGACGACCACGCAATCGTTAGGCCCGGAAGCACTCGCCGCAAAGAGAGAAGAGCGAGTGGGAGTGGGCTGCATCTCAACCTTGGAGCCGTTGTCGGTGATCTTGAGGATGGTGCCGTAACTGCCGACCACCCAGGCGTTGTCCTTGTCGGCAACGGCCGCTCCGTAATAATCCTCGCGCACCGGCAAGGGATAGCCTTCCGCCTTGGTACCCACGCGCTGCTCTATTTCCCGCTTCTGCGCCTGGCCCTCACATCCGGCAGCAAGCCCCGCCAGAATCAACGCCGCAGCTACGGACAAGGCAGCTTTTCCACCCCTGGTGATAAGCTTGTGACTCAAAATGCTACCTCGCAAATCCTCGGAGTCACCTCTGCGCATGAGTGATGCCACACGTGCGCGCCGACGGAGTGAGGCGGCTCCTCAATATAGTTTGCCGTATCCCTAACCGGCCTTGCTTTTTTCTGTTCCTGCTAAACTCCCGGAACCGGCGGAACTTGTCCAGCATTGAGCAGGACAATGCTCCTCCCGGCCGGATTCCGGGTGGGACGCTTTTAAGCGCTATTCACGCCGAATGTCAAGCCTCACTCGTGCCTCAAGCATACGTTTGTTTACAGCGGCCCCGTCCGCTCAATGACCGGACCCGCTCGCCGGTTCAAATTGACCCCGACTCAGCCTCAGTCTGCGCCCGCCTGGGGCGCTCGCGTCGTCCGCATGCATCAATAAGCGCACCGGTGCGAATGCGTCGCCAACCCGAAGCCGCTGTTCAGTCATCCGTCCGCTTACTTGATCTCGACGCTTATCTGGCGATAGAGCCCGGGCCCCAGGTTGACCAGGCGGCGCTCGACCCCGCCCTGCTGCCAGCGCACGTCCTTGACCACGCGGTTCTCCTCGATGACCCGCTCGGCGCCCGAGGATGCGCGCTCAACGACCTTGACCTTCCCCGGATCGACGACGAAGACGGCGGCGTCACGCTCCGCGCGCTCCATCGCAGACTCCTGGCCTGGGGCGAGGGTCGTCTCCACGACCCGCATGCGGTCGTTCTCCAGGACGCAGATGCTCCCCGGCTGAACTTCCGTCCCGACCAGGGCTTCGCAGATGGTAAAGGAGCCGCGGCTTTGGCCCGGGCGCGCCGGCCGCTTGATTTCGATCAGAGCCTCGCGGAACGGCGTGCGATCGACATTGACGAAGCTCTCGGTGCCGCCTGCCGGAATGTAGTACACCGAGCGCTCGCGGCCAGCGAAGGTGTACGTGCCGTGGTCCTTGTCGTCGACGCGCAGCTCGGCGCCGCCGGTGATGTAGAGCACGTAGTCATTGGAATGATGGTGGAGCCCGCAGGTCTCGCCCGGGCCCACGTCCATCTCCCACACCCGTACGTCCTGGTTCTCGAAAAGCGACCGCGTAGCAATCTGAGTCAACGGATATTCGCTCTCAGGCATTGTCGAGTCCTCCATCTTTCCGCACGCGTGCTGGGATTGCGATGAGGCATATAGCACGGCGCGCGGCGGGCGAGAATGGCGCGAGCGTGCGGATTGCCTGCCTGCCGGTTTCGTGTTAGCGAAGGGCGCGCGTGCTGCCCGCGGCGCGCCGCTTGGCTGAGGAGGAACTGTCGATGCCGTATGCGGACAACCACGGAACCAAAATCTATTACGAGCGGTGGGGAAACGGTGGCCTGCCCATCGTCTTTCTCCATCCGTGGTCAACCAACGGCTACATCTGGTACTACCCGCTCTTCCATTTCGCCCGCGGCCGAGCCTGCGTCACGCTTGACCATCGCGGCCACGGCCGCTCCGATAAGCCGCTGACGGGCTATTCGATCCAGGAGCACGCCGCCGATACGGCCGCGGTGATGGCTGCGGCGGGAATCGACAAAGCGCTGGTGGTCGGCAATTCGATCGGCGGTATGATCGCGATGCAGCTCTGCCTGGATCATCCTGAGCGTGTCGCCGGAATGCTCATCCTGAGCAGCGGCACGGCGCTGTCCGAGAGCATGCCGCGCGAGGCGATGGAGGCGATGATGCGCGACCGCGACGCTACCTTCAGCCAGCTCCTCGAAGGGACGCTCTCAGCGCGCAGCAAGCGTGAGCGCCCGGAGATCCTCGATCTGATGAAGTCGCAGTTTCAGATCGAGGCGAATTTTCCGCGCCACGTCTTCGCTTCCGCCGCCAAGGACCCTAACGGCGTTTTCAACTGGAACATCAAGAGCAGACTGGGCGAGATCCGCCGCCCCACACTGATCATTGCTGGCGACGAGGACAACGCGACGCCGGTCGCGGCCAACAAGCTGCTCGCCGACAACATCCCGGGCGCCAGGCTCAACGTGGTCAAAGAGGTCGGGCATTTCTACCAGCTCGAACGCCCGGCCGAGTTCAACGCCGCACTGGAGGAGTTCATCCGCAGCCTGCCGCATTAGACGCGGCGCTCGACGGCAAGCCCCAGACCGCACCAGCGGCGCTGAGGCATGACGCGCACGAGGAGGATCGTTTACAGCGAAACGTGGGCCCGCCATTTTGGCCCGCGTCACGGAAGGAACCGAACCTATGGCAATGGATTTTGGCATTTTTTACGAAATCGAGATGGCGAAGCCCTACGGGCCACGCGCCGAGTATGAACTGTTTCAGCAGGTCATCGCGCAAGTGATAGAGGCCGAACGGGTGGGCTTCTCCCATTTCTGGACCGTCGAGCATCACTTCCTCTCCGAGTTCGCCTACAGCTCGGCGCCCGAGGTGCTCTACGGCGCGATTTCCCAGCGCACCAGCAAGATCAAGATCGGCCACGGCGTGCGCCTGCTGCCTTTCCCCTACAACCATCCGATCCGGGTGGCGGAGATGGGCGCGACGCTCGACCTCCTGTGCGAGGGCAGAATGGAGTTCGGCACCGGGCGCTCGGTGACGCGCGACGAGCTCGAGGGCTTCGGCATCAACCCCAGCGAAACCCGTGCGCTATGGGACGAAGCGCTCGACATCGTGGTCGGTGCCTGGACCAACGAGGTCTTCTCGTGGGAGGGACGTTACTTCAAGATTCCTCCGCGCGAGGTCATCCCCAAGCCGTTCCAAAAGCCCCATCCGCCGCTGTGGTGCGCCTCGACCGGGCCCGAAACCCATGAGATCGCCGGACGCAAAGGACTCGGCCTGCTTTCGTTCACGCTGCTGGTCGATCCGGAGGAACTGAAGCGGCGTATCGGGATCTATCGCGCGGGGCTCGCCCAGGCCAAGCCGGCTGGCAAGTTCATCAACGACCGCGCCGCCACCTTCACCATGGTGCATTGTGCCGAAACCAACAAGGAAGCGCGCGAAAACGCCAGGGCGGCAATGGAATGGTACGCGCGCAAGGCCTTCGAGGCGGTCGCCTCGGTCGGCATCTGGCAGTCGGGCAAGACCGACATGGGCACCTACGACTACCTCAAGCAGATGCTCAATGTGGATCCGGCCACGATCAACTTCGACCACATGGAGCAGAACGACATGATCATCTGCGGCGACCCCGACACTTGCATCAAGAAGGTCAAACGCTACCAGGAGGCGGGCTGCCAGCAACTACTGTGCTTCATGCAGATTTACAACATCCCGCACCAGAAGATCATGGATTCGATCAAACTGTGGGGCCAGCACGTCATTCCGTATTTCAAGTGAGTCGTTCGCGCCGGGCGCGTCGGCGCGGGGCCCTGACACGAGGCAATCGTCATGGCGGGAGATAAATCCGCTCCTCCTCCGGAGTCCCTGATCCGTGAGCTTTCCTCCTTTCCGCTGCTCAGCGCGATGTTCGGGCGGCGCGCGCGGCGCTTCGGGCTGGGGATGACGATCCCCGATGGCCCGCTCGCCTACCAGTCGTCGCATCCCCCGCTCGCGCTGAGCGAAACCGAGCGGATGCTGCTGGTGCTGTGCGGCGCCGGGATCAATGGGTGGAACACCGGAATGGAGCATACCGCGGCCGGCGAGCCGGACACCGGATGCAACTATCCCGTGCGGCTGCTCGGCCGTACCTTTCCCAGTGGCGCGGCGATCTACGCCTCCGAACTGATCTTCAGCGACGACGACGGCACCTGGCTTACCCGCCTGCGCGACCTTGACGCCGACGACCTGCTCGGCGGTCAGGCGCCGACCGACTTCGCCGCGCTGCTTAACCGGGTCAAGCAGCACTGCGTCCAGCTCGCCCCCGGGCGCGTCACCGTGCCCGCCCAGCCGCCGCATACCAGCGCGCACAACCTGTGGAACGCCAACAAGCCGGGCACCACGCTCTTTGCGCCAGTGATCGATCTGACGCAGCAGATGATGGACCTGATGGCGGTCTATCTGGGGATGGGGTTTACGCCGTTCGATCCGCAAAACGGCCGGGTCTGCGGCAACCTCGACCGCTTCATCCGCGCCGGCCTGCTCGACGGTGCAAAGCGCTTCTCGATCTTCGAGTTCGACCAGTATTGCCTCGCAACCGGCGCGATGGAGCTGGCGCTCATCTGCTACAACATCGTGCTCGCAATGCAGGCGATGGGCCTGGGCGGATGGATGTACACGGGGATCAATCCGGCCAGCCTGATGGGCGCGTTCGCCGCCAACGGGATTTCCGGGCTCGGTTTCCGCTTCGTCCGCGACGAGCGCTGGGCGCTACCCAACCCGGTCGGGATCGACAAGCATTTCGAGGGGCTATGCCCGCCTTACTGCGCCGACATGCGCGAGGCGGTGCGAAAATTCGTCGATCTGAAGTTCGGGCCCGGCGGCGCCTTCGACCCCGAACGCGCAGGCCCATATCGGGAGAACTCGCGGGTCAAGGCGCGCGTGGAGCGCTACAGCTCCGACTTCATCGAACTGATGGGCGAGGTCGCCCAGTATATCCACGACACCTTCGGTCGCTTTCCCGCCTCGGTGCCGAGCTTTTACATGCGGGTGTACACGCAGGCTCAGCACTGCGAGCTCGAATTTTATGACAAGTTTTTCGCCGGTGACTTCTACCTCGATACCCATGCCGCTCACATGACCAAGTGGCATGGCGGCGAGAAGTAGCGGAGCCGAGCCCGATCGCCAGGAGTAGAGAGTTGGCAGCCAGTTCACGAAGAGGCAGAAAATGGACCGCGCTCGCGTCAGCCTTCGCCGTTCTGTTCGCGCTCGGCGCCTCGCGCGCCGCCGCGCAGGACGTTAAGAGCTACAATCGGGCGACCGTCGATCAGTGGCTGAGCAAATACGCAAACGCCAAACCCGACTTCAAGCCGGGCGACGTCCTCACCAGCAAGGACCTCGAACGCATCCGCCCTTTCATCCCGCCCGGATGGCTGGAGCAGCTTAATTTCCCCGAGTTCAGGATGGAGATCATGGCGACGGCCGATCATACGCCGCGCAAGGATTTCCAGGAGTGCACCGAGAGATACCAGGCGCAGGTGCGCCTCAATGCTGACGGCTCGCTGGCCAACTACGTCTGCGGACAGCCGTTCCCGAATTCGGCGCTGAGCGTCTCCGATCCCGCCTCCGGCATCAAGGCCGCCTGGAATTTCGAGTACCGATGGCAGAACTACGGCCCGTTCTCGCTCAACTTCCTCTTCATCTCCGACACCTTCGGCGGGAACCACACCGGCCAGGCGCCCAACGTTATCGAGGGACCGCCCCAAAGCTGGATCGGCGGAATCAAGTATGCGGGCAAACTCCCGACTGACGCGGCCAAGTACTACGGCGGAGGCGGCTCGTTTAGCCGCATCCTGAGCAGTTTCTACCGCCGCGTTTACTTCAGCCATCTCGCGCCGCGCGCCGACCACGGCGGCCTGCTCGACACCGAGAACGCCAAGGAATTCCTATGGAAGGAGTTCAGCGGCTTCTTCTCGCCCTACGACGTCCGCGGCCAGGTCTTTGTCACCTACCGTTACGCCGACCCCCATCGCGCCGACGACGCCTGGGCCTACGACCCCCAGTTGCGCCGCGTGCGGCGCATCTCGGTCGAGGTCAAGTCGGACTCGGTCGAGGGCACCGATACCACCCAGGAGGACTTCTATAGTTTCTCCGGCCGCCCGCTCCACTGGCACTGGAAGTTCCTTGGCTTCAAGGACCTCCTTGCGGTGCTCGACGCACGCGAGGATTACGCCCATCTGTTCGGCCCCAACGGCGAAATCCCCAACGACCGCTGGTCGTTGCGCCGCTTTGCGGTGATTGAGCGCACCCCGGTCGAGGCGCACCATCCCTACTCCGGCGTCGTGATGTTCTGGGACGCCCAGAACTGGCATCCCTGGATGTCAATGGCATTCGACCAGCACGGCAAGCTCTGGAAGCTGTGGGAATTCACCTCGCGCTGGAGCGAAGACTTCACCGACTTCGCCGACATCAACCACGGCGTGCGTTCGGTGATGCTGATTGAGGAGAGCGTGGTTGACGTGCAAAACAGCCGCGCCACAATCTTCACCGGCTACGGCAGCGGCTATCCGACCGCCCACGCGGCCAACGTCGATCAGCTCTTTGACATCAGCAAGCTTGAGCAGATGCATCGTTGATGCTTGTCGCACGGCCCAGCCGTGCCCTTCGGCGCGGCGGGCGATAGCAAGGCTGTCAGGAGGTGGCTCCAATGGCGCTTAATCTCAAGGGCAAGGTGGCGCTCGTGACCGGCGCCAGCTCGGGTATCGGGCGGGCGACGGCGCTGGCATTTGCACGCGAAGGCGCGCGGGTTGCAGTGGCCGACTACGCCGCCGAGGGCGGCGAGCGCACGGTCAAGGAGATCGCAGCGGCAGGCGGCGAGGCGATTTTCATCAACGCCGACGTCTCGAAGACCGCCCAGGTCCAAGCGATGGTCAACCAGGTCGTCCAAACCTGGGGCCGGCTGGACTGCGCGCACAATAACGCCGGGATCGAGGGGCGCGCGGCGTCGCTGGTCGATTGCACGGAGGAAAACTTCGACCGCACGATCGCGATCAACCTCAAAGGCGTGTGGCTCTGCATGAAGTACGAGATCATGCAGATGCTCAAACAGGGCGGCGGCGCGATCGTGAACACCGCCTCGGTTGCCGGACTGGTCGGTTTCCGCAACCTCTCCGCCTACAATGCCTCCAAGGGCGGCGTTGTGATGCTCACCAAGACCGCAGCGCTCGAGTACGCGCAATCGGGAATCCGGGTCAACGCGGTATGCCCGGGCGTGATTCGCACGCCAATGGTGGCGCGGCTTATCGATTCCAGCCCGGCCTACAACGAGAAGGACCTCGAACAGGGCGAGCCCGTGGGCCGGATGGGCAAGCCGGAGGAAATAGCCGAAGCGGTGGTGTGGCTGTGCTCGGACGCGGCGTCGTTCGTCACGGGACTGCCGATGGCGGTGGACGGCGGCTGGGTCGCACAGTAGGCCGCCCGCGCGTCAAGGACTTCTTCCTTCCCCCTTCCCGTTCAGGGGAACCGGGGGCCAGGTTGGACCGGTCGCCATCGCGAGGTCCTCACCGTACGCTGAGCGCGACCCGCCCCAGCGACCCGAAATCGGCGACCACCTCCGCCGAGCCGGAGACGAAGTGGAGCCCGGTCCAGGTGCCGGTCGCCACGATGTCGCCCGGGCGCAACGCGCGACCGCGCCGGGCGAGATCGTTGGCGATCCAGGCGAGCCCGTCGAATGGGTCGCCGAGCGTAGCCGCGCTCGCGCCTTTTGCGCGCACTGCTCCGTTGACCGAAATCGCAACCTCGTGAGCGGCTAAATCCAGTCGCCGCCAATCCGCTATTCCGCGCCCCACGACCAGCCCGCCGTGGAAGCCGTTGTCGGCGATGATCTCCTCGATCCGCGCCGCCTTCCATCGCGCGATGCGCGTGTCGCAAATCTCGATCGCGGGCCACAAAGCGGCAACCGCAGCGGCGACCTCGGCACGTTCATAAGGGGCGGCGCGCGCCGGCAGCCCCGAGCGCATCGTGAAGGCGAATTCCGCCTCCACGCCCAGCGTGAAAAAATCTTGCGACGGCACTTCCGCAGGCGAATCGAGGCGTCCGGGGGCGAAGATCAGCGCGGTAAACGGCCCTTGGGCTTTGACCAGCGCCTGCGACTCCTTCGAGGCGCATCCAATCTTGTAACCGACCACCGGCAGGCCGCATCGGCGCGCGAAGGCCTCCTGGATCGCGTAGGCATCGTCCACCGAAAGCGACGCGCCGCTCGGCGGCAATCGCTCAAGCAACAGGCGACGCGCACGCGCCGCAACGAGCACCTCAACCGAAGCCTGGACATCCGGGGGGCTGATCATCTTCGAACAGTACTGATAGCACCGCGCGTCGGTCCCTGCACAGCTTGCCCGGCGCGGCGGCTTCGTGCCAACGTCGCGCAGGGGATGGGGCGCGCTTGAACCACCGCGAAGAACGCATCGACGTCCGCGGATGCACGGTGCCGACACTGATCGGGGGCGGCGGCCCGGCGCTGGTCTTACTGCATGGCGCCGGCGGAGCGGGACAGTGGTTCGAATTTCACGAACGGCTCGCTCAGCGCTTCACCGTGTACGCCCCGCTTCATCCGGGATTCGGCGGTACGCCTCTGCCCTCCTGGGTCAAGGAGGCCGAGGACCTTGCACTCCACTATGTTGACTTCATCCGCGCAATCGCAGCGGACAAGCCGCTGGTCATCGGGCTCTCGCTCGGCGGGTGGATCGCGACGGAGCTTGCCGTCTTTCGCTCTGATCTGATGAGTGGCCTTGTCCTGGCAGGCGCGCTTGGGGTACGTCCCGAACGTCCGACTCCCGACCTGTTCATCATGGATCCGATGGAAGCAGTGGGCTACCTGTTCGCCGATCCGGCCAAGGCCATCGCTCTGATGCCGCAGGGCGCGGCGGTGGACGGAATTGTGCGGATGTGGGAGGAGCAAGCGGCTGTCGCACGCCTGACCTGGAGACGGCCGTACAATCCGCAGCTGCACCGCCGGCTCCATCACGTGCGCGTGCCGACGCTCGTAGTCTGGGGCGGCAAGGATCGGCTGATCTCGCCCGAGCACGGGCGGATGCTGGCGCGCGAGATCAAGGGCGCGTGTTTCGAGCTGATAGAAAGCTCGGGCCACGCCGTCGCGATCGAGCAGCCGACCATGCTGGCCGACACGATTGCGCGCTTCGCCGACGGTATCGCGCTTGCGCCGCCGCAGCCGGCGGGCGATCGCCGCTGAGTACCGCGCGCGCCGGGAGGCAAGGATGAAGCTGTTCTTTTTCCACTTGATGCCGTGGCCGTTCATCCCCGATGACTTCCAGAAAACCTGGCGCAGCTCGTGGGTCGTACTGCCCAACTCGCTCTACGACCCCGCGATCGGCCATCGCGTGTACGGCGAGTATCTCGACCAACTCCAGTTCGCCGACGAGGTCGGCTTCGACGCGGTCTGCGTCAACGAGCATCACCAGAACGCCTACGGCACGATGCCCGCGCCGAACATCATCGCCGCGATGCTCGCGCAGCGGACCAAACGCGCGCAGATCGCGATCCTCGGCAACGGGATCTGCCTGCGTGAGAATCCGCTGCGGGTGGCAGAGGAAGTCGCGATGATCGACGTTATCAGCGGCGGACGCGTCATCTCGGGCTTCGTGCGCGGGATCGGATGCGAGTATTACTCGCTCGGCCTCGACCCCACCTTCTCGCGCGAGCGCTTTTTCGAAGCCCACGATCTCATTATCAAGGCGTGGACCGAGCCAGGGCCGTTCGAATGGGACGGCGAGCATTACCGCTTCCGCTACGTCAACGTGTGGCCGCGGCCTCTCCAGAAGCCGCATCCGCCGATCTACTGCCCTTCGCAGGGCTCGACCGAGACGATCGCGTGGGCCGCCGAACATCGCTACCCCTACATCATGACCTTCACTCCGCTCGACGTGCTGGTGCGTTTCTACGACATGTACCGCGAACTCGCCGCGCGCAAGTTCGGCTACGAGGCCGGCCCCGAACTGTTCGGTTGGACCTCGCAGGTGTACGTCGCCAAGGACGAAAAGACCGCGCTCGCCGAGGCGCGGCCGCATCTGAAGTACTTCGCCGAGCGATGCTTCGCGATACCCCCGCAGATGCTGATGCCGCCGGGCTACACTTCGGCGGCCTCGCTCCGGCGCTTCATCGAGGCGCGCGGCACTGCGGGCTCGTTCTTCGACGTTGACAACCTGCTGGCGAGCGGCGAGACGCTGATCGGCACGCCCGAGCAGGTCGGCGAGCGACTGGTGCGCAACATGGGACGCGCGGGCGCGGGCATCTTCATGGGCGCTTTCCAGGTCGGCGACATGCCGCACGACAAGGTGATGCGCAACGTCGAGCTGTTCGCCGACAAAGTGATGCCGTACCTGCCCGGCGCCAGCGCCGCGCCGCCGCGCCCGGAGCAAGCTTCAACGGGATCTAAACGGATGGAGACCAGCAAATGATCTACGAGTTGCGCGTGTATCATTGCCTGCCGGGACGCCTACCCGATCTGCTCAGGCGCTTCGAAACCGTAACAATCCGCCTGTTCGAGAAGCACGGGATCCAGCAGCTCGGCTTCTGGACGGTGGCTATCGGCGAATCCAACGCCGACCTGGTTTATATCCTGAAGTGGGATTCGCTTGCCGATCGCGACGCGCGCTTCGGCGCCTTTCTGCGCGATCCCGAATGGATCGAGGCGCGCCGCCTGAGCGAGGCCAACGGCCCGCTGCTCTCGTCGGTTTCCAACTCGATCCTGACACCGACTTCGTTCTCGGCCGCGCGATGACGATGCGCGTTCAGAGGCCGGGCCCGCGCGCGCCGCGCGTTGCCCGCCGGATCATTGAACCATGATGAAGGACATCCTGCTGCCGACCACGGTGGTCGGGAGTTACCCGCAGCCGGACTGGCTAATCGACCGCGACAACCTGCGCAAGCGGGTGCCGGTGCGATGGCGCGCGCGCGAGATGTGGCGCGTCCCCGATCAATGGCTAGAACAGGCACAGGACGACGCGACCGTCGTCGCCATCCACGACATGGAACGCGCCGGCGTCGATATCATTTCCGACGGCGAAATCCGGCGCGAGAGTTATTCCAACCGCTTCGCCAACGCGCTCGGCGGCGTCGATCCCGACCGCCCCGGCCAAGGGCTCAACCGTCGGGGCAAACCCGACGTAGTGCCGTTGGTCAACGGGAAGATCCGGCGAATCGCGCCGGTCGAGGTGCGTGACCTCGTTTTTCTGCGCGCACATACGTCGCGAATGACCAAGATCACTATTCCTGGCCCCTTCACGATGTCCCAGCAGGCGCAGAATGCCTATTACCCCGACGACGAAGCGCTGGCGATCGACTATGCGGCGGCGGTCAACGAGGAGATAAAGGATCTGTTCGCGGCCGGCGCCGACATCGTGCAGCTCGACGAGCCCTACATGCAGGCGTGGCCGGACAAGGCGCGCAAGTTTGCCGTGCGCGCACTCAATCGCGCACTCGAGGGAGTTCGCGGCACCACCGCCGTCCACCTCTGCTTCGGCTATGGCCATTACGTCAAGGACAAACACGAGACCGGCTACGCGTTCCTGCGCGAGCTCGAGGAATGCACCGCCGACCAGGTGTCGATCGAGGCGGCGCAGCCGAAACTCGACTTCTCCATCCTGAACGAGCTGCCCTCGAAGACGATCATGCTCGGCGTGCTCGACCTCGGCGACCCGCGGGTCGAGAGCGCGGAGACCGTCGCCGAGCGGATTCGCGCGGCGCTCAAATTTGTGCCATCCAGGCGGCTCGTTATCGCGCCCGATTGCGGGATGAAGTATCTCGAGCGTGGCGTCGCGTTCGCCAAGCTCAAGGCGATGGTGGACGGCACGCGGATCGTGCGCGCCGAACTCGGCCGCTGATCGCGCGCAGGCAGCCCCGCATCTGACCGCTCAAAGGCGCGCCCCGGCTATTCGACGACAACCGGAATGCGCACTTCGAAGTTCGACGCGACCGGCTTGCCGTCCTTCAACGCCGGAGAGAAGCGCCACCGCCTGAGAGTCCGCAGCAGGAGATCGTTCAGCTCCGGATACGGCGTCGCCTTGACCAGTGCCACCGTCGCGCTGCCGTCTGACGCTACGGTAAAGCGCGCAACCGCGATCGTATTGAGCGGGTTGCTGCGCAGGTCCGCGGGAATCTCTGGCAGCGGAGTGTACAGCGCCTGCGCGCCCTCGCTCGCGGCGCCAAGCCCGCCTGCCGCGCCGGTGCCGCCTGGCGCTGACCGTTCGGCCGGGGGCGTTGACGGTGCGGCCGAAGGAGCGGATGGAACGCCGCTTGGCGGCCCGGCCGCAGCGGGAGTTCGCGCGGCGAACGACTTCCGCTCCTCCCTGAGTTTCGGGTGATGCGCGGCACGGAGATGGCGCGGTTTTACGGCTTTCGCGCCTCGCGCGACGCTTGAAGCATGCGTCATCCGCACGGGGCTCGCTGCGGGCGGGCCAGGCGCCGACGGCGGCATCGCGATCGGCGGGATAACGCGGATCTCAACATACGAAGCCCTTGGAATGATCGTGCGGCCGACCCAGCGGTCGAGCACAAAAATCATCAGGGCTACCAGCGCCGCTGCGGGAACGCTCCACGGAAGCAAACGCCAGGGATTTGCGGGCGGAGGCGGCGCGAGGGCAGGCAGCGACGGGCGTCCGGCGAGCCGTACGGTGGCGCCGTCTTCCCGTTCCCTCATCGCGTATGCGAGCGGATTTCGCATCGGAGCCGTAACTGACCTATGCTTGCGTGGCGACGCGCCGCTCACGGCACCCGAGCGCGAGCTTATCAAATCGAGGCGCGTCCGGCGCGGTGCCTGCGCGCGCGCAAAGCCGCACGCGGGCGGCGAGCCCACATGAAGAAGACGTGCAGATGGCGATTGCAGGTGGCCGCGCTGGCCGTCCTTGTTTTTGCCCTCGCGCATGTCAGCGCCGTGCATGCCCAAGCCACCGGTGGACGCCCTGCGCTGATGGGCATGGTCAAGGATTCGCTTGGCCGTCCGCTCGAGGGCGTGCTGGTCCAACTCGATGCGCGCAGCGGCGCGCGCGTAGCTACGACGCGCAGCGAGGCTTCCGGCGCCTTTTCGTTCGAAGCACTGCCGCCGGGAACTTACGCGGTAGTGGCGCACGCGCGCGGCTTCAAACCGGCGATCGCAATTGCCACGGTCGTGGCCGGTCGCGCCGCACGGGTGCAACTCTCGATGGAGTCTCAAGAGCCGCTCAGCCTGAAACTGAGCGCTCCACGCCTGCGCCCCGCGCGCAACGCGGTCGCGCCAGGCGGCGTTACCGCCTATCACTTCAGCCAGCAGGCGATTCGCGAACTGCCGCTGGGCGAAAACGGCACCGTGAACCAGGTCCTCCTCCAGGCGCCGGGAATGATCCAGGACTCGACCGGTCAGCCGCTGCCGCGCGAGATGGACGACGCCCTGCAATACCGGATCAACGGCGTAATGATTCCCAACGTCCAGGTGCTCGACCTGGGACAGCTCTCGCCGCGCTTCGCCGAGAGCATCGACGTCCTCACCGGCGCGCTCCCGGCTGAATACGGCTACCGCACCGGCGCGGTGGTCGACATCCATACCCGCAGGGGCGAGATTGCCAACGGCGGCAGCGTCGGATACTTCGGTGGCCAGCGCGAAACGGTCCAGCCGAGCTTCGAATACGGCGGCTCACGAGGCGGCCTCGACTATTACGCAACCGGCTACTTCCTCCACAACGTTCGCGGCGTGAATCCGCCTACGCCTGGGCCCGATCCACTCAACGACTTCACCAATCAGGGCGGGAGTTTCTTGTATCTCTCGGATTTGCTCAACACCGACACCTCGATCAGCCTTATCGGCGCAAGCTTCGTGCACGATTTCGGATGGCCGGCGACACCCGACCAGCCGCAGGTCTTCGAGCTCTCCAATGTCCCGGTGTACCCCTCGGCCCACGTTTCCGACACCGAACTCGAACAGACCCATTTCGGTATCCTTGCGCTGAAAGGGGTGGCGCCCGGCGGCATCGATTATCAGCTCTCGCTCTTCAGCCAGTACTCGTCGTTGAGCTTCCACCCCGATTTTGCCGGGGAGTTGATATTCAACGGTCTGGCCGCGCGCGTCTTCCGCAGCAGCTTCGTCAACGGTTCGCAGGGCGATGCAAGCTGGCACCTCGGCACCCAACACACGCTGGGTTTTGGTTACTACTTCGATGTCGAGAACGCCGAGATTGACGACCACGCCTATACCTTCCCAGCGATCGACGGCGTTCAGACCAGCACCCTGCCCTTTCTCATCGTCGACAACCACAACCTGATGCAGTCGATGTACGGACTGTACGTCCAGGATCGATGGCAGCCGCTGGCCGGGCTGACCGTCGATTGTGGCGTGCGTTGGGACGAACTTGTGGGATTCATCGGCGGCGGGCAGGTCAGTCCGCGGCTGGGCGCGAGCTACCAGCTCGATCGAGCTACTACGTTGCACGCAGGCGCGGCGGTGTATTTCGTTCCTCCACCGACCGAATTTCTCGCCACTGAAGACATCGACCGCTTCGTCAATACCACCGCCGAGCCCGGGATTTTGAGGAACTCGCCGCCCAAGCCAATGGCCGACTACTTTTTCGATCTTGGGATGCGCCACCGCTTCTCATTCGGACTTCAGCTTGGGGTTGACGGATTTTTCGAGCTTGAACGCGACGTTCTCGACGAGGGACAGTTCGGTAGCTCCCTCATCTTCGCTCCGATTAACTATCGGCTCGGGCGAATCTACGGCGCCGAGGCGACCGGCTCGTGGCAACTGCGGGACAGCCTCTCAGCCTATGTCAATTTCACTTATACCGTGGCGCAGGCGAGCCAGGTGGTCAGCGGCCAGTTCAATTTCGACCCCCAAGAGTTTTCCTACATCGCCAGCCACTATATCGCCCTCGACCAGGGCCAGCTCTTCACCACGTCGGCCGGGCTAGCCTACCGATGGCACGGCTTCGTGGCGACCAGCGCCATAACCTTCGGCAGCGGATTACGCACCGGCTTTGCGAACACGGCGATGATGCCGTCGTACACGCAGGTGGACGCGAGTATCGGGCGAACCTTCGATGGGGTTCCGATGGTCGGCCGGGTCGACGCCCGCGTAAGCGTTGTCAACCTCCTCGACCGCATCTACCAATTCCACAACGGTTCCGGAATCGGAGTGGGCAGCGTCCCGCAGTACATGTCGCGACGCGCGCTCTACTTCAATTTCAAGGTACCGCTGCCGGGCGCAAGCCAGGGAGCGCCGACGCCCTAACCCCGGAGCGCCGGAGCTTAAGCTCCGGCGCTCGCCCCTTGGTCCACGGCGCCCGGACAGTCCGGCGAGCCGTCGGGCGCCCGCGCCCCTACTTCATCCACGACGGCAACTCGTCCTTCAACAGCGCCATCGTCGGGAATGCATAGTCGCCGGTCAGATAGAATCCGTACTGCCGGAACACGTTCTTCGTCATGATGTCGGTCGCGAAGGACAGCCACAGATTGACCGGCCCGACGTGGGTCATAAAAGCCGGCCCCACTCCGAGCTCCTGAACCTCGGAGCCATGGACCGTCAGTCCGCCGATATCCGGCGCAGACAGCGACTGGGTGTAGGTTACATGGAAGCCCGCCTTCAGGTCCTTCAGCACCGGAAACAGAAACGCGTTGTTGAACACGATCGAATCCCCCGGCGAGAAGGTCGTAAAAGCGCCCAGGGTTTTCACCAGCGGGGCGGGCGTCGGAAACTGATCGTTGGCGCTGAATACGTGGCTATAAATCAGATCTTCCTGCCATTCTGAACCTGCCAGCGGCCCGAAATTCTTGCCGAGATAGGTCCATCCGATGAAAGCCGGCGTGATCGACCATGCGTTTCCCCCGGTATTGAAGGCGTCGCCCTTGTCGTAAGCACCGGAGGGAAATCCGATCAACGGCGATATATAGGCGGTCGGCTTGACCCAGTCCTCATACTTCCAATGCTGGTAGGAGATACCGATTCCGAGCGGAGTCCACGAGATATCGCCGAATCCGCCGCCGCCGACTCCGATACCGACCGGTTCACCCGAGTCGACGTGCACGGTCTGGTAGTTGAAGAACATGTCCGAACTCAGGGTGATGTGGTTGCTGAACGGCTGCCAGGGGTAGAAATACACCCACTGGAACAACATCACTAAAGCGTCCAGCTGATGGTTTCCTGGTACCTTTTTACGATTGGTTCCCGACAGCGATTTTCCGACGTTGTAGATTGGCGCGACCTGGAAAGCCTGCACATCCTCGGCGCTCTCCGGAAAACCGCCATCGAAGAATGGATAATCATAGAAGTTGTACAGGCCGCTGTTCGCTCCGAGCGAAGGGCCGATATCGAGGCCATTCACCGTCAGGTCAGCGTGCCCGTAGGCTGGCCACAAGCAGAGAAGGACGCAGCCCGTCGCTATACTTAGCCATCTGAGCAACGATGATCGTTTCATAAGTCACCCCTCCGAAATGTGATTACGCACTGCGCGTGTTCAATGTACTCTGCGCATCTGTCACCTCCGTGTCGCCCGGCTTTGCGGAACTGTGCTTCTTCCGTCGACACGTTCCAGATTGAAGAACCCGACGGCCGGAGCCGGCGTGTGAACAAGCTCCCTCCTGGGCCTGGCGACCCTGTGATTTAGTGTTCTGGAATCCACAACCGGCCGCCGCCGGTTGCTCAGTTCCCCGTCAGAGATAAATCTTCAGCCGCGAGCTTTGCGCCACATCGTCAACGGAATCGCGCAAATGCCGGGAGACGGCCGAGCGGTGCGGTATCGCCGACAGAATTTGTCTTGTCAGAGCGCTCGCCGCAGCCTTCCACATCTCGTCGGTGTCGTCACGGATCGAAAGCGAGGACTCGCTCATCACCGACTGCCGCGCGACGTCCAACAGCGACATCTGCGCCCACAGGATGAGTCGGCTCTCCTTCTCCACCGCGCCGACGATGACGAACGCAGCGCCCCGCGCCTTTGCCCAGTCCCAGATACAGGCCGGACAGGAGCGGAAGTCCAATGGCGGCGCCTCGTCGGTGCGTCCGCGGTCGAGCAGTGTGAAGGCTCCGCTGTTCGCGACCAGTCGGCGAACCTCCCGGCTTATCAATCGGGCACGCGCTTTATCCTGCTCGACGTCGTAGCGTTCCCCCTCGGGCGCCAGGTCCACCAGGTCAAAATCGGCGACCACCACGGTGGGCGATCGGGCCGTGCCCGGCTGCGGCGCCGCAAGCGCGCGTCTTGCGGGAACCGTCAGCGCAAGCACACAGGCCGCAGCCGCCGTTGTCGGCATCAGGCAGAAGGTTCGCTGGCGAGTTCGGTTCGAGCGATTCACTGCGCAAGCCTCGCGCGGTGCGTTCAGTCTTCCTTCGACGGTGGACGCCCGGTCCCGATGAGATCGAGCGAGCGCGCCTTGACATATTCGTAGACCTGTTCGAGCTCGTCGGCGGTGAAGAAGCCGTTCCATCCCGGCATCCCCTTCGCCTCTCGCCCCTCCATCGCCACCGTGAAAAATTCGCGTCTGGTCATTCCATTAATAAGGGACTGGCGAAGATCAGGTGCATACTCACCGCCAGCGGCGTCAAAGCCATGGCAACGGAAGCAGTAGGAATTGTATTTTTCGAACCCGCCAAAGATATCGTCGGTGACAATTTTCTTGCCGTTTGACTGTTGGAAGACCTGGAAATCGACGGTAACCATCTTGCCGGCGAGGTTCTTGTACCGGTAGTGCTTGCTCGGCCCTTCCTCGAGTTTACCTTTGAGCGTGAGAATGTAGGTTGCAAGCTGCTTGGCGAGCTTGGGGCTCATGTCCTTATGCGCGGGCATCGGCACTTTTCCAAAGTCACCCACGCTGCCATTGATAATCTTGTTGGCAAGGTAGTCGGCCTTGGAGGGGTCGTGATTGTAGCGATTCGCGATCCTGATCCAGGCCGGACCCACGATGTCGCGCTTGATCGCGTGGCAAGAAAAGCAATCAAACCCGTGCGCCATAACTTCGTCAGGGCTGGCCGCTTCCTGCGCGGCCCCTCGACCCCAGCCCACGCTCGCGCAAATCGCCAGAAGAATAAAAAAAAACCGGCACCATCCCGCGGACAACATGCGACTCTCGCTCCAGCTCGCATATTGCCGCCGCCCCATTCTCACAAAGCTTCTCCCTCGACCGGATACAGGCGTACGTTGTAGCGGCGAAGAATGTCCTGAAGGGCACGTTTGTGCCGTGCGATTACCGCGTTCAACTTCTTCGCCAGCGCCTGGTCATTTTTCCGCACCCCCATCGCCATCGAAAACATGTACTGCTCGGGCGACCCGGTCACCCGCTCATTGGGAACCCGGGCCACCGTCAGGTCCGGATAATTTTTTAGGAAATATCCAATCGCGGGCTCCCAGGTGATCATCACATCGATCTTTCCGTCCTCAACCGCTTGCAGCATCGAGGCCGGCGACACTCCCTCCTGATCGCCCACCGAAAATGGAGTCGCATCAATGATCAGATCGCGGATCTTTAGTCCGTCCTCGGGCGGAGTGTCACGCTCGAATCCTATCTTGACCTTGCGCAGGATTGGTGAATCCATGCTCTCGAGATCGTAGTTTCTGGCTTTCTTCGAAACGAACACGTAGGACGACGCATAGTAGGGATCGGTCGTCAGTTCGTCCTGGTTTCCGTAGGGGATATCCATCACCGCGTCGCACTTGCCGCTATCGAGGTTGCGCGCGAGAAACTCCGAAAAGCCGCCGTGCTGGCGGTAGCTCGCCCAGGTGTAGACCAGCCGCTCGCCCAGCTCCCTGGCCACCAGTTCCGCTACCTTGTTCTCAAAGCCCTCGCCGGCGCGATTGGAGAACGGCATATAGTCCGGGTCGGTGCAGACGCGAAAATCGGCGGCCCGGGCCGAGGTCGCGGCGACGCACAGGAGGGTCAACGCAAGCGTAAGGAGAAGGGGTTGGCGCGGCATGTTCCAGGGATCCGATTGATGCGTGCGAGTTGGAAAGGAGCCGGCGGACCGTCCGTGGCCGCCGGCTCCGCATTGCCGAAGCTGCGGCTTAGAGGCTGAAAACCATCAGCGTGCCGCCGAGGTTGGTGTACTCGCCCAGCGACGCGGTCAAGCCGACCGCACCGAGGCCTTCGCTCGGCTTGGTCAGACCAGCCGCGAGCCCGATTCCGGCCCAGCCGCCGACGCCCGTGAGCACGGCGACGTACTGCTTGCCGTCATGCATATACGTGATCGGGTTGCCGATAATCCCCGAGGGGCAATGGAACTGATAAAGTATCTTGCCGCTGCGCACGTCAACGGCGCGGAACCATCCGTCGAGCGTGCCGTAGAAAGCGACGCCGCCGGCGGTGGTAAGCGCGCCGCTCCAGTCCTGAAAGGTGTCGTTGATAGCCCACTTGGTATCGCCGGTGACCGGGTCGAAGGCGATGAAACGGCCGCGTACGTTGGGCGACGCAGGGTACATATTGAGGATCGCACCGACGAACGGGAAGCCGGCCTTATATTTTACGTCGAACGCCTGGTAATCCATGCAGATGTGGTTGGTCGGGATGTAGAACAGGTGTGTTGTCGGATCGTAGGAAGACGGCTGTTCGTCCTTGTCGCCCTCGGCCGCGGGACAAATGCCCTTCACGTTCACCCCGGCCTTGGTCATTTTGGACGGATCGACGGTCGGCTTGCCGGTGGTGGAATCGATACTCGTCGCCCAGTTCACCGTAGGATCGTACTTGTGGACGGCAAGCAGCTTGCCGTTGCTGCGTTCGAGCACGTAGGCGTAACCGTTGCGGTCGAAGTGCGCGAGCGCCGGCACGGTCTGGCCGTTGACGTCGGCGTCGAACAGCACGTTCTCGTTGACCCCGTCGTAGTCCCATCCGTCGTGCGGAGTCATCTGGAACGCCCACGCGGCCACGCCCGTGTCGGGATTGCGCGCGATGAGGCTCATCGACCAGCGGTTATCACCCGGTCGCTGGGTCGGATTCCAGGTTCCCGGATTGCCGGTGCCGTAAAAAATCAGGTCGAGCTTGGGGTCGTATGAATACCAGCCCCAGGTGGTTCCGCCGCCCAGCTTCCACTCGTCGCCGCGCCAGGTCTCCAGGCTGGAGTTTTTGCCCACCGGCTTCTGGAGATTGGCGTTGATGGTCTTCTCGGGATCGAAGAGCATGCCCTCGTCGGAGCCGGCGCTGTACGCGCGCCAGACCAGCTTGCCGCTGTTGAGATCGAATGCGCTGAGGTAGCCGAGCACGCCGAATTCGCCGCCCGATACGCCGATGAGCACCTTGTCCTTGACCACCAGCGGCGCGGCGGTGACAGTCTGGCCCTTGAGCGGGTCTGCGTTGTTGGCCTTCCACAGCACCTTACCGGTCTTGGCATCAAGCGCGTAGATGTGGCCGTCGAGCGCGCTGGCGATAATCTTGCCGTCGGCGTAGGCAACGCCGCGGTTGACGACGTCGCAGCAGGCGACCGGCGGCGCGGCGGGATTCTTGGGCGGCTCGAATTTCCAGACAATCTTGCCAATGTTGTTGAGGTTTACGGCGTATACATAGTTCGGGTAGGCGCTCTCGAAAAACATCATGTCGCCGATCACCAGCGGCTGGCCCTCATGCCCGCGCAAGGTGCCGGACGACATCGTCCATGCGACGTGCAGGTCCTTCGCGTTCTGGGCGTTAATCTGATCCAACTTGCTGTAGCGGGTGATGCTGTAATTGGCGCCCGGCATCACCCACTGATTGGGATCCGTGGACATCTTCTCGAGCGCCTCGTTGGCCTGCGCGATCGAAACCGTCGCGAACAAGCCGGCCAGCACGAAACAAGCTATCCATCCGGTATGCCTTGAGCCAATTTTCATCTCGGTCCCCTCCCTGATCCAGTCAGTCGGTCATGCCCTACTCGCCGGGTGTCCTATACAGCCTGAGGCCCTGGGGCTAATTGAACCCTTCCTTTTGCGGCAGATCGTCTTTGATCTCGTACCACGGAACCTTCGAGGTGACGAAAGCGTGCCGGTAGGTATTCGCGGGATGGCCCGGGAAGGCGCCCTCGTCGATGGTGCCGGTGGCGACCGCGATAAGGTCCGGATGGTCGTCGAGGTCGAGCGTCACCGGGCAACCGCATTTCTGACAGAAGTGGCGATGCACCTTGGCGGAAGTGCTGTAGGTGCTCAGCCCTTCCTGCTTGTCGAACTTGAAGGCCGAACGGGGAAAGATCGAGAGCGTAACGAAAATAGCACCGTGGATCTTACGGCAGATCGAGCAGTGGCAGTGATGGGTGTCGACCGCAGGCGCGGAGATGGTGTAGCGCACGTTGCCGCAGTGGCATCCGCCGGTGAGCTTGAAATCCGCCATGATTCAACCCTCCTCGCGGCCGTCGAGCGGCCGATTCGTTGCCGGCTCGAGTTGTCGACCCTCAGTACTTGATCACGCTCCGAATCGAGGCGCCCTGATGCATCAGCTCGAAAGCCTTGTTGATCTCGCTCAGCGGCATGGTATGGGTGATCAGATCGTCGATATTGATTTTGCCCTGCATGTACCACTCGACGATCCTCGGCACGTCGCGCCGGCTGTGCCATCCGCCGAACGCTGTCCCCTTCCAAGTGCGGCCGGTGACGAGCTGGAACGGCCGGGTCGCGATTTCCTGCCCGGCCCCGGCGACCCCGATTATCACACTGGTGCCCCACCCGCGCCGACAGCACTCCAGCGCCTGCCGCATCAGCGTAACATTGCCGACGCACTCGAAGCTGAAATCGGCCCCGCCGCCGGTAAGGTCGACGAGATATTTGACCAGGTCGCCACCGACCTCCTTAGGATTGACGAAATGCGTCATTCCGAACTTCTCGGCGACCGCGCGCCGCGCCGGATTGATATCGACGCCGACGATCATCTCGGCGCCGACCATGCGTGCGCCCTGGATGACGTTGAGGCCGATTCCGCCGAGACCGAAAACTACTACCCGGTCGCCCACCTGGACCTTTGCGGTGTTGATTACGGCGCCCAGCCCGGTACTCACGCCGCAGCCGATGTAGCAGATTTTGTCAAACGGAGCGTCCTCGCGAACCTTGGTCACTGCAATTTCGGGAACGACCGTATAATTCGAAAAGGTCGAGGTCCCCATGTAGTGCAGCAGCGTCTGGTTGCCGAGCGAGAAGCGGCTGGTGCCGTCCGGCATCAAGCCGCGCCCCTGCGTATCACGAATCGCGGTGCACAAATTGGTCTTGCCCGACAGGCATGACGGACACTGGCGGCACTCGGGAATGTAAAGCGGAATTACATGGTCGCCCTTCTTGACCGAGGTCACCGCCTTCCCAGCTTCGACCACCACACCGGCGCCCTCATGGCCCAGGATGCACGGGAACAGGCCCTCGGGATCCGCGCCCGACAGAGTATAGGCGTCGGTATGGCAGACGCCGGTCGCCTTGAGCTCGATCAGGACCTCGTTGTCTTTGGGCGCAGCGAGGTCAACCGTCTCGAGCTTGAGCGGTTCGCCCGCTTTGAAAGCCACAGCGGCTTTGACTTTCATGGCCGTCCGTCCAATTCGCAGGGGAGTTGTGTGCGCCCGCCGCGGGTCCGAGCGCGCTCATGGGTCGCCGCGCCACGGCATCTTTGGCGGCGACGTCGTCGAGTGTATTCGGCGGCACGCGTCTCCCCAGGCCCGCGAGCGCCGACGCTGAGCGGTTTCAGCGAGTAGAGATATACATCGTGACCTCGAAGCCGTAACGGAGATCCTCGAACGTCGGCTTTGTCCATGCCATCTTGGTATTCCTCCAACAGCGGCGCCCGGTGCGCAGCGCCGCGATAAGCCGGCATCGCCACTTGCAAACGACGTACCCGGCAGGCATCACTGGAATCTGTAGCCATGAGTCGTTCAGACACACGCATTAGCGCTATATTGGATCGGTCTATCAGGCTGTCCGCTTTCTGGACAGTTAGTGAAAATTGACAGCGTTCAAACTCTTAACAAGCTATTCGTGTCCGCACGCTCGTTAACTCGGTCGGCCAATATTCCACATCCAGGCCGGGCCAATAGTCAGGTCGCGTGTCCGATGCGGCGCAGCTTCTGATACAGCGTCGTGCGCGAGACTCCAAGCCGGCGCGCCGCCGCGCTGATATTGTTTCCGCATTCCTCCATCGCGGTCAAAATCATCTGATCCTCCATCGCCCGCAGCGAGCGCTCGGCCCCCCGATGGCTGCCGCCGAGGTCAAGCGCTCCAGGCGCGCCGCGCATCTCGCCCGGCAGATCGTCCAGGCGGACCAGCGCGCCCAGGCACGCCTCGGCCCAGCGCGCACACAGGTTCTGCAGCTCGCGCACGTTGCCCGGCCATGAATAGGCGCGCAGGGCGGACTCGACCTCGGGCGAGAGCGTTAGCGCGGCGCGTCCGCTGGCGCCGCACTCGCGGGCGAGAAAGGCCTTGGCCAGCAGGACGACGTCCTCGTCGCGCTCGCGCAGCGGCGGGCACCGCACCTGCAACACGTCGAGGCGATAGTAAAGGTCGAGGCGGAATTTCCCCCGCGCCGCCAGGGCGCGGAGGTCCTCGTTGGAAGCCGCGATAATCCGCACGTCGAGCGGCTGCGGCAGCGCGCCGCCGAGCTTGGTCAAGGTGCGGGTCTCGACCACCCGCAGCAGCTTGGCCTGCAGGTCGACCGGCATCAGGGCGATTTCGTCCAGGAAGATCGTTCCGCCCTGCGCCTGCTCGAACTTGCCCCGCCCGCCTTCGCGCCGCGCGCCGGTGAACGCGCCCGGAGCGTAGCCGAACAGCTCGCTCTCGACCAGCTCGCCGGGCAAAGCGGCGCAGTTGACGGCGACGAAAGGCCCGCCTGCGCGGGCGCTCGCGTCGTGGATCGCCTGGGCGAAGAGCTCCTTGCCGGTGCCGGTTTCGCCGGTCAGCAGGACGGTACGCTCGCTGCGGGCCGCGGATTGCGCGGCGCGCACCGCCTGGCGGATGGCGCTGCTGGTGCCGAGGACGTCATCGAAGCGGGCCAGGCGCGCTGGTTCGCGCCCCGGCGCCTGCAATTCGTAGCGCTGCGCGGCGCGCGGACGCGCGTCGGCCGGACGCATGACCAGCAACGCTCCGAGCATCCGCTCGCGCGCGATCACCGGCCAGTAGTGCAGCGCCATCTCTTCGCTTTCCCACTGACCCGGCTCGTGGCGCAGCACGCCAAGGTCGGCCTTTACCCCGAGCCTCGCGAGCAGCGCTTCGAGCGGCCGATTGATCCACTCGCCGCCCCGCGCTCCGTCTTGGCCGCCGGCCAGCCGCGCCGCCTCGGTACTGAAGTGCACGATCCGGCCCTCCTCGTCCACGGCAACGATCCCCTCTCCGGGCCAGCGCCGGATCGCGCGCAGGAACTCCTCGAGCAGCGCATGGCGCCGCTCGAGCGCGACGTTGGCGAGCGCGCGTTCGATCGAGCGCGCGAGCGAGAGCGTGAAGTTGAAGGCCGAGCGATCGAGCTGGAGCGCGGGCCCCGAGATATCGACCGCGCCCAGCGCGCGCCCGCTCACCGGATCCCGCACCGGGCTGCCGTAGCAGACCCACGGATGCCAGCCCTCGCAAAAATGCTCCGGTCCGAACACGTAACAGGGACGCCCGCGCAGGAGCGCGCTACCGATACCGTTGGGCCCGACCGCGCGCTCGCACCAAAGCCCGCCCGGCGAGAGGTTGACTTCTTCCAAGCCGAGCATGGTTTTGGGATTGCCGATTTCAAGGAAAATACGCCCCTGCGCGTCCGCCAGCACGATCACGTGGCCGCTCGCCTCGACCACGTGAGCAAAATCGCCCAGCACCTGGCGGCCGGCAATCGCAAAGTCGTCGTGTTCGAAGAGCTGCGCTATCTGGTCGGGCTCGAGGCCGCGCGGCGCCCGGCGCGCGTGCGGGTCAAGATGCGCCCGTAAACACTGGCGCCAGCTCTCGAGAATGTCGCGGCGCACTCCATAGCCGCGGTCCGAGCCGCCGTTGCTGATGAATTTCTCCCATGCGCCTCGGAGCCCTGAGTACAGCTCGGCGGGGTCGCCGGAGAGCAGCGATGCCTCCGGCAGTGCGGTGGCCTTGAAGTCCACAGGCTGCCCCCTGCCCGTCGAATAGAAGAAGTACGCGCCGGCGTCAAGCCGAGGAGTGGGCCGCTCACGGCAATGCGTCGGCTGCAAGCGCGGCGTTTGTGGTGATACCGGCCTCGCGCAACTGGCGTGCGGCGTCTGCCGCGTCGGCGACAATCACCCAGCGCGGCACCGCCTGCGCGCGAATCTGTCGGCAGGCTTCGGTGATCGCGTCGGGTCCAAGCCCGCGCAAACGGCGGTTGAGCTGGCGCCGATAATCCATAGGAAGGCCGCAGACCGTGTCGCGCGCGAGCAAGTCGGCGATCTGCGCGCAGCTCTCATACGTGCCCGGCGTCCGTGCGACGAGGTAATCAACCGCGTGCCGCAACTCCTCCTCCGAACACGGCCGTGGGCCCGCGATATCGCCGACTTCGGCCGCGATCTCGGCCATCGCGGCCGCGGCGCGGTCGCGACGCACGAAGCTGCTGATCAACCACGTTCCACATTCCCGCGCGTCAATCAGCGCCGAGCGCACGCCGTAGGTCCATCCGCGCTCCTCGCGCAGTTTCAGGTTGAGCCGCGAGGCAAAGGTTCCGGCGACCACCGCGTCGGCGACCATCAACGCCTCCGCCGCAGTGCAGGCGCGCGCCACCGTTGGCAAACCCATCACGATCGCCGCCTGCTCCATCCGCGGGCGATCAACGAGCACAACGCTTTCCGGCACGCGGCTGAATTTCGAATCCGCCGCCTTTGTTGGTGGTCGATCGTCCGCGGCAGGCATGGCCACCCGCCATCGGCCCAGCGTACGCTCGAGCAGCGGCGCTGCATCCAGCGGACGCAGCGGCCCCGCCATCACCATCGTGACGCGCTCCGGCCGCAGGTTGGCGGCGTAATACTCGCGTACCTCGTTTGCCGTAAGCGCGCCGACACTTTGAGCGTTGCCCGAGCCGCTCATGGGACGCGCATATGGATGTCCTTCTCCGTACAGCGCAGGAGGCAACAGACGCGTCGCGAGCCCCAGCGGACTCTGGCGCTCATACGCGATCAACGCGAGACGCTTCTCGCGCACCCGCTCGAGGTCATCGTCGTCAAATTCCGGATTGGCGAGCAGCGCGGCGCATAGCGAGAGCACTTCGGTGACATTGGCGGCCAGTGCCGACACCTCAATCAAGGCGCCGTCGGCAAACACGCGGCCGCCGAACGAGGCCCCGAGCGACTCCTGCATGGCGTCGAGCCGTGCGCCGCCGACGCGCAGCGCTCCTTCGGCGAACATCGCCGTCGCGAGTCCGGCAAGACCGACACGCTCGCGCGTCTCCCCCGCAAAACCCCGCGCCAGGATGAATCTCAACTCGACCAGAAGCGAAGCGCTGCGCTCGGCGGCGATTACGTGCAAGCCATTGTCGAGCACGAAGTCCTTCGGCGCGGCCAACCACGACCAAGGCGAATCGGGCACCGGCGGCGGAACGATAGCGGGGCGCATCATGCCGTTTTTCTCTACGCCGCCCCGCGCAGCTCGACTACGGCGCGGTTGCGGCCGAGCCACCTGCGCGCCGCGGCGGCGACCGCTTCAGGCTCGGCTGCGGCGAAGGCGGTGATCCACGCATCAAAGGCCTGGGGTTCTCCAACAAGCATCGCAGCAAGGCCGAGCACGTCAGACTTGCTCTCCGGCCCGCCGACGCGCTCGAGACCGCGAACGAGCCGGGCGAAGATTCGCAGCCGCGCCGCGTCGACCTCGGCAGGATCCGCGCCGTCCCGAGCAAATTCCTCCAGCGCTCGCTCCGCCGCCGCTTCGATAGCGGCTAGCGGAACGCCCGCGCGCGCGGTTGTCGCAAGCACTGCCTGCGATCCGAACTCGCGCGGCCGCGTCTCGAACGTCACATCGACAGCAAGCCGCTGCCTCTCAAGAGCGCGCCACAGACGCGATGCCTTGCCGCTGGCGAACACCTCGCATGCGAGCTGGTACGCAGCCAGGTCGGACGAAGCGAAGCGCGGCCCGTTCCAAGCCAGATACAGGCGACTTTGCCCGCCTTGCTCAATTATTGTTCGCCGCCGGCTGCCTTCGATCGCAGGGTTCGCGCCATCGGCGCGATCAACCAATCCGCTTCCGCCGGGAAGCGATTCGAAATGGCGCCGCACCAGATCGATCGCGGAGCCCGGCTCGACGGCGCCGGCGATCACGACCGCGGCGTTGCCCGCGCAATGGCGCGTCTCGATCCAATTACGCACGTCGTCCGTGGAAATGTTGTCGAGTTGTTCCAGAACGCCATCGGGCGGATGCGCGTAGGGATGGCCTGGGCGATGCGCCAGGCTGGCGATTGCCGCGGGCACGCGCCCGTAGCGATCGCCGGCACGCTGGCGCAGCTCGTTGCGGACGACCTCGCGCTGGCGCGCGATCTTCTCATCGTCGAGCGCGGCGGCCAGATGTCCCATCCGGTCGGCCTCCATCCGCAGCGCGAATTCCAAGGCCCATGCGGGCACGGTCGCAAAATACGCGCTGTAATCCTCCCTCACGTACGCATTCATCCAAGTCGCGCCGATCCGCTCGAACGGCGCGAAGTACGAACCGGGAGCGGCGGACGTGCCCGTGAACATCAGGTGCTCGCACAGATGGGCGAGGCCGGCACGGGATTCGGGTTCCTCGCGCGAACCCGCGCGGTAAGCAACATGGATGGCGACGAGCGGCGAGCGCGCATCGCGATGGGTGACGACGGCAAGGCCGTTGGAAAGCCGCGCCGCGCGCGCGGGAACGCACGCGGCTTTCCAATCGATCGGTGCCATGCGAAACGTGGCTCAGCGCGAGCTCAACTCGCGCGAGTTGCGGTCGTCGCGGAACGTCAGCGGCCTCTCCGCCGTCGCGCCGCCCGAGTGGCCCTGCGCGCGCTCCACCGCCTCAGCGACGCGGTAGTGCTCCGGCGAGAGATCGCACACCGGATCGGTATCGGCCGGATCTCCCGTCAGCAGGAAAGCCTGGCAGCGGCAGCCGCCGAAGTCCTTGAAACGCTCGGCGCAGGTGCGGCACGGTTCGCGCATCCAGTCGAAGCCGCGAAAGCGGTTGAAGGCGGGCGACTCGTACCAGATCCAGCGCATGTCATGTTCGGCCACGCGCGGAAACTCGAAGCCGGGCAGCATGCGCGCCTGATGGCACGGCAGGGCGATACCGTCGGCCGTCACCACCATGAATACCGAGCCCCATCCGTTCATGCACGGCTTGGGTCGGCGCTCGAAGTAGTCGGGCACCACGAAATACACCTTGACCGACGAGCCCGCGCGCTCGCGGAAGCGGCGCGTCGCCTCCTCGGCACGCCGAAGCTGTTCGCGCGTCGGCAGCAGATGGTGCCGATTGAGAAACGCCCATCCGTAGTACTGGGTATTCGCAAGTTCGAGATACTCCACGCCCAGCCGTTCGGCCATGTCGAGAATCTGTTCAATGTGATCGAGGTTCTGGCGATGGAGTACGACGTTGAGCACCATCGGGTAGCCGTGCCGCTTGATGAGCCGCGCCAGGTTCAGCTTGAGGTCGAAAGTGCGCGTGTGGCTGAGGAAATCATTGAGCTCGCGGGTCGAGTCCTGGAAGCTGAGCTGGATATGGTCGAGGCCGGCCTCGCGCAGCCGCGCGATCCGGCCTTCGTCGAGGCCCACGCCGGAAGTTATGAGGTTGGTGTAGTAGCCGAGCGTATGCGCCTGGCCAACCAGGGTTTCGAGATCCTCGCGCGTAAGCGGCTCGCCGCCTGAGAATCCCAACTGCACCGCGCCCAGTTCGCGCGCCTCGCGCAAGACCTTGAGCCACGCCGCGGTCGGCAGTTCGGCGCCGTGGCGGATGTAGTCGACCGGGTTGGAGCAGAATACGCAGTGCAGGGGACAGCGGTAGGTGAGCTCCGCGAGCAACCACAGCGGACTACCTGCCCGGGACTTCGATCCATCCTCTTGCATAGGCGGCATTGAGAAATTCGATCACGTCGGCGCGCAAGTCGGCGCCGGGAAACGCCTGCTCGAGGCTCCGGATGACCTCGGCAATCGACGCGCGGCCGTCAATCCGTTTCATGATCTCGCCCGCGCTCGCCGACAGCTTCACCATCCCCTCGGGATACAATATCACATACGCCTGCTGCGCCGCCTCCCACTGGAGCCGGCAGCGCGCCGGAATCACCGGAACGTCCGCGGACACAAGTCTCACAGCCATCGTCGAAGCCCGCCTTGCCTAATACGCCGCCTGGACCGCGTCGAGCAGCGCCCACAGCACGTCGAGCTTGAACTGAAGGATCTCCAGCGCCCGCTCCTGCTGCGCGCGGGTTTTGAAATAGTCGAGCGTGACCGCGAGCCCGTGCTCGACGTCGCGCCGGGCCTGGGAAAGCCGCGAGCGGAAATACTCCAAGCCCTCGGGCTTGATCCACGGATAATGCCGGGGCCAGGTCGCCAGGCGATCGCGATGGGCCTGCGGAGCAAACATCTCGGTCAGCGACGAGCAGACCGCTTCCTGCCACGGGCGGGTGCGCGCGAAGTTGACGTAGGCGTCAACCGCGAAGCGCACCGCGGGCAGCACCAGGCGCAGCGAAGTCAACTCAGTGCGCTCGATGCCGCACGCCTCGCCGAGCCGGATCCAGGCCTCGATACCGCCCTCCTCGTCGACCGTGCCGTCCTGGTCGAGGATGCGCTGGATCCACAGGCGGCGCACCTCGCGGTCGGGACAGTTGGAGAGGATCGCGCCGTCCTTCATCGGGATATTGAACTGGTAGTAGAAGCGATTGGCGACCCATCCGCGGATCTGCGCGGGCGTCAGTTGGCCCTCGTTCATCCTGATGTGGAACGGATGGTGGATGTGGTAGCGCGACTCCTTTGCGCGCAGCTTGTGCTCGAATTCCTCCCGGCTCCACGGCCTGTCGTCCGCTTGCGCGCTCACAGCGAGATCTCCATCCCATCAAAGGCGACCTCGATACCGGCCCGTTCGAGTTCGCGCCGCTGCGCGGAATCCTCGTCGAGAATCGGGTTGGTGTTGTTGATATGGATCAGCACCTTGCGTGCGTGTGGCAGCTTCTTCAGCCATGAGAGCATTCCGTCCTCGCCCGACTGCGCCAGATGCCCCATCTCGAGCGCGCGTTTGCGTCCCGCGCCGAGCCGGATCATCTCGTCATCGGTCCAGAAGGTCCCGTCAACCATTACGCAGTCGGCGCGGCTCATGCACCGCCATACCTCCGGCTCGATCTCCGCGAGTCCTGGCGCGTAAAAGACCGACCTGCCGCTTACCGCGTTGACCATCATCAGCGCGATATTGTCGCCCGGCTGCGGGGTCTCGCGATGGGGCGAATACGGCGGCGCCTTGCTCTTGACCGCGACGGCGGTGAACTCGACGCCCTCGACGCCCGGGACGCCAAAGGGCGCGCCGCCGACGGGGCGGATTTCGTGCCAGGTGACGCCGCAGTAGCTCTCGAGCATGCGCAAGAGCGGATTGCCGGTCGTCAGGTCTTCGCGCACGCTCGCCGTGCAATAGACCTCGAGCCGCGCGCCCTCGCGCAGCATTGCCAACCCCAGCGTGTGATCGATCTGGCTGTCGACCAGGATTACGGCGCGGATCCCGGTGTCGCGCATCGCGCGCGCCGGCTGGAGCTGCGGCAGAGACTTGAGCTGCGTCAGCAGGTCGGGCGAGGCATTGATTAACGCCCAATTGGCGGAATCGGAGCTGACGGCGATCGAGGACTGGGTGCGCGGCCTCGCGCGTACGGTTCCCGAGCGTACTCCGCGGCAATTGCGGCAGTTACAGTTCCATTGGGGAAACCCGCCGCCCGCGCCGGCGCCGAGAACCAGGATTGTCATTTAAAGCGCTCGCGCGCAGCGTATCCGCGCGGAGCTCGCGCCCCCGCCGCGCAACAACTCGGGAGGGGCTGCGAGTAGGTGAGAAAGCGCCGAGACGCTGTCGCGCTTCGGCGCTTCACCACAGCCTAACGGTTCCAGATGTACATCGTGACTTCGAAACCGAACCGCAGCTCTGTAAATTCGGGTTTGCTCCAGACCATCGCAATCCCTCCTGACGCTAATAACGACGGCGGCAGGCTCGCCGCCTCACGACCCCAAATTGATCACAATTTGTCCAAAACGTCAAATCAGCCTCCGGCAAAGCCCAGAGCGATTCACCCTGCGAGCGCTCATCGCCCCGCCTCGCCGCGGCCCGGCGTGCGCGCTTCGGCCGGCGCTTGTCGCTCCTCGGGAGCCGGAATCGCGCGGAAAAAGCCCCAGTACATTGCGGCGGTCGAGCCTTGGAGGATCGCCGCCAGCGCGATCGGACTTGCCAGCCATAGCGTGGCCATCATCAGCCCGGCGAAGTACGGGCTCACCAGCGAGGTAATCTGCAACGGAACGTTGGTCAGGCCGGCCGCGGTCGCCCGCTCACGCGGCTCAATCAGGCCCATCAGATATGACTGGCGCACCGGAATCCACAGCGCGCCGCTGACCGCGCGCAGCGTGTACATGCACGCGGCACCGAGGAAGCTCGGCATCAGGACGGTGGCAAGCAAAAAGGCCGCCGAAATTGCGCGCGCCCATACCACGGTGCTGACCGCGCCAAGCAGACGGCTGATACGCCCGACGAGCAGGTTGGGCACGCCCGCCGCCAGATTGATCACGAAAAAGAGCTGTCCGAGCTGCGCCGCGTTCACCGCGAAGCGCCGATAGAACCAGTACACCACGAACGGCCCGAGCATCCCGACCGCGAGCCCGTTGACTCCGTTGATCGCCGCAAAGCGCAGGACCAACCACCACGACTCGCGCGACAGTCCCAGCCTGCGTCCGCTCCCTGGGGCGTCGGACGTCGCAGCCGACAGGTTGCGGGTATTCGCGGGCGGCACGGCGAGCGTCTGTGTGCGCGCGGCTTCGTGGACCGGCATCGTTACCGCCGCCATCACGACGCCCAGCACGGCAACGATCCAGAAAACGGCTCTGAACCCGCCCAATACCGACGCTCCGAAGTGGACGCGCGCCAGCATCGGCAACGCCGCCATCAGGCTGCCGAAGGCTCCCGCGACAACTCCGACGAAAGCCAGCGCGCCGAAGGCCGTGGTCCGCGCCCGGTCGCTGCTATGCTCGGCGACCAGCGCCTGCTCGGCCGGATAGTACGGTCCAACCGACGCGCCGGCCCCGGCCGGTCCCGTGCGACCGACCGTGCCCATCGCTGCCGCCAGCATCAACAGCGCGAAGCTGTGCGCGAGCGCGAACGCGACTCCAGCGGCGGTCGTGAGAAGCGACATCGCGATCAGCAGATTGCGCCGGCCGAAGCGGTCGGAGAGAAAGCCGACGGCCGCCGCCAGCGCAGCGCTCGCCAGCGCCGCCGCGGTGAACAAGTAGCCCAGGTCGAGCGCGCCGAAGCCGAGAAAGGCGACGTAGATCGGCACCACGATCGTCAGGCAGCTCTGGGTCAGGCTGCGCAGCGCGCGGCCTACGAAGAGCAGCGCCAGGTCGCGATTGAGCCATGCAGGCAACGACATCGCTCGCCCCCGCGCAGCGCAGTATCACACAGGGCGGCGCATCGCGGCTATCTGCGCGCGCTCTCAGCGCTCGCGATGGTCGCGCGGCTGGTCGGGCGTCTTCGGATGCGCGTAGGGATGGTGGCGCTCGGGCGGTGGGACCGCCAGCTCCGCCATCCGGCGCAGGCTGTCGCGACAGATCGCGGCGAGCTTGTCCTCGGTCACATAATCGAACGGATCGTGCAGGCGACGCTCGATGTCGCCGCCGCGTTCGGGCTGATGTTCGACGTACCAGCGCACGGTGCGCGCGAGCGCCTCGGTAACCGACACGGGATCGCGATAGCCCAGTTCGCTCCTGATCTTGTGGAGGTCCATCAGTTGATGATGCGAGGTATGCTGCAGCGTGAGAGCGCGCGCGGCCGAACCCGCCGCGTCGGGCACTGCGATTATCTCCAGCTCGCGGCCCATCGCGCGCGCTATCACCTCGACGATCTGCGCGAGCGTGAGCTGCTGTTCGTCGCCGCAGTTGTAGATCTGCCCTGCGGACGCTTGCGGCCGCTCCACCGCCAGCATCACCGCGTGCGCGAGGTTCTCGGCGTAGCCATGCGTCATCAGGGTCAATCCACCGTCGGGTAGGAGGATGAAGCGGCGGCCGTCGAGGATGCGCCGGATGACACACCATTCGCGCGGCACGAGTTGGTAGGGGCCGTACACGTAGGGGTAGCGTAGGAGCGCGGCGTTGGGATGCGCGCGCAGCACCGCCCGCTCGGTTTCGGCGATGAGCCACGAGAAGCGCTGTTCCTGCTCGCTTTCAACCAGCGGACCGCTCTCGGCAGTTGGAACTTTCATCCCGACCGGGAACAGCGCCTCCGGATGGAAGTGGCCGCGATAGCAGGCGACGCCGCCGACCCCGATGAAGCGCCCCGTCTTGCCTTTCAAAGCCTCGGCGACGAAGCGCAGGCGCCCGTACGTAGCAACGACGAGGTCAAAAATCCGTCCCTTGAGTGCTGTGTCGAGCGTATCGCGAAAGTGAGGGTCGGCGTGGATGTGTTCGACCTGGGACGGAATCTCGGGCACCTCGTGGGTGCCGCGATGCAGGATCGTTACCGCGTACTTGCGCGCGAGCAGGGCCTTGACCAGAAATGGCCCCGTAGGGCCGGTGCCGCCGACTACCAGTGCTTTCATCTCGTTCCGTGCGCGCCGTGCCAATATGAATGTCGGCGTGTACCAGACGGCGTGCCGCGGCGCAAACGATCAGGCGAGCGAGCTCCGCAGCCGCTGTTCGTAAAAACGTGCGAGTCCTTCGAGCATCGCCGCCGCGTCGCCCGCGAATGATGGGCCATGCATGATCGCGAGCGTGCGCGGCCTAAGCCGCGCCAGCCGGCGCACGGTCGGCGCCGTGTTCGGCGTGAGGCTGGTAAACGGAAGCACCTTTTCCAGCTCCAGTGCGGGGCCCAGAACGTCGCCCTCGGTAAGCGCAGCACCTTCGCCGGCCTGGGTGAACAGGTCGGAGCAAAACAGGGTGCCGGTGGTCTCCTCGAAGAGCAGGCCCGCGTCCCAGCAATGCGGGAGATGCGGGGTGTCGAGGCGGCGCACCTTCTTCCCGCCCAAATCGAGCACCTCGCCGTCGCGAAGCTCGCGCGGCGGGCGGAGCGCGATGTCGTTGAGCCAGATGTTGCAGCCGACGCGGCCGTGAGCGGCGGTCGCATTCGACGCGGCGGCGAGCCACTCATTCATCGCGCCGCACTCGTCGGATTCGACGTGGCTGAAGGTGACCCAGCGCAGGCGCGATAGGTCGATGACGCGCGAGACCGCCGCCGAGACCAGGGGGAACATCCTGCGCGGGCCGCAATGGAAAAGCAGCGGCTCATCGGCGTCAACCAGAAACTGGTTGAAGGTCAAGCCGGCGGGCCCGGCGACGCCCGGGACAAAGGTCGAGAGCCGGTAGATTTTGTCCGCAATCTGATCGACCTTGGTTTCCATGACTGACCACCTCGCTCGGCAGTTTGGCGTGCTCCACTCGCCCAGAATGCCCTCGCTCGACGCAATCTTCCAACCACACCGATCGCCTGCAGGCAAATAGCGCTGGCCCGAACGGAGGAACAGCGGATGACAAAGTCGCAGCTCGTCGCCCCGATCCACCGCCCGCCGCTTGCGTGAATTGCCGCGCGCGCCTTCAGCCGTGCAGCATCACCAGGCCGTCGCGGATTGCGCGCCCGCCCTGCGCGGACAGCGCCTCAAAGAACACTGCTTCGCCGCCGTCCTGCCGTTCGCGCGCGAGTAGCCGCAGCGTTACCTGCGACGGCATGAAAACCATCGCGCCGAAGCGCCCGTACACCCGCGTCACCCGCTCCGGGTCGCCCTGCGCCTCGCTATCGACGATCCGCGAAACGCACATTGCAAGTGTCGCGACGCCCATCAGGATCGGCGCCGATAATCCCGAGCGCCGCGCTTCCGTGGTGTCGGTATGGAAATTGATCGAATGGCCGGGGCGTGCGCAGGCGGTGTAAACGATCGCGGCGGTAGCGGCGATTGGAATCGCCATCTCGGCCCGCGGCGCGCCCGGCCGCGTAGCCGGGGCGGGCACGCGGGGGATTTCGCCGACTGATCTGTCCGGCCCCATCATCTGGACTCCCCTGAAAATCCGCCCCCAATGAATCGTCGCGACCGCCGCGCCGTTGGTCTCCGCGATGTCGTAGCGGGTGACCACGTAGGTGCCCGGCCTGCGGCGCTCCATCGCGGCGAGCGTCGTGCTCACGACCAGCTTCGCGGGCGGCCGGATTGACCGGTAAAAGACCATGTCCTGGGTGGCATGCACGCGCCGAATCGATTCCTCCTCGGTCAGCCCGGCTTCGAAGAACACCCGATCCATCGGCGTCATCGCGCGCAGCGCCAGGCCCACCGGGAACACCGGGTGTGCGACAAGCGGGCCGCAGTTGAGCGAATCGAGATAGCGCGGGTTGGCATCGCCCAGCCCCGCCGCATACGCCATCGTCCAGAACCGGTCCACCTCGTATTCGAACGGTCCGAGCGTGGTTCCTACCAAGCGAGAATCACACGGCATCGCACTGCTCCTCGACGGCGGAATAATGGCATATTTGGCACTCCCGCGGGTCTGCTCGGAAATCTCGGCCCGCGGGTGCGAGCCATCGCATGCCGGACGACGTAAGCTTCGTCATCACTTCGATGCCCCCGTATGAGCGCTCGCGTGCGCAGCTCGAAATCTGCGAGCACAAGGGCATTGGCCACCCCGACAGCATCTGTGACGGCGCTGCCGAGGCGGTTTCGCGCGCGCTCAGCCAGGCCTACCTGCGCGCGGCCGGTGAAGTGCTGCATCACAACGTGGACAAGGCTCTGCTGGTCGGCGGGCAGAGCCGTCCGCGCTTCGGCGGCGGCGAGGTCAACACCCCGGTGCGGCTGATAATCGGCGGACGCGCGACGCCGGTCGCCGGCCTCGACCTGGAGCAACTCGTGCGCGGCGCTGCGCGCGAATATCTCGTGGCGGCGCTGCACTGCGATCCGGGTTTATTCGTCGTCGAACCGGCGACTCGGACTGGCAGCCCGAACCTGGTGCGGATTTTCGCGCGCGGCCCGTCGGCGCGGATCGCCAATGACACCAGCTTTGGCGCGGGCTACGCGCCGCTCTCGCACCTGGAACGCGCGGTCCTCAAGCTGGCGGAGATATTGCGCTCCCCATCGTTCCGCGCCGCATTTCCAGCCGCTGGCGACGACTTCAAGCTTATGGGAGTGCGTACCGGACGCAATGTCCGCTTCACGGTCGCGCTGGCGTTCATCGATCGCACCATCCGCAGCGCGTCCGAATATTTCGCGACCAAGTCGAAAGCCCGGCGCTATCTCACGGACGCAATCGACATCGACTGCGAGATTGACATCAATATGCTCGACGACCCACAGGCGACTGATGAAACCGGGCTCTACCTGACGGTAACGGGTCTTAGTGCGGAGAACGGCGACGACGGCGAGGTGGGCAGGGGCAATCGCGTCAACGGCCTGATCACACCGTACCGGCGGATGTCGCTCGAAGCCGCGGCGGGCAAGAACCCGGTCGCCCACATCGGCAAGCTCTACAACGTGTTGGCGGCGGAGATCGCCGCCGCCATCTGCGCCGAGGTGGAAGGCGTCACGGAGGCCTCGGTGCAGATCCTCTCGACCATCGGGCGTCCAGTGGCCGAGCCGCAACTTATCGCGATCGAGCTGGCAACTGCGCATGGCCTCAGCGCGCGCTTCCGCGGAAGCGCGGAGGGAGTCGCCAGAAGCTGCCTCGGGCGCATCGATCGACTCTCCGAGCGGTTGATCCGCGGCGAGCTGCGCGTGCTCTGACCTCTGCCAGCCGCAATATCAAAAATTCTGGCCATCGTCCTGAGTGCGAAGAAGAATGCCCGAACCTTGACGTGGCGGCGGCGCGTCGCGTCGAGCCGCGTCAACGGTGCAGCGCCGGCAGGACTTCGGTGGCGAAGCGCTCGAGCGAGCGCATCGCCTTGGCCGGCGCAAGGCCCGGCAATTGCATGGCGACGATTAGCTCGCTCATCTGGCCCGTGCCGACAATCGCGGCGAGCTGCGCGGTCACTTCCTTTGCGGTTCCGAGCACGCAGGTGCGCCGCACCTTCTCCGGCTCCGGCTTGATCCACGTCTGCCTGCCACCGGTCGCCTCCGACAGCCACTTGGCGTACAGCTCGGCCTGGTACAGAGCGGGGCGCTCGATATCGGCCCACGCCTGGTCGGCACTGTCGGCGATGTACACGGTACGGCTGTTCACGATGTCGTAGGCGGCGGGGTCCTTGCCACGCTTGCGCAAAGCTGCGCGGTAGAGCGCGGCCTCGCGCTGGCCAAGATTGCAGGCGAAGGAGAGATCGAGCTCGGCGCCGCGCTCTATCGCTTTGGGCGCCATTCCGCCCCACAGCAGTTGCGGATGCGGCCGGCTGAGCGGGCGCGGCAGCACGCGCACGTCGCGGAACTGGAAGTATTTGCCCGCGAAGCTGAAGCGTTCGCCGGTCCACGCGCGCTTGAGAATCTCGATCGTCTCCAGCGTACGCCCGAGCCGCTCGGCGCGCGGCACCTGGAACCCGCCGAATTCCTCCGCGCGGTAGCCGAGTCCGATTCCGAGCCGCAACCGCCCGCCCGAGATGACGTCGATCGCTGCGGTGTCCTCGGCCAGGCGCAGCGGGTGGTAAAACGGCGCGAGCAGCACATAGGTGCCGAGCGCGACGCGGATGGTGCGCGCAGCGAGCGCGCCCAGTGTCGGCATGAGCGCGGCGAGATAACCATCGTCGGTGAAGTGATGCTCGGTCAGCCAGATCGAATCGAATCCCGCGCGGTCGGCGAACTCGGCCTGACGGAACAGCTCGGAATAAAGCGTATGGAAGTCGAGATTTGCGCCCGGCGGATTGCGGAAGCCGAGCAGGTAGCCGAACTTGATCGCCTCTGCCATCGATCTCGCAGCCTCCGACGGGCCGCCCTGGCTCCCGCCCGTACTCGCCTCCAGTTGCGGGGCGCTAGCGCCCCGCGTACACCGTGCGCACGAGCGGATGGGTTTCGCCGCCGTCGATCGTGAGCACCGCGCCGGTGGTGAAGCTGGCGGCGGGGCTGGCGAAGTATAGCGCCGCGCCGACCACCTCCTCGGGCTCGCCCGCGCGCTGGAGCGGAAAGGTCTCGCGCGCGCGGCGCGTGAAATCCTCGGTTCGCGACCATCCCTTGCTGATATCGGTATGAAACGGGCCGCACATGATGCAGTTGACGCGCACCCTGGGGCCGTACTCCTTGGCCAGCGCGACGGTCAGGATATTCAGTCCGGCCTTGGCCGCGGCGTAAGGCGCGGTCTCCGGGCTCGGCGCAACCGACGCGGTGGACGAAATATTGATGATGGCACCGCCCTCGCCCGCCGCCATCCGCGAGCCGAAGAGCGCCGAGAGCCGAAACGGCCCCTTGAGATTTACCCCGATTATCTTGTCGAAGAGCTCCTCGCTGGTCTCGAGCGACGACGGCGCGAGCGGCGAGAGCCCGGCGTTGTTGATGAGCACGTCGGCGCGGCCCCATCGCGCATAAACCTCTTCGGCAAGGCGGTCGCAATCCGCCCATTTGCCGACGTGCGCCGCGTGCGCCGAGCCGTCGGAGCCAAGCGCGCGAATCTCCTTGACGGTGGCCTCGCACGCTTCGAGCTTGCGGCTGGCGATCGCCAATCTCGCGCCGGCGGCGGCGAAGCCCAGCGCCATCGCATGGCCCAGCCCGCGGCTGCCGCCGGTGATCACCACCACCTTGCCGCTGAAATCGTATTGCACGGCGCGCGTCGTCATTGCGCTGCCACCTCCAGCTCGATTCGCCCGGCGAACTTTCGAAGCGCCGCCTCGCGCAGCGCCGGGATGTGCCCTGTGGGGAACAACCCGTTCGTCCCGCGGTACTCGCGCAGCACCTGGCGCGCGAGCGTGATCTTGTGGACCTCGGTCGGCCCGTCGGCCAGACCCATCACGAAACTCTCCATCACCTGGTCCACGAAGGGCATCTCGGGCGTCACGCCGAGCGAGCCATGGATCTGGAGCGCGCGCACGGCGACGTCGTGGAACACCTTGGGCATCTGCGCTTTCACCGCCGCGATGTCCTTGCGGACCTTGAGATAGTCCTTGTACTTGTCGATGCGCCAGGCGGTGCGCAGAACGAGCAGGCGGAACTGCTCGATGTCGATCCACGAGTCCGCGATCTTCTCCTGCACCATCTGCTTGTCCGCGAGCAGCGAGCCCTGGGTGGTGCGGGACAGCGCGCGCTCGCACATCATGTCGAACGCCTTGCGCACCTGCCCGATAGTGCGCATCGCGTGATGAATACGGCCGCCGCCCAGGCGCGTCTGCGCGACCACGAAGCCGCCTCCGCGCCCGCCCAACAGATGGTCCTTGGGCACCTGCACGTCCTGATAGTTGACGTAGGCGTGGGTGCCCTCGTCCTCATGGCCAACGCCGAGGTTGCGCACGATATTCACGCCGGGCGCATCGGTTGGAACGATGAAGGTGGAGAGCCGCTTGTAGGGCGGCGCGTCGGGATCGGTGACCGCGAGCAGGATCAGGAACGAGGAGTAGCGCGCGTTGGAAGAAAACCACTTCTGTCCGTTGATTACCCAGTTATCGCCGCGCAGTTCGGCGCGGGTCGTAAAAACCTTGGGATCGGCGCCGCCCTGCGGCTCGGTCATCGAGAAGCACGACACGATCTCGTTGCGCAGCAGCGGCTCGAGGTACTGCTTCTTCTGTTCCGGCGTGCCGTACTTGGCGAGGATCTCGGCGTTGCCGGAGTCCGGCGCCTGGCATCCGAAAACCGTCGGCGCAAAGCGCGAGCGGCCGAGGATCTCGTTCATCAGCGCGAGCTTGAGCTGGCCGTAGCCCTGGCCGCCGAGCTCGGGTTCGAGATGGCAGGCCCAGAGCCTGCGCTTGCGGACCTCGGCCTGAAGCGGGCGCACCAGTGCATTGCGTTTTGGATCCCGCACATCGTAGGGCGAGCCGAGCACGTAGTCGAGCGGCTCGACTTCCTCCCGCACGAATTTCTCCATCCAGTCGAGTTCCTTCTGGAAGTCGGGTTCGGTTTCAAAATCCCAGCTCATGGCGATCTCCTCAAAGATTCGGCTATGTGGGTTGAATCAACGGCCTCAAAGCTGTCCGCAATGGGCTCCGGGAGTCTCTGCGCACGTCAGACACGCGCGCGGAAATGACAGCGCAGGGGGCCGCGGAACGGAAGCCTGTTCATTACCGAGTCCAGTACTCAATAGCTATGCGAGCGACTTCTTCACGGCGTCCTCGATCACGGTACCGCGGAAGAAATCGGGATTGGCCGCGGTCCAGAAGCTGACCGGATTGTCGAATACCAACTCGCGGAAGGCTTGCTCGTCGATGAGGCCGTGCTCGACCAGCTCGTATGCCTCCTCGGCCGCCCGCGCCATCTCGGGAACGTCCCAGTGGCTCAGGTCCGAGCCGTAGAGCGGATGCAGCCGGGAGCCGGGCGGCGCGGTGCGCCGGTCGAAGGCGAGCGCGGTCAGCGGATCGTCGCCCTCGCATCCGAAGTAGAACTGCCTGCTGAAGATCGCGCTTATCTCCTCGGCGCTTTCTATTCCGCTCGGCTCCCATTCGTCGAGCAGCGCGGGGTCCTCGCCGCGCGTCATGGCACGGGCGTAGGCGTTCAAAAGCTCGCCCGCGCGATCCGACAGCCCGGGGCCACCGTAGCGGCGGCACAGATCCGCGAGGCTCTCGCGATCGATGTGCGCGGGATTGTAGTTCTGGACCGCGCCCCAGTTGCGCTTGTGCCAGTGCGAGATCAGGTCGCAGTGCAGGTTGTGCGCCCAGGCGACTCCGCCCTCCATGAAGGCGAAGCGCATCTGCGCAAAGCGCTTCGGCACGCCGCCCATCACAAGTCCGCGGCAGACCGCGTCCGCGCTCGCCGCGAAGTTGCCGAGATGGTTGTGCACGTAATTCGACGGCGTCGCTCGGCTGCCCCATCCGTAGCCCACCGAATGGAAGGTCGGCGACACTCTGAGTTCGGCGCACTTCGCCCACACCGGGTCGTAGTCGTATTCGCTGTCGAGGCCGTAGGTGTCGAGCCAGTAGGTGTAACGGGCGGCCTCGGGCGAGATGCGCTCAGCGGCCTTGACCGGCCGGCGCACGTAGCTCGCCATCATGATCGCGCGCATCCCGAGCCGGCCGACGGCGAACTCCAACTCCTCGATCGCCTCGCGCGGCGTGTGCATCGCGATAATCGCGACCGGCAACAGGCGGTCGGCGAACTCGGCGTACATTTCGGCGCGCATCCTGTTGAGCGCACGCACCGCGGCGCGCCGGACCTCCTCGTCGCCGATCTGCACCGCCATCAGCCCGACGCTCGGATAGATGATCGAGACGTCGAGTCCCATCTCGTTCATCCGCTCGTGGAAAAGCCTCGGGAAAAGGGCGGTGGCGAGGTCGCGGGTGTTGCGCGCAGGGCTCGCCCACCACGTCGGGCGCATCGCGCGCCGTTCATGGCGCTCCTCGCGCGTCAGCGTGCGCCAGCCGGCGCCGAGAAAGCCGTCGAAGCTCGCCTTGCCGAAGCGCTCGACCGCCGACGGGCCGGCCTCCGCGCGCAGATAGTCGAAGAACAGCGGCCCGGCCTCGTACTGATGGCCGTCGGAGTCAATTATCGGATGGCTCAGCCGCGCGCGCAGCGCGGCCGAGGGCGAGACGGGCTTGGCGGACATGATTTTGCTCCGGCCCAAGGTTTTAGCCCACCCGCGCGGCCCGCGCCAACCCCGGGCGCGGGCGTTACACGCGCGGCGAGGCAAAAGAAAAGCCGCCGGCCCAGGGCGCCGGCGGCTCGAGGCGGTCAAGCCGCGAAGCGATCAGTTCGCCGCCGCCGTCTTCTTGGTCCCGTGGTTGCCGGCCTGCGCGAGCTCCTCGTCGATGATCTGCTGAAACTGCGGCAGCGGCTGCGCGCCCACCAGCTGGCGACCGTCGATGAAGAAGGTCGGGGTGCCGCTGACATTGAGCTTGCGCCCTTCGGCGAGGTCTTTCTTGATCGCCTCTTCGTATTTGCCCTTGTCTAGACAGCCGTCGAACTTCGCGGTGTCGAGCCCGAGCTTCTTGGCGGTAGCTTTGAGGTCGGCGGGCGCGAGCTTGGACTGATCGGCGAACAGCGCGTCATGGTACTGCCAGAACTTGTTCTGCTCGCCCGCGCAACGCGCCGCGTTGGCCGCCGCCATCGCGTGATCGTGGAAGCTCAGCGGGAAATCCATGAACACGATCTCGACCTTGTCGCCGTATTTTTCCCGCACCTGCTTGACCGTGTCCTCGGCGCGCTTGCAGAAGGGGCACTGGAAGTCGCCGAACTCGATCAGCTTGACCGGCGCGTCCTTGGGGCCGAGCGTGGGATGGCCGGTGCTGGAGACCTCGACCCGCGGCGGCTGGAGCAAAACCTTGACCCCGTACTGCTGGCGCAGGCGCTCCAGCAGCGCCTCGCGCTGCTGCTGGGCGTCGCGCTGGCGCAAGGCCGCGATCAGGCGATCCTTGACCTTGTCGTAGGGGGTCGCCTTAAGCGCCGCGATCCTGTCCTTGTTCTGGTCGTAGAACTTTTTGGCCGAGGCGTCGTTCACATCGGCCGCGACCTTGTCGTCGATTTCGCGCTTGAGGAAATCGGCGACGCTGAGGTGGTCCTTGCGGGCCGCCTGTTGGAGCACGTAGTCATCGACGATATCATCAAGCGCGCCCTTGCGGGCGTCGTAAAGCTGGACCTTTATCTTGGCGTCCACCTCCTGCTGGGTAATCTTGTGGCTGCCGACGGTTGCGAGCACCGGGCTCACGTCCGCCGCCGCGGCCGCGGACGCGCCGATGAGGAAAGCCGCGGCGCCGGCCGCGATCGCCCCCGCCAGCAGGGAGCGGCCGTCGAGGCGCACCGCCAGCTTCCGAATCGCACTAAGTTCTTTACGCACTGATTTTTCGTCCTTACGGGCAGAATTGGGTTAAGGCCCTAAGCCGCATCAAGCCTATCATTACGGCAACCCCGCCGCGACCGGGGTTTGGCGCGCCGCCGCGCCCGTGGCATGTTCGCGCTCTAACGAGCTGCCGCGGCGGCGGATCGGGTTCCCAACCCGCTTAACCGAAGGCCGCCGCGGCTATATACAATGGAGCACTGGGGCGGTCACCTGGAAGCTTGGTCCGCGGCAAAGGAGGTCGAACCATGGCAAGCACGGTTTCGGCAGTCCTCCAGCAGAAGGGCAGCGAGGTCATAAGCGTAACCCCCGGCCAGAGCGTTACGTCGCTCGCCGGCCTGCTCACCGCGAGGCGTATCGGGGCCGCGCCCGTGGTTGACGAATCCGGTCGGCTGGTCGGTATCGTCTCCGAGCGCGACATCGTTCACGGCATCGCCGAGCACGGCGAGGCGGTGATGGCGATGCCGGTCGAGCGGCTGATGACGCGCGAGGTGAGAACCTGCGCGCCCCACGACGCGATCGTCGAGCTGATGGAAGTGATGACGATGCAGCGCATCCGCCACCTGCCGGTCATCCGCGACGGCAGGCTGGCCGGGATCGTCAGCATCGGCGACGTCGTCAAGCAGCGTCTGCACGAGGCGCAGTTCGAGCTCGAGTCGCTGCGCAATTACATCTGCTCGGCGTCGTAGCGCGTCGCCGCCAGCGGGAGCGGCGCGAATCCGAGGCGGCGCGCCTCAGCGCTCCGGCGCGCCGGCGAGGACCATCCGCTGGACACCCCAGGCCGCGCCGCTCAGGGCCAGCGTCAAAAGCGGCGCCCCCACCGCCATGACCAGCGCGAGCATGAAGGGCAGCCAATTCTCATCAGGCGAGTAATGCTGCATCGCGAGGCTGATGCCCCAGGCGTCGAGCAGGGCGGGGATCAACCACCAGGCCGCTTCGCCCACCAGCAGTGCGCCTGGGACCAGCCATCGGCGCCCGAGCGCAAGCGTAACCGCCTCCGCCACCAGCAACGTCGCCGCGACTGAGCCCAAGGCGGTCGCCGGCCACAACCTGAGCGGCGGCCAAACCATCGCGTCCATCATCGAACCCGAACTGAACTGGAGCATCGCGGCGGGAACGAGGACCAGCAACCAGGCCACGCCGATCGCGAAGGTTCGCGCGCCGCGGCGCACGAAGCCGGTTAACACCGTTAGCGCCGCCACGAGCAAGGCGACCGCAAACGCGATTCCGTACTGGCGGCGGCGATGGGCGAAGTAGGGCGCCCCGACCGTGGTCGAGACGTCGTGCGAGGCTTCGAGCGCAAGCGGCCCGTCGAGGCGGTCGGTGGCACCAAGGATTTGCCCTAACGCCACGCATCCGCCCTTGCCGCATCGGTTGACCGCCAGCGCGCACTGGATCGCGCCGCGCGCCGCGTCTTCGCGCATGTCCCTGCTGGCGGCGAACTGCGCGAGCGCGGCATTCGTGATACGTGCGCGGCGCAGGTAGAGCGCCTTCTGCAACCCGCTCTCCGGCGGCTCGACCGCAGGAACGGGCAGCGGCCGCATCGCAGCGGCGCGCGCGCCCGGCCACGGCGCGCCCATCGTCGCTGCAGGAGGCGGCGGCGATACAGCCAGTGCGACCAGCGCGCGCGGCGGCGGCTCCAAGGTGCGCACGATCTCCGACAATGCGCCGCTTGCTTCGGCGCTGCCGCTACGCTCGGCAATACGGGTCAGCGTCTCAGCCTTCTCGTCGTCCGTGGACTTTTCCGCGCGCAGCCAGCGTCCCAAGAAGCGGCCGATACTCGCGGCCTCGGTCTGGGCGCGGCTGGCGGCGAGGAAATCGTCCGCCGTATGCAACTGGCCGAAGCGATCGAGCGTCTGGTAGGCCTGCGCGCGCACGGCGCCGTCGGGGTCATTTTTGGCGGCGCGCCACAGCGCCGCAAAGTCGGGCGGCGTTTTGCAGTTGCGCAGAGCGACGGCGGCAGCCGCGCGCACCTTGGGCGCGGGGTCGGCGCCCAGGAGCCGATTGAGCGCCGGCGCATCGTCGCGCCATCCCAACAGATAGGTCAGCGACGCCCTCGTGGCGGGATAGTTCACGGCGGCGAGGCGCGCGGCGAACAACTGCGTCGCCTCCGCGTCATGGACCAGCGCGGGTGCGGCGAGCGCCGCCTCCACCGCGCTCGCCAACTCGAACGGCTCACGCACGGCAGCGGGTTTGGCGAGCGCGTCAAGCAGCGCTCCGAGCGCAGGTTTATCCGCGCACTGCCTGAGCAGCGCGAAGAACTGGTTTTCATTGACCGGTTCTGCCGAGCCGACGAACCGCGTCAGCATCGGCTGGAGTTGCGCGTTGCAGGCCACATCGGCCGCGCCGGCGCGCTTTGGCGCGAGCGCCGCGAGAGCAAGGGCGATTATCGATGCAAGTACAAACCGCAGCGCGAGCGCTGGGGCCGGTGGGCGCACGACGCAAGTATAGACATCGCCGGGCGCAAAAGCAGCCCACCAGGCGGCTCGCAGGCGCGCCGGGTGCGCGGCCGTTCTCATGTCCGCCGGCGATAGCGGGCTGGCCGAGCAGTGCGGCGAGCCGCGCCTGCTTCTGCTTCAGCCGCACTACCAGCACGCACGCCGATCACGTTCATCCTCGAGCGAGCGGGCACGGAAATTGAATCGAGCAAGCCACCGCGGCAGCGGCACAGGATCTTCCGTATGGCGCAGGAACCGGCGGAGGGCACGGTCAGTGGGATTGGCCGGCCGCGCGCCGGCGGCCCCGCAGCGCCGCGTCCGTCGTCGGCCTTCTACCGTCCCGACTTTTTCAATAAGGTTTTCCCCTGACGCGAGAGTGGCGGAACGGCAGACGCGCCGGACTTAGGATCCGGTGCCGCAAGGCATGGGGGTTCGAGTCCCCCCTCTCGCACCATCCGCCGCCGCGGCATTCACCTTGCCTAATCGAACGTTGACCACCGGGGCGGGCTGCGCGCGATGTGGATAAGCACGCTGCGCCAGGCGCGGCGCGTCGCCGCCGCCGTCATCGGCTTTACCCTGATCGCGGCCGGCGTCGTGATGCTGGTGACGCCGGGTCCGGGATGGCTCGCGATCTTCCTGGGCTTGAGCGTGCTCGGCGCAGAATTCGTTTGGGCGCGCCGCCTACTCAACCGGCTCAAGGAACAGGGAACCGAGCTGGGCAACAAGGTCCGCGGCCGAGCGGATTCCGCGGAGCGCCGCAAATCGCCTCCGCAGTGAGGAAATTGCCGCGCTCGACGCGCGTCGCGCCCGGCGCGCGGGTCAGGCGCGGCGCAACGCCACCTGGGGAGGCGGCGCGGCAAGCGGCGCCGGCGCGATCCCCTGGCTCAGGCACATCGCGTGCAATCGCCCGTGTTCGCGCGCGCACAGCTCGTCCCAGTTTCCCGACTCGGCCACCGCGCCGCCCTCGATGACGTAGATCAGACCCGCATAGCGCACGGCGGCGATGCGATGGGCGATCATCACGATCGTCGTCTCGCCGCGCAGCGCGTCGACGGTGGTAAGGATACGCTGCTCGGTATGCGCGTCGAGACTGTTGGTCGCCTCGTCAAGGATCAGCAGGCGCGGACGGCGCAGCAGCGCGCGCGCGAGCGCAAGCCGCTGGCGCTCGCCCTGCGAGATGGTCGCGCCGCGCTCGCCAATCGGGGTATCGAGCCCCTGCGGCAGGGCGTCAACGAAGGCGGCCGCCTCGGCTAGGGCGAGCGCCGCGCGCAACTCCGCCTCGCCCGCATCGGGCCGCGCCCACAACAGGTTGTCGCGCACGGTGCCGCGGAAGAGATGGGTGTCCTGGGCGACGTAGCCGACCTGCGCGCGCCACGCGCGGGCGCGCTCTTGGTCGAGCACCGCGCCGTCGATCGTCACTCGGCCGGCGGCAGGCACGAGCAGCCCGCACATCAGGTCGGCGATGGTGCTCTTGCCGGCGCCCGAGGTGCCGACCAACGCGACGAATTCGCCCGCCGGAACGACGAGATCGAGCTCACGTACGGCGGGCGGCTTGTCGGGCTGGTAGGAGAAAGAGACTCGCTCCAGGCGCAGCGCGCCTGCGAACTCGAGCGCCGCCGGCGGCGCGCCCGCCGGCTCGGCCTCGGCTGCGCATCGCGCGGTCAGCCCCATAACGTTTTCGAACGCGGGCATCGCCTGCACCAGCTCGCGGTACAGGTGATGGCAGAGCATCACGCTCGGGGTGACCCGCACAAACATCCCGAGCAGGAGGAGCACGGCGAACGGGGCAACCTCGAGCATGCGGAGCGCGACGTAAATCAAGACGGCGAGGATCGCCACCGAGCCGAGCTCGAACAGCGTGCCCACGGCCGTCCCTTGGCGCATGATCTCGACGCCGCTGCGCGCGACCTCAGCGCTGACGTTGGCGAAAGACTCGAAGTTGCGCTCCTGCGCGCTGTACATCCGCGCGGCCTTGAGGCCCTGGAGATGCTCGACGGCGGCGGCGTAGAGGTCGCGCGTGCGGCGGGAAAAATCGGCGCCCGCGTCATGGAGCAGCCGCGTGCGCCGACGCAACATCAGGACCAGCAGAATTCCGCAGCCGACCACCAGCGCCGTCGTCGGCGCCGAGACCACCAGCGCGACCGCCAGGTAGAGCGCAAGCAGGAGCAGCCGCGAGACCAGCCCCAACAGTTGCGAACCTGCGACTTCCGCCCGTTCGACCTCGGCGGTCAGCGCATGGGTGAGGTCGGCCGAATGCAGCCGCGAAACGAACAGCCATCGCGCGTTCGCGATCGCATGGTACAGCCGGCGGCGGAGCAACAGTCCGAAGCTCTGCTGGATCGAGTAGAAGGTGACGTTCTGCCATTGGCCTAGCACAGCGCGCGCTCCGACCAGCCCCGCAAACACAATCAGCAGAACGAGCAGGCTCGGATGCAGGCCGAGGGCCTGGATGGCCCCCGCAATCGTGCGTTCGTAGCGGCCAAGCGAACCTTGGGCGCCAAGGTCAAGCCCCGCGACCTGCAATAGCGGGAGCAGCAGCGCAAGGCCGACACCCTCAGTCAGCGACAGCAGAAGCATCAGGGCGAGCGCGCCGGCGAGCCGGAGGCGTCCGACTTCGAGCAGCGTCCTGATATAGGCAACGAGGGTCTTTGTCACGAGGGATTCACGCTGCCTGACGGCCGAATCGGCGTGGTCAGCGTCGCGGAACCCGGGCAGGGAGCTGGCTGCCGTCATTCCAGCAATTCAGCGTATTTAGTTTCTCTTAGATAATCAATGCATGCATAGCCGAGCCAAATCGAGTCATGCCTAAGCGCGACCTCCGCAGCAGCGCTCATCACGGCCTTCCGGTCGAGGCCATCGGACGGTAGCGGTCGAGGTCGAAATCGCCGATCAGCACCTTGCCGTCGGGAGCGACCAACCATGCATGGGCCGCCATGTTGCGGGCGCCGTCCCTGGCGACGCCGATTCGCAGGTCGCACGCATAACCCGCACGCAGCATCAGCGCCTCCGCCGCGAGCGCCTGCACAAGACAGTTGCCGCCGCCTGGAATCGCACGTCCGGCGGCCTCGACCGCCCAGATGATGCGCTCGGCAGGGGGCCGTAAACAGGCAATATTCGATGGCGCCGCGCGCAGGCGCCGTTGACTGCCGACAAGGGCGCCGCGGGCGGTTCGCAGCGGCATCAGCTTGACCATCACGCGGGCGGCGGCGACCGCCGTCGCCGCGCGCATCAATAGGCGGCGATCGGAGGAAGGGAGGCTAAGAAAGGTGGCGAGCCGGCGCCGCATCACGTGCTCGATGATCTCCGATCGCCGATCGCCCGGCAAGCCACGCGCTGCCGCCAAAACGGAATCGGACCAACCATGATGCCGCCGCGCATCAGCGTGCCCTGCGCTGCGTCACTGAATCCGCGCGCCAGAGCCCGCGCATGGCGGCGCTGCTCCCTTTCAGAGCAATCCGCAATGGACGCAGCAGGTAGTACAACGGTGCCAGGGCGCGCGGCAGGCGTGCGAGTTCGCGATCGTCGGCGCCCGGGGTAAGCGCGCGGGCGGCGAGGTAGCGGATTCGCGCGCGAGGCTGTTCAATCATCCGCAGCGGAATCGACCATCGCTGATAAAGCCGTGGCCCGCGCGCATCCGGATCGGCCGCATGCGCGATGAAGGTGCGCGCGGCGCGAATTACCGCGGGTTCGCTGCGCGCCTCCACAAGCGCTTCCTCGGGCACCTCAGCTTCGAGCAGGTCGTGAACGAGCACGACTCCCAGCAAAAGCATCCGGCGCGCCCCGACGCGCGCGGCGCGCTCGCGCAGCGGCTGCCAATCAACGGGCGCGGCGCGCATCAACTGCGCGACGTCGCATACGCCGCTTAGCGTTTCCCATCCGTGCCGGGCACCGTGCGCGCAGAGGTAGAGCAGATGATCGTCGGGGGCAAGCGTGCGCACGCCGCCGCCTTCCAATTCGACCGTTATCGCGCGCTGCCAAAGCTCGTCGCCGCCCAATGCCAGCGGAAAATATGGCTCGGCGAGCCGCCAATGGAGATCGATCGCCGCAAACGATCCCGGCTTCGCGAGCGAGGTTTCAAAGACGCCACTTCGCCCGATTTCCCCGACTCCGTATCCAGCAGGCGCGACGTAGCCGTCGGCGGTCAGGAGCCTGACCGCCTCGGCCGCCTGGTCCTCGCGCACCAGAAGGTCCAAATCGATAAACTGCCGGAGATTGGAGCTGCCATAAGCATGGACGGCCAGTGCGGGCCCCTTGAACGCGAGCGCCCGGATGCCGGCCGTCGCCATCAGCGCGTTGACGCGGACCAGCTCGCGCGCCAACGACGCGTTGCGCAGGGCATTGGCCTGGAACTGCCGGCGCATCGGCTGAATCGCCTCAGCCGCCGCTACCCCGTCGAGCGTCTGGCTCAGGCTCTTGTACACGAGCGGCAGGATCGCGTGGCGCGAGGCAAACGCCGCAAGCGCGAGCCAGTCGATTGCCCCGCCGCCAAGGAGCTCCCGCGCTCGGGCCGCGCGATGTCCCGTCACGGCCAGCGCCGCACAACAGAGCGCTAGCTCCGCCTCGCGCCCGGGGCCAATCGCATGGGATGACCGACGAGCCTGAACTTCGCTCGGCGCATCCAAGCTGCGCGTCCTTGCGGTCAGTTCCGTGTCGTTCGCGACAGCAGGCACATCGCGCCTCTTTGCCCATTGTGCCTGAAACTCTGCTCCAAAGCTTGCGCTGACGGATCAGGAGCGCCGATTCGGCGATGCGAAACGGGATTCAGGCATCTAGACAGCGAAAGCATAAGTCGGCACACTCAGCCGTTAGATGCCGAGTCTAGCGAAGGACCGGAAGGAGAGCTCGAAGGGGGACCGAGAAGTCGGAAGTCGAGAATTTGGCGTTCAGTTTAGCTCAAAACCGTCAATTTGACTAAACGTGTTCTATACGATATTAAGATAACGGATACTCCTCGTCACCTCTAAGTGCTCGGCGCAACCGCGGGAGGAGTCAGGAGCTCGGAGGCCGATTAACACCGGCTTAGACGCAGTGAGCACAGGCAACCACACTATCCGCGCGCGGTTATCTGCCGACGTGATGAGCGAGCGCTTCGGCGACGAGATCGTATTGCTCAACCTTAAGACCAACCGCTTTTTTTCGCTCAATCGCACCGGCGCCAGACTCTGGGAACTGCTGGCGGCGGGGGAGCGGCTCGAGGCAATCGAAGAGCAGCTCTGCCGAGAATTCGAAGTTGACCGGGCGCAAGTCACGGTGGAGGTCGAGCGGATGGTGGCCTCGCTCAACAAAGAGCAGCTATTGGAGCTGGAGGAAGGCTGACGCCGATGGCAGTAAGGGCAGCCGCGCTCCGACCGGAGTTGAAAGAGCATGGGTGGCCGCGATGGGTCGCGGCGCTCAGCCGCGGCATCGCCAGCGAGGTTCCGGGCCATCGGCGGATGGCCTTGGGTCCCGCGCGCGCCGAACGACGGCTCAACCTGTTTTGCCAGCTCGGAGAACCCGAACCGCTGGTCGCGGCCACGGGCAGCTGCGCCGTTGTGCTGGAAGGCTTCCTTTACAACGGGGCCGACCTCGCTGGCGAACTCGGCACCGACGAGGCCGACGATGCCGAGACTATACTGCGGGCATATGAACGCTGGGGCGAAGACCTGCTTAACAGGCTACGCGGGATCTTCGCCCTCGTGGTCTGGGATGCGAGTCGCGACCTGCTGTTGTGCGCGCGCGACGCGATGGGCAATCATCCGTTGTTCTTCTCCAGCGGCGCAGGCGACCTGATCGTTTCGACCTCGCTCGAAGCCGTGGTGCGCCATCCGTCTGTCTCCCGGGCGATTAATCGAGCTGCGGTCACCAGCTATTTCCTGGATTTCTTCCCCAAGCTCGGGGAGACCTTTTACGCCGAGGCGGAAAGGGTTCCGCCTGGACACGCCCTCGCAGTGAGCCGCGGAGAGCGGCGGGTTTATCGTTATTGGAATCCGCAAGCGCCAAAGCTCGGCTCAGGCTGGGTGACCGAAGACGAGGTCGAGCGGTTCAACGAGCTATTGTCGCGTGCGGTCGAGCGGTCTTTGGAGTTCGGCCCGTTGGGAATTTATCTCAGCGGCGGACTTGATTCCGTCAGTATCGCCGCCGTCGCCACCGACCTCAGCCGCGAGCGCGGGGTTCCGGCGCCGCGTGCTCTTTCGCTGATTTTTTCGACCCCTGAAGCGAATGAAGAGCGGGTGCAAAAGGCGGTGGGAGAACGGCTCGGCCTGGAGCATGACCTCGTGCCTTTCAGCGTCGCGGTCGGATCGCGGGGGATTTTGGGACCGGCCGTCGAGATGAGCGCGCACTCACCTCATCCGCTGCAGAACTACCTGCTGAGCGCGTACAACTATCTCGCGAGTCTGGGCCAACAGAACGGATGCCGGGCGATCCTGACTGGCACCGGTGGCGACGAGTGGCTGGGCGTCTCGCCCTTTCTGGCCGCTGATCTGATCGGCTCATTGGATGTTGTCGGGCTTTACCGTTTGTGGAATCAAACCCGTCGTTCGTTCAGGGTTGGACAGTGCGCCTATGCATTCCGCCTGCTGTGGAGCTTCGGGCTGCGCACCCTGCTGCGCGACACGACGCTGCGGACGCTCGAGCGGCGCAGTCCGTCAACTTTCGCTCGGATCAAGCGGAATCGGTTACGCAGGTTATTGCAGCCTTGGCAAAGGGTCGATGCGGAACTGTGGAGCAGCGTCAGCTCGCGCGTCGAGGCGGTGGAAACCGATCGGATCAGGGGGCTCGCCGAATGCGGAACCTATTTTGCGGAGGTGCACCGCGCGCTCGACCATCCGCTGGTCTCGTGGGAGATGGAAGAGTTGTTCGAAAACGGCAAGCGCTTGGGCCTGAGGTTTCTGCACCCCTATTTTGACCGCGACCTGGTCGAGCTGCTCTACCGCACGCCCCCCGCGCTGCTCAACCGTGGCGGACTGACCAAGGGTCTGGTGCGCCAGACGGTAGCCAAGCGGTTTCCTGGCCTTGGTTTCGACCAGCAAAAGAAGGTGCAGCTCACAAAGTTTTTTCCGTCGGTGATACGCGCCGAGGGGGCCGAGGTATGGAAGAGATTAGGTGGCGCAAAGGCCCTCATCGCCCTAGGGCTCGCCGAGCCGCAGCAGGTTGACTCTTGGGTGAGTACCGTGTTCCAGTCCGACCATCATCCAAAGGCCTTTCGGGTGTGGCAAATGATGAGTATGGAGTCGTGGCTAAGGGCGCGATTGTAGCGGCGGATTTCGGATTTTGATCCAGATGGGTAAGGAGCTACTTATGGCAAAGGGTCAAGGCAGAGGGTCGGGAGCCACACAGGCCGAGGCTGAGAAACAGCCTTGGCAGAAGATGGAACTGACCTACGTCGGCGATGCGGCCGAGCTGATCCAGGGTGGTGGAGGCAAGCTCAGTATTCAGGCTGATGATACCGGAGATGCTCCCCGCAAGCCGAAGGGGCTGGGCTAAGGCTGCCTGAGGGCTTTCATGCCCCCCGGACCAGCGTTTATCGCGCGGCGAGTGGAGTTTGCAATCGCCGCAGCGACGCCTGTCCGCGCACGCCCGCCCGACAGCGCCGCCGTCGAGGTCTGGCGCGACGTGCGCGGAATCGCGTGCGCCTTCAGCTACACCGCCGGCGGCTACGCCTGGATGGAGATGCCGGGCGCGGCCACGTTCCGCTTCGATGCGCGCCGCCTGAGCGTGACCGCGTATCCGGAACCGGGCGTCCAGTGCGGGCTCGTCGAAGCGGCCTATCGCCACGCCGCGCTGCCGGTGGCGCTGCATTACTTCGGAGCCGAAGTTCTGCACGCAAGCGCGATCCGCGCGTCCACCGGCGTGGTCGTGTTCTGCGCGGTTTCCGAAACCGGCAAATCAACGATGGCGGCGGCCTTCGGCGCGCGCGGCTATCCGCTATGGGCCGACGACGCGGTCGCGATCGAGGCCGAGGATGGCGCGCCGAACAAAACGATCAGGCTGCCGTTCGACCTGCGGTTGCGCGCGGCCTCGGCGGCTCATCTGGGTCGCGCGCCGGCGCGCGCCGGCGCCGCGCATGAGTTCGCCACCAGCCCGCTGGCGGCGCTGTGCGTTCTGGAACGCGCGGAGCCGGTGCGAGGCGACGTGAGCGTCGAGCGGCTTTCCGCGGGCCGCGCGCTCGCCGCGTTGCTCCCGCATGCCTTCTCTTTCAGCCTTAAGGACGAGGCGCGCAAGCGCCTCACGCTGCGCCGCTACCTTCATCTGGCCGCGCGCACACCCGTCTTCCGCGTCGCGTTCGCGGCGGGATTCGAGCGGCTGCCCGCGGTGCTCGACGCAATCGAGCAAACCGTCGCCGGCTTCGCGCCCGACGAATCCGCGCGCGAAGCCGCCGCCCTCTGAGATTCCGGACCAATACAAGGGGACCTGCCCGCCGTTCGGCGAGCGCTAGCGCAGCCGCGGGCGGACTTCGCGCTCGAAGCGCTCGAAGAAACCGTCGAAACCGGTGCGCTCGAGCGCGATCGGCGTCACCAGCACTTCACCGACTCCCAGTTCGGCGAACTCGCTGAGATAGGCGGCGAGTTCGGCGGGCGGCGCAAGGATTCCGCGCAGGTAGCCGCCCGTTTCGGTCCATCGCTCGGCGAAGCCGACATAGACGCGATGGCTCAGGGCGAAGCCGTCGAGCGAGCGGCCGCGGGCGGCGGCGAAATCGCGAAGCCACTTCAGCCGCTCGGCCAGCTCTGGCGCGCGCATCCGCGTCCCGTGCCACCCGTCGCCCAGCTCGACCGCGCGCCTTAGCGCGCGCCGGCTGAGCCCACCGACCCAGAGCGGGATCCGCCCCGCGGCCGGCGCCGGCGCGCAGCGCATCGCGTCGAAGTTGAAGAACTCGCCATGGAACGAGGAAAGGTCGCTGGCCCACATCGTGCGCATCAGGCGGATCGCTTCGTCGCAGAACGCGCCGCGCCGCTCGTACGGCGCGCCCAGCGCGCGGAACTCCTCGACCATCCATCCGCCGCCCACTCCGACCACGAGCCGCCCGCCGCACAGACGGTCGAGCGTCGCGAGCTCCTTGGCGAGAACGATCGGATTGCGATAGGGCAGCACCAGCACGCTGGTGGCGAGCCGGATTCGGCTCGTCACCGCCGCGGCGTAAGCGAGGTCGCAATCGGCTCCAGCAGCGTGCCGACCTGAACCGTCGGATGCTGCGCGGGAGTCAGGACGTGGTCGCTGACCCACAGCGAGGCATAGCCGGCTTCCTCGGCGCGGCGCGCGACGCGCGCTAGCAGCCGCGGATCGTCCTGAAACTGCGGCAGATGCAGCCCGATTTCCACCGCGCTCCCCGCCGCCCCCGTCGGTCAGCTCGAGGCACCGGCGGCGGCGCGCTGCACCTCGGCGCCCGCCGGGCGCTCGTACTTGCAGATGAAGCGCGGGCGGCGCCAGGCGATGAAGCAGGGCAGGATGAGCACGCCGGCAATCATGTTGGTCGCCATCAGGAAGATCAGCAGCACGCTCATCTCGTTATGGAACAGCAGCGGCGAGAACGCCCACGGCAAGATGCCGCCGATCATCACCGCGAACGTGCTGAACACCGCCGAGCCGGTGGTCCTCAGCGCCGTCGTGATCGCCTCCTCCAGCCGCCGCCCGCCGATCACCTCGTCGCGGATGCGCGCCACGGTGTAGATGCCGTAGTCCACGCCGAGCCCGATGCCGAGCGAGATCACCGGGATGGTGTCGATGGTGAGCCCGATGCCGCGCGCGCCCATGTAAACGAAGGCGCCGAAGTTCGCCATCACGCACGACACGATAAAGAGCGCGCCGGCCACCACTGAGCGGAATGAAATGACGCAAAACACGTAGATCGCGGCGAGCACGAACGTGATGTTGATCAGGTCGAGCCTGTAGAGCACGTCGTTGGCCGCCGCGTAAAGCCCCGCTTCACCGCCGAGGTAGCGCACGGCGACGCCTTTGAGCTGCGGATCGGTCCTGACGCGCAGGTTGACGAAATCCTGGATCTCGCTGCGCAGCGTGTTGAGCCGGTCGTAGGTATGGTCGGGCAGCAGCACGCGGATGCAGGTGCTGGTGACATGCGGGTTGTGGGCGAAAAAGCGCTCCATCTCGCCCGGCGCCGTGCCCGCGAAGAACATCCACCAGATGTTGCCGTTGAGCGCCGAGATCCGCGGCTGCGCGTAGTATTTCGGCTGGCCATTATGCAGCAGGCGATTCATCCCCTTGACCACCGTGTTGGAAAAGGAAACCACCGCCGCCACCTGCCCGTGCGCCTGGAGATAGGCGGCAAGATCGTCCTCCATCCGCAGCACCGGCGAGCCCAGCGACGACTGCGGCGAGGGCCAGTCTGGGGTTTCGAGCACGATCCAGCCCTCGTCCAGCGGGACGTACCTGCCGATCTCGGCCATATCGCGGTTGACCTTGGAGTCGGGACGGTAGAGCGGCGTGCCCGAGCTCGTATAACCGATCTTGGCGCGCTGGCCCGAGGCCACGCCCCATACGATAAAGGCGGCGCCGGCGACCAGAATCGTCGTACGCAGCGCGCCCGGCGTCACCGGCACCTGCACCAACCAATCGATGAAGCTGCCCATCCGCGAGCCGCCGGCGCCCAGCGCGCGCTCGGCCCAGCTGCGCGGCTTGATCCGCGGGCGCGGCAGATAGCTCATGAAAATCGGCTGGAAGACGAACACCATGGTCAGGCTGCCTGCGAGCCATACCGCGCCGGCAAAGCCGATCTCTTTGAGCACCGGGATACCGCCGAGCGAGATGAAGATGATCCCCGCGATGTCGGCGATGATCGACAGGAAGCCCGGCGGCAGCATCACGTTGGTGGTCGCCGCGCACGCCGCGTACTTGTCGTCGAGCGCGTCGAGCTCGTCGTAGTAGCGCCCCTGCCATTGGATGCCGTGGCTCAAGTCGCGCGCGGTCAGGATGAACGGGATAACCATCATGATGGGGTCGAAGTTGTAGCCCATCAGGCCGACGTACCCGAGCCCCCACAGCGCCGAAAACGAGCCGGTCAGGATCGGCGCCCACCAGCTCGAGCGCTGGCCCAGGCTGAGATACAGGATGGCCAGCATCAGGGCGATCGAAGCGAGGAAGATCACCGCGATCACGTCGAAGTAGTAGTAGCCCCAGCCGACGATCACTGGCACGCCGGCGATGTAGATGTCGGTGTTAGGGTCGGAGAAGCGGTGGACCAGGCCCTGGATCTGGTTGAACAGCGCGCCGTAGTCTATCCGATCGGCGTTGAACGCGGCGGTCACCAGCGCGCCTTTGTCGTCGGGCGTCACCAGCCCCATCACGCGGTCGCGATGGGCGTGGACCAAGTGGCGCAGTTCGTCGAGCTCGTGCTGATTGGCGGGCAGCCTCGGGTACATGAAACACTGCGACACCAGTCCACCCGGCACCGCTTCGGTGTAGGCGACGCGGTAAGAGGCAAGCGAAAAGACCTCGTTATGGTCGACCGCTTGCAGCGTGTTCACCGCATTCTGAAGGTCGAGTATTTTCTGGAGGGTTTTGAAGTTGAAGACGTCGCCGTGGCGCACACGGATCATCATCACCAAGGTCTGCGCGCCGCCGTAGCGCATCTGGTACTTCTCATAGAGCTGGACGTTGGGATGGTCGGCGGGAAACAGGTTCTCGAATTTGGTCGCCGCCCTGACATGCGCCGCGTTCCACGCCATAAAGGCGGTGATCGCGAGCAGCAGCAGCCCGATCGAACGGCGATAGCGCAGAACGAAATCGCCGATCCCCCAATTACCGGAACCAAGCGAACCCATCGCTTCTAAAGATCGCCCCTTGTTATTCCCGCGCGTCCCCGGGCGCGGGTTTGCGGAACGTGACGCCTAGCATTTGCCGCAAGCCCGCCGCAACCGCCCGCCGCCGACACCACGCCTGGCGGTGCGGGAAAATCGCTCACACTGCCCCCGCGCGCTCGATCGTCGGCGCCAGCTCGCCGACCACCGCGACGCCATCGCGCGAGGCCATCTCTGCCGCCAGCATTATCACCCGGCTCACGCCGGCGGCCGCGTAGCGCTCCAGCGCGTCGGCCCCGGGCGCCTGCTGGCCGGGCACACCGAGCAGCACGGAAAACTCAAGCCGCTCCGGGTCGCGCCCGTACTCCCGCGCCATCCGCTTGATCTGCGGGATACACTCGGCCGCCTTCTCGGGGCTGAGCCCGCCCGGCATCCATCCGTCAGCCCATCGCGCGACCCGCCTGAGCGCGGGCCCGGGATCGTGCGCGCCGAGCAGGATCGGCGGATACGGCCGCTGTACGGGCTTGGGATAGAGCCTGACCGGTGGAAAGCGGATGATCTCGCCTTCGTAGCTCGCCTCCGGCTTGCTCCACAGCTCGCGCATCGCCTCGACCGACTCGCGTAGATGGCGCCAGCGGCGTTTGAAATCGACGCCCATCACCGCCGCCTCCTCGGGAAACCATCCGGCGCCCACGCCGAGGCTGATTCGGCCGCTCGCGTAGAGATCGAGCGTCGCGACCACCTTGGCAGTTTCGATCGGATTGCGTTCGGGGAGCAGGCAGATGCTGGTGCCGAGCCGGATGCGCGATGTCGCCTGTGCGGCAACCGCCAGGGCGACGAAGGGGTCGACAAGATGGGCATAGAACTCAGGCACCTTGCCGTCGGTCGAGCGCGGATAGTAGGTCATATAGTGGGCCGGAATGACCAGATGCTCGGCGACCCAGAATGACTCGAAGCCGGCGCGCTCGGCGGCGGCAGCGATTGCCCCGGGATTGCCGGAGTGTTCGGTGAGAAAGGCCGCGAGTCCAACTTTCATGGTCACCCTCCTGCTGCGGGATGGATGCGCGCGCCAGGCGCGATTGTAGCACCGTTGTGGGCAAGTCGATCATCCACAGGGCAGCCGCCCGACCCGAACGGGACCGCCGCCAAAACGGTGCGTAACTGCCCGATCCTGCGAGCAATTTGGCCTTGGCCAGCTTGCGTTAGGTTCCGGCAGCGTTTAACCTGACCGCAGCCCGGACATCATGCGGCATTCGAGGCTTGTACTGGCGGCTTGTCTTGCGCTTGGGGTGGCGGCCTGTAGCCTGCGCCAGCAGCTCCCCACCGGTGAGAACTACTACGCGCTGGGTCAGCAAGCCTACGCGACCCATGACTACAAGGGCGCGACCATCTACTTCCAGAAGCTCATTGACCAATATCCGTTCAGCCCCTATGCCGAAGACGCCGAGCTTAAAATCGGCCTCGCCCAATACCAGATGAAGCACTACGCCGAGGCGATCGCCTCGCTCACGGACTTCGAGAAGATGCATCCGACGAGCAAGCAGATCGAGCTGGCGTCGTACTACCTGGCGATGGCGCACTTCGACCAGATCGGCCGTCCCGACCAGGATCAGACCCATACCCGGCTGGCGCTCGAGCAGTTCGAGATTATCGAGCGGCGTTATCCGGAAACCGGCTTCGCCGCCCTCGCCCATCAGCAGATCGCGATCTGCCGCGAGATGCTCGCGCGCCATCAGCTGCTGATCGGCGATTTCTACTACAGCCGTGCCAACTTCCGCGCCGCCGAATCGCGCCTGGCGGAGTTGATGCAGAAGTGGCCCGATACGCCAGTGGGCGATGAGGCGCTCTACCAGCTCGGCGACGTGCTGGAGAAGGAAGGCAAGAAGTATTCGGCGGCCCAAGCCTACACCGCTGAGGTCCTGCACTATCCGGGAACCGAGTACGCCAAAAAGGCCGAGGCCAAGCTCAAGAAGCTCCATCAGCCGGTCGACACCGAGGAAGACCCACTCAAACTGGTGCTGGCGGAAAGCGGATTCGGCGACAATTCGCCCGATAACGTGACCGTGCGCCAGGGCGACGACGCCGCGCTGGCCGCGGCAAGCGACTCCAAAGCCATCTATGGAGCCGACGGCCTGCCGAACCTCGAACGCGCGGCGGCATCCGCCAAGCCCGCGGGCGCGAGCACCATCGCGGCGCATCCCGCGACCGCTCCTGCCGGCGCCCCCGGCTCTTCCGCCGCCGGCACCGCCGCGGCCCAAAGCGTCGCCCGCGCATCCGAGCACGGCGCGCTGCCGGGCGTACTCAAGGCGCCCGCACCGACCGGGCCGGCAACGCTCGACCGCATTCGGCTTTCGTCAGCCGACCCGCCGCTGTCCGTGATCTTCGATCTTACCGGGCCAGTCGCCTACGACAACGAACTCCAGAGCGGCAACGGCTATTCGACCCTGACCATCCATCTCAAGGACACCCGGCCGGCACCCAAGATGGCCAGCCATTTGGTGTTCGACCGCTCGATCTTCCGCGATTGCGATATCGAGGCCAAGGCTGACGGCACCACAGTCACCGTCAACACGTCGCCGGTGTCGCGCTTTGCGGTGGTGCCGCTCCAGTCGCCGCCGCGATTACTTATCACCTTTACTCCAGAGAACGGGCAGGGTGCGCCCGATCAGGCTGCCGACGCCTCCGGCTCGCAGTTGTAGGCCGTCGGATACGATCAGGCAAATACTTCGTCGAAGCGCAGGCCCAGGAAGCCGAGTACTACCTGCGCATAAACACGCAATCCCCACAGGAAGCCGTCGAGCGGGATACGCTCGTCGTGGGCATGGTAAAGCGAGCCGAAGGGCATCTTCGCGCCGACCCTCACCGGCCCGAAACCGTAACAGGTCGCGCCGAGCTGCGCGTAGAACTTGCTGTCCGTCGCCCCGGGCAGCATCCAGGCGATCGCGCGCGCGCCAGGGTCGGCAGCTTCGAGCTCGCGCGCGATTAGGCGAAACAGCTCTGTGTCGGCGGAACCCTCGGCCGGCGGCGCCGACTTGATGACCTCCAACGCGGGCTCTGGGCCGACGATCTCGCGCAACTCGCGCAGAAAGCTCTCGGGCGTCTCGCCGGGCAGCGTGCGGCCGTCGAGCACCGCCGAGGCCTCGCCCGGGATGACATTGTCCTTGTAGCCGGCGCGCACGATGGTAGGCGTGACCGTGTTGGCCATCATTGCGCGAAACAGCGGCGGCGCGCTGTGCGGGTCGATTCCCAGCTCCCCCAGCGTGCGCCGCATCAGCGGCGTCAGTCGCTGGCGCATCGGCGTGCGATTCAGTCGCTGGATCAGATCGGCAAGCCACGCGATCGCGTTATCCGGGCGCGGAATCGAGCCGTGGCCCGGCGGGGCGTGTACGCTCATCCTGACCGTAACGTACCCCTTCTCGGCCACCTGGACCGGATAATAACGCCGACCGTTCAGATGGAGCGTGAAGCCGCCCGCCTCATTGAGCACCCATCCACAGCGGATAAGCTCCGGATGGCATTCGACGAGGAATTTCGCGCCCAGCTCCGAGCCCGCCTCCTCGTCCGCCACCGCGGCGAAGATCAAATCGCGGTTGGGCACCGCGCCAGCGCGTTTGAGCGCCAGCATCAGGCTCAGGTCCATCGCGCACTTGGGTTTCATGTCGATCGCGCCGCGTCCCCATACGCAACCCTCGGCGACCTCGGCGCCAAATGGCGGCCGGCTCCATCGCTGGGGCTCGACCGGCACGACGTCGGTATGTGAGGAGAGCATCAGGGGCGCCTCGACACCGCCCTTCAGCCGGGCGACCAGATTGGCGCGGGTCGGCTCCTTCTCCAGCACCACCGCGCCGATGCCCTCGGTGCCGAAGGCGGCGGCCAGCAGCTCAGTGGCGACCCGCTCGTTGCCAGGCGGATTGACCGTGTCGCAGCGAATGAGCGCGCGCAGGTGCGCGAGCGCCTCGCGCTCGAAGCTTTCCCATGGCGTGCGCGCCAGACGGCGTTGTGGGCTGATTTCCACCGGCCCAAGCAGTGTAGCCGATCGGCGGCGCGCGTGTGTAGTTCAGCGGCTGTTGGTTTCCCGGACGGCAACGCCAGCGTGTAGCAGTTTTCCACAGATTGCGGGGCAATTCTCCCGCATCCCACTGACGAGCAGCCACTTATTCATGCATGGCCGTGTCTTGCCGCCAAGGACGCGGGGTTTCGAATGGCAGTCCGTTTGCTATCGCTTCGCTATGGGATTCGCCTTGTTCCCTCGATTGCAAGCGGGCCGGCGGGAGCTGATCAGACCCTTGGGGCTGGGATTCGGCTTTCTGGCTCGGCCACAGGCTTGGCTCGTTGCGGGGCCGAATGGCGCTATAATGGCGCCGGTGAAGGTCGGCACGCGTCTAACCCTGGTGCTGCTGTTGGCGGTCACACCCGTCATCGCCGTGCACACCTATCTGAGCGTGCAGCGGGCCACCAACGCTTCGATAGCCGACCTCAAGCGCGAGATCCGCGCCAGTGTGCGCGCCCTGGTCCCTGCGGTCGATAATGACCTGCGTGAACGGCAGTGGGACCAGATCCTCAACGAGCTCCAGCGCATGAGCGTCAACGAGACTCGCGTCGCGCTGTTCACCGCCGACGGTAACCCGTGGTACATCCCGCTCGCCTTCCCCACTGAGCTGATGCCGACGGCTGATGACTTCCGCCGTGCCGACGCCGAGAGGTTTGCCGAGTTCGAGCGCACGATTGCCGACCGTAGCTGGTTCTGCCGCCTGGTCCCGTTAACCGTCAACGGCGAGCTGGCCGGCCGGCTGCTGGTCGCCCAGGACTGGACCAACATCAGCGAGGACCTGCGCGCGCGCAGGATGACCTCGATCGGCGTGGCGATGCTGGTGATGGCGTTGATTGCGGTGATCATCCCGCTGGCCGTGCGCCGCTATATCTCGGACCCGCTGAGCGAACTGTCGCGCCGAGTTACGCGCTTCTCAGCCGACGGGGCGCGCCCGCCCGAGGGCGACGAAGTTGAGCTGCTGACCGAGGAATTCCGCCGCCTGGCCCAGCAGCTCACCCAGGCCGGCGCCGATCTAACTGAGCGTCATCGGCGCGAGCTCGAACTCGAGCGCCGGCTGCAGCGCGCTGACCGCCTGGCTACGATCGGTACGCTCGCCTCGGGCCTGGCTCATGAGATCGGCACCCCGATGGGCGTGATCCGAGCCCGCGCCGAGTACCTGCTGCACAGCAAGCCGCCCGCGCCCAAGGCCCGCGAGGGGCTCGAGATCATCATCAACCAGATCGACCGCATCACGCGCATCGTGCGCATGCTGCTCAATTACGCCCGCGGCAACGAGCCGATCCGCGCCGCCAACGACATCCGGCGGATCGTGCAGCACGCGCTCAGCCTGGTCGAGACCGAGGCCGTGCGGCGCAACGTGCGGCTGACCGCCGAGCTCGGCGAGGAGCCCCTGACCGTCGATTGCGACGCCGACCAGCTCCAGCAGGTCTTCGTCAACCTGGCGGTCAACGCGCTCGACGCGATGGGCGAGACGGGCGGCACGCTGCAGGTGCTTGCCAGCGCCGAGGGCGTCAACGGCATTCGGCGCGCGCGCGTCACCTTCGCCGACACCGGGCCGGGCGTGGCCCCGCAGGACCGCTCGCGCGTCTTCGACCCTTTCTACACCACCAAGGAGCCGGGCAAGGGGACCGGGATGGGACTGGCGGTGAGCCAGTCGATTATGCGCGACCACGGCGGCGAGATTACGCTGGAGTCCGACACCGACGGCACACGGTTTTTCGTCACCATGCCGATGGCGGCGGAGCAGACGGCGCCGCGGCAGGCAGGCGCCCCGCGCCGTGGCGCCGAGGGAGTAGCGTGAGCGAAGATACCCAGGCCACGGTCCTGGTGGTTGACGACGACCGCGAAATGGCGGATGTCGTCTGCGACGTGCTGCGCGAGGCCGGCTATCGCGCGCTGGCCGCCAACTCCGGCGCCGCGGCGCTCGAGTTGGCCCGCCAGGAAAGCCCCGACGTCCTGGTCTCGGACCTGCGCATGAGCGGGCTCAGCGGCCATCAGCTCCAGCTCGAACTCAAGCGCAGCGCGCCCAATCTGCCTGTGATCATTATCACCGCCTTCGGCTCGATACAGACTGCGGTCGAGTCGATGAAGCTGGGCGCGTTCGACTACATCACCAAGCCCTTCAGCAACGACGAGCTGCTGCTGGTGGTCTCGCGCGCGCTGGAGAACCGCAGCCTGCGCCAGGAAGTGCGCCGCCTGCGCGGCGAGCTGGCGCGCAGCTACGGCCTGCCCAACATCATCGCGGCCAATCCGCGGATGATGGGGGTGCTGGAGGTGCTCAAGCAGGTCGCCGACAGCCCGGCCAGCGTGCTCATCACCGGTGAGAGCGGCACCGGCAAGGATCTGCTCGCGCGCGCGCTGCACTTCGAGAGCTCGCGCCGCGAGGGTCCATTCGTGCCGATCAACTGCGCGGCGATTCCCGACAACCTCATCGAGAGCGAGCTCTTCGGTCACGTGCGCGGCGCCTTCACCGACGCCCGCCAGAGCAAGACCGGGCTGTTCGTCGCCGCCCGCGGCGGCACGCTCTTCCTCGACGAGATTGGCGAGATGCCGCTGCCGTTGCAGGCCAAACTGCTGCGCGTGCTCGAGGACAAGAAGGTGCGCCCGGTGGGCGCCACCGAGGAGATTCCCATCGACGTGCGGATCGTCGCCGCCACCAACGCCGACCTCGAACCACTGATGGAACAGGGGCGCTTCCGCTCGGACCTCTACTACCGCCTCGCCACGCTGATGCTGGCGGTTCCGCCGCTGCGCGAACGCCCCGAGGACATCCCGCTCCTGGTCAAGCATTTCGTCGCGCGCGCGGCCGCCGAGGCAGGCAAGCCGCTGCCCGAGATCGAGCCGGCAGCGATCAGCGTGCTGATGCGCTACCGATGGCCGGGCAACGTGCGCGAGCTGCACAACGCGCTCCAGAGCGCCGTCATCCTCTGCCGCGACGACCGCCTGACGGTCAAGGATCTCCCGCCGCGCGTCGCAGGCACGCGCACCGTCCCCAGCCGGACGATCGAGGAGCTAGTCGACCGCAGGCTCAGCCTGGATCGGCTCGAGCGTGAGTACGTGCGCGCAGTCCTCAATTCGGTCGGCGGCAACAAGCGCGAAGCCGCCGCGATCCTCCAGATCGACCGCAAGACCCTCTATCGCAAGCTCGAAGAGCCTGAAGAGCCCGTCGAGCAAGCGCAAAGCAGAGCCGAGTAACGCGTCAGCGCGCGGCCAGCGCGCGCATTCGGCCTCGGTGCGGCGTTGCGCTTCGTGTCGTTTCAGTGGCGGCGGCGCGCCTGCGTTTGTTAAGTATTCTGCGTGGCCGCGCTTCGGCGCTTGCCGGGAGGCGGCGCGGAACACGCGTCATCGACGGAGGTGTGTGGTGAGCGGCGAGGCCAGGCGGACACAAACCGTTGCGATCGTCGGCGCGGCCGAGATGGACGCTGCGGTGGGCGCGCGGCCGGCGCGCGCGTGCTCGCCACGCTGGGCGGGCGCTCGGCCGCCAGCGGCGCGCGTGGGACTGGCGCCTAGGCTGCGCGCCGAGCTTGCGCGCAGCCAGCCCGAGATATTGGCATGGATGGGCCCGAAGGTTCCGGCGACGTTCCACAAGGCCTGGCGCTGGGTTGCCGAGATGGAACAGATCGCTGAGTTTCTCGGCGCGCCCGGCGACGGCGCAGCGATCTATGCCGGAATGGCACGGCTGTACACGCGATTGTGCTATAAGGCGACGGCTCGCGGCGTCCGCGACGCGCACGAACAAGCAACTTGATCCTCGCGATCGGGAAGGAACAGGAACCCTAAACCGCATGGCTGAAGTGAAATTCGGAGTTTTTCTGCCGACCGGCGACTTCGCCGAGATGAAGCGCTCGGCGTTGCGCGCCGAGGCCGAGGGATTCTACTCGGTCTCCACCAACGACCATTTCTTCACCCCCTTCGGTTCGCCCGAGACTCCGCAACTGGAATGTTTCACGGCCCTGACCACGATTGCGGCCCTGACCAGTCGCATCCGTCTGGCGCCGGCCGTGGTCAACGCGTCGTTTCGCACACCGCCGATGCTCGCCAAGATAGCCTCGACCCTCGACCATGCGTGCAACGGACGCCTGACGCTGGGGCTGGGCGCGGGATGGAAACGCGATGAGTACGAGGCGCACAACTACCGCTATCCGTCGAACAGCGAACGGCTCGACCAGCTCGACGAGACGGTGGCCGTGCTCAAGGCGATGTGGACGCAGCGGGCGCCCTCGTTTCGCGGACGCCACTTCGCGATCGACCACGCTTACAACAATCCGCGCCCGCTGCAGAAGCCGCATCCGCCGATCATGCTCGGCGGCTCGGGGAGCAAGCTGCTGAAGATCGCAGCCGCCCACGCCGACGTGATCAACCTCATCCCGCCGATCTTCAACGGCAAGGACTTCATCAACGACCCCCCGGCGGCGATAAAATTCGATATGGCTGAGCTCAAGCGCCGCATCGACATGCTGCACGGCTTCGCCCGCGCCGCCGGCCGCGACCCGCGCGCGATCGAGGTCAGCGGGCTGAGCGTGGGATGCCTTTCACGCAGCGCCAATGATCCCGTGCTGCGCGCGACCGCCCAACAGATCGGCTTTGGCGACGTCGAGGCGGCGCGCCGAGCACCGGTGTTCCTGATGGGGACGCCGGAGCAGGTGCGGCGCGAGATCCGCACACGACTGGAACAGTTCGGGATGACCTGGCACATCATCTTCTTCGTCAACGACGAATCGCAGAGGCTGTTCGTCAAGGAAGTGATGCCGGAGTTCGCCCGCTAGGACACCGCAGCGTCGCCGCCCGCGCACGAAAATGCTTGACCGCCGGGATGCCCTGATCTATTCGGGCTCTTAGGTCGTTCGAGCGTTGCGCCCCCCGCTGCTTCGCCCTCCGATCGAGCGCGGGTTTTTTCCCATGGGCCTCGTGCGTCTCACTTCGTTTTCGCGCCGATACGAATGCGGATCTCTGACGAGCGTGCCGCGACCTCCGCCGCTCGCCGCCGCGGATTCAAGAGCGAGACGACGTGAAGGAGGTTTCCGTCATGCCGAAACCGAATGACAAATGTCCGTGCGGCTCGGGCAAGCTCTACAAGGACTGCTGCGGCAAGGGAAAATAGCGGCGCGAACCGGGGCTTGAGCTGCAAGTTCACAAGCGCGTGAGGAGGACGCTTTCTCCTGCGGCCGGGTCGCCGCCGCGCCTTCCTCTACGCGCTCTCCCGCCTCCCCCGTTTCCGCTCGGAGGATCGGGACCCTGCTAGCCGCGGGCAGGCGCCGCGGAGTATGGCGGGCGCACGCTGTCGCCGAGCAGCGCCTGCGCGCCGCGCAGCGCCTCCTCGGTTTCACGCAGCAGGCCGGCGAACACCTCGGCGGCGGGCTTGATCTCGCGGATCAGCCCTGAGCCCTGGCCGGCCGGCATAAAGGTACGCTCGGGGTCGGCGCTCGTCCCCGGTCTTCCGCTGAATCCCATCACGCCGTTCTTGTACGACACCACGACCTGCTCCGGGTACGGCTTGATCCGCGCCGGCTCGCGCTCCCACTCCATCACGTAGCGGTTGCGGATCACGCGGCAGGTCTTGCCGGTGAAGCACCGCGTGCGCAGCGTCGAATCCTCGCGCGCGGCCACGATCGATCGGCGATAGGCGTCAGCCGCCTGCGCCTCGGGCGTGGCGATGAAGCGCGTGCCGATCACGACGCCCTGCGCGCCCATCGTGAGCAGCGCCGCGATCTGGCTGCCGTGCGCGATTCCGCCGGCGGCGAGCACCGGCAGCCGCACCGCGCGCAGCATCTGCGGCAGCAGCGACATCAGGCCAATCTCGCCGGTATGGCCGCCGGCCTCGGTGCCCTGCGCGACCACCACGTCGGCGCCGGCGGCCTGCGCCTTCTCGCCGTGATGGACCTTGCCGCACATCACGACCACCTTCATGCCGTGCGCGTGCATGGTCTGAATGAACTCGGCGGGCACGGCGAGCCCGGCGACGAAGATTTTTACCTTCTCCTCGATCAGCACCGGCATGTGCGGGCGCATCAGGTCGGGGATAGGCGCGAGCAGATCGACGGCGAACGGCTTGTCGGTCAGTTCGCGGGTCTTGCGGATTTCCGCGCGCAGCTCCTCCGGCGAGCATCCCGCGGCCCCGATTACACCGAGGCCGCCGGCGTTGGAGATTGCGGCGACCAGCCGATGCATCGCGACCCCGCCCATCCCGGCGAGCACGATCGGATACTGGATGCCGAAGTAGTCGCAAATCGAAGTTCGAATCACCGCTTGGTTCCTCCGCGAGCGCTGCGCGTGATGGGTCGGCGGCCTTGCGCTCCCCCGGCGCAGGCAGCTTTGCATGAGCTCGATCTTACATACAATGCAATCGTGGCACAGGATTCAGCCCGTGTCGGCGCCGCCGCTCGCGCATATCAGTATGGATAGAACACGAAGAACAGCAGCGAGAGCGCGGAGAGCGCCCACAGGCCCGGGCGCACTTCGCCGCCGCGCCCGGCGGCGAGCTTGAACAGCGGGTAGAGCACAAAGCCGGCGGTAATGCCGACGCCGATGTTGTAGGTGAAGCTCATCAGGGCGATTATCGCGAAAGCCGGCAGCAGCTCGGTGTAGTCGTCGAAATCGATCTTCGCGATCGGCGCGACCATCATCGCGCCAACGATCACCAGCGCCGGGCCGTACGCCTGCGGCGGAATCGCGGTCACCGTCGGCGCGAAGAACAGCGAGACCGCGAACAGCGCCGCCGTCGCGACTGCGGTCAGCCCCGTGCGCCCGCCGGCGCTGACACCCGCCGCCGACTCGATATAGGCGCCGGCAGTGGTGGTGCCGACCAGAGCGGCAAACACGGTCGCCAGCGCGTCGGCCATCATCGGCCGTTCGATCTGCGGCAGATGGCCGCGCTCGTCGAGCAGGCCCGCGCGCGCGGCGACACCGACCAGCGTGCCCAGCGTGTCGATCAGCGCCATCACGAAGATCGTCAGCAGCACGCCGAAGAAGCCCCATCCGCGCGCCCGTCCGAAGTCGAGCTGGAAAAGGATCGGCGCGGGGCTGGGCGGCGCGCCGACCCATCGATGCGGCGCGCGGGCGACGCCTGCCGCAAATGCCGCCGCCGAGGCGAGCAGGATGCCGAGCAGGATTGCGCCGGGCACGCGCCACAGAATGAGCAGCGCGATCAAAACGAAGCCGCCGATCGCAATCATCACGGCCGGCGAGTTGAGCGCGCCCAGCCTGACCGGCGCGCCCGGCATGCCGAGCGCAACTATGCCCGCCTCGTTGAGCCCGATGAAGGTAAGAAACAGCCCGATGCCGGCGGCGAAGCTGTAGCGCAGCCCGGCCGGCACCGCCTCGGTCATCCACTGCCGCACCCGCGCGACGGTCAGCGCGGTAAACAGCACGCCCGCGATGAACACCGCGCCCAGCGCCTCCTGCCATCGGTAGCCCAGCACGCGCACCACCGTGTAGGCGACGAAGGCGTTCTCGCCCATGTAAGGAGCGATCGCGAAGGGACGGTTGGCGTACAGCCCCATGATGAGCGTGCCGAAGATCGCGGTCATCACCGTCGCCACCATCGAGGGGCCCTCGGGGATGCCCGCGGCTTTCAGGATCGCGGGGTTGACCGCGATGATGTACGCCATTGTGACGAACGTGGTCACGCCGGCCATCAGCTCGCGCCACACGCTGGTGCCGGCCTGCTCAAGGCCGAAGAATGCCGAGATTCGCGCCCGCACTCGATGCCCTCCCCTGCCCGTCGGCTCGACGGCCACCGCCGGGCCGGGCCCAGCTTATCTTTGCGGACGCGGTTTTCCAGCGGCGCTGGCGATGCGCGGCGCTTGATGAGAAAATCGCGGGCGGAGCCGTGATCATGGACAACACGACGTCGATTCCGGAACCGCAACGCGCGGCCGAGCGGCGCGCGCCGCGCACGCTCGCCGTCGATATCGGCGGCACCGGCATCAAGGCCGAGCTGCTCGACGAACACGGGCGCCCGCTGACCGAGCGTGCGCGCATCGCGACGCCGAAGAAGGCCACCCCGCGCAAGGTGATCGCCGTCGTGCGCAAGCTCGCCCGCACGTGCGGCGCCTTCGACCGCGTCTCGGTCGGTTTCCCCGGCGTGATCAAGAACGGCGTGGTCTATACGGCGCCCAACCTGGGCAGCGGATGGAACGACTTCGACCTCCAGCGCGAACTGGGCCGCGCGCTCAAGCGCCCGGTGCGGATCGCAAACGACGCCGACGTCCAGGGGCTGGGTGTAATCTCGGGCCGCGGCGTTGAGCTGGTGATCACGCTCGGCACCGGTTTCGGCTCGGTTATCTTCGTTGACGGGCACCGCATCCACCTCGAACTCGCCCACCATCCGTTTCGCAAGGGCAAGACCTACGAGGACGAACTCGGCCATCGCGCGCTCAAGAAAAAGGGCAAGGCGCGATGGAACCGGCGACTGCGCGAGGCTATCGACGATCTAAAGCAAACCTTTAATTACGACCGGCTGTTCATCGGCGGCGGCAACGCTCGGTACATCCGTTTTGACCTGCCCGCCGACGTCAAAGTGATCAGCAACGAGGAAGGGCTGCTCGGCGGAATCAAGCTGTGGCAAGAGCCACAGCGCAAGGGCACATTTCGCCGCCGCGCCGCCGCACTATCGACGGAGAAGCGGCCGGCGAGCACCCGTGCGGTTACGACAGGCAAGGTCAGCGCCGGAGTGGGGCCGGCGGTAGTCAAGCCTGCGCTCGCGGCTATCAAGGCTTCGCCCGCAGGATCCAAATCGGCAACCGCGGCGCGCAAAAGGGCGGCGCCGGCCACCAAGGCCACCGCTGCTACGGCTAAACGGGCCGCCGCGGCTACGATGCCCGCTGCGGCGGTGGCAAAGGCGGCGGTGGCAGCGGCGAGGCTCGGAGCCGCGGCGGCGAAGATCGCAGCGGCGGAGGCTGCGGCGATGGCGTCGAAGGCTAAGATGGCTGCGCGCACCGAAAGGCAGCTCGCAGGCGCCGACGGACCAGCATCGGCGCGCAGCGCCGATACACCGGGCGAAACGGCCGCCGCCAATCTTCCATCGAAAGCGCCTGATCCTCCCGGTAGTTTGGGGGCAGCGAATGAGGGGCGGTGAAAAGGGCGGCAGTGGCTGAACGCGACCCAAGCACGACGGCGGCGCAATGGGATGCGATTATCGAGCGCCATCTCGACCGCCTGCGCGTCGAACGCGGCCTTGGCAACAACTCGATCGAGGCTTACGCGCGCGACCTGCGCGACTTCCACGAATACTGTGCTGAGCATGAGATCACGCCGGCGGCGCTCGGCACGCGCGTCGTCAGCGGGTACCTCGAACGGATGGGGCAGCGCGGGATGGCGGTCGCAAGCCAGCGCCGCCATCTGGCGAGCATCCGCGGCCTCGTGCGCGAGCTGCTCGACGCCCACATCCTTGAGCGCGACCCGGCCGCCGCGGTCAAGCTCCGGCCTCATCCGCGCTCCCTGCCCCGCACGCTTTCCCGGCGCGATATCGAGATTCTGCTCGACGCGATCGATACGACGACGCTGCGCGGCAAGCGCGACCGCGCGATGCTCGAGCTGGCCTACGGATGCGGCCTGCGGGTTTCCGAACTTGTCGGGCTGCGGCTGGGCCAGGTCAACCTCGCCGAGCGGGTGGTGATCGTGATGGGCAAGGGCGGCAAGGAGCGGGTGGTGCCGATCGGCAAGGCGGCCGTTCGCGCACTCAAAGGCTACCTCATTGCGCGCGCCGAGGAGGCGGCGCGCAATTCGCGCGCGGCAAGACCCGGCGCGGCGCTCTTCATCAGCCGGCTCGGTCGCGCGATGACACGCCAGGGGTTTTTCAAGGCGCTCAAAGGGTGGGCAGCGGCGCAACCGCGGCTTGGATGGGTCAGTCCGCATACGTTGCGCCACTGCTTCGCGACCCATCTGCTGGAGGGCGGCGCGGACCTGCGCGCGGTGCAGGAGATGCTCGGCCACAGCGACATCTCGACCACCCAGATCTACACCCATCTCTCGCGCAGCCATCTGCGCAAGGTCCATCGCACGTTCCATCCCCGCGCTCGCTATCCCGAGCCCGCCTGAGGCGGCGACGAACCGGATGCCGAACGTCACGTCGTTCATCGTCGAGCTTTCGATCTGGGCGGTGCCCACGGTCTTTGCAATCGTGCTGCACGAAGTGATGCACGGCTACGTGGCGCACGCGCTGGGCGACGACACCGCGGCGCGCGCCGGGCGGCTGACGCTCAACCCGCTGAACCACGTCGATCCGCTCGGCACCGTGATCCTGCCCGCGCTGCTCCTGTTCCTGCATCTGCCGGTGTTCGGCTACGCCAAGCCGGTGCCAGTCGATTTTCGCCGGCTCTCGCCGCGGCGCGCGGGGATGATCGCGGTCGCGGCGGCGGGTCCGCTGACCAACTTCGCGCTGGCGGCGGCGAGCGCCGCGCTGCTGCGGCGGGTCGCACCGTACATCGATGCGCCATGGGGCGAGATTGTGGCGCTGCCGATCGCGCTGATGCTGCGCGCGTCCGTCGTCATCAATATCGTGCTCGCGGTCTTCAACCTGCTCCCGCTGCTGCCGCTCGACGGTGGGCGGGTGGTGGTTGGCGTTTTGCCGCTCGGCGCCGCACGCGCCTTCGCCCGTCTGGAGCCGTACGGATTTCTGATATTGTTTGCGCTGCTGTATACGAACGCGGTAGATGCGGTAATCAATCCGGTGATCAACGCGATCGCACGGGTGCTGCTGTGAGCGACGCGCCCGAAACCACGGCGGCGCGCCCCGAGGCGGGCCCGCGCTTCAGGCTCCCCATCTACGAGGGGCCGCTTGACCTCCTGCTCCATCTGATCAAGCGCGCCGAGCTCGACCCACGCGACGTGACCGCCAGCGTGATCACCGAACAGTATCTCGCCTACCTGGAGCTGCTCGATTCGCTCAACCTCGACATCGCCGGCGAGTACCTGGTGATGGCGGCGACGCTGCTGCTCATCAAGTCGTTCTCCCTGCTGCCACATCCGGGCGCCGAAGAGCTCGAAGAGGCCGAGGAGCTCAAACGCGACCTCGTCGAGCGTCTACTCGAGTACCAGCGCTATCGCGAAGCGGCCGACAAGCTTGCCGAGCGCCCGCTCCTGGGCCGCGACGTCTTCGCCACGCCCGGCGAGCGGCTGCCTGCGGAGGAGAACGCCGGGCCAAACTTCAACGTTTCGATCTTCGACCTGGTCGAAGCGATGGCGGCGGTGCTCAAGCGGCTGGGCGAGGCGACACCGCGCGCGATCGAGCTGCGCGACATTCCGGTCGCCCAATGCATCCCGCGCATCATGGGCGCGCTCGAGGCGGGCGGCGCGGTTGAATTCGCCGCGCTGTTCGAGGATTTTCACGACCGCCCGCTGGTAATCGCGACCTTCATCGCGTTGCTCGAACTGATTCGCCAGGGCAAGGTCCGTGCGTTTCAGGAGCGCCGCTTCGGACCCATCCTGCTCGAGCGGCGCGAGCCGCCGGCCGCGGCGGATGCGCTCCGGTCGTCGGCCGGCGAACCGTCGCCATCCGCAGACGACCCACCGCCGTCTGCAGGCCAAGAACCCTCATCGGACGGCGGCGAGCGGGAGCAATAAGCGGCGGCGGACGTGGCAAGGCGGCGCGCGCTGAACCGGCGCGCGGGGAAAGATGGAAGAAGAACGGCTCAAGGCCATTTTGGAGAGCCTGCTGTTCGCGGCGGGTGAGCCAGTGCCGCTGACGCGGCTGGTGGCGGTGCTCGACAACGTGCCACGCGAAGCGATCAGGAAGGCACTCGGCGAGATGATGCTCGCCTACGGCGCGGGCGGACGCGGCGTGGTGCTCGAAGAGGTTGCGGGCGGTTACCAATTGCGCACGCCCAAGGAGCACGCGCTTTACGTGCGCAAGCTGTTGGCGGCCAAGCCGCCGCGGCTCAGCCGTCCGCTGTTGGAAACGCTCGCGATCGTGGCTTACCGCCAGCCGATCACCCGACCCGAGATCGAGCAGTTGCGCGGCGTCGACTCCGGCGGCGTGCTCGATACCCTGCTCGAACGGCGACTGATTCGAATCGCCGGGCGCAAGGAGGCGCCGGGCCGTCCGATCATGTACGCGACGACGCCGGAGTTTCTTGAGGTCTTCGGGCTACGGGATCTTCAGAGCCTGCCCGACCTCGACGAGTTCAAGGAGCTGGAAGGACGCGCCGGCGTGGATGCGGCGGTCGAACCGGCCACCGACTTCGTGCCGGGCGACGAGCCTGCGCCGACGTCGGCAGAGGACGCCGCGGCCGCAGCGGCCGCGGCGTCCTCTGCCGCTCCCTCGGCGGAAGCGCAGCCTGAGCCGGGCGCGCCCGCCGAGGCGGGCGCGCCCGGCTCAGGCGATAACTCCGCCGTCGCTGGCGCCCCGAGCGACGACGAGCGGCATTAGCCGCTCGTCGTCGCTCGGGGATTTGACGCAGACCCGGCCCGCGGCGCCGCCCGCCAGCGTACGGCCTACACGATCCGCCGTGCGGCGACGCGAACCCGCATCCGCGCGTCCACCACCACCGCGCCGCGCCCGGGCGCCAGCACCTTGACCGGGTTCAGGTCCATCTCGGTAAGCTCGGGGATCGCATCGACCAGCGCCGAGACGCGCTGAAGAATCGAGACGAGCGCGGCACGGTCGCCCGGCGCCGCGCCCCGATAGCCGTCGAGCAACCGCGCGCTCCTGAGCGAACCCACCATCTCATGCGCGTCGATATCGGTCACCGGCGTGAGCCGGAAGGCAACGTCGTGAATCAGCTCGACCATCATCCCCCCCAGCCCGCATACGACCAGCGGACCAAAGGTCGGATCGGTGGTGACGCCGACCAGCGCTTCGATTCCCCCCGGCACTTCGCGTTGCAACAGCACGCCTTCGAGCTGGGCGCCGGCGTTGCGCGCGCGCTCGGCAAGCGTCACCGCGGCTTCCGCCACCGCGACCGCCGAGTTCAGCCCCATGATCACGCCGCCGATATCGCTCTTGTGCGTGACGCCCGGCGCGATCACCTTGGCCACCAGCGGATAGCCGATTCGATCCGCGACCCGCGGCGCGTCGGCGACCGACGCCCGCTCGGCGAGCGCGATTTCGATTCCCGCCGCGCGCAGGACGGTCGCGACGTCCTCGGGCGCGAGCCAGCGTCCGCCGTCGGCGCCAGCGAGTACCCGATCGACAACCGCGCGCACCGTGCTGAGCGCGAACGGGCTTAGACTGAGGGCGTTGCCGCGCGGCCTGCTGCGCCATCGCGCGTAGCGCCACGCGGCCGCCAGCACCATCGCGGCGTTCTCCGGAAAGGCGTAACAAGGCACCTGGCCGCGGGCGCCGGCGTTCAGCACCACTGGCGGCCATTGCGAGGAAAGCGGCACCGCCAGCACCGGCTTATGCGCCGGCACCCGCGCGGCGCCGCGCGCGATCCCCTCGCCGATCCGCGCGCGCAGCCCTTCGGTGATGGGCACGTTGATTGCCACCAGCGAATCGACGTTGGAGTCCGCACCAACCGCCGCGATCGTGCGTTCGTACTCGTCGGGCCCGGCGGTCGCGGTCATGTCGATCGGATTGCCAAAGCCGGCGCGCGCGGGCAGGAACGAGGCCAGCTCGCGCAGCGTCTCCTCGCTCAGTGCAGGCAGCGTCAGGCCGTTGGCCTCGCAGGCGTCGGCGAGCAGAATTCCCGGGCCGCCGGCGTTGGTCACCACGCCCACACGCGGGCCGCCCGGGATTGGCTGCGTCGAGAGCATCGCGACGACGTCGAACATTCCCATCAGGGTATTGGTGCGGATCACACCCGCCTGCTCGAAGAGCGCCTCGACGGCGACGTCGAGGCTCGCCAGCGCCGCGGAATGGCTGCTCGCGGCGCGCCGGCCAGCCGCCGAGCGCCCGGACTTGACCGCGACGATCGGTCGGCGCCGCGCGACCTCCGGAGCCAGGCGCGCAAACTTGCGCGGGTTGCCGACACTCTCCAGGTAGAGCACGACCACCGCCGTGCGCGGATCGTCGAGCCAGTAGGCGAGCAGGTCGTTGTTGGAAACGTCGGAGCGGTTGCCGGCCGAAACAAAGGCCGACAAGCCCAGCCCGCGGCTGTTCATGTAGTCGAGGATTGCGATGCCGAGCGCGCCGCTCTGCGAGTACATCCCGATGTTTCCCGTCGGCGGCGCCTGCGGCGCAAACGTCGCGTTGAGCCGCACCACGGGATCGGTGTTGAGCACTCCCATGCAGTTCGGTCCCACCATCCGCATCCCCGACTTGCGCACCATCTCGAACAACTGCTGCTCCGCCGCGCGCCCCTCGGCCGAAACCTCAGCAAATCCCGACGTGATCACGACCACGCCGTGGACGTGGGCGTGCGCGCACTCCTCGATTACACCGGGCACCTGCTCGGCGGGCACGCTGATGACCGCGAGATCGACCGGCGCGCCGATTGCGCCCACGCTCGGGTAGCATCGCAAACCCATCACTTCGTCCGCGTTCGGGTTGACCGGGTAGATCGGGCCGTTGAAGTCCGCGCGTTTGAGATTGGCGACCAGCGCGCCGCCGATCTTGCGATGCGAGCGCGAGGCGCCGATCACCGCCACCGAGCGCGGATGGAGCAGCTTGCGAATGCTCTCGGCGGCGGCGTGCCATTCGCGCGACTCGGCCGCCTGGCGCAACTCCGCGGTTTCGCCGGTCGGGAAGCTAAGGTGGACCACGCCGGCCTCGGTCGAGCGCTTAGCGCGAAAGCCGCTCTTGGCGAACACCTCCAGCATCCGGTTGTTGTCGCCCAAAACGTTGGCCTGGAATTCGACGATCCCCGCCGCACGCGCGATCCGCCCCAGATGTTCGAGCAGCAGCGTGCCGATGCCGCGGCCCTGATGCTCGTCGAGCACGGCGAAGGCGACCTCGGCGCGTCCGGGCTCCGTGGAGACGTAGCGGCCGACCCCGATGAAGCGCTCTTCGCCGTCCTCGCGCAGGCTGGCGACCAGCGCAACGTGGCTTTTGAAATCGACCTCGGTAAAGCGCACCAGGTCGTCGCGCGTCAGCGCGTTCTTCAGTCCGAAGAAGCGGTGGTAGATCGACTCCTGGCTCAGCCGCTGGAAGTGGTCGAGCAGGCGCTGCTTGTCGTCGGGTCGGATCGCGCGGACATAGATCGAACCGCCGTCGCGCAGCACCTCGTGCGCCGAATAGTTACGTGCTTCGATACTCGTGTCGTCAGCCATCGCCGTAATGCCTGATGCAAAACGGGGACCGCCGCGCGCGCGCATCGCCTACGGCGCGCGGAGTCGCACAAATCGCCGCGTGCGGGGCGGCAGTTGCCCGCGACCTTCCCGTGCATTTGGCTAAATGCTTGCACTCGGCCGCTCCAGATACCATCGCCTACAGGTCCGGCCGGATACAGCCCCCGGCGCATTCCCGCCCGTATCGCTTGACAGCGGCGACCCCGCGGAAGTTCACTCAGGCTCGACGGCGACCGATTCCGAGCGGAGGACGATCCCGATGGCGAGAATAATCGACGGCGACGGCCACATTGTCGAGCCGTTCGCGGTATGGGAGGAATACACTGAGTCCGCCTATCGCGACCGCGTGATCCGCGTAAAGCGCAACGCGCAGGGACGCGACGAGCTATGGATCGGCGGCGAGAACCGCACCCGCCCGCAACTGCCGCTCGCCGCCACCGTTATCCCCGGCGGCCTGGTCGATCTCAAGCACGCAAGCGAACTTACCTGGAACGACCTTTTACCCGGCAGTTACGACCCCCACGCGCGCGTCAAGGACATGGACCTGGAGGGGATCGACGCTGCCGTGCTCTATCCCTCGCTCTATCTCCTCTACGGCGACCTCACCGACCCGAAAGTCGCGACCGCCGCCTGCCGCGCCTACAACTCGTGGCTGGGCGATTTCTGTAAGGCCTATCCTGCTCGGCTCTTCGGCGTCGCACCGATGCCGATGCTGGAGGTGGACGAAGCGGTCAAGGAGATGCGCCGCGTGGTCACGGAACTGAACTTCAAGGCGGTCTTCGTGCGTCCCAACCCGTTCAACGGACGCCGCCTGTGCGACCCGGCTTACGACCCGTTCTGGCGCGAGGCGGAGGAGCTCGACGTCGCGGTCACCGTCCACGGGAGCTTCGGTACCAGGATGCCGTCGATGGGCGCCGAGCGCTATCACGACCCGTTCTTCTTCCACATGATCTGCCATCCGTTCGAGCAGCAAGCCGCCTGCATGGATATCGTCTGCGGCGGCGTGCTTGACAAATTCCCCCGCCTGCGCGTCGGCTTCCTGGAGTCGGGCGTCGGATGGCTCGGCTATTGGCTGGACCGGATGGACGGCCATTACGAGAAGATGCATACCTACGTCCCCTGGCTCAAGAAGAAACCGAGCGAATACTTCTTCGAGCAGTGCTATGTCTCGCTCGACCCCGACGAGCGCACACTGGCCGCGATGGTGGAGTTGGGCGCCGAGCGCAATATCCTGTGGGGCTCCGACTATCCGCACTTCGACTGCACGTTTCCGGGTATCGTCAAAGAAGTACAGAAGGCCTGCCACGGGCTCCCAGAGCGGGCGCGACAAAATATCCTGACCGAAAACGCGGTCCGCTTTTACCATCTTTAGAACAGGCGTGCCGCGCGTGATGGATCGGTTTCATCTGACTGCATACTCAACTTGAGTACGTAAAGGCGCCAAGACGGAGGCCGAACCATGAGCACGCACAACGGAAGCGGCGGCGGTGAATACGCGGTGGTGTGGCCGCGAGCGCCGCGCACCGCAAAACTCACCCAGCTCGCCGAACGTCCCGAGAGCCTGCGCGGCAAGACCATCGCGGAGCTATGGGACTATATCTTCCGCGGCGACGAAATTTTTCCGATCATCGAGGACGAGCTCGCCCGCCGTTTCCCGGACACGCGCTTCGTCAACTACAAGACCTTTGGCTCAACCCACGGCGCGCAGGAGCGCGAGGTGCTCGCGAAACTGCCCGCGATGCTCAAGGAGCACGCGGTGGACGCGGTTATCTCCGGGATGGGCTGTTGAGGGAGCTGCACGCCCGCCGTGCTGCGGGCGAGCGCGATCGCCGAGGCCGCCGGCGTGCCCAGCGTCTCGCTGGTATGCGAGGGCTTCATGGGCCAGGCCGCGACGACCTCGGTCGGGCTGGGGATGCCCAACCTGCCGCTGGCGATGGTCCCCGGCCACGTTGACGTCCAGAGCGCCGAGGAACTTAAGGCCAATATCGTGCGCGTCACACTCGAGCGCGTAATCAACGGGCTGACCGCGGCGCCCGCCGCCGTGACCTCGCTTGGCACCGAACCCGCCCCGCGCGACATCGTCTTCACCGGCACTTTCGAGGAAGTCAACCGGCTCTTCTACGAGAACGAATGGAGCGACGGGCTGCCGATCGTGCCGCCCACGATCGCCAAGGTCGACGAGTTCCTGCGTTACACCGAACGCGCGCCCGACGAAGTGCTCGGCGTGATGCTCCCCGACAATCGCAAGGCGACCGTATGGAGCGTCGCGGTCAACGGGGTGATGGCGGGATGCCGTCCGGAATACCTGCCGGTGCTAGTGGCCGCGGTCGAGGCGATGGCCGACCCGGGCTACGGCGTCGAGCACAGCGGCAATACGCCCGGCGCGGAAACCCTGATCATCCTCAACGGCCCGATTATCAAGCAGCTCGGCTTCAACTACGAACAGGGCGCGTTGCGCGACGGTTTTGTCGCCAACACCAGCGTCGGGCGTTTCTGGCGACTGTACCTGCGCAACGTCGCCGGCTTCCTGCCGCACAAGACCGACAAGGGCACCTTCGGCAACACCTGGCGCGTCGTGCTGGCCGAAAACGAGGACGCCCTTGCGCGTATCGGATGGGAACCGCTCGCAGCCGAGCGCGGCTTTAGGCGCGGCGACAACGTGGTCACGATTTCGCGCTACACCGGCGGCGACGTGATCGCGTCGGTGCATGGCAACTCGGCCGAGGAGCTGCTGCCGTACCTGGCCGACGCGCTCGCTAAGCAGATCGGATGGGAGGTGGTGTTCACGGTCGGGATGGCGAATTCGAGCCAGCAGCCGCTGTTGGTGCTCAGCCCGATCCTGGCCGAGACGATCGCCCGCTCCGGCTACTCCAGGCGCGACGTGCAGCGCTACCTGTTCGAGCGCGCGCGTATTCCGGCCCGGAAGTTTGAACAGTATATTGGCAAATATACTCACTTCATTCCGGACAACCGCACGCTCGTCGACCTGGTCAACATGGGCAAGGCGCCGAGCGTCTTCGCCGCCTCCGACGATCCCGACCGGATGGTGCCGATCGTCGGCAAGCCCGAGGACTTCCTGATCGCGGTCAGCGGCGACCCGCTGCGCACCAACGCGTACGTCTTCGTGCATAACGGGATTCTCGGCTACACGACCTCCAAGGCGATCCGGCTGCCGCGCGACTGGCCGGCCCTGCTCGCTGCCGCGCGCCTGGCGTAAGACGCGCGGCGCGGCGATTGCGATGGCCGAGCGCGACGTGCTGTGGGTGCTCAATCCGGCCGGGCAGCGCGCCTCGGGCGAGTGGATCGACGATACGCTGCGCGAGCGCGCCGCCGAGCGCGGGATGCTCGGCAAGCTCTGGCGCGCCGCCGACTTTCCCCGCCAGCGCGTCGAGGTGATTCGCGCCGCCGACCCGTTCGTCGAGGTCAACGATCTGTTCTACCGTCGCGGATGGACCGACGGGCTGCCGATCGTTCCGCCCACGCTTGGCCGGGTCGAGGAGATGCTCGCGCGCGCGGGCCGCGGCCGCAACGACTCGCTCGGTGAACTCGATCCGCTGCGCGGCCTCGCCACGATCGAGAAGGTCGCAGCCAATGCCGTCATGGCGGGGTGCGGCCCGGAGCATTTGCCGGTCGTGCTCGCCGCCGTCGAGGCGATCGCCGAGCCCGAATTCAACCTGCGCGGCGTGCAGACCACCGATGAGAACGTCGCGCCGCTCCTGATCGTCAGCGGCCCGGCGGCCGCGGCGCTTGAAATCAACGCCGGCTTCGGCGCGCTGGGGCCCGGATGGCGCGCCAACGCGACGATCGGCCGCGCGCTCAGGCTCGTGATGAACAATATCGGCGGCGGATGGCCGGGCGCGGTGTCGCTCGCCGGACTCGGCAGCCCGGCGCGCTACACGCTCTGCCTTGCCGAGAACGCCGCGCAGAGCCCGTGGCCCCCGCTCCATGTCGAGCTCGGCCTCGACAAGTCTGAAAGCGTTCTGGTCGTGATGCGCGCGGAGTGCGCGATCAACCTCACCGGCGGACTGGAGGAGATCGCGAGCGTGATGGGCTCGGCGACCTCCGCCTTCACGATGCTGCACGAGGGTAAAGTTGCGGTAGCGCTGGCGCCGTACGTCGCACGCCGGCTCGCGGAGAAGGGCTTGAGCAAGGACGACGTGAAGCGCCGGCTCTTCGAGCGCGGCCGGATGGCGGCTGAAACGCTCAAACACTCGTGGCTATGGACCACGATCGCGGGGCGCGAGGGCTGGCCGCGATGGGTGCGCGAGGCCGTGGAGCGCGGCGCCGCGGTCCCCGCGGTCCGCGCCGCCGAGGACATCACGCTGATCGTCGCCGGCGGCGATCTAGAGATCCCGCAGCACGCCTACTTCCCCTCGTGGGGCTTCCCACCCTGCCGGATCGTGAAGATGATCCATGTCCCGCGATGAACCTCGGCCTAGATGCGGAAGGAGCTTGCCGGCGCGTCCGCCCCTGAATCGACGGCCGCCCCTGTAGCCCGCGCCGCCGGCCGGCCTTCCCATCGGCAGGCCGGCGGCGATAAACTCCGATGACCCGCCGCCCGGCGCGGCGCGCGAAATTTCCAGCGTGCGGAGACCAGCCATGGCCGACAAATTACGCAGCAAACTGATAACCGAGGGCGTGCAACGCTCGCCCAACCGCTCGATGCTCCGCGCGGTCGGCTTCGGCGACCGTGACTTCGACAAGCCGATCATCGGGATCGCCAACGGCTACAGCACGATCACGCCGTGCAACTTGAGCCTGGGAATGCTGACCGAGCGGACTGAAGCGGCCGTGCGCGCGGCCGGCGCGATGCCGCAGACCTTCGGCACGATCACGGTCAGCGACGGGATCGCGATGGGCACCGAGGGGATGAAGTACTCGCTGGTCTCGCGCGAAGTGATCGCGGATTCGATCGAAACCGCCTGCAACGCCCAGTCGATGGACGGCGTGGTGACGATCGGGGGCTGCGACAAGAACATGCCCGGCGCGCTGATCGCGATGGCGCGCATGAACATTCCCGGCATCTTCATCTACGGCGGCACGATCAAGCCGGGCCACCTTAACGGCCGCGACCTCACCATCGTCAGCGCTTTCGAGGCGGTCGGCGAGTACAGCGCGCACAAGATTGACGAGGCCCAGTTACTTGCCGTCGAGCGCAATGCCTGCCCGGGCGCCGGCTCATGCGGCGGGATGTACACGGCCAACACGATGTCCTCGGCGATCGAGGCGCTGGGGATGAGTCTGCCGTACTCCTCGACCATGGCGGCCGAGGATGCCGAGAAGGCCGAGAGCGCGGCGCGCTCGGGCGAGGTGCTGGTCGAGGCGGTGCGCCGCGGCCTGCTGCCGCGCCGGATCATGACGCGCAAGGCGTTCGAGAACGCGATCGCGGTGGTGATGGCGGTCGCCGGCTCGACCAACGCAGTGCTGCATTTGCTTGCGATCGCGCACGCGGCCGAAGTGCCGCTCACCCTCGACGACTTCGAGGCGATCCGCGAGCGCGTGCCCGTGCTGTGCGACCTCAAGCCCTCGGGTCGCTACGTCACCACCGATTTCCATCGCGCGGGCGGCGTGCCGCAGGTGATGAAGATGCTGCTCGTGCACGGCCTGCTCCACGGCGACGAGATGACGATCACCGGCCGCACGATTGCCCACAACCTGGCCGAAGTCCCCGAGGCGCCGCGCAAGGACCAGAATGTGATCCACCAGTGGGACGATCCGCTCTACCCGCAGGGCCATCTCGCAATCATGCGCGGCAACCTCGCCACCGAGGGCGCGGTCGCCAAGATCACCGGCATCAAGCACACCGAGATCACCGGCCCCGCGCGCGTTTTCGACCGCGAGGAGGACTGCCTGGAGGCCATCCTCGCGGGCAAGATCAAGAAGGGCGACGTCGTCGTGATCCGCTTCGAGGGGCCCCGGGGCGGCCCCGGGATGCGCGAGATGCTGTCGCCGACCTCGGCGATCATCGGCGCGGGGCTGGGCGATTCGGTCGGGCTGATAACCGATGGCCGCTTCTCCGGCGGCACCTACGGGCTGGTGGTCGGCCACGTCGCGCCTGAGGCGGCGGTCGGCGGGCTCATCGCGCTGGTTCACGAGGGCGACTCGATCACGATCGACGCGCGCAAACGGCTGTTGCAGCTCAACGTCGCCGAGGACGAGATCGCACGCCGGCGCGCGGCGTGGAAGCCACCAGCACCGCGCTACACGCGCGGCGTGCTCGCCAAATACGCCGCCCAGGTGTCGTCAGCCTGCTTCGGCGCGGTCACCGACTGAACGCCGCCCGCCGGGCGCATCGCGGGTATCCGCCGCGCGCGCGCCGCGTCAAACTAGGATCTGCCGGAGGGGTGGCCGAGCGGTTGAAGGCACCGGTCTTGAAAACCGGCAGCGGCGCAAGTCGCTCGTGGGTTCGAATCCCACCCCCTCCGCCATCCGGCCGTTTGCGGATCCGCGCGAGCTCAATTAATGACGTTTGATGTGGGCGCGTGCCCGCACACGCAAAGGCGGAGGTTTCGTCCATGGAAGACCGCGGGCTGCTGGCGGGGATTCGGGTGATCGACTGCGGCACGTACGTCGCCGGGCCGGCGGCGGCCACCGTGATGTCGGACTTCGGCGCCGACGTGATCAAGATCGAGCGCCCGGGCGGCGGCGACCTCTGGCGCATCTTCTCCAAGCTGCCCGGCACCGCCAAGGCCGAGCTCGACTGGTGCTGGGCGCTGACCAGCCGCAACAAGCGCAGCGTCGCGCTCGATCTTGCCCGTCCCGAGGGGCGTGAGGCGCTGCTCCGCCTGGTCCGGACCGCCGACGTCTTTCTCACCAACTACCAGCGCACGCTGCTCCAGAAATTCAGCCTCACGTGGGACGATCTTTCGGCCGTCAATCCGCGCCTCATCTACGCCCATCTGACCGGCTACGGCGACACCGGCGATGAAGCCGATGATCCGGCCTTCGATGCGCTCGCCTATTGGGCGCGCTCAGGCCTGATGACCAGCGTCACCGGCCTGGACGGCACGCCGAGCGGCCCGCGGCCCGGGATGGGCGATCATCCGACTTCAATCTCGATGTTCGGCGCGATCATGCTCGGACTGTACAATCGCGAGCGCACTGGCAAGGGGGCGCGGGTGACGACCTCGCTGCTCGCCAGCGGCGCATGGGCCAACGCGTGCGACCTCCAGGCCAAGCTCCTGCACGCGACCTTTCCCGAGCGTGGCGCCGCCAAGCATCCGCCCAACCCGCTGACCGCGGTCTATCTCAGCCGCGACGCCAAGATGTTCCTGCTCGTGCTGATCGACCCCGACAACGAGTTTCCGCGCCTGTGCCGGGCCTTCGGCCAGGGCGAGCTCGCAAGCGGCGAGCTGTTCGCAACCAACGAGGCGCGCGCTCAGAACGCGGCGGCGCTCTATGCGATCCTGCAATCCGAGTTCGAGAGCCGCGACCTCGCCGAGTGGAAAACGATCTTCAAGCAGAACGATATCAAGTGGGCGCCGCTGCCCAGGCTCGACGACGTCGTCGCCGACCCGCAGATGCGCGCCGCGGGCGCGTTCGTCGAATACGAACATCCGCGCGCCGGCAGGCTGGAGACCGTCAACAGCCCGATCTTCGTTGACGGCTCACGCAAGCGAAAGCCGACCGCCGCGCCCGAGCTTGGCGCGCATACGCGCGAGGTCTTGCGCGAGCTCGGCTACGCCGACGACGCCATCGAGTCACTCGTCCGCGCCGCCGACGGACGCTAGCCCGCCGAACATCTCGCCATGCCGATGACGCGGCGCGAAATCGAGCGGATGCTGAAGGAGCCGCACGTCGCGGTGGTCGCGGTCACCGCGCCCGACGGCGCCCCGCATGCGGTACCGACCTGGTACGAATATCGCGGCGGCGAGGTCGTCTTTCATACTGAGGCGAGCGCCTTCAAGCATAAGTGCCTGCTGCACGACCCGCGTGTCACGCTGGTCGTCGATACCAAGAAGCCGCCGTACCGATGCGTGATCCTCAAGGGGCGGGCCACGATGAGCGAGGGCGTCGACGACGCGCGCATCCGACGGATGGCGGTGGCGTACATGGGCAAGCGCGCCGGCGAGGCCTACGCGCGCGAGCTCAAGGGCGAGCGAATCGTGATCGTGCGGCTTAAGCCGTCACGTACGATCTCGTGGGATTACAGCAGGGAAACTCCTTAGCGAGCGCGGGCCGGGCACACTTGCCGCCGGGGCGCTAGCGGCCGGTGAAGCGCGGCTTGCGCTTCTCGGCGAACGCACGCCCGCCCTCCTTCGCATCCTCCGAGCGCGCAACCCGCATCAACTGGCGCCGCGCAAGCGCCTGCAACTCCGACGGCCCGCGCGGCAGCAGCATATCGCGGGTGAACGTCTCAAGCAGGCCGAGCACCAGCGGCGCGCTGTCGGCAAGCTTGCGCGCATACTCGCGCGCGGACTCCATCAGACGCTTGACCGGCACCACCGCGTTGACCATCCCGACCTCGTAGGCGCGCTGCGCCTTCATGTGCGCCCCGGTCAGCATCAGCTCCATCGCGACCTTGTACGGGATGCGTACGGCGAGGCCGGCAATGAGCCCGCCGCAGAAGCCAAGCTGCGCCTCGGGATAGGAGAAGTCGGCGTTGTCCGCGGCGACGGCGAGAGTCGAGAATTCGACCAGGCAGCACGCGCCGCCGACGCAATGGCCAGCGACCGCCGCGACGATCGGCTTGGTGAGCGGCACCCCCACGCCCGGCATGCACTCCCACAGCTCCGGATCGCGCGGCGGATCGCGCAGGTCAGCGCCGGCCGAGAACGCGCGCTCGCCCGCGCCGGTCAGCACCGCGACGCGGTCGTCGCCGCCCTGGAAGTGAATCAGCGCGTCGCGCAGCTCGGCCACCAGGGCGTTGGAAAGCGCGTTGAGCCTGTCGGGGCGGTTGAGCGTGATGGTCGCAATCCGCTCGCCGGAGTCATAGAGGACTAGGTCGCTGCCCATCGGCATGCTCCGCCGCGCAGCTCAGCCAGCGACCACCGCGATCGCGTTTATCTCGATCATCAGGCGCGGATCGACCAGCGACTTGACCTCGACCAGCGTGCTCGCCGGGTACGGCGGCTTGAAATACCTGCGGCGAACTTCGTGGATCGCACCGAGCTGCTTCATATCGGTGACGAAAACCGTGATCGCAACAATGTCGTCGAAGGTCGCGCCCGCGGCGCGCAGCACGGTTGCGATATTGCGCAGGGTCTGCTCGGTCTGCGCGCGCATGTCGCCCTCGCCCACCACCCTGCCCTCGTCGTCAGTCGCCACCTGGCCCGAGATATGGAGCGTGCGGCCGGCGGGCGCCCACGCCGCATGTGAGAACGCGCCGAAGGGGGCCTTCAAACCACTGGGATTGAAGCCTTGCGCCATTTGCGTCTCCTCCTGTGCCGGTTGGCCGCGATTCTAGGACTTGGCCGCCGCCGAAGGGAACTCGGCCTTAAGCGCGCGCTCCAGCTCGTCGCGGCGCACGCCGCGCTCCTCGGCGGCGCATCTCAGCTCCTCCGTGATCCGCGCGCCGGCGCCGTGGGCGAGCTCGCGATAAACGTTGGCTGGCACCGGCAGGTCGAGCGCGCGGGCGAGCAGCGTGATGTAGTTTTCAATGATCGGCGAGTTGTCATGCAGGCGCTTTTCGAACTCGCGGTAGCACGAGTGATAGATCGTCACCAGCATGTCGGCGCGGGCCGCGCGCGCGCTCGCCAGAATCCACGCGATCCTGCTTTCGAAGCCGGCGCTCCCGATCTGCGGCGCGAGCAGGATCGGCACGCAATGCAGCCCAAGCTCGGGGTCGCTGTGTTCGGCAACGATTTCGAGGCCGGGAATCGCGGCCAGCAGCTTGCGGCAGTTCTCCATATCGCGGTCGCGATCGGGCGTGCCGGTATGGCCGTGCAGCATCACGCGCGCCGACAGCCGCGGTCTTAGCTCGAGCCGGTCGAGCCGGCGCGCGATGAACTCGGTGACGTGCAGCTCGTCGAAGCCCCATTGCGCCGGATCCGAGCCCTTGCGCAGATTGGTATGGCACGACGGACACCAGCTGATAAGCGTCGGCGCGCCCTCGGCCTGGAAATGGCCGACCGTGCGGGCGAGCGCGCGCTCGCGATCGGCGCGTTCGGTCATCGGGCTGCCGCAGCAATGCGCGGGTCCCCCGAGGATCGAAAGCTCGGGATTGAGCAGATGCACAACGGCGGCGGCGAGCTGGGCCAGATGGGGCGTGCGCAGCACGTTGCATCCGAGCCAGAGCGTGGCGCGCCGTTCACCCTCAGCGCCCAGGCGTGGCTGCGCGTGCGAGTCGCGAAACGGCTGTCCGTCGGCGGTGAGCGCCTGGTTGAGCACGATGATGTTGCGGAAATAGGTGTCGAGTGGATTGGCGGGCGTCTGGTTGTCGCGCTGCTGCGGAATCTTGTCGTCGCTCATTGCTGTCACCCGGCTCGAAGAATGGCTGCGCCATCAAATCACAAAAACTTCGGCAGCACGCGGTCGGTGAACGACAGGAAGGTCTCATGGCTGAGCGGCGCTCCGATCAGGTAATCGAGGCCGATCTCCTCGTGCAGGCGCGCGATCTGATCGATCACGCGCTCGGGCGTCCCGTGGACCACCACTGAATCAACGTAGCGCTGCACGGGATCGACGTCGCCGAAGCGTTTGGCGTCGATATAGGTTCTGAGCAGCCACTTGGCGCCCTCGCGCGCGACCGCCGCGGCCTCGGCGTCGGTCGCGGCGATCGCCAGCAGCCGCGCGTGCGGAAGTTCGCGCCCGCCAACCGGATGGCCGTGGCGCGCAAGTTCGCGCCGGTAGACCTCCCAATGCTCGCCCGCCTCGGTGAAGGTCGAATGGGGACCGGTCAGCACCGGGTATCCGTGCGCAGCCGCCCACGTCACGGCGTCGACCGAGCCGGCCGCGACCCACATCGGCGGATGCGGCCGCTGGAGCGGCTTGGGCAGGACCTCGACGTCGTCGAACGAGAAATACCTGCCGCGGTAGGTCAGCCGCTCGCTACTCCACGCCCGGAGCACGATGTCGACTGCCTCGCGAAAACGCGCCTGGGTCTCCTCCATCGGCACGCCAAAGGTGCGAAACTCGCGCGCGTCGAAGCCGCGGCCGGCGCCCCAGTTAACCCGCCCGCCGGAGAGGATGTCGAGCAGCGCGATCTCCTCGGCCAAACGCAGTGGATGGTAGAAGGCGGCAAGCGTGACGCCGGCGCCGATCCTAAGCTTCGTGGTGCGCGCGGCAACGTGCGCGCCCATCACCGGAATCGACGGACATACGCTGTAGTCGCTGAAATGATGCTCGGTGAGCCAGACCGCGTCGTAGCCGGCGCGATCCATGATTTCGATCCGCTGCAGAGCGCGCTGGTACACGGTGGGCAGGGCGACGCGCCGCTCGGGCCAGCTGAAGAACTGAAGGATTCCGAATTTCACGATTCGCTCGCGCGCATTCCAATCTAGCAGCAGCGCCTGCATCCGGCATCCGGTTCGGCTTCGCTCTTATCATAGTCGCGCGTCGCCAAGCCAAGGGCCGCATCCGGCGCCAGGTTTGTTCAACCGCGCCCGTCGGCTATGATTCTCCCCACTGGGTCGCGTTGCGCAGGTCAGCCGCGGGCGGCCATCTCCCACCGCCCCGTCGTCCTGCCCATAAAGCCGGCGCGCCATCCGCGCGTTTTCGGCATCAGCGAAAGGAGTGGGATGCGTATGAAACCACGGGTTCGTAGCACGGTGGGCGCTGCGGTTGTAATGGTGGCGGCCGCGCTGTGCGTGGCACCGGCACATGCGCAGGAGAAAGCGACCGTTCGAGCCGGCTACCTGACCTGCCACGTGGCCAGCGGATGGGGTCTGATCTTCGGCTCCTCGCGCACGGTCCATTGCACCTATTCGCGTGACAAGACTCATACTGAATACTACAACGGCTCGATTACCAAGTTCGGCGCCGACATCGGCTATCTCTCCTCGGCGGTGATGTTGTGGGCGGTGGTCGCGCCGACCACCGACCTCGGCGAGGGCGCGCTGGCCGGCCATTACGGCGGCGCGACCGCGAGCGTCGCGCTGGGCGTCGGCGCGGGCGGCAACGTGCTGGTCGGCGGATTCAAGAAATCGATCGCGTTGCAGCCGATCTCGATCGAAGGCCAGAACGGCCTCAACGTGGCGGCTGGAATCGCCGAGTTGAACCTGAAGTTCGAGAAGGCCAAGACCGAGAAGGAGGCCAAGGAACACCAGGGCGCCTGATCTTTCGCAGCCATAGCAGCCGCGGCAGGCGACCCGGGTTCGCCTGCCGCGGCTGGGTTGGTATCCGGGCCGCGAACGCGCTACACGAATGCCAGAACCATCGCGGGCCGCCGGCCACGATCGATCCTCGGAGTTCTGGCGTGCGGTACGCCGGCGCCGCGCGATGACCACCTCGCGAGGTCAGCGCCATGGCACAGGAATTCACAATCTGCGTGGGCACGGTCGGCGCCGGGGTATGGTTCAGTCCCGACAGCGGCAACCATTGGCGGCGCAGCAAGATGGACCTGCCGTTTCATGCCGAGCCAGGTGAAATCCAGATCCGCGCGCTTGCGCTCTCGCCCCATAATCCGCACCAGGTCTATGCCGGCTCCGAGGCCGGGCTCTATCGCAGCACCGACAACGGCGCCAGCTTCGAACTGGTGAACTCGCCGATGGACGGGATGCAGATTTGGTCAGTGGCGGTCTCGCCGACGAGCCCCGATGTCATCGTCGCCGGCACCAAGCCGCCCGCGGTCTTCCGCACCGTGGACGGCGGCAAACGATGGGACAAGCTGAATATTACGATCGCCGAGAAGTGCCTCGCCGGCGCGCCCAAGGTCACCAATATCGTGTTCGACCCGCGCGACCCGCGCTCGCTATGGGTCGGCGTCGAAATCGACGGCGTCTATCACAGCCGCGACGGCGGCGATACGTGGATGCAATGCCGCGCGCTGGGCGACAAGCCGCTCAACCAGGACGTCCACGGACTCGCAGTGAGTGCCGGGCGACCGGCGAAGCTCTTGGCAACGACGCCTGACGGGATCTGGAGCAGCACCGACGAGGGCGAGAGCTGGAACGTCCACGGCTTTCCTCGCTTCGCCGAGCGCGACACGATTTCGTATTGCCGCGGGCTCGCGCTCAGGCCCGACAACCCCGAGGTCTTCTTCGTCGCCAACGGCGACTTCATCCCAGGCAAGCGCGGCGCGATCTGGCGCACGCGCGACGGCGGCCGCACCTGGGAAAAGGCGGCGCTGCCGGTCGAGCCGAACTCGACGATGTACTGGTTCGCGACCAACCCCGCCGATTCCAACGTCGTGGTCGCCAACAGCCTGCATGGCTATCTCTACGCCAGCCGCGACGGCGGCGACTCCTGGCAGAAGCTGCGGCGCGAGTTCGGCGAAGTGCGCGCGCTCGCCTGGTTGCCGAACTGACGTGGACGCGCAGGCGAAAATCCGTCGCGTGGGCGCGGCGTGCGGCGTACACTTTCGGAACCGGGAGGCGTCGCATGAACGCGTTCAGCCATCATTTCGTCGAAACCAATGGCATTCGGATGCACTACGTAGAGGCCGGGCAGGGGCCGCTCGTCGTGCTCTGCCATGGCTTTCCGGAGTCGTGGTATTCCTGGCGCCATCAGATTCCCGCGCTCGCCGAGGCCGGCTTTCGGGTGGTCGCGCCCGACCAGCGCGGTTACGGCCAGACTGATCGCCCGCAGGCGGTAGCCGAATACAGCATCTTCCGCATCGTCGGCGACGTCGTCGGCTTGGTCAACGCGCTGGGCGAGCGCACGGCCGTTATCGTCGGCCATGACTGGGGCGCGCCGGTCGCATGGCTGGCGGCGCAGTTGCGTCCAGACCTTTTTCGCGCGGTCGGATTGCTCAGCGTCCCGTACCTGCCGCGCGGCCCGATGCGCCCCAGTGCGCTTATCAAAGCGATTTTCGGCAGCAAGGTCTTCTACCAGCAGTACTTTCAGGAGGAGGACAAGGCCGAGCGCGACCTCGAACGCGACGTGCGCGCGACCATGCTCGCGGCGCTCTACTCGCTGTCGGGCGACGCGGAGGGCAGCGACCGATGGCGCTACGCGTTCGGGCCTGGCGAGACTTTCCTCGACTCCGTCGTGATGCCGAAGAAGCTGCCCCCGTGGTTGACCGAGGCCGATGTCGATTTCTTCGTCGGCGAGTTCACCCGCACCGGCTTTCGCGGTGCGCTCAACTGGTACCGCAATATCGACCGTCTATGGGAAGAGAGCGGCTTCCTCGACGGAGCGCGTCTGATGCAGCCAACCCTGTTTGTCGCCGGCGAGAAGGACGCCGTCGTGGAGTTCTACGGCGACGCCTACCGCGCGCTCGAGGCCAACGTGCCCAACCTCAATCAAAAGGTGCTGCTTCCCGGCGCCGGCCACTGGGTCCAGCAGGAGCGCCCGAGCGAGGTCAACCGCCTGCTGTGCGAGTTTCTCAGCTCGCTGTAGCGGTCCTCGACTGGGCTTCCTGATTCTCGGCCGACATTCTGCCGATACACGCATTCTGGCGATAATTCACCATTCAAGGCGCATCTTGACATATGTTTGATAAATAGAGAGGCTTACGTTGCCGAGGAGGCGAGTAATGAAGCCTAAGGTGCGCGAGGCGTTACCGGCCCTGGTGGCGGTCACGATGGGCTTCTACCTCCTGTCGGCCCAAGGCGCGCCGGTCGGGCCGCAGACGCAGCTCTACTCGGTGACCCGGCTCGACCTCAGTGTCCAAGCGCAGCAAGGGACCGGCCAGCCGCGCGCGCCGATCTTCGTTCCGCGCCGCTTCGCCAATCCGCGCCTGCTCGCACAGGTAAAAGCGGCGTACGCCAAAGGCTCCGGCTCCAAAGGCGGGGGCGGTGGAGGTGGAGGTAGGGGAAAGCCATCGCCATCGCCATCGCCATCGCCATCGCCATCGCCATCGCCATCGCCATCGCCATCGCCATCGCCATCGCCATCGCCATCGCCGTCTCCTACGGCGGTCCCGGTTTCGTCCGGCGTGACGGCGCCGGTTCATACGTTGTCGAAGTTCGACGCGATGAATCTCTACTCGGGCGGCGGCTTCGTCCCGCCCGACACCACCGTGGCCGCCGGGACAGTCGGCACCGGCACGTCGGCAACTACGATGCTAATGGAAGCCGTGAACTCGATGGGCACAATGTACGACACCTCGGGTTCGGCCGGAGTCAATCTCGCCACAACCTCCTGCACGAAGAACTCTTCCGATAGCGTCAGCGACCCGCGGGTGCTTTTCGACGTCGCCTCCGGCCGATGGTTCATCTCGACCACCACCTTCGCGCCAATCGGCGACGCCAGTTGGAACCTGCTGGTTTCGGCGAGCAACGACCCTTCAGGGAACTGGTTTTGTCTCGTAATTCCGACCTCCGGCATCATCAATCCCGATCATACGACCGGCAATTTCCCCGATTTTCCGAAGATGGGAATGAGCAGCGACAAGGTGATCTTGACCGGCGATGGATATTCGCAAATCGGCACTAACAGCTACAAGTTCCAAGGGAGCGAGTTCATCGTGCTCGACAAGAACGCGCTCGTAAGCGGAGCATCTCAGGTCGCCGGCACGCTGTTTCCGCCTAACCAGGGCGACGTGGCAATCGAACCCGCCCAGCAAATCAATTCGACCACCAACACCCTGTACATGGCCGCCGTGAATTCCGGCCTCGCCTCAACCTCAACCCTCGATGTATGGACGGTGACCGGCAGTCCGGCCACCGGTTCTGTCCAGGCGCAGGTTACTGCGCTGCCGATCGGCCCGCTCTCGATTCCGCCCAATGCACAACAAGCCGGAACGAGCGTGCTGCTCGACACCAACGACGATAGCCTGCTCGACGCCGTTTACCGCCAGGGCTCCGGGTCGCTGTGGGTTTCTGCCAACGATGCCTGCAAGCCGCCCGGCGACAGCACCGTTCGCTCGTGCCTGAGGTTCATTGAGATATCGATTGGTTCGACGATCAGCGTGGCGCAGGATTTCGACTACGGCGACCCCGGCAACTATTACTATTTCCCGGCGGTTCGCACCGACGGCGCGGGCGATCTGTTCGTGGCCTTCAGCTGCTCGTCGGCGAGCATGTATGCGTCGGCGTGCGGCGCGATGCAGAAGGCCGGAATCGCAAACCAGCTGACCAATCTCTCCGTCACTCGCGCCGGCGATTCAACGTACACGCTTTCGCCGCCGCGATGGGGCGACTATTCGGGCGCCAGCGCTGATCCCAGCGACGGCAGCGTATGGCTGGGCGCCGAATACGCAACTGGGCTAATCCCCGGCTTTGAATATTGGGGAACCGCGATCACTCAAGTCTCGCCATAGGGCATCAGAAAATCGGTGGCGCCGCGCCTTCCCCGGGCGCCGACGGAACCTGCTCCCAGTCGTCGCCCTGCGCGACCGTTTCCGGCGCCGCCGCCACAATCATCGCCAACACGTATCCGCCAGGTTTGCCGCCGCGTGTTTTCCCGTTGCGGGCGACGCTAGCGCGCCCGACGGCGTCGGGCAATCGCCATCCGCTCGACGCCGTCACGTCGATTGACAGGCTGCGCGCTTCGCACTTAAGTTAGCCGCGCCAGCTATCCGCCCTGTGGAGGAAACGCCGATGAAGGCAGCCGTACTGTACGAACCGGGCAAGCCGCTCGTCATCGAGGACCTCAAGCTCGCGCCACCCAAGGCCGGCGAAGTGCGCGTGAAGGTCGCCGCCAACGGCGCCTGCCACAGCGACCTGCACGTGATGACCGGCGACATGCGGATGCCGCTGCCGATCGTGCTCGGCCACGAGGGCGCCGGAATCGTCGCCGAAGTCGGACCTGGCGTGCGCTCGGTCAAGGAGGGCGACCACGTCGTGCTCTCGTTCTCGCCTGTGTGCGGGCATTGCTACTACTGCACGCAGGGGATGCCGCATCTGTGCGAGACGCGGCCCAAGGGGCTGGGCACGATGATGGACGGCACCACCCGGCTGAGCAAAAACGGCACGCAGATCTTTCATTTCTCCTACTCGGCGACGTTCGCCGAGGAGGCGATCGTGGACGAGAGCTGCGCGATCAAGATCCGCGACGACGTGCCGCTCGACCGCGCATGCTTCGTGGGCTGCGGCACGATGACCGGCATCGGCGCGGCGATCAACACCGCCAAGGTCCAGCCCGGCTCGAAGGTGGCGGTGATCGGATGCGGCGGTGTGGGGCTCAACGTCGTGCAGGGGGCGGCGCTGGCCGGCGCCAAGCAGATCATCGCGATCGACCTGCTTCAGAACAAGCTCGACTTCGCCCGGGTCTTCGGCGCCACGCATTTCGTCAATCCGTCCAAGGACGACCCATTCAAGGCGGTGATGGACCTGACCGGCGGGCGCGGCGTCGATTACGCCTTCGAGGTGATCAGCACGGCCAAGACGATCGAGCTCGCCTTCAAGATGACGGCACGCCACGGCACCTGCACGATCGTCGGCGTCTCGCCCGAGAGCGCGCGGATCACGCTCAACCCCAACGTCTTCACCATGATGGAGAAGCGGCTGATCGGCTCGTTTTACGGCTCGACCCGTCCGCGGATCGACATGCCGATGCTGATCGACCTGTACATGGAAAAGAAGATCAAGATCGACGAGCTGGTCTCGCGCACCTTTCCGCTCGAGGGCGTCAACGAGGCCTACGACCTGCTGCGCCAGGGCGAGGTCGCGCGCAGCGTGATCAAGTTCTAAGCCCGACAGACAAACGACGGCCCGCTTTGAGCCGTCGCCCGAGGCCGTAAGCCCGGTGTTAATGCTGGAAAGCGCCGGAGTTTCGCCGTCTTCTTGCCCGCGCCCACCGGGCTTTGTATATTCGGGCCTAACCAATCGGACAGGCTAGGCGGAGACGACCTGCGCATGGACGTGATGAAGACCCTTTTCCTCAACCCGCCCTCCTACGAGGACTTCGACGGCGGCGCGGGCTCGCGCTACCAGGCGACCCGCGAGGTCTGGTCCTTCTGGTATCCGACCTGGCTCGCCTATCCGGCAGGGATGATTCCCGGGGCGCGCCTGCTCGACGCACCGCCCCACGGCTACAACGTCGAGCGCACGGTAGCCGAAGCGAAGAACTACGACCTCGTGGTGGTTCATACCTCGACGCCGTCGCTGCGGATGGACGCGCGGACGGCCGAGGCGATCAAATCGGCCAACCCCGACTGCATCATCGCCTTCGTCGGCGGCCATCCCACCGCGGCACCGGAGGAGACACTGAAAATCTCCGAAGCGATCGACATCGCCGGACGGCGCGAGTTCGACCACTCGATGGTCGAAGTCGCGCAGGGTTGGGAGTGGAGCAGGATCAACGGAATCAGCTACCGCAAGGACGGCCGCATCTATCACAACCCCGACCGCGCGCAGCTCACCAACGAAGAGCTCGACAAGCTGCCGTTCGTAACCGAAGTGTATGAGCGCAACCTCGACTATCTGCGCTACAACAGCCCCTACTGCCAGTACCCGTACGTCTCGCTGTACACCGGGCGCGGATGCCCGGCGCGCTGCACCTTCTGCCTGTGGCCGCAGGTCACCCAGGGCCATCGCTACCGCGTGCGCAGCCCTGAAAACGTGTACGAAGAAGTCGCTGCGATGAAGAGCAAGTTCCCCAGGATGAAGGAACTGTTCTTCGACGACGACACATTTACGGCCGACCCCGGCCGCGCGCGCAGGATCGCGCAACTCATCAAGCCCCTGGGCATCACCTGGTCAACCAACTCGCGCGCCAACGTCGACTACGAAACCCTCAAGGTGCTCAAGGACAGCGGGCTGCGGCTGTTCGTTGTCGGCTACGAAAGCGGCAACGCCGAGATCCTCAAGAACATCAAGAAGGGCGTGCGTTTGGATCGCGCGCGCCGCTTCACCCGCGATTGCCACGAGCTCGGCATCCTGATCCACGGCACCTTCATCCTGGGCCTTCCCGGTGAGACTCGTGAGACGATCGCGGAGACGATGCGCTTTGCGCGCGAGATGGACTGCGAGACGATTCAGGTTTCGCTCGCCTCGCCCTATCCGGGAACCGAACTGTACGACTACGTCGTCAAGAACGGCTACCTCGCGGTCAATCCGCTGCTCGACGAGTCGGGCTATCAGAAGTGCACAATCACCTATCCGGGCCTGAGCAACGAGGAGATCTACGAAGCGGTGGAGCGCTTCTACCGCAGCTTCTATTTTCGTCCGCGCTATATCTTCAAGGCCGTGCGCAAGATGGCGACCTCGACCGAGGAGTGCAAGCGGCTGCTCAAGGAGGGTGTGCAATTCCTCTCCACGATGCGCCAGCGGCGCGCCACCGCCGCCGCGGCGCGCCCCCAGCAAGCTTCGGCCTGACTCCGGCGCGCCTGCGCCGTGCGGCGCCGTCCGCGCGCGGCGCAGAGGCGCCGCGTTCCGGCGTGCCTGCCGTCCATCCGATTTCGCCGTGAGCAGCGCCCTGCTCGTCCTCGCTGAGCTCGGCAGCGCAGCCTCGCTGCTCTACTATGCGGCGGCGGGCGTGGCAGCAGCGCGCTTCGCGCGCCACGCCGCCACACCCGCTCCTGCGCTGCCCAAGCCGCCGCCGCGCATCGCCGTGCTCAAGCCGCTCAGCGGGCTGAGCCCCAGACTGCTCGACAATCTCGCCAGCTACCTCGAAGACGGTTATCCGCGCGCCGACTTCTTCTTCGCCGTCGCCGGCTACGAGGACCGCGCCGTCGAGGCCCCGATCGCTTTGCGCACCCAGTACCCATACGCGAGCATCACGCTCGTCGTCGGCGACGAGCCCGGCGTGCCGAACCGCAAGATCGCCAAGGTGATCCGGATGGCCGAGCGCGCCGAGCGCGCCGAGGCCTTCGTACTGAGCGATGCCGACATCGCGGTCGAACGCGGCCATCTAAGCCGCATCATCGGCGAGTTGTTCGCCGACGAGCGTACCGGGCTGGTGACCTGCGTGTACCGTGCACGCTCGGCCGGCTCTTTCGCCTCGCGCTTGGGCGCGCTGTTCATCAACACCGACTTCGCCCCGATGGTGATGCTGTCGTCGGCGATTGAACCGATGCGCTATGCGCTCGGCGCGACGATCGCCGTGCGCCGCGCCGCGCTGGAAGCCGCCGGCGGCGTCCGTCCCCTGGGCGACAAACTCGCCGACGACTACGAACTCGGGCGCGCGGTCACCGACCACGGCTGGAAAGCCAGGCTTTCGAGTTCGATCGTGACCTCCGTCTCTGCGGAAGCCGGCTTCGCCGACTTCTGGCGGCACAAGCTGCGCTGGGCGCGCACCTACCGGATCGTACGACCGGAGAGTCTGCTCACGATCTTCATCAACGGCCCGTTGTGGGCGACCGTACTGCTCGCGGCGACGCGCGCCAGCACGTTCGGACTAGCCGCGTTTGCCGTCGTGCTTGCGGCACGGATCGTGATGGCGGCGCTGATCACTGCAAAGGTGCTCCGGCTCCCCGAACTCGCGCGCGACGCATGGATAACGCCGCTCAAGGATCTAATCATGGCGGCGATATGGGCTGTGAGCATCGCCGGCAACACGGTGGAATGGGGCGGGCGACGCTTCAGGGTCGCGCGCGACGGCGTGATGCGCGAGGTCGCCGATGGCTAGCGGTCGCCAACTCGCCCTGTGCCTTGGACTGGGCCTGTTCGCCAGCACGTTGTTGGCGCTGGGCCTGCTGATGATGAAGAGCCGGGCGGAGGCGCTGCCGATCGCGCGCGGGCGCAACGCAACACGGGCGGTGCTGGTGTGGCTGCGGGATCCGGTATGGACCGGCGGGCTGGTGATCCAAACCGCGGGCTATGCGCTATACGTCTTGGCGCTCGCGGGCGCGCCGGTTTCGCTGATGGCGGTGGCGATGCAGGGCGGTATCGCGCTGTTCGTGCTCCTGGCGGTACTCTTCCTCGGCGAGCGCGCGCAGTTTCGGGAATGGCTCGGGATCGGCGCCTTCCTCGTGGCGGCGTCGATGCTGGCGGTCTCGCTGGGGGCCGGCGCGGCTGAAGGCGCGCTGCATCCTGACGCGCTCGCCACAGCCTCGGTGATCGCTGTGGCGCTGGCGATCGCGCCGATCGGCGCCACACGGCTGCGCGAAAGCGGCACCGGCTTCGCGATCGCGTCGGGGCTGGCATTCGGGATGGGCAGTCTTTACACCAAGGCGCTGGCCGACACGCTGGCGGGCGTGCAGGGCGCCGCCGCAGTGGCCCACGCGCTGGCCTTGAGTCCCTGGACCTGGCTGATCGTCACCGCTAACGTGGCGGGGTTGATCGTGTTGCAGAACGCGTTCGCGCTTGGGCGAGGAATTATCGCAATGCCAATTTCGTCGGCGTTCTCCAACCTGATTCCGATAGTCGGGGGGATCGCCGCTTTCGGCGAGCGGCTGCCGAGCGATTCGTTGGGCGCCGCGATGCGCGTCGGGGCCTTCGCCCTCACGCTCATCGCCGGGGTGGCGCTCGCCGCCGGCGACCTCGACGCGAAGGCGCGCTAGAGCTTCTCGCCGCCGGCCGTGCGCATGAAGCCGCGCACGCCCATCCCGCCGTCGCAGTTGATGACCGCACCGGTGGTCGTGCCTGAATTCCCCGCCGACGCGAGCAGCACGTAAGCGCCGGTATAGTCCGCCGCCGCGGGCACGCGCCCGAGCGGCATCGCGCGGCGCACGAACTCCTCCAGCGGCAGCGAGGCGATCGATCGCTCGCCCATCCCAAGCGCCTGCGGCCCGCGCAGATCGGTGGGAATCGGACCCGGGGCGACTCCGTTTACGCGGACCTTTGGCGCAAGCTCGTAGGCGAGCTGACGCACCAGTCCGACCACTGCGTGCTTGGAGGCCGTGTACAGCGGCCCGCCGCCGTCGGGATAAAAGCCGGCATTGGAGACGGTGAAGATGATATTGCCGCGGCTGCGCGCCAGCGCCGTCATCGCCGCGCGCGCCCCGAACAGGCATCCCTTGACGTTGACGCCGAAGACCTCGTCGAAGGCCGCGCCCAGCTTGGCGCCATCGGCGGGGAGCGCCGCAAGCGAGGTCGAAAAGTCCCAAATGCCGGCGTTGCCGACGAAACAATCGAGCTTGCCCCATTCGCGCGCGGTGACCGCTACTGCGCGATGGTTGTCCTCGAAGTTGGTGACGTCGCCTTCGAAGGTCAGCAGGCGGTCGCGTTGCCCGCGCAAATCCTCCTGAAGCCGCTCGATCGCATCATGGGCGCGGTCCAGGATCGCAACTCGCGCGCCCTCCGCAAGGAAGCGCTCGACGATCGCGCGGCCCAGCCCCGAGGCTCCACCGGTCACCAGCGCGACCTGCCCTTCCAGCCATCCCATCGCGTCTCTCACCTCCCCTCGGGCCTCCGCGCGCCGCCTAGGCGATCGCTTTTGCGGCGCGCAGACGGGAGATCTCACTCTCGGAGTAGCCGGCCGAACGCAGCACGGCGTCGGTATGCTCGCCCAGCCGCGGCGGCATCGAGCGCAGCACCGCCTTCTCGCCGTTGACGTTGACCGCGACGTCGACGATTCCGAAGCCGGGCACACGGAAACCGTCGATATGCTTGATCATCCCGGTCGCCGCGACCTGCGAGTCGTCGTGCACCTGGTCCAACCGATTAATCGGGCTGCACGGCACGCCCACCTCGCGCAGCGCCGCGACCCACGCCGCGGTCGGGCGCGTGCGCGTCCGCTCTTCGAGCAGCGCGTGCAGCTCGCCGCGATGGGCGACGCGCGCCGCGTTGGTTGCAAAGCGCGGGTCACCGAGCGTGTGCTGGACGCCAAGCAACTCGCTCAGCCGCGCGTAGAGCCGATCGTTGCCGGCCGCGACCATGATCCATCCGTCAGCGGTCGCAAACGCCTCGTAGGGCGCCGCGGCGGGCGATGCCGAGCCGGTGCGCTCGGGCACTTCGCCGGTGGCCATGTAGTTGCTCATGTGCAGCGTGGTCCACGCGACGCCGGTTTCGAGCAGGCTCACGCCGACCTTGGCGCCGCGGCCGGTTTTGCCGCGCTCGATGATCGCCGCAAGGATGCCGGTGAACAGCCACAGGCCCGAGCCCATATCGACGATCGGCACGACCACGCGCGCCGGCGGGGCGCCCGGATGGCCGGTGACGCTGATGATCCCGGAGTGCGCCTGGCCCAGCGGGTCGTAGCCCGGCAAGTTGCGCAGCGGACCGCTCTCGCCGAAGCCGCTGATCGCGGCGTAGATGAGCCGCGGATTGGCCGCGCGCAGGTCGTCGCAGCCCAGGCCGCGCGACTCGGCGCTGCCCGGCTTCAGCGAGTGCACGAAGACGTCAGCGTCTTTGGCCAGCCGGCGCAGGATCGCGGCGCCCTCGGGATGGTCGAAGTCGATGCAGACGCTCTGCTTGTTGCGGTTGTAGGCGAGGTAGGCGGCCGAGTCGCCCGCCTCCGCCTCGCCGCCGCGCCATGCGGGGGCATAGCGGCGCACGTCGTCGCCGACCAGCGGGCGCTCGATCTTGATAACGGTGGCGCCAAAGTCGCCGAGCAGTTGCGTGCAATAGGGGCCGGCGACGTTCTGGGTGAGGTCAACGACGACGGTTCCGTCAAGCGTATGGGGCATCCCGCACCACAATCGGCGGCCGCCTCGGTCGCCGACGCCACAGGCGCCGACGCCCGCCCGGCCTAGCCAATCTCCTTAAGGCATTTCTTGATAGCGTCGAGGTTGGGAATCTGGCGCGCGTCTTCGAGCACCTCGCTGTAGCGAATCGTGCCGTCGGGGCCGATCACGTACGCTGAGCGCTTGCTCACGCCCTTGAAGCCCAACAGCTCCTCGTACAGCGAGTCGTACGCGCGCGAGACGTCGCGGTTGTAGTCGCTCAGCAGCGGGAACTGGTAGTTCTGCTCGCGCGCCCAGGCGTCGAGCGCAAATGGGCTGTCGGTTGAAATCCCGAATACCTTGCATCCGAGCTGTTCGTACTCATTCAGCGTGTCACGCACGCTGCAAAGCTCCTTCGTTCAGGTGCCGGTGAATGCCAGCGGCACGAACAGCAGCAACACCTTGCTGCCGCGCAGCTCGGAGAGCTTTACATCCTTCATCTTGTTCGACTTCAGCGTGAAGTCAGGCGCGGGCTTTCCCACTTGCAGAGCCATCTGGTGTTCTCCTTGTTCGGGTTCTCCCGTTGGTTCCGTGCTAAAAGCGCGCCTTCGGCACCGGCAGTCCGGGAACGTCCGACCGCATCCTGAAGATCGTCCCCTTGCACGCGGCGTCCTCGGTGTTGTCGGCGGTTACGACGTACAGGTCCATCATGTCCGCACCGCCGAAGGCCAGGCTCGTCACCATCTGCGCCGGCATCTTAATCCGCCGGTCCAGCGTACCGTCGGCCTTGAAACGCACGACCTCACCGAAGCGCACGACTGCCACCCACACACCGCCCTCGGCATCGACCGCCATCCCGTCGGGCCATCCCTCGGGCAACCGGCCGAAGACGCGGCGATCCTTGAGCCGGCGGTCGGCGGTCACGTCGTAAGCCCATACCGCGCCAGTGGCCGAGTCGCAATGATACAGCAGCTTGCCGTCGGGATTGAATCCCATCCCGTTGGTAATCTGAATTCCCTCCCATAAGAGAGTCACGCGGTTGGGCGGATCGACGCGGAACAGGTTGCCCGGAATCGGTTTGTCGGCGCTGAGCGCATCGAACTCCAGCGAGCCGACATAGATGCTGCCCTGAATGTCAACCGTCAGGTCGTTCAGCCCGCGCAGCGCGCGCCCTTCCCACTCGGTAAACAGGTCGCGGCTGGTGCGCGTCGCCTCCTCCCAGCAGATCAGGCTGCGCCCGCTGCATACGATTCCGCCCGTGGCGTTGAGCGCGATTCCGCCCACCCCGCGCCGGCGCGGGATGAGCGTCTCGACCGTGCCGTCGGGACTGCGCCGATAGACGCCGCCGTTGGGCACGTCGCTGAAGTGGAGGCGGTTGCGCTCGTCAACGCGAGGTCCTTCGATGAGGCCGTAGCCCCAGGCCAGAGTTTCAAGCTGCATCGTTCGCCGTCCTCCTCTGCCCGTTTAGCATGGCGCAGGGTAGGGCGAGAACTGGCTCGAACGCGCGGAGGAATTCGGGCCGTCTCCGCTGCTCTAGCGTCCGGAGTCGGCGGCCGCCTCTTCCAGGCGCAGCCGGCGATGGCAGAGGTAGATGAGGACCGGCTGAAGGATGCGCGTGAGCAGCAGGATCGCAAGCGCGCCGCCGATCACCACGATCGCCAGCGGGCGCTGGGTCTGCGCGCCAATCCGGGTCGAGAGCGCAGCGGGCAACAGCCCCAGCGCGTCAACCATGTCGGTCATCATCATCGCGCGCAGGCGGCGGTCCGAACCCATCACTATCGCCTGGCGGAAGTGATGGCCCTCGTTCCAGAGCTGGCGGATATAGAAGCTCAGCAGGATGCCGTCCATCACGGCGATGCCGAAGATCGAGATGAAGCCGACCGCGGCCGAGACGCTGAACGGCGTGCCGGTCAGGTACAAGCCGAGGATCCCGCCCAGGCAGGCGACCGGGATCTGGGCCATGATGATCAAGGTGTCGATGAGCGAAGTGGTCGCCGAGTACAGCACGCCCGCGATGAGCAGCAGGGCGAACGGCACGATGATCCGCAGCCGGCGGTTGGCCTGCCGCAGCTCGCCGTACTCGCCCGCCCACTCCAGATGAACGCCCTCGGGCAGCTTCACCTCGCGCGCGACGAGCGTCTGAGCCTCGCGCACCGCGCTTTCGAGGTCGCGCCCGCGCACCGCGAAGCGCAGCGGCACGTAGCGCTCCAACCCCTCGCGATAGATGAACGACGCGCCCTCCTCGGTGCGGATGTCGGCGACCTGGGCGAGCGGGACGTCCGCGCCGGAGGGCGTGGTCACGCGGATGCGGCGGATCGCGTCGAGGCTCTGGCGGTATTGCGGCTTCCAGCGCACGACAAGGTCGAAGCGCCGGTCGCCCTCGAACACCTGGGTCGCGGCTTGGCCGCCGATCGCCGCCTGCACCACGGCCGAGATATCGCCGGCGCTCAGCCCGTAGCGCGCGCAGGCCGCGCGGTCGGGCTTGATCACAAGGTTAGGTTGGCCGAGCGACTGGTACACCGCAAGGTCGGCAATCCCGCGCACCTTGCCCATCACTTCGACCAACTGGTTGGCAATGCGTTCGTCGACCGCAAAGTCGGGGCCGAACACTTTGACCGAGTTGGAGCCTTTGACCCCGGAAAGCGCTTCGTTGACGTTATCCTCGATGTTCTGCGAGTAGTCGAAACTGACGCCGGGGAATTCACGCCGCAGGCGCGCGTCGATCCGCCTGATCAGCTCGGGCTTGGTCAAGCCGGCCGGCCACTCAGAATGCGGCTTGAGATCGACTGACAGTTCGATGTTGAAGAATCCGGTCGTCTCGGTGCCGTTGTCGGGCCGGCCGAGCTGCGAGACCACACCTGCGACCTCAGGCTGCGACATGAAGATGCCGCGCATCCGGTTGGCCAGCCGCGCGCCGCGGTCGAGCGAGATCGTAAGCGGCATCGTGGCGCGCGCCCAGATGTTGCCCTCTTCGAGCTTGGGCAGGAACTCGCCGCCCAGGCGAGGGAAGAGCGCGAAGCCGGCGACGACGATCAGCGCCACCGCCGCCAGCCATGCCCACGGATGGCGCAGCAGACGCTCGAAGAGCCCGTGGTAAAAGCGCGCGATCGCGTTCCACAGGGGGTTGTTGAATTGGCGGAAGCCGCGCTCGAAGGCGAGCGAAGCGAGCACCGGAGTGAGCGTAAGCGACAGCAGTATTGCTACGGCCAGCGCGTACGCGTACGTGCGCGACATCGGCGAGAAGATCGCCCCCTCCACGCCGCGCATCGTGAACAGCGGCAGAAACGCAATCACGAAGATAAGGGTGAAGAAGAAGATCGGGCCCCCGACCTCCTGAGTCGCGCGCAGGGTGCGTCCGTAGCCGCTCTCGCGTGCCGGCGCCTCGCGCGGTGCGAGAAAGTGATGGATGTTCTCGAGCACGATGACGGTCGAATTGATGATGATTCCGAAGTCGATTGCGCCGAGCGAAATCAGGTTTGCCGGCGTATCCTCGACCCGCATCAGGGTGAACGCGCCGAGCAGGGCGAGCGGGATGTTGATCGCGGCGATGAAGGCACTGCGCAGGCTGCCGAGGAAAAACACCAGCACCAGGAATACCAGCGCCATCCCGACGCCCAGGTTCTCCAGCACCGTGTGCAGCGTGGTCTCGACCAGCGAGGTGCGGTCGTAGTACGGCACGACCTTGTAGCCCTTGGGCAGCATGCCGGACCTGTTGAGCTGGTGGACCTTGGCCTCCACCCCGCGCAGGGTTTCCAGCGTATTGCCGTACTTGCGCATCAGGACGATTCCCGACACCACTTCGTTGCGCCGGTTCATCCCGACGATGCCCAGGCGCGGCGCGTAACCGACCGAGACGTCGGCCACGTTGCCCACGGTAATCGGGGTCGCCTTGTTCGCCGCCAGCACCACGTTGCGGATGTCGGCAAGCGACTCCAGAAAACCAAGTCCGCGGACGTCGAAGGACTGTTCGCCGACGTCAAGATAGTTGCCGCCCGAGCTGATGTTGGAGTTGGCGAGCGCGGTTACCAGGGTCGAGAGCGGGACGCGATAATAGGCGAGCTTCTGCGGATCGACATCCACGTGGTACTGCTTGGTGAGCCCGCCAAACGTGCTGTCGCCGATCACGCCGGGGACGGTGGTGAGCTGGCGCGCGACGACCCAGTCGTTGATGGTCTTTTCGTTGAGCAGGTCGTGGTCGGGGCTCTCGACCGTGTAGCGGTAGATCTCGCCGATCGGGTTTTCGGGCGAGATGCCGGCAGTGATTCCGGCCGGCAGGCTGACAAAGGAGAGCCGATTGATGGTCTGGACGCGGTCCCAGTAATAGTTGCTCTCCCACGTGAAGTAACAGCGGATATCGGAAAGCCCGAACAGCGAGATCGAACGCATCGCGGCCAGGTTGCGCATCCCGCTCAGCCCGTACTCCAGCGGCACCGTCACCAACCGCTCGACCTCTTCGGCACTGAAACCGTTGGGCAGCGTCAGCACCTCGACCATCGGCTGCACCGGGTCGGGATAGGCCTCGACGTCAAGCTCGGAGAAGGCGTAAAGCCCGGCCAGCAGCAGGACCAGCGCGAGTCCGACGACGACCACGCGTTGCGAGAGTGCGAGCGCTATCAGCCGGCCGATCATCGCCGCCGCTCAGCCCTGCCCGTGCGCCTGATGCCATAGCTCGTTGACCTGCAGCGAGCCGCCGACGACCAGGGTCTCGCCCGGGCTGAGCCCGGAGATCACGCGCGCGTAACCGCGCTCGTTCCACGACGCGAGCGCCACCCTTCTCCGCGCGATCGCGTTCGGTGCCACCCGCACGTAAGCGTAATAGGCGTTGGTATCGAACACCAGCGCCTCCTGCGGAACGACCAACGCACGCCCGGGCTGGGTGACAATTCGCACCCGCGCCAGCATCCGCGGCTTGAGCTTGAGTCCGGGGTTCTGCACCGTGCAACGGATCTGCGCGGTGTGAGTGTCGGGATTGATCGCGGGACTGATGCGCGAAATCACGCCTTTGAACGTGTCGTCGGGATAGGCGGTGGTGACTGCCTCGAGTTGCTGGCCAACCCGGACGCGGGCGAGGTCGTCTTCGTAGATATCGGCGGTGATCCAGACGTCGTTGAGCGTGCCGAGCGTGTAAAGCACGTCGCCCGGCGCAACCGCGGCGCCGCGCACGGCCCTGTTTTCGATCACGGTTCCGCCGATTGGCGCGCGCATCCACACCGTCGGACTGGGCGCGCTAAGCGCGCGCACGTCCGCCGCCTCCATCCCGAGCAGTTCCAGCTTGCGCTCGGCCGCCTCGACCATCGACGCAGCCAATCCACTGTCAGCGCCCAGCGCCGGCGAGCCGCTCAGGCGCGCGGTCTGTTTCGCCTGTAGATACTCGGCCTCGGCGGTCATGAAGTCGGGGCTGTAGAGCGCGACGATCGGCTCGCCGCGGCGCACGTTATCCCATTGCGACACGCGCACCACTTCGATTCGGCCGGCAACCCGCGACACAATACTCGCGACGCGCCGGTCGTCGAAACTCACCTGGCCGTTGGCCTCGAGCACGGCCGGCAATTCGACCATCCGCACTTCGCCGAGGGCTGCGCCGGGCAGCCGGGTGGGATCGATTTCGAGTAACTCCTCGCCGCCATGCTGGCGCAGAATTCGCGGAATCGGCGGCGGCGGGGCCTCGACCGCGGCGCGCGTCGGCCGCGAATTGTCGCATCCCCAACAGGTCGCGAGCGCGAGCGTTGCGAACGCCACGACAATGGTGCGGCGAAGCTTCATCTATTCGCCCAGCGGCTGCCCCACCGCCTGCTCGAGCGCGATGCGGCCGGCAACGAATTGGTTGGCGGCCTGAAGGTAGTTTACGCGAGCCTCGTAGTTGCGCCGCAGCGCTCCGGACAGCGCCACGAAATTGATCTTGCCCGCCGAGTAGGCTACCAGCGCAACCTTGAAGTCCTGCTGCGCCAGCGGTCCCAGGGTGTCGCGGTAAAGCACGGCGGTGTCGTAGGCGAGCTGCGCCCCGCGGTAGAGTGTGGTGACCGCGGCCGCGGTCTGGCTGCGAATCGAACCGAGATCGTCGCGCGCCGCCGCGAGGTCGGATTCGGCGCGCCGCACGTCCTCCTTCTGTTTGAGCCAGAAGAAGACCGGCAGGTTGAAACCGAACGCCCATCCGTGATCCTGCAACGAATTGAGGGTGGGGCCCGCGCTGGGAATCAGATAGTTGTTGAAGGTGTAGCTGACCGTGTAGTCCGGCGCGTATTCCAGACGCGCGAGCTTGAGCGCGGTCTCGCGGCTGCGCGTGGCGAGCGCCGCCTGGAGAATCTCCTGGCGCTGCGCGTCCGCGCGGCTCACCAGCGCGTCGAGCGGGATGTCCAGGCGCTTGAAGCTCAGCCGCTCGTCGAGCGCGAGCGGCTCGCCGGGCGGGCGGTTGAGCAGCTGGTTGAGCATCGTGCGGTCATTGTCCTGTGCGACTCGAAGCTGGCGCTGTTGCTGACGCGCCGCCGCCAGGTCGAACTCGGCCGAGATAAAGTCAGTCTGGGTGGCCTGGTTGGCGGCATACGCTATCTGCGTCACCTTGAGCACCTGCTCGAGGTTACCGATATTCTCCGCGTTCACGGCGGAGAGTGCAGAGTCTAGCAACACCTGGTAATAGCGGGTTTCGACCGCCGCGCGGACGTCGCGCGCCGTAGCCTCGTATTGCAGGCGCGCGCTCCGCGCCGCCGCTTTGGCGTTGTCCGCCTGGAGCAGCGCCTTGCCCGGGAACTGAAAGGAGTCGCTTACGGTGAGGCCGTGCGCTGCGGCATGGTCGAAGCCGTTGGTGGGACTGTCGACGTTGGCGTAGGTGAAGGTCGGATCGTTGGGGGCGAAGTTCTGCTCGATGGAATGTTCCGCCGAGATCCATCGCGCCCGCGCCGCACGCACCTGCGGATTAACCTCAAGCGCGACCTGTACGAGCTGGGCAGCGTCGAGCCGCTGAGCGGCCGGCGGCGCGCCGTGCGCCGCGGGCGCCAGAAGACCCAGTATCGCCGCGCCCATCAGCGCAGCCGTCGTCCTGTTCGCCTGAATCCGCATCTGCCCGGCTCCCTTCGCCTGGCCGGTCGCTGTTCTGAAAGACGCGCCGCGCGCGACGATTGCGCCAGATCCTTCGCAAGCGCCGTTCACGGAGAACGGCCGTGTGGATTCAATTAAACCGGGCCAGGCGCGCGTACGGAAGAAGGGACCGTGCGGCGCATGCGGCAGCCACGTGGCCTCAACCGGAGCTTAACCGTGCGAGCGAGCGCGCTGCGGGGTTCACCTCTGGCGCCAAGCGCAGAGCGCCTGCCCGCGACACGGGCTGGCGCTCTGCGTTTTCACAACCGTCGATCCGGCGGCTGGACCGTTCCAGGCGCCGGATTACTTATTTCGATGCCGTCTTCTGGCTCTTGGCGGCCTCCGCCTCGAGCTGGCGCACGTACATCACGACGTCCCAGCGCTCGTCGGAGTTCATCGCGTCTGCGTACGACGGCATGTGGATACCTCCGTCGCGGATGTAGCCGTAGATGTAACCGTCGGGCAGGTTCTTGGCCACGCCGGTGACCAGGTTCTTGGGTTCGAAGCCGTGGGCGCGCAGCAGATGCGCGACCGGACCGTTGCCATCGCCATTCTCGCCATGGCACGGCGCACAGGTGTTGTTAAACAGCTCCTTGCCGTGGGCGAGATTCTCGGCGGTTGGCTTGAGCGGGTTGTGCATTTTCAGCGTCATCTCTTCGAGCGACATCGGACGCATCCCGTTGACCGGCAGGGTTCCCTGCGGCATCGAGCGCGGCGCCGCCTCCAGCGGCTGGATCGCCGGCCCGCGGAACATATCGATGCTCCACGGGAAGGACCACGCAACCCCGCTCCCGGCGCCGACGAATACGGCCATCGCCGCCGCTATCACGGCCATCCTGCGATTCGAAACCCGCGCGGCCCGGCCAACGGCGCGGGCGGCGCGGATGCACTTGCTCGGCACGATCACGCTTCGGCTCCTTTTCGGCACGGCACAATAGCCCAAGGCTCGTGGCGCAGCAACGGCTCGCGCACGCGAAATGGCTAGTGGCTGGCTCGCGACCTGATTCCCCCGCCGCGCCTACTTCTCGACGACGATCTCGCCCTTCATCCCGTCCTTCTCGTGCGGCAGGCAGACGTACTTGTAGGTGCCAGGAACGGTGAAGGTGTAGCTGTACTTGGCGCCCGGCGCCATGAAACCCGAGTCGAAGGGCTTGGCGCCCGGGGGCAGCACGACGTCGCCCTTGTCCTGCGCGTTGGCGGGGTCGGCGTCAACCGAATGGAGCGACTGGGCGCTATTCACCCACTCCACCTTGTCGCCCACCTTGATCGTGACCTTTGCGGGAACGAAGGCCGCCGGCGAGTCGGTCATCTTAACCTCGACTTCCTTGGCCGAGGCGCCCGAAGGAACGACAGCGGCGAGCAAGAGGAGCGCCACAAGCGCGACGCCCGCGCGGTAGAGAACGGTGCTGAAGGTAGTGCTCTGATGCATGGTCGGTCGATCTTAACGCGGCGGACCCTAGCCGCCCGCGCCTCCTATTTCCCGATGGCTACCGGGGTTGGGCCTAATATCGCGAATTCCCGGACTTTAGTCCAGCTAACGTAAATCTAACGCCTTCCCGACCCGCCGCCAAGCCGCGCCCGCCCCCCGGCTACTTGGCTTCGGCGAGCTCGCCGATCCGCCCAGGAGCGGGCGCCACGCACAGAAAGGCGGCCACTGCGCCCACAATTCCTATCAGGGCGCAGACTTCAAATGCGGAGGCGTAGCTGCCAGCGCCGAGGTCGGCAAGGTGCCCGACGATCGGAGGACCGGTGGCCGCCCCCAGCGTAAACGGGATGCCGAGCAGGCCTGCGATTGACCCGTAGCGCTTAAGCCCCAGCGTCTCGACCTGAACCATCGGCCCCAGCGCGATCGGCGCCGCGCCGGTGATCCCGGAAACCAGCGTAAAGATCGCCAGCGCCCAGTATTCCTTCGCCATCAGCAGCAGGACCGTGTTCACGGCGCCAATGAGGAGCGCCAGGCCGAGTGCGTTCCTGCCGCCGATACGATCCCCCAACGCGCCCAGACCCGGCTTGCCGATCAGCGCAAGCCCCAGCGACACGCTCACCACCAGCGTTCCGATCGCCTGGGTGTAACCGACGTTGAGCAGGTACTGGACGAGGTGGATGAAGACGCCGCCGACGGTAAAGGTGTAGCAGAACTGGAGCACCACCAGCATCCAGAACGCGCGCGTGTGAAGAGCCTCGGCAACTTCAAGCCCGGGCAGTGCGCGCGCCGCATCCTCGGCACTGACGGCTGGCGCGGCCGTGGTATAAGCCGCCGCCTGTGGACGCGTGCGCACAAAGATCAAATACAATGGCAGCACCACCACGATCAGCGGAGCCGCGAGCAACACGTAGGCCTCGCGCCATCCGATGGCCACGATGAGATAGCCGGCGAGCGCGGTGATCACCATCCCGCCTGCCTCCATCCCGGCCATCGTCAGGCCCAGCGCTGTGCCGCGCCGCTCGCCGAACCAGTTCGAGATAACCATCGAGGCCGGCAGGATCGTCGCCGCGCACATCCCGACTCCCGTTATCACCGAGCCCGCGAGCAGCCCGTTGAGCGAACCCGCCTGCGCCATGACCCCGATTCCCAGCGCCGTCAACACTGCGCCCACCGCCATCACGAATTGCGCCGGCACGCGGTCGAGCAGCCAGCCGATGACGAGTCCGAAGACGCCGGCGGTTATCGCCTGCGCCGCGGGCACCAGTCCCACCTGCTCCTTGGTCAGATGGAAGGTCTTGAGAAACGAAGGGAGGAAAATCGGGAAACAGTTGTAACCGACGCCCCAGATGAAGAAGAGCGAAACGAACAGAGCGACCGCAATCCGCCAGGCCGCGCGGTCCTGATTGGCCATCTCCTGGTCCTCCCCAGGCGCGCTGTGCGCGTCCGCATTGTCGCGCATCGCGCCCGCCCTTGCCTAGGGACTTAGATGAAGCCGGCGCGACAATGTTAGAATCCGCCCATGACGGCGGGTGGCAAATTTATCACTCTCGACTCCAGCCTGTACGACTACATGCTCGCCCGCGGGCACAACGGTGACGCGCTGCTCGAAGAGCTCGCCGCGGAGACGCGCCGCAGGCTGGGACGGCGCGCCGGGATGCTGATAGCGCCCGAGCAGGGCACGCTGATGGCGCTGCTCGCGCGCGCGATCGGTGCCCGACGCGCGGTCGAAGTCGGCACATTTACTGGCTACAGCGCGCTGTGCGTGGCGCGCGCGCTGCCCGCCGACGGCCACCTGCTCTGCTGCGACGTAAACGAGGAATGGACGGCGATCGCGCGCCGTTACTGGGAGCGGGCGGGCGTGGCGAGCCGAATCACGCTGAAGCTCGGCCCCGCACTCGACACGCTGCGCGAGCTGTGCGCCGGCGAAAGCTTCGACTTCGCCTTCATCGACGCCGACAAGACCAACTACCTCAACTACTACGAGGAGATCCTGCGCCGCACGCGCCCGGGCGGGCTTATTCTGGTGGACAACGTGCTATGGGGCGGTGCGGTGGCCGACCTGCGTGATCAGAGCGAGGACACCGTGGCAATCCGCGCCTTCAACGATTTCGTCGCGGCTGATCGGCGCGTCGCGGCGGTCATGCTGCCCGTCGCCGACGGGCTAACGATCGCGTGCAAGCTTTAGGTGCCCGGCCCGCGGCAGCGCTCAGCCGGCCATTTCGCGCCGGAACCATTCCATCGCAAGTGCGGTCCCTTCGCGCAGCGTGACCTTGGGCGTCACGCCGAGCAGCGTGCGCATCTTGGTGATGTCGGGCACACGGCGCGGGATGTCCTCGTAGCTCTTGCCGTACACCTCTTCCTGGGTGACAAACCTGATCTTCGAGTTGGTTGCCCCATACAGCTCGATCATCAGCTTGGCGAAGTCCAGCACCGAAGTTTCGACGTCGGTGCCAATATTGATGGCATGGCCGTCGGCGGCGGAGTCGAGTCCGGCCGCTACGGTCGCGGCTACCGCGTCGGTGACGTAGGTGAAGCAGCGCGTCTGGCGGCCGTCGCCGATCACGGTGAGGTCGGCGCCGCGCAAAAGCTGGCCCATGAAGATTGTAAACAGCCGTCCCACGTCCACCCGGTCAAGGCGCGGGCCGTAGATATTGAAGTAACGCACCACGGTTACTGGCAGCCCGAGCTTGTGATAGGCGAAGCAGAAGTGCTCGCCGACCGCCTTGGAGGTCGAATAGCACCAGCGGTCGATCGTGGTCGCGCCGAGCACGCGGTCGTCGTCTTCCTTCCACGGCACCTTGGGGTTGCGCCCGTAAACCTCCGAGGTCGAGCTGAACACCACGCGTCGGCCGTACTTGTAGGCGGCCTTGAGAATGTTCTGGGTGCCGTTGACGTTGACGTTGAGCGTCTCGTAGGGGTCGGCGACGTAGTGCTCGACGCCCACCACCGCGGCCAGGTGGTAGATGAGGTCGGCCTTGGCGACCAGGCTGTCCACCAGCTCGAGGTTGAAGATCGAATCGTGGACGTAATGGAAGCGTGGGTTGTCGAGCAGATGGCGCACCTTGGCGATCGCGCCGGTATCGAGCACGAAGACCTCGTCGCCGCGCGCGACGAACGCGTCGCTCAGATGCGAGCCCAGAAAGCCCGCGCCGCCTGTAATCAGAACCCGCATGCTGCCTCCACCGATTGCACAAATCCCTATTGCAGACGCGCGCCCGGGCCAAGGCCCGCGGCCGTCAACACTTCGACCGCCGCGCCCTCGGCGCCGCCCTCGAACTGCGCGCGGGTTACGATGATGCTGCCCTCGCCCGCCGCTATCTCGACCGCCCCGCCCTTGCCCATCGCGACGATCTCGCCGGGCGCGCCATAGCGCCCGCCCTCGTTGGCGATTCGGCTCTCCCAGATGAATAGCTTGCGCCCGCCGCACGCACAGAACGCGCCGGGGTACGGATGGGTGACCGCGCGCACCAGGTTGAAGATGCGCCGCGCCGGCCATCGCCAGTCGATCGCACCGTCCTCGGGACGGCGCCGCCCGAAGTAGCTGCCGCGCGAGAGGTCCTGCGCACGGCGCGGCGCACATCCAGCGACGATCAGCGGATGCATCTCGCGTATCAGCGCGCCGGCCATCGGGACCAGTTTGCGATAGAGCGTAAGCGCCGTATCTGAGTCGTCGATCGCGACCGCGCGCTGGGCGACGATGTCGCCGGCGTCGGCGCGCGCGACCATATGATGGAGCGTCACCCCTGCCTCGCGCTCACCGTTGACGAGCATCCAGTTGACCGGCGCGCGCCCGCGATAGGCCGGCAGCAAGGAGCCGTGCAGATTGTAGGCGCCGAGCGCCGCCAGCCGCAGCACCGCGTCGGGCAGAAGGTTGCGATAGTAGAAGGAGTAGATAACCGCCGGACGCATCGCCGCGATCCGGTCAATCCATCCGGCGTCGAGCCGCTCCGGCGTATGGACCGGGATCGCGCTGCGTTGGGCAAGTTCCGCGCACGATCGCCACCAGACCTCTTCGTGCGGGTCGTCGCGATGCGTGAAGAGCGCCGCGATCGGCGCGCCCATCGCGAGCAGCGCTGCCATGCACTCGTAGCCCATCTCGTGATAGGCGAAGAGCACGCAGCGCACGGTGCGGATCGAGTCTGCGGACTGAGCGGCGTCAGAAGTCACGTCAGCGGCGCGCCGCCGGCTCGGGCTCGTCGCCGTGCACCGCGCGCACGATATAGGTCGGGCGCTTGCGCACCTCGATATAGATGCGCCCGATGTACTCGCCGATAAGCCCGATCGACAGCAGGATGAAGCCGAGCACGAAGAAGGCAACCGCGAACAGCGTCCACAGCGCGCCCTCTTCCTGCGGCCCGTAAAGGATTCGATGTGCGACGAGCAGGAACGCGAACAGGGTGTCGAGCACAAAGACCAGCAGCCCCGCCAAGCTCACCGCCTGGATCGGCATCAGCGAAAACCCGGTCACCAGGTTGAGGCTCAGGTGCGCGAGCCGGAAAAGGTTGTACTTGGATTGCCCGCCCTGGCGCTCATCGTGCCCGACCGGAATTTCCACCACGCGCTTGGCGAAGGAGTTGGCGAGCGCGGGAACGAACGCCGCCTTCTCGTCGCAGGCGACGACCGTGTCCACGATGTGCCTGCGGTAGGCGCGCAGCATGCATCCGTAGTCATGCATCGGCACGCCCACGATCATCGAGGTCAGCCGGTTGTGCAGGCGTGAAGCGTAGCGCCGGTAGGCGTGGTCGCGGCGCTCCTCGCGCCATCCGCCGACCACGTCGGCCCCGGCGTCGATCGCCGCGAGCAGGCGCGGTATTTCCTCGGGCGGGTTCTGCAGGTCGGCGTCGAGCGTGACCACGACGTCGCCGCGACTCTGGCGAAAACCGGCCAGGATCGCCGAGTGCTGGCCGAAGTTGCGCGCGAGTTCGATCACCCGCACCGCGCCGCGCGCGCCGGCGCCGATCTCGCGCAGGATGTCCAGCGAGCCGTCGGACGAACCGTCGTCAACGAAGAGCACCTCCCACAGCCGCCCGCATCCGCGCATCACCGGCTCCAGCCGCGCCCACAATGCGCGCAGGTTGGCGGCCTCGTTGAAGACCGGAATCACCACCGAGACCAGCGCGCCCGGCGGTTCCGCCTGGGGCTTGATGATCGGGGTAATTTTTTCGGCTGAGCTCAAATTCTTTCGCCGGATCGACCGCCACGCGATGCGCCGGCAAGCGTGCGTGGCGCCCTACAACCGCCGCGTCGTTGCGCAATTGTTACAGACGACCTTGCCGAGTGAAAGACGATAGCGCAGGCGGGCGGCAGGCGAAAGCGATTGATTTTCCGTTCCACTCGCGAGCCTCGTCGGCAGCATGGATCTTGCGAGCACATGCCAGCAAGGGCCTTTCGGCGCGGCTCTCGGGAAGGGGGGATGTCAGGAGGAACAGGGTGTTGTGACGCACAAGCTGCTGGCCTGCTTTGGCGTCGGGATGATAGCGGTGGGGCTCGCAGGATGCGCCCGGGTGGCTCCCAGCACTGAGGAGCGCCGGCCTTTTTTCCAGCCCGAGTACCAGCGCGAGACCCACGGGCGCAAAACCCTCTTCGACCGGATCGTCGAGCTTGATCCGGGCGGCCTCGAAGTGAAGGTCGCGCCCGACTACCAGCGCAACGCGCCGCTGCGGGTTGCCGTGCTGCCGTTCACGGATCGCGGCAACGCCAACTTCGTCGTCGATAAGATTCCGCTGACCTTCCGCAACCAGCGCGAACGCGCGCTCTGGGCCTGGACCGATGCCCAGCGCCTGCGTCGCGCGATGGTCGCCTATCTCTCCGAGCGCGAGTTCGAGGTGATCAATCCGATCGGGATTGACGCGGTCCTCAAGTCGCACGGCATCACCGACGAAGCCGACCTTCAAAAGGTCGACCCGCGGACGCTCGGCCGCTGGCTCGGCGCCGACGCCGTGGTCTATGGCGAGGTGCTCAATTACGAAGCGTACTACCTCGCACTCGTCGCGGCGTGGCAGGTTTCGATGCGGGGCCGGATGGTTTCGACTGCCAACGGCGAGGCGCTGGTGAGCTTCGACGGCAGCCGCTACAGCGTGAACCTGCTGCCCGCGCTGACGGTCGAGGATATCGCGATCAATTCGGCCGAGTCGCTGCTCCAGTTGCGCGACGTCGTGCTGGCGCGCTCGGAGGAAGAGGTATGCCGCGAGATCGTGCTGCGGGTCCCGGTTTCCGAAAAGTCGCGGCTCGAAATCGCGCGCGAGGCGCTCGAGCGCGATTCCGAGGCCGAAGAGAGCGACGTCCACCACGAGCCCGAACAGCCGAATAATCATGGGGCGCCAGCGCGCGGCGGCAAGCTTCTCGCGCACGATCCGTCCCCCTAGCGTCCCCGCCTGAACGTCGCGCTGTGCCGCGCGGGCGCGCCAAAGGTTGACGCCGCATGCGGCCGCCCGCAAACTCTGTCGGTTATGGCCGCGCGCCGCCGCCTCCTGCGCCCGCTCCTGTACGCGATCGCTGCCGCGCTGCTCTATCTACCCGCGCTCGGCCGCCCTGCCCTGTGGGAGCCGGACGAAGGGCGATACGGCGAAATCGCGCGCGAGATGGTGCTCAGCGGCGACTGGATCACGCCGCGCGATAACTGGGTGCGCTACTTCGAGAAGCCGCCGCTGGTCTATTGGGCGGAGGCGATCGCGATAGAAGCGCTCGGCCCGACCGAACTGGCGGTCCGTCTGCCCGCCGCACTCGCCACGGTCGCCGAGGTGGTGATAACCGCGGCGCTCGCCGAGGCGATGTTCGGGGTCGCCGCCGGCCTGGGCGCGGCGGCCGCGCTCGCGCTGAGCCCGCTGGTCTTCGGCTTTGCGCGCTTTGCGACCCTCGATCCGCCGCTCGCGCTGTTCATCACGGCAGCGCTGGGCGCCTTCTGGGCGGCTGCCCGTGCGCCGGATTTCGGCAGCGGCGCGGGCCGGCGATGGTTTCTGCTGGCGGCAATATGTGCGGCGGCCGGGACGCTGACCAAGGGCCCGGTCGCGCTGCTGCTCGCCGGCGCCGTCGGATTCGCATGGCTGGTATGGGAAAGGCGCGTGCGCCAGATCCCGCGGATGCCGTGGCCGTCCGCGATCGCGCTCTACCTCGCGATCGTGGTTCCGTGGTTCGTGTTGGTTGCCCAGCGCAATCCCGGCTTTCTGCATTTCTTCTTCGTCCACGAGCATCTGCAACGCTACCTTGAGAGCAGCGAGCACGGATGGGGACCGTACTTCTTCGTGCTCGTGGTCGCAGGCGGGATGTGGCCGTGGATCTGCTTTGTGCCGCTCGGCGTGCGCGAGCTGATGCGCGCGGGCGCAACGGCCGACCCGCCCGCTGCGGACACCGTCCGTGCCGAGGCGGCTGCCGATGGACGGCTGCGCCCGAGCGAAGCAACGGCGGCGCTTGATGCCGCGGAGGCTCGCAGCGCGATGCGCTTCCTGCTGCTGTGGTTCGGGGTCATCTTCGTGTTCTTCTCGATCCCGCGCGCCAAACTCGGCGCCTATATCCTGCCCGCGCTGCCCCCATTGGCGATTCTTGGCGGCTACGGACTATGCCGCCTGCCACGGATTGGAGTCAGCGCATTGCGCAGCGTTCTGGGATCGGTCGCGCTGCTGAGCCTGATACTCGCGATGGCGGCGATGGTCGCGCTGCTGCGCTTCTCGCTCTACCTCAACCTCGCGCTGGTTCTCGACGGATGCGCGGCGGCGGCTGCGCTGACGCTGGGCGCGATGGTGTGCATGGCGGACGCCTGGCGCGGGCGCCATCTGCGCGGCGCGCTCGTCGCGCTCGCGGTGGGTGTCGTGGTCGCGCTGGGTTTTTTGGGCAAGGCGCGGATCGACGCGCAGCCGCTCGGCTCGTACCGGCGGCTGGCGCGGGAGATGACGTCGTACCTGGGCACCGGATGCCGCCTGCTCTCGTATCGCCACTTCGTGCAGTCGCTGCCCTTTTACACCGGCCGGCGCGAGGCGCTGGTCGCCTATCGCGGGGAACTCGCGCCGTTCGGCAACAGCCCCGACGCGCGGGAGAGCTTCGTCGCGACCGACACCGATCTGGCGCAGCTCTGGCGCAGCAACGGATGCGCCGTGCTGGTCGCCAACCGGACCGACCTCACGCATCTGCGCACGGTGCTCGATCCGCTCACGACCACCATCATCGGATGCGAGGGCAAGAAGGTCGCGCTCCACAACCGCGCCATCCCATTGCCCGCCCAGGCGCGCGGCTGCGAGGTTGGCCCGTGAGCTGACGCCCCTTGGTTTCGCCCGGCGGTAGCTGTAAGTATTCATCTGGACAGCCGCCTTAGCGGCGTTGCATCACCAGCGCGGGGGATGGGCGGATGGCTGCCGGACGGGTAAGCGAAGAAGCCGTGGGCTCCGGGGGCGAGAGCAAGACCGATGGTGTCGGCGCCACGCCGCAGCCCGAGCCGTCCAAAGCCGGCGCCGAAGCCGAGCCCAGCCTCGGCAAGACGCTCGTCGCGGCACGCGAGAAGCGCGGACTGTCGCGCTCCGAGATCGTCGCTCAAACCCGCATCCCCGCCCACTACGTTCAGATGATGGAGAGCAGCGACTACGCACTGATCTCCGACCAGCTCTATCTACTGCCATTCCTGCGCCGCTACGCCTCCTTTCTTGGGCTCGATGGCGAAGAAATCGCTATGCGCTTCGTGCGCGAGGTCCAGCGTGCAGAGGGCGCTCCGCCAGTGCGAATGTCCGAGCCACTGATGCTAGCGGACGACAAGCGCAGCCCCTGGCCGCGCGTGATGGCGGCGGCCGCCGTGCTCGCTACGATCGTCGTGCTCTATTACCTCGCCGCCAAACGCCATCGTGCCGCCTTCCCTCCACCGGCCATGGCGCCCGCGGCCCAAGTGCCCGTGACGGCGCCGGCAGCGCCGCTCGCCTCTGCGCCCGAAGCGCCGGCGGCTCCCGCGCCCGCGATGCCGATGACGGCCGCACCTGCGCCGCCACAGGACGCAGCGTCAAAGTTCTCCAACGCAAATGCGGTTGCCCGGCCTGTTGCGCCCCCCGCCCCGTCCGGGGCTGCGCGAGCATCGCGAAGCGCCGCGGCGCCGCAACCTGCCGACAGCTCGGACTGATAACTGGCGCAATCTGCGCGGCGCTCGCGCGCGGGCGCCGCTTGCTGGCGCGCGGCGCGTGGTTAACTTCTTGGTGTAAATCCGTCAAGGAGGAACCGCCATGGCCAACCAACCGCAGGTATGGTCTCCGCTGAAGGAGCTCGATCGCTTTCGGCGCGATTTCGACGATCTGTTCGACCGCTTCCTGGGCGGCCGCGCCGGCCCGTTGTTCGCGCGGGCAGGCGACTATCCGCCGCTCGAATCCTTCATCGACAACGGCGAGCTCGTCATCCGCGCGGATCTGCCCGGCGTCGATCCCAAGGACGTCGAGATCACGGTCGCCGGCGACACGCTGACGATTCGCGCCACGCGCGAGCAACAGCGCGAGGAGAAGACCCGCAACTACATCCATCGCGAGGTCAGCTACGGCAGCATCGAGCGCTCGCTCCAGCTGCCCGAAGGCGTAAACCCCGACGAGATTAAGGCGTCCTACCGCAACGGCGTGCTCGAGTTGACCGCGCCGGTGCCCAGGGAGGTCAGCGCGCGCAAGGTACCGATCGAGATCGAGCGGAAGTAGAGCAAAGCGCGCGGCGCCCGTGCGGCCGCCGGCGCCGCGTCAGGCATCGCGGCATTTCGCCGCATCAATGAAGCACGGCGTTCGCGATTTCCTCGGCGATAAGCTTGCGCGCCTGGTGCTTGTCGTAGCCGGGATGCCCCACCGCGATCACCGTGAGCCCGCTGGAGCCCTGCCCCGCGGTTGCCCGCGCGATCAAGATCGTGTCGCTCGCGCCGTCCGTGTCCGATTCCTCAAGCGCCCGGCCGGGCCGATAGTTGGGCGGAACATAGGCGGGCAGCGCCGAGCGTTGCTGTGCGGTAGCCGGCGGCACCGGCCACGGCATCATCGGCCACGGATTGAGCGCCGGCCCCATCGGCGCGCTCCCCACGCCCGGCCCCGCCTCGTAACCCTGCTGCTGATAGCTGCTAATGTCGTTGGAGAGACCCGGATTGCCCTCGGCCGCGGTCTGATCGTCGCTGCCCGGTTGCGGCGGCGGCGCCTCGGGCAGCGGAACGGGCTTGACGCCCATTGCCTTGAGCACTGCGACCGCGTCGTGGTCCCCGGGCGCAACGTCGTTGAGCGACATCCCGGGCACCAGCCTGCGCAGGCTGAGGGTGACGGTGATCGTCGTGACCGATGGAGCGCCGCCGCTGGCCAGCCGCCCGGCCACCTGGAGATCCTGACTGAGGACTTGTTGTAGGACCGGATCGGTCGCGATCACGCTGAGCGGGATGCCCGCGGGCAGCGGCAGCTCGCCGGCGACCTTGATCTTGATCAACGACTCATCCGCCGCAAGCGCGATGCGCGCGCCGGCGATTGCGGCAATCGCGGCGAGCGCAATCGTTGCGGCGGCTATCGCAAAACGCGTTCTCCCGAAGGACGTCAATACCCGCATGCGCCATCTCGTCAAGGTAGCTTCTGCTCAAGCACCTCTGTGGCACGGGCGGCGCGATATTTGATGAGCTGCTCGGCCAACTCGGGCCGGCTCAGCGCCATGATCGCCACCGCGAACAGCCCGGCGTTGCCCGCGCCCGCCTTGCCGATCGCCATCGTCGCCACCGGCACGCCGCGCGGCATCTGGACGATCGAAAGCAGCGAGTCCATCCCGCTTAACGAAGTGGTCGGCATTGGCACGCCTATCACCGGCAGCACGGTTTTGGCCGCGATCACGCCAGGCAGGTGGGCCGCGCCGCCGGCGCCCGCGATTATCACCTGCACCCCGCGCTCCTGCGCGGAAGCGGCGTACTCCAGGGTGATGTCCAGCGTGCGATGGGCGGAAAGCACCCGAGCTTCATGTGAAACTTTAAATTCTGTCAGAACTTCGGCGGCGGCAGACATGTGCTCCCAGTCGCTCTTGCTGCCCATGATGATGCCGACCAACGGCGCTCGCTCAGCGGCCATCGCACTCACCTCCCTGGTAGGATCCCGAGTCAAGCAGGCTTGTCCGCGCGGGGGCGGTTGTCAAGCCGCTTCGGGAAACGTAATCACTGATCGAGCGCGTGCGCGGCGCCTTGCGCCATCGGGATGCGGCGCGGCGCGGTGGGGAAATGGCGACGCCGATACCAGCCAACGACTGCGCCTTCCGGCTTGACGAAATCGCGGCGGCCACTGGCGGGCAGATCATCTTTGGCGCTCCGGATACCCGCGTGCGCGGAGTCTCGATCGACACGCGCACGCTTAACACGGGCGCGCTGTTCGTGGCGCTCAGAGGCGCCCAGGGACGCGACGGCCACACGCATCTGGTGGAAGCTGCCCGCCGCGGCGCCGCCGCCGTGCTGGTCGCGCGCGGCCGGAGTCCAGCCGAAGCAGCCGGGCTGGCCGCGGTCGAAGTTGACGACACGCTCGTCGCGCTCGGCGACCTCGCACGCCATCATTTGCACCGTACGCGCGCCGCTCGCCCCCTGGCAAGCCTCGCCGTCGGCGGGGCCGCTGGCAAGACTACAACCAAGGAACTCTGCGCCGCGGCAGTGCGCGCGCTGTTCGGCGAAACGCTCGCCACCCCGGGCAATCTCAACAATCTGATCGGCGTTCCGATGACGATCTTCCTGCTCGGAACGCCTCATCGCGCCGCCGTGCTCGAATGCGGCACCAACACGCGCGGCGAGATTTCGCGCCTGGCGCGCATGGTCGAGCCCGACGTTGCGCTGGTGCTCAACGTGGACGTCGAGCACAGCGAAGGACTGGGCAGCCTCGAGGAGATCGCCGACGAGGAGGCGGCGTTGTTCGCGACCGCGCGCCACGCGGTCGTGGCCTGCGCCGAGGAGCGGCTGGTGATGGCGCGCCTCCCGCGCGGCGCCGAGGTCGTCAGCTTCGGCACGGGCGCGGGATGTGACGTGCGGGTGGTCGCGCGCGAGCCGGCGGCGGCCGGCGCCGGCTCGCGCGCGACCCTGGAACTCCACCCGCGTCTGCGCGCACCGGGCGCGCCGGCGCGCCTGGAGCTCAGCCTCGCGCTGCTCGGCGAGGCAGCCGCACGCAATGCGGCGGCGGCGCTCGCCGCCGCCGCCGCCTTGCGCGCACGGGCGCTGGAGGTGGCCGAGCTCGCCGCTGTCGCTCGCGCCCTCGCTGCCGTCGCGCCCGTGGCTGGCCGGCTCAACCCGCGGATGCTCGGGGACGTGCTGGTGATCGACGACACCTACAACGCCAACCCGCGCTCGGTGCGCGCGGCGCTCGCGGCCGCGGCCGAGCGCGCACAGGCGGGCCGCGCGCGCCTGATTGTCGCGCTCGGCGACATGCTGGAGCTGGGGGCGTTGAGCGCCCCGATGCACGCTGAGATCGTGCGGGAGACCCTCGGGCTGAACCCCGCGGCGTTCGTTGCCGTGGGACCGGAGACGACCGCCGCGCTCGAGTTGGCCGAGCGCGGCCAGCGCGACGCGCGCGTGCTCACCGCACCTGACAGCGCCACCGCCGCCGCGCTGGTCTGCGCGGCGGTGCGCGCGGGCGACGTCGTGCTAGTCAAAGGCTCGCGCGGCCTGCGGATGGAGCGGATAATCGAGGCGCTCGAACACAAACTGGGAAGCCGCACGTAATTGGAAGTCGCACTCAAAATTGATGTCGACACTCATCAGGGGCTCGCGCAGGGCGTGCCGCGGATGGCGCGGATGCTCGCGCAGGAGGGCGTTGCGGCGAGCTTCTTCATTGCGATGGGCCCCGACAACTCGGGCCGCGCGATCGTTCGCGTGCTGCGCAACCCGGGCTTTCTCGCCAAAATGCGCCGCACCCGCGCGGTCAGGATGTACGGGCTGCGCACGGTGCTCTCCGGCACGCTGCTGCCGGCGCGCCCGATAGCGCTCGCGCTGCCCGCGGTCGTGCGCGGACTCAAGAGCGCGGGCTTCGAGGTTGGCGTGCACGGATGGGATCACGTGCGATGGCAGGATCGCCTCGACCAGCTCAGCGATGCCGAAATCCGCGCCGAGCTGGAACAGGCGTTCGAGGCCTACCGCGCGATCTTCCGCGCGCAACCGGCGAGCTTCGCGGCCCCCGGATGGCGCACCAATGCGAGCGCGCTCAGGATCCTCGACACGATGGGGCTCGCCTATCGCAGCGACACGCGCGGGCGCGCGCCGTTTCGATGCCGTATCGACGGCCGGGTGCTCGCGACGCCCGAGATCCCCACCACGCTGCCGACGCTGGACGAAGTGATGGGACGCGACGACCTGCCCAACACCTCAGCGCTGCTGGAGTTTTACCTTGCGCAGTTCAGTGCCGACCGGCTCAACGTCCATACGGTGCATGCGGAAACCGAAGGCATGAGCGAGTTGGACAGCTTCACGGCCCTGGTGCGGGCGCTCAAGGAGCGAGGCGCAAAGTTCGTCCGCCTTGACCAGGCCGCGGCACGCCTGCGCGGCGCCGAGCTTGCGATATGCGAAATCGTGCGCGCGACCCTCCCCGGCCGCGCCGGATGGATCTCCGTGCAGGGCCCCGACGCAACCTCCGAGCTCCATCCGACCTGACAATACGGGCAACGCGGGCTTCAGCCCGCGTCCTGCGCCTGTTCACCTGAGCGTGCTCAGAATTTCTCCTTGAAGGGCCGCACGTCGACCTCCTGGGTCCATGCGCTGCGGTCCTGATGGGCGAGGTGCCAGTAGGTTTCCGCGATTGCCGCCGGTGCCAGCATGTCTTCAGGCTTCAGCTCCGGCCGCAGTTGATGGATGAAGGGCATGTCGATCGGACCGTCGATATTGACGTAGGCGACGTGCACACCCTGCGGCCCCAGGTCGCGCGCCATCACCTGCGCCAGCCCGCGCAGCGCGAACTTCGCGGGCCCGAAAGCAGCCGAGGTCGCAAACGGCTTGACGCCCGCGGTCGCGCCGGTGAACAGGATCGCGCCCCGTCCGCGCGCGAGCATGGCCGGCACCACCGCCTGCGCGCACAAGAACGCGCCCAAGGCGTTGACCCGCCAGGTGTTCTCGAACGTGCTCGGCTTGGTCTCCATCAGACGCCCGAACGGCCGCATCGCCGCGTTGTACAGCAGCACTTCCGGATCGCCGAGCTCGGCACGGATATGCGCGAAGGCGGCCTCGATGTCTGCGGCCCTGCTCATGTCGGCCGCCACCGGCAGCGCGCGAGCGCCCGCGCCGCTCAACTCCGCCGCAAGCTGCTCGAGCTTGTCGGCGTGGCGTGCGACCAGCGCGACGGCGTAGCCGGCCGCGAACCGCCGCGCCAAGGCCGCGCCCAGCCCGGGCCCGACACCGACCACCACTGCTACCGATTTGTTCGTGTCGGTCATTGCGTTTGCCCTCCTCCCCTACGCGCGCGCCGCCGCGGCGGCGGCCAGCGCCTGCTCGACGAAATCGAGCCGGTCGTTGCCCCAGAAGATGTCCTCGCCGACGAAAAAGGTCGGCGCGCCGAAGGCGCCGCGCCGCACCGCTTCCTCGGTGTTGCGCCGCAGCTCATCCTTGACCGCCTGCTCCTCGCTCATCGCGTTTAGGCGCACCGCGTCGAGCCCCGCCTGCTGCAGGACTTCGCGCATCACCGCGTCGTCGCCCAGATTGAGCCCGCGCGCCCAGAAGGCGTCGAACACCGCGCGATGGTACGTCGGAAACACACCGGCGCGCTGGGCCGCGATCGCGCCGCGCATCAGGCGCATCGTGTTGATCGGAAAATGCGCGTTGCGCAGCGGGGCGATGCCATAGCGTTTCGCCCATCGCCCGAGTTCGACCGTCATGTAGTTGCGCTTGGCCTCGATGGTTATCGGCGACGCGTTGCCGGTTTGCTTGAACACGCCGCCGAGCAGGATTGGACGATAGGCGATCTCCGCGCCGGTGCGCGCGGCCAGCCCGTCGAGCTGGGTATCGGCCAGGTAGCTGAACGGGCTTCCGTAATCGAAGAAAAACTCCAATGTGGGCGCCATGCGGATTCCTCCCAGCGAGTGAAAGTTGCATCATGCAACCGACATACGCGAAGCGAGCCTAACAGCCGCAGTTGCATAATGCAACCTTTGCGCGTAAGCTCGCTGCGCGATGCGGCGCAAGACCTTCGCACACATGAACTGCTCGGTCGCACGGGCGCTCGAAGTCGTCGGCGAATGGTGGTCGATGCTCATCCTGCGCGAGGCCTTCATGGGCACCCGCCGCTTCGCCGACTTCCAGCGCCACCTCGGCATCGCGCGCAACATTCTCAGCGCCCGCCTGCGCAAGCTCACCCGCCAGGGCATCCTGCGCCGCGTCCCGGCGCCGGACCCCCGCGCGGGACGCTACGAATACCGCCTGACCGACAAGGGCCGCGCGCTCTTTCCCGTTATCACTGCGCTGCGCCAGTGGGCCGATCGGTGGGTGGTCGGGATGGACAAGCTGCCGGTGCGCGCGATCGAAATCGCCTCGGGCGAGGACATCGCAGAGGTCAAGGTCGCAAGCCGCGCCGGCCGCGAGCTTGCCCCGTCCGAGGTAGCGCTGGTCGCCGGCCCGGGCGCAACCCGCGCGACGCGCGCACGCCTGGCGGCAATCCTCAAGGCGCGCAACCTGTCCTGAGTCTGCGCGCGCCTGACCGCGGCCGCGCGATTATGCTATCTGGTCATCCAATAATCCGGGGCCGAGCAGGAGAGCCATCGATGCCCGCACCGCAACTGATCGCCGCGAACCCCCGCGAAGTCGGCCTTGACCCGCAGAAGGTCGAGGCGCTGTTCGAGCGCGCCGCGCGCGAGGTCAACCAGGGACTGCTGCCGTCGTGCCAGATCGCGATCGCGCGCAACGGGCGGGTTGGCGCGATGCGCACGTTCGGGCGCGCAGTGCAGGGCGGCGCCGAGCGCGAAGCCACCGATGAGACGCTCTACACCGTGTTCTCGTGCACCAAGGCGATCATGTCGGCGGCGGCATGGATCCTTATCGGCGAGGGCAAGCTCGACGTGCGCGAGCGCGCCGCGGCGATCGTTCCGGAGTTCGGCACCAACGGCAAGGAGGTGGTCACGGTCGAGCAACTCCTGCTCCATACCGCGGGATTCCCCAACGCGCCGTATGCGCAGAGCGAATGGATGGACCGCGGCAAGCGGCTCGAGCGCTTCGCCAAATGGCGGCTCGAGTTCGAGCCCGGCAGCCGCTACTTCTACCATCCTACGGCCGGCTTCTGGGTGATCGCCGAGATCATCGAGCGTCGCACGGGCAAGGACTTCCGCGACTTCGTGCGCGAGCGGATCGCGCTGCCGCTCGGCCTGCCCGGGATGTACCTAGGGCTCGGGCCCGAGCTGCACCATCGCGTGGCCGACGTCGTTCACGTCGGCGAGCCGCTGAGCGCGCAAGAATTGCGCAAGCTGGGCTTTCCACCGATGCCCGAGACCGAGGTCACCGAACAGCTGATTCAGGGCTTCAACTCGCCGGTGGTGCGGCAGTCGGGCGTTCCGGGCGGCGGCGGAATCATGACCGCGGCCGAACTCGCGCTGTTCTACCAGGGCGTGATGCGCAATCGCGGCGCCGACGGACAGCCGCTCTGGAAGCCGCAGGTCCTGGCCGAGGCGCTGCGCCCGCGCTCGGGCGAGCTCATCGATCCATTTCTCGGTCACAAGGTCAACCGCGCGCTCGGGGTGGTGGTCGCGGGCGACGACGGCAAGGCCAACTTCCGCGGCTTCGGCAAGACCAACTCGGCGGCGACCTTCGGCCACGGCGGCGCGGGCGGGCAGATCGGATGGGGCGATCCGGCGACGGGGATTTCCCTCGGCTACTGCACCAACGGCTTCGACCGCAACGAGATCCGCCAGGGCCGGCGCGGTGTCGCAATCTCCAGCCTCGCCGCCGTCTGCGCAGGCTAGGCGCTAGGGAAAAGGCGCGGCGCGACGCCGCCCTCTCCCCGGGCTACGACAGAAACGGATTGCGCAGCACGATCGTCGCCTCGCGGGCCGCGCCCACGCCCACCATCGCGAGCGGAACCCCGGCGAGTTGGGCAATCCGGTCGAGGTAGTGGCGCGCGTTGGCCGGCAACTCGTCGAGCGAGCGCGCGCCGTTGAGGCTCCCGCTCCATCCCGCCAGCTCCTCGTACACCGGACGCGCGCGCGCGAGCGCGCCGCGCCCCGGCGGCATCTCGTCGTAACGCTTGCCGCCGAGTGTGTAGGCGACGCAGATGCGCAGCGGATCGATGCCGCTGAGCACGTCGAGCTTGGTCAGCGCCAGCCCCCACAGACCGTTGAGCCGCACCGCATGGCGCGCGAGCACCGCGTCGAACCATCCGATCCGCCGCGGACGGCCGGTCGCGCTGCCGAACTCCTCGCCCTCGGCGCGCAGGCGATCGGCGAGTCGTCCCGTTATCTCGGAGGGAAACGGACCCGCGCCGACGCGGGTGGTGTAGGCCTTGCTGATCCCGAGCACCGCGTCGAGCCGGCCGGGCGCCACGCCGGCGCCGGAAAACACCGCGCTCGCAATGCAGTTCGACGAAGTGACGAACGGGTATGTACCGTGGTCGATGTCGAGCATGGTGCCGTGCGCGCCCTCGAACAGCACACGCTTACCGGCCGCGATCGCTTCGGCAAGGTAAGCGCCGGTGTCGCAGAGATAGGGCAGCAGGCGGCGGCGCACGCGGCGCAACGCGTCTATTATCTCGTCGGCCCGCAGGGCCTTGGCCTTGAGCACCGCGCGCAGGTAGGTGTTCTTGTCGGCGATGTTGCGCGCGAGCTTCTCCTTAAAGCGCGCGAAGTTCTGCAACTCGTCGAAGCGCAGACCCGCGCGCGCCATCTTGTCCTCGTAGGCGGGGCCGATGCCGAAGCCGGTAGTGCCGATCGCACGCCGCCCGGCGCGGGCCTCACGGGCGCGGTCGATCGCCCGATGGTACGGCATCACCATATGCGCGTCGCAGCTCAGCTTAAGCAGGGCGTCGTCGGTGAACTTGCCGCGGCTGCGCAGGCTCGCAAGCTCGTCGGCGAGCGCCAACGGATCAACCACGGTGCCGTTGCCGATCACACAGGTCTTGCCCGGATGCAGCGCGCCGGCCGGGATCAGGCGGAGGATGAATTTTTCGCCGTCGACGACCAGGGTATGTGCGGCGTTGTTGCCGCCCTGGAAACGCACCACCACGTCAGCGTCGGCCGCCAGCAGGTCGACAATCTTGCCCTTGCCCTCGTCACCCCACTGGGTGCCGACCACCGCCACCGTATTCATCCCCTAACGTCCATCCCTCGCTTGGCGTTGAAATGGATCCGGCGCGGCGCGCCGCGCCCCAGGCGCGCCAGACCCTCGGCCCGGCGCCATCGGCCTCCTACAGCTTGAGCAGCGCCGCCGCGGTTATCGCCGGCAACGTCTTGAGGCGCTCGAGCACCTCGGGCGGCACCGGCTGATCGACTTCGACCAGGCTGAGCGCGGTGCCGCCGACGCGGTCACGCCCGAGCTCGAGTCCCGCGATATTGATCCCCGCCTGCCCCAGCACCGTGCCCACCGCGCCGACCACGCCGGGCACGTCGCGGTTGTGCAGCATCAGGAAGTAGCCCTCGGGCACCGCCTCGACGCGGTAGCCGTCGATACGGATGAGCCTGAGCCCGCGGTTGCCGATAACGGCGCCGGCGACCTCGTGCACGCCGGCGGCGGTGCGCACGCTCAGTACCAGCGTGTTGATGTAGTCGGTGGTCTCGCGGGAGCGGGTCTCGGTCACGCTGATTCCGCGCTCGCGCGCGATGAAAGGGGCGCTGACGTAGTTGAATTCCTGGTCGAGAAAGCCGCTGAGCAGCCCCTTGAGCGCGGCCGCCGTGATCGGCTCGGCCTTGAGCCCCGCGGCCTCTCCACCCAGCCCCACCGTGATCTGCGAAGGCGCCTCGTCGATGAGCTGCGCGGCGAGCCGGCCCAGCCGCTCGGCCAGGCGCAGATGCGGCCCGAGCGCTTCGAGTTCTTTGGGCGAGAGCGCCGGCATGTTGACCGAATGGCGGATAACGCCTTCGAGCAGGAACTCGGCGATCTGTTGCGCGATGTCGATCGAGACCCGGATCTGCGCCTCGTCGGTGGCGGCCCCCAGATGGGGCGTCGCAATCACGTTGTCGAACCGGAGCAGCGGATGGTCGCGGGGCGGCGGCTCCTCGACGAAGACGTCGAGCGCGGCACCGGCGACCTTGCCCGCGCGCAGCGCCTCGCACAGCGCTTGCTCGTCAACGATCCCGCCGCGGGCGCAGTTGATGATCCGCACGCCCGGCTTCATCAGGGCGAACGCTGCGGCGCCGACGAGCCCGCGGGTGTCGTTGGTGAGCGGCGCGTGGACGGTGATGAAGTCGGCGCGGTGGTAGAGCTGTTCGAGGCCGACCAGTTCGACCCCGATCCGCGCGGCCGCCTCGGCGGTCAGGATCGGGTCATAGCCGATCACTTTCATCCTGAGCCCCTGCGCACGCTCGGCGACGATCCGCCCGATATTGCCGAGCCCGATCACGCCCAGGGTCTTGTTGGAGACCTCGACGCCGGTGAACTTGCCGCGCTCCCAGCGCCCGGCCTTGACCGCCGCGTTGGCGGCCGGAATGTGCCGCGCCAGCGCCATCAGCATCGACAACGCGTGTTCGGCGGTGGTGACGCTGTTGCCGAGCGGGCTGTTCATCACCACGATTCCGCGCCGCGTCGCCGCTTCGAGGTCGATATTGTCAACGCCGACGCCGGCGCGCCCGATCACACGCAGCGCCTCGGCGTGCTCGATTACCTCGCGCGTCACCCGCGTCGAGCTGCGGACGATTAGCGCATGGTACGGCGCAATGATCCCCGCCAGTTCGGCCGGCTTGATCCCGGTCTTGATATCGACCTTGAGCTCGGGATAGCGGCTGAAGACTTCGACCCCCTGCGGATTGAGGGCGTCGCTGAGCAGAACCCGGAAGGTTTCCGCCATGGTGCTTGCTTACGCCGCCTCGGCGATCCGGCGCGCGACCGCAGCGACTCCGGCGCCGGCCTCTAAGCGATAGCCGACCTGCTTGAGCGCCTGCTCGAGAGCGGCGACCGCGATCAGCATGTCGAACGGCGCCAGGTATCCCATGTGTCCGATGCGCACCAGCTTGCCCTTCATCTGATCCTGTCCGCCCTGGACCGACACGCCAAGCGCGTCGCGCATGTAGCGCACCACCTTGCCGCCGTCGAGGCCGGGCGGCGTCAGGATGCCGGTCACGCCGGGGGCGGGATTGTCGGGCGCGAGCAGGCCCAGTCCCAGCGCCGGCGCCGCCGCGCGCGCCGCCTCGGCCATCACGCGATGGCGGCGGAAGACCTGCGCCAGCCCCTCGGCATGGATCATCTCGAGCGCCTTGTTGAGGCCGAAGACCAGCGAGACCGCGGCGGTCCATGCGGTCGTGTTCTCGTCGCGCTGGGCCTTGAGCTCGCGAACCAGGTCGAAATAAAAGCGCGGCGTGCGCGAACGCTGCGCGCGCTCAAGCGCCCGCTCGGACAGCGCAACCATCGCGAGCCCCGGCGGCAGCATCAACGCCTTCTGGCTGCCGGTCACCAGCGCGTCGATCCCCCACTCGTCCATCCGCTGCTCGAAAACGCCGACCGAGGTGATGCCGTCGACGATCAACATCACGTCGCGCTCGCGGGTCAGTCGTGCGATCTCGGGCACCGGGTGGAGCGCGCAGGTCGAGGTCTCACTGGCCTGCACCAGCACGGCGCGCGCGGCGGGATTGGCGCGCAGCGCCTCCTCGACCTGCTCCGGGCGCACCGCGCGGCCCCATTCGACGCGCACTTCGTAGCCCGCCATCCCGTGCGCCGCGAGCAGCTTGCCCCAGCGCTCGCCGAACTTGCCGCCATTGACGAAGATCGCCTGCTCGCCGGGCTCGAGCAGATTGGTCACCGCCGCCTCCATCGCACCGGTGCCGCTCGCGGCCAGCAGGATAACCTCCTGGCGCGTACCGAACAGCGGCTTGAGCCGCTCGCGCGCCTGCGCAAGGACGGCGCTGAATTCGGGCGTGCGGTGGTGGATGATCGGGCGCGCCATCTCGAGCAGGACCTCGGGCGGGACCGGCGCGGGCCCGGGCGTGAACAGATATTTCTTCACCGGCGGCACGTGTAACTGCGCGCGCTTGCGCGGCGGCGGCAAAAAAAAGCCTGGGGCCCGCCGCAAAGGCGGAGCGCCAGACCCCAGGATCGCCCAAGCCAACGCGCGAAGCGTCTTTTAAACCGATAACGGACGCCTACGGCACTGTCAACAACCGCCTTGGCGGCGCGTTGAAACTGCGGGCGGGCAGAGGCTAAGAATTGTCGGGCGAGCCGCGCGCGCGGCGTCAACAGCGAGGCCCGGTGAACAGAATCGAGTACGAAATTCGTGACGGCGCGCTGGTCTGGATCAAAAATCCGATAACCGGCGTCATTTCCTATGTCGTCGATATGCGCGGCAAGAGTTTCGCCTTCACCCTCGGCGGCCGCAGCGAGCTCGACCCCGCGGCGCCCGCGCTGAGCGCCGAGGAGATCGCGCGGGCGACCCAGGCCTGCCCGTTTTGCCCGGGCAACGAGGCGATGGCGCCGCCCGAGATTCTGCGGGTGACGCCGGCGGAGTTCCCCCGGTGGTCAGGCGGCGCGAACGGCGGCGCCGCGACGGCCGCGGGATGGGTGATGCGAGTGTTCAACAATCTCTTCCCGCGCATTCCGGCCGAGCTCACCGGTGGGCGCAACGAGTCGTACATCGTGGTCGAGGACCCGCGCCATTTCGCGAGCCCGCATCCGCGCTCGGCGAGCGATCTGATGAGCACGGGCGCACTCGGCGAAGAGCATTTCTTCCGTCTGCTGATGACCGACGTCGCGGTGATCCGGCGCGCGATGGAAAACCGCGCGGTGCGCTCGATCGTCGTGCGCAAGAACCAGGGGCGCGAGTCCGGCGCCTCCCAGCCGCATCTCCATCAACAACTCATCGGCGCGCCCGCGCCGCTGCCCGCGCTGGTCGCCGAAGCGGAGGCCGAACGACGGATACCCGGGATGTGGAACGAACTTATCGAGCTGGTCGAGCGACTGGGGCTGCTGATCGAGCGGCGCGACGGCGTTGTCAGTTACGCGAGCCCCATCGGCGCCTTTCCGCGCAGCTACGACGTGATCATGCCGGAGTATCGGGGCACGATAGTCGAGCTGGCGGCCGAGCGGCTGCACGTTTTCGCCCGCGCGATCTGCCGCATCCTGCGCGTGCTCGGGCCGCTGCCGCTGGATTACGAGATTCATCAGGGCGAAGGGCTGCCGCTGCACGCGCACATCAACTCGCGGCTGTATCCGTATTCGAGCGTAGCGGGGACGCTCAATCTGCCGAGCGTGCTGATCCACAACGTCGCCGCGCTGCGCCGCGCGCTCGCACGCCACGAAGAGTTCTAGCCTATTCGGGAAGCCCGGAGCCTGAACTCGCCGACGGCGGTGGCGAGGCGGGCGGAGCGTAGCTCAGCGGCGACGGCTGCGCCTCGGGCGTGGGCACCGGCACGCTGGTCACGTGCGGCAGCGCCCATCCGAGGAACGGGTCGGGACACGAGGTTACCTGGACGCCGTTGCGCGGCGGATCCGTGATGCAGCTGGAGGCGGGCGTCGAAGTCGAGACGTACAGGCATCCGGCGACGCCCAGCGCCGACAGTAGCGCGAGCGCAAGCATCGCCCCCCGTCCGCGCATCCAGTGGCTCTTCCGGTACGCGCGCATCGCGGCCATTCCTCAGCCTAACGCGCCGGCGCCAGGCGCGACAACGCGACGAGCGCGCGCCTCTGCCAGGGTCGGCGGAGAGCCGTTTTTCAGCGCAGCACTATTCGGCGCGCCAGACGGGCTTGCGCTTTTCGAGGAAGGCGCGGATGCCTTCCTTGGCGTCCTTGCTCGCACGCACCATCCGGCCCATCTCCAGGATATCGTCGTGCCAGGCGTCGAACGCCGCGCTCATCGAGCGCCGCAAGCTCTTCTTCATCGTGCGCAGCGAGAGCGGCGCGTTGGCGGCGACCTTCTCCGCCCACGCGACCGCCGCCGCGTCGAGCTTGTCGACCGCCACCACCTCGTGCACCATTCCCATCTGGAGCGCGCGCTCGGCGGTCACGGGCTCGCCGGTGTAGAGGATCTGCGCGGTATTGGCGGAACCGATGACTTCGATGAGCTTGCGGATGAAGTCGTAGGGCACCAGCAGCCCGACCCGCGCGACCGTCATCCCGATCCGCGCGTCCTGCGCCGCCACGCGCAGGTCGCAATGCAGCGCGAGCTCGCATCCGCCCGCCAGCGCCGCGCCCTGCACGGCCGCGATGGTCGGAACCGGGAACTGCTCGAGGCGATGGAAGACGCGCTCGATGCCGACCGGGCTGTGGCCGCCTTCGAGGCGATCGGCCTCGGCGAGGTCGAGTCCGGCGCAGAAGCTCTTGCCGGCGCCGCGCACGATGAGGGCGCGGATTTCCTTGTCGTTCTCGCTGGCGGCGAGCGCCTTGTCCATCGCTTCGAGCAGCGCGGCATTGAGCGAGTTGCGCTTTTCCGGGCGGTTGAGCGTTAGGGTCAGATAGTTGGGTTGGCGCTCGATCTTGAGGACTTCTTCGGCCATGGAAGCAACTCCTTAGAACTGTGGGAGCATCGTGAATTTCGGGGCCCGAGCATCGCACGAGCGCGCGCCGCCCTTCAAGGGCCGGCGAAGGCGCAGCGCGCGGCCCGGGCGAAAAACGTCCGGGCGCCGTTCACTCGCCGCTCCAGAGGGGCTTGCGCTTTTCCAGGAACGCGCGCACGCCCTCCTTGGCGTCCTTGCTGCGCCACACCGCCGCGCGCATCTCGTCGATATCCTTGTGCTCGACGTTGTAGGCGTCGCTCAGGCAGCGGCGGATCGAGGCCTTCATCGCGCGCAGCGAAAGCGGCGCATTGGCGGCGATCTTCTCGGCCAGGCTGTCGGCCTCCGCGCCAAGCCGCTCGTCGGACACCACACGGTCGACGAGCCCGATTTCGAGCGCCCGCCGCGCGGCTATCGGCTCGGCCGTGTACATAATCTCCGCCGTATGTGCCGGGCCGACCAACGCCATGAACTTGCGGAAGACGAAGTAGTCGGGCACGCGGCCGATCCGCGCCGGCGTCATCCCGAGCGCCGCGCCTTCGGCCGCGATGCGCAGATCGCAGAGCAGCGCGAGCACCAGCCCGCCGGTCAGTGTCGGGCCCTGGACGGCGGCGATCGTCGGGATCGGCAGGCCTTCGAGGCGGGTGAAAATCTGATGTGCGGTAACGGTCGGCGCGGCGCCTGCCGCCTCGACCTCGTCGATCTCGCGCAGGTCGATGCCGGAGGAAAAGGCGCGCCCCTCGCCGCGCAGGACGACCGCGCGAATAGCCGTGTCGGCCTCGATCGCGTCGAAGGCGCGGTTGAACTGTTCGAACATCGCGCGGTTGAGGGCGTTGCGCTTCTCGGGGCGATTCATCGTGAGGGTCACGTGATTCGCCCGGCGGTCGAATTTCAGCACGTCGCTATCGGCCATCGCGGTCGCTCCTTGGCGGGGGTTGACAAGGGGCGAGAATCGCACGGCCCGCGCGCGCGGTTCAACTACAGACCCATCGCGGCCAGTTCGCGCCGGATGCGTTCCGGATGGGTCGCGCCCCAGTAGATCCGGCCGCATCGCGGACACAGCGCAAAACGCTCGTGGCTCGCATAGACGAATGGCGGCACGCGGCGGACCACCGTGTCGCGGCCGACCTCGCGCAGCAGCTCGTTGCATCGCGAGCAGCGGGTGAACGCGGCCGGCCGCGGATCGAAGCGATGGCGCGCCATCACCTCGCGGATCTGGTCGCGGATAAGGTTGCTCTCGAGATAGATCGCGTCGGGCGCGGTGCGCAGGCGCTTGTCGCGGGTCAGCGTTACGCGTCCCTCGGCGCGCGCGCGGCGCAGCAGCTTGTCGCTGCCCAGCGCGGGGTCGAACATAACGTCGGCGCCGAGCAATCTCAGCCAGCGTGCCAGCCGCGCCAGCATCCGGTCGGCCGCGAACTTTACCGGTTCGTCCATTGCGCCACGCTATAGTATAGCAGGGTGATACGTGCTGCGGCCGCGTCGGCGCGCGCAGGGGAGAAGCAGCGATGAACGAAGAGCGAATCACGTTCAAGTCGGGAGAGCTCACGCTGGAGGGAATGCTCGCGCGGCCGGACGGCCCGGGGCCGCATCGCGCCGCTGTCGTCTGCCATCCCCATCCGCTGTACGGCGGCTCGATGTACAACAACGTGGTGGACGCGATGTTCGAGGCACTGCACGCGCGCGGTTGCGCCACCCTGCGCTTCAACTTCCGCGGCGTCGGCCGGAGCGAAGGCGAGTTCGACAACGGCCACGGCGAGGCCGACGACGCCGCGGCGGCGATTCGCTTTCTCACCGCGCAAGGCGGAGTGCGCCGCGACGGCGCGGTTATCGCAGGTTACTCCTTCGGCGCGATGGTTGCGGTGCGCGCGGCGCGCAGCCAGCCCGAGATCGGCGCGATCGTGGCGGTAGCGCTGCCGATCGGGATGGTCGAACCGGCGGTGCTCGCCTCGATCCGCAAGCCGATCTTGCTGCTCGCCGGCGACCACGACAGCTACTGCCCGGCCAACCATCTGAGCGCGCTCGCTGAGCGGCTCGGCACCCTGGCGCAGCTCAAGATAATCGCCGAAGCCGACCATTTCTTCAGTGGCCATGAAGAAGAGGTCACCGTCGCGCTCAAGGACGCGCTCGCGAAAGTCTGAGCGGGCGCCGCCAGGAACTCGCCCGGCTGCCGCCCAGCCCGTATCACGGGCGAGACGGCATGCTTCGCTCTCCGTATCGGCAGCAGCCGGCGGGGCTTTCATATAGTTGCAAAAGCGACCTGCTGACCGGCGATGGGTCAGGCGGAAGCTCGTCGGTGACGCGCTTGTGCGCATTCCAAGGGCTGGCGCCATTGGCACGTTGAGTGCTGTGAAGGCTGGTTGACGGATGGCGATGGCTGCGAACGATCGGTTCGAAAGCGAATGCGGGGGCGGCAAGCCGCACGCCATTGACGGTGGCCTGCGGCCCGCAGCTACAGGCACTGAAGCACAGACCGTCCTCGTAGTCGAAGACAACGTGGTCAATCGGCGGCTCGCGCAAGCTCAGCTCAGCGCGCTCGGATTCGCTGCCGACGTAGTGGCAAACGCGCAGGAGGCGTTGGCCGCGATGGCGCGCCGGCGCTACGCGCTGGTCCTGATGGACTGCCAGATGCCGGGAATGGACGGCTACCAGACGACCGCCGAGATTCGCCGACGCGAAGCGGCTGCCGCACACAGGAGTGTGGTGGTCGCAATGACCGCGCATGCGCGCCACGGCGCGCGCCGCGAATGCCTGGAGGCCGGGATGGACGATTACATCAGCAAACCGGTGGAAATCGAAGCGCTCGAAGCTCTGCTCAAGCGTTGGCTGGGTACGCCCGGGCGCTGATCATTACAGCGCTGGGCTAACAAGGCGAACGCATCGCGCCAAAGCAGCGTGCGTCGCATAACAATGCGGGCGGGCGTTTCAGCCCGCCCGCCGTGTGCCGGATGGGAAATTTACCAGCGGCGATTGCCGCCGCCGCCAAATCCGCCGCCGCCGCGACCGCCGCGGCCGCGATCACGACCGCCGCCGCCACCACCACCGCCGCTCGGACGCGGGCCCTGCTCGCGCGCCTCATTGACCTTGATCGGGCGTCCCTTGAGCTCGGAGCCGTTGAGCTCCTCGATTGCGCGGGCCGCCTCGTTCGAATCGGCCATCTGGACGAAGCCGAAGCCTCGCGACTGACCCGAGTACTTGTCGGTAATCACCGCGACGTTATCGACTTTGCCGATCTGCGAAAACAGCGCTTCCAGATCCTCGTTGGTGACCGAAAAGGCCAGGTTTCCTACATACAGCTTTGCGGGCATCTAGTGCGTGCCCTCCTAGAAAATAGATTCGCCGGGAAGCGCTCGAACAGAGAAGCCGGCCGAAAGGGCGGGCTTTAAGTGCGGGAGACTAGCCGGTTAGGATAAGAGTACGTTGGTATCCGCGTATAGTCAATTGGGGATTCGCTAGAGGTCGGCCTTGGCTTCTCCTTAGAAGGCGCCCAGGAATCGCGCGATGTCCGCCCATTTAAGGGGCGCTGGAATCCGCGCCAAAGAAGACAGCAACCGCCTCATGTGGCGCTTTACAGCGGCCTCGAAGCGCAGGCAGCTGCCGGTGATATCCGGGCCCATCGGCGCGGCTACCAGCGCGAGCCCTGCTGCCCGGGCGGCGCGTTCGGCCGGCAGCTCGTCAGAAATCAATTCGAGATCGACGCCTTCGGCGATGAACGAATCACCGCTCATCAGCCGTTCGCAAGCCTCCGAGGCCGATCGGCGGGCGAGCTCGGCGGACTCATAGCTGCGGTCGCGCCCGTTTATCCAGTTGTCGGCCCAAAACGCCCACTTCGGCTCCTGATACGTCTCGCGCGCACCGATGATCGCCGACGTCACATAGTTTTCAACTGCGGCGGCATCTCTGTATGCATCAACCTTGGCAGCGCGACGCATCGGGTACTGGCTCCTTGAGAATTGGTGCGGAAGCGGCCCGACGGGCACCAATCTTTATTCCTAACCCGCCATGGAGCATCTAATATGCCAAACGATTCCTCAAAGATCTTTAGGTTTTTTGATAAGCTCTGTTGTGCAAACGTAGCTGAACTGCACCCGAGCGTTGCAAGCCTGAGACGCACCGATGGCGTTCTCCGGATGTTACTGGCTTGAGCCGGATGTCTGGGAGCGCAAAGAAAAAGACCCCGCGCGCCATCACGCGCGGAGCCTTTGCCCATTGTACGTTTTGTGGATGCGCTACCTTTGGGGCATCCGGATTCGGCGCGGTTAGCTAACCGCGTTGCCCACCACCGACACGAAGCTGACGCATCGGCCGGGCTGGCCGCCAAGATTATGCGTAAGCCCCAAACGCGGGTTCTTTATCTGACGCGGGCCGGCCTCGCCACGCAGTTGCAGCCACATCTCGTACATCATCCGCAGGCCCGAGGCGCCGATCGGATGACCGAAGGACTTCAGCCCGCCGTCCGGATTGACCGGCAGCCGCCCTTCGAGGTCGAAGAAGCCCTCCATAACGTCCTGCCACGCGGTGCCGCGCGCACTGAAACCCAAGTCCTCATAGAGAACCAGTTCGGTTGGCGTGAAACAGTCGTGGACCTCGGCGAGGCTGATCTGCTCGCGCGGATTGGTGACGCCGGCCTGCGCGTATGCATCGCGCGCCGAGGCGACGACCTCAGGGAAGGTGGTAAAGTCGTACTCCGGCGAGAGCGGCCCCTCGGCCGGGCCGGCGACGAACGACAGCGCCTTGATATATAGCGGGTTCTTGCAGTACTTGTGCGCGTCCTCGGCGCGGACGACGACCGCGGCCGCCGAACCGTCGGAGACGCCGGAGCAGTCCATGATGCCGAGGGGGTCGGCGATCTTGGGCGAATTCTTAATCGCCTCGATCGGCACTTCCTTCTGGAACTGCGCCTTGGGATTGCGGGCGCCGTTGCGATGGTTCTTCCAGGCGATGCGCGCCAGCACGTCCTTACCCCTTTCGGGGTCGAGCCCATACTTCTTGAAATAGGCGGGCGCGAGGAGCGAGAAGAGCGCCGGCGGCGTCATGCATGCTGGCGTGCCGTCGTTGGGAGGGTTGGTCACGACCAGCCCTGAGAAGCCGGAATCCTTGAGCTTCTCGACCCCGATCGCCATCACCATGTCGAAGGCGCCTGAGGCGACCGCATAGCAAGCCTGGCGCAGCGCCTCGGAGCCGGTGGCGCACATGTTCTCGACCCGAGTGACCGGCTTGTACTGGATCTTCAGCGGCTCGGACAGCGTCAGCCCCGACACCCCGGAGCCCATCGTGCCCAGCCAGTAGGCGTCGATGTCGTTAGGATCGACGCCGGCCGACTCATAGGCTTCGTAGGCGGCCTCGACCAGGAGGTCCTCGGCGCTCTTGTCCCAATGCTCGCCGAACTTGGTGCAGCCCATCCCGACGATCGCCACCCGGTCCCTGATTCCTTTGCTTGCCATGAGCGGGTCCTCCCGGCGCCCTAACGCTTGGGTCGCGCCTTCCAGAAATAGTTGTGAATGCCGTCGGCAGTAAAGAGGCGGCGGAACGTCATTTCGACTTCATCCCCGATCGCCACCCGGTCGGGCTCGCAATCGGTCATCTCGCACAGGAAGCGCCCGCCGCCGTCGTAGTCCACGACCACGTTGATCGTCGGTGGGTTGAGCGAATAGGCAAGGCGGTCGATCGCGTAAGTTGCGACGCGGCCGGTGCGATCGGCGAACGGATACGGCTCCATCTTGTCGCGCGCGCGGCACTTGACGCATACGCGCTGCGGCGGAAGCTGCGGCGTCCCGCATGCGGTGCATCGCGAGCCCACCAGGCCGAACTTCCACTTCTCGCTGCGCAACATCGGCGGACCCGCCGGACGTTCGGGGTCGGGCCGGCGCGGCGGCTCGGTCGGCAGGATCTCGCGCCACTTGAGGTAATTGGCGTAGGAGACGTCGCCCTTGGACTCGATCATGCGGCCGACCGAATGCGCGGGGCGGAACTTCGCCACCGCCGGCGTCGCTCGCAGAATCAGCGCATCGGCGCCGTCGGCGACGCCCGCCACCAGGGTCATTTCGCCCGGCTTGAGCGTCGGCAGCACCGCGGTGAGCATCAGCCCCGCATGCGCGGCGCCGGTCTGGCCGACGGTCAGGGCGAGGGTGTCGGCCAACTTGGCCGGCTCGAGCTTCATCGCGCGCGCGACTTCCTCGGAGGCGCGCGGGTTGGGCGAGTCAAGGATCACGCGCGCCAGCGCCGTCGGCGCTACGCCGGCCTTTTGCAGCACGGCCTGGATCGCCTGGCCGAGCAGCGGCACGTAGGCCTGGGTCAGCGCAAAGCGCTCCTCCCACGAGTGGGCGAAGCGCTCGTCGGGCGTGCGCCAGGTGTCGAGGAACTCGCGCGTCAGCGAGGCGCTGGCGACGATCTCAGCGATCACGGCCTCGCCCGTCCCGAGCACGAAGGCGGCCGCGCCGTCGCCGCCGGCCTGCTCGAGTCGTCCCTCGGGCGCACCGAGCCGGCAATCGGCCATCGCGGCGACCGCCGGGCTTCCGCCCACGGCGGCGTCGGCGGCCTGGAGCAGCGCCGAGAGCCCCGCGCGCACCGAGCCGGTGAGGTCGGCGGCGCGGCTTTCGCGCGGCAACTGCGAGGCGGCGGCGACGATCGCAGCGTTGAGCTTCTCGCCGTACGGCGGGGTCGAGGTCGCGAAGAGCAGCGTGCGCGCCGGCGCGACCGGCGCGCCGCGCAGCGCGTCGCGCGTCGCCTCGACCGCCATCGACACCGCGTCCTCGTCGAAGCTTGCGACCGCGCGCTCGCCCTTCGAGGCGGGGACGCCGAGCACCTCGGCGATCGCCGCGCGTTTGAGCCGCCGGTAGGGAATATACGAGCCGTAGGAGACGATACCGACCATGGCGCGATTAAATGGCTTCCGTCCCGCGCGGTCAAGCGCGCCAACTACGGCAGCAGGACACTCGATCCCGTCGTCTGGCGGTCGCCGAGCGCGCGGTGGGCGGCGGCGGCGTCGGCCAGCTTGAAGCGCTGCTTCACCTCGCAGCGTACGATCCCGCGGGCGAGCACGTCGAACAGGTCGCGCGCCATCGCTTCGAGCTCCTCGCGCCGGGCCGCGTAGGTCTGCAGCGTCGGCCGGGTCAGATAGAGCGAGCCCTTGGCGCTCAGGATATTGACGCTGAACGGCGGCACCACGCCCGAGGCTTGCCCGTAGCTCACCATCAGGCCGCGCGGGCGCAGACAATCGAGCGACTTCATGAAGGTCGCCTGCCCGACCGAATCATAAACGACCGGCACACCCTTGCCGGCAGTGATTTCCTTGACCCGCGAGACGAAGTCCTCGCGCGAGTAATTGATCGTGTGGGCGCATCCGTTTTGCGCCGCCAGGCGCGCCTTCTCGTCGCTGCCGATGGTACCAATCACGGTGGCGCCAAGATGCTTCGCCCACTGGCACAGGATGAGGCCGACGCCGCCCGCCGCCGCGTGCACCAGGATCGTCTCGCCGGGCTTGAGCGGATAGGTGGAATGGATGAGAAAATGCGCGGTCAGGCCTTTGAGCATCGCCGCCGCCGCGGTTTCGTCGTCGATGCGATCGGGCAGCTTCACCAAAAAGCGCGCCGGCATCACGCGCGCCTCGGCATACGAGCCCATCGGCCCGCCACAGTACGCAACGCGGTCGCCCACCTTGACCTCGCTCACACCGGGGCCGACCGCCTCGACCACGCCGGCGCCCTCGTTGCCGGGCGTGTACGGCATCGTACCCGCGGGGTAGACACCTGTGCGGAAGTAGATGTCGACGAAGTTAAGCCCGATCGCGCGATGGCGTACGCGCGCCTCGCCGGGCCCCGGCTCGCCAACCTCGCGCTGTTCGAGCTTGAGCACTTCGGGCCCGCCGGTCTGATGGACCATAATCGCTTTAACTTGCATAAGAGCTCCGTCTTACGATGGGCGCGGCGGCAATCGGGCGCCCCGCATCAGGGATCGTCGCGAGTATTGCGCGATGCGCGCGCTTTTGCCACGCCGACGCGCTTGCCGCCGCACGAGCCGCTACGATATGAGAGCTTTGCATCGGCGAGCGACCCGGGAGAACGCCAATGCCGCACATCACCACCGACGACGGCGTGAAGCTCTACTACGAGGAGGCCGGCGAGGGGATGCCGGTCGTCTTCGTCCACGAGTTTGCCGGCGACCATCGCAGTTACGAGCCGCAAGTCCGCTACTTCTGCCGACGCTACCGATGCGTCGCCTACAACGCGCGCGGCTACCCGCCCTCCGACGTTCCCGAGGACGTCTCGAAGTACTCCCAGGCGCGCGCCCGCGACGATATCCGCGCCGTGCTCGACGGGCTCGGGATCGACAAGGCGCATATCGTCGGCATCTCGATGGGCGGATTTGCGACGCTGCACTTCGGGATGCGCTATCCCGAACGCGCGCGCTCGCTGGTTATCGGCGGATGTGGCTACGGCGCCGACCCCAACCGGCGCGCGCAGTTCAAAGAGGAAGCGGAGAAGGCGGCGCAGATGTTCGACCATATGCCCATCGCCGAATCAGCAAAGCGCTACGCGCTCGGCCCCACGCGCGTCCAGCTGCAGAACAAGGACCGCCGCGGATGGGAGGAGTTCGCGGCGCAGCTCGCCGAGCATTCGGCCCGCGGCTCCGCCAACACGCTGCGCGGCGTGCAGAAAGAGCGTCCATCGCTCTACGACCTCGTCGATCAGATGAAGAAAATCGCGCTGCCGACGCTGGTGATGACCGGCGACGAGGACGACCCGTGCCTGGAGGCGGCGCTCCTGATGAAACGCACGATCGCAAGCGCGGGACTGGTGATGCTGCCCAGGACCGGACACGCGCTCAACCTGGAGGAACCCGCGCTGTTCAATCAGATGCTCGACGAGTTCTTTCATCAGGTGGAGGCGGGGCGCTGGACCACGCGCGACCCGCGCTCGACCACGGAAAAGATATTGTAGCGCGCTCAGTTGCGGCAGACGTAAACCGCGGCAGGAGCGCCGAGAATCGTCACCCGCCGGATCGATTCGACGCGGAGCCAGCCGCGCGCCGCCGCGTCGTGCATCAGCGCGCGCTCCGCCGTAATCAGCACCAGCCGCCCGCCCGGCCTGACCACGCGCGCGAACTCCTCGAACAGGCGCGGATAGAGCCGGCGGTTCTCCGGATGGGATCCGTACTTCGTGCCCCAGGGCAGGTTGGTCACAAGATGGGTCGCCGCTCCGGCGCGCATCGGAATACGCGCGGCGTCCGCGCGTGCGAGCCCGATCGGCTTGTAGCGCGGACCGATATTCGCCGCCGCGGCGGCGAGCGCCTCGGCATCGCGGTCGTATCCGGCCAGCATCGCGTAGCGCGCAAGATGGGCGCGTTCGATCAGGATCGTCCCCGCGCCGCACATCGGATCGACCACCACGTCTTCGGCACCCGGACCGCTCAGCCATCCAAGCGCCGCCGCGACCGCCGGGCGCAGCGAGCCTGAGCGATGGGCGATTTTGTACTCGCGATGGCGCATCCGCTCGTCCACCAGCCGCAGCGCGAGGAACAGCTCGCCGCCGAGCATCGTCGCCCAGAACTCGACGTCGGCGTCGTCGCCGGCAAGCCGCCATGAATGGTCTGCGCGCTCGGCGATCCCGCGCTCGACCGCGCGCTGAAAGTCGAGCCGACGAAATTCGTGCCCGCCGACAAGGCGCGCGATCACGCGAAAGCCCAGCCGGCGCCCCGCACGGCTGCCCGGGGTAAGCCGCACGCGCGCGCCGAGCGCCGCTTCGACGTAGGGCGCCTCGCGGGCCGCGGCGCGCACCTTGTCGAGCGCGGCGGACGAGGCCGGAAGCCCCGCGCGGTAGCCGGCCAGCGCGAAGACGTCCTCGACGGTGCGCGCGCGGACAAGCGGTTCGGGGCGCGGCGCGCTGAAGAGCGCCATCGCGGCGCGCTCCGGCACCATTCGCCGTCCCAGCTCGCGTATCGCGCCGACGTCGGCCTGGGCGTAGCGCGCGGCTATCTCCTCGGCGGCGACGCCCTCGAATCCGGGCTGGGTATGGACGACATAGACATTCGGGCCGAGGCGCAGCGGACGCGCCTCGGAGTGCTCAGCCGCGGTGCGCGGCGCGCGCCGGGGAGCCGAGCGGAGGGGGCGCTGCTCGCCGGCGGCGCTCATCGTAGCGTGCGTGCGGCCCGGGCGAGTAGCGCGCGGCGTGGCGGCGGGCCTACTTTGCGCGCGCCATGTATTCGCGCGTCTCGGTGTTGATCGTGATCGTCTCGCCCTCCTGGACAAAGTGCGGCACCTGCACCACCAGCCCGGTCTCCAGCGTGGCCGGCTTGAGCGTGTTGGTGACCGCCGCCGACTTCATCCCAGGCTCGGTGCTGACGACCTTGAGATTGACCGTCTTGGGCAGGCGGACGTTGAGCGGCGTGCTCTCGTGGAACTCGACCTCGACCTTGAGGTTGGGCGTCAGGAACGGGACCACGTCCTCGATCAGCTCCTTGGGGATGGTGATCTGGTCGTAGGTCTCGGTGTTCATGAAATGGAAGTCGTCGCCGTCCTGGTAGAGAAACTCCATCTCGACCTGGCTTAGGATGACGCGCTCGACGCGATCTTCAGAGCGGAAGCGGTTTTCGGTCTGGGTGCCGGTCTTGACGTTGCGCAGCTTGGTCTGGACCATGCCGCGCCAGTTGCCAGGCGTGATATGCGTAATGGTCATCACGCGCCAGAGATCCTTGTTGTACTCCAGGATCATCCCGGGGCGTAGCTGGGTAGCCTGAATCAGCATCTTAGGTTCACTCGCAAAGTTTCGGTCAAATAAGAAAGTCTAGCCGAGCGCGCGCGCGCTCACAACGAGGGTTCGCGCGAACCTCTGTCGGCGCTCAGCGGCCGGAAGCGCTCGGCGGCGCGGGTGCGTTGCCCCACGGATGCGCCGCGGGCGGCGCGCCGTAGGGGCTCACGCCGTACGGGCTGGCGTACGGATTCATCCCGTAGGGGCTCCCGTACAGGCCGCCGTAGGGGCTGACGCCATACGGGTTCATCCCGTAGGGCGAGACTCCGGGCCCGATATTGATATTGAACGACGGGGCCGACGAGTAGGGGTTGGCGCCATACGGCGAGTAGTACGGCGCGTACGGTGAGGCCACCATCGGCGGCGCCGCCACCCCGGGCATCCCGATCGACGACTCGACGTAGCGGTTGCCCGCGCCAAAGGCGCGAATCGTCGCCGTGCCGCCGTTCATGATGAACGTCGCGTTGAAGGCGCTGACTGACGCGCCCGAGGCCACCGGCAGCCGCTTGACCAGCCGGCCGTCAACGTAGATTCCCGCCCGGCGCACGCCGCGGCCGGAGATCTGTCCGCTCACCTGATAAACGTGCGCGAGCGCGTCAACCACGTTGACCGCCGTGACGTTGATCTGCACGTTGCCCATCGGCGCCATCGACGCAGATCCGCCGCCGCTCAACGGACCAGGCGAATCCAGCGAGTCGCTGCCCATGCTGGGAATCTCGGCCGTGTTGCCGCCCGAGGTCGCTCCGCTGCCGCGGTTGACTTCGACTCCGCCCTCCTCGGCATTGCCGGCAAGTGCCGTGGTATCGCCGGCGTAGACCGAGGCGATCGCCCTGCGCCCTGCATGGTCATAGACGCGCAGGTTGGTCGCGACGTCGGCGCCGTTGAGCGCGAGATCGAATTCGACTTTCTGGAAGCCGAGAATCTTGTCAACCTTGATCGGCTTTACCCGCCGCGCGCCCTCGTAGATGCCAGCCGATTTGAGAAAAGTGCCTTCGAAATAGCCTTTGATATGAGCCGCGCCATTCTCGACCGAGCGCGAGGTGATCTCGATCCGCGGTCCCTTGTCCGTCGCATGCTCGGGCTCCGTGCCGGCGGCGACTCCCGAACCGTCCGGCGCCGCGCCGCTGGCGCTCTCCGGCGAAGCGGCGCCGGGGGCGGCAGGCGGCGGCAGGCTCGCAGCCGCTGATGCGCGCTCGGGCGCCGAGCCAACCGCAGCAGCCGGTACGCGCTTTTCGAGCGCAGCCAGTTGCTGCTTGAGCGAATCCCAGTCGGCGGCTTTGACCGCGCCGCTGTGCGCCCTGAGCGCCCTGTCGAGCGCCGCCTCGTCGGCCTTTAGCAAGGCCATCGCCCGTCCCGCGCCCGCGCGGTCACCCTTGCTGAGCGCCTGGCTCAGCGATTGCGCGTCGCCGGCGAAGCTTGCGACCTCGCCGATCACCGGGCTGGTCGTGCCCTCGGCGCCCGCGGCATTGAGCGCATTGAGCATCGCAAACGCGCGATTGCTGAGCTCGCTCGCTGCCGCGGCATCGTCAGGCGCCCCCCACGCGCGGGGCGCGGTCAGCGCCACGCATACCGCCGTGGCCAAGAGCGCGCCCGCAAGCGCACGCCGCCATCCCCCGCGCGATGTCGCCTTAGCAACCATCACCGGCGCTTGCGACTCTCACGTACCCGGCTTCGGCGCACTCTGCTGCTTGTATTTGCCGGCAACCAACTTGATTTGCTGCGCCAGCTTCAGGAAGACCTCGCCCTCGTCAAAGATGAAGAGCGCCAGCGCGACCGCAAACCCGATTATCAGGCCCAGTATGAATGCACCCATAGATCAAACTGCGCCTCCGCCGCCAGTATACGAGATTGGCCGCGATGATAGAATTGGCGACTTTTCAGCGTCCGCGGCGGCGGCGAGCTCGGAAATTGTGCCGCGCTCGCGGCTTCTGCGACCATGCGCTCGCACTGGTTGTCGGCCACGAACGACGCGCGTAAACTTTTTCCTGTTGACGTCAGTCGCGTCGCGGTTTCGCCTTCTGTTTGGGAGACCATTCGCACTTTCCCTGCCCGAAGAGAGTTCGGGGCCAGCGGCGGCGGGTCACCGTGTTCGCCTGCCCTTGGAAGCAAGTTGGCGTGAGTAATACCCAGATTAATCCCGGATCCACTGAGATCACCGGCTTGAGCGGCCCACTCGCTGCCGAGATCGAGGCCGGCTACCGCGCCCTGCGTTACGGCGCCGGGGTGCGAGTGTGCACAGAACGTATCGTGATTCGCATGACCGGCGACGACCGCGTCTCGTTCCTGCACGGAATGTGCAGCAACGACATCAAGGGACTGGCCGCCGGTGGCGTTGTCGCGGCCCTGTTCCTGACCGAGCGCGCCCATCCGATTGCCGACGCCGTGGTATGGGCAGAGCCGGACGCCTTGCTGATCGAAACCGAGCGCGCGCTATGGCCGGCGGCGCACGAACAGCTTGAACGCTTCCTCGTCGCCGACGACGTCGAGATGGAGGAGCTCGCCGACCGCTCGGTAATCCAAATCGACGGTCCGCGCGCGACGGAGATCATGGCCGCCGCTTTCGGCGAACAGGCGGCCGGCGCGGGCGCAGGTCGTTACGTCGAGGCCGGAGACGCGCGTATCGCAACCGTCATGCGACGGGGCGCACCGGCTTTCTCGATGATCGTCGAAAACGCGCAGGCGTCGCCGATCGCCGCGCGCCTGGTCGACGCGGGCGGCGGGCGCGAAGTGTGCGAGGTTCCTGTCGATGCGACCGAAATCGTGCGGGTCGAAAGCGGCACCGCGCGTATCGGCGTCGACACCGACGCGCGCACGCTGGCGCTGGAGGCGCGGATGGAACCCGCGATCTCGTTCACCAAGGGATGCTATGTTGGCCAAGAGACGGTCGAGCGAGCAACCGCCCGCGGCGCGCTCAAGCGGCGGCTGATGGGCCTGCGGATCGACGGCGCGCGCATGCCGCAATCCGGCGCGCAGGTGATACTCGCCGGCAAAGAGGTCGGCCGCCTGACCAGCCCGCTGCGTTCGCCGCGGCTCGGCGCGATTGGCCTTGCGATCCTGCATCACAGCGCATGGACGCCGGGGGCTGCGGTCGCGGTGCGTGACGGCGGCGGCGGCGAGGCGGCGGCGCGGATAAGCGATTTGCCGTTCGCCCCCGATTGAAGAAAGACGCGCGATCCTTTAGAAAACGGCGGGGGCCTCGACGCCCGAGGAGTTCGAATCTCTACGGCCGGAGCCGCAAGGGCCGGCGACGATAACGGGGAGTGTCAGACGATGGCTAACCAGTTGGGTAAGCGTTACCAGTGCGACAAGTGCGGCACCGAAGTGCTGTGCAACAAGCCGGGCAACGGCGCGCTCGAATGCTGTGGCGGCGAGATGAAGATCAAGGAAGTCAAGCCGCTTCCGTCTTCCGATTAGCCGCACCGATAGGCGCGCGGCGTGCGCCGGGATTGACCGTGCGCGCCGCCGGGCGCTTCGCCGCGCATCTTTACGATGGCCCAGGACAAGGCCGATCTCGTTCTCCACGAGGGCGCGATCCTGGGCCATCCCGCCAGCGACTCGCTCGCGGTCGTCGGCGGCAAAATCCACAGCCACGGACCGTTCGGCGAACTTAAGTCGCTGGTAGGCCCGCGCACCCATCTAATACGCCTGGGCGGACGCACACTCGCGCCCGGCCTTATCGATTCCCACCTACATTTTCTCGAGGGCGCCTCGGCCGCCGCTGGCCTTGGCCTGTGGCGCTGCCGCACGCTCGGCGAACTGTTCGCCGAGCTGCGCGTGGCCGCGGGCAGGACGCCGCCGGGCAACTGGCTGCGGGCGTTCGGATGCGACGAGGCGCTGCTCGCCGAGCGCCGTGGCCCGACCCGCGCCGAGCTCGACCAGGCGGTGCCGAAAAATCCGCTCCGCCTGCGCCATCAGACGCTCCACGCCTCGTGGCTCAACTCGCGCGCGATCGCCGCGCTGGGCCTCGAGGGCCCCGACTTCAAACCGCCAGAGGGCGCCGTCGTGATGCGCGACGCGAGCGGACGGCTGACGGGCCTGGTGGTCGGGATGGAGAGCTGGCTGACGCGCCGGCTGCCACGCGTTACCGCGGCCGAGACGGAGGCGCGCGCGCGCCTGTTCAGCCGCGAGCTGGCCGCGGCCGGCGTCACCGCCTTTACCGACGCGACCGTGCGCAACGGCCCCGAGGAGGTCGCCCTGATGGCGCGGCTGGTCGGCGCGCACGCGGTCGTTCAACGCGTGGCGATGATGCTGGGCGCGCCGAACCTGGGCGCAATCGAAGATGCGCGCCGCGCCGCAGCGCCGGCCGGGATTTCGATCCCCGCGGTCAAGTTCATCGAAAGCGCTGGCGTCGATTATCGCGCGATCGCGCGATGGGTCGCGCGAGCGCGCCAGAGCGGCCTTGACTCGGCGTTCCATTGCACCGAGGTCGAGGAGCTCGAAGTCGCGCTCCAGGCGCTGGAGACCGCGGCGCGCGGGATGCCGCCGGCGGGCGACGGCACGCCGCTGTTCCGGATCGAGCACGGCGGCGTGATCACGCCCGACCAGCTCGACCGGCTCCGTGCGCTCGGTGCATGGGTGGTCACCAATCCCGGCTTCTCCTACTATCGCGGCGCCAAGTACGTCACCGAGCCGGGACTCATACCCTATCTCTATCGCTTGCGCAGCCTCATCGAGGCCGGACTCGAAGTCGCCGGCGCAACCGACGCACCAGTGACGCCCGCCCGCCCATTGGCGGCGATCGCTGCCGCGGCGACGCGGATTTCGATCGAAGGCTACGAGATTGGGTTGAGCGAGCGCGTCGCCATCGAGCAGGGCCTCACGCTCTTCACCTCGCGCGCGGCGCGCCTGGCGCGGCTGGAGGCGGGCGAGATCGCGCCCGGCCGCCTCGCCGACCTGATCGTGTTGCCGCGCAATCCGACCGGGCTCAAGCCGGCCGAGCTGATTAATCTGCCGGTCGATATCACGATCGTTGCCGGCCGCGTGGTCTTTGAGCGCGGCCGCCCAGAGGTCGCCGCCAGCCCCGGCGCCGACTTGTTTTCCTAGGCGCCCCCGGGTTTTTCCTTCAAGCCGCCGAAGGGCGCGAAATGAAAAAAATGAAGGAAAATCCGGCCGCCGCCGCCTCGTCCAATGAGTGAAACCCGCATCCTGGCGCCCTCACCTGGCTTCAGCACTATCCGCTTCGATAAGCGGGGCGTGGTCGCCTGGATAACGCTCAACCGCCCGCGCCAGCTCAACGCCTACAACATGGCGATGCGTGACGACCTGTTCACCGCGCTCAGCGCCATCCACGATGACCCCGAAATCCGCGCGATGGTGCTGACCGGCGCGGGGCCGGCGTTTTCGACCGGCGGCGACGTAAGCGAGTTCGGCTCGGCGCCCTCGCCCACAGTCGCGCGATGGGTGCGCTTCCGGCGCGACGTATGGGGCCGGATGCGGGGGCTGCCCTGCCCCACGATCGCGGCGGTCCACGGCTACGCGGTCGGCGGCGGGATGGAGATGGTGCTGCTGTGCGACTACGCGATCGCGGCCGACGATGCGCGTTTCTGCCTGCCGGAGACCGGCCTCGGGATGATCCCGGGCGTGGCGGGCACGCAGACTGCACCACGCCGGCTGCGTCTGGGATGGGCGCTCGACCTGTGTTTGACCGGGCGTTGGATTGACGCCAAGGAAGCTTTATTAATAGGTTTGGTCGCCGAAGTCGTACCCCGGGCGACGCTGATGCGGCGGGCCGGCGCGCTGGCGCGCCGCTTCAGCCGCATCCCGCGCGAGCGCGCCGCGATGGCCAAGCTGGCGCTCTGGGAGGGTCTGGAGCTGCCGCTCAGCGAGGCGCTGGCGATGGAGCGCCGGCTCGCCCGCAGGCTCGACAAATTATCGGCGATGGAGAATTCGCCCGGCGGGCGCCAGCGCGGCGCCGCCTTGGAGGTAACGTAGCCCCGTGAATACGGTAAATTTCGTCAGCATCCCCGCCTCGCTTCTGCCCGACCAGGAGGCCGTGGTCTTCGGCGACCGCAGGTTGACTTACGCCCAGCTCAACGAGCAGATCGGTCGGATGAGCTCGGTGTTCAAAGGCCTCGAGCTCAAACATCACGACGTGATCGCCGCCCTCGACACCAACTCCGACCGCTATATCGCCGGCTACTATGGCGCGTCCAAGGCGGGCCTCACATGGCTCCCGCTCAACTACCGCGCCAAGGACGCCGAGCTGGAGTACATGATCAACACCGCGGGCGCCAAGGTGCTGCTGGTCGGCGACCGCTACCTCGACCTCGTCACGCGCATCGCGCCCAAGCTCAAGAACGTCAAGCTCGTGGCCTTGGGCGAGGGCAGGTCCCGCATGACGCGGCTCGACGACCTGCTTGGCAAGGCCGATCCCGACGGCGACGAGGCCGAAATCGAGGACGAGGATATTTCGGTCCTGATGTACACTTCGGGCACAACCTCGCTGCCCAAGGGCGTGATGCTCAGATACCGCGACTTCACCGCCTACGTGACCGCCAATGTCGAGATGGCCGACGGCAGCGACCGCGGAACCGCTCTGGTGTGCGTGCCCTTTTACCATATCGCCGGTACCACCGCGATGATGACCAATCTGTGGACCGGGCGGCGGATGATCGTGATGCCGCAGTTCGAGCCCAAGACCTGGCTGCAACTGGTCGAACGCGAGCGCGTCACCCATGCTTTCGTCGTGCCCACGATGATGAGCCAGTTGCTTAACGAGCCCTCGTTCGCCAGGACCGACTTCTCCAGTCTCACCAATCTCGCCTACGGCGGCGCACCGATGCCGATCCAGGTTATCCGCCGCGCGATCGAGGCCTTCCCCAAAAATGTCGGCTTCGTCAACGCCTACGGCCAGACCGAGACGACCTCCTCGCTCACCGTGCTCGGCCCTGACGACCATCGGATCGAGGGCGATGCGAAGACCATTGAGCTCAAGCTCAAGCGGCTCAATTCGATCGGCCGCCCGCTACCCGACGTCGAGGTCCGCGTGCGCGACGACGACGGCAGGATCCTGCCCGCCGGCCAGGTCGGCGAGATCATCATCCGCACCCCGCGCATCATGAAGGGCTACGCCGGCCGCACCGACGACTCCGCGCTGCCCGAAGGATGGCGCGCGACCGGCGACCTCGGCTGGATCGACGAGGACGGCTACATCTTCTTCGCCGGCCGCAAGGACGACATGATCATCCGCGGGGGCGAGAATATCGCGCCGGCCGAGGTCGAAACCGTCCTGATGAGCCATCCGGCGGTCGAAGAAGCGGCGGTAATCGGCGTGCCGTCGGTCGAGTGGGGACAGACTATCAAGGCCTTCGTCGTGCGCCGCCCGATGCAAAACGTCAGCGCCGCCGACCTCAGCGAGTTCTGCCGCACGCGCCTTGCCAGCTTCAAGCGCCCCGAGGAGATCGAATTCATCGACGCCCTGCCCAAGAACCCGCTCGGCAAGATCCTGCGCAAGGAGCTGCGTGACCGGGGCGACCGCCAGCAGGCCTAAGCCGCGCGCGCGCGGCCTAGGCCCCGCGCCGCGCGAGGGCCGCATCGAGGTGGCGCGCGCGGGCGGATGCGTCAGCGCGACGCTCGATCGTCCGGGCGCGCGCAACCGGCTGAGCGCCGCGATGGCGCGCCGGCTCGTCGAACTCGCCGAGGAGGTGGAGGACGACGACGGCGCGCTGATGCTCGCGATTCGCGGCACCCGCGCCGACTTCTGCGCGGGCTTCGACGACGATGTCGATCCAGCGGTGGTAGAATCGCTCGCGGTGCTCACCAAGCCGACGCTCGCGATCATCGGCGGCGCTGCCGCCGACGAAGGGATGGAACTCGCGTTAGCGATGGACCTGCGGGTGGCGTCGGCGGGCGCGCGCTTCACGATGGGCCAGCTCGCCCGCGGCCGGCTGCCCCGCTTCGGCGGCACTCAGCGCCTGCCGCGGCTTGTCGGCGTGGCGCATGCGATGCGGATGCTACTGACCGGAGCGACGGTCGATGGCCGCGAGGCGATGCGTCTGGGGCTGGTGACCTACCTCGCGCCGTCGGCGGGCGCGCTTGAGCGGACTGCGGATGAGGTCGTGCGCGCGCTCTCAAGCCGCGGCCCAGTCGCCGCGCGCATGGCCAAGGAAGCCGTGCGCCGGGGGGCAGACCTGACGCTCGATCAGGGCATAAGGCTTGAAGAGGATCTGTATGCCCTGCTACAAACCACAGCCGACCGCGCCGAGGGCGTGCGCGCTTTTCTCGAAAAGCGCAAGCCGCTGTTTCGCGGCGCCTGAATCCGCGCGGCGCTACCTCAGCAAACGGAGTGACCAGCAACGATGGCTAACCAGCTTGGCAAGGTTTACATCTGCGGCAAGTGCGGATCACAGGTAATCGTCACCAAGGGCGGCGGCGGCACGCTCAAATGCTGCGGCGCCCCGATGGAACAGAAGAAGTAGCGGCTGCGGGCCAGCCGGCACGCGCTCCGGCCGCTTTCACCCCAACAATCCTGTGCGTGTCGCGCGGTGCCCTCGATTCAGGGCGCGACGGGGGCCGTCGAAGTGAAAGTCACGCTTAGCTTCGACAACGGCCCCGAGCCCGAGGTCACCGACCGTGTCCTCGACGTGCTCGGCGCCCACCGCTTGCGCGCGACCTTCTTCGTAATCGGCAAAAAACTCGCCGATCCCGCCCGTCGCGCGCTCGCCGAACGCGCCCACGCCGAGGGCCATTGGATCGGCAACCACAGCTTCACCCATTCCAGGCCGCTGGGCGAGCGCCTCGACCGCGACGGCGCCGCCGACGAGATCGGCCGCGCGCAGGTGATGCTCGGCGCGCTCTCCCATCCCGACCGCCTCTTCCGCCCCTTCGGCGGCGCCGGCCGGCTCCATCGCGGACTGCTCAACCGCCGTGCCGTGGATTATCTTTGCGCCGGCGGCTTCACCTGCGTGCTGTGGAACTGCGTGCCGCACGATTGGGAGGACGCCTCTGGATGGGCCGCGCGGGCGCTCGACGAGTGTCGCGCGCAGGCCTGGAGCCTGGTCGTGCTCCACGATCTGCCCACCGGCGCGATGCTCTACCTGGAGCGTTTCATCGAAGCGCTGGAGGCGGCGGGCGCCGAGATGGTGCAGGACTTTCCGCCCGCCTGCGTCCCGATCCGGCGCGGTCAGATCGTCCTGCCGATCGATTCGTACGTCGCCGCGGATTGAGCCCGCCCCGACGGCGCGCCGGGCTGCAAAAGCCGCCGCCGGCGCGATAGACTGTTTACATGCACTCCATCATCGGCGCGCTCGTCATCGGGCTTATCGCGGGATGGCTGACCGGCAAGCTGATGCGCGGCGAGGGCTACGGAATGCTCGCCGACATCCTGCTCGGTCTCGTCGGCGCGGTCATCGGCAACCGCATCTTCGATGCCTTCGGCATCGTCGCCTACGGTGGTATCGGGTACCTGGCGATGGCGCTGGTGGGGGCGATCGTGCTGGTCGGCGCCGTGCATCTGATTCGCCGCCCAGTGCCCCAACGCTAAGGCGCCCACGGCAGCCCCACCGCGATGAATGATCTCCAGGTCGTATTTGCAATGGCGGCCGCGCTGGTTGTGCTCGCGATGCTTGCCGGGCTCGGCGTGTTGCTGGCGATCGCGATGGCGCGTGATGACGGCGAGGGCGCGCGCACAGAGGCTGCAGGGGCGCAGGCGGCGCCGCGCGTCGCTGGCGCCGCGCTCTTGCGGCGCGCGGCGGGGCGACGATGCCCGCGATGCGGCCGTGGGCGCGTCTTCCGTTCCTACGTCAAGATGAACCCGCAGTGCACGGAGTGCGGCGCGGTGTTCTGGGTTGACGAGGGCGAGTGGCTGGGCCCGTTCGTGCTCGACTACGCCAGCGCGACCGGTGTCGCGATTATCGCATGGGCCGCGATCGAGCTGCTCGCGCCGCAGATCGGTTTGATTCCCGAAGTGATGTTGCTCTGCGCGGTCGTTATCGCGAGCCTGCTCTTAAGCTTCCCGTGGACGCGCAGCCTGTGGACGGTGTTTCTCTACGTCGCGGGCGCGATGGGCGAGCGGCCGGCCCGCGCGGAGGCGACCGGCACCCATCCGCCGCGCGCCGGCGCCTGAAAAAAAAGCCGGCGCGGCCGATAGGTTCGGCCGCGCCGCACTACGGTCAGGGACTTAGAAGAGCGGAAATGGCGGAGTGCCGCCGAAGGGCGTCGTGGTGCAAAAGCTCTTTCCACCCAGCAATATCGGGGGTTTTACTCCGTTCTGAGTCATGATGCTCACCTGCCCCACCAACACCGCTCCACCCGAGCCCGTGACCTCGATCACGTTGTCCGTGCCGGGCGTCGAGCCGCCCGCGAGCGTGATCTGGAGCGAAGTGTTCACCGGGATCGCGTAGTCAACCGAGTCGCCATCGCGATATTTGACGTGCACGAAACCATTGGCACCACCGATATCGCCACGGTTGGACATCGTGATGTACATAACAAAGGGTGCCCTCGCCGAGCCGGCAGCCTTGGCGGCGCCGCACTGCACGCTCACGTCCGGAGTGGGGGCCTCCTGGTCGAACAGTGCAAAGTCGGACTTCTGATTGTCCGCGCGAGCTGCGCTCAAAGACAGCAAAAGGAAAGCTCCAAGTGCCGCCATAGAAAAAAAGAGCCTGTTAATTTTCATCCTTTAACCTCCTGCTACGTCTTTGACCACGAAAAGAAACGATAACAATATTGGACTCTTGTGGCTGCGCGAGAGCAAGAAATGAATTTTGTCATTATTAAGCCAGTTTTGCCTATCCTTATTTGGAAAGACAGAAGTCGCGCGGATTTTCGCCCTACACCGCGCTGAAGCCGTCGCGGCTGAACAGCACCCGGCTCTTGCCCAGCCGCGCCCGCATCGCAGCCATCAGCGCCCCCTCCGCACCTGGGCGAAACCACCCGCCGTAGCCCAGCCGCTCGTACAGCTCGCCCATTCCCAGTGCGCGCGAGCGCTGACCGCCCGAGCCGTCGCCGTCGAAATAGGTGTCGATAACCACGCGGTCGGCGGCGGCATCGGCAAGCTCGGCCAGGCGCTCCGGATCGTTAGGTAACATCGGCGCGACCGCGAGTTGCACGAATACGCCCGCGGCGCGCAGCCGCCGCGCCGCAGCCAGCCGCCGCGCGATCGACGGCGAGGTCGGCGTAAACGCGCGGCGCACCTGTTCGTCGTCGGTCTCGACCGTAATCGACGCGATCATGCGCGGGCCGAGCCGCACGAGCAAATCGAGGTCGCGCTCGATCATCGGGCTGCGCGTCTGGAGCAGCAGGCGGCGCGGCGGACGGCGCGCGAACAGCTCGAGTGCGCCGCGCGTCAGCCGCATCCGCCGCTCCACTCCCTGGTAGGGGTCGGTAGCGCTCGACATGAAAATCGTGGTGCGCGCGAGCTTGTCCGCCGCTGCAAGCGCCTCGAGCTCGCGCGCCAGCAGCTCGCGCAGATTAGACTTGGCGATGACCCATGCGCCCCACGGCCCCGCTCCCGCACGCGCCACCGGCAGCGCCCGCACGTAGCAGAACGGGCATCCGCCGTTGTCGCCGAACGCGCATCCGACGTACGGGTTGAGCGAGTGCGTAAAGCCGCCAAGGAAGCCGCCGGTCGGCGTGAGCGCCCGCGTCGCCCGCGTCTCCGAGTACCGCCGCATCACGCGCTCCGCCCGCCGCGCCGTGCCACCATGGCCGACGACGATATGCGCACCTGCGCGCACCGTCCGTCCGGCGCGGGCATTGACTCATGCCGCAGGGCGGGCTCAAAGTAGGGCATGCGGCGATTCGCGCTCAGCATCGCGCTTGTCCTGGCGCTGGCGGTGCCGCGGTCGGCTTTCGCCCAGGGCCCCTACAACGACAAGCAGAACCCAAACGAGTATACCAACGCCGAGGACGGCCAGCCGCTGAAGTTCTTCAGTTATTTCGTCGCCCCGCTAGGCTATGCGCTGGAGTGGGGTGTGACGCGTCCCCTGCACTATCTGGCGACGCAGACCCCGCTTGCCCCGGCGCTGAGCGGCGACACCGAGTACAGCGAGATCTACAACCCCGGGCCTACCGTCGAGCCGCTTCAGCCACTGCCTCCGGCCAATATTCCCGCGCCGGCGGCGCCCCAAGCCAACCTTCCGTCGCCGCCGGGCTCGGCCGTGATGCCGGCACTGCCGCAGACGCACGTGGCGCCCGCGCCCTCGGGCGGCCAGCCCGCAATGCACTGACTCCATGCGGCGGCACGCGCCGCGCAGTTCCTACGCCTCGGCTTTGAAGCGGTCGCGCAGCGCGTTGGCGTAGGAGACGCGCCGCGGCCGGATCCGCACCATCCGCAGCCCGTCGTTCTTGAAGAACGGCTCCTCGAACGCGTTCTTCTTCAGGAAGGTCGCCTTGAGCGACTCCCACTCGGAGCCTCCGCGCGCGACCTCGCTCGCCACGCCCTGGAGCCAGGCGCGGATGACCTCGAAGCTCGATACCTGGCCCTTGTCGCGGTTGTCCACCAGCACGGTCGCGCTCGGCCGCTTGAGCAGGTTCTGAAACTTCTCGCTGTCGGCGGCCATGATGAAGATGATGTCGAGCTCGGGCGTCTCGGCAAACGCCTGCAGGTTGGCGGTCGGCCATTCGTCGCCCTGGGTGACGAGCACCGCGACGTGCTCCTGGGCGAGCAGCGCGGCGAGCTTTTCCTTCTGGGTCGCGTCCAGTGCCACTTCGAATCCTCCGTGTGATCCCGCGCTCCGAGATGGAGCGCTCTGGCCAGTCTAGCCCACGTCACGGCGAAGAATCGCGCTCCCGCGCGGCGGCCGAGTCGTGCAATGCGAGCCGGCCGTTCTGCAAGCGAAAGACCATTGCTCCGCCAACGCCGCTCTGCAACAATCGGCGCTCGCGCCTGGTTCCGCCGCCTGACCGCCGACAGGGCCGATGCGCCCGCTTCCGGAACGCCGCGCTGAATTGACGCCGCATGTCCGCCGCCCCGCGCGAAGTTCCGCCCTCGCCCGCAGAGCATTACGCCGCCTCCGGCAAATGGCTGGTTGCGCTGGCCGCCATGCTGGCGACCGTGATGGAGGTGCTTGACACCACGATCGCCAACGTCGCGCTCGACCATATCCGCGGCGGTTTGGCGGCCGGGGTCGACGAGGCAACCTGGGTCCTGACGTCGTACATCGTGAGCAACGCGATCGTAATCCCGCTCACCGGATGGTTCGGCAATTACTTCGGGCGCAAGAAATTCTTCAACTTCTCGATCCTGCTCTTTACCGCGAGCTCGCTGATGTGCGGGCTGGCGCCCAATCTCCAGAGCCTGGTCTTCTTCCGCATCGTGCAGGGCGCCGGCGGCGGCGCGCTGATGCCGATGTCGCAGGCGGTCCTGATGGAGACCTTTGCGCCCGAGGAGCAGGGGATGGCGATGGCGGTGTGGGGGCTGGGGATGATGCTGGGGCCGGTGATGGGCCCGGTCTTCGGCGGCTGGATCACCGACAACTACAGCTGGCGCTGGATCTTCCTGATAAACGTGCCCGTGGGCCTGTTCGCCTCCTTCCTCGTCACCGTCATCCTCGAGGACCCGCACTACATCAAGCGCAAGATCAGCAGGATCGACTGGTGGGGCTTCGTCCTGATGGCGCTCGGGATCGGCGCGCTCCAGATCGTGCTCGACAAAGGCGAGCGCGCCGACTGGTTTAGCTCGCCCCTAATCACGACGCTCGCCGCGGTCGGCGTGGCGGGGCTGCTGCTGTTCGTCGCGCGCGAGCTGACGGTCAAGGAGCCGGTGGTCGATCTCAGTGTCTTCACCAACCGCACCTTCGCCATCGGCACCGCGATGACGACCTTCGTGATGTTCGGGCTGTATGGCACCTTCGTGCTGATCCCGCTCTACTGCCAGCTCGCGCAGGGCTACACCCCGCTGCTCGCGGGCAAGGTGCTCTCGATCCAGAGCCTGGGGACGTTCGGCGCGATCATGGCGGCCGGGCGGCTGTTCAACCGCGTCGATCCGCGCCTGATGGTGTCGTCGGGATGCCTGATGGCGGGGATCGGCACCTGGTACATGGGCGAGTTCAACCCCCAGATCGACTTCTGGAATATCGCCTGGCCCGGGCTGATCCGGGGCATCGGCTCCGGAATGATCTTCATCCCGCTGACGACCGTCGCGCTCGGCGCGGTCAGGCGCGAGCAGATGGGCAACGCGTCGGGGCTGTTCAACATGGTGCGCTCGGTGGGCGGCAGCGTCGGCATCGCGCTGCTCATCACGATGCTCTCGCGCAACCAACAGACCCATCAGAGCCACCTCGTCGAGCACCTCAACCTGTTCAATCCGCGGCTCCAGAGCGCCTTCGCGCTCGCCGCCTCGGGCGCGATCCCCGGGCTCGGCCGCAATCACGCGCCGGTGTTCGGGATGATGTACGGCGAGGTGCAGCGACAGGCGCTGGTGCTGTCGTTCCTCGACGACTTCCGGCTGATCGCGATGATCTTCTTCGCGCTGGTGCCGATGGTGTACCTGATGCGCCGTCCGGGCGCGGCCGCGCCCGCCACCGCCGCGCACTAGCCGCGCAGGCTTGCCGCACTCGCGGCCGGCGGAAGTATCGCTCCGCTGAGATTTTTCATTCCGGCCCAGGCTCCGTTTAGAACGACAGAGAGAGCGGCGCTTCCTGTTGCCGTCATCCCGAGCGAAGTGAGCAACGCGAACGAAGTCGAAAGCTTTCGGACCGCTTCGCGCAAGCGAAGCCGGTAGCGGTTCTTCGTCGGCAAAGCGCTCCTTCGCCCTTCCAGCCCGGTGATTCAGCTCTGCTGGCTCGACAGCAGCCCCAGGCGCATCCGGCCGTACAGCTCGCCCGAGGTGTCGAAGTCGATGCTCGCGTGTTGAGCGCCGACATTGACGTTACGGAAGGCCGCCTGGAGCGGCGCCGAATCGTAGATCGCGTGCGCGCCCGAGCCGGAGAACAGGCGCGCCACCGCGCGCCGGCAAAGCTCGGCCGAGTACGCCGCCTGCCATTTGACCCGCGCGCGGTAGCCCATGTCGGTCGCGCGGTGGCCCGAGCGCGCGACCTCGCCCATCAGGTCGATCGCGTCGCGCAGCAGAAGCTCCGCGCACTGGATTTCCGCCATCGACTCGGCGAGCCGAAGCTGGGTCGGCCCGTGCTCGGCCTTGCGCGCGCCAGTGACGATCACCCGCCGCTCTTTGGTCCGCTCGATGAATTTCTCCAGCGCGAATCTGGCCGAACCCAGCACCGCCGCCGGCACCGACGACGACAGCATCGAGTCTGCCGACACCCGATAAACCGGGCTTTGGTGATTCAGCGTATGGGGCGACGAGCCGGTCATCAGCTGGCGCGTGTCGATCGCGCGATAGGCCGGGACAAAGAGATCCTTCGCCACCACGTCTTTGCTCCCGGTGCCTTCCATCCCGAGCACGTGCCAGGTGTCATCGACGACGATCTCCTCGCGCGGTACCACGACGTGTACGCCCGGCCCACCGCCCTCGGCGTCGCCGCATCCGAGGATCACCCAGTTCGAGTTGTCCACGCCCGAGCAGAACTGCCAGCGCCCGTCCACGCGGTAGCCGCCCTCGACCGCGCGCGCCTTGCCCTGCCATGCGAGCGTGCCCGAGACCAAGCCGTCGCGCCCGCCGCCGAAGATCTCCTCCTGCGCGGGCTCGGGCCACGAGGCGAGACAGAAATGATGCGCCCCCATCACCATCACGATCCATCCGCTGGACGGGCAGATCTGCGAGAGCGCGGTGATGGTTTCGGACTGCACGCGCAGGCCGAGCTCATAGCCGCCGACGCGCGCCGGCTGACAAATCCGGAACAGCCCCGCCTCGACCATTGCCTTCATGCTTTCGGGCACGACGCGGCGCGCCTCGACGCAGGCCGGGGCGTTGGCAGCAAGGATGGGCGCGATCGCTTCGATGCGCCCTGCGATCTCTTCAGCTGACGGTTTCATGGTTTCTTTTTCTACCGGCTCAGCGACCGGCTGGCCAGTGGGCGCGGCCGAGGCTCCTCCAAGCCGAAAAGTCGTTACTCTCCGTCCCCTGGCCACAGGGCCTGGGCAGGTCGCATCGCGCAGCCAATGCGCCGCGTGACTCGGCTCGGCGCTTGTGATTTGAGTATCCGCAAAGGCCCAAGTCCGCCGCCCGGCAAGGAGAACCGAGCAATGAGCGCAGAGAACACGAGCCGCCGTCTGGTCTGGCACGGGATGCTGCTGTTCCTGCTGGGCCTGTTCACCGGATTCGCCGAGCCGCATTTCGCCAACGTGCGGATGGGGCTCACCGCCCATGTCGAGGGCGTAATGAATGGGATGTTCCTGGTCGCGCTGGGCGCCGCATGGAGCCTCCTCCGGCTCTCGGCGCGGCAGAGCGCGGTGCTGTTCTGGACCGGGCTTTACGGCGCCTACGGCAACTGGGCAGCGTCCGTTCTAGCCGCCGCGTTCGGCACCGCCGCGCTCTCGCCGATCACGTCGGCCGGCCATCATGGCCTGCCCTGGCAGGAAACGCTGGTCACGGCGGCCTTGCTGAGCGTCGGCGTGACAATCATCATCTGCACGGTGATTGCGCTGCGCGGCGCCCGCCGCCTCGCGCTTCCGCTGCGCTGATCATTCCGACCGGGGAACAGCGAAGCCATTTTTCGCAGTGGCGGCGAGCGCCCCTGCGCGCCAGTCGCGGGGCAGGAGTTTCTTTAGTCAAAGCCAGCGACCATTGCGTCCTGCGCATCACGCGTCGACGGTTTCTATGGCGCGAACCTGACGGACGGGCCCGGCTGTCCGACTCCTAGCTCGTATCCGAACTGGGAAGTCTATGTTGCGCCGGGGCTTCAGCTCGCCGGGCGGCGCAGCACTGCCGGATCGACCTTGCGCGGGATGAGCTGGCCGTAAGCCAGCTCCGCACCGAGCCTCCCGTTCTCTACGATCACCTTGCCACGCAGAATCGTCGTCACTGGCCATCCCTCGACCTTCCATCCCTCCCACGGGCTGTAGTCGCTGACGTGGAAATCTTCTTTGCTGAGCGTCTTTCTGATTGAAGGATCGATGAGCACGATGTCGGCGTCGCTGCCGGCGGCGATCGCGCCTTTGCGCGGATAGAGTCCGAGGATGCGTGCGGCATTGGTCGAGGTCACCGCCGCAAACCGCTCCAGCGTCATCCCGCGGCGCACCACGCCCTCGGTGTACACGATTCCCATCCGCGCCTCGGCGCCGAGGTTGCCGCCGGTGACGTTGTCGATCCGCTTGCCGGCGAGCTTGTGCTCCAACGTGGTCGGGAACTCGTCGGTCGCGGTGGTCGAAACCGCGTCGTTGACAAGCCCGTCCCACAGCGCCTTGTTGTCGTCCGGCCCCTTGAGCGACGGATAGGTGTGGTAGCAGAAGCCGCGCGGCGTGCGGTAATCCTCGTGCGAGAAGCAGGCGTAATGATGGAGCGTCTCGCAATAAACCGGCAGATTGCGCCCGCGGGCCTCGGCCACCGCCTCGACTCCCTCGCGTGCCGAGGTGTGGACGAAATAGACTCCGGCGCCGCTCGCGCGCGCTAGCCCGATCACGCGCTCGAAAGCGAGCTCTTCGGACAACTTGGTATGGACCAAATGCATGTTCCAGCCCTCGGTGCGCCCCTCTGCGGCGAAGCGTTCGTAGTTGAACTGCACCAGGTCGTCGTCCTCGGCGTGCACCACCATGATTCCACCGGCCCGCGCGACCCGCTCCATCGCGAGCTGGATTCGGCCCATGTCGAGCCGTACGCGGACGCGCTTCGGATGCGGCGGCATCACGTCAGTGGTGAAGACCTTGAAGCTCGGAAAGCCTTGCTTGACGATGTCGTCTATCTGATCGAAAACGCTCAGCGGCAGGGCCCCCATCAGGCCGACATGAAATGAGTAATCGACGTATGATTGCCCCTTCCAGCGCGCGGCGCGCTGCTCGATTGCCTCGATCGGATTCATCCCGGGCTCGATGAAGCAGAAATCGAGATGGGTGGTGGTGCCGCCGAAAGCCATCCCCCGCGTGTCCTCTTCCGGACCGAGCGTGTTCTTACCGTAGTCCGGATTGGTGAGGTCGTAGATGTCCAGATGGGCGTGCGGCTCGATGCCGCCGGGGACGACGATCTTGCCGCCGGCGTCGATCGTGCGGCCCGCCGCGGGAGCCTGCTCGTCGGTCCCGACGAATACGATCTTCTCGCCCTTGATTCCGATCGCCCAGTTGCCGACCCCCTGCGGAGTCACGACCTTGCCGCCGCGGATCACCAGGTCCAACATGGCTTGCTACCTCGCTTGGACAATTGCCTTGGCTGCTACGTACGTCACGCCGGTGTGGCTGAACCAGATCTGCCCATTTTGGCGGCGCACCTTGAGCCCCGAGCGGTCGGTCTCCAGTGACGCCTCCATCATCTCGTAGATCTGCGCGCGGCGCTCGGGCGGCGGGCCGCCATGCGCCATCCATGACTCGAGGTCGTAGTGCGTCTCGCGCCCGCCACGATGGATGACTTCGAGCCCGGCGTCGGCAAACATCCGCTCCCACTCGGAGACCGGCAGTGCCCGCGCGTGCGACGGGTCGCACAGTCGTTCTATGCGGTTGTGATAGTCGGATTGCGCGGGGTCCTCGGAGGTCATCATGTCGACGATCACCATCCGCCCGCCCGGCCGCAGCACCCGCGCCATCTCGGCCAGCACCGCTTTCGGATGGGCGAAATGATGGAATGCGAAGCGGCAGGCGGTAGCTTGAAACTCGCCAGCGGCAAACGGCATCCGCTCGACGTCGCCCAGCATGAAGGTGACGTTGTTGATGCCGCGGGGCGCGGCCTCCGCCCGGGCGCGCGCGACCAGGCGGTCGGTCGCGTCGATTCCGATCACCGCGCGGCACTTCGCCGCGAACGCCATCGCGACGTAGCCCGGCCCGCTGGCGACGTCAAGTACGCGCGCATCCGGCGCCGCGCCCGATAGCTCGACCATGCTTTCGAGGATGCGCGGGTCGGTAACGACCTTCATCGTCGAGTACGCCTCGGCCTGGCGGCGAAATTGGCGCTGGACTTCAAGGAGGTTGTCGGGTCGATCCTCGGTCATCGCAAGGCTCCTTCGGGCGGCCGCTGCACGACGAAAACCCTGACTTCCAGCCCCTTAGCTGAGGGGAGGGAAGCAAAAATCCTTCAATCGCGCGCTCATCCGCGCTCCAGGACGAAGCTCATGCTGGTATGGATGAGGCGAATCGTGTCGCCGTCGCGCATGAGCGAAAGCCCGGCGCGGTCGCCGTCGAGCGCGTCTTCGAGCATTGCGCGCAGCTTCGTGAGGTTCTCGGGCGGCGCCCCGCCCAAGCGCATCCAGTTCTCCGCCGTGGAGCGCGCCTTGCGCGCGATCTCCATCGCCACCCGAAAGCCGTGCGCGGCGAACATCCGCTCGAACTCCGAGGCCGCAAGCGTCCGCCCGTGGGTCGGATCGCACAGCCGCTCGAACTCATTGTGTAGTGCGGCCTTGGCCGCATCCTCGGCGGCGGTCACGTCCACCACCACCATCCACGCGCGCCGCGCCACCACCCGCGCCATCTCGGCAAACACGCGCCCGGGATTGACGCAGTGATGAAAGGCGAAGCGGCAGACCGCCGCGTCGAAGGCGCCGTCGGCAAACGGCATCGCCTCGACCTCGCCCGCCACAAAGTCGGCATTAGCGACGCGGCGGCGCGCCGCCTCCGCGCGCGCGCTGCCGGCGAGCGCCGGCGAGACGTCGAGCCCGACCGCGCGGGCGCATCGCGCGGCGAAGGCTATCGTGCATCCTCCGGGGCCACAGGCGACGTCGAGCACGCGGTCGGTCCGGGCGACGCCCGAGATCGAAACCATGTAATGCAGAGAGTCGGCGTCGGCCGGCATCCGCGCGAACGAATCGGGATTGCGGCGGAATTGTCGCTCGACGCTGTTGGCAGCCTCGCCCATCGGAGTTGCCGCGCGGCGCCCCTCGGCTGCGTCGATACGCGCGGTCAGGCGCTGATGTTAGCGCCGCCGGCACTCGGCTGCCTAGCGCCGCGGCTCTTGCCCGGACGGGCGGCGCCGCCGCACAATCGGGCGCACCGGCGCCCTGCTGGCCTCCTTATCGACGCGCCGGGCGAAAGGAGCCGCGCCGATGGCACAATGGAAGACCGAACTGATCCCGCCCGCGCCGCGCATCGCCGTCGACCACATGGGCGAGGGCCCGCTGGTGATTTGCCTGCACGGAATCGGCGGCAACCGCACGAACTGGCACGACCAGCTTCCCGACTTCGCGCGCCGTTTCCGCGCCGCGTCGTGGGACGGGCGCGGTTACGGGATGAGCGACGATTACCCCGGGCCGCTCGACTTCCATGACTTCGCTCGCGATCTCGCGCGCGTCCTCGACCATTTCTGCGCGCGCAAGGCGCACCTGGTCGGGCTTTCGATGGGCGGACTCATAATCATGGACTTCCACGCGATGTATCCGGAACGGGTGGCGACGCTGACCGTCTGCGACTCGCTGCCCGGGTTCGCCGACCTCTCGCCCGCGCAGCGCGCGGAGTTCATCCGCCTGCGCAAGGAGCCGCTGGTACAGGGCAAGGAGCCCAGAGACATCGCGCCGGCAGTGGCGCGTACGCTGGTCAGCCCGTCGGCGGTCGCCGGCTCCTACGAGCGGCTGGTCGCCTCGATGAGCGCGCTGCACAAGGAATCCTACATCAAGACGATCGAGGGGATGGTGAATTCGGGGCTGCAGATCGAACTGGAGAAAATCCGCGTGCCGACGCACGTCGTGGTCGGCGAGGACGACCGGCTTACGCCGCCGGCGTTGTCGCGCGCGATGGCGGGGCGGATTGCGAACGCGAAGCTGAGCGTGATCAAGAACGCCGGCCATCTCGCCAATATCGAACAGCCGCACGCGTTCAACGAGGCGGTGCTCGCCTTCCTGCTCGAGCATCGCGCCGCCGCGGCCTGAGGCGGCGGCGGTTCAGCCGAGCGCGCGCAGGCGCAGGTCGCGCGCCTGACTGCGGTAGGGTTCGGGCAGTGCGAGTTCGCGCGCGTCGAGCCAGTTGCGCTCGAGGCGGTAGAACTCGCGCGTCTCCTCGAAGAAGATGTGGACCACGACGTCGTTGAAGTCGAGCACCGCCCAGTGGCCGTGGCCGACGCCCTCGACCGACAGCGGGCGCTCGCCCTCGCGCGCCATGCGCTCCTCGACGCCACGGGCGATGGCGCGCACCTGGACGTCGGAGCGCCCGGTCGCAACCAGGAAATAGTCGGCGATTGAACTTAGATGCTCGACCTCGAGCACCACGAGGTCGTAGGCCTTCTTCTCAAGCGCGGCCTGGGCGATCGCGATTGCCTTCTCGAGTGCGGTCACGTGGTTCGAGGCGGCTTGAGTCGCCGCAGATAAGGGGAACCGCCGGCGGTTTTAGAAACCGGAAAGCTGCGCACCGTCAGTACAGTCCGTGGCGCTCGATGTAGTCCACCACGTCGCCCGGCATCAGGTAACGCACGGACTGGCGGCGGCGGAGCTTCTCGCGGATGAGCGTGGCCGAAATCGGCAAAATCGTCGTGGCTACGAAGGACAGCGTTTGCCCGCTCGGATGCACGTAGTGATCGTCTCTCTGAACATAACCAAAGCGCTTGACCGCCGCAAGCGAGAGCCGCGACGGCTCGCCCTCCGCGGATTGGCGGCTGTGCACTACGATCGAAGTCAGTCGCACCAGCTCGTCGCAATCCTTCCAGGTGTCGAGTTCGGCAAACGCGTCGGCCCCCATCATGAGGAACAGGGTCGCCGGAGCGCGCAGGGTGGCAAGGAAGTAGCGCACCGTGTCGATCGTGTAGGAACGGCCGCCGCGCCGGATCTCGAGATCGGAGACCATGAAGTGGCGGTTGCCCTTGGTCGCCAGCCGCACCATCGCGAGCCGATGCTCGGCCGGCGCAAGTCCCTCGCCCGGCTTGTGCGGCGGCGAGGCGGCGGGCACGAAGTAAACGAGGTCGAGCCCGAGCGCCTCGCGCACCTCCTCGGCCGAGCGCAGATGGCCGAAGTGGATCGGGTTGAAGCTGCCGCCGAGTAGTCCTACGCGCATGATGCCGGGACACTCCGGGCGGCCGGCCGACCGATGCGGGCGCGGCCGGCAATCGCTCGTGGGTCGTACGTCAATTTCGTACCTGGCCGCTGCCCTCGATGAGATACTTGTAGATCGTCAGTTCGCGCAACCCCATTGGGCCGCGCGCATGGAGACGGTTGGTCGAGATCCCGGTTTCGGCACCGAAGCCGAACTCGCAGCCGTCGGTGAAGCGCGTCGAGGCGTTGACGTAAACCGTGGCCGAATCGACCTCGCGCTGGAAGCGCGCGGCGGCATCCTTGTCGGCGGTGACGATCGCGTCGGCAAGGCCGGAGCCATGGCGCGCGATGAACTCGATCGCCTCGCCAAGCGAATCGACAACCTTGATCGCAAGGATGAGGTCCAAATATTCGGTGTCCCAGTCGGCTTCGGACGCCGGTTTGGCCGCGGGCAGCACGGCGCGCGTGCGCTCGCATCCGCGCAGCTCGACGCCCGCACGCTCCATCCGCGCGGCCAGCGCGGGCAGAAAGCGCGGCGCGACGTCGCGATGCACCAGCAACGTTTCCATCGCGTTGCACACCGACGGCCGGCTGCACTTGGCGTTGAAGCAGATCTCCTCGGCCATCTTCAGATCGGCGGCGCGATCGACGTAGGTATGGCAGATGCCGTCAAAGTGCGGAAGCAGCGGCACCGCCGAACCGCTCAGCGCCTCCTTCAGCGTGTTGCCGCCGCGTGGAATGATCAGGTCGAGCGCCTCGGGATGGCGCTTCAGAATCTGGACGACCTCGCGGTCGGGATTGGCGACGAAGCTGAGCGCCTCGCGCGCAACTCCGGCGCGCTCGAGCGCCTCGCGGACAAGCCCGGCCAGGCAGGCGTTGGAACTTAGCGCCTCCTTGCCCCCGCGCAGCACGACCGCGTTGCCGGCCTTGAGCCCCAGCACGCCGGCGTCAATTGTGACGTTGGGGCGCGACTCGTAGATTATCGCGATCACACCGATGGGCACGCGGACCTGGGAGATTTCGAGCCCGTTGGGCCGGCGCCATCGCGCGATCACCTCGCCCACCGGGTCCGCCAGCGCGGCGACCTCCTCCACCCCGCGCGCCATCGCCTCGACCCGCGCGTCATTGAGCGTCAGGCGTTCGACGAACGCGCCCGCCATCCCGGCCGCCCGTGCGCGTGCGAGGTCCTCGGCGTTGGCCGCAATGATTGCACCGCGCCGCTCGCGCAGTATCGCGGCGAGCTCCGCCAGCGCGCGGTTCTTCCGTTCGGTCGGGCTCAGCGCCAGGCCGCGCGCGGCGGCGCGCGCGCGGCGCAGCAGGTCGAGAGTTTCGGCTTCCAGGCTCACGTCGATTTCCGATCTATCGCAGGTCTTCGAGCAGCACGAAATTGTCGCGGTGGATAATCTCGTCGGCCACCTTGTAGCCGAGCACGCGCGCGATCTCGTAGGTGTGCCGGCCCTTCAACCTTAGTACCTCGGCGGCGGGATAGTTGACCAGCCCACGGCCGAATTCGACGCCCTCGTGGTCGAGGAGGCTTACGCAGTCGCCGCTTGCGAACTCGCCGGCGACTTCGCGGATGCCCGACGGCAGCAGGCTGCGGCCCTTGCTGCGCAGCGCCTCGGCCGCCCCGCGATCGACCGTAAGCGAGCCCGACGGACGCAGGGCGAAGGCGATCCAATGCTTGCGGCCGCGCAGGCGGCTGCGCGCTGGGAGCACCAGCGTGCCGCACTCGCGCGCCGGGTCGAACGCGGCGGCGAGCACTTCCTGCGCGCGGCCGGCCGCGATAATCACCGCCATACCGGCGCGGGCGGCCTGGCGCGCGGCCTTCAGCTTGGTCGCCATCCCGCCGCTGCCCAGCGGCCCCGCGTTTTCGGCCACCAGCCCGCGCATCCCGGCCTCGGGGTCGGTGATCAACGGGATAAGCTGGGCGTCGGGCCGTTTGCGCGGATCGCCGGTCAGCACGCCCGCGACGTCGCTCAGAATGATGAGCAGCTGCGCCTGCGCCATCCCCGCCACCAGCGACGAGAGCACGTCGTTATCACCCATGCGGATCTCTTCGACCGCGACGGTGTCGTTCTCGTTGACGATCGGGACCACGCCGGCTTCGAGCAGGGTCTGGATGGTATGGATCGCGTTGTTGCGCCGGGTGCGCTCGGCGACGTCCTGATGGGTGAGCAGGAGTTGGGCGACGGTGCGCCCGTGCGCGGCGAGCGCGCGCGCCCATTCGGCCATCAGTTCGATCTGGCCGGTCGCCGCCGCGGCCTGGCGCGCCGCGATGCCCGCGCCGCCGAGTTTGGCGAGCCGTGCACGTCCGGCCGCGATCGCGCCCGAGGAGACCACGATTATCTCGCGCCCGCCGCGGATCGCCGCGTCGATACCGGCGGCAAGGTTCGCGATTACGTCACTGCGCAGCCCGTCGGTTTCGGAGAGCACGGCGCTGCCGACCTTGATCACGGCGCGGCGCGTGCGCGCGATCAGATCCGCCTTGTAGCTCAGCTGCGACACGCAACCGCCGCCTCTGGCGCTCCGAGCGTCCGCGCCACCGCCGCCACCAGTGGCTCCAGACCGACCCGCTTCTCGGCCGAAATGAGAAAGACCTCCAATCCCGCCGCCTTCTCCATCGCACGCGCGGCCGATTCGGCGCGCGCGCGATCGACGAGGTCGAGCTTGCTCAGCGCGATCACGGCCGGCCGCTCGCCCAACGCCGGATCGAACGAGAGCAGCTCGCCGCGCACGGTTTCGAAGTCGCGCTCGGGCTCCGCGCTCAGATCGAGCACGTACACCAGCACGCGCGTGCGCGCCAGATGGCGCAGGAAGCGGATGCCGAGGCCGTGGCCGAGATGGGCGCCTTCGATCAGCCCCGGAATGTCGGCGAGGCTGAAACCGCTGCCGTCGGCAAGCTGCACGCGGCCCAAGTTCGGAGTCAGCGTGGTGAAAGGATATGGCGCGATCTTCGGATGAGCGGCGCTGAGCGCCGCGAGCAGCGTCGATTTGCCGGCGTTGGGCAGGCCGACCAATCCGGCCTCGGCGACCAGGCGCAGTTCGATTCGCACCCATCGCTGCTCGCCGGCCGTTCCCGGAGTCGCGATTCGCGGGGCGCGGCGCGTGGGCGTGGCGAAATGCATGTTGCCGCGACCACCGGCGCCGCCATGGGCGACGATCGCGCGCGCACCCGGCATCACCAGGTCAGCCAGTTGCTCGCCCGTCGCGTCGTCGCAGACCAGCGTGCCGGGTGGCACGCGCACCACCAGATCGGCGCCGGCGCGGCCGTATTGCTGCTTGCCGCGGCCGGGCTCGCCGTCGCGCGCGACCAGGCGCGGGTTATATCTGAAGTCGAGCAGGGTCGAGAGCCCTTCATCAACGACGAAGATCACGTCGCCGCCGCGCCCGCCGTCGCCGCCCGCCGGCCCGCCGAACGGGCGGTATTTCTCGCGCAAGAAGGCGATCGCGCCGTCGCCGCCCTTACCGGCGCGCACGAATACTCTGGCTTCGTCGACGAACCGCATCGTTCAGCGGGCTTCCACCTCGGCGCCCGCGCGCAAATTATACCAGCCGCAAAATACCGCTGCCTCGCCCGGACGCAACCGGCGCGAGCCTACAGCAGCATCTCGGCGAGCGCGCGGATCGCCTCGACTTGACGCGTCCCGACGAGCATCGTCCTGACCGGCGCGGCCTTCCACGCCGCGACGCGCTCGGCAATACGCTCGCGCGGGCCGACCAGCGCGACCTCGTCGACCAGCTGGTCGGGAACCGCGGCGGCGGCCTCGTCGCGCCTGCCGGAAAGGTAGAGCTCCTGGATCTTGTTGGCCGCCTCTTCATAGCCGGCGCGCCGCGCGTAGTCGTTGTAGAAATTCTTGTCGCGCGCGCCCATCCCGCCAATATACAGAGCGAGGTTTTGCTTGACCGGCTCACGGCACTTGGCGACGTCGGGACCCATCACGCAGGTCACGAACGGCGCGACGTCGAACTTGTTCGGATCGCGCCCGCCCGCTGCCCGCGCGAAGCCGCGCTCGAGATGCGGCTTGAGCAGGTCCCAGCGCTCTGGATTCATCCACACCGACAGCACGCCGTCGGCAATTTCGGCCGCGAGCGCAAGCCCACTCGGCGTGATCGAGGCCATGTAGATTTCCATGTCGCGCCGGCCGTGCAGAATCGAGCGCAGCGGCTTGCCGAGCCCGGTCGCGCCCGGGCCACGGTAGGGGATCTGGTACTCGCGGCCCTGAAACTCGAGCGGCGCCTCGCGCGCGAGAATCTTGCGCAGGATCGCGATGTACTCGCGATAGCGGACGAGCGGCTTACCATACGGCACGCCGTGCCACCCTTCGACCACCTGCGGCCCCGACGGGCCGACGCCGAGGATGAAGCGCCCGCCCGACATCGCATCCAGCGTCATCGCGGTCATCGCCGTCATCGCCGGCGTGCGCGCGGGCATCTGCATGATCCCGGTGCCGAGGCGGATTTTCCTGGTCAGGGCACCGAGCCACGCCAGCGGCACAATCGTGTCCGAGCCCCACGCCTCGCCGGTCCATACCGAGTCGTAGCCCAGGCGCTCGGCTTCGAGCACCAGGTTGATAGAGTCGTGGGAATGCGAAAAGCCGTAAAGCAGTCCGAGTCGCATCGTCGGGTTCCTCCACCGGTCAGTTCGGGCGTCCAGGCAAAATGAAAAAGCCCCGCGGCGCGGCGGCCGCGGGGCTCCAAAATTGCGCGAACGCCGGCGCTATCTTCCGGCCGGCGTCGAGACCTCGCCCGACGGCGCCGCCTGGGCCTCGCTGATCCCGGGCGCGATCGGCTCGACGTACACGCGCCGCTTGTCGCCGCGGAACGTCTCGTATTTGACCACTCCGTCGACCAGCGCGTAAAGGGTGAAGTCGCGCCCCATCCCGACGTTGCGTCCCGGATGGACCCGGGTGCCAAGCTGGCGAACCAGGATGTTGCCGGAGCGGACGGTCTGCCCGGCAAAGATCTTGACGCCGCGATGCTGTCCCGGGCTGTCGCGGCCGTTGCGCGTCGAACCTTGCCCCTTCTTGTGCGCCACGAGTCTGTCTCCTATGGCCATGCCGGCGCCGCGGCCGGCGAAAGAAAACAATCCGCGGCGGTCTCAGGCGCCGCGCTTGATCTCCTGGATCTTGAGCACCGTGAGTTCCTGACGGTGGCCGCGTTTGCGGCGGTAGTTCTTACGCCGCTTCTTCTTGAATACGATCACCTTGGTGCCGCGCGGCTGCTGCACGATCCGCGCCCGCACCGCCGCGTCAGCCACCGTCGGCGTGCCGATCACCGGCGCGTCGCCGCCGATCGCAAGCACATCGCCGAGTTCGACCTCGGCGCCGACCTCACCCGCGATGCGCTCGACGGTTATCTGGTCGCCGACGCCGACGCGGTACTGCTTTCCGCCCGTCCTTACGATTGCGAACATGGTTCAAGTCCGAACCCCTTTAGCTACCGGAGCCCCGCGCTCAAGTCAAATACGGGTTTCTTTGGGGGGATGCTCAGTCGAGACCGAGCCGCTCGCGCCCCTCGGGTGAAATCATCTGCGGATTCCATGGCGGATCCCACACCAGGTCGACGTTAGCCTCGACGACGCCTGGCAGCGCGAGCAGCTTCTGACGCGCGTCGAGCGCGATCGACGCCCCCATCCCGCATCCCTGCGCGGTCAGCGTCATCTTGACGTCCACCCGCTTGCCCCCGTCCTCGGCGGCCCCGATCTCCATCCCGTAAACCAGCCCAAGGTCGACGATGTTGACCGGGATCTCGGGGTCGTAGCAGGTCTTGAGCTGCTCCCACACCATCGCTTCGAGGTCGCCCGAAGCGGCGGCGGGCGAGACGGCGTCTTCGGGCTTCTTACCGAGCGCATCGGCGTCACGGCCGGCGATCCGATATAGCCCGCCGTAGGCCGGCACCTGGACCGTGAAGGTGCCGCCGAGCGATTGGGTAATAAAAACTTCGAGCCCCTTTTCCAGCGTAGTCGGGCTGCCGAAGGGGACCTGGATCGCGTCGCACTCGCGCGTCAATTCAACTCGTTCCATCGTCGTTACCTTCCAATTCGATCGCCGCGGCTCGGTGGCCGACCTCGGAATCCATCATTTTATGCGCCCTTGCGCTCACGCACCAGCTACCCGCGACGGCGCACAGCGCTGCCCTACTCGACGAAGTCCTGGGTGACGTAGGTGGTGCCGTCGGCGGCGCGGGCCACGCCTACGCCGGTGGCGGTGAACTCGGACGATAGGATATTAGCGCGATGGCCCGGACTTGCCATCCACTGCATGACCGCGCGGCGCGCCAGCTCGCGCAGATTTTCGCCCGACTCCATGTAGACGTTCTCGCCCAGCCTGGCGTAGTCTACGCCGACGCTGCGCACGCGCTCCGCGGGCGTGTCTCCGGCCGGGCCGTCGTGGCCGAGGTAGCGGCGCAGCGCCATGTCGTAGCTGTGGCCGCGCGCGGCCAGGGTCAGTCGCTGCGACATACGCAGCGGCGGCTCGCCCGCGCGCCGGCGCTCGTCGTTGACCAGGCGCATGATCTCGGATTCCTGCGCGCTCACGCCGGCGGTCAGCCACGGCATCAGCTGGATCAGCGGAAGCAGGTAGAGCCAGACCAGCGTCACGCCGACGACGACTACGCCGGCGCCTGCGATCGCGAACCCCAGCGTGCGTCGATGGCGCCGGCTGCGCCGGCCAGCCGGTAGCGGAATAACCTTGGCCGGTCCGCGCGGCCGGCGCACCGTTCCACGACCGCTTGCCGAATGATGAACACTCATCGAACCGCCCCTGCGCCCCGGGCGGGCGTTTAGAATTTCTCCTTGAACGGCCGCACTTCGAGCTCCATTGTCCACGCGCTGCGATCCTGGTGGGCCAGGTGCCAGTAGGTCTCGGCGATCGCCGCCGGCTTGAGCACGTCGTCGTCCTTGAGATTGGGCATCCGCGCGCGGATGTGCGGGATGTCGATGATGCCGTCGACGTTGATCCAGGCGACGTGGATTCCCCGCGGGCCGAGGTCGCGCGCCAGCGACTGCGCCAGCCCACGCATCGCGAACTTCGCCGGCCCAAACGCGGCCGAGCGCGGCCCCGCCTTCACTCCCGCCGTCGCGCCCGTGAACAGCATCACGCCGCTGCCGCGCGCGATCATATCGGGCGCGACGGCCTTGGCGCTGGCGAAGGCGCCGAGCGCATTGACCCGCCACGCCTGCTCGAACTGCTCGGCGCCGATTTCGGCGACGTTGCCCCACGCGGCGCCGCCCGCGTTGTAGAGCAGAACGTCGACCGGCCCGAGCTCGGCGCGCACCGCGGCGAAGGCGGCGTTGACCTGCTCGACGGCGCCCATGTCGGCGCTGACCGCAATCGCGCGCGCGCCTTCGGCCGTGAGCTCGGCGCTGAGCTCCTCGATGAAGCCGCGCGAGCGCGCCATCATCGCGACCGCGTAGCCGCCGCGGGCAAACCGGCGCGCGAGCGCGCCGCCCAGCCCCGGTCCCACGCCCGTCACAACCGCGACCGGTGATTTGTTCGGCTGCGCCATCGCGCCTCCCTTTGCGCCTTCGGCCTACGGAATCAGGACCAGCTTGCCGACCGACTGGCGCGACTGCATGAAGCGAAGCGCCTCGGCGGCCTGCGCAAGCGGAAAGGTCTTGCCGACCAGCAGCTTGAGCTTGCCCTCGCGCATGAGCTGGAAGGACTTTTCGATGCCCTCGCGCATCACCTCGGGCATCGTGTATACGACCGGCAGCACGAAGCCGCTGACCTTGACCGATTTCTCGAACAGGCGGAACGGGTTGAGCGGGTCGGGCGGCCCGCCGGCGCGCCCGTAGAGGATCAGATGGCCGAACGGGGCGAGGCACTTGAGTCCCGCCTCGAACGTGGGTTTGCCTACCGCGTCGAGGATAAGGTCGGCGCCGCGCCCGCCGGTCAGGCGCATCGTCTCGGCCGCGAAGTCTGACGCGGCGTAGTTGATCACGTCGTCGGCGCCGTACTCGCGTGCGAGGCCGCTCTTGGAGTCGCTCGACACCGTGCCGATTACGCGCGCGCCGGCAGCCTTGGCGATCTGGACCGCGACGATTCCGACGCCGCCGGCGGCGGAATGCACCACCACCGTCTGTCCCGGCGCGGTCTTATGCGCGGTATGGAGCATGTGCCAGGCGGTCAGGACCTGGATCGGAAAGGCCGCGCCCTCCTCGAAGCTGACGAAGTCGGGCAGCGGAATCGCCTGCGACGGCTTGATCAGGCAATACTCCGCGTAAGTCTTGAGCGTGATCGACGTCACGCGCATTCCGGGCCGCAGCCCCGTCACGTCGGGCGCCACCGCCTCGACTACGCCTGCCGCCTCCATCCCGGGAGTGTCGGGCAGCTTGGGCTTGATCATGTATTCGCCGCGGATGAAGAACGTATCGGCGAAGTTGATGCCCGCGGCATGGACCTTGAGCAGCGCGGTGCCCGGCCGCAGTTCGGGCTTGGGCACGTCGACGTATTGCATCACGCTGGGGTCGCCGGTCTTCTCGAAAACAATTGCCTTCACGCGCTCGGCTCCTCTCGCAGGTGCAGGTTGGCGGATTCGGGATGCGGATGCTGTTCAGCTTTCTTGGAGCAAATCGGATTGCGAGTTGCAACCATAGGTTTTCGCGCCGCCGCGCGCGCCGCTCGACGGCGCGCTTGGCGGGGGGGCGCCCCGCGATGCGCACCCGGCGCCCCACATGATACGCTTGCGGGCGGCGCCAGCGCCAATGAGGCGCGTGGCGCCCTGCTACCATGCAGGACGAAAACGGCTAAGCAAACGATGCTCGACCTGGTGATGTTCGACGCCGACGGCGTGCTGTTCGATTCGACCGAATCCAATACCGCCTACTACAACGCGATTTTCGCCCGGATGGGCGAGCCGCCGATGGGCCCGGAAGAGGAGCGCGCCGGCGTGTTCATGGCCGCGATGCAGGTGTTCGAGATGCGCGCGCGCGGCGACCGGGCGCGCCTGGCGCGGATGCGCGAGATCGCGCGCACGATCGACTTCACGCCGTTCTTCAGGCTGTTGCGCCCGCCGTTTGCGCTGCGCCCGTGGATGCTCGAACTGAAGCGGCGCTATCGGCTGGGGCTGGCGACCAATCGCTCGGCCACCACCGCCGCGCTCATCGAGCACCTCGACCTCGGCGGCGTATTCGACGCGGTGGCGAGCGCCCATGACAAGGTGCGCCCCAAGCCGGCGCCCGACATCGTCCGGCTATGCATCGAGCGTGCGGGCGTCGCGCCCGCACGCTCGGTGTATGTCGGCGACAGCCCGATCGACGCCGAGGCAGCGGCCGGCGCGGGAACGCATTTTCTCGGCGTGGGCGAACGCATCGCCGCCCATCCGCGTCGCGTCGCCACGCTGGCCGAGGTCCCGGCCGCGCTGGCGGAGATGGCCGCCGCCTCGCCGCGCTAAAGCCGAATCCTGACGCGTCAGAGGCGCGAGCTTTACAGCACCATTTCGATGAGGTTGGGGCCGGGGGTCGCGAGGGCGCGCTCGAGTTCCTTGACCAGCGCGTCGGCGGTTTCAACTCGGGCCCCGGGGACGCCCATCCCGCGCGCCAGCGCCACCCAATCGAGGTTCGGGTCGTCGAGGCTGGTCAGCGCGCGCGCCTTGCGTCCGGGTTCGGTCACGCCCGCGCGCGCGAGCTCGACTTGCAGGATGCGGTAGCGGCGGTTGTTGCACAGCACGGTGGTGACGTTGAGCCGTTCGCGGGCCTGGGTCCAGAGTGCCTGCACGGTGTACATCCCGCTGCCGTCGGCCTGAAAGGCGATCACGCGGCGGTCCGGGCAGGCGATCGCGGCGCCGGTCGCGCATGGCAGCCCCTGGCCGATCGCGCCGCCGGTCAGCGCCATGTAGGTATGTGCGGGCGCGCACTGCGAAGCGGCGAAGAACGGCAGCCCGGTCGTCGCCGCCTCGTCCATCACGATCGCCCCCTCCGGCATCAGCGCGGCGAGCGCGGCGCCGGCGCTGAGCGGATTGAGCTCGCCCGTCGGGCGCGGCGGACGGCCGTTTGAGGCGCGCGCGGACACACTTTTCGGCGCCTTGATCAGGTCGGCCAGCGCCTCCAGCGCGAGCTCGGCATCCTGCTCGGGCGTCGCCAAGGTGGCCACCGTGCAGCCCTCGGGAATCAGCTTGCTCGGCATGTTCGGGTAGCCGAAGAAGGCGACCGGTATGCGTGCGCCGGCAAGCACCACCGCAGCGGATTTGCCGAAGGCGGCGAGCGCCTGCTCGGGAAAGTACGGCAGCTTTTCCACCGCCGGCATCGCGCCGCCGCGCTCTACTCTGGCAGGGAATGTTTCGCACATCAGCCGGCATCCGGAGGCCGCCGCAATTCGCCCGGCCGCCATCAGACCGCGCTCGCGCAACGCACGCCCACCGAGGAAGAGCACGGCGTTGTTGCCGTCGCGATGCAGCGCCTCGGCCGCGCCGCGTACGGCGTCTTCGGACGCGCCCGGCGCGGACGGGATCGGGCGCGGCGCCGCGGGTCCCCCGGCCTCGCTCCACTGGCAATCGGCGGGAACGATGAGCGTCGCGCCGCATCCCGGCGGGCGCATTGCCTCGGCGATCGCGTCGGCGACGTCCGCGGCCACGCTGCGCGCGTCGGCGGACCTGCGCACCCATCCGGAGACCGGGCGGGCGAGCGATTCGATATCCGAGGTCAACGGCGCGTCGGCCGCAAGATGCCATGTGGCGTGGTCGCCGATCAGGTTGACGACCGGCGTGTGCGCGCGGCGCGCGTTGTGCAGGTTGGCGATGCCGTTGGCGAATCCGGGGCCGAGATGGGTCAACGTCAGCGCCGGCCGCTCCGCCATCCGCGCGTAGCCGTCGGCGGCGCCAGTGACCACGCCCTCGAACAGCGCCAACACCGCACGCATCCCCTCAGCGGCGTCAAGCGCGGCAACCAACGGCATCTCGGTCGTGCCCGGATTGGCGAAGCATACATCGACGCCGCATCGCAGCGCGGTCAGGATCAGGCTCTCGGCTCCGTTCATCTTCTTGGCTCCGCTACGGGGGCGAGCGCGACCCAACCACCGGCCGGGGGCGCGAAGAACATACGCCGCTCACCGATGTACAGAACGCGGCCGCTAGGGTTTTCCAATTCGACTCCCTTCTTCGTCCTGAGCGAAGCGAAGAATCAATGCGGAGCGTCTCCCGCGCGCAGCACCCTGCCGGGGAGGCCGCCCTGGTACTCGCCGCGCGCAAACAGGACCTCGCCACCAACGATCGTGTATTCAATCCCCTCGCTGCGTTCGATAAGCCGCGGCTCCCCTCCCCGCAGATCGTTGACCCATTCGGGCTTGAGCGGCTTTATCCCCGCCGGGTCGAAAATCACCAGGTCGGCATCCGCCCCGGGCGAAAGCCGGCCCTTGGCCGGCAGTTGGAGGAAGTCGGCCAACTCCGAGGTCAGCCGCCGCACGCCCTCCTCCAGCGTCAGCGCGCCGCGCCGATGTACCCATTCGTGGAGCAGATAGGAGGTCAGCCCGGCGTCGCAATGCTGTGCGACGTGGGCGCCCGCGTCGCTCAACCCGATCAGCGTGTTGGGCAGCCTGAGCAACCGGCCGACAACGTCGGGATTCACGTTGATGACCGACAGCGTGATCCCGAGCTCCATCCGCTCGTCTAGCGCGAGGTCGAGCAACGCGTCAACCGCGTCCTTGCGAGTCATCGCGGCCAACTCGGCCACGCTCAGGTTGAGGAAGCGACGATTGTGCTCGCGATTGACGCGCGCGATATGCACGCGGTCCCATCGCCCGCGAAAGATCGCCTTGCCGCCGCCGTTTGCGATTTCGGCACGGAAGGCGGCGCGGAAGTCTGCCGAGCGCAGCAGCGCCATCTGCTCCTCGGCGCCGCGATTAAACACGCCCTTCCACGAATCGAGCGCGGCAAAGATGAACGGCTCGCTCATCGTGTAGTACTGCTGGATCGGGCGCGGCGTGACCTGCGGCACGATCTCGAGCCCGCTGCGGACCAGCGGCGCCAGGCGCTCGAGCACGCGCTCGTGGGCGTCGGGCGGAGTTCCCGGAAGATCGAGCAGCGCAAGCCATGTCACCGGGCGGCCGCTTTCGCGCGCGAGCATCGTGAGCAATTCGAGCCCGCCCTCGCCGGGGACATTGGTCGCGCCGCGGTTGGGCAGGATTTCAATAATCCCGCGCCCCTGCGCGCGCATCACGTGACAGAGCGCCGCCAACTCCTCGCGACTCGCCATCCGGCTCGCCAGCGGACGGCCTTGGAAGCCGATATGCTGCGGCGCGAGGCTGAGCGAAAAGCCCGCCGCGCCCGCACACATCGCCTCGGCAAACAGCCGCGCCATCTCGGCGGTCTCGTCCGCGCTCGCCGCGCGCTCGGAAGCCTCATCGCCGATCACGTAAAAGCGCAGCGCGGAAAGCGGCACGAGAAAGCCGACGTTGAGCGCGACGCCCCGGCGCTCGACCGCCGTCATGTACTCGGGAAAGCTCTCCCACTCCCAGCTGACCCCGCGCATCAGGACGTCGTGTGGCAGCGCCTCGACGTTGACCAGGTCCCACGCCATCGTGCCTCGCTGCCCCGGGCGCACCGGCGCGACGCCCACCCCGCAGTTGCCCATCAGCAGGGTCGTGACGCCGTGCCAGCACGAGCACGTCAGGAGCGGATCCCACGAGATCTGGGCGTCGTAGTGGGTATGGATGTCGATAAACCCGGGGGCGACGACGAGGCCGCCGGCGTCGATCTGGCGGCGCGCCAGGCCAGCGACTTCGCCCGCGGCGCCGGCGGCGGCGATCCTGCCGTCGCTTACCGCGAGCGCGCCGGGACGCACAGGCGCACCCGTGCCGTCACACAAGAGAGCGTTGCGGATCAGCAGGTCATAGGCCATCGCCGGGCCCTCCCTGGGGCGCCGCGGGGGCGACGCGGCGCGGGCTTAGGCAGCTTCGCGCCGCCCTGTCGAGGCTGTCAAGGCGGGCGGCTAAAGCTCGTCGGCGAGCTTGAGCGCCTCGCTCCACTCGACGATGGGAAACAAGCGGCGCTTGGTGACCAGCCCCTGCGCGAGCGCCTTGGTGAACGGATTGAAGGTCAGCGTGTGGTCCTTGATGTCGAGCACGAGGATTATTTTGGCCTCCTCGTTGGAGATCCACGGGCCCGCCTTGAGCGTGACCCCCGGCGGCAGGCCGCCCCTGATCGTTTCGGCGAAGAACTTGAGCGTGCGCTTGGTCTGCTCGGGGCTCGAAGCGTTGAGGTAGATCTCGTCGAGGTAGAGCGGCATCGTTTCCCCTCCATCGCCGGCGTCGCGCCGGCGCATCCGCTCTCCCGATTACAACAGTTGCGCGCGCCAGACCAGCGCCGGCGCAACCGCCGACCTCCTAGGTCAGCGGAAGCTGCTCAGCGGCGGCGCCCGGCCTTCTTGGCCGCGGGCCGCACCCGCCGCCGGGTCGCCGGCCGCGACCTAGCTCTCGCACCGGGCGGTGGACTCGGCCGCTCAGCGGCTCGCTTGCCCATCGCTTTGCGTTGCTCCGCCGCCAGGTGAATGAAGGCGCGCAGGACGTCGCTGCGGGTGATGATCCCGCGCAGCGCCTTGCCCTCGAGCACCGGCAGCGCGCCGATCCGCTCGCGCCGCATCAGCGCGGCCGCCTTCTCCATCGGGTCCCCCGGGCGCACGAAGAACGCCTTGGCCGACATCACCGCCTCCACCGGGATCGATTCCGGGCCTACCGGCTGCGGGCGCGCGCCGGTGGCCTCGGCGGTGGCGCTGATCGCGCTGCTGACCGCGTCGCGCAGGTCGCGGTCAGTGACGATGCCGACCAGGCGACCGTTGACGACCACCGGAAGCTGGTTGATGCGGCGTTCCTCGAGCAGGGCGCGCGCGTGGGCGACCGAGTCGCGCGGCCTGACCGTCGTCACGTCCATGGTCATCCATTGTTCGACACGCACCAGGGGTTCCTCCTTGCGCCGGCTAGCCGAGCGTGAAGCAATTTGACGGCCACACTGGTGAGGCGCGGTCAAGCGGCTGGAATATTGGCATTAGGAGCCACGGACCGCGTCGCCATCCCGACGACCTGCGTGCGTTGCCGGCGTGCGCTGTATCCGTTGGAGACAGCGGCCGGCTTTGCGGGCAGAATTTTGTGACCCCACTCAGTTCGGGCACGCGCAAATCCGCCACCCGCGCTTGGCACGTCTATAGCTACATATGAAATCAGGAAACGGCCGCGACGGCCGTCAAGGAGCAGCGCAAATGGCTTTCCCATATCGGCGGATTCTGGCTCCGATCGAGTTCGACGAAACCTCCAATGCGGCGATCGACACCGCAGCCCGCATCGCGGCCGCCAACGATGGCAGGGTCTTTCTGCTGCATGTGGTGCCGATGGTGGTGGCGCCCACCGGGATGCCCAACTACGTCGACATCTACAAAGACCAGGAGAAGATCGCGCGCGAGAAACTCGAAGCAATTCTGCGGCACCGTTCGTCAGAGGTGAAGTACGAGCTGATGACCAGAATCGGTGAGCCCGCCCATGAGATCCTCGCCGCCGAGCGCCATCTGGCAGCCGACCTGATCGTGCTGGCGACCCACGGGCGCAAGGGTGTCAAGCGCGTGCTCCTGGGCAGTGTCGCCGAGGCGGTGTTGCGCGACGCCACCTGCCCGGTGCTGATCGTGCGCCGCGGCGAGGCCGACGCTCATGTCGTCGCGCGTTGGATGACGCCGCAGCCGATCACGAGCGAGCCGAGCGAGAAGCTCGCGGCAGTGCGGACCAAGATGGTTGCGGGCGGATTCCGCAGCGTGCCGGTGCTGAGCGACGGCAAGCTGGTCGGAATCATCACCGACCGCGACCTGCGCCGCCACGAGGGTTATCTCGAACACACCGAGGTACGGCTGGCGATGAGCGAGGACGTAGCTACCGTTAGCCCCAGCACGCCGATTCATGCCGCCGCGCAGACCCTGCTCGAGCGCAAGGTCGGCGCGCTGCCGGTGATGGAAGACGGGCGGCTGGTGGGGATAATCTCCACAACCGACGTGTTGCGAGCGTTTCTCGCCGCGGTGTGAGGCGGCTCGATGTAGGTCCCGCGCAACCGGACCATCGCTCGCGCAGGGGTCGTAAGCCAAGGCCCTGGCTGTGAGTCCGGAGAGCCACTGTGAACGGCGTAAACACAGCGCAGACGGCGATGCAGGGCAACGATCGTCACACGGCGGCCGCGCTGGTCGAAATGATGCTGCGGCCGCAGAGTTATGCGCATCGGCCAAGCGCGGTCGAGCTGCGCCAGACTCATATCTCGTACGCTTTTCTGGCCGGCGAGTTCGTATACAAGATCAAAAAGCCGGTGCGCTTTTCCTTCATCGACGCCTCGACGCTCGAGCGGCGCCATCACCTGTGCCTTGAGGAGGTACGGCTCAATCGCCGCCTCGCGCCGGACGTTTACCTCGGCGTGGTGCCGATCGTACGGCGCGACGGCCGCCTGGTGCTGGCCGAGGCGGAGGACGACGGAGGCGGCGGCGTGGCCGAAGAATACGCGGTCAAGATGCGCCGGCTCGCCGACGACGGGATGCTCGACCGGATGGTCGCGGCGGGTAATGTGAGCGTGGCGCAGATCCGCGCGATCGCGGCTCGTGTCGCAGCCTTTCACGCAGCTGCTGGGGTCGACGCCGCCAAGGCGTGGAGCTACGGCTCGGCGGCGGCGGTATGGCGGCTGGTGCGCGGCAACCTGCTCGAAGTCGAAAACGATTGCGCGGAGACCGCCGACGCTGGCGAGATCGCAGAGCTCGAGCGCTTCGTCCAGCGCTTCGGCGAGCTGCGATGGGGCCTGCTCAACCGGCGCGCAGCCGAGGGCCGCGTGCGCGAGGGCCACGGCGACCTGCGCTGCGAACATGTCTCGCTCGCCGACAACGCGATCCGGATTATCGACTGCGTCGAGTTCAGCGAAGGCCTGCGCTACGTCGACGGCGCTTCCGACGTGGCTTTTCTCGCCATGGACCTCGACCGCTTGGGCGCCGGCGAGCTCGCCGACGAGTTCGTTGCCGCCTACCGCGAGGGCTCAGGCGACGACGAATTGGCGCTGATGCTGCCCTTCTACAGGCTCCATCGGGCGTTGGTGCGGGCCAAAGTCGAGAGCCTCACCGGACGCGACGCGCGGATAAGCCCCGAGCGCCGTAGCGCCGCCGTGTCGGCCGCGCGCAATTACCTCGCGCTCGCACGCGGCTACGCGCGCGAAGCCGGCCCCGCGCTGGTCGTGGTATGCGGCATGTCGGGCAGCGGCAAATCGACCGTCGCGCGCCGCCTGCAGGAGCGCACCGGCTTCGACTTGTTGCGCTCGGACCTCGTGCGTAAGCGGCTGGCCGGCGTCGCACCTACGGTCCGGCTCACGGCCGATTATGGCGCCGGCGCTTACAGCAGCGAGTTCACCGAGCGGACCTACGCCGCGATGCTTACCGAGGCGGCCGAGCGTCTCGGCGAGGGCGCCGGCGTGATCGCCGACGCGACGTTCTCGACTCCCCAATGGCGCGCCCGCGCCCGCCAGACGGCAGAACGCGCCGGCGTGCCGGTTCTGTTCGTCGAATGCGTGGCGCGCGAGCAGGAGATCCTGCGCCGGCTCGCGACGCGCGAGCGCCGCGCCGACGACGCCTCCGACGCCACCGCCGCGGTTTACCTCGCGCAGCGCGCCCGCTTCGCCCCGCTCAGCGAAATCCCCGAGCGCCTGCGCGTCGCCGCCGACACCACCCACGGCGCGGTCGCAGCGATCCCGACGATACGCAAGCGCCTTCTGGACCTGCGGCGAGCGGATGACTGAGACCGAGGGCACGCCGGGCGGGCTCAGCAGCGCCGAGGCGGCGGCGCGGCTGCTCAGGTACGGACCTAACCTGATGGTGCGCCGCGCGCGCAGCGCGCGCGTGCTGGAGGTTATCCGCACGCTGGCCGACCCGATGGCCCTGATGCTGGCGGGCGCGGCCGCACTCTACCTGCTGCTCGGCAAAAGCCACGAGGCGGCCGTGCTCGCGGCCGTTATCGTGCCCGTGCTCGCGGTGGACGTGCTGATGGAGGCGCGCTCGCGGGGCGCGCTCAAGAAGCTCGAAAGCACCGTCGCGCCGCGTACCCGCGTAATCCGCGACGGCGGCATCCGTGAGATCCCGACTGCGGACGTGGTCCCCGGCGACATCCTCGTGATACGCGAGGGTGACATCCTGCACGCCGACGGGATCGTGCGCACGGCCGCCAATCTCGCCCTCGACGAATCGCAACTCACCGGCGAAGCAGAGCCGCAGGAAAAGACGCCCTACGCCGGCGCTCCCGAAGGCGCCGGCACCGAGGCGCGCTTTTTCGCCGGTTCGACGGTGCTCGCCGGCCACGGGCTCGGCGAGGTTACCGCGACCGGCCAGCGCACGCGCTTCGGCAATATCGCGCGGCTGGTCGGCGAGGCGGTGCTCGAGCCGAGCCCGCTCCAGGTCAAGACCGGGCGGCTGGTGCGATGGCTGGTCGGGGCGGCGCTGGCGCTGGCGGCGCTAGTCTTTGTGGCGCGATGGCTGGGCGGCGCGCCGCTCGACGACGCCTTCCTCTATGCGATCAGCCTCGCGATGTCGGCGGTATGCGAAGAGGTGGTCCTCGTGCTCAGCCTGTTCCTGACCCTGGCCGCGCTCAGGCTCAGCCAGGGCGGTGTGCTGGTAAAGCGGTTGGCCAGCGTCGAGACGCTCGGCGCAACCACGGTCATCTGCATGGACAAGACCGGCACGCTGACCGCGGGCAGATTCACCCTCGACATCCACGTTCCATTCAACGACGGGACCGGCGAGCGCGCGCTGCTCGAAGCGGCGGCGCTCGCATGCGAGCCGGGGGCGCAGGATTCGCTCGACCGCGAAATTCTCGAGCATTGCCGCACCCACGGGGTCGCGCCCGAGTCGCTTCACGCGCGCTGGCGGCTCGCCTACGACTACCCCTTCGACATGATCGGCAAGCACATGGCACACGTATGGACGCCCGTGCCCGACGCCGCCGGCGAACCGGCCGGCCGGGCGGCGCGGATCGTGGCCAAGGGGGCGCTCGAAGGCATCCTCGAGCATTGCGACCTTCCCGCGCGCGACCGCCAGCGGGCGCTCGCGATGAACTCGGAGCTGGCCGAGCGCGGGATGCGCGTAATAGCCGTCGGGGGCCGTTTTGCCGCAGACGGCTTCAGCGGCGAGCGCGAGCGCGACGAGCGCGGGCTTCAGCTCTACGGATTGCTCGGCTTCCACGATCCGCTGCGTCCGGAAGTTCCGGCGGCGGTTGCGCAATGCCAGTCGGCCGGCGTCCACCTCAAGCTCATCACCGGCGACCATGCGCTGACCGCCCATGCGGTCGCCGAAGCGGCCGCCATCGCGCACGACGACGACCTGATCACCACCGGCGCCGAACTTGTCCGGCTGAGCCCCGAACGCGCCGCCGCGCTCGCCCGCCGCGCAAGCATCTTCGCCCGCGTCCAGCCGGAGCAGAAGTACCAGATCGTCGATGCGCTGGTGCGCGCGGGCGAGGTGGTCGCGATGATAGGCGACGGGATCAACGATGCGCCGGCGCTGCGCCGCGCGCATATCGGGGTCGCGATGGGCCGGCGGGGCACCGAGGTCGCGCGCGCCGCCGCCGACCTGGTGCTGCTCAACGACGACTTCGCTGCGCTGGTCGATACCATCCGCGAGGGGCGGCGCGTCTTCGCCAATATCCAGCACGCCTTGCGCTATCTGATCGCGTTCAAGGTCGCGCTGGTCGCCATCGCTATCGGCGCGCTGATCCTCGGCCTGCCAATCCTGCTTTTGCCCGTGGACCTGGTATGGCTCGAACTTATCGTTCATCCGGTTTCCGCGTTGGTCTTCGAGGGCGAGCCCGCGCCGGCGGACGTGATGCGCCGGTCGCCGCGCGATCCGCGCGCGCCGATACTCGGGCGGACACGCGTGCTACGTTCCGCGATCAGCGGCGCGCTGCTGGCGGTCGTCGCGCTGGCCGCCTATGTGACGCGGCTCGATCACGGCGAGCTTTACGCGCGCGGGGCGGCGATGGCGGTTATCGTAATCGGCAGCCTGGTCCTGGTATGGGCCGAGCGGGCGGGCGACCGTCCGTGGTGGAGCGTGGGTCTGCCCGCGCGATGGGCGTTCTGGGTTATCACGATGCTGATCGCGCTCAGCGTCCTGTTGTTCATGACGGTCGGCGCCTTCGCCGGGCTGCTGCGAATCGCGCCGATCAGCGCGCGCGACTGGGCGATAGCTCTCGCTGCGGCGTTCGTTCCCACGCTCTGGCGCAGCGTCGGAACCGCGGAGGCAACACGGCGGGTAACGGAGATTCGAAGCTTCGGCGCCCGTCCGGCTCCGGTCCATCGGCCGTGACAACGCCGATGCACCAGCGGCGCCATGGGGAGCGTTACGTGATGAAGTGGCTCGGGCAGGTGTGATGATGCGTATAGTCAAATTGGGCGCGCTCGCGTTCGCGGTGTTCCTGATCGTCGCTCAGGCGTTCCAGATCGACAAGACCAACCCGCCCGTCACTGGCGATATCCAGGCGCCGGCGCCGGTTAAGGCCGTGCTCAGACGCGCGTGCTATCCATGTCACTCCAACGAGACGGCGTGGCCGTGGTACAGCAACGTCGCGCCGCTTTCCTGGGTGGTCGCTTATGACGTGCATCAAGGCCGCCGCGAATTGAATTTTTCGCGATGGGACGCTTACCAGCCGGCGCAGCGGCTCCGGAAGCTCAAGAAGACCGCCGAGGAAGTCGCTGAGGGGGAAATGCCGCCTTGGTATTACATTTACCCGATGCATCGCGAGGCACGGCTGTCCGCGGCGGACCGCGACATGATTCGCAACTGGGTCGCCGCCGTGCTGTCGCCGGCGAAAGCGGCCGCGCATTAAAGGCTTCTTGGCGGCGGCGCGCGCCGCATTGCGCCAAAACCGCACTCGACCCGCGTGGGCGGCCCGATTGGGGCACAGCGGGCCCAGAGCGTTGTCCCTGAAGGAAACATGCGAGTCCCACGCGCGCCGATTTTCTCAATGTTTCGCCACCTCGGGCGCTGGCACGCCGGATGCTCCCCAATGGATCGAGACGAGGGTGGCGCTATGGACAAAAAGGCGTTTATTCATCGAGTCGCCGAACGCATGGGATGCGACGATCGGTGGGCGGAGTCCTTGACCTTTGCCGTGTTCCAGGAACTGCGCGACCGGCTCACGCCGTCCGAAGCAGCCGACGTCGAGGCGCAAATGCCAGCCGGGCTGAAAAGCCTGTGGGAGTCGCTTGACCGTCCCGATCGCCAGGTGCGCCGCGTGCACGGGCCGCAATTCATCGGCGAGGTCCGCCTGATCGCGTCGCTGCCCGACGAGAAAGAAGCCGAGCGCGCGGTCGTCGCAGTATTTGCGACTCTGCAAGAATTGCTCGGCAGCCCGACCGGGATGGAAGGCGAGGCGTGGGACGTGATGAGCCAGTTGCCCAAGGACCTCAAGAAGCTCTGGCTCAACGCGCGCCAACGCGCCGCCGCGCTCTAGCGCGGTGTAAGCGTCGATATCGCGCGGCCTGAGGAGCTATCGTGATGCCTGTCGGCGTCGTCCGTACGTTGGCGGAAGAGGAAGCGTGGGAACGCGCGAAGACCGCCGCACGCAAGCAATACCCGCATGCGAGCGGCGCGCAGTTCTACCGCATCGTGATGCACATCTACAAGAAAATGACCGGCTATCAGCCGCGCCATCCGCGCCCCCCGTCCCGAGCCAACGCCTGGTAGAGCGGCTGCGCTCGCGTGACCTACACGCCCATCAGCAGCTCGAAGATTTGAATCAGCGCCGGGCCGAGGATGATGATCATCATCGCCGGCAGGATCAGCAGCACCAGCGGCACCAGCATCTTGATCGAGCTGCGCTGCGCCGCCTCCTCGGCGCGCAGGCGACGCTTGGTGGTGAGTAACTCGGCGGCGGCGCGCAGCGCCGGCCCCATCCGCCCGCCGATTTCCTGGCTCTGAATCAGCACCGCGGCGACTGCCTTCACGTCGTCAACTCCGCAGCGCTCGGCAAGCCCGCGCAGGGCATTGTCAAGCGAGACACCGGCGGCCATCTCGGCTGCCGCAGTCGATAGCTCGCGGCCCAGCACCTGGCCTCTGCGCTCGGTTTCGCGCCCGACGATCCGGATCGCCTCCATCAGACCCAGCCCGGCCTCCAGAGTCACAACCAGCAGGTCGAGGATCGGCGGTAATTCGTGCAGGATGGTGCGCTGGCGGCGGCGGGCGAGCTTGGCAAGCACCCAGTCGGGCAGCAGATAGCCGAAGACCGCACCACCGATGATCGCGACGCCGCGCCATTCAGGATAAGCGACGCCGAAGAGGATCCCTACGATTACCGATGCGATCGGCGTCAGCAGCCGCGCACCGAGATAGATCGCGACCTGCTCGACGCGATCGAAGCCGGCCAGGATGAGGTGGCTCTGCGCCTTGCGCACCATCCGCCGCGTGCGTTCACCTGACTCCAGCCAGTCAACCCACCAGGCGAGAAATTTGCCGCTGATGCCTCCCAGCCGCAGCGGTGGCCGCGCGAGCCGGCTGGGCACCGCTTCGAGGCCGGCCTCGCCGGGGGCGCGCAGCCGGGCCGGGCCTGCCCTGCGCGTGGCGATGAGCGCGAAGTAAAGCGCCGCCGCGGTGGTCAGACCGAGCGCGAAGACGGTGAGAGCGACCAATGGGGCGGCGGTCGGCATCGTTAGTATTCCACCTGCGACAGCCGCCGCATCACAAAGAATGCCGCCACGTCGAGCCCGATCGCGAGCTGCAGCAGGCGGACGCCGAGCGGATGGTAGAGCAGCGGATAGGCGTACTGCGGATTGATCAGGGTGAAGACGCCGAGCACCAGGAACGGCAGCAGCGCGACGATCACCGCGCTCGCCCGCGATTGCGCGGTCAGTGCGCGCAGCTGATGCTCGACGCGTTGGCGCGCGCGCACGCTCTCGGAGACGTGCTGGAGAATCTCGGCCAGGCTGCTGCCAACCTCGCTCTGGATTGTGACCGCCGCGATCAGGAACTTCAGCTCCTCCACCGGCACCCGCCGCAGCATCCCCTCCAACGCCTCCGCCATGCTCATCCCGAGCTGCACCTGCTCGACCATCATCCGCACCTCGCTCGAGATCGGATCGGGCAGATTCTGCGTCGCCATCGCGAGCGCGCGTACCAGGGTATGGCCCGCTTCGAGCGCCGACTTGAGCAAATCGATGAGGTAGGGCAACTGCTCGGAGAACATCTTGAGCTGGCGCGCGCGCAGCCGGCGCTGGTAGAGCGCGGGCAGCGCGCCGAGGGCGAGGCCCGCACCCAGCGCGACCAGCGGATGGAACCAGTGGCCGAGGATCAGGACGCCAGCGGCGAACAGCACCAGCGTCGCGACCAGGCTGCGGCGGCTGGCGTGAAGCAAAAACTCCGAAAGCGGACGGCCGAGAATTGGCATCGGCGCGATTGCCTGCGCGAGCAGGACCGCAGGCGGCTTGCGCTCGGCGCGCCCGCCCGTGCCGCTCACCGCGCCGTGCAGCCGGCGGATTAGCCGATACTCGCGCTCGCGCGCCTGGGCCCGCCCATGGACAACGTAGAAGAGCAGCGGCGTGAGCAGCGCCGTAAACAGCAGGATCGCAACGAGCAGCTTCTCTTCCATCACGTCATCGTGCGCGCGACGAACATCTCGGGCGGCGGCGGAAATCCCGCCGTCTCCATCCGCTCGGCGTAGATCGAGCGCGTGCCGCTGGCGCGGAACGAGCCCAGTACCGTGCCCGCCGGGTCAACCCCGGCGCGCACGTACTCGAACAGGTCCTGGGTGAGTACGGTCTCGCCCTCCATCCCGGTGATCTCGGTGATCTTGATCACCTTGCGGCTGCCGTCGGAGAAACGCGCGATATGGATAATCACGTTGAGCGCCGCGGCGATGTACTGGCGCATCGCCTTCTCCGGCAGGGCGACCCCTGACAGCAGCATCATCATCTCCAGCCGCCCCAGCGAGTCGCGCGGGTTGTTGGCGTGGATCGTCGCCATCGAGCCGTCGTGCCCGGTGGACATCGCCTGCAACATGTCGAGCACCTCGGCACCGCGCACCTCGCCGACAATCACCCGGTCCGGCCGCATTCGCAGCGTGTTGCGAAACAACTCGCGCTGAGTGACCTCGCCTTTGCCCTCGACGTTGGGCGGGCGGGTTTCGAGGCGAAAGACGTGCGGCTGCTGGAGCGCGAGCTCGGCGGCGTCCTCGATTGTGATGATCCGCTGGTTTTCGGGCAGATAGGAGGACAGACAGTTGAGCAAGGTGGTTTTGCCGCTGCCGGTGCCACCGCTGACCAGGATGTTGAGCCGGGTCAGAATCGCCAGCCGCATGAACTCGGCCATGTCGCGGGTCAGCGTGCCGTTGGTTATCAGGTCGCCCATCCGGTAGGCGTGGCCGCCAAAGCGGCGGATGCACAGTCCGGGGCCGTCGATCGCCAACGGCGGAATGATCGCGTGCACGCGCGAGCCGTCTGGCAACCGCGCGTCCACCATTGGCGAAGCCTCATCGATGCGCCGGCCGATGCGCGAGACGATGCGGTTGATCACGCTCATCAGGTGGGCGTCGTCCTGAAAGCGCACGGCGGTCTTGTAGAGTTTGCCCCGGCGTTCGATCCACACCTGGTTGTAGCCGTTGACCAGGATGTCGGAGATCTCGTTGTCCTGAAGCAGCGGCTCGAGCGGGCCGAGGCCGAGCATGTCGTTGGTGGTGACCTCGACCAGGCGCGCGCGGTCGGCCTCGGTTATCAGCAGATGGTCTTCCTCGATCAGGCTGTTGATGACCGCGGTAATCTCCGAGAGCAGCGGCGCGTAGCCGGCCTCCTCCAGCTTGGTCACGTCGATATTACGCAGCAGACGCTCCTGCACGCGGCGCTTGAGGTCCTGGAACAGCTCTGGGTTGACGCCCACCCCGGCGGCCGCCGGGCGTTGTTCGCCCATAAGCGAGGGCTGGACGGCCGTCGGCGGGCGCTCGGCCTGTCCATGCAAGCGATCGATCAGGCCCATCGTTGAGAAACCTCCTCAGTGGCTCATCGCCGCAAACAGGCGCGAAAAGACGCCGCGTCGCTGGATTCCGCCGGTGGCATAGATTCCCCCCAGCAGCATCCGCGCAAGATGGTCCACCGCCACCATCGCCGGGGTCCGCACCGGCAGCTCCGCCATCCCGTTCTGCGCAGTCTCGGCAGCGGTGAGCGCACTCTCATCGCGCGGAATGCACAGCGCGATCGGCCGGCCGAGCGAGGCCTCGATCTTCTGCACCGTGATCGGATGGCTGGGGCGAAAGCGGTTGAGCACGAGGTCGAGACTGACGTGGCGCAGGTGCAGGCGCCCGAAGAGATCGAGGAAGCGCTGGGCGCAGCGGATCGACACGATCGACTGGTCGAGCACGTAGAGCACGTTGCCTGAGCGCTCCCACGCCGCCACCAGCCCCTCGGTGATGTGATGGCCGCAATCGACCACCACGAAGTCGAACAACTCGACCATCACGCCCATCGCCGCCTCCACGGTCGCCGCCGAGACCAGCTCGGCCTCCTCGATCGCCTTGGGAGCGCTGAGCAGATGCAGACCGCTTGGATGCTTGCAGATGATTGGTTCCAACCGGATCGAATCGACCGCGCTAGTGGGATCGGCGAGCTCGGCGATAGTGCGCTGGGGATCCAGATCGAGCAGCACGCTGAGCGCGCCCGCCTGCAAGCCCAGATCAACCAGCGCCACCTTCTTGCCCGTCAGCCGTAGCAGCGCCAGCCCCAACATCACGCTCAGCGTGCTGACGCCCTCGCCCCCCGCCACGCTGACCAGCGAATAAACGCCCTTGCCTGCGCCGCCGCCTGCTCCCCGATGCTCCTCGCTGACCTTGAGCAAAAGCCGCGCCAGATCGACCGGGTCAAGCGGCAGGAACAGCACCTCGTTGGCACCCGCGCGCAGCGCCTGACGGACCGACTCGGCCGAGCGCTTAGGCAGCACCGCCGCCACCAGTGCCCAACCGCCCACCGCGATCCACGAGCGCAGCTCCTCGCCCCACAGCTCCGGATCTTCGCCCAAAACGAACATCAGCACTTGCACCACTGCGCCGCCGCCGTCAGGTGGCGTGCGCCGCGCCGGCGGGACCGATAGCTCGGCAACTTCGACGTGGAGCTCGGTAAGCGCGTCGAGCGCCTTGCGCAACTCGGCTCGCTCCTCGGCACTTCCACCGGCGAGCGTTACCTTGAAACTCCCGCCCCTCGTATGGCGAACCAGATTCCTGCTCTTTGCCGTATCCATCCGCTTCCTCTGCTTATTCGGTCGCTCGACCACTACTCACTGGTCACCGTATGGGTAACCGATATCTGCGTCGGAAATGTGACCCCGAAGAAACTCTTGCCCAGGATAAGTTTCGTCTTCAGATCATAAGTCACCGTAACCGAGACCGCGCTTCCGGTCGGGCGCGGCACGCTGCTCGGCGTAACGGTGATAGGCTTGAGCCCGGAATCGTTGATGAGCGGCGAGGCTACGGTAGTTAAATAGGAATTGATTTGCGTGGCATTGTAAGTGGGATTTAGAGCTGCATAGCGCGAACAGCTAACTGCCGCCTGATTAACTGCCAGCGCCGCGCCACCTATCAGTACCATCTGGATCACGCCAAGCATCAGAAGAAGGAAAAGCGGAAGTATAAAGGCAAACTCGACCAGCGTCTGCCCATCGGGGCAGAGCGAGGCGCCGCGCCGCACCGGCGTCGCTCGCCCGCGCTCGGCTGGAGTAGCGCAGGTGGAACAACGGCCTCGTCGCGCGTCGCATTCGGTGTCCGTATTTGAGACACTGTCGCCTGCCATCAAAAACTTCATCGAGCTGCGAGCCCGAATGCCGGGATTGCATAGCGAGACCAGCATGAACCATACCATCCAATGCAGATGTCTATTCCGTTGTGCAGTTGTCTATGTCACGAGTTGATACAAGGACAGCAGCCTGGAATTGAAGTGCGCGGCTCAATACCGGCCCGAAGCAGAGATGCTTATATTTGCAGTCTACTGATGAGCCTTCTGCGGCTTCCCAAGGAACGGATCGCTATTTGCAACCGATCGCCAGTGAATAAGTACGGGAGCGCAAAATGAAACAGTGCGGGCGCGAGGGCGGTCAGGTCATGGCGATCCTAGCTTTGGCGCTGGCTGCTGTGATCGGCGTTGCGGCGATCGGGATTGACGCCTTTTACCTCTACTGGAACAAGAATCGGCTCCAGGCCGCCACAGACGCCGCCGCACTCGCAGGCGCGACGTACCTCGGCAACGTCACTCTGCCCAACAAAGATCCGGCCTGCGCATACGCCACTACGGCCGAGAACGCCGCTTGCACCTATGCACTCGCCAACCACCTCGCGCTGAGCGAAATTCAGAGCATCACGGTAAATTCGGCCAACTACACGGTTACGGTAAGCGCACGCCGCACGGTGCCGGCGCTGTTCGCCAAGCTAGTCGGCATTAAGCAGCTCACCGCCGCGGCGACCTCGGTGGCGGCGCTGCGCGCGCTCGCCACGGCGCGGCGCGTGATTCCGATTGGGCTCTCCTATCTGACGCCGTACGTGTACGGACAACCGATCGCGATGCATACGCCGAGCAAAGACGAGACGGCATGTGGACCTGGCTGCTGGCAGGGCTTGGCCCTGGCCGGTACCGGCGCCGAGGTCTTCAGACAGAATTTGGGCTTCGGATGCGACTGCTCAGTGAGCATCGGTGATATCCTGACGGGCGAGCCGGGAGCGAAGACCGGCCCCACCAGTCAGGGCATCACCGATCGCCTCTCATCGCCGGGAATCGATCCCGCCGGCACCTGGAGCCGGCACAATCCGGGCGACCCGCGCGCGGTGACCGTGCCGCTGGTGGATTGGGGAACCTGTCTGGTCGGCGGTGGCGGACGCACATGCAACCCGGTGGTCAAAGGGTTCGCCGAGGTTTGGATCATCGGCACCGACGGTTCAACCATCAACGCTGTCTTCATCCGCCAGGTGGCGCCCGGCACTCCGGGACCGGGCGGCGGCTCCGATACCGGAGCGGTTCATGCACTGCTCATCCAATAGCCGCACCGTTGCGAGGCGGCGGGTTGAGAGGCCGGGGTGCTACTTTGATGGCTCGGCGGGCGCCAACGATCGGACACTGCCGGGAGGGTTGAGGTGGCAATCAGGGCGCTCATAATCGACGATTCGCCATTTGCCCGGAAGATCATCCGGCATCACCTGGTCAAGTTCGGCTGCAAGATCGTCGGTGAGGCCGAGACCGCGGCCCAGGGGCTCAAGCTTTTCCGTGAGCTCAAACCCGACCTGGTTACGCTCGACGTGATGATGCCCGAGTTGGAGGGTATCGAGAGCCTGACCGCCTTCCGCCTGATGCGCAAGGAAGCGCCGGACAAGCAAATCGTCGTGGTCAGCGTGCTGCCGTTCGAGAAAACGCAGGAGACCTTTTTGCGCGAAGGCGCGCTCGCCTATGTGGTCAAGCCGTTCAACCAGTTCTCTTTCGAGCCGGTGCGCCAGAAGCTGATGCGGATCTTCCCCGAGGCCGCAAGCTGAGCGCAAAGGTATCGCCATCCCCGCTCGTCCCGCGGCGCCCGCTGGCGCGGCGGACGCTCAGGCGGCCCGCGCCACACTTTCGACGACCACGCTCTGGAGGAACTCCGGGCTGTTGCCCGCCCTGTACTGAGCCTCCCCTGGTTCCCCAGGCGCGGGCTCAAATATCAAGCTCCGGCCAGTGCCGCGCGCGCCGCGCTTTCAACCACCGTGCCCTTAAAGAAATCCGGGTTGTTGCCCGCCCATAGCCGCACCGGATTCCCAAACACGAAATCGTGGAAGTCCGCCTCGCAGATCAGGCCGTCCTCGACCAGCTCCCACGCCTCGGTCAGCACTTAGGTCATCTCGGGCACGTCGAAGTGCCCGATGTCGGAGCCGAAGACCGCGCCCAGCCGCGCGCTGTAGGGATTGGCGCGGGCGTTGAAAGCCCAGGCATTGATCGGATCGTCCGCCTCGCACCCGAAGTAGAAATTCGGCACGAACAGGTCGCGGATCTGCTCCGCGCGCTCGATCGCGCATGGCGCGAAGTCGTCAAGCAGGGCGTCGGGGTCGGCGGTGCGCGGCGAATAGGCTTCGCTGTCGAGCTTCCATCGCCCAAGCCCGGCCGCCAGCTCCGCGCCGCCATAGCGGGCGAACAACTCGGCGAGCAGCTCGCGGTTGAGATTGGCCGGGTCGATATCCTCCAGCGCCCTGGGATTGCGCTTCTTCCAATGGCCGATCAGATCGCTGTACAGGCCGCACGCCCATCCGACGCCGCCCTCGAGGAAAGCAAAGCGCAGGCGCGGGAAACGCCGCGTCACCCCGCCGAGGAACAGCGCCTTACAGATCGCTTCGGCGGCGGCGCCGAAATGCCCGATATGGTTGTACACCGCGTTGGAGGGCGAGGTGCGCGTGCCGATGCCCTTGGAGACGGTGTGGAAACTTGGTGCGATGCCCAGCTCCTGGCATTTGGCCCACACCGGGTCGTAGTCGTGCTCGCTGTCGAGGGCCAGGGTGTCGAGCCATTGCGCGTACGGATTGGGTCCGGCGGCGCGAATCGGGCGGCGAATCAGGCTCGCCATCATCGCGACTTTCAGCCCCAACTCCCTGACCGCGTACTCCAGCTCCTCGATCGCCTCGTCCGGCGTATGCATCGGGATTACCGCCGCCGGCGTGAGCCGGTCGCTGAACTGGCGGAACTGCTCGGCCGAGAAGCGGTTGAAGGCGCGGCTGGTTATCCGGCGCAGCTCGTCGTCGGCGATGAACGGCGTGCGCAAGCCGGCCGTCGGATAGAGGACCGCGAAGTCGATCCCCATCTCGTCGAGCCGTTCGTACAGCAGCCGCGGCAGCATCGCGGTCGCCCGGTCCAGCGTGTTGCGCGTCGGCACACCCCACCATACCGGCTGGTCGAGCCGGCGCTCGCGCCGCTCCTTGAGCGGGACGGTGAGATGCCACGCTTCGAACGGGCGCGCGCGGAAGCCCTCGACCGCGCGCGTCCCGCCGACTTCCCTGAGGTAATCGAAAAGCTGCGGGCCGAACTCGACCCAGTGGCCGTCGGAGTCGATTACCGGGTGACTCAGGCGCGCGCGCAGCGCCGCCGACGCCGAGCCGCGCGAGCGTGAACTGTCAGCCGCCATGATCGTGGTCCTCTCCTGAAAGAGCCGGCCTGCCAACCTCGCCGCCCTTCCTCTCGGATTACAGCACGGGGTATAGAATGACCGGCCCCGAAGTTCCAGACCCGGCCGGCAAACGGAACGACCTCATGAAGATCGACCGCGCGGTCAACATCGAAGACCTGCATCGGATGGCGAAGCGGCGGCTGCCGAAGATCGCTTTCGACTTTATCGAGGGCGGCGTCGAGGACGAACGCTGCCTCGCGCGCAACGAGGCCGGCTTCGCGCGCTACCGGCTGCTGCCGCACTACCTGGTGGACGTCTCCCGGCGCGACCAGTCGGCGACGCTCTTCGACCGCGCCTACGCCAGCCCCTTCGGGATCGCGCCGACCGGGATGGCGGCGCTGTTTCGGCCGGGAGCCGACCTGATGCTGGCCGAGGCGGCGGCCAACGCCAACATCCCCTTCATCATGTCGGGCGCGAGCACGGCGTCGATCGAGGCCGCCGCGCGCGTCGCGCCGACCCACGCCTGGTACCAGCTTTACGCCGCGCACGAGCGTCGGATCACCGAAGACCTCATCCGCCGCGCGCGCGACGCCGGCCTGAGCACGCTCGTGCTCACCGTGGACGTGCCGATCTCCTCCAAGCGAGAGCGCAACATCCGCAACGGCTTCGGCCAAGCGGTGCGGCTCAAACTCTCGACCCTGGGGACGATCGCCGAAGCGCTGACCCATCCGGCCTGGATCGTCGGCTACCTGCGCCACGGGATGCCGCGGTTCGAGAACTGGGCGGCCTACGCGCGGCCCGGCATTAACGCCGAGCAGCTCGCCGCTTTTGTCGCCTCGCAGATGTCCGGGCCGCTGACCTGGGCCGACCTGGAAGCCTTCCGCAAGCTCTGGCCGCGCCATCTGGTGGTCAAAGGCATCCTGCATCCCGACGACGCGCGGCGCGCCGCCGAATGCGGCGTTGACGGGATCATCGTTTCCAACCACGGCGGCCGCCAACTCGACCAGGCGCCGGCGCCGATCGAGGCATTGCCCGCGCTGCACGCGGCGGTCGGCAACAAGGTCGCGCTGATGCTCGATAGCGGCGTGCGGCGCGGCGCCGATATCGTGATCTCGCTCTGCCTGGGCGCGCGCTTCGTCTTTGTCGGGCGGGCGACGCTCTACGGCGCGGCGGTGGCGGGGCCGCGCGGCGTGCGCAAAGCGATCGACATCCTGCGCGACGAAATCGACCGCATTCTGGCGCAGATCGGATGTCCGACGCTGGGCGCGCTCGGCCCGGACTTTCTGCTGCGCGACGGCGGCGTCTGATTGCGCCGGGGTGCTTTGAACGCGCTCAGGATAATCACAGCGTGGGCGGCGCTGCTGGCCGCATTCGGGCTCGCCTCCGGCGTCGCGCGCGCGGCGTCGCCGGGCGGCGCCGCCGGCGGGAACTACACGACCTACTGTGCGCGATGCCACGGGGCGCAGGGCCAGGGCGACGGCCCTTCGGTTCCGACTCTCGCCACCAAGCCGCAGAAGTTCACCGACTGCGCGCAGATGGCGAAGCTGACGGACGCCACGATGTTCAACGCGATCAAATACGGCGGGCCGTCGGTAGGGCTGCCGATGGACATGCCGAGTTGGAACAACGACCTCGACGACGCGGAAATCCACGCCCTGGTCAAGTTCGTGCGCGGGTTTTGCCACAAGTGACGCCCTGCTTGAGGCGCATAGCGCCATCAGCTAGCGTCTGCCAAACGCGCCGCACGCTCGGCGGCCCAACGTTCGTCCCAGAGGGAGGAGAAAGCCCGATGCGCCTTAGCCGTTGTCTCACCGCCTGTGCGGCCGCCGCCGCGCTGTGCCTGACTGCCACCGCGATTCCGGCCGCCGAGCAAAGTGCGGCCCAGTCGCAGAAGCAGATCGACATCGCCGCCGCCCGCGCCCAGCGCAAGGCGATCGTCGCCGCCAATATGCAGCTCAGCGACCAGGAGGCGCAGGGCTTCTGGCCGCTGTACGAGGCCTACGAAGCCAAGATGGACAAGCTCGACGATCGCCACGCGGCCGAGATCAAGGCTTACGCCAAAGCCTACGAAACGCTGACCGACGCCGATGCCAAGAAAAAGCTCGACGAGGTGATGGCGATCAAGCAGGCGCGGCTCAGCGTGCAGAAGCAGTACATCCCAAAATTCACCGCCGTGCTCTCGCCGATCAAGGTCACCCGCTTCTACCAGATCGACAACAAGCTGCGCGCGATGGTCCAGTGTGACATCGCGCAGATCGTGCCGCTCGCCCGCCCGGGCAAAAGCACGGTCTCGCAATAGCGGCCGTCGCGCCAGCGACCTCGGCCATTTTGGATCGGTGGGGCCGCTTCGGCCCCACTTTTTTTTGGCCGCAGGCGCAGCGATTACTCGCTGTCGCCGCGCTTGGGCCCGGACGCCCGCCGGTGCTATAGGGCTAATACAGACGTTCGAAGTCCTTACCGCAACGGAGGGAACCGAGGATGGCCGATTTCGATCTCCATATCAAAGGCGGCACCGTAGTTGACGGCACCCGTGTGCCGCGCTTCCAGGCCGACGTCTGGATCCGCGATGGCAAGATCGCACAGATCGGCGGGCGCGCGCCCGGCTTTGCGCGGCGCACGATCGACGCCGGCGGCGCGATCGTCGCCCCGGGCTTCGTCGACCTGCACACCCATTACGACGCGCAGATCCGATGGGATCCGTACTGCACGATCTCCGGATGGCACGGCGTGACGTCGGTCGTGCTGGGCAATTGCGGCTTCGGCTTCGCCCCGGTCAAGCCGGATTTCCGCGAGCGCTCGATGCTGACGATGACGCGCACCGAGGCGATCCCGTACGAAGCGATGAAGGCCGGGATGAAGTGGGACTGGGAGACTATCCCCGAGTACCTCGATTCGCTCGAGCGCGCGCCCAAGGGCGTCAACTGCATCCAGTACATGCCAACCGCCTCGCTGATGACCTACGTGATGGGGCTGGAGGCGGCCAAGACGCGCCCCGCCACCGACGCCGAGCGCGCCGCGATGCGCCGCCTGCTCGCGGAGGGGATGGACGCCGGGCTGTGCGGATTCTCGATCCAGCGTCTCGGCCCCGACTCGACGCAGGCCGACTTCGACGGCTCGCCGATGGTGACCGACACGATGTGCGACGAGGACATCCTCAACCTCGCAGAGGTCCTGCGCGAGCGCGACGAAGGCTTCATCCAGATCACCCAGGCCACCGGCCACATCAAAGACGACCTCGCCTTCCTCGAGCGGCTGGCGGCGGCCGCGCGCCGGCCCATCCTGCACAACGCGATCCTGCCCACACGCAAGGATCCCGAGGTCCATCGGCGCAGCCTGCGATGGCTGGAGCGATGCCGCGCCAAGGGGCTGCCGATCTTCGGCCAGACCGCGACCGTGCGCACCGGCTTCGCGTTCACGCTGGAGCACTGGAACCTCTACGACGCGAGCCCCGCGTGGCGCGCGATCACAACCGGCAGCAAGGAAGAGCGCATGGCCAAGATGCGCGACCCGGTGCTGCGTGAGGCAGTCAAGCGCGAGACTGACAACGCCGACCGCAAGCTGCGCGCGATCCAGGCCGGCGTCGGCGGCGCCGTGCATACGCTGATCGTGCAGTGGGTCAACGACCAGCCCGAGCTCGAAAAGTATGTCGGCAAATCGGTCGGCCAGATCGCGCAGGAGGAGAGCAAGCATCCAATCGACGTGATGCTCGACCTCTCGCTCGCCGGCGACCTCAAGGTCGAGTTCCTCGGCCCCAACAAGGGCTTCAACGCCGACTTCATGGCCGAGATGATGAACGCCTCGCCCTACACTTTCCCGGGCGTCTCCGACGGCGGCGCGCATACCAAGTTCTTCTGCGGTGGCGCCTTCACCACCGACTTCCTCGCCTGGCTGGTGCGCGACGAGCACAAGATAACGCTGGAGGAGGCGCACTACCGGCTCTCCGCGCTGCCCGCGCATGCGGCGGGCTTCCGCGACCGCGGGATGCTGCGCGAGGGGATGGCGGCCGACGTCGTGGTTTATGATCTCAACCAGCTCGCGATCGAACCTGACTGGATCGGCGAGATAGCGCGCGATTTCCCGGGCGGCGAATGGCGCCGGGTCCAGCGCGCGCGCGGCTACCGGTCGATCATCGTCAACGGCGAGGTGACCTTCGACGAAGGTCGCGCGACCGGAGCGACGCCAGGCAAGCTGTTGCGTGGAGGGCGCGCCTGAACGCGCACATACGGCTCACGTTTGTACGGGGCGGCGCGCATCGCGCGCCGCCCCGCGCCTTTGCACAACCGCACCAGGCCGCAGAGCCCGCTGACCACGCCGGCGCTCAGCGGCTAAAGAACTCGCGCATGTCCCAGGCAGTGGCGGCCCCCTGCGGATAGCTCATCACCCCGAGCCCTTCGAGCATCAGGCGCAGCGTGTTCTGATGCTGGTAGAAAGTCGTCGAAATATAGCCCTGCTTGATCTTCGGCCCCACGATCACCCACACCACGTGGCCACCGCCGCTGGCCGTGTCCGAACTGACGCTCTCGTCGAACATGATGATCAGCACCGCGCCGTTGCCGGGCTGGAACATTTTCATATTGAGCAGCGGGCTGATGTTGGTATTGAGCCACGCGTCGGCCGTGCTCAGCGAGCAGTCGTGGCCGTCGTTGCAGAGGTTGGGAATGATGAATGAATATCGCGCAAGCGTATGGTTTGTCCGGTCCCTTGCAAACCGAGTGAACGGAACGATTCTTCGTTGATTGGCGATGTTTCTTTTCACATTGCGGAAGTATACAAACGGATTGTGCTTCGCAACGTATCCGCCCGCAGCCGCGCAGCCCAGGAACCCCGCGTAGGGCAGATTCTCCGCGTACACCTTCCAGCTGATTCCCGCCGCGTTGAGGTGGCGCACGATGTTGTCCTGGGTAACCGTCGCTGGACAAACGTCGGCGGTGATGCCGTCGTTGCTTCCGGTGGTAAGCCATAGATAGTTGGGCAGCGAAGGATGGGCATTGGCGTAGTAGTGGGTCGCCAGGCCGTAGTTGTTGATTAGCATGTTCAGAAACGGCATCGAGCTGTTCCCGACTACTTCGCTGTAGCTGTGATTCTCTTCGACCACGATGAAGACGTGACCGAAGGCCGGCGTGACGGCGAGCGCCCGGGCCCCGCACGGCAACATCGCCAGGCCGACCACGAGCGCAAATGCGGCGCGCGCGCTCCTTCCGGACATGCGATTACCTACGGTAAAAACTCCTCGCGGCCACACCGGTTCATGTTAGAACGCGAACCTGCATCTGTGCTGCGGCGCCCAAGTTCCGGGTAACCGTCAAGGGAGATTGCGCGGCTACCAGTAACCTCGACCTCCGAGGCGCCGCGCTCGCAACCAGATGGAAGCGGTGCCCCGAGCGGGCAAACCGCGCGGACGGCGCCGATGAACCTCTGCGGGAAATAATCCGTCCGCGCAGCGCCAGCGGCTCAATCGGCCGCCGCGCCCAGTTCGTCGAGCAGCGCCGCCGCTTCCCGGAAATCTGCGCTCTGGTGTCCCTCGCTGACGCCGTCGATGGCCGGGGCGACAATCGCGCGCGCCTCTTCGCGCCGTCCCCTGCGCTGGAGGAAGCGAGCGAGGCTGGTCGCGCCGCGCAGCTCCAACGAGCGCGCCCGCTGCGCGCGGGCGACCTCGAGCGCGTGGCGCAAGCTGCGCTCGGCCTCCTCGGCGCTGCCGCCGTGCAGCGTTATCAACTCGCCGCGCAAGCGCCAGATCTCCGCTTCGTGCAGGCGGTGGTCGCTGGTCTCGATCCGTTTGAGCGCCTCGGCGATCGTCGCGAGCCCCCGCTCGGGCTCGCGTGCGCCGAGATATGCCTCGGCCAGCAAGCTCAGCGCCTGGCAGTGGATCAACTCGCCGCCGGTTTCGACCAGCGTCGCCATCGCCTCCCGCATCCGGACGATTCCCGCGGAGTGATTTCCCTCGCCGACCAGCGTGCGGCCGACGATCATCGAAGCCACCGCCGACCAGTAGGGAAATCCGTTCTCGCGCGCGATTTCCATCAGCGACTCCGCGCGCGGCCGGACGGTCGAATAGTCGCGCCGCCAGTGCGCCAGCGCGATCGCGTGCATGAGGGCAAACGCGATGCTGAACGGACGCCCCAGCCGGTGGGCCAGCTCCAGCGCTTCCTCGCTTCGCACCTGCGCCTGGTCGGCGTAGCCGAGCATCCAGAGCACCCACGCCATCTGGCCGCGCGACGGCACCACCAGCGCCATCGGCATCGGCAGGTAGCGCGCGATGTCGCGATCGTAAAACGCAATTGCCCGATCGAGATGCTCGCGGGCGGCGCCGAGCTCGCCGCGCCACAGACATGCCGCGCCGAGAGTGGAATGCGCCGCGGCCTGCCGCACCTCATCGTTCATAAGACGCGACAGACTGAGTATTTTGCCCGCGAGCTCCGCGGCGTCGCGCAGCCGGTTGCGCGCGAGATTGAAGTTGCACAGGCCGAACATGATGTTGAACATCTCGGGGCCTTCGCCGATGCGCTGGCACAACTCCATCCCGCGGTTGAGACACGCGGCCAGCTCGGCGCTGGCAAAGCCCTGGGTGGTGGCCAGCAGCGGTCCGCGGGTCCCATGGAGCGCGACCTCGTCGAGGTCGCGCTCGCGCGAGGCTGGCAGCGTCTCCAGCAGCCTCAGCGCCTCGTTGGCGTAGCGCAGCCCGTCCTCATAGGCCGAGCGGGCGCGCGCCTGTTCGGCGGCGAGCTTGAGATAGCCGACCGCCTTGGCCGCGTTGCCGCTGGCGCTGTAATGATGGGCGAGTTCGCCGAGATGGTCGTCGAGCCGCTCGGCGAACAACTCCTCGATCGCCGCCGCGGTCCGTTCGTGGATTTCGCGCCGGCGCTCGATCAGCACGGAATTGTACGCGACTTCCTGCGTGAGGGCGTGCTTGAAAGTATATTCGCTCTCCGGAAATGCGGGCTTTTCGTAGATGAATTCGCCGAGCTGGAGCCGCCCCAGGCGCGCCGACAAATCGTCGTCGGCATGGCTGGTCACGCGGCGCAGCAGCCCGAACGGAAATTCCTTGCCGATCACGGAGAGCATCTGGAGCAGGTCCTTGTCGGCCGCGGAGAGCTGGTCGATGCGCGCGGCGAGGATGCCCTGCACGGTGGGCGGGATGCGGATCGAGCCCAACGGCCGGACCAGCCGCACCGCGCCCTCGCGCACCAGCACGCCCTGGTCGAACAGCGCCTGGACCATCTCCTCGATGAAGAACGGATTGCCGTCGGTGCGCTCGATGATCAGATCCTTGAGCGAGTGCATCTCGGCCGCGTCGCCGACCAGTTCGGTAAGCATCTCGGCGGCGATCTCGCGCCCGAGCGGGTCGAGCCGCAACTGCGTGTAGTAGGTTTTGCTGCCCCAGTGATGCTCATATTCGGGGCGGTAGTTGACCATCATCAGGATGCGTGCGGTGCCGATGCTGTCGGCGAGTAGGTCGAGCAGGCCCTGGGTCTCGGCATCGACCCAGTGCAGGTCTTCGAAGATCACGAGCAGGCTTTGGTTGAGGCTCTCGCGCAGGACCAGGCTCTTGATCGCCTCGCGCGTACGGCGGCGGCGGATCGCCGGGTCCATCTCACCCAGCGCGCTGGCCGGGTCCTCCACCCGCAGCAGCGCGAAAAAGTATGGCAGGGTGTCTTCGAGCTTGCGGTCGAGCGCGAGCACCTTGCCCGTGATCTTTTCGCGCCGCGCGCGTTCGTCATCGTCGTCGGCGATTCGGAAGTAGTCCCTGAGCAGCTCGACCACCGGCAGGTAGGCCGAGGCACGCCCGTGCGAGACCGAAAACGCCTCCATTACCAGGCACTCGCCCTGCGCCATCGACTTGAACTCGTGGAACAGGCGCGACTTGCCCACTCCCGCCTCGGCCACGGCGGCGACGATCTGGCCGCGGCCGGCGCGGGCGAGGCCGAAGGCGCGCTGGAGCTGGGCGATCTCGTGATGGCGTCCGACGAATTTCGAAAGCCCGCGCTGCGCCGAGATTTGCAGCCGCGTGCGCAAGGGCCCCAATCCGAGGACCTCGTAAACGTTGACCGGCTCGCTCACGCCCTTGACCCGCGTGGGGCCGAGCGGCCTGAGCTCGAAGTAGCCGGCCGCAAGCTTGCGCGTCGCCTCGGTCACGGCGATCGAGCCGGTCGGCGCCAGCGTCTGCATCCGCGCGGCGAGGCTGGTCGAATGGCCGATCGGCGTGTACTCGGTGTGCTGGTCGCCGGTGCGGATCGAGCGCACCACCACCTCGCCGGTGTTAAGCCCGATACGGATTTCGATCGGCGGGTTGCCGGCCTCGCGCAGGCGCGCTGAGTAGCGGCCCATCTCGCTCTGCATCCTGAGCGCCGCATAGAGCCCGCGATGGGCGTGGTCCTCGCGCGCGATGGGCGCGCCGAAGAGCGCGAAGATGCCGTCGCCGGTCGATTGCACGATGTAGCCATCGTAGTGATGGACGGAGTTCATCATCAGGCGCAGGGCGGGATCGACCAGCGCGCGCGCCTCCTCGGGATCGAGCTCCTCCATCAGATCCATCGAGCCCTTGATGTCGGCGAAGAGCGCGGTGACGGTCTTGCGCTCGCCGTCGGGCGCTTCGGCCGGTGGTCGCTCGGGTGCGATCCGCACCTCCTGCCCGGGCGGAGAAGCGGCGGCCGTCGATGGCGGCGCGGCCGGAGACGGCGCGGCTGCGGCGCGCAGCGGACTGCCGCACTGGCCGCAGAACTTGAACGAGGCGGGGTTATCGAATCCGCACTTCGCGCATCGATTGCCCAGCGGCGCGGCACAGTTGCCGCAAAATTTCATGCCCTGGGGGTTTTCGCTTCCGCAGCTCGCGCAGGTCGGCACGCGAACCACTGTAGCCGGATTCGCCAAGCCGACCAATCCGCCTGCGGCCGCGGGCGGGCCTATCCCGCGCGCAAGCTGCCGGCCAAGGAATAACCGGCACGCTCGGGCTGCGGCGGATTGAGTAACCGGCCCCTGACCTCTTCCCTGAAGGGAAGCGGAGCAGGGGCTTTTGATCGGCGAAGTGCCAGGCGTCGCCGATCAGGTCTTGGCACCGAGGCGGATCGCCGTGGTGCAGTGGTAGGCAAAGTTCTTCGCGCCGAAGCACCAGATGATGTCGTTGTCGAGCTGCGGCCGGTAGATCGGCACCTGCCCCTTATTGTTGTCGCAGAAGCATCGGTTGCAGACGTCTTTGCCGCAGCAGTCGCGGTAGGCGATGATGTACTCCTTGCCGTCGGTCGGATGCTGGCAGGTGCCGACCCACGAGGTCGGCGAGGCCACCGTCCCCGGCGGGCACGAGGTAAGGCCGCCGCCGCAACAGCTGCACAGGTAGCCGTCAAAGCCGCAATAGCGCCAGTAATCGCAGCTGGTCAGGTCGCCCGGCTCGCCTTCGCCGCCCTCGCCGGCCGCCATCGCGGCGTGCGCCTGCTCGACCACCCGGTTGATCGGCAGCAGCGGAATCATCATTCCGCCGACCAGCGCCTTGCCTAGGTAGCCGAGAAAGCCGCGCCGCGAGGTGCGCTGCGCCACCGCCCGACTCAGACGTTCCACCAGTGCGTCCATCGCCGTCCCCCTATGATGCGAAACCGCGCGCGGCCTGCCGCGTCCGCCGCGCTCCCGCCCTGCCAATTAGCACCGCGCCCAGCGCATTGCCAGCACACCGCGCGCGCTCCTCGAATGGTCCCGCTACAGCCCGAACAGCGTGTACGGGTTCTGCGCAACTTCCCTGACCGTGCCCAGGTAGCGGCCTTTGAGCGCCGAGAAGACCTGCACCGCCGCTTCCTTGGTCGCCATCGCGAACAGCAGCGGGTTGTCGTCCTGGCTGACCCGGATCGCGTTGGAGGCGATCGGCAGCGGGATCCGCTCGACGCGCTTGTGGGTGTTGACGTCGTACGCCCAGACCTCGGGCCCGGCCTTCTGATGGGTCCACTCACCGCCCTGATGCATCAGGACGAAGAGCTGATGGCCGCGGGCCCATCCGCCGACCGGCTGCCATCCGCCCGGCCGCCATCCTTCGCGCTTGTCCGCCGCGCTCAGCATCGACCAGCTCTCACCCGCGCGCGCGGGGCTCGCCGACAGATCCATCGGATAGACGGTCGCGTGATAGCTGACAAAGTAGGCGGTGCTGCCGATGATCGCGGGGAGCTGGAACACGGGATCCTTCTCGACATCGAAAAACGGCTTGGCGGTGCGCTTCTGGCTGGTCACCTTGGCGTTGTCGTCGAATTGGGTGGTGAGCATCGCGCCGTCGGCGCATACGGAGGCGAACTGGCGCGCTCCGAGCACCAGGATCTCCGAGCAACCTGGAATCTGGACCTCGCCGGCGACCTTGTGGTTTTCGAGATCGACCGCGGTGACCGAGGTCGCTGGAGTGAGATTGAGCATCAGCAGGAAGCGCCCGTCGGTCGTCACCTCCATCGAGGTCGCGTCGGGGATCGCGAGCTGGCGCTTGGTCGGGATCGCAATCTCGCCGACCGGCGCGAGCTTGCGCGTATCGTAAATAGTCACCACGTCGGTGCGCTCGCCGCGGACCAGGCGCGAGTAAAAGGTCTCAGCGACGTATAGATGCTTATGATCCGGCGCGGCCGCGAACATCGCCGCGAGTCCGCCCGTGATATTGCCCACCACCTGCTGGGTGTCGCCATCGATAAGCACGATCGGTGTAACCATGATCGAGCCCGCGAAGGGGCTGAGCGCGGCGACCCAGTGCGGCGAAATCGGCGCGAGCTCGCGCACCGTGGTTTGCTCCTGCGGCGGCATCTGCGCCATCGCACCGCTCGCCCGCGCTACGAGCGCGGTGCACAGCGCAACCATGATCCCCACCCGCTTGGCCATGTCGGTTCTCCTGCGCGGCCTGTTCGGCATCCGGCGGACAATGCCAAGCCTAATAGTCGGAAATGGGCCTCCTTTCCAGTCCCGCGCGGCTGTCGCGACAGGCGCCGCGGGGGGCCGCAACCCGCATCGGCATCCCCAATGCCCGCATCCGTTAGAAAACGCGCGACAGCATCGCTCCGCAGGCGTCGGCGCACAGCCGGCTCACAGACGCCCGCCGATCCAAATTACGTAGCCGAGGACGGCGATGCTCTCGGGGGTCACGATCGCGGGCTCGTAGGCGGGGTTGTCGCTGCGTACGACCAGCTTGCCGTCGGGGCGGCGCTGCACGCGCTTGACCGCGATGTCGGCGCCGGAACGCAGCGCGTAAATGCCGTCGTGGCGGAAGCGCGGCTCGCGGAGATCAATCAGCACGACGTCACCCTCGTCGATCGTAGGCGACATCGAGTCGCCGACCGCTTCGATCAGCATCAATTCCTTGGGGTCGGCGTTGAAGCGCCGCCGCAGCCAGTCGGCCTTCAGCGCCACGTAATCGACGATTTGCGGGCTTTGCAGCGCAGTGCGCCCGGCTTGCAGGCGCACCGATTGCCGCGGAAAAAAGACGTACTCGCCCCTGTCCCCGACCGGCGCCTGCGCGCGCGCGGCGTCATGGCCGGTGGCCAGCCACTCCACCGAAACCCGCGCCGCCTTGGCCAGGCTGACCAGGCTGGTCATGCTCGGTTGCCCACGCCCGGCGACCCACTTGTAGATGGCGTTGTCGGAAACGCCGACGGCGCGAGCGAGGTCGGCCACCGATCCGAACTGCTGCATGATGAGGCGCAGACGCAGGCGGAAGTCGTCATTCACAACTGTAGTTGGTCCACTTGACATACTATCCTACTGTAGGAAAATAACATCCGTGAATCGTGCCGGCCTCAGAAGCAAATTTCCCGCCATCAGCCACGCCGATCCACGGCCACTTTAGCCTGGCCGTTCGCCCGTTAGCCCACCGCCTGAGTGCTGCTTCGTCCACTCATCGATCCGCAATCGCGACACCACCATCGATGCTCCCCCTACTTAGCAAGCTTCCTCACCAACTGCGCAACCGATGTGCCGTGCCTGGCCGCTTGCGCCACGGGCCTCGCCGTTGAAGCGCGCGCACGTCCGGACGCCTGCGACTGCCGGCCGCGCGCTCGCACATCCGCCGCACTCCGGGAGACTCTAGCGATGGAATACGCTCCAGGCTGTCTGTCGATTACCGAAGTGCAACGAGCCGTTGCACGGGCCTTCGGGCTGACCGTGCATCAGATGCTCTCGCGCGCGCGGCCGCGCCGGATCGCCCAGGCGCGTCAGGCCGCGATGTACCTGTGCCGTCATCTGGCTGACGCCGGATGGCTGGGCCGTCGGCGGCTGGCCGGTTCCTACCCGCGCATCGCACGCGCCTTCGCACGCGATCACAGCAGCGTCATTCACGCCTGCAACGCGGTCGCGCGCCGCCGCCTGTACGACCTCGAGCTCGCGTGCCGGCTCGACGAGCTCGCGTGCGAACTCGCCCGCTCGCCGGCGCCTGCTGCATCGATCCACGCCGCGTGAGTGGATGCGGGGCGGCCGTGCGCACCGGCACGATGTGGTCAAGCGGCAATCCAATGGCGGCTGCACCCGGTCGATCCGTGGCGACCGGCGGCCGTCCTGCCTCGCGCGGTCCGTATCAACCCGGTTCCCGCGCCCGTCCGCCGCCGCCCCCGCCGCCTCCGGTTCAGTTCAACCCGGACGCCTGCGCCGTCGTCGCGCCCGCGGCAGCGCGCGGCGCAGGCGAGACTCGCTCCCGTGGGGGGAGATCGCGATGCTCGATTTTTTCATCCAGTTGATCGGCGAAGAGGCTACCGCCCGTCTGATTGAACGCTTTGGCGGCACCCGCCTTTACGTTCCCCATTACCCGGCCCCCGACGACGCGCTGGTGCAGACGATCGGTGTGGAACCGGCGCTGCGGCTCGCACAGACCTTCGGCGGCGAGCGCGTCGAGGTGCCCAAGCCGCCGCCGCGGCGCGTGCAGATTCTTGCTCTGCGCGCGGCGGGGCGCAGCGTCGAATCGATCGCGCGCACGCTGGGATGCACGCGGCGGCGGGTGTTCCAGGTGCTCGCCGAGGCGCGCCGCGCGGCCCAAGCCGCGCCACGGTCCGCACCGCCCTCGCCGCGCGCGCCTGGCCATCCGCGCTGAGCGCGGGCCGCCGATAGGCGCCGAAGCAAGGCGCGCGGCACGCTGGTCAGCGATGAGCGGTGCGGCACTCGTCGCGCTCTGCCGGGCGGGCCGTACGAGCCCAGGGGGCGGTACAAAATAGCCACTTCGGCGGGGTGAAATATTTCACCCTTATGCTCCGTCGGGCGCTCTGCGACGATTGCGCGCATGAGTCGCCCGGGCGCAGCCTCGCAGAGCTATCCGCCGGCTTTTCAGCGCGCGGTCGCGCGCGTGCTCGCCAACGAGGGCGCCTACGTCGATAATCCCGCCGACCCCGGCGGCGAGACCAGGTTCGGAATCTCCAAGCGCGATTATCCCAATCTGGATATCGCCGCGCTCACTCGCGAACAGGCAATAGCCATTTACTACCGCGACTGGTGGCAGCGCTGCCGCTACGCCGAACTGCCCGGCCCGATCGCGGTGAAGCTGTTCGACCTCGCGGTCAATATCGGGCCCGAGCATGCCGCGCGATGCCTCCAGCGCGCCCTCCGCGCCTGCGCCCGGCCGCTGGTGGAGGACGGTGCGATCGGACGCGCCACCCTCGGCGCCGCGCGCGCGGCCAACCAGCTCGCGCTGCTCGCCGCGCTGCGTTCGGAGGCCGCCGGCTACTATCGCACGCTCGCCGCGCTCGAGCGCGGGCGGCGCGCCGACGGCGATTGCAAATTCCTCCAGGGCTGGCTCAACCGTGCCTACGAGTGAGCGCGGAAGTTCGGGAGTTGCCCGGTTCGGTCGTCCGATCGCCGGTGAACTGAAGCAGGAGGAATCAATATGAACCTCGATGTCGCAACCGCCTTGGGATTTGTAGCGGTGGCGGGCGGCGGTTTCGTGCTCGGCGCGCTTGCTGGACGCACGATGCTCGCTGAGATGCGCTCGCTGTTGGAAAGCTTCGAGTCGCGCCTGGCCGCGCTCGAAAATTCCGTCGCCGGCCGTGCCTCCGGCTCATCCCACGCGCCCGCCGATCCGCACGCCGCCGCGCTCGCCGACCATGCGGGCGCGGTCGCCAGGCTCGCCCAGGCGATCGAAAAGCATGCGCAGGCGATCGACGATCACGGCGCGGCAACCGTCGCCGCCGCGGTAGAACTCGGCACGCATCCGCTGCCCGCCGCCGCGAATCACGCAGCCGGCGGCGCGGCGATGGGAGCGGCGGCAGCCATAGCGCCCGCGGCCGCCGCCTCGACGGTGGGGGCGCCCCAGGGCTGAGCGCGGGCACGTCCGACAGGAACGGGAGCGTCCCCAATGCTATCGCTGCTTCAGTTTTGGCGGCCGCTCGGGCTTTCGCTGCTGGTCGCCGCCGCGCTCGCCTATCGCGCCCTGCTCGTCCATCAGCGCGACGCAGCGCGCGCCCAGGCGGCCCGCCTCGGCGCTGAGCTTGCCGCGGCGCAGGCGGCCAGTGCCGCGATGCGCCAGGCGGTCGCAGCGCAGAACGCCGCGGTCGCCCGGCTCAGGGTTGAACTCAGGCAAAGCGCGGAGGCGGCGGCCGCGCGCGATCGCGCCGCTGCCGCCGAAGGCGCCGCAGTGATGCGCCAGGCGGCGGCGGGCGCGCGTGCGCTGCAGCGCGCGCGGATCGACGCCGGATGCGCGGCGGCGATCCGATGGGGCAACGTGCAGAGCGCGAAGCTGGCGCGATGGTGATTTGCGGTTGGCAACGACGCGCGCGCGCACAGGCGCCGCGCCGACTTTCCCGCGCGGCGGCGCGGACGCTCGTCGCGGCGGGGCTCGGCTGCGCGATGGCGGGATGCGCCGCCGGCGCGGCGGCCCCTTTGCCGGCCGCGCCGGTCAGGGTCGAGGTCCCGCTCCTTCGCCAGGTCCCCTGCCCGCTGCCGCGTCTCGCTCATCCGACGCTCCCGCTCGGCGCGCTGACAGCCGGCTCGCCGCCCGCCGACACGATTCGCGCCTACGCCGCGTCGGTCGCGATTCTCAAGGGCGCCGTGCGCGAGCGCGAAGCGCTGCTCGCCGGATGCGCACGCGCGGCCGCGACCGCCAGCACGGGGAAGCGGCGATGAAGTTCTTAAGCGACGTCCTGACCGGCAAGGACAACCTGACCTACGACGCCGGGCGGGTGGTCGGCGTGCTCGGCGCGCTCGCCTACGTCGTGTTCTGGGCGGTGCAGGTGGCGGTGACCCGTCGCTTCAGCCCCGGCGACGCCGACGCTTACGGCAAGGGGCTGGGGATGGTGCTGCTGGCGATGGCGGGCGCGCTGGCGATCAAGTCGCATACGGAGCCCGACCCCAAATGATGAGCTGGGACGCGGTCGGCACGCTGGCGGCGGCGCTGATGGCCTTCATGGCGCTCAACGTCGGCACGCTCAAGTGGCTGTTCGAGCGCCACGAGGCGGCGATCGACAGCCAGATCGCCGCGCTCAAGCGCGAGGGCAGCGACTTCTCGCACGAGGTCGAGCGCGAGATGCTCAAGCTCAAGGCCCAACTGCCGCTGGAGTACGTCCGGCGCGAGGACTGGATCCGCTTTTCGAGCACGCTCGACGCGAAGTTCGACGCGATGCGGGTCGAGCTGCGCGCCGAGATCGAGGACCTCAAGCAGCGCCTGGCCGAGCGCGTCGAGGCAATGCCGTGACACGGCCGGCTGCCAATCCCCAGTGAGCGCGGATTACCAGGAAAATGGACTCCATCGATCTTGAACAGAAGCAGCGCGAAGAGGCCCGCTGGCGGATCCTGCGCGTGCTCGACGCCGGCCGTCCGATCGCGGTCTCGGAAACCATCGTCTGGCGCGTGCTCGCCGACATCAAGCTGCCGCTCACCCTCAACACCCTGCGCCGCGAGCTTACCTATCTGCGCGACCTCGGCCTGCTCGAGATCGACGGCGCCGAGAACGAAACCTGGTATGCGCGGCTGACCGCCGCCGGCGTCGACGTCGTCGAATACACCGCCGCCGCGCCGGCCGGAATCGCCCGCCCGCGCAAGTACTGGTGAGCGCGATGCAGGCCTGCGCCAACTAGTGTCATGCCCTGGCGCGGAAAGCTCCGCACCCTGCCGCCCGAGCTGCGCGCCGAGCTCGACCGCCGCCTGGTCGAACGCGGTTTCGCCAACTATCGCGGCCTCGTCCACTGGCTCGACCAGCACGGCTGTCACATCAGCATCAACTCGCTCAGCCGCTACGGGCGCATCCTCGAGCGGCGACTGGCCACGCTCAAGATCGCTACCGCGCAGGCGCGCGAGGTGGTCAAGGCGGCCGGCGGCGCCGACGACACCGTCAACGAGGCGCTGATGCGTCTGGTGCAAAGCGACCTCTTCAACGTGCTGGTCGAGGTACGCGAGCTCGACCCCAAGAAGGCGGACCTCAATGCGCTCGCGCGCCATGTCGCCTCGATCTGCCGCTCGGCGGTGCAGATGCGCCGGCTGGCCGAGGAGATGCGCCGCGGGATCGGCAAGCGCGTGCGGACCGCCACCCGCAAGGTGGTCGCGGCCGCGCGAGAGGGGGCGCCGGGTGGACTCTCGACCGAAGCCGAGCGCAGGATCCGCGCCGCGCTACTCGAGGTGGCCGAGCTGCCGGCGCCACCGCTCGACGAATCGCTCCCGCACGCGCGCGCCCTGATGGGCGAAGGCGAGGCAGCCGCGCCGGCGGCGCCGGCTACGCCGAAAGAGCGCGTCCACAGCGGCACTGAGTAAGGCTGGACTTAACTAATATGCGTATCGCGCACGAGCCGGCGCCCGCGCCGCCCAGCAGGCGGCGGCGCCCGCGGACCGCCGGCGCCGCCGATCGACCCGCACCTCCATCCTCGTCCAAAACGATCGGGGAGGGACTCAGAGAAGGGAGCGGAACAAATTCCGCCGGCGACGTGCTGCTGCCCTACCAGGTGCGATGGCTCGCCGATCAGTCGCCGGTCAAAGTCGCTGAGAAATCGCGCCGGGTCGGCATCACCTGGACCGAAGCCGCCGACGCTGCGCTGAGCGCTGCCGCCGCCCGCGGGATGGACAGCTGGTACCTCGGCTACAACCGCGACATGGCGCGCGAGTTCGTGGAGACCGCGGCCGCGTGGGCGCGCCACTTCAACAAGGCGGCGCGCGCGATCGAGGAGATCGCTATCGACGACGAGCGCCGCGACATCCTCGCCTACCGCATCCGCTTCGCCTCAGGCCACAAGATCGTCGCGCTGAGCTCGCGCCCCTCCAACCTGCGCGGCAAGCAGGGCCGCGCCGTGATCGACGAGGCCGCCTTCCATGACGACCTGCCCGGCCTGCTCAAGGCGGCGCTGGCGTTCACGATGTGGGGCGGGCTGGTGCGCGTGATCTCGACCCACAGCGGCGCCGACAACCCGTTCAACGCGCTGGTCAACGACATCCGCGCCGGCCGCCGCCCGTTCTCGCTTCATCGCATCACGCTCGACGACGCGCTGGCCGACGGACTCTACTACCGGATGTGTCAGAAGCTCGGCCGCCGATGGAGTATCGAGGCGGAGCGCGAATGGCGCGCACGGATTTTCGATGAATACGGGGAGTCGGCCGACGAGGAGCTGATGTGCGTACCGCGGGCGCGCGGCAGCGCTTTTCTCAGCTCGATTCTGATCGAGAGCCGGATGCGCGCGGGCGCGCCGGTGCTCCGATGGGAAGTCGCCGAGGAGTTCGCCGAGCGGCCCGAGGAAGTGCGCGTCGCCGCCGCGCGCGAATGGTGCGAGCGCAACCTCGACCCCGCGCTCGCCACGCTTGACCCCGAGCTGATGAGCTGCTTCGGCGAGGACTTCGGCCGGCTCGGCGACCTGACCGTGATCTGGCCCCTGCAAATCGGCGCCGACCTGGTGCGCCGCACGCCGTTCGTGATCGAGCTTCGTCGGGTGCCCTTCCGCCAGCAGGAGCAGATCCTCTTTCACCTGGCGGACCGGATGCCGCGCCTGGTCGCCGGCGCGATGGATGCGCGAGGCAACGGCCAGTACCTCGCCGAGACCGCGCGTCAGCGCTACGGCGCGCGCATCGCGCAGGTGATGCTCTCGCCCGCCTGGTACCGCGAACACATGCCGCGCTACAAGGCGGCCTTCGAGGAGCGCATGCTCGAACTGCCGCGCGACGCCGAAATCCTCGCCGACCATCGCGCGCTGGTCGTTGATAACGGCTTCGCTCACGTCCCCGAGCGGCGCGCTCAGAAGGGACGCCACGGCGATGCCGCGATCGCCGGCGCGCTCGCCTACTACGCGAGCACGCTCACTCCGGCCCAGGAGGCGGCGTATATGCCGGCGCGCCGTGCGCCGCGCGCGTTGAGCGGCGAGCCGCACCCGCCGTTCGAGATGCCGCCGGAGGAGGACCTCCGGAGGCGCACGGGTATCGGGCGCCTGCGCGCGTGGGCGCTGCTGTGAAAAGCGCGGCCCACAGGCGCCGGCGCGACCGTCAGACCGCGTTCCGGCGATGGATGCTGCGGCTGGCGGCGCTGCGCTGCCGGGCCGCGCTGCTGTGGACCGGCGGCGACCGTCGGCGGGCGGCCGCCGCGCTCGGCCTGAGCCGGGTCCAACTATGGCGCTACCTCAGGTGGGACAACGACCGCCTCGAGCGCGAGCGAACCACCAAGTCAGCGGCAAAGCCGTCCTGTCACCCACAACGCCGATCGGCACACTGCGCCAGGAATACGGCGCCATCCAATAGTTCGCGCTTCCCTTCCCTTCACGGAAGGGCCGAGGATTAGGTAGTTCGACCGGATACTGGATTGAGTAAATGACTCTGGTGATCCAATGACACTCTACGACGCATACGGCCGCGAAGTTGATACTGAGCGCCTGCGCGAGGAACAGGCCGCGCCCACCATGGCGGGCGTGCGCAATATCTATTCGATTACGCATCCGTCCGCCGGCCTCACGCCTGAAAAGCTGGTCGCGATTCTGCGCGAGGCCGAATTCGGCGATCCCTACCTCTATCTCGAACTCGCCGAAGAGATGGAGGAGAAGGACCTCCATTACCTGGCCGTGCTCAGCTCGCGCAAGCATGCGCTCGCCGGCGCCGGCATCGTCGTGACTCCCGCCTCGCCGGCAGCCGAAGACCGGCGGGCGGCCGACCTCGTCAACGACGTGCTCAACGGTGGCGTCTTCGACCTCCATAGCGCGCTGTTCGATATCCTCGACGCGCTTGGCAAGGGCTTCTCCGCCAGCGAGATCATCTGGGACACCGCCGGGCGCGAATGGCTCCCGCGCCGGCTGGTCTGGCGCGACCCGCGCTGGTTCATGTTCGACTGGATCTCGGGCGAGGAGCTGCTGGTGCGCACGCTGCGCGAGGAGGGGCAAAGCCTGGCGCCGCGCGCGAGCGCAGCCCCCCACTTCGGCGGCTCGCGATGGTACGCGGAGAGCGAGGCGCCAATCGGCCATCAACCGCTGACCGCACCGCTCGCTCCGTTCAAGTTCGTCGTCCATATTGCCCGGGCGAAGTCGGGGCTGCCGCTGCGCGGCGGGCTGGCGCGCGCCGCCGGATGGGCCTACCTGTTCAAGAACTACGTGCTCAAGGACTGGCTTGGCTTCGCCGAGGTCTTCGGCCAGCCGCTGCGCGTGGGCAAGTACGGCCCCGGCGCCACCGAGGCCGACAAGCAGGCGCTGTTGCGCGCGGTCGCCAATATCGGCGTCGACGCCGCCGCGATAATTCCGGAGTCGATGGTGATCCAGTTCGTCGAGGCGCGCCAGGCGGGCGGGGCCGAACTCTACGAGCGCTTCTGCGAGTTCCTCGACCGCCAGGTGAGCAAGGCGGTGCTCGGGCAGACCTTGACCACCGAGACGCCGCGCGAGGGCGGCGGCTCGCGCGCCGCGGCGCAGGTCCATGACGCGGTGCGCCGCGATATCGTCGAGTCCGACGCGCGGCGGCTGGGCGCGACGCTGACGCGCGACCTCGTGCGGCCGATCGTCGATCTCAATCTTGGCCCGCAGCGCCGCTACCCGCAGCTCGCGCTCGCGCTGAGCGAGGACACCGACGTCAAGCTGTTTGCCGACATCGTAGCCGAGCTGGCCGACCGCGGATTGCGCATCGGCCAACGCGCGGTGCTCGAGCGGCTGGGGCTGGGTGCTCCGGCGGCGGACGAGCCGCTGCTAGAGCCGGCGGGCGCGACGCGCCGCGACGCCTAGCGCGCCGCGCCCGCGGCGGCTGAGTGCGGCGGGCGTGCAGCTTGCGTCCGGCGGAGCGCCGCGCGCTACGGCAGCTCGCGCAGCAAATTGCCCCCCGCGTCGTACATCGTCAGCGCCGGATTGCCATCGCTTGCCAGCGACAGCGCCGCCCGCGTCTTACCCGCGGTGTCGAGCAGCGCCACGCCCGGCGAGCCCGCCTCGGTCACGTCGAGCCCCACCCGCGGACGCTTGTCGTCGTACAATCTCAGCGTCGGCTCGCCGCCGATCGAGACGTCAAAGGTGCCGCGCAGATGCTGGCCGCGGTCGAGCAGTGCCAGTCCCGGCTTGCCGTCGCCGGTGACGCCGAGCGCCGCCTGCGGGACGCCGTTGAGCGAGTACAGGCGCACGCGCGCAACACCGTCGGGGTTAACGCCGATCGAGGCGCGCGCGGTCTTGCCGTCGGGCCCGTAGAAGGCCAGGACCGGCTCGCCGCTCACGATCGAGAGCGTGGCGCGCTTGACGCCGTGGCGATCGACGAGGACGAAATTGTCGGCGCTCAGGGTGCGCGCGTGATGGTGCGCGGCCGCCTCGGCGACGCCGCCGCGCCATAGCCGCCCCGACAACCCCGCGCTCGCGACGAGCGCACCGAGGACGCCGCCCGCAACTCCGGTCATGAAGTTGCTCCAACGCTTCATGTTCATGCTGGTCCCTTTCCGCGGCGGATGTAGCACGCCCGGAGCCCGGATGACCGCGGCCAAACCGCGGCACGGCCGCGTCGTGACACTCATGCGCCTCGCCTAATCATTACTGTGGCGGCTCGCCGGACACAAAAGCCAGCGCCGCATCCGACGCATACTTTTAGTTGCAACAGCATGCATTTGCACTCTAACGTTGATCGCAGCGATGCGGCGGCTCTGCGGCGGACTCGTACTTCTGCTCGCGGCGGCGATCCTGCCGTTCGCCGCCGGGGTGCGGCCCGCCCGCGCCACATTGGGTGAATCCTCGGCCTCGGTCGCGCGCGACGCCGCGCGGATGAAGGCGAGTGTGACGCAATCCGCAGCCCCGGCGCCACCGACGGGCGCACGCACCGCGAGCCCGTACAGCGTTGCGATGCTCAAGGCGCCCGACGGCACCGTCGTGCGCGAGTACGTCACCTCCGGCGGCACCGTGTTCGCGATTGCGTGGCGGGGACCGATGCCGCCCGACGTCGCGCTGCTGCTTGGCGCGTACTTCAACCAGTACCGCGAGACCGCCGAGCGGACGCCGCCGGCCATCTTCGGGCTCCATCATGCCCTGGTTACGGGCCCCGACGTCACGGTCGAGACCGGCGGCCACATGGGCGAGCTGTGGGGCCGGGCATGGCTGCCCGCGATGCTGCCGCCGGGCGTGGAGGAGTCGCAGATCGAATGAAGCTGCGCGTGGTGATCCGGACGATGATCGCCGTGCTCGGAGCGCTCGCTGCCGCATCGAGTGCCGCGCCCGCGCAAACGACGCCGCCCAACGTGATGGGCACGACGGTGTGGGTCGGCCCGTACGGCAAATATCTCAACGGACCCTTCGCCACGGTCCGGATATGCCGCACCGGCACGGACAGTTGCCAGAGGATCCACGGTCTGTTGCTCGATACCGGCTCCTTCGGCCTGAGGATCTTCAGACAGGCGCTCACCATCAAGCTCGACTCCGAAACCGCGGCTGGCGGGGAGACGATCGCCGAGTGCACGCCGTTTGGCTCGTTTACCGCGTGGGGCCGGATCGCCGTGGCCGACGTCAAGATGGGCGGCGAGCCGAAGATCCTGCGCCTGCCAATCCAGGTGATCAACCCCAACTGGCCGCCAGTCCCTTCGCTGTGTAAAAACCTCGGCACCCCGCTGCTCAAGAATCCGCAGCAATTCGGTATCAACGGCATCCTCGGCGTTGGCCTGCTGCCGGACGACAACCGCTTCGGCGCCTACTTTCCCTGCACCAGCGCCGGCTGCGGCGGCCGGCTCGGGCTGTCGGACGAAGAGGCAGTGCAGAATCCGGTGGCGCATCTGCCGGTGGACAACAACGGCGTGATTCTCAGGTTCCCGGCGATCTCCTTCAGCGGAGCGCCGGCAGTCAGCGGCAAGCTGATCCTAGGCATCGACACACAGAGCAACAATCAGCTCCCGACTACCGCAAATGTTTATGAGGCCGACGCCACCACGCTGGACATCCGGACCACGTACAGCGGCCGCACCACCAGCGGCTTCTTCGACAGCGGCTCCAACGGACTGTTCTTCCGCTCCGCGATCCCGCCATGCGGAACGACAATGTTCTATTGTCCCGCCGGGCTGGTTTCGCTGAAGGTGCAGAACACCGGCGTCAACCTGATCACGGGACATGCGACCGTGTATATCGCCAACGCAATCACGCTGCTCAACACCGGCAACCACGCCTTCAACGACCTCGGCGCCGCGCTCGGCGACTACTTTGACTTCGGCATGCCGTTCTTCTTCGGGCGCAAGGTGTACGTCGGGATGAGCGGAGGCAACCCGTCGCCCACGGGCGGAGCGCCGTACTGGGCCTATATGGCCGTCGGGCAATAGCGACGGTCAAATAGCTATTTCATTTCTTTCTGCGTGCGCCACTTGTCGATCGTTTCGACGTTGAAGCGCCAGTCGCTGCCGATCCGGAACGCCGGGATCTGCCTGCGCTTGATCAGCCGATAGATCGTCGACGGATGAACGTGGAGGTACTCGGAGACCTCCTTGACGGTCATCACCCTCGGATTGTCGATCTGCGGACGCCGCATGTCCTGGTCAGCCATCGCCTGCTCTCTCTGTTCGGGACGACCAAGCCCTCCCGCGGCGCGAATCCTATTACAAAAAGCAAGCGTCTGTCGCGCGCTTCCGGGCACCCAGACAAAAATCTCGTGCGATAGACGATTCCCGCAGAAATAAAGTCGCGAAGAAAAAAATTAGGCCAGTAATGCCGACGATGGCCGGCCATTCAAGGCTCAAAGTTGTCTCGCAGTGCAGAAATAGGTGCCTTTTGAAGCTCCCCGCTTCCGCCTCCTCCGCGTGCGCGACCCCGCCCGGCTCCCGAACCATCCGCTCTGAACCTGACCGCTGACGCCGGGCCTGCCTCGCCCTGCGCCCATCATCCCCCAATGCTGCGCTGCCGCGCGCCGCGCGCCGTTTGCCTGACAACTCAGGCGCCGGCTATCTGCTCTCGCGCTGCGTGCGCCACTGATCGATCGTTTCCACGTTGAAGCGCCAATCGCTCCCGATGCGAAACGCTGGGATCTGCCCGCGTTTCACCAATCGGTAGATCGTCGAAGGATGGACTCGCAAATAGTCCGAAACTTCCTTGACGGTCATCACCTTCCCTGCGGTCTCGAAATGCGAACGCCTTCGGTCATTGTCCGCCATTGCAATATCTCCTTTCCAAGCATCAGGAGAAACGACTGAGCATCGCCGGCAACGGCTATCGAGGCCCGTCGCTGATCCAGGCGACAGCAGTCGCAGGTTTCAACTCAGCAGTGTATGACGTCGCACCCTCATCAGGCCGCCAGCGCGAGTCGGCGAGAGTCGTACACACGACCAAGGCGCGCGTCACTGCGCCGGCGCGCGAAGCTGACTTTGCGTATTCGGTTAGCACTAAATATGCCGGACTTTACTTTAAGACGCTTATCTCTCCGAAGCGACTTGCTGAATTTATCTATTCATGTCTCAGATCTCCCCAGCTTGGCGCACTTGTACGATCGATCATGGCTGCGCTCATAAACTTCGCGAGAATCGCGAACAATTCGAGTTGTGCTGGCGCTACACTTTGTGCAACGTTGCATCTTGAGCATCAAAGTTGACCTATCCTGAGAACTACTCTCGGCGCCTTCGAAAAATGGTTCGCGTCCTCAGCGGCCTCTTCGGAGGTCTATTCTCGCTGGGAACCTGCCGCCCCAAAGTCATTTTGCAGATTGAGGATCAGGTGCCACAGGGAACAGCGCTGCATGAACGGCGGCAACGGTGTACGTTGAGAAACCTCCGGCTATCTCAATGCATCCGGGACTGAAATAGCCATAGCGTATCCGGGACGTGTACGGATTCGGCACACCACATGCTTAAGCATGTAAGTGAGGACTTTCCCTCCCGCTTGTGTGCTTCGGAGAGTAATCGATGCTGCCTTGGGATGGCGCCTACGTCTATACGGACCCTGATGCGGTCGAAAAATATGTGACGGTGGCGATTTTCATCGCTCGCGATGGCTATCGTGACCCACGATGGCGTAGATGGGCGGAGAACTGGCTGAGTGGGCGCGACCGCAGTTATCGTTCCGCTCAGCTAGCCTATCGGCGCGCGCGCCAGCTATGGTCGCGAGAAATCACCGATGGGTTGCCGCTCGTCGCCGCCAAGTGGGCGATTGAACAACTGTCAGACGAGTTGCCGGCGGAGCGGGCCGCGCGTGCTGCCCGACTCGCCCTGCTCGCCGCGCCGATCGGTCCGGACTTGCGGGCGGCGCTGCTCCGTTTCACTGCCGCGGTCAGCGGCGCGTCCGAGCTCTTTGCCTCAAGCATGATGCGCGAATGGGCGGCGCTCCGCGTTGGATGGGACGCGCTGTGCACGGGACTGCGCGTCGGTCAAGCGCCGCAGCCGGTGCAGTCGCTAGCCGCCGCAGCGTAGACGACCCGCGCGGAGCGACCGCAAACCCGACCGCTTGGGTTGCCATAGGCTGCGTGTGGAAGACATGCTTCGGAGAATAGAGTTGCATTTAGCATTCAACTGTTGCACTTGATCACACTTGTCAGCGTCGTCTGAATAATTTCCGCAAGTTTTGATAAAAATTGGCTAATTAAAGTCAATTCCGGGGCGGGCGCGAAGCTTGCTTCAGTTCGAGCTTCGACTACCGGGCAGACGATTGCTTTTGATTGTCGGCCCCGCCTCAGATGTCCCGCGCCGCAGCTTGCGCCGCTGCGCCGCGGACGGAGATGCCCCGGTGGAAGAGGACGCACGGCGCGCGCGCACGCTCGAGGGTGAGATCGGCTTTCGCGCGCTGGTCGAAAATTCGCTCGACATCGTCACCGTGCTCGACCCCGACGGGACGATCCGGCTGGAGAGTCCGTCGGTCGAGCGCCATCTCGGCTACGAGCCGACTGAACTGGTCGGGCGCAACGTCTTCGACTTCGTCCACGCGGCCGATCGCGAGCGCGTGCTCAACTATTTCAGCCAGGCGCTGCAAGAGGCGCGGCTAAATCCCGAAATCACCGGCGTGCTCGAATTTCGCGCGGTCCACAAGGATGGCAGCACGCGCCACTTCGAATCGATCGGCCGCCTCATCCGCAACGAGCACAGCGGCTTCAGCGTGCTGGTCAACTCGCGCGACATCACGGCGCGCAAGCAGGCCGAAGAGGCGCTGCGCGAGAGCGAGGCGCGCTTCCGCGGCGTCTTCGAGGGCAGCCTCGACGCCAAGCTGATCTTTCGCGTCGCCGACGGGCGCATCACCGACGTCAACCGCGCCTTCAAGCGCATTTACGACTACGGGCCTGAAGAGCTGCTGGGAAGGACGCCGCAAGAGACCGGATTCTGGGCGCGCCGCGGCGATCTCGAACGCTTTCTGCATGAAATCGCAGAGCGCGGCGAGGTGCTCGCGCTGGAGACGGTGCTGCGTTCGCGCAAGGGCGCCGAGATTCCCTCCTCGGTGACCGGGGTCCGGCTCAACCTCGGCTCGCAGCCGTGCGTGCACCTGAACATCCGCGACATCACGCGCCAGAAGCAGGTCGAGGCCGAGCTGGAGCGGGCGCGCGACGCCGCGTTGGAAGCCTCGCGATTGAAGTCGGTCTTCCTCGCCAACACCAGCCACGAGATCCGCACGCCGCTCAACGTGATTCTCGGTTACACAGGCTTGGTCGCCGAGTACCTCGCGATGCGCGGCGACCACAGCCAGGACGTCTTCCTCGAAGGCATCGACCGCGCCGGCCAGCGCCTGCTGCGCACCATCGAGCACGTGCTCGACTACTCGCGGATCGAGGCTGGCGCCTTCAGTGTGGCGCCCAAACCGCTGCGGCTCAAGCCGTTCGTCGAGGGGCTGCTGCGCGACCTGCACGTGCTCGCCGCCACCAAGGGGATCGCGCTCGAGGCGCATATTGACGAGCCCGAGGTTGCGCTGATGTTTGACGAGCACTGCCTCAATGGCGCGCTCACCAACCTGGTGCAGAACGCACTCAAGTTCACCCCGCCCACGCGGCGCGGACGTCGCAGCCGGGTCGAGGTCCGCCTGTGGCGCGATCGGCTCGGCGCTCTGCGGCTGGAGGTCCGCGACAACGGTGTGGGGATCGATCCCGCCTTCATGCCGCGCCTGTTCGAGCCGTTCCTGCAGGAGGAATCGAGCTATAACCGGCGCTTCGAGGGATGGGGTCTGGGACTGGCGCTGGCCAAGCGCTATCTCGAGCTCAACGGTGCCGGCCTTTCGGTGCAAAGCACCAAGGGCGCCGGCTCAACCTTCACCATCCGCTTCGCGCGCGAGAGCGAGATTCGCCATCCGGTGCCGCAGACTCCGGGCGAGCAGCCGTCGCCCGAGCCGCGTCGCCTGCCGCATCGCCAGCGGCCCAGGCTGCTGGTGGTGGAGGACGACACCGACACGCAGACCTTCATGGCCGCGCTGCTCGGCAACTTCTACGAGGTCAGCCTGGCGGCGTCGGAAGCCGAGATGCGCCGGCGGCTGACCGAAGGCCAGGTTGACCTGGTGCTGATGGATCTCGCGCTGAGTGGCGGACGCGACGGGCTGGCCCTGACGCGCCTGCTCGCGAGCCATCCGCAGTGGAAAAACATCCCGGTGATCGCGGTCACCGCGTACGCGTCGATCGACGATCGCGCGCGCGCGGCGGCGGCGGGATGCACCGCCTACGTGCCCAAGCCGATCGCGCACGACCGCTTGCTCGCCACGATCGACGCGGTGCTGGCCGATACCACCGCCCGCCGCAGCGGCGAGGCCGAAGGAACCTCCGACGGCGAGCGCCGGCCCGACACCTAGAGAGGCCGAACTGCGCGCGGAGTTGGGCGGACGCGACCGCCATCCGGAGTTCTGGGACGACCCCAAGCGCTTCGTGCCCGAGCGCCGCCCCGCCAACCAGGCCAGCCACTTCCCGGGAAAAATCAAGAGCGCGCGCCCTTTACAGGCGCATGCGCACGCGATCGATGACGCGCTTGAAGAAGCCGCCAGGCGCGACCGCCCCCTGTGCGAGGACCGGGATCGTCGATTGCGCCTTGCCGTCCACCATCAGCGCGAGCGTGCCCACCTTCTGCCCCTGGGCGACCGGCGCCACCAGGTAGTTGGCGTCGAACGCGCCCTGAAGTCCGACCTTGCCCTGCTGGCCGCGTTCGACCGTGACGTAGGGCACGGCGGCGGGCGCGACCGCGACCTCGTTGGCCGCGCCACAGTACACGCGCATCTTCGCCGGCAGCGCCTTGTGCCAGTCGGGCTGCACGCTGGCGAAGGTGCGAAAGGCCCAGTCGATGAGCTTTTCGGTCTCGGTGCGCCGGGCCCACGACGACGAGGCGCCCAGCACCGCCGAGATCAGGTACATGCCGTCCGCGTGCGCGCTGGCGACCAGATGGTAGCCGGCTTCCTGCACGTGCCCCGTCTTGAGCCCGTCAACCCGCGAGTCGTAAAACAGCAGCGAGTTGAAGTTGGGCTGGCGGATCTTGTCGAAGGTGAATTCCTTGGCCGAAGTGTAGGTGCGAGCGTCGGGAAAGCGCTCGGTGATTGCGCGCCCGAGCTTCACCATGTCGGCGGCGGTGGTGTACATCCCGGGCATCGGCAGGCCGTCGGGATTCTCGAAGTGGGTGTCGTCGAGCCCGAGCTTTTTGGCCTCGGCGTTCATCTGCGCGGTGAAGCCGTCGGTCGAGCCGCCGAGGTACTCGGCCAGCGCGACCGCGGCGTCGTTGCCCGACGACACCATCAGGCCGTACAGCAGGTCGTGGACCGAGACCTTCTGCCCGACCCCGAGGAACATCCGCGACACGCTCTGATCCATCGACAGCCGCCACGCCTTTTCGCTGACCGTAACCATCGTCTCGGGCGTAATCCGATGCTGCTGAAGCGCCTGGAGCACAAGGTAAAACGTCATCAGCTTGGCCAGGCTCGCCGGCTGCATCCGCTCGCGCTCGTTGTAGGCGTAGAGCACGGCGCCCGAGCGGGCGTCGATCATCATTGCCGCGTGGGCGTCGAGCGCAAACGGCGCCGGACGATCGCCCAGCACGTGGATCTGGCTGAGCGCGACCGCGGGCGCCGCGGGCGCCGGCCTGCGCCGGCCGTGGCGCGCCGCGGCGGCGGGCGTCGCGGCAGCCGCGAGCGCCAGCCCGAGCGCGGCCAGCGCCGCAAGAGATGAACGAAACAGTCCGCGGTCAGAATTACTCTGCGCTCGCATCGCCAGCCCCGCCTCCGGCTGCTAAAGTTACGGCGCGCGGTGCGGGTGAATCAAGGCGGGCGTGCGCGCGCGGTGGCGGGCCTGTTTCCTTCGTCCCCGATTGCGACTATTGGATTGTCCCATGGCGATCGACCTCTCGGTCATCCTGCCGGTGATCAACGAGCGCGACAACCTGCGCGCGCTCATCCCGCGACTGCGCGAGATCGCTGACCATTTCCATCTCGAAGCCGAAATCCTGGTGATCGACGGCGGCTCGAGCGACGGCACGCGCGAGGTCGCCGCCGAGCTGGGCGCGCGCGTGCTGCCCGAGCGCCGGCGCGGCTACGCGGGCGCGCTGGCGACCGGCTTTGCCGAGGCGCGCGGAGCGTGGGTCCTGACGCTGGACGCCGACATGTCGCACGAGCCGGCGTTCGTGGCCAAGATGTGGCGTGCGCGCGAGCGCGCCGACATCGTGATCGCCTCGCGCTACGTGCGCGGCGGGGTCGCCTACACCGAGCTTAGCCGGCGGATGTCGAGTTGGATGCTCAACGCGCTCCTGCGCCGGCTGTTGAGCGTGCCGATCGGCGATCTTTCCAGCGGCTTTCGGCTCTATCGGCGCGAGGTGCTCGAAGCACTGGAGCTGACCAGCCGCAACTTCGAGGTCCAGGAGGAGATCCTGATCAAGTCATGGGCGCGCGGCTTCAGCGTGACCGAGGTGCCGTTCACCTATTTTCCGCGCTCGGCCGGGCGCTCGCATGCACGGATGCTGCGCTTCGGCTGGGACATTATGCGCTCGGCGCTAAGCATGTGGCGGATGCGCAACTCGATCGACTCGGCCGACTACGACGAGCGCGCGTTCTACAGCATCATCCCGCTCCAGCGCTACTGGCAGCGCCGCCGGCACAACATCACGGTTTCCTGGGCGCGCAACGCCGGGCGCACGCTGGACGTCGGATGCGGCTCGAGCCTGATCATCCAGAGCCTCAACAACGCGATCGGGATGGACTTCAGCCACAACAAGGTGCGTTTCCTGCGCCGCTACGGGATTCCGCTGGTGCGCGGCACCGCCTTCGGTCTCCCTTTTCGCGACCGCAGCTTCGACTGCGTGATCAGCTCCGAGGTTATCGAGCACGTCCCGTACGACGACGCGCTGTTCACCGAGATGAAGCGGGTGCTGCGGCCAGGCGGGATGCTGATAATCGGGACGCCCGACTACGCGACGGTCGGCTGGCGGACGATCGAGCCGCTGTACGGGTTCTTCCAGCCCGGCGGCTACAAGGACGAGCACATCACGCACTACACCCGCGCCCGGCTGACCGAGATCCTCGAACGCCACGGCTTCATCTACGAGGACGCCGCCTACATCCTGCGCAGCGAGCTGATCATGCGCTTTCGCAAGCCGGCCGCCGACAGCGCGCCCAGTGAGGCGCCGGCGCCGATGCGCGCGGCGACGGGCTAAGCGCGCCGGCGCAAAATTTCAGGGCCTGAGGAGAGACCGCGATGCCCACCGTCCGCGTCCGCGACATCAACCTCTACTACGAGAGCCACGGCGGCGGCGCTCCGCTGCTGATGATCATGGGGCTCGGCAGCAGCGCGCTTTCGTGGGAGCCCGCGCTGATCGCGGATCTCGCGCGCGGCTTCCGCACCATCGTGTGCGACAACCGCGGCACCGGACGCAGCGACAAGCCGCGCGAGGAGTATTCGATTCCCGCGATGGCCGACGACGCGGCCGCCCTGCTCGACGCTCTCGGCATCGCGCGCGCGCACGTCTTCGGGGTCTCGATGGGCGGGATGATCGCGCAGGAGCTCGCGCTCAACCATCCCGCGCGCGTCCAGACGCTGACCCTCGGCTGCACGACGGCGGGCGGGCGCAACGCGGTGCCGGCCCCGCCGGAGTCGATGAAGATCCTGATGGCGCCGCGCGCGGGGCTCTCCGACGCCGACATCATCCGCCGCGCGTGGCCGCTCGGATACACCGAGGGCTACATCCGGAGCCATCGCGACGTGCTGGAGGCGGCGATCACGCGGGTCCTGCAGCATCCGACGCCGCCCTACGCCTACAAGCTCCAGCTCGACTCGACCTTCAAATTCAAGACCTACGATCGCTTGCCGCAGATAACGGCGCCGACGCTGGTGATCACGGGGGCCGAAGACGTGCTGATTCCGGCGCGCAACTCCGAGATAATCGCCGAGCGTATCCCGGGCGCGCAGGTGCACATCATCCCCGGCGCGGGCCATCAGTTCTTCCACGAGAAGCGCGAGGAGTTCGTCGCCGCGCTCACGGAATTTCTGCGCGCGCATCCGCTCGGGGGGTAGGCGAACGCGGCGCCGATCAGGGGCATCCCCACTCCAGCGGGGCGCGCCTCCCTGCCCGCCGGTCCGACGCGACTGCTTCGCCCGTGCGCCAATTATCCCAACTCTTGCCCCTCCTCTTCGCGGGACCGAATAGGAAATCCCGCTTGCAGCGGAAGCGAAGCCGGCTATTGCGTAAATCGCAACAGGGCGGGTTTAATCCCTGCTGTGGCCTCTTTCCACGATTTCGCCGAGCTCTGCCAGTCGCTTAGCCAGACCTCCAGCCGGCTTCAAATAGCCGCGCTCGCCGCCGACTTTCTCGCCGGCCTCGAGCCCAATGAGGCCGCGGTTGCCGCGCGCTTCATGGTCGGCCGCGCGCTCGAGCAGGGCGCGGCCAAGCCGCTCAATATCAGCGGCCGCGCGGTATGGAAGATCGCGGCCGAGCTCGGCGGCAGCGAGGACCAGGGCGAGGAGATCTTCGCCGCCGCGGCCGACTTCGGCGAGGCGGTCGAGATGGCAATGCGCATGCGGCGCGAGGAGCCTGCGCCCACGCTCACGCTGGACGAGGTCGCGCGCACGTTCGCCGAGATCGCCGAGGTCGAGGGACGCAACGCGCGGCCGCGCAAGCTCGCGATGCTGCGGGAGCTGCTGGCGCGGATGACGGCGCTGGAGGCGAAGTACGCGGCCAAGGTGCTGATCGGCGAGATGCGCCACGGGATGAGCGAGGGGTTAATGGTCGAGGCGCTGGCGAAGATGGCGGGGCGGCCAACCGAGGAGGTGCGGCGGATGCACATGCTGGAGGGCGACGTGGGGCGGCTGGCGCGCGCGCTGCGCGCGCCAGCCGCCCCCTGCGCCGGCGCGCCGGGCGGCGCCCTCGGCGCCGCCCGCGCTGAGATGGCCGCGGCGGCGGCCGCGGGCGTCGCCGCCGCGCGCCCGCTGCGCCCGATGCTCGCGCAGCCGGCGCGCGAGGTCGCAGACGCCTTCGCCATCCTCGGCCGCCGCTTCGCGCTGGAACACAAGCTCGACGGCGCGCGTGTCCAGATCCATCGCGCGCCCGACGGCGTGCGCATCTTCTCGCGCCGGCTCAACGAGATCACGGCGAGCCTGCCCGAAGTGGCCGAAGCGGCCGCGCGCCTGGGCGCACGCCACGCGATCCTCGACGGCGAGGTCATCGCCGTGGACGCCTGCGGGCGCCCGCTCGCGTTTCAGGAGGTGATGCGCCGCTTCGGGCGCGTGCGCGAGGTCGAGCGCCTGCGCACCGAGCAGCCGGTGCGCCTGTTCGTCTTCGATCTCATGGCCCGCGATGGCGAGTTGTGGATCGACCGTCCCTACCAAGAGCGCTACGCCGAGCTGGCGCGGATGGCGGCCGAAACCGGACTCTCGTTGGCCGCGCGGATCGTGCCGGCCAACCTCGCCGAAGCCGAACGCTTCTACGCCGAGGCGATTGCAGCGGGCTACGAGGGCGTGATGGCGAAGGCGCTGGACAGCCGCTACACGCCCGGCGCGCGCGGCCGCGGATGGCTCAAGATCAAGCACGCGCGCACGTTGGATCTGGTGATCGTCGCCGCCGACTGGGGCTACGGGCGGCGCCACGGATGGCTGTCGAACTACCATCTGGCGGCGCGCGACGGCGAGCGCGGCGGGCTGGTCGAGGTTGGCAAGACCTTCAAGGGACTGACCGACGAACAGTTCGAGGAGATGACGGCGCGGCTGCTCGCGCTCAAGACCGACGAGGCGCACGGCACCGTGTTCGTGCGCCCCGAAATCGTGGTCGAGGTCGCCTACAGCGACCTCCAGCGCAGTCCGCAGTATGCGGGCGGGATCGCGCTGCGCTTCGCGCGCATCGTCCGTATCCGCGACGACAAGCCGGCCGCCGAGGCCGACACGCTCGCGGCGATCGCCGCCGCGTACGAACGCCAGTTGGTCAAGCCGCTCTAGGCGGGCAACTTAACCGACCGCGAGTTGATGAACCCGCGCACAGCACTCAGGCCAGCCGCACCATCGGAGCGGCGGGCGAGAGTTGGTGAAAAAAGATGATCATCCAGATTTACAGCATGACCTCGGTCGCGGACGCGGTGATGGTGGCCGAGGCGGGCGCGGATCAGATCGGCGTGGTGGTGGCCGAGCCGGGGGTGGTGCCCGAGGCGATCGGCGCCGGCGCCGCGCGCGAAATTCTCGCCGCAATCCGCCCGCGCGCTCGCGGCGTCGCGCTCTCGCTGAGCGACGACCGGGAGGAGATCTGCGCGATGGTTGACGCGGTGCGGCCCGATGTCGTGCACGTCGCCGCGCGCGAGATCGAGCCCGAGGACTGCGCATGGATTCGCGCGCGGGTGGCGCCGACGAGACTACTGCGCGCGATCGCCGTGCGCGCCGGAGAGACAATGGCCGAGGCCGACGCGCATCAGCAGGCAGCCGACTACCTGATGCTCGATTCGGGCGCCAAGGGCACGGCCGGCGAAACCCACGACTGGCAGATAAGCCGCGCGATCGTCGAGCGCTCGCGCGTGCCCGTAATCCTGGCCGGCGGGCTGAGCGCTGAGAATGTCGGCGCGGCGATCGCAGCGGTCCGCCCGTGGGGCGTCGATTCGTTCACGCATACCGACGTCCCCCACCGGCGCGGAAGCAAAGACCCGGCGCGCGTGCGCGCCTTCATCGCCGCCGCGCTGCGCGGCTTCGCCGCGATGGTCGAGTCGGCGGCGCGATGATACCCGCTACTCGCTGAAGCCAAGGTCCTTTAGGCGGGCGCGCGCCTCAGCCGCGTCCGAGGCGTAAACCATCAGGCGCGCCGGCACCGCGGAGGTCGAGCCGAGCATCCGCGACATGTCGCCGTCAAAGATGAAAACCTCGAGCCCACTGCCGGCGATCAGGTCATAGGCCATCTTCACCCGCATCGAATCGATGCTGCGGAAGACCTCGGTGAGCCGGTCAGGATCGAAATCGCGCTCCGCCATCGTCGAAAGCGCTCGGCACGGTCGCCGCCGCGCACGCGCATCAAATCAGCAATCGACTGACGCGCGCCGGCTGAATCGTCAGTCGCGCGCGGCGCTGTGTGCGCCGCCGATTCCCTTGATTCGATTGTATAGCACCAGGCCGCCCCCGGCGACGATCAGCACCCCGAGCACGCCGTCGAAGCGATGGAAATACGGGCCGAGATCGTCCCAGTGCTGCCCCAGCTTCATCCCTGCCCACGCAAGGCCCAGGCACCACAGGTACGAGCCGAGCAGCGTGTAAATCGTGAACGGCACAAGCCGCATCCGCGCCACCCCCGCCGGCAGCGCGATGAAGGTGCGGATCACCGGCAGCAGGCGGCTGATGAAGACGGCCTGCGCACCCCAGCGCTCGAAGAAGCGCTCAGCGAGTTCGATCTCGTGCGGCGCGATCAGGACGTAGCGCCCGTAGCGCACGAGCAGGCGGTTACCGCCCTTGCCGATAAAATAGGCGACGTACGAGCCCAGCAGACATCCGAGCGCGCCGGCGAGCGCGACCAGTTGCAGGTCGAAGCGCCCGGCGGCGACCAGGTAGCCCGAAAACGGCATCGTGACTTCCGATGGCAGCGGCACGCAGGCGCTCTCGATCGCCATCAACAGCACGATCCCGCCGTAGCCCATCGCCGAGATGGTCGCCACGATGGCGGCCGAGAGCGAGGTCATCAGGCGATCGATCATGGCGCGCGCCCTGCTTGGTCGCCCCAGAGTCTCATGATCGGACAGCGTGCCATGCGCGGCCGGGCGGCGCCAGTGGGCGCGCCGGCGTGCTCGATCCTTGAGCTGTATATATGTTGATTCGCGGGGTTGAGTTCGCGCGCTGATCGGACAAGACTGCCCGGTAGAAGCTTGCGCCAGAGAAGGAAACGCTCATGGCTAAGAACTCACTGACGATTACCGACAACCGCACCGGCAAGCAGTACGAGATCCCGATCGAGGACGGCGGCGTGATCCGCGCCTCGCGCCTGCGCGACATCAAGACCGGCGCCGACGACTTCGGCCTGATGTCGTACGATCCGGCCTTCACCAACACCGCGTCGTGCCGCAGTAAGGTGACCTTCATTGACGGCGAGCGCGGCATCCTGCGCTACCGCGGCTACCCGATCGAGGAGCTGGCCGAGCGCAGCAACTACCTCGAAGTCGCCTACCTGGTGGTCAAGGGCGAGCTGCCCAACGAGGCGCATTACCGGGCGTGGGAGGAGAACATCAAGACCCACACGATGGTCCACGAGAACATCAAGCATTTCATGCAGGGCTTCCGCTACGACGCTCATCCGATGGGGATGCTGGTGGGCACGGTGGGCGCGATGTCCACTTTCTACCCCGACGCCAAGGACATCATGGACCTCGAGTCGCGCCGCCTGCAGACGCGCCGGCTGATCGGCAAGATGCCGACGCTGGCGGCGTGGGCCTACCGCCATACGCGCGGCCTGCCTTACGTCTACCCCGACAACGAGCTCAGCTACACCGGCAACTTCCTCTCGATGCTGTTCAAGATGACCGAGCTCAAGTACAAGCCCAACCCGGTGCTCGAGCGCGCGCTCGACGTGCTGTTCATCCTGCACGCCGACCACGAGCAGAACTGCTCGGCCAACGCGATGCGCTCGGTGGGCAGCTCGCAGGTCGATCCCTACTCGGCAGTGGCGGCGGCGACGGCCGCGCTCTACGGTCCGCTGCACGGCGGCGCCAACGAGGCGGTGATCCGGATGCTGATGGAGATCGGGTCGGTCAAGCGCGTGCCCGAGTTCATCAAGAGCGTCAAGGCGGGCGAGCGCAAGATGATGGGCTTCGGGCACCGGGTGTACAAGGCCTACGACCCACGGGCCAAGATCGTCAAGAAACTCGCCTACGAGGTGTTCGAGGTCACCGGCCGCAACCCGCTGATTGACATCTCGCTCGAGCTCGAAAAGATCGGCCTGGAAGACGAATATTTCGTCTCGCACCGGCTGTATCCGAACGTGGACTTCTACACCGGGATCATCTACCAGGCGATGGGTTTTCCGATGACGATGTTCCCGGTGCTGTTCGCGATCCCGCGGACCTCGGGCTGGATGGCGCAGTGGGCCGAGATGGTGCGCGACCCCGAGCAGAAGATCGCGCGCCCGCGCCAAGTCTATATCGGCGAGAGCGTGCGCCACTGGCAGCCGATCGAGAAGCGGCCGGAGCCGACGATGCGCGAGGACGCGGTCAGCGACCGCATCTGAGCCCGGGCCCGGGCGCGCGCCCCGCATGCCGACGCGGATGGCCCTCGTCCAGCGCTCTGCCCCGCTAGTCGAAATCCGCCGCCTGCTCGGCGAACTCGCCGCTGCGGCAGGCGAACTCGATTCGGTCCAAGCGTATCTGCACGACGCGATCGAGGTCGCCCGCGCGCGGGAGGCCAAATCGTGGGAGCTGCGAGCCGCGACTTCGATCGCGCGGCTGATGCGCGCGCGGGGCCGCGTAGCGCAGGCCCGCGCCCCACTGGCGCCGGTCTATGAATGGTTCAGCGAGAGCCTCCCGAGCACCAACTTTTGCGCAGCCCGAATGCTGCTCGGTGAGCTGCCCGAATGAGAGCGCGCGCGGCTTGGCTCCGGCCCGTGCGGCTGGCGAGCGCCGCGCGAGTGTAACGCGTTGTCCCTGCGGGCGCGCTATTTTGACCCTCCGCTCTGCAGCGCAACACCGGCACGCGGCGGCGACTGTTAGTAATTCTGCACGGATTCATTAGTCAGTCCCGTGACTTCGAGCGGAACGGCGCGCGCTTCATCGCAGAGCCGCTCTCGCCGCAGACTTTCGGCCAACCCTGAAATCCGCGAATTACCGGCACAAATTGATACGCAGTCACCCCCATTGAGTATTCGCGCCGAATAGCTAGTCGTGCGGCCGTCCATCCTCGGATCGTTGGGGGTGAAATATTTCACCCTTACCGGGCTTTGCGGCCTGCGGCACAATCCGCCGCGATGGACGCGACGCACTTCACATCCGCCAGGCCCGCCCCGCAAGGCGCAGCGCTCGCCGTGCATGGCGTCGTGCTCGACGACAGCCACCTGGGCGAAGCGGCGCCGCCCGAATGGGTAATGCTGATCCCCACCGGCGAGTTTTCCGGTCGCGACGGCCGCGGCCCTTTCCGCCTCAGCGACCCCGCCGCTGTGATCGCGGCGACCAACGAGCTCGCGATGGCGGCCGGGCTGCCGATCGACTACGACCATGCGACGGACTTCGCCGCACCCAAAGGGCGTCCGGCGCCGGCGGCGGGATGGATCTGTGAACTCGCCGCGCGGGAAGGGGCGCTGTGGGGCCGCGTCGAGTGGACTCCGCACGGCGCGATGGCGATCGCGTCGCGCGAGTACCGCTACATCTCGCCGGTCTTCCAATACACCGCGGAGGGCGAGGTTATGCGGCTTCTGCGCGCAGGGCTGACCAACAATCCCAACCTCTATCTGACCGCAATTTCGGCGCGCGCGGCAGCAAGCGCGGGCCATGCCAGGGACGGAATCATGCATTCATTGCTGGACGAATTGCGCAAGCTGCTGGGCCTGCCGGATGAAGCCTCGGCCGAGGAGGCGCTCGCCGCGGTCCGCGCACTGCTCAGCGGCGACGCGGACGATGACGCGCAGGACGCAGCCAACGGCGAGGCCAGCGCCGAGCACGAGCGCGGCGCGGAAGGGGCGCGGGCGGACGGCGGCGCGATGAGCGCCGGCGGCGCGGACGCCGACCCCGCGCGCTACGTCCCGGTCGCGCAGTTCCAGAAGGTGTTAAGCGAGCTCAACCGGATGCGCGCGCAGGGCGCGCGCGAGCGCGCCGAGCGCGCAGTGGACGAGGCAATCCGCGCGGGCAAGCTGATCCCCGCCCAGCGCGAGTGGGCGGTCTCGTATTGCCAGGCCGACGTCGACGGCTTCGCCGCCTTCGTCGCCCGCCAGCCCGCGGTCTTCGGCGTGGAGGTCGAGCGCGCCGCGGCCGACATCGCGCCGCCGCGTCAGCTCGGGCGCGCCGGCGCAAACGCGCTCAGCGCGGTCGAGACCGCGATCTGCGTTCAGCTCGGAGTAAATGCGCAGGACTATCTGCGGCGCAGGCGTGGGGGGCACGGCGATTTTCTGCGCCTCAATCACGGCGGCGAGTAAGCCTGCCGCCGCGCCCTTCATCCACAGGCACAATCCCAACGAGGTAACCCCATGGCGGCTCTAAGCAGCTCCCGCAACACGCCTGAAATGGCCGACTTCGGGCGAATGCAAATCTACCCGGTCGAGGCGAATACGACCATCTATCTGGGCGCGATGGTCGCACTCAACGCCAACGGCAACGCGGTCCCGGCCAGTTCAGCGTCGGGGCTGAAAATCGTCGGGCGGGCCGAGCGGCTGTACAACGGTCTGCCCGGCCAGGACGCGATCAATACTTCGTCGGCGATGATTCCTGGCACCAACCAGCCGGCGGGCGCGGCGGGCGCGATCTCGATCGTGTGCCGGCGCGGCGTCTTCATGTATGCGGTCAACGACGGCTCGCTCGCACAGGCGCAGGTCGGAGCGCTGTGCTTCGCAGTGGACGACAATTCCGTGTCGGCGAGCGACGGCTCGGGGGCAACCGCGGTGAGCGGCGAGTCGCATACCTTTCCCGCTTCGACCAGCGCGCAGGTAATCACGGTCGGTCACGAGAACATCTCCAAGCTGGTGGTGACCTCCTCACCGCCGGGCACCACCTACGTCGAGGGCAAGGACTACGTGGTCGATTACCAGGCCGGGATGATCATGCTGCCGCCGAGTGGTGGCGCGATCGCGGCGGCGTCAACCGTGCTGGTCTCGTACAACTGGGGCGCGCCGACTCGCAGCGTGGCCGGTACGGTCGTCAACCTCGACCCCAGCGGCCAGGTCTGGGTCGACTTCTGGCACCAGGCGGCGCTCGCCGCCTGACACCGCGACGCCATCCTCCGCCCCGCGGCCGCGCCGCGGGCCTCAACGGTAGTAACGATGGAAATCAGCGCAGCAAATCTCACCGCCCTGTTCACCGGCTTCGACGTCATCTTCCAGCGCGGCTTCGAGAAGCCGCCGAGCTACTACGAGCAGATCGCCTCGATCGTCCGCTCGGGCTCGCGCCAGACCACCTATCCATGGCTGGGCCGCACCACCCGTTTTCGCGAGTGGCTCGGTGAGCGCGTGGTCCAGGCGCTCGAGGCCCACGCCTACACGATCGTCAACAAGAACTTCGAAGACACCATCGGCATCGACCGCAACGACATCGAGGACGACACCTACGGCGTTTACGAGCCGGTCATCGAACAGCTCGGCTGGGACACCAAAGTCCACCCGGACATGCTGCTTTTCTCAATGATCAAAAGCGCCGTCGCCACGCCTGCCTCGGTGCTCGCCTACGACGGCCAGCCGTTCTTCGCGACCACCCATCCGGTGGGCCCGATGGGCTCGAACCAGACCCAGGTCGCCAACGTCAACTCCGGCGGCGGCGGGCCATACTGGTTCCTGGTCGACGCGTCGCGCCCGATCCGTCCGTTCATCTTCCAGCTGCGTCGCGAGTACGCGGTTACCCGGATGAACACGCTGACCGACGAAGCGGTCTTCAACCGCCGCGAATTCCGCTACGGCGTCGACGGCCGCGCCAACACTGGCGTCGGGCTCTGGCAGCTCTGCTACGCGAGCAACATGGATCTCAGCAATCCGGCCAACTACGGTGCGGCGCGCGCCGCGATGCGCTCATTCAAGACCGACGGTGGCCTGCCCTTCGGCGCGCTCTCCAGCGGCAAGGGCGTCTATTTGCTGGTGCCGCCAGCGCTCGAGGAAGCCGCCCGCCAGTTGCTCCACTCGGAGTTCATGGTTGGCGCCGGGGCCAGCTCCGGGGTGACCACCTCCAACATCTGGCGCAACAGCGCTGAGCTCATCGTCAGCGAATATCTCGCCTGACCCCCTCCTCCCGCCGCACGCCCGGGGCGGACGCCGCCAGGCCCCGCCCCGGGCCTCCCGCCCACCGGCGGCCGGCGCAAGGAAGAATCGACGATGGCATACGCACAGCCCTCCGACATGATCGCCCGCTATCCCAACCGCGACCTGGTCCAGCTGACCAACGAAGATCCGACCCAGACCACGGTCAATGAAGCGGCCCTGGCCCAGGCGCTGGCCGACGCCTCGGCGGAAATCGACGGCTACCTCGAAAGCCGGTTCGCCCTGCCGCTCAGCGATCCGCCCGCAGTGCTGGTGCGCCTGGCGTGCGACGTCGCGATGTACCGACTTCAGACGCTGCGCCCCCTGCACGACCTCGCGGAGGCGCGCACGCGCTATGAGGACGCCCTCGCTCTGTTGATGCGCGTCGCCGACGGCACCCTCACGCTCGGCCTCGCGCTCGACAATCAGGAGCCCGGCGAAGCGGCCGGCGCCGTGGCCAGCGAGGCCGGCGGCGACCGCTCGGGCGCGCTGCCGGCGCGGATGTTCAACCGCGGCGGCCTCAAGGGGTTCTGACGATGGGTGTGACGCTCGACGCTCCGTGGGCGGGCCAGACCTTCACTCCGCCAACGCCGCTCGACATCGCGACGATCGAGTCCGCGATTGCAGCCCAACTGCGCGCCCAGCTCGGCAGCGTCGAGGTCGTGCAGTTTCCCGACAAGCCCGCTGCCTACCGCCTTGCCCATCGCATCGGCGCCGCGCTGGTCGCCTGGCGCGGCGCAACCTACGGCGCACCCGTCGATACCGCCGCGATCGTCCAGACGCGGCGGCTCGAGTTCGAGATAACGCTGATGGTGCGCGACCTCGGATGGAGCTTCGGCGCCGATCCGTCGGGGCCGAGCCCCGGCGCCCACGCCCTGCTCGAAGCGATCCGCGCGACGCTGACCGGCTTCCGCGTCCCGGGCTGCCGCAAGATGTATCCGCTGCGCGAGAAATTCCTCGGCCGCGACGCGCAAGGCGCGGCCTGGGCCTGGTCGTGTCTCTACGCGCTCGACACGATGGCCGTCGAGGCGTCTACGGCGGACAACTTCCCGCTCTTCGCCAAGGGCAACGCACTGGAGGAGGCGGGCGAGACGACTGCTGCCGCGCCGCCGGCGAGCTTCACTTTCAACGCGCAGGATCAGATCCGCCTTCCCATCGGCAACCTCAGCGGCGTGAGCGTTGCGTCTGCGGACGGCGGCGCCGCCTATGTGGGCGGCGTCGATTACTCAGTCGATACCGTAAACGGCATCATCACTCGCATAAGCGGCGGCGCTATCCCGGCCGGCGCGAGCGTTGTCGTCGGCTATAACTACGCGGACACCGTAACCGCAATCGCCGGCGGCTCGCCTTATCCCACCAGCCCCACGAACTGATCTATTGGCGGACCCGACCTCGGCAGTTGTCCGGCACCCACAGCCAACCCGCACTTACCAGTGTTGAAAAGGAAAAGAGATGCCAGCCAGCTTTCTACATGGAATCGAAACCATCGAGGTGGCCACCGGGCCGATGCCGATCACGGTCGTCAAATCGGCGGTGATCGGACTAGTGGGCAGCGCGCCGCTGTGGGCGGTGGCCGGCGCGCTCGACCTCTGGCAGGCCAACTGGATGGTTTCCGGCGGCCAGCAGATCGTTGACGCCAATGGAAACGTCCAGCAGTGCCTGACCTCCGGCACCACCGGCTCCGCCGCACCGGTGTGGGCGACCGCGCTCAACGCCACCACCAACGACGGGACCGCAGTCTGGAAGCTGGTCACGTTCGCCGGCACTCTGCTCCAGACGCCGACGCTGGTGAACTTCACCGCCAATCCGAATATCGCCGGCTCGGCGGCCGCCTTCGGCCCGCTCATCCAGGGTTACACGGTGCCCTACGCGCTGGCCGCCATCCAGGCCCAGGGAGCGGGCCAGGCGGTGGTGGTGGACGTCTTCAATCCCTACGTCCATTTCACCGCCGTCAGCGGGCTCGCGCTCGCGATGCCGGCGTCGGGTGCGCAGGCGGTCAGCCTCGGCCACATGGGCGTATGGGACGTTGCGGTCAAGAACTCAGCCGGCACCACTACCTACATCAATGGCACTGACTATACGCTCGACGCCGTAAATGGAGTAGTTACTGCGAAGAGCGGCGGCGCGATCACCTCCGGCCAGGCGCTCAGCGTATCATTCAACTACGCCGACCCGGGCAAGGTCACCGACACCGACATAATCGGCGCGGTCAGCGGCACCGTTTACTCCGGAATCCAGACGCTGCGCACGACTTACGGCACCCTGGGCTTCTTTCCCAAGATCCTGATCGCGCCCGGTTACTCGCAGGACGCGCCAACCGCCGCCGCGTTGCTCTCGATGGCGGAAACCATCCGCGCGATCGCGCTCATCGATTCACCGCCGTCGACCTCGCCCGCGACGATAATCGCCGACCGCGCCGCAACCGGCAACGCATTTGCCACCAGCTCGGCTCGCGCGGTGCTCTGCTACCCGCAGGAGAAGTTTCTCGACACCGGCCTGATACCCACCGGCGTAACGCTCAACTCGGCGGGCACGCCGGTTCAGAACGCGGCCAACTCCGAGGCGGTCGGCCCGTACTCGCAATGGGTGGCGGGCGCGATCGCCGCCAAGGACCTCCAGAAGGGCTACTGGTGGTCGCCCTCCAACACGCCCGTCAACGGCCCGCTCGGCCCGGACGTGACGCTCTACGCCTCGGTCATCGACGCGGCCAGCGACGTTAACAACCTCAACGCCCAGGGCGTCGTGACCATCTTCAACGCCTTCGGCACCGGCCCGCGCCTCTGGGGCAACCGTTCGGCCGCTTTTCCTTCCTCGACCACGCCCGACAATTTCATCAACGTGCGCCGCACGATGGACGTGATCGAGGAGTCGGTGGAGCTCGCGATGCTCCAGTTCATCGATCAGCCGATCAGCAACGCGCTAATCTCGGCGATCCTGGCCAGCGCCAACGCCTTCATCCGCAGCCTGATCGGGCGCGGCGCGCTGGTCGCCGGCAGCGCGAGCTACAATCCCGACGAAAATCCCCCCAGCCAGGTCGCTGCCGGGCAGCTGGTATTCGACCTCGACGTGATGCCGCCACCGCCCGCCGAGCGCCTGACCTACAACGTCTTTATCGATACCACACTGCTGAGCGCGCTCGGCAATACCTCCGCGCTCACCGCGGTCACGCTCAACGCCTAGCTCGGCTTAACCGCCCGCCATCGCCCTTCCGCGACGCCGGGCCGCACGAGGCTCAATCGCGATGCCAAATCTCTCGGTCAATCGGATCACCAACGCCAACGTTTATATTGACGGTATCGGCCTGATGGGCCGCGCCGAGGAGGTCGAGGTCGCAAAGCCCAGGCACAAGATGGTCGATCACAAGGGGCTGGGAATGGCCGGCACGGCCGAGTTCTGGGCCGGCGTCGACAAGCTCGAAGCCAAGATCAAGTGGGCCTCGATCTATCCCGAGGCCGAGGCAGTGCTCAACAGCCCTTTTCAGGCGCACTACTTCCAGATCCGCGGCAACCTCGAAACCTACACCAGCCAGGGGCGCACGCAGGAGCAGCCGCTGGTCTATCTGATGACCGGCGTGTTCAAGGACGCGGGTGCGATGAACTTCAAACTTCACGAGGGAGTGGACACCACATCCGTGATCTCCGTGTATCACTCCGAACTGTATATCGGAGGGACGCAGATTTTCCTGTTCGATGTAATGGCGAATATTTACGTCGTCAACGGCGCCGACCAGCTCAACACTTTCCGCGCCAACCTCGGCGGCTAACCGCGGGTAATGAAGATGGCTGAAACGAGAACTTCCGCCGCGCCTTGCGCAAGGCGCTCAGCTTCGCCCGAAATACGCAGCCTGACGCTGCCGTCGGGCCGGAGCGCCACGCTGCGCAAGGGCAAGGGACGCGACCTGATGCGGGCGCAGCGCGCGGTCGGCGGCAACCCCGATCCCACGGCGGTGGTGTTCGCGCTCATCGCGGAGCTCGCCCAGATCGAGGGCGCGCCGATCGTATATGAGGACGTGCTCGAGCTGGACCTTGAGGACGTCCTGATCCTTCAGGCGGAGGTGACGGGCACAAATTTTCACGAGCCGGCGCAGGGCTCCCCGGCGCCGGCGCCTTCGCAGGCCTCGTCCGCTTCGGATTCGGAGTCCGGGAACTAGCCGCGATGGATTTCGAGGAACTCGCTTACTGGCTTGCTGCGGTGGCCGAGTACAACCGCACGCCGGAGGAAGCCGCCGATGAGCGGCCTGGCGGCTGAACGTGACCAGCACGGCCAGAACGAATCTTTCGATGGCGGCTGCCAGCCCAGGGGCTCTTGCGCTTCGCCGCGCGATGCGATCATCGAGCGCGCTGACAAACGCGGCGCGTCTCTCGAGGATGATGGCCATTCCGGCACCTTACGCTGACTCCACCGAATACGCGGCGCGCTACCGCCGCGACGTGCCGCCTCTCCCGCGTCGTTCGGTGGAACTTCACGCGCGCGCGGTCGATTCCGTTCGCGCCAGCGCAGCGCGCGGCGACACGGCCGCGCCGCTGCCGGGCGTGGCGGGACGAATCCTAAATGCGATTAGGCCGCTCCGTCAGATGGCGAGCCGCATAATTCGGGCTTCCGGCATGCACTCCGGTGGCGGTACGGCTGGAGTAATCGAACTGCGGCGCACCCTCGTTCAACGATTGATCGCCCCCGGCTCTGGCATCCCTCTTGACCGCTTGGCGTCTTTCGTAGCGAAAGGGCAGCGCATTTCAGAGAACGTTGCCGCGGTCTCCGCAACGATCCATCAAGCATCCGCGGCCCGCACCACCCATGCACAGACTGAGTCGCGTCGCATCGCACGCGCGGCGCGCCCGCCCGCCATTCGCCGCCCGCGCCGGATCGTACAACCTGTCCCGCCATCCATCGCGCAGGCGGCAGGCGAGAGCCGCAGCTCGACGGACGCTCAAGGAGCAGCCATTACTCAGTCGATTGCGCGCGTGGCCGATGTGATCCGCGTTATCGGAGCACGGCTTGATTCGTTGCTGCATTTTCCCGCCCCGCGCTCCACTGCCGGCGGCCCATCACACATGTCGCGCGCATCGACAACCTTCGCCGAATTGTCAAGCGGCGCCGCTGTCTCCCTGAGCGCGGCGCGGCTAATCGCGCCGGCAGCGCGCGGCGCGGCCCGGCCCTTGTCGTTCGGAGTCCGTCCTGCTTCTAATGGGATCGCGGCCTCATCTCGCGTTCCGCCGCGCGTGCCAATCGTGATTAACTACTCACCCAACCTGGCTATTCATACTAATGAAGGCGAGCGCGACGAGGGACTCGAGCGGCGGCTGATGGATATACTCGAGCGTCACGGCCGCGAACTCCATCAAGTGCTGGCACGTGAGATGGTCCGACGCCGGCGCATGGAGTTCGACAACTGACGTTCTGTCCGGGGAGCTCTGTCCAGTTACTATAATGTTCGCGCTACTTGGTGAAATCCCTTTTGCGGTGATCGCCTCACCCGAAGCGTTGGAATCCAGCCGACGCTTCCAATACGCCGAGCAGCGAGTGATCGAGGACCGACCGCGCCTGCAATGGGTTGGCGACGGTCTGGAATGCATCACGCTCGCGATGCTCTTCCACGCCTCCTTCACCAATCCCGCCGTCCAGTATGAAGCGCTGCTCGCGGCCGCCCGGGACCATCAGGCACGCGCGCTGGTGTTCGGCAACGGTGTCTTCCGCGGCTTCTTCGTAGTCGAGGCGGTCGCCTCCAGCGGCGTCCAGCTCGCCGCCGACGCGAGCCCGCTCGCGATCCGCATGCGCGTACGGCTGCGCGAATGGGTGCCTGAATTCGACCCGGCCGCGCCGCCGCGGCCCGCCTTTGCGCCGCTCGGGCTCGCTCCCGCACCCATCAGCTTTTCCCTGCCGGCGGCCGTATTCACCGCCGTGGCGGCGGCGACCGGCTACGTCGCGCCGGTGTTCGGGCTTCCCGGAGCGTCGGCGCTGGTTGATAATCCGGCGCCCAGCGGCCCAGCCGGGCCCGAAGTCTCATACACCGACGTGCCGGCGTCGGCAATCGTGAGGTCGCCGCGATGAGCGCACCGCAGTTTATCGAGCACGTCACCTTCGCCGGCGAGCGCTGGGACCTGCTTGCTTTCCAGTACTACGGTGATCCGACCAACTACGAAGTGATTATTATGGCCAACCCGTCCGTGCCAATCGAACCGGTGTTCGAGGCGGGAATAGTAATCGCCATTCCGATTATCCAGCAGTGGAGCGTCGTAACCAGCGGCCTGCCACCCTGGAGAGCGAACGCGGTGTCGCAACCATGAGCACTGCGACTGTATATCCGATTCGGTCGCCCAGTTGGGTGCTGCTCTACCAGGGCGTGAACATCACCGCCGATGTCTCGCGGATGGTGCTCTCGATCAGCTACGTGGACGAGCTCGGCGGGCGCGCTGGCGAGCTCGAAATCGAGCTCGAGGACCGCGAGCGCCGCTGGCAGGCCGCCTGGTTCCCGCAGCAGGGCGACGCTGTGAGCCTGCTGCTCGGTTACGGCGGCGAGCCGCTGCTTGCCTGCGGCGATTTCCAGGTGGACGAGCTCGAGCTGCAGGGGCCACCCGACGTTTTCCATCTGCGATGTTTACCCGCGTGGATCACGCCCCCGCTGCGCACGCGCAACAGCCTCGGCTACGAGGGGCAGACGCTGGCGCAGATCGCGGCTACGGTGGCGGGGCGCCACGGGATGAGCGTCGTCGGTGCGCCGGAGGCGCTGGAATCCGCCTACCTCCGGGTCACGCAGAAGCAGGAAACCGACCTCGAATTCCTCCATCGTCTCGCCCGCGAGCACGACTACGAGTTTACGGTGTGCGGCACTCAGATCGTCTTCTATCCGCGTCCGGCGCTGGACAGTCAGCCGGCGGTTCTGACGCTTGCGCGCAGCGACGTGATGAGCTTCGACTTCGTCAGCAAAACCCATCGCATCTATCGTGCGGCGCAGGCTTCCTACTTCGACCCGACGAGCAAGCAGCTCTACACGCAGACCGCCGAGGCCGAGCCCGCGGTCGCCGTCGGCGACGAGCTCAAGCTGGTGGTACGCTGCGAGAACGGGCAGCAGGCGCGCGAGCGCGCGATCTCCGCTTTGCACGACACCAACCGGTTGCTCGTGACGGGCCATCTGAGCGCGCCCGGCGCGACGCGGCTGGTGGCGGGCAACAACGTGGCACTGTCGGGATGGGGCGCGATGGACGGCACCTACATGATCGAGCGCGCTCATCATCGGCTCGCGCGCGCCACGGGTTACGTCACGGAAATCGACGTGCGCCGCGTCAACGCAGCGCCCGTCCCCCAGCTCGCGTGAGGCGACGATGTTCCGGGTCGGACTGGTGAGGCAACAGGATGTGCAGGGGGCGCGAGTGCGGGTCGCGTTTCCCGACCGCGACCAGATGCTTTCGTACTGGCTGCCGATCGTCGCCTTCAAGACGCAGGATGACAAAGGCTACTGGATGCCCGACCTCGGGGAGCAGGTGGTCTGCCTGATGGACGAGCGCGACGAGGCGGGCGCCGTGCTCGGCGCAATCTACTCGACCGCCGACACGCCGCCGGTGCACAGCGCCGACAAGTTCCACGTTGCCTTCAAGGACGGCGCCAGCTTCGAGTACGACCGCGCCGCGCACGCGCTCGCGCTGAATCTGCCGAAAGGGGCGACGATGAAGATCAGCCTCAACGGGGCGTCGCTCGCGATCGACGCCAGCGGCAACCTCACGCTGGTGCCGGCCGACGGCGCGCAGCTTCAGCTCGGCGCCGCGGGCCAGATGGCCGGCGTGGCCCGGCTCGGCGACGCGGTGCAGGTTACCGACGACGAGGGCGGGACTCTGCACGGCACGATCACCAGCGCGAGCACTGATGTGGTCGCCAACTGAGAGCGCCGCAGCGGGAGTATCGAGATGCCGGGCGGAGTAGTGACCCTGGCCGATATCACGTCAGCCGACTGGTCGATGAAGCTCGACACGCCCGGCGCGCCGGGCTCCGGGCTCGGCCAGGTGGTCCAGGGCGTGGACGACGTCAACCAGTGCATCGCGATCATTCTGACCACGCCGAAGGGCACCGATCCGCTGCGCCCCGGTTTCGGGACCGAGGTCTGGAACTTCATCGACGCGCCGATAAGCGAGGCGGGCCCGGCAATCGTGCGCGAGGTTACTCAGTCGATTACCCAGTTCGAGCCAAGAGTGAAGGTGCTGTCGGTAAAAAGCACGCCGCTGCTCGACACCGAACCGGCGGGCGCCCAGGTCGAGATCACGATCTCGTGGCAGCTCGACCTGGGCAATATGCCGACACCCGCGCGCAGCACGAGGGTGACGATCGGCGGCACCGGCCGCGCCGCCTAGCCGGCGCCTGCGCCGCGTTCGGCACGCGTCGGCATTGGAAAGGAAGGCCAGATGGGAGCCGGAGTACCGAACCTGCCGCGGCCGTCGTTCGTCGCTGACGCGAATGGCCTGGATCCCAACAAAGTCCTCAGCGACATGATCTCGCAGTTCGAGGCGGCCTCGGGCCGTACGCTTCAACCGGCGCAAGTCGAGCGCCTGTTGATCAACCTCTACGCCTACCGCGAGTCGCTGGTGCGCGATGCGATCCAGTTCGCCGGTGAACAAACGCTGCTCGCCTTCGCGGTCTTCCCGATGATTGATTACATCGGGCAGCTGCTCGGGGTGACGCGCCTCCCGGCGCAAGGCGCCGTCACCACCTTGCAGTTCACGCTCCAAAATCCGCTCAGTCTCGCCTACACGATTCCCGCCGGCACTCAGGCCGGAACCTCGGACGGGCAATTCATCTTCGCCACCGACTCCAACCTGACGATTCCGGCGGGAACGACCAGCGGCACGGTCTCCGCAACCTGCACCACTGCGGGCAGCGCGGCCAACGGCTACCTTGCAGGCCAGGTCAACGCGCTGCTGAGCCCTGACGTGCTAATCGCCGCGGTGACCAATGTCGAGACCACCGGCGGTGGCGCCGAGCCCGAAACCGACGACCATCTGCGTGCGCGCATCCAGACCGCGCCCAACGAGTTCAGCGTGGCCGGACCCGCAGGCGCCTACCGCTTCTTCGCGCTCGGCGCCGATCCCTCGATCATCGACGTCGAGGTCATCTCGCCGGTGCCCGGAACAGTCAACATTTATGTCCTGACCGGTCCGATCACGATCCAGCCTGCCTCCGCGCCCAACAGCGCGGCGATCGCCAACTCGGCGCTGCTCGCCAAGGTGGAGGGCGTGCTGAGCGCCGACAATGTGCGGCCGCTGACCGACACGGTCAACGCGCTCGCTGTAAGCGAGGTTGACTATCAGATTGCCGGCACGGTGACTCTGTTTGCCGACGCCGATCCGATCGCGACAATGGATGCGGTCAACGCCGCCGCACAAAGCTTCGCGCTCAACCTCGCCTCGCGCATCCAGCGCGATATCGTGCCGAGCGAAATCGTCGCCGCGCTCTCGGTGTCGGGCGTGTACCAGGTGGTGCTCACCGCCCCCGTCTATACGCAGCTCAGCGCCGGGCAGTGGGCGAACTGCACCTCGATCGCGCTCGCCCAGGCGACGGCGGCGGAGCATTCATGAGCGGCGCACGCGGCACGGTGAACTAGATGGCCAAGCTCCAGCTAGCGCCCTCGATCAACGACGCGCGTTCGCAGTCGATGCTCGAGCTGATCAACCGGCTCGACGAGCTTGACCTCACGCCGATCCTGGTCTACCGGCTCGACTCGGCGCCCGACTCGGCGCTACCCTACCTCGCCTGGCAGTTCGACATGTTTGACCCGCGCTGGCAGCTCGCCGGCAGCTCGGGCGAGAGTATCGACGCGCTGACCGACATCGATACGCTGAGCGACGTCGACACCCTGCAATCGCCCTCCGACAGCGCCGGGCCGAGCGACTTCGACACCTGGCGTACGCTGCTGACGACGGCGATCCCGCTGCATCGCATCCACGGCACGCCCGCCTCGATCCGGCAGGTACTGGCGGCGATGGGCTTTGAGGCGGTGAGCTTCCTGGAGGGGCAGGCGAGCTGGGGCGGGACGGCATACCCGCCGTCGCAGGGATGGGCGGTGTTCCGGGTGCTGATCCAGCTCGGCGCGGGGCAAACGATCGGGAGCGGCGACGCGGCGCGGGCGGCCGCGGCGATTAATTTCTTCAAGCCGGCGCGCTGCTTGCTCGACGCGCTGGCATTCGTGGCAGCGCCGCTGGCGGAGGCGACGCCCGTGCCGAGCGACTTCACCGGCACGGTGGATCGCGCGCCGGCGCCGACCGATGTGCTAAGCGCGCCGATCGCGCCGCTGGTTGACGTGCGCGTGATCGCGCCGCGCTACGACGCGCACTACTACCATATCGGGGTAACTTATGGGGCCAATGAACCGGTGGTGGCTGACTCGGGCGTGCTCGCCAACGGAGTGCCGATCTCGGCGAACGGATAGAGCGATGGTGAAACGGCCAAAAGGAATCGTGAGAATTTTCAGCCGCGGCCGGCTGCTGTACGAGTGCCGCAACCTGTTCGTGGACGCCGGGCTGCCGGCGCTGGCTAACCTGCTGGCCGGCGTCACCGCCGGCCAGTTCGCGCTCGCGGTGGGTTTCGGCTCGGGCAACGCCACGCCCGCGGCGAGCGACGTCGACCTCGCGCTTGCGCCCAAATACTACAACGCGGTCGGTGCCCACACCTTCCCAAGTCCGGGCAGCGTGCAATTCAGTTACGCGCTGCGCGCGAGCGCCGATTTCGCCGCGGCCGGAATCACGGTGCAGGAAGTTGGGCTGTTCGCCAACGCCGCGGGGGTGGCCTTGCCCGCGGCGGTCGGCACCAACAACCCGACCTGGAGCGCGAGCACGGCCAAGACCGTCGGCAGCCTGCTGGTGGACGCCAACGGCAACGTCCAGCGCTGTACCACCGCAGGCACCAGCGGGGCCACGCCGCCGACCTGGGCGATGGCGCTGGGCGCGACCACTACCGACGGTTCGGTGGTCTGGACGCTCGCCGCGCTCAACGCACCGCCGGGACCGATGCTCGCGCATGCGGTGGTGCCTGCCTTCGCCTTCAACGGCTCGGCCGACTACCAAGGCACCTGGACGTTCACGTTCTGAGGTGGATGATGCCGACGCTCATCGACAATCCCGCCTTCGCGGCCAACGAGGTCTACGAGATTCAACAGACCGATCCGGTGGAGGGGGCGGGCAGCGGCGCGAGCTTCAGCGGAATCGGGATCAGCAACCAGCCGCATCAGCAGCTCGCCAACCGCACCGCCTTCCTCAAGCAGCGCCAGGACACCAACGTCGCGAGCATCGCGGCGCTTCAGGCGACGCTGGCCAAGCTGACCTGCTCGCTGCAGACCAACGGTTACCTCAAGATTCCGCTGACCGACGTAAGCCGCGGGCCGGTCGTCGCGATTATCCAATGGGGCTACTTCTCGCTGGCGCAGCAGAACTTCACGAGCGACACCCAATTCGTGGTGAGCTGGCCGATTCCGTTTCCCAATGCGATCCTGCTGCCGCCGCTCGCGACCAACGTCTATTACCATACGTCGGGCGGCAATCTGGCGGCCTCGGTCGTGAGCTGGGGGCTGAGCGGGGCGACCTTCGTGCTCGACGTACCGGGCAATCTGAGCGGCGTCGCAAGCCCGCCGTGGACGGGCGAGAAGAGCAACGGCTTCTCATGGCTGGCAGTCGGATTCTGACGGGTGGCGCAATGAACAGATCACTTATCGCGTCGGCATGCGCCGGCGCACTGGCGGCGCTGGTCCTGGCCGCCGGCAGCGCAGCGGGCCAGTACCAACCGATCCCGAACTTCAGCGGCGTCGGCGCCGGCTTTAACTTTCGCCAGGCGATCAACCAGCGGTTTTCCGGTGCGCAGGCGATCGCGCCGACTATCGTGAGCCTGCCCTTCGCCAGCCTGCCCGTGGAACAGGACGGGATGCTGCTTTGGTGCAGGGATTGCCAAAAGACCACGCCCTGCTCGGGCGGCGGCGCGGGCGCGATGGCGGTTGGCACGCGCGGGGCATGGGCGTGCGCGGGGGGACCGCTGGAGCAGGACCTCAACGCCAACGGACGCAATCTCGCGGGGGCGGCCAGTGTTCAGGCTTCGCTTGCGGGCGACGCCCAGGCGCGCGAGGCGCTGGTGGCTGGCGGCGGCGTGCGCGTGAGCAACGGCAGTACACCGCCCTACACAGTGATCGACGAGAACGCGAACATCTCGGGCCATGTCAACGGCGTGATCAACGTCAAGGCCCCGCCCTACGGCGCCAAGGGGGACTGCACCACCGACGATACCGCCGCGATCCAGAGCGCGATCAACGCGGCCTGCGCGGTCAATCCGAGCAACCAGGAGAACATCCCGCCGGTCTATCTGCCGCCGACGCCGTATCCGGGATGCTACAGGATCACCGCCCCGCTGCTGATCGATTGCAGCGACCTGCACGTCTTCGGCGGCGGACGCATGAACACCGTCCTGATGCCGATCTTCTACGGGCCGGACCTTATCGTGCAAAGCGCCCCGACCAGCAATCCGCCGCTGGCCTCGAGCGTGACCGCGACTTGGCAGGCCAACCACGCCTATCCGCAATTCTCCGAGCTGCGCGACAGCAACGGCAATATCGAGGTCGCAACCGGCGGCGGCACTTCAGGCAGCGGCTCGCATCCGACCTGGCCGACAACTCAGGGCGCCACCGTGGCCGACGGCAGCGTGACCTGGACCCTGGAAGTGATCGGCTCGCAGCTTGCCAGCGGAACCGGCTCGGCCTACGACACTGTCAACAACAGCGCACCGGTGCTCGATCTCGGATGGACGGGGCCGCCGATGAATCTCAGCGGGCTGTCGGCCTTCACGGTCGAGACGTACCTCGACGCGGTGGGCAGCTCGTTCTGCGGCAATAATTACTGCAATATTATCGGCTCCTACGTCAACGCGCCGGGCAGCGGGGCGGCAGGAAACGTGGGCGGTGGGGCGTTCGACCTTTATGTCAACCCATTCAGCACGCCGGCAAATGAGTTGCAGGCCGATATCAAGATCGGCGGAACGCATTACGGGTTGAGCGACACCGCGTCACTGACGACCAACGTCACGCACCATATCGCGCTGACCTACGACGGCTCTACGGTGCGTCTGTTCAAGGACGGCGTGATGGTCGCCTCGACGGCGGCGAGCGGCACGCTCACGCAGGGCTACTACGAGACCGTGATGTTCCCCGGGCTGACGCCGCTGGGAACCGCGCTCTGGCCCGGCAACAACCCGGGCGCGGCGGGGCACGGTTTCGTCAATGGCTACTACGATTCGGTGCGAATCTCGAATAGCGCGCGCTACACTGCGAACTTCACTCGACCGACCGCCAAGTTCGCGGTCGACGGCAACTCGCTGCTGTTGTTGAATTTCGGCGCTTCACCCGCGGGCACCGTAATCGGCAATACCAACAGCTTGCTGGCGAATACGCGCCTCGACGCTTTTTTTCCGATCGAGGTTGGCAGTTTCATGAACCGGATTCACCTCGACAATCTTGAATATTGCCCTGGAGGGAGCGGGGGCGGGGGCTTGTGGGCGGTATGGGCGGTCAACTCGCGTTTCGAGGACCTGCATTGCAGCTTCCAGAGCGAGATTGCGGTCGAGCTGTGGGACAACGACTTCCAGGACACCCTGCGCAATATATTTGCGTTCGGCGGCAATGGCCGCACCAACTACGGCTTTGTCTTCGCCAATCAGAGCAACGGCAATGACTACAACCGCCTGCAATGCGACGGGCAAACCGGCGGCTGTATCATTCAGCAGGGCAGTTCGGGCTCCTACGAGCTGCCGATCTTCACCGACCGCGGCAGCTACATCTATCCGCTCATCATCGGCGGGCGCGCGGTGCTTCGCGACCCGTTCAGCGACATGGAAAGCGCCAACAGCCTCTTCCTCGCCGACGTGCTGGCGCTTAACTCGTGGGCACCGATCGTGATCCACGGAGGCGAGCTCGACACGCCCAACGCGAGCGGCGCGCACTTTGCGATCAACGGCGGACAGCCGATCAGCGACGTCGGCACCAGCCTCGGCGGTACTGCGTCGGCCGAAATCGTCAACGTGATCAGCAACCCGACCTCGCCGGTAACCATCCGCGACGCCGTGCTTCCCTCGGGCGTGCCGCTAACCAATCCGGGCAAGCTCGCCCAGGTCTATGCGAACGTCGGCGGCAGCGTGAGCGGGCTCACGGTCAGCACCGGAATCAAGTTCGCCAGCCTGCCCGCGCCGGTAGTCAACGGGGCAAGCTTCTATTGTCCGGACTGCGACCCGCCGGCCAATCCGCCGATCGCCTGCACCAGCAGCGGAGCCAAGTCCGGGGCCTGGGTCCACGGCATCAACAGCACCTGGATCTGCGCGCCGTAGCCGCGGTTGTCGCCCAGGCGACGCGCGCCGCCGGGCACTGGCGATGCGACGACGCCGGCTGAGGCCTCCAATCGCGAGGCGCCGCGCCGGCACTTGTTTAGGCCGCCGCCGCATATATGATCGTGCGATGGACTTCGGGCGGCGGAGGCTCCGCGGTGTCGGCAGCCGGGCGTTGTGCGCCGTGTTACTGGTGGCATTGACGCTCGCCCTACTTCCGCGCGCTCGCTCTCTCCAGTCCGCGATCCATCCGCGTCTTCAAACACGGGTTTTCGGCAAACATTCCAAACGTGGCGGCGTCGTCCTGGTTGCGGTCAAACGCGCCTGCGACTACCGAAGCTTCATTCCTGAGCGCGCATCGGGCGCAACCGCCTTCGATCCTCGGCCGGAGCGGGAGTCTCCGGCCTCGCTCCTGCTGCGCGCGCCTCCATCGACGATCCGCGAATTGGTCTGATTAGCCCGCGCGCCGGTTCAAAAGGCGCGCTTTGGCGACGCTGGCCAGGCGTCGGGCGGCTGTTTTGGCGCGCGGGTTGCACCTATGATCGCGCGTGCGCGGTCAAAAGGCGGGGTTGGCTATGTCTTGGGTATCGCACGGTTACGTGGTTGTTTGGAGAGTTTTTCGCAAGTTCGCGGCCGGGCCGCTTTTTCTGCTGATGGCCGCGGGGAGTGCGCAGGCCGCCGGCCCGGCGTCGCTTATCCCCGCGCAACCCTCTCGCCCGCCGGCGCGCCCCGGGGCGACGGCGCCTGCCGGCGCGGTGGTCGCGCCGCAGCCGCTGCCGCCGCTCAAGCTGCCTCAACATTTCGAAAACAACCCCGAGGTGATTGAAGGGCAACTCAGGCATCTCATCGGCGAGGCGATCGCCAACAATCCCGACCTGCTGGCCTCGCGCTACGGAGCCGAGGCCACGGGCCATCGCGTGCTGCCCGCCGGGATGCCCGACGATCCGTACGTCGGATATCGGATGAAGGACCTGCCGACGACCTTCTCGATGACCCAGGAAAACGCGACCGAAAAGCAGATCGAATTCACCCAGCGCTATCCGTTCCCCGGCAAGCTCAGCCTGCGCCAGTCGGTGGCGGGCAAGCAGGCCGAGGTCGCGCAGGCCGACGTGCGGATCGCGCTGCTGCGCCTCGTCACCGCGGTACGGCTGGCCTTCGCCGACATCTTCGTGGTCGACAAGGATATCCAGCTCGCGCTCGAGCAGCGGCGGATGCTGCGCGAGTTGCGCGATATCGCGGTCTCCAAGTATCAGCTCGGCCCGGGCCTCCAGCAGGACGTGCTCAACGCCGACGTCGCGCTGGCTCAGCTCGACACCACGCTGCTTGACCTGACGCGCAAGCGCGAAACCCGGCTGATCCGCCTTGAAGTGCTACTCAACCGGCCGTCGGTCGCGATCGAGCCGCTCGGCGCGCTGCCGCCCGCGGCGCTGCGCTTGCCGACGGCGCAGCTCGAAGAAATGGTGCTGGCGTCGAATCCGGAGGTGCAGCGGCTGGGCCGCGCGGTCGAGCGCGACACTCTCAACGAGCGGCTGGCCGCGCGCGCGCCGTTGCCGGATATGCTGCTATACCTGGCCTACGGTTCGCGCAACGACAATCCGGGGACTACAAGCACGGCAAACGGCAAGACCGTGGTCACCGGCGCGGCGGTGCGGCCCGATCTTATGACCGGCCAGATCATGTTCGACATCCCGGTCTTCTATTTCTCCAAGCAGCGCGAGCAGCTCTACGAGGCCGAGGCCACGCTCAACCGCACGCGCGCGCGGTTGGCGGCGGCGCGCGACACCGCGCTCGGCGCGCTGCACGATCTGCTCGCGCGCCTGGCCGAGCACGAGGAAACCGCGCGTTCCTACGAGCGCGAGGTGATCCCGCTGGCGCGCAGCGAGGTCGACGCGGCGATCAGCGCCTACCGGGTGGACAAGGTCGATTTTCTGACCCTGCTGGCGGCGCAGGACAACCTGGAGAAGTATGAGACCGCGTACTGGCACAACGAAGCCGACCGCTACCGCGATATCGCGCAGATCGACGAAGTGACCGGCGCAGCGATAAACCAGACGGGGGCCGCGCGATGAGGCGGCCGTCACTGCTTGCGATCTTCCTTGCCGGAGTCGTGCTCGGCGTGGTGGCAACCGCCGCCGTGCTCGCCGGCTGGCGGCGCTCGGCCGACGCTCCGCAAACCCCGGCCGCGCAAAGCGCGCCGGCGGCGCTGCCCGCGCCGCGGCGGCCGCCGGCCGCGCCCAGCGAGGAATTCGTGCCGGCTGCGCACGTCGCGCCGGCTGCGGCGCCCGCCGTCGCCCGCGCCGGCGTTGCGAGTGATGCCGGCAGCGGCGCAGCCGCCGCCGCGCGCAGCGGCGAGATCCGGATCGATCCCGCGATGCTGCAGGACCTCGGCGTGCGCACCACGCTAGTCGAGCCGCGGGTCGTGACCGAATCGATCCACACCACCGGCTACGTCGATTACGACCAGCGCCTAGTCAGCCAGGTCAACGCGCGCGTCAGCGGCTGGGTCGAGAAGCTGCACGTCGCCTACGCCGGACAGCCTGTACACCGCGGCGAAACGCTGCTCGAAATTTACAGCCCCGAACTGGTGTTGACCCAGGAGGATTACCTGCGCGCGCGCCAGCTCGCCGACACTCACGCCGGCGGCGACAGCGACAACAAGGCGCGCAACGACGGCTCCAGCCTGATGTCCGCCGCCGAAACCCGCTTGCGCCTGTGGGGGATCGCGCCGGCCGAGCTGCGCAAGCTGGCGCGGCGCGGCAAGCCGTCGGAGACGCTGCCGATCGAATCGCCGGCAAGCGGCGTGGTCACCGAGAGTAAAGTGGTCGAAGGCGCGCACGTCCGCGCGGGCGACGAGCTGTACAACATCGCCGACCTCTCACGGGTTTGGGTCTACGCCGATATCTACGAACGCGAGCTGCCCAAGGTGCACGCCGGCCAGCAGGCCGAGGTCAGCCTCGACGCCCTGCCCGGCCAGCGCTTCGACGGCATCGTCACCTACATTTATCCCTCGGTGAGCGAGCAGAGCCGCACGGTGCGGGTGCGGCTGGAGTTTACCAATCCGGGGCTGGTGCTGCGGCCGGGGATGTACGTCAAGGTCACGCTGCTCCATCGCGCGCCGCAGCCGACGCTGGCGGTGCCGGCCGAGGCGGTGCTCGACTCGGGCGTGCGCAAGATTGTGATCGTCGCGACGGGCGAGGGCCGCTTCCAGCCGCGCGAGATCAAGACCGGCACCCAGTCCGAGGGTTACTTCCAGGTGCTCGGCGGGCTTCGGCAGGGCGAGCGGGTGGTGACCTCGGCGCAGTTCCTGATCGACTCTGAGTCCAACCTCAGCGAGGCGCTGAGCGCGATGACGCTGACGCCCGAGGGCGGTGCGGGCCTGCCGGCGGCCGGCGCGCCGCGGCCCGCGGGCGCGGCGACGCCGGCGGAGCGTGGGGGGCGCTGAGGCGATGCTCGAGCGGCTGATCGAAAGCTCGGTGCGCAATCGCTTCCTGGTTGCCTTCGTCTCGGTGCTGATTTGCGCCTGGGGCGTGTGGGCGCTGCTCAACATCAAGCTCAACGCGGTGCCTGACATGAGCGACGTGCAGGTTATCGTGTACACGCCGTTCGTCGGCCAGCCACCGCAGGTGGTCGAGGACCAGGTCACCTATCCGCTGGTGCACGCGCTGCTCAGCGCGGCCAACGTCAAGGTGGTGCGCGGCTTTTCGTTCTTCAACTTCTCGCTGGTGTTCGTGGTCTTCCACGATGGCACCGATTTCTACTGGGCGCGCTCGCGGGTGCTGGAGTATCTCAACTACGCCGCGGCCCAGCTGCCGCCGGGGATCCAGCCGCAGCTCGGCCCCGACTCCACCGGCGTGGGCTGGGTGTTCGAGTACGTGCTCGAGGACCCCACCGGCCATTACGACCTCCAGCAGCTGCGCTCCTACCAGGACTGGCATCTGAAGTACGAGCTCGCGACCGTGCAGGGGGTGGCCGAGGTCGCCTCGCTCGGCGGCTTCGTCAAGCAGTACCAGGTCGACGTCGACCCGCGTAAGCTCATCGCCTACAAGCTGTCGCTGGCGCAGGTCAAGCGCGCGATCAAGGCGAGCAACAACGACGTCGGCGGGCGCGTGCTCGAGCGCGGCGGCCAGGAATACCGCATCACCGCGCTCGGCTACATCCACTCGCTCGACGACATTCGCTCGATCGTGCTCGGCGTCGGCCCCGACGGCGCGCCGATCTACGTGCGCGACGTGGCCAACGTCCATCTCGGCCCCGAGCTGCGCCGTGGAGTCGCCGACCTCGACGGGCGCGGCGAGGCGGTGGTCGGGATCGTCGAGATGCGCGCGGGCGACAACGCACTGGCCACGATCCGGCGGGTCAAGGCACGACTCAAGGAGGTCGAGCGCGACCTCCCGCCCGGGCTCAAGATCGTCCCCATCTACGATCGCTCGGGCCTGATTGAGCAGTCGGTCGAAACCCTGCGCCACAAGCTCATCGAGGAATGCCTGATCGTGGTGGTGGTGATCGCGGTATTCCTGCTCAATTTCGGCGCGGCGACGGTCGCGGTGCTTACCATCCCGGTCGGCGTGCTGCTCGCGGCGATCGTGATGTACTACGCGGGGGTGAGCGCCGACATCATGTCGCTGGCCGGCGTCGCGGTGGCGATCGGGGCGATGGTGGACGCGGCGGTGGTGATGGTCGAAAACGGCCATCGCTATCTCGCCGAGGGCAAGCTCGAGCACGATCGCGCGATCATCAAGGCCGCCACCGAGGTGGGGCCGGCGCTGTTCTTCTCGCTGCTCATCATCACGCTCAGCTTCATCCCGGTCTTCGCGCTCCACGCGCAGGCGGGCCGCCTGTTCAAGCCGCTGGCCTTCACCAAGACCGTGTGCATGGCGGCTGCGGCGCTGCTCTCGGTCACGCTGACGCCGGCGTTGATGTCGTACCTGATGACCCGCGGCGGCGCGCTCACCCATCGCGACATCGCGCACGAGGGCAACCTGTTGGACCGCGCCATCCAGGGCGCCTACCGGCCGCTGCTGCGTTGGGCGATGGCCAACCGGGCGGCGGTGGGGGTGCTGTTCGTCGCCCTGCTGGTGAGCACGGTCATCCCATGGTCGCGGATCGGGATGGAATTTCTGCCGTCGGTGTTCGAGGGCGACCTGGTGTACGCGCCGACCGCATACCCGGGGATCTCGATTACCCAGTCAAAGCTTCTGCTCCAGCGCGCCGACCGCATCCTCATGACTTTCCCGGAGGTCGAGCACGTGCTGGGCAAGATGGGGCGGGCCGAGACCGCCACCGACTCGGTTTCGCTCTACATGGGCGAGATCCTGATCAAGCTCAAGCCGCGCGACCAATGGCCGCCCGGGACGACGCCCGATCGACTGGTCGAGCAGATGGACCGCGCGCTCCACTTTCCGGGGATCATCAACGCATGGTCAATGCCGATCAAGGAGCGGGTCGACAACGTCAACACTGGCGTCAAAACCACGCTCGGCATCAAGCTTCTGGGCGACGACCTCGAACGGCTGGAACAAATCGGCCGCCGGATCGAGGAAACCCTGCGCCCGCTGCCCGGCACCCGCAGCGTGCTCAGCGACCGCGTCTACGAAGCCAACTACATCAACTTCCACGTCGAGCGCGAGGAAGCCGCGCGCTACGGGCTCACCGTCGAGGACGTCGAGGACGCGGTGCAACTCGCGATCGGCGGGCTCAACGTCACCACCACGGTCGAGGGCCAGGAACGCTACCCGGTCAACATCCGCTATCCGCGCGAGCTGCGCAGCTCGCCCGGCACGCTCGGGCGCGTGATCCTTTATACCAAATCGGGCGAGCAGGTGCCGCTCGGGCAGGTGACCCGGATGGAGAGCGTCGAGGGCCCGACCGCGGTCAAGACCGAGGGCGGCGAGCTCACCGACTGGATATATATCGATCTCCAGCCCGGAGTTGATATTGGAAGCTACGTGCGCCAGGCGCGCCGCGCGCTCAACTCGATCACCTTGCCGCGCGGCTACTCGATGGTGTGGAGCGGCGAGTACATATACCTGCAGGACGCGGTGCGCACCCTCGCCTACGTCACGCCGATCGCACTTATCATAACTTTCGTCGTGCTGTTCCTCAACTTCCGCAGCGTCGCCGAATCGCTGATCGTGATGCTATGCGTGCCGTTCGGCGCCAGCGGCGGCGTCTGGGCGATGTACCTGCTCGGCTACAACATGAGCATCGCCGCCTGGATGGGAATGCTGGTGCTGGTGGGATTCGCAGTCGAGGGCGGCGTGGTAATGCTGATCTATATAATCAACGCGCTGCGCGACGCCGCCGAGGCCAAGGGCGCGCGCCTCACCCCAGAGGAGATCGAGGTCGAACTCCAGCATGCGGCGGTAGATCGGATGCGTCCGCGGGTGATGGTGCTGGCGTTGCTGACGCTGGGCCTGCTGCCGATCTTCTGGGGCGAAGGCGCGGGTGCCTCACTGATGCGCACGATCGCCGCGCCCGTGGTCGGCGGCATGATCAGCACGGTGGCGGTGATCTTTCTGCTGCTGCCGCCGCTCTACGCGTGGTGGCGGGTGCGCGTGGCGCGCCGCGTCGCCCGTCATATCGGCGCCGAACCGGTCTAGGTCGCCCATTGCTGCGACGGCGCTTCTTGGAGGTGCCGTTCGAGAAGCGCTTTCTCGCTCTGTCTCCGTCTCCGGAATGAGACGCCTGCGTGCCGACCCGCCGAGGCACCATATACCAGTTCACTGAACTGGTAATTGGCCTGCCCGTTGCTTCATCGCCCAGCGGCACTTAACCCGCACGACGGTGTCTCATCTCGAGACAGGCGCCCAGGCCCATGAACAATCGAAGCAAGGAATCCACGGCAGTGGCTTCACAGCCTGTGGCCCGCAATTCCAATGTGCCGGTCACCTTTCCGTTAAGCATCGAACCGCTGCCCTACGCTGCGGTGGTATACGCCCCCGATGGAACGGTTCTGAAGGTGAACGGCGCAGCAGTGGAGCTGTTCGAAGCCGACAGCCCGGATCAGCTTCTTGGCGAAAATATATACAAGACTGGCGAGCCTCCCACGTCGGCCGACGAGATCCCCATCGCCATCAAAGAGCTGCAAGAAGGGCGAAGGATTCGGCTTCAGAAATGGAAGCTGACGACTCTCAAGGGCAACCGGCGCGTGCTCGATATCATCGCGATTCCGGTAATCGGCGACAGAGGCAAGCTCGAATACATAATCGGGTTTGCACGCGACATTACTAATGAAAGCCGCGCCGAACACGAGCAGGCACTCCTGGCGGCAATCGTACAGTCCTCCGACGACGCAATTTTCAGTCTTTCGCCGACCCCTCCGAAGTTTCCCATAATGACGTGGAATAAGGCGGCAGAGCGGCTGTTTGGCTTCAGCGCGGAAGAGGCTATCGGGCGCTCCATCCTCGAGTTGTACGTGTTGCCTGAGCTTCGGGCCCACGCCGCGGATTTGTTGCAAAAGGATGCTACCACTCTGACAGGACACCCAGAACTCGTCCGCCGCCTCGAAGTGCCGGTCAGGAGAAAGGATGGTACGCGGATCGAGATCTCGATAAGCATCTCGGGTATTTATGGCAGCGGCGGTGAACTGCTGGGGATGTCGAGCATCGCCCGCGACATCACCGAGCATAAGCGCGCTGAGCGAGAGCAGGCGCTACTCGCCGCGATCGTGCAGTCCTCCGACGACGCGATCGTGGCCATCTCACCCGACTATCGGGTGATGAGCTGGAACAAAGGGGCGGAGCGGCTGTTTGGGTTTACCGCCGAGGAAGCGCTGGGGCGGCCTCCTAGCGAGCTCTATGTACCGCCCGCGGCGCGTTCGCTGGTCGACCAGCAGATCCGCGCCGACTTCGCGGCGCTTAAAGAGCAGCCGAGCCTGGTTCGCCGGATCGAGGTCGAGCTCCAAAGGAAAGATGGCAGCACCGTCGATGGCTCGCTGGTCGCGTCGGGAATGTTCGATTCGGCGGGAAACATCCTTGGGATGTCCGTCATCGTGCACGACCTCAGTCAGCTCCGACGCGCCGAGCGCGAACAGGCGCAGTTGGCCACGATCGTAAATGCTTCGCCCGATGCCATAATCGGATTTTCGAAAGATTTCAAAATAACCAGCTGGAATCCGGCGGCGGAAAAAGCTTACGGGTTTACCGCGCAGGAGGCGATTGGCCACGGCTTTGATCTGTTCGTCCCCCCTGAAGAACTTGGCCCCGCGCTGGAAGCCGACAGACGGCTGTTCGAGACCGGTGAGCCGATCAGCTTCGAGCAGCGCGCGAAAAAAAAGGACGGCACCTGGTTCGTTTCGCTGGTAAAAATTTTCCCGATTCGCGACAGCACGGGCAACATAGTCGCAGGCGCCGGAATCGGCCATGACATCACCCGACTGAAGGAAATCGAAACCGAACTGCGCGAGGCCCACGAATACACCCGCGGGCTGATCGAATCGTCGATCGACGCGATGGTGATGGTGGACGCCGAGATGCGCATCACCGACGGCAATCAACAACTCTCGCGGCTGACCGAGCTGCCCAAGAAGGCGCTGCTCGGCACGCTGTTCGAAACCTACTTCACCGACCCCTCCGCAGCCCGCGACGCGATCAGGAAAACCTTCGCCGACGGCTTCGTTTCCAACGTCGAGCTGGTGGTGAGGGCGGCCAGCGGTCGGGAGGTCCCGATCTCGTTCAACGCGTCGCTGTTCTACAAGGCGGGCAAGGTGTTCGGCATCTTCGGGGTGGCGCGCGACGCGACCGAGCAGCGCGCGATCGAAAACACGCTGCGCGAGGAGCGCGAGTACAGCCGCAGCCTGGTGCAGTCCTCGCCCGACGCGCTGCTGGTCAGCGATTCGACGTTCACCCTGACCGACGCCAACGAGCGCGCGTTGGAGCTCAGCGGTTACACGCGCGAGGAACTGATCGGCAGCCGGCTGACTTCGCTGTTCACCGACCCGATGCGCGCGCAGGCGGTGGTCGAACAAGCGCGCGACACGGGGCTGGTGCACGACGTCGAGCTCTTTTTGCTGACTCGGGACGCGCGCGAGATCCCGGTCTCGCTCAACGCCTCCTCGTTCCGCAACAGCGACGCCGCCGGACGCAAGATCGTGGTGGCACTGCGCGACGCCAGCGAAAGCAAGCGCGCGCAGGCCGCCAATTCGCTGCTCGCCTCGATCGTCGATTCCTCGGGCGACGCGATCTACAGCGAGACCACCGACATGATCCTGACCAGCTGGAACCCCGCGGCCGAGGCGCTCTTCGGCTATGCCGCCGCCGAGGTCCTCGGGCGCAGCGCCGCGCTGCTGGTGCCGCTCGACCGCCGCACTGAGCTGGCCCAGCGCGTCCAAGCGATTCGCACCACGCGCAAAGCCCAGCACTACGAAACCGTGCGGCTGCGCAAGGACGGCAGCGCGGTCGAAGTCGCGGTCACCCAGTCACCCATCCTCGACGCCGCAGGCGAGATCGTGGGGCTGTCGGTCGCCGTGCGCGATATCAGCGAGCGCCGCCGGATGGAGGCCGAGCTGACCCAGGCGCGCGACGCCGCGCTGGAGGGGGCGCGGCTCAAGTCGGAGTTCCTGGCCAACATGAGCCACGAGATCCGCACTCCGCTCAACTCGATCATCGGGTTGACCGGGCTCTTGCTCGACACCGAGCTCAGTCCCGAACAGCGCGAGTATCTGCACGACGTGCGCGAGAGCGGCGACGTTCTGCTCGCACTCATCAACAACATCCTCGACTTTTCCCGCATCACGGCGGGCAAACTGGTGCTCGAAGAGGTTGACTTCGAACTCGGCGACGAGATCGAAGGCGCGGTCGAGATGGTGGCCGAGCAGGCGCGGCGCAAGGGGCTCGAACTGACGGTGTCGATCGAGCCCGACGTTCCGCGGATGCTGCACGGCGACGCCGGCCGGCTGCGCCAAGTGCTGCTCAACTTGCTGGCCAACGCGGTCAAGTTCACCGAGCACGGCGAGGTCGGCGTGGCGGTGAGCAAGCTGAGCGAAAACCCCAACGAGGCGGTCCTGCGCGTCGAGGTCCGTGACACCGGGATCGGGATCGCCAAGGACAAGCTGCACCTGCTGTTCAAGCCGTTCAGCCAGGTGGACGCCTCGACCCGCCGGCAATTCGGCGGCACAGGCCTTGGGCTGTCGATCGCGCGCGAGCTGGTCGAGCGGATGCACGGGACGATCTCGGTGATCAGCACGCCCGGGGTCGGCTCGACCTTCTGGTTCACGGTCAGCCTGGCCAAGCAGACCGGCGCCGGACGGCCAGCCTCCGAGCGCTTCGCCGCCCTGGCCGAAGCGCGAGTGCTGGTCGTGGACGACAACGCCAACAGCCGCCGCATCCTCGACCGCCAGCTCACCTCGTGGGGGATGAAGTCGAACTCGGCCGCCACCGGCGACGAGGCGCTGGCGATGATGCGCGGCGCGGCGGCCGCCGCGCAGCCCTACGCGGTCGCGCTGGTTGACGTAAAGATGCCCGGGATGGACGGGATGGAGCTGGCGCGCCGGATCAAGTCGGACCCCGCGCTGGCCTCGACTGCGGTCATCTTCGTCTCGTCGGTAGGCCCGAGCAAGGAATTCAAGGAATTGCTGCGCGGCGTGGAATACAGCGGGTGGCTGATGAAGCCGGTGCCGGAGTCGTCGCTGTACGATGCGCTGAGCAGAGTGCTGGCGCCGGCGACCGAGGCCGAGGGCGCGCCGCGAGGGGAGCGGCTGGGCAAACTCAAGCTGCCGCCCGGGCGCAAGCTGCGCGTGCTGCTTGCCGAGGACAATCCGATCAACCAGAAGGTGGCAATGCTGCAAGTGAAGAAGCTCGGCCTGGAAGTGGACGCGGTATCCAACGGGCGCGAAGCCATAGAGGCGGTCTCGCGCCTGCCCTACGACGTGATCCTGATGGACTGCCAGATGCCCGAGATGGACGGCTACGAGGCGACCCGCGAGATCCGCGCCCGCGAGCAGAAGGGCGGCGGCCGCCGCGCGGCGATCGTCGCGATGACCGCGCATGCGCTGCCCGGTGATCGCGAGAAATGTCTTGCCGCCGGAATGGACGGATATATCAGCAAGCCGGTCAAGCTCGCCGCGCTCGAAGACGAGCTTGCCGAGGTGCTCGCCGCTCACCCGCCGTCAGACGTCGTGCCCGCGCGCGCCGAAGCCGCGGCGCAGGGTCCGGCCTCGGCGGACGCCGTGGTGAGGGCAGGCGCTGCGGTTGACGCGAAAGCCCGCAGAGACGGCGAAGCGCCCGCCGCGCAGGCCGAGCCCGGCGCGGAAGCAAAGCCTCAGGCCTAAGCTCCGGCCGCGAGATTCTGCTTGAACAGCGCGAGTGACTTCTGCCAGGCGTCGCGCGCCTCGGCCGGCGCGTAGACGTCCTTGCGGGTGTCGTTGAAGAAGCCGTGCGAGCATCCCTTATAAGTCTTGACCTCGCCATGCTTGTTGAACTTCTTCAGCGCCGCCGCGAGCCGATCGACGTCCTCGCGCGTGATCCAGCCGTCGTTCTCGCCGTAAGCGTAGAACACCGGGCAGTGGAGGTTGCGCAGTTGCTCGTCGGGTGGAACCTCGCCGTAAAACGGCGCGGCCGCCTTGATATCGGGGCTCACGCACGCCAGCAGCAGCGCGTAGCTTCCGCCCATGCAGAAGCCGATCACGCCGATGCGCGCGGCGTCGGCCTCCTTCTGGGTCTTGATCCAGGCCACGGTGCTGAGCAGGTCGTCGATGCCGTCGGCCTTGTCGAGTTTCGACATCAGCTCGCCGGCGACGTTGGGATCCTTGGTGACCTTGTGGCCCTGGCGCGAGTAGAGGTCGGGGGCGACGGCAAAGTAACCCTCCTGGGCGAAACGGCGGGCAACGTCGCGGATATGATCGTCGAGCCCCCACCACTCCTGGATCACGATCACCGCCGGACGCGGGCCGCCGCCCTGCTGATGGGCGACGAAGGCTTTGAGCTGGCAGGCCTTGCCGGGAAAGGTCACCTCGTGGCTGACGAGTTGGCTGGCCATGGTCGAATCACCTCCTCGAAAGCGGTTACGATTGGTAACGCACGGTTTGCGTGGGAGACGGCGCCTATTCGGCGGCGGTTACCGGAATGAAACCGACCGTCCCGTTGCGCAGCGTCACCTGGAGATAGTTGCCCTGGATTCCGGTGACGTGCACGAATTTTCCGCGATGCACCTGGCCGACCACCGAAGTGCCGCTATCGGCGGCCTGGTAGACCGGCGAGTCGTGAGTCAGCTTGAAGCGGCGATTGAGTGGCTTGAACTTCGCAGCCTTGGCAGCAGTTGCGCCTGACGGCGCAGCGGCGGCGGGCGTCGCGGCGGCCTCGGCGGCCGGCGGCGCAGCGGCGGGCGCGGGCACGGGCAGCAGATGCGGGTCAAGCAAGCGCACCTGAGCGAACTCGGCATCGGCCTCGGACTTGCGAGCGGGCATGGTGTTGAGCAGATTGGCGAGCGCCAGGTGCGCACGTGCGTTCTTGGGCGCAAGCCCGATCGCCGTGCGCATTTCGGCCTCCGCCTCGACCGCCTTGCCCTGCTTGGCCAGCAGCTCGCCCAGACTCAGACGGTAGTTGGACTCTGACGGTTTGAGCGCGACGGCGGCACGGAACTGCTCCTCGGCAGCGCCGAGCTGGGATTGTCCCTCGTAAAGGCCACCGAGCGCCGAATGCGCGGCGGCGTTGGCCGGATCGAGCTCTAATACCTTGAGGAATTCAGCCTGGGCGAGGGTCGGCCGCTGTTCGAAGATGTAAAGGTTGCCGAGCGCGACGTGGACGCGCGGGTCGTTGGGCGCCAGTCCGGCGGCGGCGCGGTAATTCTCCTCGGCCTGGCTGAGCTCGGTCTTCTGCATCGCCTGGTCGCCGGCGCTGAGATAATCGCTGACCGAGCGGCTCGGATGACATCCCGCCGCCAAGGCGACCGCCGCGGCCGCAGCCGCGTACACCATCCGGGTTGGTTTCTTGCGCTCCATGACCTCCGCCCTCCCTCTCGTCGAACTCGACCGGCTCAGCCGCGCGCGTCCGACGGCGGGCGTCGCGGGCGATGGCGAGCGTTTGTTCAATGTTTCGTGGCAGGGCAAAGGCTGTCAAGGCGAAGGACGCCGCCGCAGTTGGCTCCATCAGCCGCCTGCGTTATAAAGAATCGCCGTGCGTGCCATCCTGATAGCCGCCAAGCATCTCGCTTTCGCCAAGACGCGCCTGGGGCGCGCATTGGGCGCGGCCGATCGGATTGCGCTGGCCGAAGCGATGTTCCGCGACGTACTGGGCGCGGCACTGGGCGCGCGGGCGGCGCAACACGTGGCGGTGGTGACTTCGGATCCGACACTTTTAGGAATCGCGCGCGGCGCGGGCGCGCTGGTGATCGACGAGGAATATCCGCGCGGGCTCAACGCCGCCGTGCGGCTGGCCAGTGCGGCGCTCGCCGCCCAGGGCGTGAGCCAGCTATGCACCGTGCTCTCGGACATTCCGCTGGTCAGCAGCGAGGATATCGACACGGTCTTCGCCGCGCTGGCCGAAGAGGGGCGCGGGGTGGTGCTGGTGCCGTCGCGCGATCTGAGCGGGACCAATATCATCGCGCGCGCGCCGGCCGAGGCAATCCCGACGCGCTTCGGCTCGCAGAGCCTCGCGCGCCATCTCGAAGAGTGCTACCGGCACGGCCTGCCCAGCCAGGTGGTGCGGCTGCGCGCGCCGGCGCTCGATCTCGACCTACTCGAGGACCTCGCCGAGTTCGTGCGCACGCCGAGCATGACCCATACCTTCAGCCAGCTCGCCCGGCTTGGGATCGCACACGGCTAGACGAGCGGCGCATCTGTAAATGTCGCGTATCGAAGAAGCGATCGAGCGCCTCGGCGCGCTGGTGATCGACAACGTCACGGCGCTGGGCGGCTTCGTGCTGTTCCTGCTGAGCGCTCTACTCTACATTGCGCTGCCGCCGTACAAGCCGCGGCTCGCGATCCGGCAAGTGCGGATTATCGGCGCCGAGTCGTTCTTCCTCGTCGCGCTGATCGCCGCCTTCACCGGGATGGTGCTCGGCCTGCAAGGCTACAACACGCTGCGCCGTTTCGGCTCCGAGGGCGCGCTGGGCACGGTGGTCGCGCTGGTTCTGGTGCGCGAGCTGGGACCAGTGCTGGCGGCGCTGATGGTCACCGCGCGGGCGGGCTCGGCGATGGCAGCCGAGATCGGCTCAATGCAGGCGACCGAGCAGATCGACGCGCTGACCGTGATGGCGATCAACCCCATCCAGTACCTGGTTTCGCCGCGCGTGATCGCGGGCGTTATCAGCTTTCCGCTGCTGACCAGCATCTTCGACGTGATCGGAATCTGGGGCGGCTACGTGATCGGCGTCGGCCTGATGGGCGCACCCGGCGGCAGCTACGTCCACGGCATCGCGCAGAACCTCACCGCCCACGACATCTCGAGCGGCCTGTACAAGGCGTTGCTTTTCGGGCTGGTCGTGATGTGGGTGTGCTGCTACAAGGGCTATCACGCACAGCGAATGGCGACCGGGGTGAGCCGCGCAACCACCGAAGCGGTGGTGCTCTCCAGCGTGCTCATCCTGGCCTGGGACTATTTCCTGACCTCGATCCTCTTATAAAATTCGCGTTCCGGTGATGAGTGCGGTCGGACATAACGGAGCAGGCGCCAATGCGATCGAGGTGCGCGGACTTTACCGGCGTTTCGGCCACCAGCAGGTGCTCAAAGGGGTCGATCTCGACGTTCCCCGCGGGCGCATCTGCACGATCGTCGGCCCCAGCGGCTGCGGTAAGACCGTCCTGCTCAAGCATCTCAACCTGCTGCTGCGGCCAGACGCGGGTCGGATCCTGATCGAGGGTGTCGACGTGACGCGTCTGGGTGCGCGCGCGTTGGACGCCGTGCGCGCCGAGTTCGGGATGCTGTTCCAAGGCGGCGCGCTGTTCGATTCGATGAGCGTGTTCGACAATGTCGCGTTTCCACTGGTCGAAAAGACTCACCTGAAGCGCGAGGAGATCGCCAGGCGGGTGCTCGAGATGCTGGCCAATGTCGGGCTGGAAGGGATGGAGCGCAAGTTCCCCTCCGAGCTCAGCGGCGGGATGCAGAAGCGCGTGGCGCTGGCGCGCGCGCTCATCCGCAATCCCAAGATCCTGATGCTCGACGAGCCGACGACAGGCCTCGATCCCACCCGCACCGGCTCGATCCACGCCCTCGTGCGCCATACCCAACAACGCTTCGGCCTGACCGTCGTGATGGTCAGCCATGACGTGCCGGCGGTCTTCGAGATCTCCGACCAGGTGGCTTTCATGCACGAGGGCAGGATACGGCTGGTCGGCTCGCCAGCCGAAGTAACCGCGGCCAATGACGAGGTCTTTAACCGCTTTCTGGCCGGCCGCGCAGCCGGCGACGAGCGCGAAGTGGAGGCACTTTGAGGGCGGACGATGTACGCCAGCTGGCAAACCAAGCTGATCGTGGGAATCTTCGCGTTGGTGGGAATCGCGGCGCTGGCGTACCTGTCGCTCAGCCTGGGCCGGGTCGAACTGTTCTCCAACAATGGTTACGTTCTCTACGCCAATTTCGACAACATCTCGGGGCTCAAGACCGGGGACCAAGTCGAGATCGCGGGGGTTAAGGTTGGCAAAGTAATTGCTATCGCGCTCAAGGACTATCGCGCTCAGGTCGCGCTGCGGATTAACGAAGGGGTCAAGGTGGACAGTGACGCGATTGCGTCGATCAAGACCAGCGGCATAATTGGGGATAAGTACGTGTCGATCTCGCTGGGCGCCGGCGACAAGGAACTTGGCGATGGCGGAGTAATTCGGCGCACCCAGTCGGCCTTCGTGCTCGAAGACGCGATCGGCCAGCTTATCAACAGCTCCGGCAGCGGCTCGGGGTCATCCTCAGAAAGCGGAGCCTCCAAGGACCATGGCAAAACCTCCGCCCCGGAAGGCATCCAGTAAGAGGTAAGAAGTTCGTATGTTCGGGAAGAATTTTCATCCGTCAAACCGCGTTGCAAACGGCAAGACGTTCCGCTCGCGCGTGGCCCCCTTTGCTCTTGCTACGACGCTCACGGCGTTGGCGATAGCTGTGGTTGCGGCGCCCGCCATGACCGCCACCGCAGTCAGCGCGCAGGCCGTAGTCAAACAGGTTATCGATCGGGCACTGCCCGTCCTGCGCGACAAGCAGACCCCGCTGCCAAACCGTCGGCGTCAGTTGCGCGGACTGCTCGAAGGCCATTTCGACTTCCACGACATGGCGCGGATCGCGCTCGGCTACCATTGGCGCGAACTCAATCCCAGCCAGCGGGCCGAATTTGTTCAGCTCTTTACCGCGTTTATCGAGAACGCCTATTTGAGCAAGATTCAGAATTATGCGGGCCAGGAAGTGCAGGTCTTGGGCCAAAACTCGGAGGGTCAGGGCTTCGCACGGGTGCGCAGCCTGGTCGTGCAGCAGGGGAAGGAGCCCATTAAGGTCGACTATCTCCTGCGGCAGGTGAACAACGACTGGAAGATCTACGACGTCACCGTGGACAACATCAGTATCATCTCGAATTATCGCAACCAGTTTAACCGTGTGATTAACGACCAGGGATACGCTAAACTGGTCGCCGACATGCGTGCCAAGCAGCAGCAACTGCAAGCCTCGCTGGGCTCGTAGGCCAGAGCTTGGGGGGAGACGAAGCGCGCCGCGCGACGGCGGGGGAGGTGAAGCTGGCCGTGAATGAACCAATAATCGGTGTCGCAGGCCACGTGCGACGGAGTTGCCGATGGACTTCGGCGATGGTGGCGTCGCTGGCAGTCGCGGCGCTGGCGGCGGCGTTTGTGCGACCGGCGCTGGCCGCCGACCAGGCACCAGTGGCTCAGCCTAAGGTGTTGCCGGGTGAAGGCGGAGGACCGTATCCGGACCCGCTGTCGCCGTTCAACGAGGCGATGTTCACCTTCAATCTCAATCTTGACGAATGGGTCGTCACGCCGGTAGCCAAGGGCTATTCGTACGTGATGCCGGAGCCGGCCCGCAAAAGCGTTGGCCGCTTTTTCGACAACGTCAGCTTCCTTCCGCGCTTCGCCAACAACCTTTTCCAGCTGCGCTTCGTGCCGGCGGGCACCGAGCTTGCCCGCTTTGGGATCAACACCACGCTGGGAGTCGTGGGATTGTTCGACGTCGCCGACGACTGGTTTGGGCTCAAGGAGCAGCCCGACGATTTTGGCCTCACGATGGGCCATTACGGGATCTATTCGGGTCCTTACATCATGCTGCCGTTCTTCGGCCCTTCGACGATTCGCGATACGGTAGGGCTGGCGGTTGACGCCACGATGAACCCGATGTACTGGCTGGTGCCGTGGTGGATCTCGATGGCCGCTAATGCGGGTTCGGAGGCGGTCACCGCGGTCAACTACCGTTCGCTGCATCCGAATCAATTCGAGGAAGCAGACCGCTACGCGGTGGATCTCTACGGCGCGGTGCAGGACGCTTACATGCAGACGCGCGCTGCGGAACTGAAGAGGATCAGTCGGTAAAAGCCATCGGCTGGGGACGCGCCTGCGCGCCACCAGCCGTTCCAAAAGCCCTTGGGCATAGCGCGGGCGGGCCATCGAGCGATGGCCCGCCCGTCGCGCTTTTGATGGCGCGGCGTCATGCGGCTGTACGCGGAACGCCGACTTCCTCGGCGTGCTGCGCCGGGCGCAGCCGCAGTGCTTGCGCGCACAATGCGCGAGGGCCGCGTCGGCCGCTCCCAAAGCGGCCGACGCGGCCCTCGCCTCCCCCACCACGGCTCCGCCCGCTGGCCGGCCGGACTCGCGTCCGGCCGGCCGTTGGACGAACCCCCCTTTTTCCAACCGACCCGGCGCCACCGCATGGCGCCGGATTTCAATCCCTAGTTGTGCGCCGCAACTCCCTCACCACCGCCACGCGCCGCGCTTCGAAACGCCTCCGACAGCTCGACGAACTGCTCCTGCAGCTCGCCGACCGACTCGAACACCTTGGCCAGCTTTTCAAGCTGGGCCTGGAACTTTCTGGCCGGCTCCAGCGAGGTCGCAAACTGCGCAAGGTTGAACTGGAACGCCTCGGCCATCTGCACCATCTGTTCGTGCAGCGCCTTCATCGGCTCGAACGTCGCCGCCATCGCGCCCAACTGCTCCTGGAACGAGCGCATCGGTTCAAACGTGCCCGACAGCTTCTCCATCTGCGCATGGAACGCACGGATCGGTTCGAAAGCACGCGCCGCCGCCTGCGCCATCTGCTCGATCGAATCGAACGATTTGGACAACTCGGCCAGGCGCTCCTGATGGATTCGCGTGGACTCAAAGACCTTCGCGACTGCATGCGCCACGTGGTAGCGCGACTTCGCGCCGGCTTTCTCCTTGTCCTCGCCGGTCACATACTGAAGCACGCCGCCGGCGACCGAAACCGGTTGGGTAGCCCCCTGCGCCTCGCGTGTCGCCGGCTGCGCCGTAGCCGATCCGAGCGCAGCCGTGGCAGAGACTGGCTCGGATGAAATTGCCCCTTCGGTGCTGCGCTTGTAGACCGTCTCAGCCGGCGCATCTGCACCTGGCATCGAGTCGAGCAGACGCTTCCTGAGCTCTTCGAGTTTGAGGTTCATCCGCCCTTCAGCCATGGCCTCAGCCACGCCGGAGACGCCTACGCAAAAGGCGTTCCGTCACAGCTAACCATTCTGGATGTTCTGTCTTTGAATGGTTAATTAGAGCGAATAAAGTGATGAGAAACTTCTAAACCGCATCAGACTAAGTGTTGGACCACCTGATATCTGCGACTGCCGTGCGGCGACCCTAGATGACAGAGCCCAGAAGCACGTCTTATAGCTAGAAGCACCCGCGCGTCTGCTCTGGAGGTCCGAATCGCTGCGTTGCGCGCGCGCAACGCGGATGCGTCGCGGCAACGGATGTCGGAGAACCGACGAAGGGGATTCGCAGTCACTAGACTGCCGCGGCGTGTTTGGCGTGCTCCCACGCATGGTAGGAGCTGCGGACCAGCGGCCCAGCCTCGACGTGCGCGAAACCCATACCCAGTGCCTCGGCCTTGAGTTCGGCGAACTCATCCGGCGGGACGTAGCGTTCGACCGGCAGATGGTCGCGCGAGGGGCGCAAATATTGCCCGAGCGTGAGGATATCGCATCCCACGGCGCGCAAATCGCGCAACACCGAGACAAGCTCCGCGCGCTCCTCGCCCAAGCCCAGCATGAGCCCGGCCTTGGTCAGCAACGGAGCGCCGCGTCCGGCGGCGGCAAACTCGCGTGCATGGGCGAGCACAGCGAGCGAACGCTCGTAATTTCCGCCCGGACGCGCCTTGCGATAGAGGCTAGGGACCGTCTCGATATTGTGATTGAAGACCTCGATGGGCGAGCGCACCACGGTTTCGACGCTTTGGTGCCTGCCCTTGAAATCCGGCACCAGTACCTCGACCCGTGCCGCCCTGCGCGTCGCCTTGATCGCGGCGGCAGTAGCAGCGAAGTGTGCTGCACCGCCGTCCGGGAGATCGTCGCGATCGACCGAAGTCACAACCACGTGGTCGAGCTCGAGTCGCGCCACGGCCTCGGCGATCCGCCGCGGCTCATCGGGATCGAGCGGGCGCACCTTGCCATGAGCGACCGCACAGTAGGGGCAGTTGCGCGTGCACACGTCGCCCATCAGCATAAAGGTGGCAGTGCGATGGGAGAAACACTCGCCGATATTCGGGCAGCACGCCTCCTGGCAAACCGTATGCAACCTGAGGCCGGCGAGCAGCGCGCGGGTGCGGAAGTATTCGGGCGAGGCCGGCGCCCGCACTTTGATCCAGTCCGGATGTCTGCGCTCGATCATTGCTGATTTCGAGCTTCGCAGCCGCCGCCCGGTCGGTCAACCAGCGCCCATAGCGCGGCCGCCTCCGTCTCGACCGTTTGCTCGTAGCTAAACGCGGCCGCGAACGACTCGCGCATCGCGGCCGCGGCCTCAACAACGCGCGTATCGCGGCCGCACTCGCGCGCAACCGACGTCATCCGGCATCCCGCGATCCCGCACGGGACGATCGCGTCAAAATATTCGAGCTGCGGACAGACGTTAAGCGCAAACCCGTGCAGCGTGATCCAGCGCCGGATACCGACGCCAATCGATCCGATCTTGCGCTCGCCCACCCATACGCCGGTCAGCCCCGGGCGCCGCGCGGCCGCAATTCCCCACCGCGAGAGCCCGTCGATCATCGCGTGCTCCAGGGCGCGCAGATAGCGATGCACGTCGCGCGCGGGGCCTTCGAGCCTGAGGATGGGATAGCCAATGAGCTGGCCCGGGCCATGATAGGTCACCTCGCCGCCGCGCGAGACGCGGATAACCGGCACGCCCGAAATCGCGCGCAGCACAAAGCCCTCGTCGGCTCCGCGGCCAAGCGTGAAGACGTGCGGATGCTCGAGCAGCAGCAGGATGTCGCCGATCCGATCGTCGCGCCGCGCCGCCACCAGCACATCCTGCAACGCCAGCGCATCGCGGTAATCAACCGTCCCCAGCCACGCGACTTCAAGCGTGCCGTGCATGCTCGTTAAAAATTGATCGCCTCGCCCTCGGCGGCGAGCGCTGCCTCCATGATCGCCTCGGAGAGCGTGGGATGCGGATGGACCGACTTGCCGATCTCGGCGGTGGTGGTCTCCAGTGTCCGCCCCAGTACGATCTCCGAGATCAGATCGGTCGCGTGATGGCCGATGATCTGGCAGCCCAGCACCTCGCTGTACTCTTTGCTCGCCACCAGCTTGACGAAGCCCTCGGCCTGGTTGACCGCGACCGCCTTGCCGATCGCACGAAACGGAATCTTGCCCACCTTGACGTCGATCCCGCGCTCGCGCGCCTGCGCCTCGGTCAACCCGACCGTCGCAACCTCCGGCTCGCAGTAAATGCATCCGGCGATCTGCATAAGGTCGAACCCGGGTTGGCGCACGCCCGCCATGATCTCGACCGCTGCGATGCCCTCGGCCGAAGCCTTATGCGCGAGCAGCGGCGGGCGCACCACGTCCCCGATCGCGTAGATGCTCGGGCAGGTGGTGCGAAAAGAGTCGTCGATTCTGATGAAGCCGCCGCGCTCAAGCTCCACGCCCACCTTCTCCAGCCCGAGGTTGGGGCTGAGCGGGCTGCGGCCGACCGCGACCAGCACCGCCTCGGCATCGATGGTCTTGGCGGTCCCGCCGGCATCCAGCGCCACGGTCCAACGGGCGCCTTTGCGCTCCATCGACTTGTATCCATGCCCGAGCATCACGGTCACACCGCGCTTGACGAACGCACGGCGCAACTCCTCGGCGACCTCGGCGTCAAACCCGGGCAGCACCTGCTTTTCCAGCTCGACCACCGTAACCTTCGTCCCGAAGGCCTGGTAGAAATAGGCGAACTCGAGCCCCACCGCGCCGGCGCCGATCACGATCAGGCTTTCCGGCAGGTGCTCGTTGATCAGCGCCTCGCGGCTGGTCATCACGCCGTCGCCGATTTTCATCCCACCGAACAGCCGCTCGCCTGAGCCGGTCGCGACCAGGATCCGCTCGGCCTCGATCGCCTCGGCGGGCGGCGGCGGCTTGCCGTCGGCCGGCGCCAGCGCCACCGTATGAGGGCCTGCGATGCTCCCGCTGGCCTCGATGAGATCGATCTTGTTCTTGCGCAGCAGGAAGCGCACACCCTTGGAGAGTTTGTCGGCGGCTGCGCGCGAGCGCTGAATCACGCGAGCGAAATCGACCCGCACCTCGCCGACCTCGATCCCGTGCTCCCGGGCAGCGGCGCGGATCGACTCGATCGTCTCGGCCGAATTGAGCAGCGCCTTGGACGGGATACAGCCCCAGTTCAGGCACACGCCACCGGGCTGGTCGCGCTCGACTACGGCGACCCGCATCTTGAGCTGGCTTGCGCGGATCGCGCCGACGTAGCCGCCCGGGCCGGAACCGATTACCGCCAAATCGTATCGTGCGTTTGCCAATTCGACCTCCGCAAGTGCGAATCCGGACGCAAGGCGCGGCGAGCGCGGTTCAGGAAACGAGCAGGCTCGCCGGATTTTCGAGAAAGCGCTTCATCTCCTGGAGGAAACGCCCGGCGACCACGCCGTCAACGATGCGATGGTCGCACGACACTGTGAGCATCATCGTATTGCCGATTACAATCTGCCCGTTGCGCACGACCGGCTTCTGCCGGATCGCGCTGACCGCGAGGATCGCCGCCTGCGGCGGCGTGATCACCGCCGCGAAGTGCTCCACCCCGAGCATCCCCATGTTGGAGATCGTAAACGTCGAGCCCGACAGCTCGTCCGAGGTGAAGCCGCCGCGGGCAGCCTTGGAGACCAGGCGATGAGCGACGCGCGCGATCTCGGCCAGCGACAGCCGCTCGCACTCCTTGATCACGGGCACGATCAACCCGTCCTCGACCGCGACTGCCACGCCGATATTGATGTTGGGATGGATCGTGATGCCGTCGTCTTCGAAGCTCGCGTTGATCCGCGGATAGCGGCCGAGCGCGAGCGCGCAGGCTTTGATCACGATGTCGTTGAAGGTGATGTTCTGCTCGAAGAGCTCGGTAGTCTCGAGCGAGTTCTTCAGCCTGACCGCCTCGTCCATGTCCACTTCGACGGTCACATAAAAGTGCGGGATCTCGCGCTTGGAGAGCGCCATCCGCTTGGCGATCGTGCGGCGCATCTTGGAGAGCTCCAGATGCGTGCCGGGCGCGCCCTCGTGCGGGGTTACCAGCCGCCGCATGCGGAAGAGCTGCTGCTCGCGCAGGAAGTTGTCCAGGTCGCGCTTGGTGATCCGTCCGTCGGGCCCGCTGCCGCGGACCTGAGAGAGATCGATGCCGGCCTCCTCGGCCGCGCGCCGCGCCAGCGGCGAGGCGCGAACCTTCTGCCCTTCGGCCTCCGGCGCGCTGGTTATATGGACCACGGGCTCGGCCGGAGCGCTGCGCCGCGCGGGCGGCATCGGGATCGCAGTCGGCGCGGCCGAAGGATGAGCGGCCAGCGCGGGATGGAACTGCGGCTCGCGCGCGGCGCCGTTTATCCTCGCTTCCTCCTCGCGCTCCTCTTCGGAGGCCGCTTGCGCACTGCGCATCTCTTCGCCGTCGTGCCCCGGCGCGGCGGCGCCCTCTTGGTCCGCCGCGCGGGCGGGTGCGCGATACTCCTCGCCGGGCTTCGACATCACCGCGATCACCGCGCCAACTGGAGCGCTCTCGCCCTCGCGCAGACGGACTTCCTGGAGCACGCCGTCCTCGAAGGACTCCATCACCATGTCAGCCTTGTCGGTCTCGACCTCGGCGATCGCTTCCCCGTGATGGACGCTGTCGCCGGGATGCTTGAGCCAGCGCAGGATTTTGCCCTCCTCCATCGTGTCGGAGAGCTTGGGCATGGTCAGTTCGATGCTCATGGCGCAACTCCCTTGCTATCTTGCTCCCGCGCCCGCGCGCGCGACAAGCAAGCGCGCGCGGCATAGCGAGGAGGACGCGCGCGAATGGAAATCATCGAAATTCCGGAGCGCGACTGGCTCAAGGTCGGATTCTACTGGATGGCGCTGGGCCTGCTGGCGACCGCGCCCGGGCTGCGCGCCACATGGGCCGGGGTAGCGGCGCGATGGCTGTTCGACATAACCGTGGTAATCCATGTGATCGAAGCGCTATGGAGCTTGGGCGCGGCGCCCCGCGCCGGGGCTGACCGCCGTACCTGGGCCATGCGCACGCTCTTCCTCGGCTACTTTGCGACTCGCCGGCTGAGCGAACTCGCCGCGCAGGCATCGCGATGAGGCGCCGCCGACCGGCCCATCGCGCTCAGGTCAGCCGCTCGGCCGCCCTGACGATCTGGTCCGGGCTCGGCAGCGCCGCATGCTCGAGTCGCTTGTTGTACGGCAGCGGGGTGTCGAGCGTCGCCACCCGTTCGACCGGCGCATCCAGGTTGTCGAAGGCGGCCTCGTAGATCTGAGCGGCGATCTCGGCGCCCGCGCCGCCCGTGCGCCATCCCTCGTACACCACGATCGCCTTGCCGGTCTTCTTGACCGACTCGACCACGGTTGGGAGATCGAGCGGGTTGAGCGTGCGCAGGTCGATGACCTCGGCGTCGATGCCCTCGTTCTCCAGCGCCTCGGCCGCCCGCAGCGCGTCGAACACGCACTTGGAATATGAGACGATCGTGACGTCCTTGCCCTCGCGCATCACGTTGGCCCGCCCGAGCGGCACGAGGTACTCACCCTCGGGAACTTCGCCCTTCACGCCGTAGAGGCTCTCGTGCTCGAGGAAGATCACCGGATCGTCCTGGCGGATCACGCTCTTGAGCAGGCCCTTGGCGTCAGCCGCGGTGGCCGGGATCACCACGCGCAGGCCGGGGCAGTGCAGGAAGTAGGCCTCCAGGCTCTGACTGTGCTGGGCGCCGAGCTGATGACCGCCGCCCTGGGGCGCACGGATCACGACCGGCACCTTGGCGTGGCCGCCGAACATGTAATGGATCTTCGCCGCGTGGTTGACGATCTGGTCCATCGCGAGCAGGCCGAAGTTGATCGTCATCAACTCGACGATCGGCTTGAGGCCGCCCATGGCGGCGCCGATTCCAGCACCCACGATCGTCAGTTCCGAGATCGGCGTGTCGCGCACGCGCTTTTCACCGAAGAGCGCGAGCAGACCATCGGTGACCTTGAAGGCGCCGCCGAAGTAGCCGACCTCCTCGCCCATAATGAAGACGCGCTCGTCGCGCGCGAGCTCCTCGCGCAGGGCCTGGTTGAGCGCCTCGCGGTAGGTTATCTGTGCCATCTCCGCCCCCTCAGCTCTGCTCGACGTAAACGTACTTGCCCAACTCGTCGAGCCCGGGCTCGGGGCTCTCGTCGGCGAAGCGCACCGCGTCGGCGATCACGTCGTCCACCTCGTGCTCGATCTTCTCCAGGCGCGGCTCCACCGCGGGGTTGTCGCCCAGCATGTGGCGGCGCAGGTTCTTGATCGGATCGCGCTCCTGCCACAGACGTTCCTCGCGCTTGGAGCGGTACTCGGCCGGGTCCGACATCGAGTGGCCCCGGTAGCGATAGGTGACGGCCTCGATCAATGACGGCCCGTCGCCTTCGCGCGCGCGCGCTACCGCCTCGGTCACCGCGGCGTACACCTCGAGCACGTCCTGGCCGTCCACACGCACGCCGGGAATCTTGTAGGACTGGGCAAAGCGGTACAGCTCCTCCTGCGCGACCGCGTTCTGCACCATCGTGCCCATTCCGTAAAAGTTGTTCTCACAGATGAAGACCACGGGCAGCTTCCAGAGCGAGGCAAGGTTGAGCGACTCGTGAAAGGCGCCCTGCGGCAGCGCGCCGTCGCCGAAAAAGCAGCACACCACCTCGGGCTCCTCCTTGTACTGACAGGAGAGCCCCAGCCCGGCCGCCAGCGGCAGCCCGCCGCCGACGATCGCGTAGCCGCCCATGAAACGCAGGTTGGCGTCGAACAGATGCATCGAGCCGCCGTGCCCGCGCGAGATGCCGGTCACCTTGCCGAACAGCTCCGCCATCACCGCGCGCGCCGATGCCCCCTTGGCCAGACAATGCCCGTGCTCGCGGTAGGTCGAGACCACGTAGTCCTTGTCGTACAACGCGTAGATCGCGCCCACCGCCACCGCTTCCTCGCCGGCGTACAGATGACAGAAGCCGGTGATCTTGCCCCGGCTGTACATCTCGGCGACCTTGTCCTCAAAGCGCCGGATAAGCACCATCCGGCGATACAGTTCGCACAGCTCGCTCTCGCCCAGGGTCAGGCGGGCGCGCTCGGCGACGTGCTTGTCACGCTCAAGAGCCATCGGTTAACGCCTCACTTGACGAGCGTTCATCGAGAACTCTAACGCAATCGCGCCGGGTTATAAATCATGTGGACGTGTGCCGGGGCGCGCTCGGTTAACAGCAGGCGCGCGGCCGCCGCTTTTTCAGATGTCGAACGCGAGCTGCGCGGCCTCGAAAACCGGCGCGAAGGAGCGGCGATGAATCGGCGAGGGACCGAGCGCGCGCAGCGCCGCGAAATGCTCGGGCGTGCAGTAGCCTTTGTGCCGCGCGAAGCCGTAACCCGGATAGCGCTCGTCGTGCTCGCACATCATCCGGTCGCGCGTCACCTTGGCGAGGATCGAGGCCGCCGCGATGCAGAAGCTCTTGCGATCGCCACCCACGATCGCGGTCTGCGGGTAGGCGAGGCTTGCGATCTCGCGCCCATCAACCAGCACGTGGGCGGGCTCGCGGCTGAGCCCGGCGAGCGCGCGGCGCGCCGCCAGCCGGGTCGCCCAGTAGATGTTGAGCTGATCGATCTCGGCCGGCTCGGCGATGCCGACCGCCCACGCCAGCGCGTCGGCCACTATTTGATCGTAAAGCTCAGCGCGCCGCTCGGGGGTAAGCTGCTTGGAGTCGTGCACGCCCTTGATGAAGACCTCGGGGGCGAAAATCGCCGCCGCCGCCACCACTGGCCCCGCCATCGGGCCTACCCCGGCCTCGTCAAGCCCCGCCACCACTTCCACGCCGCTGCGCCACAGCCTGCGCTCGTAGCGCAGGTCGGGATGCCTGGTCATCGCCCCTCCGCCACCGAATCGCCGCGCGTCGATGCGCCGATTATGAGCGCGCCGCCGCACCGGATCAAACTTCAAGCATCGACGCCGATCAGCGCGGCGCGTCGGGCTGGCGCTCGGGGCGGGCAGCATCGAACTCCTTGAGCTTCAGGCACTCCTCGTTGACCCGCCGGATCGTCGGATAAGGCGCGAGATCGAGCTTGACCCGGTTGGCGTTATAGACCTGCGGCACGAGGAAGCAATCCGCCACGGTCGGCGAATCGCCGTGGCAGAAGCGGCCCGTCAAGGGCGAGTCGGCGAGCATCTGCTCAATCGCTCCGAACGTAAGCGCGATCCAGTGACGGCTCCACTCGCCAAGTTCGTCCTCGCCGAGATGGAAGCGCTCGCCCAGATACTGCTGGACACGGCGGTTGGCGAGCGGATGGATCTCGCAGGCGACCGCGAGCGCGATCGCGCGCACGCGCGCGCGTCCGCCCGGATCGCGCGGCAGTAGCGGCGGATTCGGATAGCGCTCTTCGAGGTACTCGCAGATCGCGAGCGACTGCGGAATCACCAGCCCATTGTCTTCCAGCGTGGGGATGATCGCCTGCGGGCTGAGCTTGCGGTACTCAGCGCCCGCCGACTCGCCGCGCAGCAGGTTTACCGGCGCGTACTCCCAGGCGAGTCCCTTAAGGTTGAGCGCGATGCGCGCGCGGTACGAGGCCGAGGAACGCCAGTATCCGTAGAGTTTCACCGCTGTCCTCCTCTCATTGCGCCGGCGCCTTCCATGCATCCACGTAGGCCGGATCCTCGACCGCAGCCATTTGCTCGGCCATCTCGACCGGATCACGGGTATCGATATAGACCGCGACCTCGTCGGTCTCCGCGCGTGCGCGCCGCGCGCCGAGCGCGAAGGCCTTGGGCTGGGGGCCGTGCGGGAAGCCGCACGGATGGAGGCTCAGCATCCCGGGGCCGAAGTTGTCGCGGCTAAAGAACTGTCCGCGATGGAGGAAGATTACCTCGTCGATATCGTCGTCGTTGTGGAAAAACGGCACCTTGAGCGCGCCCGGGTCGGACTCGATCGGCCGCGGCGCGAAAGTGCCGACCACAAACCGCTCGGCGACGAAGTTGACGTGGGCCGAGGGCGGTACGTGGTAGCGCGCGCTCACCACCGGCCGCAGGTCGCGCCAGTTGAGCCGCACCGGCGCCAGGTCGCCATGCCATCCCACCGCGTCGAGCGGGTTGAACGGATAGGTCACCGTGCTCAGCCGGTCGCGCCGCTTGATCACGATCCGCCACGGCCGCTCGTCCTGCTGCGCGTGGAAGGCGTCGTCGAGGCGCGGGGTGTCGAGCACGGCGGGATCGAAGATCGCCTGGTTGCCAAGGATGCCCTTGTCGGGAAGCTGGTAGGAGTCGCCGGTCGCCTCGACCAGCAGTGCGCTCAGCGGGGCGGCCGTTTCGATCCGCCACGCGGTGCCGCGCGGCAGCACGAGGTAGTCGCCGTCGCGCAGGGTGAGATGGCCGTAATCGCAGAACAGCTCGCCGCCGCCCTCGTGGATGAACAGCAGCTCGTCGCCGTCGGCGTTGCGCACGAGGTCCTTCATGCTCGCGGCGCATCGCCACCATCGCAGTTGCAGATGCGCGTTGGCGAGCACGGGATACGCTTCCCAAGGCGACCCGCTGCGGCTCTCGAGGCGGTTGAGATTGAAGGCGCGCGGGCGCAGCGGCCCCTCCCAAGCGCTCCATCCGGTCGGCGGATGGCGATGGTACATCTGGGTGGACGGCCCGAAGAAGCCCTCGCGTCCGAGTTCGCGCTCGTAGGTCCCCTCGGGCAGGTCACAGTGCGCCTGGCGCGAGGCGACGCCCTCGATACGCGGAAAGCGGATCCAGTTGCGCATCGCTCCATCCTCCCTCTGGCGGGTTTGGGAGCGGCGGCGACCGCACCGTCGCTCCCGAGGCGGAGTATAGCGCCGTCGCGTGCGCGCGTGGAAAGCCCCGCTTGCGGCGCCTTCAGAGCGCGGCGGGAGGGAGGGCCGGGCCGTGAAGGTAGATCAGCCGGCCGTCGGACGGGTCGCGCTCGCCAAGCCATCGCGCGACGATCGCCATCGCCTCCAGCTCCTCGCGCGCAACCGGACGCACGCGGTAGCTCTCATAATTGGCGGCGACGAAGGCCGCGACCGCCTGCGCGGCGGCCTCCGAATCCAGCGGCTGCGAGAGCGCAAGGCGTCCGCTGAGCACGACGTGGGCGACGCGCGCGGCGCCGGCGCCGACCACGATCACCAGATTGTTCTCGGTGACGACGCGGCTTAGCCGCTCGGCGCGCGCGGCGAGCGTGGCCAGCGCTTCGAGGTCGCGATGCCATCGCGCGGCCTCCTCGAAGCGCATCGCGCTCGCCGCCTGTTCGCGCGCCCGCGCGACTTCGCCGAGCAGCGGCCCGCTGCGTCCGCGCAGGAACTCGATCGCGCGCCGCACGCGCGCGCCGTAGCCGTCTTCGTCGATGCTCAGATTGCAGGGCATCGCGCACTGCCCCATCTGGCCGTACACGCAAGGCGAGAAGTCGGCCTCCGGGGCGAGCTTGCCCGCGCACGTGCGCAGCCCCAGAATGCGCCCGAGCGCGCGCGCCGCGCGCTCGACGCCGGCGCGGCCGACGAACGGCCCCAGCTGCATCACGCCGCGCCGCACCGTCAGCCGCGTCGATATCACAAGGCGCGGAAAAGGATCGCTCAGGTCCAGCCTGACGAAGTAGGCCGGCGCCGCTCCCTTGAGCATCCGGTTGTATGGCGGCTTGCGTTCGCGGATGAGCCGCGCCTCGAGCAGCGCGGCGTCGAGCGCCGAGGGCGTGATGCGGGTTTCGATCGCATGGACGTGGCTGACCAGCTCGGCCGTCCTGGCGCGGGTGCCCATTGCGCCGTTGAAATACGAGCTTACCCGCTCTCTGAGCCGGCGCGCCTTTCCGATGTAGAGCAAGTCGCCGCGCTCGTTGCGCATCAGATAGACGCCGGGCGCGGCGGGCAGCGCGGCGATAACTTCGGGCGCGACGTGGCGCTCGATTCGCCGGCCGGCGGCGCCGCGCCCGTGCAGATCGAGCAGGCGGTCGAGGCGATTCACCCCGTTCTGTGCGGCGAGCTCGAGAAAAATCGCGAGCAGCTCGGCCGCCATCCGCGCGTCGCCGAGCCCGCGGTGGCGTCCAGCGGTGCTGAGCCCGTAGTGCTCGGCGAGGGCGTCGAGCCGGCGGCGGCGCAAAGACGGCGCGAAACGGCGGGCGAGGCGCAGCGTGCATAGCACCGGGTTCTTGAGCCCGATTCCGAACAGGCGGCGGAATTCGAAATCGAGAAACGCGAAGTCGAACGCGGCATTGTGCGCGACCATCACGGCGTCGCCGAGAAAGTCGCGGAACTCGCCGAGCACGCGTTCGATCGGCGGTGCCTCGGCCACCATCTCGTTGGTAATCGACGTAAGCCGCGTGACGAACGGCGAAATCGGAGCCCGCGGACGCACCAGGGTCGCGAACGACTCGGTCATTCGCAGTCCCGCCATCCGGTAGGCGCCGATCTCGATGATCGTGCCCGGGCCGGGACGCCCGCCGGTCGTCTCGAGATCGACAACGACGTAGCGCGCCTGATCGAGAGGGACCCGTAGCTGCTCGGCGCCGCGCAGCGACCACGTGTCGCTCGCCGCATCGAAAACGAAGTTGGGATCGGCGCCGAGCAGGCGATGGACTATGTGCGGGCCAAGCTCGGGGTCGGAGCCTGCGCCCCGGAAGAGCAGGCCGACGAGTTCGCCGGTATGGGCGCCGGCGGGCTGGCGCTGCAGATAGGTATAAAGCTTCTCGCGCGCACTCGCCCCCGAAAATCCAGCCCCGCCCCCGAACGCCGCCACGCTCCACCCCGCAGCTTCGTATTGTGTTTCCTTTATCAGGCCGCCGCCGTAAAGCATATGCTGGCCGCGGGAGACGATATTTTCGAATGACGTGGCGCAGGGTGGCGGCTATCTCGCTCGTGGCGGCTGCATTCGCGGTCGGCGCCGGGCTCATCAGGTCGACGGCTTCGGACGGGGCTCCAGCCTCCCGTGGCGCGGCCGCAGCGGCGTCCGCGGGCCGGCTCGACCCGGCGCGATGGTCGGACGAGCGGCTGACGATCGCCAACCTCGGCCATTCGGCGCTCCTGATGGACTGGTTCGGCGTGCGCGCGATAAGCGACCCGACGCTGTTCAACCGGGTCGGGCTCTCGGTCGCCGGCCTTCTGACGATCGGGCCGCGCCGCCACATCCCGCCGCCGCTTTCGCCCGCCGAGCTTCAGAACGTCGACGTCATCCTGGTAACCCACGCGCACATGGACCATCTCGACCTCCCCTCGCTGCGCGCGCTGCCGAAGAGCGCGGAAGTGATCGCGTGCGCGGGATGCGGCGATCTGATCCGTCCGCTCGGCTTCGGCAACGTCCGCGAGCTTCGATGGGGCGAGCGCGCGGAGGTCAAAGGGCTTCGAATCGAGGCGATAGGCGCGCGCCATTGGGGCGTGCGATGGCCGCCGTTCGGCCGCGCCTACGGCTATAACAGCTACTTGCTCGAGCGCGACGGCGTGCGGATGCTCCTCGCGTGTGACAGCGCGTACACGCCGATGTTCGCCACGCTGCACTCCGACCCGCCCGACATCGCGGCCTTCTCGATCGCAGCCTACGACCCGTGGATCCGCAACCACGCCAACCCCGAGCAGGTGTGGGAGATGTTCCAGCAAAGCGGAGCGCGCTACCTCATCCCATTGCACTGGGGAACGTTTCGGCTGTCCAAGGAACCGATGGACGAACCTATGCGCAGGCTGCTCGCGGCCGCCAAAGCGCAGGCCGACCGCGTCGTGATCCGCCGCATCGGCGTCGCCTGGACGCTGCCGCGGGCAGTCGAACGAGAGGGCTGGACGGCTCGTCTAGCCATGCCAGAATAAGTTATATAGTGTTGTAGAGCGTGATAACCGACTGGTGCCTGCGGTCACATGGATGCGGAAGGAGGCGGCGCAATGGCCGATTCGCTACCGCAAACGATACACACACAGTGGCGGCCGCTATCGGGAGCGTCGAAAGCGCTTCACGTGCCCGTCCTCGCCCTGCTTGTGACGCTGGGATGTCTCGCGCTTTGCCTGCGGCCCGCGTTCGCCCAGGACGACGACTGGACGCAGGTGCCGTCGGAATCGGAACCGCCGCACCCGGGCGAGCACGCTCCCGCTTCGCCGCCGTCGCATCGGGGGGCAACGATGGTCTGCGGAGAGCTTGCGCGACCGGCGGGTCCGCCCTACACAACCATCGTTTCGCAGATCGATCAGCTCTGGGGCATCAACACCCCGGTGTACGAATCGGTGAGAGTCGCCTCGCCCCACGCCAATGATGAAGGCTGCATCTTCTACAATCGCATCTTCATGGCGATCTTCCTGCGGGGCGAGACGGACCGGCACGGCCGCCCCGATGCGATTCCGATGATATACGCCGCGATGGCGCACGAAGTTGGCCATGTCGCGCACGGCGACTTCTCGTCCGCGCGCGAGAAGGTATCCAGCGTGAGCAAAGAGCTCGACGCCGACCGTTTCGCGGGCTACACGCTCTCGCGCCTGGGCGTCCCGCGCGACAACATCGTTCCCTACTACAGCCTGGGCGGCGACGAATTCAGCGGCATCCACGACCACGGCTTTTCCAGCCAGCGCGTGGCGGCGTTCGACAAGGGATGGCAGCTCGCCGAATGGAACCGGCCGGAGAACGGCGACCTGGGAATCAAGGGCGCCGAGCCGGAACTCGGCTCGAAAGATGACAGCCCGGGCCTCGACACCGGCGCGACCGCCCAGCCGTAGCCGGCGTCCTCGCCGCCAACGCTCGAAACGGCCGCCCGTCGTCGATGATCACTGTTCATCCGCTGATATTGCGGCCGTGGAGGCGCTCCGACGCGCGGGCGCTGGTCCGCTACGCCAACAACCGGAAGATTTGGCTCAACCTCAGAGACCGCTTCCCGCACCCCTACACGGAGGCGGACGCGCGCGCGTGGCTCGACCTGCGCGCCGCCGACATCGGCAACCCCGCCAACTTTGCGATCGAGTTCGACGGCGAGGCGATTGGCGCCATCGGCCTGGAGTTTCTTGCCGACGTGCATCGGTTGACCGCGGAGATCGGGTATTGGCTCGGCGAGCCGCTATGGGGCCGCGGGTTTGCCACGCTCGCGGTCAGGGCCGTGACGCGCTACAGCTTCGAGACCTTCGAGTTGCGCCGGATACAGGCGGCGGTCTTCGAATGGAACCCGGCGTCGGCGCGGGTGCTGGAGAAGGCCGGCTATGTCTGCGAGGGCCGCCTGCGCGACTACGTCGTCAAGGACAGCCGCGTCGGCGACGCACTGCTCTATGCGAAACTGCGCTGGTGAGCCGCCGTGCGCTACACTTTCTTGCGGCGCTTGGTAATGTAGTCCACCAGCATGTACTCGCCGAGGTGGTCGGGGCGGGTGTAGAGCGCGCGCCCGCGGTTGATCTGCGTCATCTTTTCGACGAAGGCGCGCAGGCTCGGCGAGTCGTCGAGCATGAAGGTGTTAATCGTGATTCCCTTGCGGGTGACACGCTCGACCTCCTTGAGCGTCTCCTGCGCGGCGCGCATGCTGATGCCGCCGAACGACAGCGGCCATTCGCAGTACAGCCGCTTGTTGAGGAAGTAGGCGGTCGGCTGGCCGTCGGTGATCACGATAATGTGCTGGTTGCGTGAGGGATGGCGCGCGAGCAGGTCGCTGGCCAGCCGCAGCCCGTCCTGAAGATTGGTGAACGGGTCGCCCATGTTCCACGACGCCTCGGGCAAATCCTTGAGCTTGAGCTCGACCGCGCGGGTGAAGAAGCCGACGATCGAGAAGAAGTCGCGCGGGAACTTCGAGCGGATCAGCGTCTCCATCGCCATCGCGACCTTCTTGGCCGCTGCGAAGCGTCCCTCCCAGCTCATCGACCACGACATGTCCAGGCACAGCACCGTGGACGACGAGCTGCCGTAGTCGTTCTCGTAAACCTCGAAGTCGTCGGGCTCCAACCTCAGCGGCACGCCCGGCTTGCGCGCCAGCGCGTGCTTGAGCGTGCCGACCAGGCTCAGGTTGAGCGGGTCGCCGAAGGCATAAGGCTTGGTCTCGTCGGGACGGATCTCGCTTATCCCGCGATGGTCGGTGAGATGGCCGCCGCCGCGATCCTTGAGCAGGCCCTGGTAGATGTCGCGCAAGGCGAGCTGGCCGATGCGGCGCACGCCCTTGGGCGAGAGCGCCACGTGCTCGCCCTTCTGCACCATGTACCCGCCCTGCTCGAGCAGCAGCATCACCTGGCGCAGGTTGTGGAAGTCCTGCTGCGCCTGCTGGCCGAGCAGCTCGCGCAACTCGTCCATCGAGATGCTCTCGAAGTTGCCCGACATCAGATCCTGTTCGAGCTGCTTCATGCGCTCCATCTCGCGCATCAGCTCGAGCGACTCCTGGTAGCCGAGGCTTTTCGGACCGTGGAAGAGATGCTGGTTGCGTTCGCGGAAGTTTTCGAGGTCGCGGACGTTCTCGTATTCGGCGAGCAGCTCGTCGAAATCGGCGCGCGCCTGCGCGTCCTCGAACTCGTAGCTCTCCAACTTGCGGATCGCCTCCGACAGCCGGCGCGGCATCCGCTGCAGCTCACGCTGCTTCTGCTCCATCCCGGGCTTCTGCGCGCTCAGCTCCTCGAGCGTGCGGCGCTCGCGCTCCAGGATGTCCTGTAGCCGGCGCTCCATCTCGCTCAGCGACTCCTTGAGGTTGAACTCGCGGTAGCGCTGGCGCATCTCCTGGCGCAGCTGCTCGAGGAACTCCTCCAGTCCCATCACCCGCGCGCCGTCGAAGTCCATCCCCTGGCGCGCCATCCAGTCCATCGCCTGGCGAACGTCGTCGGTGTAGGACAGGTACTCGGCCAGCTTCTCGAACACCTTGTCGGCGTCGAGCTTGAGCTTCTGGGTGCCGTCCCACTCGGTGTAGCGGATGGTGACCATCGCCGGCGCGGCTCGCGGGGTCAGGCGTGGTAGGCGAAGCGCCCGCCCGCGCGCTGCTTGTTGAGCTTCTGATGGAGGTGGAGGCCCTCGAAGATGAGCTCGCTCGCCGCCGCCATCAGGCCCGGCGTCTCGAACGAGCCGAGCTGCTCGACCGCCTCGCGCAGCCCGGGCACCTCGCGCAGCGCATCGAGGTACTCGGAGGCCGGCGCGCTGTCGGAAACCTCCACGCCCCATCCCTGCTCGAAGTAGCCGACCACGCGGCGCAGCTCGTCAACCTTGAAGTAGCGGTCGAAGACCTTGAGCACGGCCCGGTTGACCAGCCGCTCGATGAGGTCTTCCTCCTTCTTGTCCTCGCCCACGTACTCCAGCTCGATCTTGCCGGCGGTCGAGGCGTAGAGCGAATGGAGATCGCTCGGCCGCGGCACAATCTCGTTCTCGCCCAGGCGCACGGCGCGCTTCTCGGCGTTGGAGAGCACGGACTCGAGGTTGTTGATCGAAACCCGCACCGAGACGCCGGAGCTCTGGTTGATCTCGTTGGAGGCGCGCGCCTCGAAGGTTATCTGGGCGACGATTTCGCGCAGGAACGGCGGCACCCGCAGCGCCATCCCGGGGCTGGACGGATAGCTGCACTCCTGGTCCATGATCGCTATCTCGTCCTCGATCGTGCGCGGGTAGTGGGTGCGGATCTGGACGTCGAAGCGATCCTTGAGCGGGGTGATGATGCGCCCGCGCGAGGTGTAATCCTCGGGGTTGGCGCTGGCGACGAACACCAGGTCGAGCGGCAGGCGGATCTTGTAGCCCTTTATCTGGACGTCCTTCTCCTCCATCAGATTGAACAGCCCCACTTGGACCTTTTCGGTCAGGTCGGGTAGCTCGTTGATGGCGAAGATTCCGCGGTTGGTGCGCGGGATAAGCCCGTAGTGGACGGTTTCCTCGTCGGCGAGATAGCGCCCCTCGGCAACCTTGATCGGATCGATCTCACCGATCAGATCGGCGACCGAAACGTCAGGGGTGGCGAGCTTCTCGGCGTAGCGCCGCTCGCGCGCGATCCATTCGACCTCCAGCTCCTCGCCGCGCTCGGCGAGCCGGCGCCGGCAGGCGCCGCAGATCGGCGCGTAGGGGCTATCGTTGATCTCGCACCCCTTGACCGCCGGCACCCGTTCGTCGAGCAGGCCGGCGAGGAGGCGAATGATGCGCGACTTGGCCTGTCCGCGCTCGCCCAGAAAGATCATGTGATGGCCGGCGAGCACGCCGTTCTCGATCTCGGGCAGCACGCTGGAATCGTAACCGATGATCCCGGGCAGGATCGCGCGCCCGGCGCGCAGGCGCTCGACCAGGTTGCGGCGCATCTCCAGTCGCACCGGCAGGATCTCGACCCCCGCAGCACGCAAGCCGCCCAGGGTGTTGATTTTGAGCAGATCTTGATTCATCCGGTGATCCGATTCCGAGTTTCTAGGATATGGCAGCGCTGACCGCCTTGAAAAGCGGCGCGAGCAGCCTGAACGATTCCTCGAGATGCTGGGAAAGTACGCGCGTGTGGGCGAGCACCGGCATGAAGTTGGTGTCGCCCTCCCATCGCGGAACCACGTGCCAGTGCATATGGTCGGCAAAGCCGGCGCCCGCGCTGCGCCCAAGGTTGGCGCCGAGGTTGAAGCCCGCGGGCTTGAGCGCGCGGCGCAGCCGCACAACCGCCTCGGCCTGCAACTCGGCAAGTGCGGCGCGCTCCGCGCGCGAGAGCCGCTCGGGCGAGGCGAGATGGCGGCGCGGCGCGATCATCAGGTGCCCGTTGTTGTAGGGATAGCGGTTGAGCATCACCAGCGCCTGCGCTCCTGCGTACAGGATCAGCCGGCGCCGGCGCTCGCGGGCGTCCAGATCGCCGACGCAGAAGATGCATCCGCGCGCGGGCTTGCCTGCCGTGCGCAGGTAGGCCGCGCGCCACGGCGCCCACAGCCGCTCCGCAGCGCCCGGCGCTTCAGGCCGAGCGCGCCTGTTCGCCGCCGCCGCCATTCAGCCCCGCGCGCAGCTCTTTGCCGGCGCGAAAGAAGGGCACCCGCTTGGGCGCCACCTCGACCACGTCGCCGGTGCGCGGGTTGCGCCCGTGGCGGGCGCGCCGCTGCTTGGTATCGAAGCTGCCGAAGCCGCGAATCTCGATCCGGCCGCCATCGGCCAACACCCGCGCCATCTCCTCGAACATCGCGTTGACCGCGGTCTCGGCCTGGCGATGGGTGACGCCGCGCCGCCGCGCGAGTAATTCCTCGATGATGCCGCGCCTGGTCATCGCGCCGCCCCTGTATGCGCGGCATCCAGCATGCCGCGCGCCTGCTGTTTGCAATCCGAACCTAGCGCTGCTCGCGGCCCCGCCCGCGGGCGCCCGTGCGCCCGCCTTCCTCGCGGTCCAGACGCAGCTCCTCGTTGAGGATGTCTTCCATTGAAAAGCGCGCCGCCTCGTGCTCGCGCTTGAGATAGGCCTGCATCTCCTCGCGCTCCTCGTGCTGCTTGAGCGCCTTGATCGACAGCCCGATCCTGCGCTCGCGGCTGTCAACCTGAACCACCAGCGCGTTCACCTCGTCGCCCGCCTTGTACAGCGCCGAGGGCTTGTCCACCCGCTCGTTGCTGAGCTGCGAGATGTGGATGAGCCCCTCGATCCCTTCCTCCAGCTCGACGAACACGCCGAAGTCGGCAACCGAGCTTACCTTGCCGCGCACCTTGGTGTTGAGTGGATAACGCTGCGCGACAGTTGACCACGGGTCCGCGGCGAGCTGTTTGATGCCGAGGCTGATGCGTTCGTTCTCGACGTCGATGCCGAGCACCACCGCGTCAACCTCGTCGCCCTTCTTGTAAATCTCCGAGGGATGGCGCACCTTGCGCGTCCACGAAAGGTCGGAGATGTGGACCAGACCGTCGATGCCCGGCTCGATCTCGACGAACACGCCGAAGTCGGTGATCGACTTGACCTTGCCGTGCACGGCCGAGCCGACAGGATGCTTCTGCGCGAGCTCCTGCCAGGGGTTGGGCTCGGTCTGCTTAAGGCCCAGCGAGATGCGCCGGTTTCCCTCGTCGACGCCGAGCACCTGGACCTCGACGAGGTCGCCCTGGTTGACGACCTTCGAGGGATGCACCGCGCGCTTGCTCCAGCTCATCTCGGAAACGTGGATCAGCCCCTCGACGCCCTTCTCGAGCTCGACGAAGGCGCCGTAGTCGGTCACGCTCACCACCTTGCCGCGCAGACGCGCGCCGACCGGATAGTTCTGCGCCGCGCTCGCCCACGGGTCGGGCATGATTTGCTTCATGCCGAGCGACACCCGTTCGCGCGCGGGGTCGTACTTGAGCACCACCACTTTGACCTTGTCGCCGACCTTGACCGCCTCGGAGGGATGCTGCAGGCGGCCCCAGGACATGTCGGTGATGTGGAGCAGGCCGTCGAGTCCGCCGAGGTCGACGAAGGCGCCGTAGTCGGTGATGTTCTTGACCACGCCCTCGAGGATCACGCCCTCCTCGAGCACCTTGAGGGTCTGCTCCTTGAGTTCGGCGCGCTCGCGCTCGATGACCGAGCGGCGCGAGACCACGACGTTGCCGCGCGCGCGGTTGAACTTGAGGATCTGGAAGCGGCCGCGCTGGCCGATATAGCGGTCGAGGTTGCGCGCGGGACGGATGTCGACATGCGAGCCGGGCAGAAAGGCGGGCACGCCGATGTCCACCTGCAAACCGCCTTTGACCTTGCCCAGGATCACGCCCTCCACCGCGGTCTCGCTCTGGAAGGCGCGCTCCAGCTCGCGCCAGACCTTGAACTTCTCGGCCTTGGCATGGGAGAGCGTGACCGTGCCGTTCTCGGTCTCGGTGCCCTCGAAATAGACGTCGACCTCGTCGCCTTCCCTGACCACGACGTTGCCCTCGTGGTCGAGGAACTCGGCGAGCGGCACCTGGCCTTCGCACTTGTAGTTGATGTCGATAATGACGTGATCGCGGGTGATCAGCAGGACCGTTCCGGTGAGCACATCGCCGGAGCGCGGAGCCCGCAGACTCTGTTCCATCAGCGACTGAAAATCATTATCTCCTCCGTGCGACTTATCCGACAAAGCTTTCTCCATTTAGTGGGACCTTCCCCGGGATTCGAGGCTACAGCAATCCATACCGCCGGGCTTGCCTCGTTTCAAGCCCTAAGCTGCGCTCGCGCGCGTGCGCACCCGCGTCGCCATCAACGCCACCACCTCGTCGATCGTGCGCGCGCTCGAGTCCACGACGATCGCATCGGGCGCCGGGCGCAGCGGCGCCAGCGCGCGCTCGCTGTCGCGCCGGTCGCGCTCGCGCAGCGCCGCGAGCACCTCGTCGCGGCTGGTCGCGACGCCGCGCGCCGCGAGTTCGCGAAAGCGCCGCTCGGCGCGGACCTCGGCGCTGGCGTCGAGAAAAAACTTGAACTCGGCGTCGGGAAATACCGCGGTGCCGATGTCGCGTCCTTCCATCACCACGCCGCCGCGCGCGCCCGCGGCCCGCTGCAACTCGCGCATCCGCGCGCGCACCACGCCCAGCGTGGACAAGCGCGAGGCCAGCTCGCCGACTTCCGAGTCTGCGATCGCGCCGCTTACGTCGCGCCCGTCGAGCAGGATGCGTCCGGCGGAAAATTCGATTCGCGTCCGCGCGAGCAGCTTCTCCAGCTCGCGCTCGGCGGCGGAATCGCCGGCATCGATTCCCGCAGCGCGCGCCGCCAGCGCGACCGCCCGATACATCGCGCCGGTGTTGACGTACTCGAAGCCGAGCGCGCGTGCCAGGCGCTGCGCGACCGTCGATTTGCCCGCGCCGACCGGCCCGTCGATTGCGACTATCGGCCGCGCGCGCTTCATTTCAGCCCCTCGCGCATCGCCCGCCCGCGCTCGAACAGGGCCTCGAAGCGCGCGCCATCGCCCTCGGCGATCGCGCGCGCGAACTCGTCGAAACTTGTGCGGAACAGCTCGAGCGCGGCCACGATCGCCTCGCGATTGGTGAGCACGATATCGCGCCACATCTCGGCCGACGAAGCCGCAATCCGCGTCGTGTCGCGCAAGCCGCCGGCGCCGTAGCCGGCTGCGACGCGCCCGCCCACGCGCCCACCTTCGAGCGCGGCGGCGAGCGCGCTGGCGACGATCTGCGGCAGATGGCTTGCGCGGGCGAGAATCTCGTCGTGTTCGCCGGCAGACATCCGCTCGACCCGCGCGCCGGTTGCGCGCCACAGGCGCTCGACGCGCTCGAGCGCGGCGGGCGTGGTGCGCGCCGACGGGGTCAGGATCGCGCGCCGGCCGACGAAGAGTTCCTGGTCCGCGGCCGCGGCGCCCGTGGTCTCCTTGCCGGCCACCGGATGCATCGCGACCAGTGCCATCCGCGGCCCGAGTAGCGGCTCGAGCGCGTCCACCACCCATCCCTTGACGCTGCCGACGTCGGTTATCACCGCCTCGGGCGGCAGATGCGGCGCCATCGCGGCCAGCGTCTCGGGCATCGTGCGCACCGGCACCGCGAGCACGACGAGGTCGGCGCCGCGCGCCGCCTCGGCCGGATCGCGGGTGGCGCGATCGACAATCCCGCGTTGGAGTGCGACGTCGAGGTTGTGCTGCGTGCGGCCGAGTCCGACCACCCGCTCGACCAGTCCGTCGCGTTTGGCAATCAGCGCGAGCGAGCCGCCGATAAGGCCCACCCCGCATACCGTCATCTGCTTGAATAGTACCGCCATCTAGGAGGTTTCAAAGCGCGCCACGATGATGACGTGGGGAGCGCGCCCGCAGCGCGCGGGCGTGCTCAAAGTATAGCACGTCCGCGCGCGCGCCGCTCGCCCGCGCGCCGAAACCTGTTGACATTTTGCGCGGCGGCCTCAGAGCACCCGCTCAAGCGCGGCGATCAGGCGGCGGTTTTCCTCGGGCAGGCCAACGCTGATGCGCACGTGGCGGGGCAGCCCGTAGCCGTTCATCGGGCGCACGATCACGCCCTCGCGCAGAAGTTTTTCGTACACCGCACGCCCCTCGCCAACGTCGGCCAGAATGAAGTTGGCCTGGCTCGGGACAAAGGAGAGCCCCAGCCGGCGCAGCTCGCCTTCGAGATACTCCATCCCGCGCGCGTTGACCTCCAGCGTGCGCGCGACATGCTCGTGATCGTCCATCCCCGCCGCGACCGCGACTTGGCCCAGCGAGGTGACGTTGAAAGGCTGACGCACGTTGTTGAGCAGCCGCACGATATCCTCGCGGGCGACCGCGTAGCCGACGCGCAGGCCGGCAAGCCCGAAAATCTTGGAGAACGTGCGCAGCGTGACCAGCAGACGGTGCCCGTCTTGGTCCTCGAGCGAGTCGGGATAGTCGGGGTCGCGCACGAACTCGAAGTAGGCCTCATCGGCGACGATCACCACCCGCTCGGGCACGCGCTCCAGAAACCGGCGCCACTGGGGCTTGCGATAGATCGTGCCGGTCGGGTTGTTGGGATTGCCGAGAAAGACCAGCGCGGTGCGCTCGTCGATCGCGTCTGCCATCGCGTCGAGGTCGAAGACGTAGTCCTCGCGCAGCGGCACCACCTTGGCCATCCCGCCCGAGGCGGCGATCGCGAGCCGGTAGATCACGAAGGAGTGATCGGCGATCACCGCGTTCATCCCCGGGCGCAGGAACAGGTAAACCAGCAGGTTGAGGATCTCGCATGAGCCCGAGCCCATGAAAATCCGGTCGGGGCTGACCTTGTGCTTGGCCGCGATCTTGTGGCGCAGGCTCCAACTCGAGCCGTCGGGGTAGCGATGGAGCTCACCGAGCGCGGCGCGAATCGCCGCCAGCGCCCGGGGCGAGGGGCCGATCGGATTCTCATTGGAGGCGAGCTTGGCCGGCTCGCCGATTCCCAGTTCGCGCTGGACCTCTTCGATCGGCTTGCCCGGCTCGTAGGGATGGAGCGCGGCAACCGCGGGAAGCACCAAGTCGTCGGCTTTGATCAAGTCAGTTGCAGGGCGGCCGGCTACGCGCCAGCCTGCCTGTCCTCAGGATACGATCCCAGCACCTTCAAAAAAAGGGCTTTGCGTCCCAGTTCGCCCAGTGCGCGGCGCAGGCGCGGGTCGTCGCGATGGCCGCCGAGATCGACGAAGAAGAGGTATTCCCACGGCCGCGAGCGCAGCGGGCGCGATTCGATCTTCGAGATGTTGATGCGGTTGCGGGCGAAGATGCTGAGCGCCTCGTGCAGGGCGCCAACCTTGTCGCGCACCGCGAAGAGCGCCGTGGTCCGGTCGGCGCCGCTGCGCGCAACCGGCTTGCGCCCCATCACCAGGAAGCGCGTGGCATTCTGTGCCGAGTCCTGGATATTGCGCGCGATCACCCGCAGTCCGTAGGCGGCGGCCGCGGCTTCCGAGGCGATCGCCGCCGCCCCGGGCTCGCCCGCCGCGCGCTGCGCGGCGACGGTGTTGGAGGCCACCGCCTCCAGTTCGCAGTGCGGAAAGTTGGCCGCCAGATAGTTGCGGCATTGCGCGAGCGACTGCTGATGCGACAGGATGCGGCGCAGCGCGCCGGCCTCGCCCTCGCGCGACATCAGGGCGTGCCGGATCGGCAGCAGGATTTCGCCGATTATCACCAGCGGCGTATCGATCAGGAGGTCAAGCGTAAGCGTAACCGAGCCCTCAGTGGAATTCTCCACCGGCACCACGCCGAAATCGGCGCGCCCAGCGTCGAGCGCGGCGAACACCGCCGCGATCGAGGGCTGGGCCAGGAACTCGGCGCTCGCCCCGAAGCGCATCCGCGCCGCTTCGTGCGAATAGGTGTACTCGGGGCCGAGATAGGCGACGCGCAGCGGATGTTCGAGCGCGGTGCAGGCAGAAATTATCTCGACGAAAATCCGCCGCACGTGCTCGGCCCGCAGCGGTCCCGGATTGCGCGCGGCCACCTGGTCGAGCACCTCGCGCTCGCGCGCCGGCTGGTAGATCGGCGCGCCCTCGGCCTGCTTGAGCCGGCCAATCTCCTGGGCCGCCTCGGCACGCTCGTTGAGCAGGCGCAGGAGTTCGAGGTTGATCTCGTCTATGCGCGCGCGCAGGCGGGCAAGATTGGCGCGCGGCGTGCAGGCGCCGGAGGATTTGCGCGAGGCCATGGCGGGGAAGATGGCTAACCCAACGCGCCGGGATTTTCAACGCGCCCGCGCCGCAGAAACACCGCGCCCATCGCGGCGAACTTGCGCTCGCGCTCGCGGCGCAGGCGCGCGGGACTGAGCCGCGCAAGGCGGGCGAGATGGCGCTCGAGCGCGCGCCCCAGTTCGCGCGCGGCGCGCGGCGGGTCGAGATGCGCGCCACCGGGCGGCTCGCCGACCACCTCATCGGCGATCCCCAGCGCGCGCAGGTCGGGCGCCGAGAGCCTGAGCGCAGCGGCGGCGTCGGCAACCCGCTCGGGACCGCCCTCGCGCCACAGGATCGCGGCGCATCCCTCGGGCGTGATCACCGAGTAGCAGGCGTTCTCCTGCATCAGGATCGCGTTGGCCACGCCGAGCGCGAGCGCGCCGCCCGAGCCGCCCTCGCCGATCACGCAGGCCACCACTGGCGTTTCAAGCCGCATCATCAGCTCCAGATTCGCCGCGATCGCTTCGGCCTGGCCGCGCTCCTCGGCGCCCACTCCGGGCTCGGCGCCCTGGGTGTCGATAAACGTGATGAGCGGCAGGCCGAAGCGGTCGGCGAGCTGGTAGAGGCGCGCCGCCTTGCGGTAGCCCTCGGGATGCGGCTTGCCGAAGTTGCGCCGGATCCGTTCCTGGGTCGAACGGCCGCGCTGATGGCCGACGATCGCAACCGGCTGGCGGCCCAAGTAGCCGAGCCCGCCGACGATCGCGCCATCGTCGGCGAAGCGGCGATCGCCATGGATCTCGAAGAACCCGCGCACAAGATGCTGGACGTAGTCGAGCGTCTGCGGGCGGGCGGGATTGCGCGCGAGGCGTACCCGCTCGATCGCGCTCGGCGCGCCGGCGGACGCGGCGGCCGCGGCCGACACGCTCGCCTCGCTCGGCGGATTCTCCGCGCGGGCGCGGTTATGTTCTGTGGTTGCCATCCGGAAGGTCTCAGATGCCGGCGCGCTCCGCGCGCGCGAAGAACGCGCTCAGCATCTCGAAAGCTTGCTCAAGCCCGCGCTCCGCGTCAATCCACCTGATCTCGGGATCGGCGCGGAACCAGGTGAGCTGGCGCTTGGCGAGCCGGCGGGTATCGCGCTTGGCGAGCGCGATAGCCTCCTCGAGCGCGGTCTCGCCGCGCACCGCGGCCGCGATCTGCCGGTAGCCAACCGTGCGCAGCGGCGCCCGCCCGGGATCGCATCCGGCGGCAAGCAGCGCGCGCACCTCGCCCACCAGCCCGCGCGCGACCATCTCGTCGAAACGGCGATCGATCGCCTCGTACAGTCGCTTGCGCTCCATCGCGATTCCCAGGGTCAGCGTCTCGTACGGACGCGCGGCGAAGCGATGGCGCTCCTGGTGGACGCTTATCGGCTGGCCGGTCAGACGATAGACCTCCAGCGCGCGCGTGATGCGGTAGAGGTCGTTATGGCCGATCCGTCCGGCAGCGGCGGGATCGACCTCGGCCAGCCACGCATGCAGGCACTCGACGCCGCGCGCGGCGGCGAGCGCGGCCAGCTCGCGGCGCAACTCGGGCGCGGCCGGCGGCCCGGCGAAGATCCCACCGCGCAGCACGCGCAGATAAAGCCCGCTGCCGCCGACCACCAGCGGCGCGCGGCCGCGCGCCGCGATATCGGCGATCGCGCCCCGCGCGAGCGCGACGAACCCCGCAACGTCCAGCGGGGCGGAGGGATCGCGCACGTCGATCAGATGATGTGGGACGCGGCGGCGCTCCTCGGCGGTCGGCTTGGCCGTGCCGACATCGAGCCCGCGATAGACCTGGCGCGAGTCGGCGTTGACGATCTCGGCGCCCAGCCGTTCGGCAAGCTCAAGCGCGATCGCCGTCTTGCCGGCGCCGGTCGGCCCCACGATAAAGCCGACGCGGATGGCTTCGACCGCGCCGGGCGCGCGCGCGGCGCCGGGCGCGCTTTCTTCGCGAGCCACGATGCTCATCGCCGGAACATCCGCTCGATCTGCCCGCGTCCCCACTGGATATGCACCGGGCGGCCGTGCGGGCAATTGGTCTTGAACTCGGTACTGTCCAGCTCGCGCAGCAGCGCCGCGATCTCTGCTCCGCTCAGCGCCCGCCCCACGCGCACCGAGCCGTGACAAGCGAGCTGCTTGAGCAGATCCTCGAAGACGCCGGCGCCGCCCGGACCGAAGCCGTCTTCGCCCATCGCGTCCAGCATCTCGCCGAACAGGCGCGCGCCGTCCTCGGCGCCGAAGACCGCAGGCGCGCCCTTGAGCAGCAGCGTCGTCGGGCCAAACGGCTCGAGCTCGAAGCCCATCGCCCGCAGCTCGCTGAGCGCCTGATGGACTTTCGGGGCGCGTGCCGGATTGAGCTCGACCGCAACCGGCGCGAGCATCGCCTGCACGTGCACCCCGCCCGCGCGCACCTGGGCGCGAAGCTTCTCGAAGGTCACGCGCTCATGGGCGGCGTGCTGGTCAACCAGAATAAGCCCGTCGTCGCCCTCGAGTGCGATATAGCCCGCGAAGAGCTGGCCGATCACGCGCAGCCGCGAATACATCGGGACCCGTCCGGCCGCCGCCCCCGCCGGTTGTGCCAGCGGCACCACCTGCGCTCCCAAGGGGGTCTGCACCACGGGCGGCGCCACCGCGCCGGCGGTCCCGGGCGTATGGGCGCCGGCTGAGTCGCGCGCGGATTCGTCGTAGAGCGCGGCAACTTCGGCCGCCGTGCTCGGACCCCATCCGAGTCCCAGCGCGCGCTGCTCGGCGCGCGCCGCCCCCTGAACGTCCGGCACCAGGCGCAGCGGCGGCTCGGATTGCGAGGCAACGATTAGCGCGCCGAGCGGCTCGGGACGCTGCGGCACCGCGGGCGGCGCGGGGGATGCGCTCTGGTCGGCAAGCCGCTCGCGCAGCACATGATAGACCGCTTCGAAGACCGCACCCGAGTTGCGAAAGCGCACCTCGGTCTTCATCGGATGAACGTTCACGTCGATGTCGTCGGGGCGCAGTTCGACGAAGACGACGGCGGCGGGATGGCGTCCGCGCGGGATGAGCGTGTCGTAGGCCTGCGCCACCGCCCGCGCCAGCATCCGGTCGCGCACCGCGCGCCGATTGACGAAAGTGAAGACCATCCGGGGCGTCGGATAGGACTCGGCGCTGGTCGCGGCGAGGCCGAAGACGCGCACGCCCGACCGCGCGGCGTCGAAGGCAAGCATCCGTGCCGCCAGCTTGGTGCCGAAGAGCTGGCGCGTCCGCTCCAGCGGCGAGGCCGCGCGTGCAAGTTCGTACACCGTGCGGCCGTCGGCCGTGAACTTGAAAGCAACCCGCCAATGGGCAAGCGCCAGGCGCTGAATCGCCTCGGCTGCCGCGGCCTGCTCGGTGGCTGGCGTCTTGAGGAACTTGCGCCGCGCGGGCGTGTTGAAGAAGAGCTCGCGCACTTCGACCCGGGTGCCGGGCGCGGCCGCGCAATCGCGCCTGAGCATGACCTCGCCGCCATCGGCGACAATCTCGGTGGCGGCGAGGTCGGCGGCCCGCCGCGTCACCATCCGAAAGCGCGCGACGCTCGCGATCGAGGCGAGCGCCTCGCCGCGAAAGCCCATCGTGCGGATTGCACCGAGGTCATTCACGTCACGGATCTTGGAGGTGGCGTGGCGACGCAGCGAGAGCAGCGCGTCCTCGCGCCCCATCCCGCAGCCGTCGTCTGCGACCGCGATGAGCGCGCTTGCGCCGCCCTCGATCTCGACGCTTATCGACTTCGCGCCGGCGTCGAGCGAGTTCTCGACCAGTTCCTTGAGCGCGGAGGCCGGCCGTTCGACCACCTCGCCCGCGGCGATCTGGCTTGCGATATGCTCGGGGAGAATGTGGATCAGCCGTTCAGCCATCCCATGCCCGGCCCGCGTCCTTCACTTTTTTCACAATGGAGCTTTTGCCGCGCCGACTCAAGCAACCGCGTCTCAGCGCGCCATGTAGCCGCCGTCCACGGACATCGGATGGCCGGTGACGTAGGAGGCTGCATCGGAGCACAGCCAGGCCACCGCCTCGCCGATCTCGGCGGGGTCGCCCAGACGCTTGAGCGGCTCGGCCGAGGCGAACTTCTTTTCCATCTCGGGGCGATGGCTGAGCAGGCGCTCGAGCATCGGGGTGCGGATCGGCCCCGGGCATACGCAGTTGACGCGGATTTTCTCGCGCCCGTACTCGATCGCGGCCGCGCGGGTCAGTCCGACCACGCCGTGCTTGCTCGCGACGTAGGCCGGCAGTCCCGGCGACCCGCTGAGCCCGGCGGCCGAGGCGGTATTGACGATCGCGCCGCCGCCCTGCTTGAGCATCTGCGGAATCTCGGCCTTCATGCAGAAAAACACGCCGGTGAGGTTGACCGCGATCGTGCGGTTCCAAACCTCCTCGGCGCACTCCGCCGTGCGTGCCATCTTGCCGTCGATGCCAGCGTTGTTGAAGGCACAGTCGAGCCGACCGTAGGTCGCGACCACCCGAGCCACGAGCGCTTCGACCTCGGCCCATCTGGAGACATCGGTGCGCACGAAGATCGCCTCGCCGCCCGCCTGCTTGACCATCCTGAGCGTCTCCTCGCCGGCTTCGGCGACGATATCTGAGAGCGCAAGCCGCGCCCCCTCGCGGGCGAAGATGAGCGAGGTCGCCCGTCCGATTCCGGAGCCGGCGCCGGTTATCAGCGCGACTTTGCCGTGCAACAGACCAGCCATCGTGGGATATCCTCCTTAACACCATTGTTGAGCGCGCCATTGGGCCGCCTGGCGTGCCCCGGACGCGACGTCCGCTGCGCCGGCGGCGCGCGCAGCGCGGTCGGCGTGGCGGCGATGGTCGAACTTCTAGCGCAGACGCGCGCCGCGCGCATGCGCCGGCGTGCCACTTTTATCACGCGGGCCAAGCGGATATTGTGGGCAGTCGACTTCTTCAACTGCGCGGATAATCCATGCGACACTGTGCAATTTGCGGAAAACAACCCTCCGTGGGTAACAACGTCAGCCACGCCAACAATAAGACCAAGCGCCGATGGCAGCCGAACCTCCAGGAAGTGCGCGCGGCCGTCGGCGGCGGGGTCAAGCGGATCCTGGTGTGCACCCGCTGCCTGCGCAGCGGCCGCGTCGCCAAAGCGACGGCGGGCGGGCGCTCCTCGCGCACCGGCGCGGCCCAGGCCTAAAGGAGCGCCTCCAGCCGCTCGGGGGGACGTGCGATAACGGCCTTCTTGCCGCGTACGACTATCGGACGCTGCATGAGCTCGGGATGCTCCAGCAGCAGAGCCACGACCGCCTCGGCGGTGGTGTAGTCGGCGGGCTTGAGCCCGAGCTCTTCGAACCGGCGATCCTTGCGCACCATCTCGGCCGGCGGTCTGTCGAGCATCGCAACGATGCGCTCGAGGGTGATGCGGTCGAGGGGATGTTTGAGATATTCGATGGCGTCGAACTCGACACCGCGGGCGCGCATCAGCTCCAACGCGCCGCGCGAGTTGCTTCAGGCGGGGTTGTGGTAAAAAGTCAGCTTCTCCATCGCGCGGCCTCTTCCGGGCGCTTTTCTTGCGCCAAAGTTTGCCTCAGCATAGGCGCGGTGCTGTGCGCGGGCAAACGGATTAGCCTCGGGATCACGCGGGCAACGACCTGGACCTCGGCGCCACGCGCAGGAGCTACGGGAAGGGCGGGATGACGATCAAGCTTTCGGCAAAACAGGCAATCGGCGCGCTCGCCGCGGCCCTCGCGCTGGGCGCGGCACCCCTTGCGCCTACGGCCGACGCCGCCGATGTGCCCGCGCAAATGGCATCGCCGACGGCCGCTACGAGCACCGCTGCGCAGGCCTCACGAGAGCCGGTACCGTCTCCGTCAGCCCAGGTAAGCGGCGTGCTCACCGATCCGCACGATCGGCCGCTCGCCAACATGGAGATCAATTTCCAGGGACGCGTCGATCCCGATATCTTCACCGTGCGCACCGGCACCGACGGCTCCTTTTCAACCGTCCTGCCGCCGGGAATCTACGACTTGCGCGACGCGCACGGCGCGATCATCGCGAGCGACGTAAGCGTGGGCCCCAACGGCGGCAGCATCGGCCGCGTCCAGACCCCCGCACCGCTTGCCCCGACGCGCCTGTTCGATCGCCAGGCGCTCAGCCGTGTGATCGTGAAGAACCCAGCGCCGTCGGGCGCCTACGTGCCGGCCGCCGGCGAGACGCATGCGCCGATCAAGGCGGCGACGGTGGTAAATCCGCCGGTGCAGGGGGCGACGGGCGGGCGCGCAATGGCGCCGGCTCAGGTGGTGCCGATGGGCATCGAGCAGCAGATCCAGATTCCGCCGGGGGCCGACACCACGATCGCTATGCCGGGAGCGGCCGAGGAAACGATGCCGCCTCCCTCATCCGAACCGGCGCCCCCCTCGACCGAGGGCGGCAAGTCCAGGCCGCCGCGCCTTCATCGGCCTTCCGGTGCCTATTGATTGCCGGCCGCGCCGCTCATCACGGCTTTGGCGCCGATCCGGTCAGGGTGAGGCCAATCTCCTGGCCGTAGGAGACCTCGAGATTGTTGCCGTCGGGATCGGCGATATAGGCCCAGTAGCCGACCGGGTAGCCGGTGTCGGTGGGACCGCTGCGCAGCCGCCCCTCGGCGCGGGCCGCCGCGCATAAACGATCGACCTCTTCGCGGCTGTCGCAACCCACACCGAGGTGACCGAACGGCGCGAGCGGCGAATCGCGCTGGTCGGGCCATTCGGCGAGCACGATCACGAACGGCCGCGTGCGATCGCTCATCCAGGCCACGCGGACGGCTGCGCCGGGGTCGAGGCGCTGATGCACAACCTCCATCCGGGCGTACTTGGCGTAAAAAGCGATACTGTCGTCCAGGTTGCGCACGCTAAGCGCCACGTGCGTCAGTCCGATGTCGGTCATCGCGCAAACCTCCCACGCCGTCGATAGGCGAGGCGGACGCGCCGAGAGTCAGAACTTAAGGACGCCCACCGTGTCCAAGGATTAGAAGGGCTGCGCCGACGCGAGTAAAGGGAGCCGCTGTGCAACTGGCCAAACGGCGTGAACGGAAAAAATCCCGGGCCGTGGCAGCAAGCGGGCGGATACCTGCCGCCACGGCGCCGGTTGGGGGGGAGGAAATTTAATCGAGCACAACCGACAGCAGTCGGGGGGAAGCGCTTGCGCGCGAATCGGCGGCGGCGGTGCGCGATGCCGGCGGGATCGCGTGCGCGAGCGAGACAGGCTGGCGCCCGGTCGGCGAACCCATGATTGAAACCGCGGTGATCTCGGCGCCCGCGCCAAACATCCGCAAAAACACGATCGGCGCCGCGCACTTAAGCGCCACCCTGAACGACGTCCCGTCGGGCGCGGGCCCGGCGAAGAGCACGTTGCCGCGCCCCAGACCGCTGAGTTCGGCCGACTGTTCGGCGGCACGCAAGGCGCGCGCCGGCCAGTTGGGCAGGTAAGCGGCGCCGGCCATCGCCGCCTGATCGGCCGCCATCTGCAGCGTCGTCTGGACCTGGTCGCGGACCAGCATGTCGCGGCTCACCATCAGCGCGGCGGCGGAAATCAGGATCGCGAAGACCGCCAGCATCACAATCGGCCTTGGCGTGCTCTGGGCGCGGTGTCGCGCCATGCTCTGAGCTTGCATAAGAAGATGGCCTTCTTGATCGATCATTGCCCCCTCCAGAGATTCGGAAGTCGTTGCGGAAGTCATGCCTTGACCAACCTGAGCGCGCCTGCGCGCCGACGGGGTTCGCCGCTCGCTCCCGCAGCTCCCGTATGCATCCCGTAACGCGTGAGCATCCGGTACAGCGTGGTGCGCGAGACGCCGAGGATGCGCGCCGCGCGCTGGCGATTGCCGCGGGCATGGCGCAGCGCGAGCACCAGCGCCTCGCGCGTCAGCATATCGAGCGAAGCCGGCGCCGCAGGCTCGCCTGCCGTCGCCGAATCCGCGGTTGCGCTTGCCGCCTGCGCGTCCATTGACGCCGCGGATAAACTGGTGTTGACCGATTCGGCCGCGAACGGCGCGGATACGGGCGCTTCGCCGGCGATGTCGCACGGCAGATGCGCCACGTCGATCCGGTCGCCATCCGCGAGCAGCACCGCACAGCGGACAGCATGCTCCAGCTCGCGCACGTTGCCCGGCCATCCGTAGGCCAGCAGGCGCTCGATCGCGCGCCGCGAGATAAACCTGACTGCGGCGCCGAACTCGCGGTTGCAGCGCTCGACGAAGAGGCTCAGCAGCGCGTCCAGCGCTTCGAGCCGCTCGCGCAGCGGCGGCACGCGCAGGGCGGCCACATTGAGCCGGTAATAGAGGTCTGCGCGGAAGCGCCCCGCCCTGACCTCGGCGCGCAGGTCGCGATTGGTCGCCGCTACGATCTGGACGTCGACCTTGAAGGTGCGGGTCGAACCCACCGGCTGGATTTCGCGATACTCGACCGCGCGCAGAAGCTTGGCTTGCAATCCCGCCGGCAACTCGCCGACTTCGTCTAAAAACAGCACCCCGCCGTCGGCCGCGCGGAAATAGCCCTGGGCCTCGTCGCGGGCGTCGGTGAACGCGCCCTTGACGTGGCCGAAGAGCTGAGATTCGGCCAGCGATTCCACCAGGTTGGAGCAGTTGAAGGTAATGAACGGCCCACGGGGCGCCGGGCGCAGCTCGTGTACGGCGTGCGCCACCAGCTCCTTGCCAGTGCCCGATTCACCTTGAATAAGGACGGTGGTGCGATGTGCGCCGACGCGGGCGAGCAGACGAATCAACTCGCCCATCGCCGCTGATTTCACTACCATCCCGCCAACCTGCGCCGCGGGGCCCATCCGCTGAAGGTCCAGCCAGTCAGCGTCGGTTCCAAAAGCGCGCGCGTTTGCGGTCAGCTCCGCCATTATCTCGTTGCTGCAGCTCAAAGTTCCTCTCGCTCTCTGCCCCCCGGGTCCGGCGGCGCACCGCCGTGCTGCGGGGTTGGTCAGCAAATGCGGTGCCATAGACAGAAAATGAAGAGATATGCACGTTTTAGAGAGATTTAAGATTAAATAAGCGGAAATTGGCGTAGCGGAAGACCAACATCGACGTTGCTCTATTGCACTTTAATTTATCAAAATGTGGCAATATCCCGCGACGCTGTCCTCCGCAGGGGACCGGACGGGGCCCTGACTAACCGCAGGGCTGGCCGCCTATCGGACGCCGCTAGAGTTCCGGCGACAACTCGGGTCGTAGGGCGGTGCGCCCGCGCTCTTTCAGGCGCATGCACTGAGGCAATCCGCGCTCGGCCCGATCGGGTGGGCCCGGCCGGGCCGTTGCGTCCAAGCCACGGCGGGTTGCGCCGGCGCGTCCGCGTGCGAGGCGGAGAGCGGATTAGGACAGTTGAGCGCAATGCGCCGGATGGCATACGGAATGCTCCAGGCCGCGCCGGGGGTTCGAACCAATCAGGAAGGCGTGACTGGCGGGCGGCCCCTAGGAGGGCGCGCGTCAGCTTTGCGGCGGGGGCCGCTGAGATGAGCGCGGATCATCCGGTATTCAAGAAGCGCTTGCCCTACAGGCGGGCGCCCGATTGGGTCAAGTGCGAGCTGTGCCAACGCAACGCGCCCCATCTTCCCGCGCGTTTCGTTGTCGCGGTCAACGAAGAGGCGGACGAGCAGCCGCCAGTCGAGTCGAACTCGCTGGTCCTGCTCTGCATCGACTGCTCGGCGCTGGTCGAGGGCGCGATCGACGCCGACGAATGGAAGCGGCGCACCGGCTTCCGTTCGGCCCAGAGCTGATAAATTTCCCGCTACGTCGATCGCCGCGCGTGCCGCGGCCGGTCGGCCACGGCCTCGACAAATTCGCGCAGCCGCTCGAACCACACCAGCTTGTGTCTAAAGCCAGGAAAGCTCGCGTTGAGCCCGCTCGGGTTGGGCAGGACGAAAACTCGCGCGCCGTCGATCTTCTCAGCCTTGGGCCCTGGTCCGGCGTCGCTGCCGCGTCCGAAAAACTGCCGGTAGATCGTCACGCCGACGAAGGCGACGACGTCGGGATGCAGCCGGCGGATCTTGCGCTCCAGCGCCTGCTTGCCGCGCCGCAACTCGGCCGCGCTCAGCTCGGCGGCCGAGCGCGTCGCACGCGGGCATAGATTGGTTAGCGCAAGGCCAAACTCGGCAAGCCGCTGATCTTCGTCATGGGTGAGCGCGACGGGGACCAGGCGCGCGGCGTAGAGCAGACGCCAGAAGGGATTGCCGGGGCCGGCAAAGTGATGGCCGACCGCCTCGGAGCGCAGGCCGGGGTTAATCCCGACAAACAGGATCCGCGGATGAGGAGTCAGCACGTCGCGCAGCGGCACGACGCAATAGATAGCACGCTCAGGCGCAGTTCGAGAGGACTTTTGGGACGGACGCGACCGCGCTCAACGCGATCCAATCGCACCAAGCCCTAGCGCCCCTATCCCTGAGCATGCGTGACAGGTTGGACGCCATGAAGCCGGTGCGCTGGGCAAGCTCCTGAAACGATTCGTCGCGATTATTCGCGGCGATAGTGGCGAGCAGCGGCGGCGAACTCCCGGACAAGCGGGAATCACCCCCCGATCTGGTACATCGAGCGCTCGCGGGTGGAGCGGCCTTCGAGCAGATGGTGGCCGGTGGGTTTGAGCGCGACCGCGCGCTCCAGAATCCGCGCAACCGCCGCCTCACCCCCGCCCTCGCGCAGCGCGCGCCGCACGTCCATCTCGTCGTCGTTAAGCAAGCAGAGGTGGAACTTGCCGTCGGCGGTCAGGCGCATCCGGTTGCACGTTCCGCAATACGGCTCGCTGACCGGGCTGATGAAGCCGACCACGCCGCGCGCGCCGTACAGCCTGAAGTTGCGCGCCTCGTCGGACGGATTGCTCGACCCGAGCTCGAGCAGCGGGCCCAGCGCCGCCTCGATCCGCCGGCGGGTCTCGATGTTCGAGACGTAGCGCTTGATCGCAAGCCGCGCGCACTCGCCCCCGCCCAGCGGCATCAGCTCGATGAACCGCACGTGCCAGTCGCGCTCGACCGTCAGCGCGGCGAGGTTCACGACCTCGTCCTCGTTGTACCCAGCGGCAACCACCGCGTTGAGCTTGATCGGTACCAGCCCCGCGGCCTCGGCGGCCATGATTCCGTCCCAGATCCGGGTGAAGCTGCCCCAGCGCATCTGCTGCTCGACCGTGGCTGGGTTGAGACTGTCGAGATGGACGTTGATGCGTCGAAGGCCGGCGCGTCTCAGCGGCTCGGCGAGCTTTGCCAGAAGCAGCGCATTGGTGGTGAGCGCGAGATCGCCGACGCCATCGATCGCGGCCAGCCGCTCGACGATCTCGATCACGTCGGCGCGGATGAGCGGCTCGCCGCCGGTCAGGCGGAACTTGCGAAACCCGACGCTGACCGCCGCGCGCACGACGGCTTCGATCTCGGCCGGCGTCAGCAGCTCGTCGCGAGGCAGGAAGCGCAGTCCGTCGAGCGGCATGCAATAGACGCATCGCAGATTGCAATTATCGATTACCGAGATGCGCAGGTAGTCGATTTCGCGATTGAAGGAGTCCCTCGGCATTCTTGCCAAGCCCTGCTGCGGTTGTCTCTCGCGCGCCCGTAAGGGCACGGCGAACCAGCTCCCCAGGTTCGATTTTAGTCGGCGCCTGCGCGGCCTTACAACCGTGCGCCGCGAACGCGGCGATTTCCCACCCGCCCGTGATCGATTAGAGTTGAGGCGCGCCGCATGGATGGCCCGCTCTCACGATGCCCCGTCTTTACTCCGCCCCCGCCGACAACCATCGCCCAGTAATCGAAATCCAGGGGCTGCGGGTTGAGCGCGACGCACTGATTCTCGAGTCCATCGACTGGCGCGTCGAGCCTGGTCAGCATTGGGTGATCCTCGGCGCCAACGGGTCGGGCAAGACTTCGCTGTTGAGCGTGCTGACCGGCTATCTCGCGCCCACCGCGGGCACGCTCCGGGTGCTGGGCGAGACTTACGGGCGCGCCGACTGGCGCGAGCTGCGCACGCGGATCGGGCTCGTGAGCTCGTCCATCCGCCAGCTGATGCCCGGCCATGAGAGCGCCCTGAGCGCGATCGCCAGCGGGCGGCGCGCGATGATCGGGATGTGGGGCGAGGTCGGCGAGACGGAAATCCGCCGGGCCCGCGAGATTCTCGCCGAGGTCGAAGCGGACTACTTGGCCGAGCGCCCGTGGCGCTTCCTCTCTCAGGGCGAGCGCCAGCGGGTGCTGATCGGGCGGGCGCTGATGGCCGATCCGGCTCTGCTCATCCTCGACGAGCCGTGCGCCGGGCTGGACCCGGTTGCACGCGAGCATTTCCTGGCCTTTATCGAGCGCCTGCTCGCGCGTCCCGCCGCGCCGACCCTGGTGCTCGTGACTCATCATGTCGAAGAGATCGTGCCGGGGTTCTCGCACGTGCTTGCGCTGCGCGCAGGGAGGGTTCTGGCGTCGGGGCCGCGCGAGAGCGTGATGACCTCGGCGAGGTTGAGCAGTGCGTTCGACGCACCGGTTCAGTTGACCCACAGCGGCGGCCGCTATTCGCTGACAGTAGGGGCGGCGCCATCGAAGGTCGTGTAGAGTTGTTCGCGCGCGACGGCATCGCCCCACGGGGCCTCGGCCGATTTCGAGTAAAGCAAGCGCCCGCCTCGGCGGCGATTCCACCTATCGTTTCGCTCCGCGAAAACTGGTAGCGTTTTACGCTTGACAGGCCCGCTAGCGGGCGCGCGCCGCCTGGGGCGCGCGGGCGATATCGGCAAAGAGGAGTTCGGGCCCGGGCGGCTCGCACAAACGCATAGTATGGGTTGGAAAATCGCGTTCGCTTTGATGCTCGCTTCGGTCGCTGCGGCGGCCGCGCTGGTCGGCCGCGGAGAACCGAAGGATGCGCTGGCGGTGGAGGAGGAGGCGGCGAAGCAGTTGAACGCGCTTCGGGAGTATTTGTTCCGGCGCTGATCCGGCCGGCGTGTCCATCGCGGCCTTCTCCGGCGCGCGGCGCGTGCGATGCCGCGCATGAGGGACGCCTGCACTCCCGACGCTCCGCCCCCTGCGTTCCCGGCAGAGGAATCGTTAAGCTTGCGATACCGATTATTTCGCGCGCTCGCCGCGCTCAGCCTTAAACGGCCCTGGATGGTGCTGCTGGCCGCGACCGCCCTTGCGCTCGCCAGCGTGATTTACACGCGGGCGCGCCTGGAGTTCCATACCGGGCAGGACGACCTGATCACTCCCAACAGCCGCGCCGCGCGCAACTACCTCGACTACACCCGCGAGTTCCCCGACCTCGACGGCTTGATTATCGTCGTCAGCGCCGCGCCCGACGGCGCGCGCGCCCGCAGCTTCGTTGAAGCGCTGGCGGCGCGGCTGAGCGCCGACCGCGCCAACGTCAAGGCCGTCTTCTACAAGATCGACCCGGGCGCCTTCGCCGACCGCGCGATGCTCTACATGAAGCGCGCCGACCTCGACGCGCTGGCCGCCAATATCCGCGCGGCCTACCCAATGCTGCGCGGCTACGCCGCCGACCCCGGCCTGGCGGGCTTCTTTACAATGGTCAATCGCGGGATCGACGGCCAGATGCGTGCGATGGCGGCAGCACGTGCGCGCGACCCCCACGCCGCCGCGCGCGCGGCCGCCCCGGCCGCCGCGTCGGGAAACAGTCCGATGCCGGCCGCGTTCGATACCAGCGCGATCGATACCGTGCTCCAAGGGATGCTCGCCTATGCGGCCGACGGCAAATACGTCTCGCCGTGGCAAACGATGATCCGCGGGGGCGGCGATAACGGCGGCGCACTCGGCAATCAGGGCTACCTGCTGAGCGACAACGGCAAGTACCTGCTCCTGCACGTCGCGCCCGGCGACGGGGCCAAGGACGGCCCCGACCCGGTCGAAGCCATCCAGAATGATCTCGACGCCGTGCGCGCCGCCTTTCCAGAGGTACTGGCCGGGATGACCGGCGGGCCGGCGCTGGCCCATGCCGAGGAGGCCACCACCGCGCACGATATCGCGCTCGCCTCGCTCATCGCGATCACCTCCAACGTGCTGCTGCTGGTGATCCCGTTCCGTGCGCTGGTCGAGCCCGCCTTCGCGATCCTCGCGCTGCTCGCCGGTGTCGCCTGGTCGTTCGGCTTCACCACGCTCGCGATCGGCCATCTCAACCTGCTCTCGGCGGTGTTCACCAGCGTGCTCGCCGGTATCGGGATCAACTTCCCGGTCCATCTCATGGCGCGCTATGACGAGGCGCGCCGCCAGGGCGCCGACCTGTCGCGCGCGGTCGAGCTGGCCGTGGTCAACACCGGCACCGGCGTCTTCGCCTCGGCCTGTATCATGGCACTGGCCTTCCTGACCCCGGTGTTCACCGACTTCCGCGGAATCGCCGAGCTCGGGATCGTTTCGGCGGCCGGACTCTTCCTTTGCCTGGTTTCGGCACTGCTGATCTTCCCCGCGCTGGCCGTGCTGCGCGAGCGTTACTTTCCGGCGCGGGTGCGCCCGCAGCTTGCGCCGCGCGCGCGCCGCTCGCTGCTCGAAGCGTTCTTCCGCCGTCCGATGCTGATAGTTGCGGGCGCGGCGGCGATCACCGTCTGCGCGGTCTTTATGACCAGGCGGGTGAGCTTCGACCAGAACGTGCTGAATCTCCAGGCCGAAGGCGCCGAGGCGGTCAAGTTCGAGAACCTGCTGCTCAAGGACTCGGGCCGCTCGTCGTGGTTCGCGGTGTCGCTGGCGCCGACGATGGAGGCGGCGGAGGTGCGCGCGACGGCCTTCCGCAAACTGCCCGAAGTCTCCGACGTCGAAACCATCGCGACTTATATCCCCGACGATCAACCGGCCAAGCTGGCGACGCTCCATACGCTGGGCGCGATGCTTGCGCCGATCGAGCTGCCCGCCGCTGTCCGCCCGAGCAATCCCGCGGCGCTCGCGCGCGAGCTCAGGGAGCTGGAGGTGAAATTCACGATGCTCGCGCGGGCCGCCGGTGCGCAGGCGGCCGCCTCGGGCGTCGCGAAGACGGCGGCGCTCGCCAACGCCGCGGTCGCGCGCCTTCAGGCCAGGCCCGACGCATTTGCGGGCTACGAGCTTGCGACCAACGCCGACCTGCGCGCGCGCCTGGCCCAGCTCAAGCGCGATCTCAACACCGACGCGGTGACCGCGGCCAACCTGCCCGAGGTAATCCGCGAACGCTTCATCGGGCGCGGCGGCCGCTACCTGGTCCAGGTCTACCCGCGCGGCGACATCTGGGCCGACGCGCCGCTGGCGCGCTTTGTCGGCGCGCTTGAGAGCGTCGATCCGGACGTGACCGGCCCGCCGGTGCAGACCTACAACATCGCCACCGTGATGCGCCGCGGTTACGAGCGCGCGGCGGTGCTCGCGCTCGCCGCGGTGCTGGTCTTCGTCTTCGCCGACTTCCGCAACCTGCGCGACACGGCGCTGGCGGTGGTACCGCTGTTCTTCGGCGGAGCGTGGCTGCTCGAGGCGATGGGCGGGCTCGGATGGGAATTCAATCTGGCCAACCTGTTCGCAATCCCGATCATCATCGGCACTGCGGTCGACAACGGCGTCAATATGGTCTATCGCTGGCGCGAGGAGCGCGACAAGTCGGCGCTGATCCTGACCCGCGCGGTCGGCAAGTCGGTCACGATCGCCACCCTGACTACGATCGCGGGCTTCGCCGCGCTCATCCCGGCCACCCATCGCGGCATCTCCAGCCTCGGCTGGGTGCTGAGCCTCGGCGTCTCGTTCATCCTGGTTGCGACGCTGCTTGTGCTGCCCGCCCTGTTCGAATTGCTCGGGCGGCGGCTGGAGCCCGCCCCGTCGGCGGCGGAGCCCGTAGCTATCGAGGACGAACCAGCGCCGCGCAAGGCAGCCTCCGGCGGCCTTCGTCGCTAGACTTACTCGGAAAAATCGGCAACGGTCAGCCGCCGGTGATCGGCTTTTCCGGCTCGGCCACGCAGTGAGCGCACCGACAAAGCGCGCGCAGATCGGCCGTGGTGTAGAGCGTCTCGTGCCCGTCCACCCATCCGAGGAACACGCCTTGCTCGCCCAGGCGCGATAGCTGCGCCAAGCGCTGGCTGGCAGCGGGAATCTCGCCGTCGATATGGCCGCCGCAGGTGTGGCACGGGCAGGCGCGCCTGAGGTTCTCCAGCGGATAGATGCTGTCGTGCCCGTCGGCCCATCGCACGCCCACTGCGTAGCGGCCGACGTCGTTGAGGCTCACGATTCGGGACGTCTTTGACTTGTTCAGCGCCATTGGTGCACTCTTGGCGCTGGATTATAGCATCGCCGCGCGCCGCGGCCGCATCGGCCGGCGCCCGCGCAATGCTCGCGCGCGGCACCAGATTAAAACGAATCCAAGGCCCAGGCCGGACTAACCTCTGCGCTCTCGAGCGCGGCTTGGCGGCAGCGGAGAACGGAGAAAACGATGGACGAAAATGCGAAGAAGAAAGCGCTCCTGATGATCCCGTACGGTCTGTTCGTGCTCGGCGCCCGTAGCGGCGAGCGCCAGACCGTGGCCACCATTAACTGGGTCACTCAGGCAAGCTTCAAGCCGCCGCTGGTGGTGGTCGGGGTCAAGGCCGACTCGACCGCCCATGCGCTGATCAAGGAATCCAAGGTCTTCACGCTCTCGATGCTGGCGAGCGGGCAGAAGGCGGTCGGGATGGCGTTCTTCAAGCACGTCGAGCCCAAGGACGGCAAATTCGGCAACTACGCCTTCGAGGCGGGCAAAAATGGCGCGCCGATCATCAGCGACGCGCCGGCGGCGGTCGAGTGCAAGGTCGTCGGGTTTTACGAGCTGGGCGACCACAGCGTGGTCGTCGGCGAGGTCACCGAAGGCCATCTCAAGCGCGAGGCCGAGCCGCTGACGCTCAAGGAGTGTGGCTTCAATTACGGCGGCTGAGCATCGCGCGCGCGCGGCTTTAAGGCCGTCGCCGCGCGTGCGGGCGAGCTTTCGCCAACCCTCGCCTCGCGCAAGAGGAAGGACTAACGAGGGCAGGGCATGGCCAGGAAACGAGTCGTAGTGCTGCCGGGCGACGACGCCGCGCCGGAAACGGTGGGCGCGGCGATGGAGGTCCTGCGCGCGCTCGCGCCTGACATCGAGTACGTTGAGTTTCCGCCCGGCGAGCAGTGGGTGCGCGGCGTCACCGACGTCAACGCGCGCGCCGCGATCGACGCCTCGGACTCGACGCTGTTCGGCTCGACCTCGGGCAAAACCGTGGCGATCGGCTACCTGCGCTGGGGCAAGGAAACCTACGCCAACGTGCGCCCCGCGCGCTATATTCCGGGCGCACGCAGCCCGCTCGCCCGCCCCGACGGCATCGACTTCGTCATCGTGCGCGAGAACCTCGAGGACCTCTACCTCGGTCTGGAAGGGCCGTTGGAGGTTCTGAGCCCGCTCAAGCTGCACAGCAAGATCACGCGCTCGGCGCTGGACACCTCGATGCGCGGCAAGTTTGCGATCAAGATCATCACCGAGCGCAACACCCGGCGGATCGTGGACTTCGCCTTCCGGCTCGCGCGCAAGCGGCGCGCAGCGGGCGGCAAGGGCAAAGTCACCTGCACCTCGAAGTACAACATGCTGCGCGAGTCGGACGGGCTGTTCCGCCAGATCGCCGAGGAGGTGGCGGCCGCCTATCCCGACATCCGCTACGAGCAGTTCATCATCGACGACTTCGCGCGCCGCGTGGTGCAGAGCCCGCACGAGCTCGACGTGGTCGTGATGCCCAACCTCTACGGTGACATCATGTCGGACGCGGCAGCGGGCACCGTCGGCGGGCTGGGGGTCGCGCCCAGCGGATGCTACGGCGACGAGTACGCTTACTTCGAGTCGGTCCACGGCACCGCGCCCGACATCATGGGCAAGAACATCATCAATCCGACGGCGACGATGCTTTCGGCGGCGATGATGCTCGAGTACCTCGGTTTCGAGGACGCGGCGCGACGCTTCGAGCAAGCCGTGCGCAAAGTGTACGCGGAGGGCCGCCTGCTGACACCCGACCAGGGCGGCCATGCGAGCACAGCCGACTTCACCCGCGCCGTGGTCGCAAACCTGTAGCCGGCGCCGCGCGGATTCAAGCGCGGCCTGTATCAGTAGAACCGCTGCTCGCCGGGCGGACGGGTCTTCCAGCGCCGATGGATCCAGTTCCAGTGGTCCGGATGGCGCCGGATCATCTCCTCGATAATCGCGGTGTAGCGCTGAGTGTTGAGCTGCACCGATTCCTCGCGGCCGGCGCCGCGCAGCGGCTCCAGCGGCTCCAGGCATTCGAGCCAGTGATGGGTGCCAGTGCCGTCGCGCACCATGAAGGCGGGCACCACCGGCGCGCCGGTCGCCAGCGCCAGGCGCGCCAGCGCGTCGCTGGTCGAGGCCTTGAGCGAGAAGAAATCGACGAACACGCCGTGGCGCACGTCGAGGTCGAGCGGAATTCCTACCATCCAGTTCTGGCGCAGCAGCCGGATCACGTCGCGTCCGGCCCCTTTGCGCGGAACGACCCGGTTGCCGAAGCGGGTGCGCGCCGCCAGCACCGCCGCGTCGATCAGCGGATTGCGCAGCGGGCGATGGACGACGGCGACCCGATTACCATAGATCGAATGGGCCAGGATGAGGAACTCGAAGTTGCCAAAGTGGCCGGTGAGGATCAGGATCCCGCGGCCCTGAGAGATCTCCTCGGCGCGCCGCCAGTTCTCGATGTTACGGTAGGTAGCGAAGCGCTCGATGTTGTTGCGGTCGAGGCTCGGGAAGTGCATCCACTCCGCCAGCATCCGGCCCCAGTTCTCATAGGTCGCGCGCAGGACGGCGAGGCGCTGCCCCGGCGACATCGCGGGGAAGGCTATCCCCAGGTTGCGCATCGCAACCGGGCGGTCGATGCGGTCCAGACCCATCGCGAGCGCCCCCAGCCGCGCGCCAAGTCGCACCGCCCGCTCGCGCTCAAGCATCCTCAGCGGCGCGGCAAGCGCGCCGACCGCGGCGTACTCCAGCCGCGCGCGTAGCGGACCGGTCTGGCGAGCCATCGCCGAACGAGCGTTCCAGAGCGCGGGCGGCCGCGCAAGCGTGGGCGGTGCCGCGCTGGGTCCGCCGTCGCGCGAACGCGCGGCTTACGGCTCGGCCGCAATCGCCGGCGCTCTCGCAGAACCAAGCGGGCTCGGCGAACCGAAACCGGAAGATGAAGATGCGCTCGGCGACGGAGGCGAAGCCGCCACAGCCGGCGGCGAAGCCGTCGCGGCCGAAGCCGACGCCGCAAGCGGCGCAGTGCCGGAGGTCGACGCCGGCGCCGCCGCGACGGAGGAGCCTGCGCCCTTCTTGATCGCGTTCTTCGAACCCGGGCCGATGATTTCGGTGTTGGGCGGAGTCGCAGGCGGCGGCGCCACCAGGCTGGAAGGCGCGGAGCCGAAGCCGACCGCGGCGCCAGCCGACGGCGCCATCATCGCGCCCCGGCTCTGGAGATCCTGCGCGGGCGACACCGGCACGCTGAAGCTCGGCTGGTTGAGCTGGCGGAACTGCTGCACTGGCATCTGATGCATCTCGCGCCGGCCGAGCGCGTCGATGAAACGCTGGCGCTCGTCAAGCGCGAGCGAGCGCAAATCCTCGCGCGTGCGGACCACGTGCGGGGTAAGAAACACCAGCAAGTTGAGCTTCTGCTTGTTGCTGCCGTTGTCGCTGAACAGGTTGCCGAGCACCGGGATGTCGGAAAAGAACGGCACGCCCTGGCGTTGGATGGTGTTCTGATCGGAGAGTAGGCCGCCGATGACGGCGGTGCGGTGGTCCTGCACCATCACGGTGGTCGAAGCCGAGCGGATCGTGGTCGTCGGGCCGAGCGGATTGTTGACCGACTGCGGCGTGTTGACGACGTTGGAAACCTCCTCGTATACGTCCAGCCGCACATAGTCGCCCTCGGAAACCTGCGGGATGATGTCGAGGGTGATGCCGACGTTCTGACGGTCAACCGAGTTGAAGATCTGGCCCGGCAGACCCGCGTTGGCCGCCGCCGAACCCACGAACGGCAGGTTCTGGCCGACCACGATCATCGCCTCCTCGTTGTCGGCGGTGAGCAGGGTCGGCGCCGAGAGCACGTTGCTGTGAGTGTCGCTCTCCAGCGCGGTCATCAGCGCCACGTCGCATGGCACGCTTACGTTGCTACTGCTCGCGTTGACGGTGCCGGTGGCGCCACTGGTCAGCGTGTTGGTCACCGAGGCTGCCAGGTTGACCGGAATGCTGCACACGCTGGCCGAGGCGAGGCCGATGCCCAGGCCGGTGATGCCGAGCGGATTGGCGAGCGCGGTCTGCAGCTGGCCGAAATTGAGCTGGGCGACGCCGAGGGTGCTGCCGCTGATATTGGAGGCGGACTGGAAGTTGACTCCGATGTCGCGCGTGCGCTGGGCGCTGACCTCGACGATGATCGCCTGGACGAAGACCTGGATGCGCGGGATGTCCAGTTGCTCGATCACCTGGCGTAGGGTTTGGTAGTCCTGCGGCGATGCGCTAACGATGAGCGAATTGGTGGCCGGGTCGGCGGTCACCGTGACCGGATTTTCGAAATCCGGCGAGCGCGTCGTCCCGCCCCCGGTGCTGGCGCTAATCGGTCCGCTCGCGGCCGCGCTGCTGCTGCGCGAGCCCATCGGCGAGCCCATCGCGCCCCCGAAGGCCGAGTTCGCGCCGTAGCCGCCAAACGAAGTGGCGCCCAAGCCGCCATAGCCGCCCAAGCCGCCGCCCATCCCGCTGAACCCCAGACCGCCGAACCCCGAACCGAAACCGCCGCTATAGTTGCCCAGCGCGCTGCCGCGGCCGAGCGAATTGCGCCCGGTCACAGGTGACAGCGTCGTCGGAGCGCCCGAGCCGCCGAGCAGGCCGTTGAGCACCTGGACGATCTCGGCCGCCGAGGCGTTCTTGAGATGAACGACGTGGATGCGGGTGGTCTCGTTGGGCGGATGGATATCGAGCTTGGCCACAAGATCCTTGATGGTACGCATCTGGAGCGGGCCCGCCAGCACGATCAGCGAGTTGGTACGCTCGTCGGGCACCACCTTGAAGCCGCCGGTCGGACCCTGCGCCGCTGGCGCGACCACGCCCATCCCGGGCCGCGGCAGACGCACTCCCTGCTGGGCCTCGCTTTTGGCGCTCATGATTTTCTCGATTTGCGAGGCCACGTCGGCGGCGAAAGCGAGCTTGAGCGGGATGACCTCGATGTTCTGCTGCACGCCCTGGACGTCGAGGCTGCCGATGATCTTGAGCAGGCGCTGGATGTTGTAGGCGTTGTCGGTGAGGATGAGGGTGTTGTCCTCGGGATAGGCCGCCACTAGCCCGTCATGCGAAACCATCGGCTGGACCACGCTGACCAGCGAGGCGGCGTCGATGTTCTTCAGCTTCACCATCCGGGTCACGTACTCGTCGCCGCGGAGCTCGCCGGGCTCCTGGGAGGTAGTCAGGGCTGCGGTCTCGCGGACCTGGCGTGCGGGTACGATCTTGACCACGGGGCCGGCCTGGACGGTGGCGAAGCCCTTGAGCTGAAGGACCGACTGGAAAATCGAGTAGGCCTGCTGGGGGGTGACCTTGGTCGGAGAGATGATGCTCACCTTGCCGCGGACGCTCTCGTCGATAACGAAGTTCTTGCCGGTTATCTCACTGATGAACTTGGCCAGGACCGGGATATCAACGTCCTGAAAGTTCATCGTGATGAGATTCTGATCCTGCGGCCGAGGCGCATCGGCCGCCTGTGCGTGCGCACCGATGACGCAAAAGCAGACCGCGAGGGCAACCGCCCCGGCCAACCAGCGATTCATTGAAGTTCCCCTTTGCGGAAGCCTATGGCGAGGTTATAGCGGGCGGGCAACGCGCGAGGCAACCGCGCAGCCGCCTTAGCCGCCGGCGCGCCGTTGCAAAAGTCCGATCGCTCACGGACTATGGGTTGCGGGAGCTTTCCGCGATTCCACATGACCTTTGCCGATAGCCCGCCCGGCCTGCTGCACGCCACCGCCTTCTGCTGCGCGGGGCCGCGCCACAACGCCCCTATCGGGCCCTCCAACCGGTGCGCTTCGAATACCTGATAGGGATGCGCTACCTACGGGCGCGCCGGCGCGAGCGCTTTGTCTCGCTTATCGCGATCATTTCGCTCAGTGGAGTGGCGCTCGGCACCTTCGCGCTCACCGTCGTGCTGGCGGTGATGAGCGGCTTCCAGGAAGACCTGCGTCAGCGTCTGCTCGCCTTCACGCCGCATATTACAGTCGAAAGCGCCAATCCGGGCGCCGCTAATCCAGCCCCGTTGGAGCGGCGGATCGCCACGATGCCGGGGGTCGAGGCGGTGGCACCGTACATTTCGTCGCAGGTGATGGCGGTTTCGACCAACGCGGAGGGCGTTCCAGGTTACGTGGCGGGCGGGATGCTACGAGGGGTCGTGGCGCATAACAACCCCGTCCTGGGCGAGCTCAAACAGACGCTCAAGGCTGGGGACTTGGCGGTGCTCGATCGCACCTATCCCGCCACGGTTACCGAAAAAGGAGCCCAGCGCACGGTTCAGCTCCCCGGAGCGATTATCGGCGACGCACTGGCAACCGAGCTCGGCGTGCGAATGGGCAGCGCTATCGTCGTCATTTCGCCCGCCACGCTCGGCGGAGGGCTGGGTGGGCCCCGCCTGCGCAGATTCGTCGTCGCCGGGTTATTTCACTCGGGGATGTATCAGTTCGATTCAACTCTGATTTTCGTCGCGCTCAAGCAGGGGCGCGCTCTGCTGGCCGACGATCCGCAGCTCGAAAGCGGACTCGAAGTCCGGGTGCGCAAGCTGTTCGATGCGCCGGCGATTGCTGGTGAGATCGCCGGCCTGGCCGGTAGCGCCTTCACCGTCAGCGACTGGACGCAGGCCAATGCAGCGCTGTTCTCGGCGCTGGAGCTGGAAAAATTCACCTATTTTCTGGTCCTGCTGCTGATTGTGCTGGTGGCAGCCTTCAATATCGTCGCCACGCTGGTGATGGTCGTGATGGAACGGCGCAAGGAGATCGCGATCCTGCGTACGATGGGCGCGCGGGCGAGTTCGGTGGCGGCGATCTTCCTGTGCGAGGGCGCCGCGCTGGGGGTGGTCGGCACCGCGGCCGGGGTCGTCGGGGGCTTTCTCACCTCGTATCTCATCGGTAAATACCATCTGATCCGGCTGCCGCCCGACCTGTTCATGGTCAGCGCCGTGCCGGTGCGTCTTTATCCGCTCAACTTCATAGCGGTGGCAGTCGCTGCGGTTATCCTGTGCCTGGGCGCCGCGCTCTACCCGGCCTTCAAGGCGCGTGCGCTCTCGCCGGTCGAGATCCTCCGCTATGAGTAAAGGCGCAACCCCAGCTTCCGCACCGGGCGCGCAGCGCGCTGCCGTGCTGCTGCGCGCTGAGAAGCTCGACAAGAGCTTCTACGACGCGGGGCGCGAAATCCATGTCTTGCGCGGGCTGGAAGTCGAAGTGCACGCCGGCGAGGAGATTGCGATCGTCGGCCAATCGGGCGTCGGCAAATCGACCCTGCTCCATATCCTCGGCAGCCTTGAGCAGCCGAGCGCCGGCAAGGTTTACTTCGAGGGCCAGGACCTGTTCGCGCTCAGCGAGCGCGCGCTGGCCGAATTCCGCAACCTCAAGCTCGGCTTCGTCTTCCAGTTCCATTACCTGCTCGCCGACTTCAGCGCGCTGGAGAACGTCATGATGCCGGCGCTGATTGCACGAATGGCCGAGCGCGAGGCCGAGCGGCGCGCGGGCGAGATGCTCGAACTGGTGGGCCTGGGCGACAAGCTGCATCGCCGCCCGGCCGAACTCTCCGGCGGCGAGCAGCAGCGGGTGGCGGTGGCGCGCGCGGTTGTGCTGCGTCCGCGCCTGGTGCTGGCCGACGAACCGACCGGCAACCTCGACCCCCAGACCGCCGACGAGGTCCACCAACTCTTCCACCTGCTCAATCGCGAGCTCGGAATCACCCTGGTGGTGGCGACCCATAACGAGCGGCTCACCCGCAGCATGGGCCGCGCGCTCAGGCTGCGCGACGGACGCCTGTTCGAGGAACGGGGCTAGCCGGCGCGCCACCAGCCAGCGCGCGGACCAAGGCGGCGGAGATCACCGCGCGGAGCGCGGAAGCGCAGCCGACAGTGCACAACCAACAGGGTGCGCCGTCGGTCTTTGTTTACTTCGCGGAAGCGATTGGTTAGCTTGGTCGCGCCTCAAAGCGGGAAGGTGAGTGGTGGAATTGCGCAGGAGGCGCCGCTTCGGCGCGCGCTGGGCCCATGCAGCACTGTTGCTCGTCGCGCTGATGCTCGCTGCAGTGCCGGCGCTCGCGCAGCCTGCCGCCCCCGTCATTTCCCAGATCCGTATCGTCGGCAACCAGCGCGTGGAGGAGGACGCGATTCGCGTCCACGTCTCGGCGCAACCCGGCCATCCGCTCGACCCCGCCACGGTCGACCGTGACGTAAAGGCGATCTACCGCATGGGCTTTTTCGACCGGGTCAACGCCGCGGTCGAGCAGCGCGGGGGACAGTCGATCCTGGTCTACCGGGTCAAGGAACGCCCGCTGGTAACCGACGTGCGGCTGGAGGGGATGAAGAATATCAAGCCCACCAGCGACGAAGCGGTAGCGGCGGTCAAGCTGCACTCGGGCGCGATCCTCAATCCGCAGGCGGTACAGGCCACCGAGCGGGCGCTCAAGCAGGTTTACGAAGCCAAGGGCTACCTCGACGCCACGGTCAGTTTCAGCACCGTCGCCCAGCCCAACAACACTGCGGTGGGCATCTTCCGCATAACCGAGGGGCCGCTGGTGCAGATCACGGCCGTCAACTTCGTCGGCAACAAGGAATTCTCGGCGCGCAAGTTGCGCACTCTGATGGAGACGCGGCCGCACAACCTCCTCAGCCGCTTCTTCGGTACCGGCGTGCTCGATCGCACCAAGCTCCAGGAGGACGTCGACCGCCTGACCGCCTTCTATTACAACCATGGCTATCTCCAGGTGCACATCGGCGACCCCATTGTCACCCGCCACGACAACTCGCTCACGGTGACCGTGACCATCAACGAGGGCCCGGTGTTCAAGGTAGGAACGGTCGACGTCGCCGGTGATCTGAAGTTCCCCAAAAAAACCCTGCTTGAGAAGCTTACCCTCAAGCCCAAGGACACCTTCAGCGGCGCCGACATGGAGCACGACGTGCTCACCTTGTCGGACTTCTACTCCGACCGCGGCTACGCCTTCGTCAACGTCGATCCGCGCACCGCGGTTGATCCGTCCGCACATGTCGTCAACATCACCTACGCGGTTACTCCCGGCAATGAAGTGCTCGTCGATCGCATCCGGATCTCCGGCAACACCAAGACCTCGGACAAGGTGATCCGGCGCGAGATGCAGATTCAGGAGCAGGAACCCTACTCGGCCTCCAAGATCCAACAGTCCAAGATGCGCCTGGACCGGCTCGGCTTTTTCCAGAGCGTGCGCATCTCGACCTCGCCCGCCAACCAGCCCGACAAGATCGATCTCGACGTAAACGTGCAGGAGGGCAACACCGCCTCTTTCCAGGTCGGCGGCGGCTACGACAGCTACAGCTCGGTGTTCGGCACTTTTCTGCTGCAGAACACCAATCTCTTTGGCGGCGGCGAAGCGGCGGCGCTCAGCGCCGAGATCGGTTTCCTGTTCGAGAACTTCAGCGTGAGCTACACCGAGCCGTGGTTTCTCGACATGCCGCTGTCGGTCAGCATCCAGGGCTTCGACAACCAGCTCTTCCTGTTCAGTTTCGACCAGAGCGAAGCCGGCTTCATGATCAACAGCGGCTATCCGCTGGCCGACCTCGGTCTGCGCCGGATCGGCCCCTTCTCGCTGGAGAACATCAGCGCGAGCCTCGGCTATCAGTTCGAAAGCGTCGGGATCACGGGGCTGGCGCCGTTTACCACGTTCGATATCCAGCGCGCCAAGGGCTTCACCCGGGTCTCGGAGATTCTGCCCTCGATCCATCGCTTCACGGTTGACAACCCTGTCGACCCGCGCAGCGGCTCGGTCCAGAGCCTCGACATGGAAGTCGCCGGTCTCGGCGGCACCCCGTTCATCAAGGGCGTGGCGCACGGCCACTGGTTTATCCCATTCATCAAGAGCCCGACCTTCGGCGAGTGGGTGTGGTCGCCGGCGATCACGTTCGGCATCGGCACCCAGTTGAGCGGCGGGACCGGCGGGGAGCTGCCGCTGTACGAGCGCTTCTTTCCGGGCGGACTCAACGGCCAGGGCCAGGTGCGCGGCTACCAGATCTATTCGCTGGGTCCGCAGGTGACCGAGTTCAACCAGTTCGGGCAGCCGTTCGCCGTCGAGCAGGTCGGCGGCAGCAAGGAATTGCTGTTCAGCCAACAGGTTAACTTCCCGCTGATCGAGGCGCTGGGGCTGCGCGGGCAGATTTTCCTCGATGCTGGCAATTCCTTCAGGCTGCGCGACTCGCTCTCGCTCGACGCCCTTCAGTACGCCTGGGGCGTCGGGCTTTTCTGGAAGTCGCCCTTCGGCCCGATCAACGTCGACATCGCCCGCCCGATCAACCCGCGGCCCAACGACCTCCACATCGCGTTCGACTTTGGCGCCGGGGCGCCGCTCTAGCTTGGGGGGCGTAAAATCGGCTTAAATGTGCGGCAGGCATTGAGGCGGCGGGCGGAGACTCGCGCCCGCCGGCACTCGGTTCGCGTCCACGGGAGGGATGTAAGTTCGATGAGGAAAGGTCTGATCCTTGGTGTCGTGCTGTTGTTTGTCGCGGCTGCGATACCGGCGCAGGCGGAAGTCAAGCTGGCCTACGTGGATATCCAGCGCGCGCTTAACGAGTGCCAGGCCGGCAAGAAGGCCCGCACCAGCATCCGCGCCGACGCCGAACGCGCACAGGCCAAGCTCCAGAAGGAGCAGGCGACGGTCCAGGCCCTCAAGGATGAGCTCGACAAGAAGGGGATGCTGATGCCGCCCGACCAGCGCCAGAACCTTCAGGACGAGCTCGGCCGCAAAATGCGCAGCTTCCAGGACGACGTGAAGAACGAGCGCGAGGAGCTGCGCCAGAAGGACAATGAGGTCACCGGCGCCATCGTGCGCGACCTCGCCACCGTGGTCCGTCAGCTCGGCGAAAAGAACGGCTACACGATGGTGATGGAGAAGAACGGTCTGCTCTGGGGCATCCCCTCGGCCGACATCACCGACGAAGTTATCCGCACCTATGACGCGATGAACGTCAAGGCCGGCTCGCTCGCGGCCGATCCGCGATGGGAAGGTGCGGGCGCCGCGGCGACTGGCAGCAAGGGCGCCGAGGGCGGCGGTAGCTCGATCCGCAAACATTCGAGTATCTCGAAGTAGCGCGCACGCCGTGGGCGGCGATTTCAATCAGGCCGAGCTCGCCCGGCTGCTCCAGCGGTTGCCCCACCGCTACCCCTTCCTGATGGTTGACCGGGTGCTCGAGTTGGACGGCGAGCGCGTGCTCACGCTCAAGAACGTGAGCATCGACGAGCCGTTCTTCACCGGCCACTTTCCCGGCCGGCCGGTGATGCCAGGCGTGCTGGTGGTCGAAGCGATGGCTCAGTCCGGTGCGCTGCTCGCGCTGGCGATGCGGCGCGGGGAGCAGGCGGGGCTTTTCATGCTTACCGGAATCGACAAGCTGCGGCTGCGCCGGGCGGTGGTCCCCGGCGATCAGTTGCGCATCGAGGTCCGCCTGCTCAAACACCATCGGCCGCTGTGGAAAATGCGCGCCGAGGCGCGCATCGATAGCGAACTGGTGGCCGAGGCCGAGTTGTCGGCGATGGAAGTCGAGGAGGCAACGCCATAGCCGGCCACATCCATCCCAGCGCCATCATCGACCGCCGTGCCGAGCTCGACTCCAGCGTGGAGGTCGGACCGGGCGCGGTGATCGGCGCCGAGGTCAGGATCGACGCCGGTACGTGGATCGGACCGTACGCGGTGATCGAAGGCCGCACCACGATCGGTAAGCGCAACCAGATCTTCCAGTTCGCCTCGGTGGGCGCTGCCCCCCAGGACCTCAAGTACCGGGGCGAACCGTCGCGGCTCGAGATCGGCGACGACAACCGCATCCGCGAGTTTACCACCATCCATCGCGGCACCGAGGGCGGCGGGATGCTCACCCGCATCGGTAACCACGTGCTGGTGATGAACTACGTCCACATCGCTCACGACTGTATCATCGGCGACCACTGCATCCTCGCCAACTCGACCGAGGTCGCGGGCCACTGCGTGCTCGAGGAGTGGGTGGTGTCGGCCGGGATGTGCGGGATTCATCAGTTCAGCCGGATCGGGGCGCATGCGATGCTCGCGGCGGGCTCGAAGGTCGCTCAGGACGTGCCGCCTTACGCGATGGTGGCCGGCGGCGAGCGCGCGCGGCTGGTGGGCGTCAACACGATCGGCCTCGAGCGCCGCGGCTTCGACGCGGAAACCGTGGCTGCCGTGCGCGCCGCCTTCCGCACGCTCTTTTATTCCAAGCTTCTGCGCGACGAAGCGATCAGACAAGTGCTCGATGAGCACGGCGCGCGCCCCGAAGTCCGCCGGCTCATCGACTTCATCCGCGCCTCGGAGCGCGGCGTGGTCGGCCGCGAGCGCGAAGACCGTGACTAGGCTCGGCCTGATTGCGGGCAATGGCGTCTTCCCGCTCGAGGTCGCGGCCGCGGCGCGCCGGCGCGGCGTCGCGGTCGTCGCGGTCGCCCATCGCGGCGAGACCGACCCGCGCCTGGCGGAGCTGTGCGACGAAATCACCTGGATCCGCGTCGGCGAGCTGCAGGCAATGATCGACGCCTTCAAGCGCGCGGGCGTCGCCGAAGCTGCGATGGCGGGCGGAATTGCGCGCGCCCGGTTGGGCGAGTCGTTCGCGCCCGACGCGCGGGCGATCACGATGCTCGCGCGGGTGGGCCGATTTAGCGACGACGCGCTCCTGCGCGCGGTCGCCGCCGAGGTCGAGGCCGACGGGATCGCGATGATCGACCCGGTGCCGCTGCTCGACGACGCGCTCGCCGGGCGCGGCAGGATGGCCGGGCCGGCGCCCAATGATGCGCAACTGCGCGACCTTGACCTCGCGTTTGCCGTCATGCGTGCGCTGGGCGCCTTCGACGTCGGCCAGGCCGCGGCCGTGCGCGACGGGGTGGTCGGCGCGATCGAAGCGATCGAGGGCACCGACGCCGCGCTCCGGCGGGCGGCGGCACTGTGCGGCCGCGGCCTGGTGGTCGCCAAGGTCGCCAAACCGGGCCAGGACCTGCGCTTCGACCGCCCCGCGATCGGTCCCGCGACGATTGAGCTGCTTGCCGAGATCGGCGCCGCCGCCATCGGCGTCGAAGCCGGCCAGGCGCTGATTCTCGACCGCGCGCGCACCCTGGAAGGCGCCGAGCGCGCCGGCATCACGGTATGGGGCCATGAATGAGCTGCGCGTCGCGGTGGTTGGCGCCGGACGGCTCGGCTCACTGCATGCCCTGAAGTACGCCGCCCTGCCCGGCGCGGCGCTCTCCCACGTGGTTGACGTCGCGGTCGAGCGCGCGCGCGAGGTTACCGCGCGTCACGGCGGCGTGGCGCTGGCCGACTACCGCGAGTTGGCAGGCAAGGTCGACGCGGCCAGCGTCGCCGCCCCCGGCAGCCTCCATCACGAGATCGCCTCCTTCCTACTCGCCCACGGGATCGACGTCCTGCTGGAAAAGCCGATGGCGGCGAGCGTGGCCCAGGCGCGCGAGCTGGCGGCGCTCGCCGCGCGCACCGCGCGCATCCTCCAGATCGGCCATCTCGAACGCTTCAATCCCGCAATCGTCGAGCTACGCGCGATGGTGCGCGGCCCGCGCTTCATCGAATGCCATCGCCTCGCCCCGTTCACCGAGCGCGGAACCGACGTCGACGTCGTACTCGACCTGATGGTGCACGATCTCGACGTAATCCTGACCCTAACCGCGGCCGAGGTGGCGTCGATCGAAGCGATCGGCGTCGCTGTGCTGACCGAGCAGGTCGACGTCGCCAACGCGCGGCTGCGCTTCAGCGACGGGCTCATCGCCAACCTCAACACTAGCCGTGTTGCCCCCCGGCGCGAGCGCAAAATCCGCATCTTTCAACCCGACGCCTACATCTCGGTGGACTACGAGGCGCGGCGTATCCAGCTCTACCGCAAATCGTCGCCCCCGCCCGGCGCCCTTTACCCGCAAATTTCCGCGCGCCAGATTGATCTGGGCGAGGGCGACCCGCTGGCCGATGAGATCGCCGCTTTCGTCGATTCGGTGCGGACCCGGCGCGCGCCCGCGGTCAGCGCACTCGACGGGCTGCGCGTGATGGAAGTGAGCGCGCGCATCCATGACGCGATGCGTGCCGAAGCCGAACGCATGCGATGAGTTGCGCGAAAAATTCCGCCGCCGTCCGCTCGCACGCCGGGCTCGCCGGCGCGCTGGCCGCCCTGACGCTGGCGTGGAGCGCCGCCTTTGGACTATCCGGATGCGCGCGCAGGCCGGCGGAAATCATCGAGCCGGGCTCGTATCCAGCGGCCAATCCCAACGATTGCCTGCCCGACATCACGCTCATCGATCAGCACGGGCATGACGTGACGCTCAGTTCGCTCAAGGGGCGTCCGGTGCTGATCGATTTCATCTATACCACCTGCCCGGGGCCCTGCCCGTTGATGACCGCACGGATGGCGGCGGTCGCCAATCTCCTCGGGGCGCAACTGGGGAGCAAAGTCACTTTCCTCTCGATCACGCTCGATCCCGAGCACGACCATCCGCCCCGGCTCCTGAAGTATGCGCAGGCGGCCGGCGCCGACCGGCCCGGATGGCTGTTTCTGACCGGGGCGCCGATGCAGATCGAGCAGCTGATGGCGATCTATCGCCTGCGCCGCGAGCGCAACGCCGACGGCTCGATCGAGCACGCCACGGTGAGCTTCCTGCTCGGCCCCGACGGGCACCAGCTTCGCCAATACGCGCCGCTGCACGTCAAGGCTGCCGCCGTGGTCGCCGATATCGAGCGCGCGCTGGCCCGCAGCTAGAGCGGGATCGACCGTCTGAATCGCACTTGCTGCGGAACTGAACTTCAACTGCGGCTGAACTGCACAGCCGTTCAGCGATGCGAGGGCAGGTGGCGGCTCGGATGGCGCGCGACCATCACCGGCACATTGGCGCTGCGCAGCACCTTCTCGACCGTGCTGCCGAGCAGCATATGGCGCAGCGCGCCGCCGCCGTGCGTGCCCATCACGATCACTCCGGCGTGCTTCTCCTCGGCCGCCCGCAGGATTTCGAGCGCCGCCTCGCCCGACTTGGTCGTCAACTCGAAGTTGGTGAAGCCGGCCAACACGTCGTCGAAGCGATGGATTAGCTCGTGGGACTTCCGGACCGCGTTGGCTTCGAGTGCCGGATACTCGCCGTGAGGCTCGCCGTATAGATGGTCGAGTGGATTTTCGATCACGTGCAGGATGTGGAGCTTGGTGCCGCACAGTTCGGCGAGCGTGCGCGCGTAGCTCAGCGCATGGGCGGAATCTTCGGAAAAGTCGGTCGCAAACAGTATGTTTTCGAGCTTCACCACCGGCGTTTCTCCCAATTGCCGAAGCGGGACGGCGCACCCGCCCGACGTGAATCTCGCGCGGCAAGCTACTTCGTTTGCCGTCCGACTGCAAGCCGTCCAAAGCCGACGCGGACGCCGCGGGTCGCCCGCCCATGTGGCGCGCGCGGCGCTTTTCCAGCACAATCCTGACCGTGAGCGCAACCCCGACTCATCGCGCGGGCGCGGCCGGTGCCGCACCGGCGTCCGCGCGCCGGCGGATTCTGATTGTCGCCGGCGAGGCCTCGGGCGACCTTCACGGCGCTGACCTCGCCGCGCACATTCTCGCCCGCAACCCCGAATACGAGCTGTTCGGCATCGCGGGCGAGCGGATGCGCGCGGCGGGGGTGCGCGCGCTGGTCCGCACAGAGGACATCGCCGGACTCGGCCTCGCCGAGCTCGCCTCCACTATCCGGCGCACACTGGGCGCGCTGCGCCAGCTCAAGATGATCGTGCGGCGCGAGCGCCCCGACCTCGTCATCCTAATCGACTTCGCCGAGTTCAACATGTCGCTCGCGCGCGCGGCCAAGCGCGCGGGCGTTCCCGTGCTCTACTACATCGCGCCCCAGGTATGGGCGTGGCGGCGCGGGCGGATCGCTCGAATCATCGAGCGCGCCGACCGCCTCGCCGTCGTTCTGCCGTTCGAGGCCAGGCTTTACGCGCAGGCCGGCGGGCGGGTCAGCTTCGTCGGCCATCCGCTGCTCGACCGCGTCGTCCCCGCCCAGGATCGCGCCGCTACGCTCAAGCGCCACGCTCTTGGGCCGTATGCGCGGCTGCTCGCGCTGCTGCCGGGCAGCCGGCGCGGCGAGGTGCGCTACCTGCTGCGGCCGATGGTCAAAGCGGCGCGCGAGCTGGCGGCCGATCACGGCCTGATGCCGGTGGTCGCGCTCGCGCCGACGCTCACGCCCGCGCAACTGCACGAAGAGGGCGGCGTGGACCTCGACGGAATCCGCATCATCGAGGGCGACACCTACAGCATCGTGGCGGCGAGCGAGTTGGCGCTGACCGCTTCGGGCACGGCGACGCTGGAAACGGCGCTGCTCGGCTGCCCGATGGTGGTCGCGTACAGGATGTCGCCGCTGACCTACGCGCTCGCGCGCGTCCTGGTGCGCGGCGTCAACCATATCGCGATGCCCAACATCCTGGCCGGACGTGAGATCGTGCCCGAGCTGATTCAGCGCCGGGTCACCGTGCGCAATCTGATTCGCGCCGCGGAAAACCTGATGGTCGAGCCGTTGCGCACCCAGACACGCGAGGCGCTGCTCGCGCTGCGCGCGCAGCTGGGCGAGCCGGGAGCAGCCGCGCGCGTCGCCGCGATCGCGCTCGAAATGATGTCATGAGGCCTAAGGGCGCGACGCCTGCGGCGGCCGGTTTCGTCGCGGCGCCATCGATGCCGGAATGATGATGCTCCGCCTGTATAACGCGATGTGGTATCCGGCGCTGCCGTTTGCCCTCGCGCTGAGCGGGGCACGCGGCGACGCCGAAGCGCGCCGCGCGCGGCTCGGGCTGGCCTGCTCCGCCAACGGCGCCGCGCCGGGAGCGCCGCGAATCTGGGCGCACGCGGCGTCGGTCGGCGAGGTCGGGGCGCTGCGCGCAGTGCTGGCCGCGCTGCTCGACGAGCTGCCGCAGGCTTCGGCCGTCGTGACCACGATGACCGCGGCGGGCCGCGACGCCGCGCGCCGCTCGATTCCCGCCGCGCGGGCGCATCTGCTCGCCCCACTCGACTGCCGCCGCGCGCTGGAACCGTTCCTTGCCGCGGTGCGCCCTACCCTGGTGCTGATCGCCGAAACCGAACTGTGGCCGAACTACTTCGTCGAGTCGCACGCGGCCGGTGCGCGCATCGCGATCGTTAACGGCCGCGTCTCGGAGCGCGCCCTGGCGCGCTACCGTTATGTCCGGCCGCTGCTGGCTGCGGCGCTTGCATACGCCGATCTCGTGCTGGCACAGAGCGAAGAGGACGCCTGCCGCTTCCGCACGCTGGGCGCCGCGGCGGATCGCATCAGGGTCACGGGAAACACCAAGCTCGACCTTCCCTCGCTGACGCCCCCCGCGCTGCGCCCGGCGCTGGCGGCGTTCGCTTATGGGAGGCCGCTGGTCGTCGCGGGCTCGACAGCCCCGGGCGAAGATCAGATCGCGGTCGATGCCTACCTTGAACTGCGCGCCCGGTTTCCCACACTCGCGCTTGCGATCGCGCCGCGCCATCTCGAGCGCACATCCGAGGTCGAACGGATCGTCGCGCGCGCCGGCCTCAGCTACGTCAAAGCGAGCGCCCTGAAAGGCGCGGATACGATAAACACGCCGAGTGCGCTGGTGCTCGACACGATGGGCGAGCTGCGCGCGTTGTACGCTCTGGCGGCGGTCGCCTTTGTCGGCGGAAGCCTCGTACGCGGCCGCGGCGGGCAAAGCCCCGTCGAGCCGGCGGCAGCGGCGGTGCCGGTGATGCTCGGACCGTTCCATGACAACCAGCGCGCGATCGCCGACGCGCTGCTGAAGGCTCAAGCGGCGGCGGTCGTGCGCGACGCCGCCGAGTTCGCCCGCGTGGCGGCGGCGTGGCTGGGCGACGAGGCGGCGCGGCGCGCCGCCGGAGACCGTGCACGCGCGGCGGTTGAGCGGATGGGGGGCGGGCTATGCGCGACGCTGGCGCATCTCCGCCCCCTGCTCGGCGCGACAACCTGAGCCATGCCCGGCCCGCTCGCACCGCCCAGCCGCTCGCGCCTGGAGAGGCTCTGGCAAAGCGACCTCGCGCTGCACGAGCAGATGCTGTGGGCGGCGCTGGTGCCTGCTGCCGGCCTCTATCGCGTCGCGCTGGCCGCGCGCGCAGCCTACTGGCGCAGGATGAAACGCCGGGCGCGGCCGCTGGTGGTGAGCGTCGGCAACCTGACGGTCGGCGGCAATGCCAAAACCCCGTTCACGCTGTTCATGGCGTCGCGCCTGGTGATGCGCGGGCTGAAAGTCGGAATCGTGAGCCGCGGATGGGGCCGCGCGGCAACGGCCGCGCGCGCGACGCTGGTCTCTGACGGCGAGCGCCCGCTGGTCGGGCTCGAAGAGTCGGGCGACGAGGCGATGATGATGGCCAAGGCGTTCCGAGGGCCGATCGCGGTCGGGCGCCGACGGATCGACGGCATCGCTCTTATCGAGGAGCGCCTGGGCGCGATCGACGCGGTCGTGCTCGACGACGCCTTCCAGCACGTGCGCCTGGCGCGCGGCGCCGACCTCCTGCTCGCCAGCGCCGAGCGCGGCGTGGGCAACGGATGGCTGCTGCCGGCGGGCCCGATGCGTGAGCCGGCGAGCGCTGCGCGCCGCGCCGATGCGGTGATTCTGATCGAAACCCCGGGCGGCGTCGACTCCGCCACGCTGCCGCATGCGCTGGCGGCGCATCCGTGCGTGATGCGCGCGGCGCTTAAGCCGCGCGCGCTGGTCCAGGCGGGGCCCACAGGATGGAGCGAGACGCCAGCGGCGCTCACCGGGCGGCGGGTAGTCGCGGTGAGCGGCCTTGCCAATCCGAGTGGATTTTATCGGATGCTGCGCGCGCTGGAGGCCGACCTGGTCGGTGTGCTCGAATATCCCGACCATCACGCCTACACCGCGGGCGACTGGCAAAGCATCGTCGCCGCGACTCACGACGGCGCGTTAGTGGTGACCACCGAAAAGGACCTGGTCAAACTCGAGCGATTTCCGTTCCAGCGCGATTCGCTGTACGCTTTACGGCTCGAAGTCGCGATGGACCTCGAGGACGAGGCACGGCTGCTCGCGATGGTCATCGGCGAACGCGAGCGTCCGCGCGCCGCCGCCGGCGGCCGTTCCTGAGGCATGCGAAGGAAGGTTGGCGACATGGCCATCAGCCAGGAGCTGCTCGAGATTCTCGCCTGTCCCAAGTGCAAGGGCGACTTGCGTCTGACCGACAAGCAGGACGGCCTTATCTGCGACGCCTGCCACCTGCTCTACCCGATCAGGGACGACATCCCGATCATGCTGATCGAGGAGGCGCAGACGCTGAAGTGAGGCTGCCGCGCGGCGGCTCGCTCGGCGCGCGCCTGGCGGCAGCGCACGCCTTCGTCCGGCTCACCGCCGGACCGTACCAACTGCATCTGCGCGCCGACCTCGCATCCCACGCGGGGGCGCTGGCGACGCGCCTGCCGCTGCTTGGAATTGAGGAGAACGTGGGCGCGGGAAATCGCGGCGGCGGCTTTCATCTGAGACTCGACGGCGCGCCCGAGCTGTTCGTGCGCCGCGCGCGGCGCGGTGGCGCAATCCGTTTAGTGCTCGACGATCTTTACGTCGGATTGCGTCCGCGGCCGGTGCGCGAGCTCGCTGTCACCGCCGAGGCGGCGCGCCGCGGGGTGCCGGTCGCCGAGCCGCTCGGCGCGGCCGTACGATGGGTCGCACCGGGAGTGTATCGCGGCTTCTTCATGACGCGCGCAATTTCCGGAATGACGCTATGGGAGTTCGTGCAGACCGACGACGACTCCGCGGTGCGCGCCCACGTGCTCCAGACGGCGCGCGCGGCGGTCGAGACGATGCTGCGCTGCGGGCTCTATCATCCCGACCTCAACCTGCACAACCTCTTCGTCACGCCGCAGGGCGAGAGCTTCGCCATGGTCATCCTTGACCTCGACAAGGCGCGGCTGTACCGCGGCCCGCTGCGCGGCTACGCCCGCCGCCGCATCGCCGACCGTCTGCTGCGCTCTGCGCGCAAGCTCGATCCCGCCGGGCGCTACCTCAACGCCGCCGCGCTGAAAATTCTCGATCTCGCGTAGGCAACTTGAGCGGCGGATGAGCCTTCCATGAATGACGCGGGCCTCCGCGCCTGCCCCCTGCCCGCGCCGTAACTCGCGAGTACCGCGCTACGAGCGGCGGCGGGCGATCGCATCGATCTCGACGCGCGCGCCGCGCGGCAGCGCCGCCACCTGAACCGTCGAGCGTGCCGGATAGGGCGGGCTTAGATGCTCACCGTAGATCCGGTTGACGGTTTCGAAGTCGGCAAGGTCGGCCAGATAGATGGTGGTCTTGACGACGTCATCGAAGCTCAGCCCCGCAGCGGCGAGCACCTCGCGCAGGTTGTCCATCGCGCGCCGCGTCTCGGCCGCGACGCCGCCCTCGACGAGCCGGCCGGTGGCGGGATCAATGCCGAGCTGCCCCGAACAGAAAAGCCATTCGCCGTCGCCAATTGCCTGCGCATAGGGCCCGATCGCAGTCGGCGCCGAGGAGGTCGAAATCTCATGCTTCATCGGAGAGCTACCGCAAAAAGATGCGGACCGGCGACGGTCGATGGCTAGACGCGATGGCCGTTGCCGCCCATCCCCAGCCGTGACACCCGCATCACGCCGTCGATCGCGGCAATCTGGTGGATGAGGTTGTTGAGTTGGCGCGCGCTGCCCACGCTGACCTCGAACACCGAGAGCGCGCGCCCGTCGCTGCCATTGGTCTTGACCTCGGCGGTCGAGATATTGACGCCGGCCGAGGCGATCGTCTTCGACATCGCGGCGAGCAGGCCCGGTTGGTCGATGCACAGGACTTCGAGCCGGATCGGGCGTGGGCTCTCCTCGCCCTCCTTCCATATCACCGGCACCCGGCGCTGCGGGTCGCTCGCCATCGCGTGCGGGCATCCCTTGAGATGGACCGTGACACCGCGCCCGCGCGTGATAAAGCCGGTTATCTCCTCGCCCGGCAGCGGATTGCAGCATCGCGCGAAACGCACCAGCACGTCTCCCACGCCCGAAACCATCACCGCGTCACCGCTGGCAGCGCGCCGCTGCTCACGGCCAGGGCGCCCCGCCTCGGGCGCCGTTGGGGGCGGCCCCTGCTTCTCGGCGCGATAGAGCTTCAACTCCTCGGCGCTGAGAAGCTTGGCCAGAAGCTGGCTTACGGTGATGATCCCGTAGCCGACGGCAGCCAGCAGGCTCTCGACATCCTTGTAGGAGAACTCGCGCAGCGCCGGCTCGAAGCGATGGGCTGCACGCAGTTGCGCGACGCTGAGCCCGAGCGGCGCCAGCTCGCGGTCGATCAGCGTCGCGCCCCACTTCATCGAGCGCTCGGCCTGCTGTGAGCGCAGCCACTGGCGAATGCGGCTTTTGGCGCGCGCGGTCACCGCCCAGTTCATCCAGTCCTTGCCTGGCTTCTGCCGCTCGGCGGTGACGACCTCGACCGTGTCGCCTGACTTCAACCGGTAGCGCAGCGGCACCAGCTTGCCGTTGACCCGCGCGGCGGCGAGGTGATGGCCGACCTGGGAGTGGATGCGGTAGGCGAAATCGATGACGGTCGCGCCCTGCGGAAAGTCGAGCACGTCGCCCTTGGGCGTAAACACAAAGACCTCTTCGGGAAAGAGGTCATCCTTGACGGTGGAAAGGAATTCCTGCGGGTCTTTGAGGTTCTGCTGCCACTCGATGAGCCGGCGCAGCCAGGCGAAGCGCTCGGTCTCGCGCAGCTCGCTGCTGCCGCCCTCCTTGTAGCTCCAATGCGCCGCGATCCCCTCTTCGGCCACCTTGTGCATCTCGGCGGTGCGGATCTGCACCTCCATCCGCTGCCCTTTGGGCCCGATCACCGTAGTGTGCAGCGACTGGTACATGTTGATCTTGGGCAGTGCGATATAGTCCTTGAAGCGGCCGGGGATCGGCTTCCAGTTGGCATGCACGACGCCCAGCGCCTCGTAGCATTCGCGCAAGGTGCCGACGATGATGCGGAAGGCGACCACGTCGTAGACCTGGTCGAAGTTGAGCCCCTCCTCCTGCATCTTGCGATGGATCGAGTAGATGTTCTTGGGGCGGCCGGTGACTTCGGCCTTGACCCCGGCCTCCTCCAGACGTTGGGAGATGATCTGGATGACCGCGCGGATGTACTCCTCGCTCTCGGCCATCGTGCGCGCCACCTGCGCCTTGAGCGCGGCGTAAGCGCTGGGGTTGAGATAGCGGAAGGCGGCGTCCTCGAGCTCCGACTTGAGCCAGTAGATGCCCAGGCGATGAGCAATCGGGGCGTAGATCTCCAGGGTCTCGCGCGCGATCTCCTCCTGGCGGTCGCGCGCCAGATGGGAGAGCGTGCGCATGTTGTGCAGGCGGTCGGCGAGCTTGATGAGCACGACGCGGATGTCGTGCGCCATCGCGATCACCATCTTGCGGAAGTTCTCCGCCTGCTTCTCCGCGCGCGAGGAAAACGTGATGCGCGAGACCTTGGTCACGCCGTCAACCAGGGTCGCGACCTCGGGCCCAAACAGCTCGCGCACCTCCTCGAGCGAGGCGATGGTGTCTTCGACTACGTCGTGCAGCAGCCCAGTGATAATCGAGGGCAGGTCGAGCCGGAGCTGGGCGATGATAAGCGCGACGTTGAGCGGATGGGTGACGTAGGGCTCGCCCGACTCACGCTTCTGCTCGGCATGCATCCGCGCCGAGTACTCGTAGGCGCGGCGGATGAGGCTGAGGTCGGCCTGCGGGTTGTACGACTGGACCTGGCGGATCAGTTCTTCGAGCCCGGCGGGCGCACTAATCGCAGGCGCTAGCTCTTCCACGGCGCGAACTCCTCGCGCAGCCGTGCGACCCGTAGCCGCTCCGCCTCCACCACGGCTTTCAACTGGGCCAGCGATTGCTCGATGGCCGCGTTGATGATCAGGTAGTCGTATTCAGAGTAAGCCCGCGCCTCCTCGCGGGCGCGGCGCAGGCGACGGGCGATTGCCTCCTCGTTTTCGGTGCCGCGCCGGCGCAGCCGCCCTTCGAGCTCGGCGAAGCTCGGCGGCAGGACGAAGATGCTGACGGCGTCGCGCGGGTAGCTGCGCTTGATCTGGCGGGCGCCCTGGATGTCGATATCGAGCAGGATATCGCGACCGGCGGCCACCGCGCGCTCCAGCGCCGCGCGGGGCGTGCCGTAACAGGCGTCGAAAACCTGGGCCCACTCCGCGAATTCGCCGGCTTCGCGCCTTCGGTTGAATTCCTCCTCGTTCACGAAGCGATAATCGAGCCCATCGACCTCCCCGCTGCGCGGTGCCCGCGTGGTCAGCGACACCGACGCTTCAAGGCCGCCGATCGCGTTGAGCGCGGCGCGCGAGATGGTGGTCTTGCCGGCCCCGGACGGGGCGGAGAGGATAAAAATTATCCCGCGGCGGGGCGCCCCCGACGGCGTCATAATCCAACGTATAAAAGGGCCGGGCTGTTTGCAAACTGGGATTTCTCGGCTCTATTCCACATTCTGCACCTGCTCGCGCATCTTTTCGACCTCACCCTTGAGCTCGACCGTCAGCCGCGAAAGCTCGGCGTTCTGCGACTTCGCCCCGGTGGTGTTGATTTCGCGGTTAACTTCCTGGAGCAGGAACTCGATCTGCTTGCCTGCTGGCCCTGGCCGCCCGACCAACTCGCGCAGCCCCCTGAGATGGACGCGCAGGCGGGTCACTTCCTCGGTAATATCGGCGCGCTGGGCCGCCTCGGCCGCCTCCTCAAACAGGCGCTTTTCGTTGATCGCAAGGTCGGCAATCAGATCACGCAGCCGGTTCTGAAAGTTCGCCACAATTTCGCTTCGCGACGCCGCCGCCAAGCTTTCGATCTTCGGCACAGCGCTCGAGATCGCAGCGATGCGGCGAAGAAAGTCGACTTGGAGCGCCTTGCCCTCCCGCCTGCGCTCCGCGTCGAGCGCTTTGAGCGCACGCGAAATCGCGTTCAAGGCCAGCTCCACGCCTGGCCGCGAGTCGCTCTCCTCCTCGGCGACCTGGAAAATCTCGGGCCGATGCAACAGCGCCTCGATACCGAGCTTGCCGTTGAGCCCGAGCCGACGGCCCAACCGCGTCAGCTCCTTGACGTAAAGCGCAGCCAGTTTTTCGTTCACCCGCAGCGTCGCGCGCGGCGGACCCAGCGCGGTGCATCTGACGAACAGCTCTACGCGTCCGCGTGCGATTACCCCTTGAATCAGCTTGCGGATCTCGGCCTCGTACTCGCCCCATCCGCGGGGCAAATTCAGCTTGAGTTCGAAGAAGCGCTGGTTGAGCGAGCGCACCTCGGCGGCAACGCGAATCTTGCCGCGTTCGATTTCAGCCCGTCCAAAGCCGGTCATGCTCCGCATCGTCCGCTCACCCCTCCGCCCGCTGCGTCGATGCTCCAGTCTGAAGGCAAGCCCGGTAAAGCTCAACCGTGCGCCGTGCCATCGCCGCCATCGAGAAACGCTCGACAGCGCGGGCGCGGGCAGCGGCGCCCATCGCCTCGCGCTGCGCGGCGTCCGCGGCCATTTCTCCCACCGCGTCGGCCAGCGCGCGTGCGTCCCGCGGCGCGACCATCAGCCCGGTCCGACCATCCTCAACGGCGTCCACAATCCCGCCGACGTGCGAGGCAACCACCCCGACGCCGCACGCCATGGCTTCGAGGAGCGCGACCCCAAGCCCTTCGCTGAGCGAAGGCATCGCGAAGACGTCGAGCCCCCAAAGTATCGCAAGCACGTCGTCAACCCGGCCCAGCATCCTGACCACGCCTTCCAACCCCAATCGGCGGACCTCGTCCGCCAGTTCGTCGCGCATCGCACCGTCGCCCGCGATGAAGGCGCGCAGCTGCGTCTCGGCCTCGCGCCTGCGAAGCAGCGCGAGCGCTTCGAACAGATAGCGATGGCCTTTGCGCGGCTCCAGCGCGCCGACCGCCCCGATGGCCACTTCGCTGTTAACCAAGCCCAGAGCCGCCCGCGCCTGGCGACGTTCTTCGGCCGATGGCGGTCGGAAATGGGTGCAGTCGACGCCGCTCGGGATCAGCTTGATACGCTCGCGCGGGACGCCCGCGCGCGCCATCGCATCGGCCACGGCAGTGGAAATCGCCGTGACGCCGTCCACAACGCCGCCGCCGTAGAGCCATCGCGCGAATCGCCGGTTGGGCACATAGTCCATCCGCCGCGTCACCACCGCCGCTCGCGCGCATCCGCGCACCCACGGCGCCATCGCATGCGCCCGCGCGGTATGGAAATGCGCAATGTCGTAGCGGCCGGCGCGCAGGCGCCGCCGCAACGCCGCCGCCGCGCGCAGATCGAGCGCGTTGCGGATCGCCAGCGGATGGCATACGACGCCCGCGGCGCGCGCCCGCCGCCACAGCTCTCCCGCCGGATCACATAGCAGCTCCGCGCGATGGCCCATCGCGAGCAATTCCTGCGTCAGCCCGAGGACCTGGGTTTCGCCGCCAGCGAAGTTGCGCTCTGGATCGATCCCGGCGACGCTGAGCGCCGGCGCACCCGTCGGTTCGCGTGCGGCCGCTGGCGGCGCCACCGCTAGTCCGCCAGGCGGTAGTACAGAATTGCCGCGATCGCGGCGATCGCGTCGCGCCAGCCGATCTTCTTGCCCTCCTCGTAGGTTCGCCCGGAGTATGAGATCGGCACTTCGTAGATCCGCCATCGCGCGCGTGCTGCCTTGGCCGTGATCTCGGGCTCGAACGTGAAGCGATCGGCGCTGAGCTTGAGCGCCGCCAGCTTGTCGCGCCGAAACGCCTTCATCCCGGTCTCCATGTCGGTCAGGTTGAGGTTGCTCATCATGTTCGAGGCGAGGGTAAGAATGCGGTTCCCGATGTAGTGCCAGAAAAAGAGCACGCGATGCGGCCCGCCGAGAAAGCGCGAGCCGTAAACCATGTCGGCGCGCCCGTCGAGCAGCGGTACCAGCAGCTCGCGGTAGTCGGCGGGGTCGTACTCCAGATCGGCGTCCTGAACGACGACGTAAGGATTACGCGCGGCGGCGAAGCCCAGCCGCAGCGCGGCGCCTTTGCCACGGTTGACCGCGTGATAGAAGCAGTGGACCCGCGGATGCTCGAGCGATTGGAGGTACTTGCGAGTGTCGTCGGTCGAGGCATCGTCAACCACGATCACCTCGACGTCGAAGCCGCATTCGAGCACGCGGCGAATCACCTCGCCGATCGTCGCGGCCTCATTGTAAACGGGGATCACGACCGAAATCTTTGCCGGCTCCTCCATCCTTTTCCGTCCTCTCTGGGTCTTCGCGCTACGTCAGACCAGGCGTCGCGCCGCCACCGCGCCCGCAGCATCGCGGCCAGCCGTCGTATCAATCGGCGGGGCCGATAACCCATTGCCCGCGCATATGCATCAACGATGCGCAAACGGTCCGTGCGGCTCATCCCGGCGCGCTCGAAGCGGCACAGCTGCACCAGGTTGCGCAGCCGGCGCCGCCGCCACGCCAGTCGCGCGCGTACCGTACGCTCATGGTCGATGAACACGAAGCGCACCGGCGTCTCGCCGGCGACAAAGATGTTGTACGGCGTCAAGTCGCCGTGGAGAAAGCCCGCGCGATGCATCCGGGCAATCTCCTCGCCCAACGCGCGCAGCGCGTCCCGCTTGCGCGCGATCGGGCCGCCGGCGCCCAGCAGGTAGCGCGGCAGTGGCAAGCCCGCCACGCGCTCGGTCACCATCAGCGTGCGTCCGCGGCGCCGCTCCTCGCCCATCATCAAGACCGGCGCGATCGCGAAGCCGGCGGCTTCGAGCGCTCCAGCGATACGCAGCAGACGCCTCCCGCGCGAGCCGATCGCCAGCGCGCGCAGCGCGCCAGGCCCGCCGCGGGGGGCGTCAAGCAGTTTGACGAACATCTCTATCGGAGCCGCCGCCACGTTGGCTCGCATCCCGGCGCCGCCGGAGGCCACGGCGGCCGGCGCCGCATTCAGGCACAAATAGTAGGTCGAGGCGTGACGCGAGCGGCGCAGCGGCTCGCCGCCAGCGCCCGCGGCGAGGCCGAGCGCGCGCTCGACGAGTTCCGCGCGCAGCCCGGGCGGCAGCGGGCAGGCTGCCTCAGCGAACCGGAACGACCAGCCGTCGCGCTCAACCATCTCTCGGATCTTGGTCACGCAGGCCCTCGTCTTTGATGGCCCGGCTGCGATGATCCCGCACCCACCCGTGCCGCATCGCGGGACATCGCCTCGTCCGCCGATGTGTTTGCGCAAGTACTTGCCGCCATCGCGCGCCTTATCGCAGCGGCCACGTCGGTGGGCGCGATCCGGCGCATGCATTCGCGCCCGATCGGACACTCGCGCAGGTAGCATGGATGACAGGGGATTTCACCGGTCAGCGCAAGCTCGGCGAATCCCCACGGCGCCGAGCGCTCGGCCGCAGTGGCACCCCACAGCGAAACGACCGGGCATCCGACCGCCGCCGCGATATGCATCGGTCCCGAATCCGGACCGAATGCCGCCGAGCACTCCGGGAAGATAGCCAGCAGCTCGCGCAGCTCGGTGCGCCCGCACAGGTTCAGCACCCGTTGGCCGGCGAGGTTGGCGATAACGGCTTCGGCCAATTCGGCCTCGGCGCGCCCGCTGCCGAGCAGCACCGGGAACAGCGCCGCAAAGCCGTCGCGAGGCGTGCTCAGCTCGCGGATGACGGCCGCGATCGAGTCGGCAAAGTACATCCGGCTCGGCCACGACGAGCCGAGAATCACGCCCAGCAGCGGCCGCGGCGCATTCTCTAACAAAGCGGCGGCGCGCGCGCGCTCGACAGGCGATGCGGCCAGGCCGAATTCGATCGGCGTCGACGCGACTCCGAGCGCGTCACCGAAGGCCTGGTACTGCGTCAGCTTAAGCCGCATCGGCGGCTGCGGCGCGATCCGCATCGTCGAAAACAGGTGGTTCAGCTCTTTCGTATTGGAGCGGTCGAAGCCAAGGCGCCTGGGCGCTCCCGAAGCCATCGCGATCACGCCGCTCTTAAGATGGCGTTGGAGGTCGAGCACGAGATCAAAGCGGCGCGCGCGCACGCGGGCGAGGAACGGCACGAACGACCACGGGCGGCGGCGGTCGTAGATAATCAGCTCGTCGAGCCACGGATGGCCCTCCAGCAGGGCGCGCGACTTGGGTTCGACCGCCCACGCGATATGTGCCTCGGGCCAGGCCCGGCGTACCCGCCCAAGCAGCGGCAGCGCGCGCACGACGTCGCCGATCGCGCCGAGCAGAACTACCAGCACCCGGCGCGGCGCAACGCCTGACGCGGTCGCGAAGCGCGAATCCGCATGCGCCGGCGCGGCGGCGGACCGTTCAGCGGGATGCTGGGCAGGATGGACGATGTTCATCGGCGTCCGAGGCTAAGCCTAGCAGCCGCCCTCGCCCACCGACGAGAGGCGGTTCAGCGGTCGCACTCGCCGCCGATCATATTGATCATGCCAAAGGTGGCGACGATATCGGGCACCATGTGGCCTATCAGCATCCGCGCAAGCGCGCCCATCCCTAGAAAGCACGGCGGACGCACGCGCACCCGATACGGCCGCCCGCTGCCGTCGCTGACGACGTAAAAGCCCAACTCGCCATTGGAACCCTCGACCGCCTGGTAAACCTCGCCGGCGGGCACCTTGATACCCTCCATGATAAGCTTGAAGTGGTTCATCAGGCCTTCGATCGAGTCGTAAACGCGCTCCTTGGGCGGCAGCACGATACGCGGATCGTCCAGCGCAACCGGCCCCGCCGGCAGCGCGCGCATCGCCTGCTCGATGATCCGCCGCGACTGGAACATCTCCTGGAAGCGGACGTTGAAGCGGTCGTAATTGTCGCCTTTGGAGCCGGTCGGCACGTCGAATTCGAAGCGATCGTACACCAGATATGGCTCCGTCTTGCGCACGTCGTAGGCGACGCCCGAAGCGCGCAGCAGGGGCCCTGTGAGCCCGAAGGAGATCGCCTCGTCGGCGGACATCACGCCGATATCCGCCATGCGGTCGATGAACACGCGGTTGCGGCTTAAGAGCTTGTCGCAATCGGAGAGCACACCGTCGAGATGCTTGAGCGCGAGCGCGACGCGCGCGTCGAAGTCGGCCGGCAGGTCGCGCGAGATTCCGCCCACGCGACACCAGGTAACCGTCAGCCGCGCGCCGGTCACCGCCTCGACCAGGTCGTAGAGGAACTCGCGCGCCTCGATCATGTAGAACATCACGCTCTGCGCGCCGACCTCGCCCGCCGCCATCCCCAGGCACGTCAGATGGTCGGCAATACGGTGGACCTCGCTCATGATCACGCGCGCGTACTGGCATCGCTCGGGCGCGCTCACGCCGAGCAGGCGCTCGACCGCCAGCGCAAAGCCGACGTTGTTGATGCAGGGCGAGGCGTAGTTGAGCCGGTCGGTGTAGGGGAAGCACTGCGTCCAGGTGCCCTGCTCGCACATCTTTTCGAAGCCGCGATGGAGATAGCCGACCTCGACGTCGCAGTCCACGATGCGCTCGCCGTCGAGCTTGAGGTTGAACTTGATGGTGCCGTGGGAGGCCGGATGCGACGGCCCCATCTGGATTTCCATCACTTCTTCGGTCGAGTCGCCGACCTCGGGGTTTTTGCTCCAGCGCGCGGGCAATGCCATGGGTTTCTCTGTCCGGGGACGAGGTGAACCGCCGCCGCCCTCAGCGCGAGGGCCGCAGCGGATTCAGGATCGGGTCGGTTTCGGGCACCATCGGCTGGCGCCGGTTGACGGGATAGTCTTTGCGCAGCGGATGACCCTCGAAGGAATCGTAGAGCAGGATGCGGCGGAGGTCGGGATGGCCCTCGAAGCGGATGCCGAACATGTCGTAACACTCGCGCTCGAGCCAGTCGGCCGACTTCCACAATCCGGTGACGCTATACACCCACAGGTCGGGCTCGCCCGCGCCGACCTTGACGCGCAGGGCGCCGCCGCGTCCCAGCGCGCGCAGATGATATACGACCTCGAAGCGGGGTGTGCGCTCCACCCAGTCGACCGCGGTCAAATCGGCGAGAAAGTTGAAGCCGAAGTCCGGCTCGTCGCGTAGCGCGCGCATCAGCTCTAGCGCCCGCTCGCGCGTAACGACGATCGTCTCCTGGCCGTGGGCGCTCTCTGCCGCGAGGATAGTGGCGCCGAAGCGCTGCTTTAGCTTGTCCAGCAACATTTCTCAGGCTCGCTGCGCGGCGCGTCGCAAGGCCCCGTTCAATTCCAATCCAGCGCGCCGCGGCGCCATGCGTAGGCGAGGCCCACGGCGAGAATCGCGATGAAGATGAGCGCCTCGACGAAGCCGAACATCCCCAGATGGCGCAGTTCGACCGCCCACGGATAGAGGAATATGACCTCGACGTCAAAGACGACGAACAGCAGCGCGGTCAGGTAAAAGTGCACCGAGAAGCGGCCCCACGCGCTGCCGCTCGGCGGATTGCCGCACTCGAAGGCCTCGCCCTTGATCTTGCTCGGTCGCCGCGGCCCGATCAGGCGGTTGACGGTGACCATCCCGCCGACGATTAGCGCGGCGACGGCGATCGTGACGAGAATCGGGAACCAGGTACGCAGCATCCGTCCTCGAAAAGCCCCCCAATTCGGTTATCAATAGCGGATTGGGCTGCCTTTTCCAACGCGCGCCCTCTCAGAGCGACTCGTAGACCGCGGCGATCAACGCTTTAGCGCGCGGGTCGAGCAGGATACCACCCCCCATCTTGTTCATCGCGTAGCCGAAGCCGACCCGGGCGTCAGGGTCTGCGAAGCCCAGCGAGCCGCCGGCACCCGGATGACCGAAGGCGCGCGGATTGGGTCCCATCTCCTCGCCCGCCTGCGACATCATGAAGCCCGCCGAAAAGCGCGTCGAGATGAGCAGCACTTCGTCGCGCCCATGGGACTCCTGCGTATGGCAGGCGGCGATTTGCGCCGCCGGCATCACGCGCACGCCATCGAGCTCGCCGCCGCGCGCCAACGCGCCGTAAAGCCGCGCCAGTGCCCGCGCGTTGGTATGGCCATTGGCGGCGGGAATCTCGGCGCCGCGCCATCCGCGCGAATTGACCACCGCCATCGTGAGCACCAGCGGATTCATGAACGCTTTGGCAGTGACCGACTCGGGACTCCTGGCCGCTTCGGCAAGCAGGTTGAACTCGCCGGGCGCCGGCGGGGGCGCCCCGATCATCTGCGCCGTGCGCTCGTCGTCGCGGGCGGCCAGCCCGATATGCGCGTCAATTCCGAGCGGCCCCGCGATTTCCTCGCGGAAGTATGAGCCTACGCTCCTGCCGGTGATGCGCCGGATCACTTCGCCGACCAGATAGCCGAAGGTCAACGCGTGATAGCCGTGGCGCGTACCGGGCTCCCACCACGGCTCTTCAGCGGCGAGCGCCGCGGTGATGGTCGGCCAGTCGTAGAGATCGCCCACCGCAAGCGGCCGGCGAATCGCGGCGAGGCCGGCGCGATGGTTGAGCAGCATCCGCACCGGGATACGCTCTTTGCCCGCGGCGGCGAACTCGGGCCAATACTTCGCGACCGGCATGTCAAGGTCGAAGCGGCCGGCCGCGGCCAACCGATGGGCGCAGATTGCGGTCAGCCCCTTGGTGGTCGAAAAGGTGTTGACGATCGTGTCGCGCGTCCATGGGCGTGTGCGTGCCTTGTCGGCCCATCCGCCCCACAGGTCGGCGACCGGCCGTCCGTCAACCACGAGCGCGAACGACGCACCGACCTCGTCGCGGCGGCTGAAGTTCTCAGCAAACGCCTCGCGCACGCGCGCAAAGCGTGCGTCGCAATCTCCCTCGATCGTGAATTCGGCCATTGAAGTAACCTCTCCAACCTGAAACTTTGCCCCTCGAGCATCCGGGCGATCCAACCCCTGGCCCTTTCATGGAGAGCAGAGGAATAAAAGTTTTTGTCACAGTTGAATACAGGCAGAGGCGGTGGCAGTTGTGCGACGCTCTCCTTGCTACGCATCCGCCAGCGCGCCGCCGCAGCTCGATCCCGCTCCGGCAGTACATCCGAAGCAATGCGGGCCGGTCGCGATCGGCGCACCATGCAAGCGGTCGAGCTCCTCGACGTCCCAAATCGTCTGCGCCCGTCGCTCGTCCGCCGCGCCCAGCGGCATTCCGAGCATCTGGTTGAAGTCGCAATCGTAAAGCCGCCCGTCCCATCCGACGCTCACCAGCGTGCGGCACATCAGCCCTTCGACCGTCGCCGGATTGAAGTGATTGACCAGCAGCCCCATGTACTCGGCGTAGCGGCCCCACTGATTTAACTGACGGGCGAAGCGCGCGATCGGCATGTTCGTGATCGTCAACAGCCGATCGAAACGAACGCCGAAATTGCGTCCCAGCTCGGCGCGGTAGTCGGCCTCCAACGCGCCTTGCGGCGGCGGCAGCGCCGGACCGAGCGGATTGTAAACCAGGTCCAGCTCAAGCTCGCCGCCTCCGTAACCCAGCGCGTTGAGGCGGCGCAGCGCGGCGATACTTTTCTCGAACACGCCGCGTCCGCGCTGGCGCTCGACGTTGGCCGCGGTGTAGCAAGGCAGCGAACAGACCAGCCTGACGCGATTGTCGCGATAGAACTCGCCGAGCCGCTCCATCTCCGGCTCGAACATCACGGTCAGATTGCAGCGTACCATCACTTCGCGCCCGGCGCGCCGCCCGCCCTCGACCAGCATCGTGAAGTTCTCGTTGAGTTCCGGGGCGCCGCCAGTGATATCCAGCGTGCAAAGGGTCTCGTTCTGCACGAGCAGCTCGAGCACGCGCTCCGCGGTTGCGCGCTTCATCCGCTCAGTGCGCGCCGGACCGGCGTCGACGTGGCAATGATGGCAGGCCTGGTTGCAGAGCTTGCCGAGGTTGACCTGCAAGGTGGTCGCGGTCGAGCGCGTGAGCGGACCAACGCCTCGGCGGGCCAGGGTTTCGTCGAAATCCGGCCGCTCAGTCATCGCGGTCGCCGCATCAGTCTCTGGTCGTTTTCCATCAAAGGTCCGCCTCATGGTCATCCGATCGCCTTCCGTATGCTATTGGTATCGCAAATCGACTGCGCGTCACACCCTCGATGGCAGAACCATCCGCCGCCCCAACGTCCGGCCCGACCCCGACGCCCGAAGCGTCGGCGGCAGCGACAAGCACGGTCCCGCCGGTGGCGCCGCAGCCGCCGACCGTTTCGTCGCCGCTTCATGGTCTGATGCGCGCGGGCGGCGAGCTGGTCGCCCTCCTTTACATCGCGGTCATTGCCGCTATCGCCTGTGCAACGGGGGCCGTCTATGTTCTGTTCCCCGAGCTGGGCGCGCTGTCGCACGACGTGATGACGCGTCCGCGCGGCGCATGGGCCGGCGCGCCCGTACTGCTCGCGATCACACCGGTGCTGACGGCGATTGTCGGCATCGTATTCACGTGCGCCCTGCCTTACGGTTACGCGTCGGTGCTGCTGACGGTGGGGGGATCGATCGCGGTCGTGCTCGGCCTGCGCTCGCCGATCGCGCCGTCGATCTCGGCGGGGCTGCTGCCGCTGGTGCTCGGCGTCAGGAGCCGGTGGTATCCACCGGGAATTCTGCTGGGCACCGCGATGCTCGCGCTGATCTCGATCGCATGGAAGGGCTTCTGCCGGACGCGTGGCGGGGACGCACCCGCAACCGACGAAGACCTCGTCGACGATCTAATCGAGCAGGCGCCGCACGGCTACGGATGGGTGGCCGCCCTGATGGCGTTCGTCGCGCTGGCCGTCTTCGTGGTTGAGCTGACCGGATTGCGCTTCGTGCTGTTCCCGCCGCTGGTGGTGATCGGATTCGAGATGCTCGGCCACACCGCGATCTGCCCGTGGGCGCGGCGGCCGCTTGTGCTGCCGGTCGCCTGCTTCCTCACTGCGCTGGGCGGATTCGTATCGTGGAGGCTGCTGGGCGTCACCCCGCTCGCCGCGGCGTGCAGTATGGCGTGGGGAATCGCGGTGCTCCGGATCTTCGACCTGCACGTGCCGCCGGCGCTGGCGGTTGCGCTGCTTCCGCTGGTGATGGATTCGCCGGGGCCGACCTATCCGGTGGCCGTCGGGCTCGGCACCGCCCTGCTCTCTGCGTGGTTCCTCGCCTGGCAGCGGATTTCCAGCGCCACAGCCTGAACGACATTTATTCGTTATTCGTGATGACTGTCGTGGGCGCGGCATCCCGCCCTACTGAATAATTCCGCGCCTAATCACCCGCGCGGCATCCCGAGCAGGCGTTCCGCGATGATGTTGCGCTGGATCTCAGAGGTGCCCTCCTCGATCGTGTTGCCGCGCGCGCGCAGAGTCCCGTACTGCCATCGCCCGCCGTCGACTACATGCGCCGAACCCTCGTCGAGCGCCGCGCGCGGACCTTGGATCGCCAGCGCGAATTCGTTCATCCGCTGGTTGAGCTCGCTCCACATCAACTTGGCAATCGAGCCTTCGGGGCCGGGCGTGCCGCCGCGCAGCAGGTGCGAGAAGTTGCGGTAGGCGAGATACTTGAACGCTTCGAGGTCGACGTGGAACTGCGCCAGCGTCTGGCGGATCACGCGCGGGCTGAGCGGCGTCGCGTGCTCGGCTATCGCGCGCGCAGCCATCGCCTTGAGGTCGTCGAACGTGTTTCTGAAGCGCATCACGAGCGAGAGCGCGAGCGTCGCGCGCTCATTCATCAACGTGGTCAGCGCGACGTTCCATCCGCCGCCCTGCGGCCCAAGCAGATTGGCGCGCGGCACCCGCACCTCGTCGAAGAAGAGCTGATTGAACTCCTCCTCACCGGTGAGCTGGCGCAGCGGGCGCACGGTGATACCGGGGCTGTGCATGTCGACCAACAGGTAGCTGAGCCCGCGATGCTTGGGCGCGGCGGGGTCGGTGCGCACCAGCAGCATGCACCAGTCGGCGATCTGGCCCAGCGAAGTCCAAAGCTTGGCGCCGTTGACGACGAACTCGTCGCCGCGCGGCTCGGCGCGCGTGGTTAGCGCGGCGAGATCGGAACCCGAGCCCGGCTCGGAAAAGCCCTGGCACCAGATCTCCTCGCAGGAGAGAATTTTCGTGAGAAAGCGCCGTTTCTGTTCGTCCGTTCCGTGCTCGAGGATCGTCGGCCCACCCATCGAGAGCCCGAGCAGATTGAGCGGCGACGGCGCGCGGGCACGCGCGACCTCCTCGTTGAAGATCGCGTCATATACGATCGTCTTGCCCTGGCCGCCGTATTCGACCGGCCACGAGAGGCCGAGGAAGCCCGCCTCGAACAGCCGCCGCTGCCATTCCTTGAGCGCCTGGATCGAGGCCGCGTCGGTGGGCAGGCCGAAGCCGCGATCGACGATGCCCTTGGGTGCGTTGGCCTCCAGCCACTGGCGCGCGCGTAGTCGGAACGCCTCTTCCTCGGGGCTGTAGCTGAAATCCATCGTGCGCTCCTGTCCGAAGGAAACGCCGGCGGTGGCCGCAGCGCTAGTTGATGACCTTGGCGCTGCGCAGCTCCTCGAGCGTCGCACGCTCGACGCCGACCTCGCGCAGGACTTCCTCGGTATGCTCGCCCAGGCGCGGCGGGATACGCCACATCCGGGCCGGCGTCTCGCTCAGACGCGGGCCGGGGTTGACCGTGCGCACGGTGCCGGCGTCGGGATGCTCGTAGAGAGTGAAGTTTTCGTTGGCGACGACCTCTTCGTCGGTGAACAAGCTCTCGTAATCGTTGACCCGCCCGCATGGGACGTCGGCCTTCTCGAGCACTTCGAGCCACTCGCCCGTGGTGCGCTCGGGCAGGACGCGGGCGAGGCCGCGCAGGATGCCGCGGATACGCTCGGTCCGGTCGGGCACATCCGTCCACCACTCATGATGGCCGACGCCGATGCATAGGCGCTCGAACTGAGCGTCGGTGAAGGGCGCTATCGAAACCCATCCGTCCTTGGTCCGGAACGGGTCGAGGCTCTGGCTCTTGGGCGCCTGATGCTTGTACTCGTCCTCGGGCACGAAGGTATAGCCGACCATGGTGTCGTTGCAGGTGAATGCCATCATCGCCTCGACCATCGGGATGCGGATGTATTGGCCAACGCCGCGGTTGCGCGCCGCGTGCAGCGCGCTGACGACGCTGAGCGCCGCGGTCATCCCGCTGATCTTGTCCGCCAGCGCCATCTTGACCACGGTCGGCTGCTCGCCGCGCCGCCCCTGGATCGCCGCCATCGTCGAGAAGCACTGGATCACCGGATCGTAGGCGGGGGCGTTGGCGTAGCGTCCCTTCGGTCCGAAACCGCAGATCGAGCAATAGATGATTTTGGGATTGAGGCGGCGGATATCGGCGTAGCCAATGCCGAGCCGGTCGGCGACGCCCGGACGGTTGTTCTCCACGATGGCGTCGGCGCGCACCGCCAGCATCCGCACCAGGTCGCGCCCCTGTTCCTTCTTCAGATCGATCACGACGCTGCGCTTGTTGCGGTTGAAGTTGAGGAAGGAGGCGGTGACGCCGTTCTTGCGCGGGCGGCCGATCTGGCGGGTGCTGTCGCCCTCGGGCGGCTCGACCTTGATGACGTCAGCGCCGAGGTCGCCGAGCATCATCGTGCAAAACGGCCCGGAAACGACCTGGGTCAAGTCAAGGATGCGAAAGCCAGCCAGCGGTCCTTCTGCCATGTGTGTCTCACGTCCTCGGAAATGTCGTGCCCCGCGCGGCGGCGGGGGGCGAAAGTAGAGCCTGATTAGCCCCCGCGCCCGTGCCCCGTCAAGCGCTCCGCGTCGGCACTTCGGCGTGAAATCACCTGCGCGCCGTCGCCAGATCTTCGCGCAGGCGAGCATGGCTGAGGGCCGGCAACTCGCGCCGCACCTTTGCAAGATAGTCGAGGTCGATCGGCGCCACGACCACGCCTTCCTGATCGGCGGCGCGGCCGATTACCCTTCCCCACGGATCGACGATCGCCGAGTTGCCGTAGTCGCTGAAACCGTGGACGTTGGGGCCGAATTGCGCGGGCGCGATCACGTAAACCTGGTTCTCGATTGCGCGAGCGCGCAGCAGCGCCTCCCAGTGCGCCTCGCCGGTGGGGAAGGTGAAGCAGCTCGGTACCGTCACGATCTCGGCGCCGGCGAAGGTCAGCCGCCGATATAGCTCCGGGAAGCGCAGATCGTAGCATACGCTCAGGCCGATCATGCCCAGCGCCGTGCGCGCCGCGACAACCTCGCCGCCGGAGAGCTTGGTGTCGGACTCGCGCACGGTGACGCGGCCGGGAAGGTCGACGTCGAACAGATGAATCTTTCGATAAACCGCGATTTGCGCGCCGTCGGCGCCGATCAGCGCCGAAGTGTTGTAGCGCCTGGGTTGCCCCGGGGCGTCCTCGGTGATCGAGCCGGCGAGGATATGCACGCCAAGCTCGCGCGCCAACCGCCGCATCAACGTTAGCGACGACCCTTCAAGCGGTTCCGCCGCAGCCGGCTCCTCCGAGCGCTTGCCGCGCCAGTTGAACGTTTCAGGCAGAGCGACCAGGTTTGCGCCGCGCGCCGCGGCCAGCCGAACCAGCCGTTCGGCGCGCTCGAGGTTGGCCGCCTTGTCGCTCCCCGCCGCCATCTGGATCGCCGCCGCAAGATAGGTCATGTGCCCGCCTCCGTTCGATCACCGGCCACAGAGGCCCGCCCGGCCGCGGAGCCTCAGTAGCGCGGAACGTCAGGATCGACGGCCGACCAGGCGTCGATCCCGCCGCTTAGGTTCGACACGCACTCGAAGCCGAGCCGCGCCAGGTACATTGCGACGTGCGCGCTGCGAATCCCGTGATGGCATACGACGACAGTCTCGCGGTCCGGGTCCAGTTCGCTCAGCCGCGACGGAACGTCGCCCATCGCAATGTGCACGGCGCCGGGAAACCGCGCCAGCGCGACCTCCTCGGGCTCGCGCACATCGAGGATCAGCGGACGCTCGCCGCGCTCCAGCCGGCGCTTCAATTCAGCCGGGGTCAGCTCTCCAATCTCGACCCTTTCCTCTTTCACCCTGCCAATACCTCGAAAGGACGGCGCCGCTGCGTCCGTTAGTTCAGAATTGTCGGTTGGGCCGCCCCGCCCTGTCAATGTAGCATGTTCTCGCCGGCGCGAAGTCCGGCGGTCATGGTCGATCGCGAGCGACAGCAATCCCTGATGGCGGCTGCATTGGCCGAAGCCCGGCGGGGAGCCGCGGAGGGCGAGGTGCCGGTCGGTGCGGTGGTCGTGGCAGACCGCGGCGCGGGAGCGATCCTGGCCGCCGCGCACAACCAGCCGATCGCGCTCAGCGATCCGACCGCACATGCGGAGATCCTCGCGATGCGGGCGGCCGCCGCCGCACGCGGCGCATACCGCTTGGATGACTCCGCGCTCTTCGTAACGCTGGAGCCGTGCGTGATGTGCGTGGGCGCGCTGGTCAATGCCCGCGTGGCGGCGCTGTACTTCGGCGCGCGCGACGAAAAGGCGGGCGCGCTCGGCTCGGTGTACGACATCGGGCGCGACGGGCGCCTCAACCATCGCATCGAGGTTTACGCCGGAGTGGCGGAATCCGAGTGCGGCGCGCTGCTGCGCCAGTTCTTCCGCGCCCGCCGCTGAGCCGGCCCTGCTCGGGCGCGATACGGTCGGCGATCGCTCCGTGTATTATGTTGGCGGGAGGCCGGTGGGATGGGCAATTTCCGATTCTATCGCCGGATGAGCATCTTTCCCGGGCTCTCGGTCAATCTCTCGAAGTCAGGGCCGAGCCTGACCGTCGGCATGCGGGGCGCCCACGTCACCGTGGGCCCACGCGGCGTGCGGCGTACGTTCGGCATCCCCGGCACCGGCATCTACTATACCTCGCAAAGCGGCTACCATACGGGCGTCCATTCGGCCCATGCCGAAACGCCGCTCAGCCCCGCCCAGCAACAGCGTGCGCACAACGCCGCGGGATGCCTCGCGCTGGCCGTGATTGTCGGCCTCGCCCTGCTGATCGGAATCGCGCTCGGCTCGGCGTCGCGCGCACCGTGATCGCCGCCTCGATTGCGGAAACCGCCGGAAATTGAGTATGAAAGTCTGCTGCGGCGGCCGGCCTCTCAGCGCCGGCGTGCGCGCGCAAACCGCGATGCCAAGCGAGAGAGCGAAGGACAACAAAGCCCTCAGCGCAACCTGCGTCGCCTGCAACAAACCCGTCTCGACCGAGAGCATGGTCAGCCTGCTCGGCCGGGTGGACGGCAGGTACAAGCAATTCGACGTCTGCATCCCCTGCGCCAACGGCGGATGGCGTCCGCCGGGCTTCGAGGGAATCTACACCCCGCGCCCGGTCTGACCGCGCTAGCCGTACATCCGGCGCGCCTCGGCCGTAAGCTCAGCGCGGAAATCCGGATGGGCGACCGCGATAAGCTCGCGCGCCCGCTCGCGCAGCGAGCGTCCGATGAGCGTGGCGATGCCGAACTCGGTCACCACGTAATGGACGAAGGTGCGCGGCAGGGTCAAAACCGTCGCCGGCGGAAGACTGGGCGTGATGCGCGAGAGCCGCTGGCCGCCTCGCAGCGCGCTCGACGGCAGCACGATTATCGACTTACCGCCGGCGAGCGAGGCGCCCACGCCGAAGGCGGTCTGCCCGCCCGTTCCAGTGTACATCTGATGGCCGATCGACTCGGAGCCGACCTGGCCGGTGAGATCCACGCACAGCGCGTTGTTGACCGAAATCAGCCCTTCCTCGCGGGCGATGGTCCGGATGTCGTCGGTGTAGTTGAAATCGTAAAGCTGGAAGAGCGGGTTGCCGTCGGCGTAATCGAGCTCCTCGCGCGGGGTGCCGATCGCAAAGCCGCTGCCGACCACCAGCCCGGGGAACATCTTCTTGTACTTGCCGGTGATCACGCCGTCGCGTACGAGATGGGTCGTGCCGATGGGGATGATCTCGGTCTGCATCCCGAGGTCGTGATGGCCGCGAAGATGGGCTGCCAGTGCGCCGGAGGTCGAACCGACGCCGACTTGGATCGTGGCGCGGTCGGGAATCAGTTCTTTGGCGACGATCGCGCCGATGGTGTCGATCGCGCGCCGCTCCTCTTCGGGCGGCGGCGGCGCCTTGAGCGCGGGCGGCTCGACCGCGCGCTCGACGAAGTAGTCGATCTCCGAGATGTGCATCGAGTTGTCGCCGCCAATCCGGACCGCGTGCGGATCGATCTCGGCGATCACCAGGTCGGCCTTGCGCGCCAGCAGCTTGGACATGATCTGGATGTCGCCGAAGTTGACCTCGCCGCGCTCGTCGGGCGGCGACACCGTCATCAGGTAGACGTTGAAGCCCTCCAGCCCCGGCGGCAGATGGCCCGTGCGATAGTAGCTGAGCGGAACGAACTCGCCCGGCCCCTCGTGATAAAGCTTACGGTCGAGCGGCGAGAGATAGAATGACTCCAGGCGGAAGCGCTCGCCGAGCCCGGGCAGGTCAAAAGCGAAGAGCGCAGCGCTGTAATTGACGACCACGCCCTCGAGCTCCATCAGCCGCGCCGCGAGCGCATGGCAAAGCGTGAACGGCGTCCCCTGCGCGATCGACATCGTGACCCGGTCGCCGGATTTGATGTGCGCCACCGCCTCGTCGGGCGCGACCAGCCTGGCACCGAGCTGCGCGCGCCAGTCGGGAAGAATCCTCGCTGCCGAAGCCATCGCGGCCTCCTTCGCTTGCCCCCGTGCGCGACGCTAGCAAACCCGCGCGCGACGGGCCAACACGCGCTCCACGCTGCCGCGAGCCAGCTTGACTGCGTCCCTGCAAACATCAATGCTGCCCGATACGGAGAGGTTCGGGAGTCAGGTTTAACCGGCGTGACTCGAAATCACGTGTCCCCTCGCTGGGACCGGGGGTTCGAATCCCCCCCTCTCCGCCAACCAGTCCGAGCACGCGTGCCGGAGTAATCGCCGGCGGCGGTCTTTGACGCAACGGCGAAATTTCGGCTAAGAGACGGGACGCGATTGACGCGTTGGCCGCTGGCGCAATCGACCGCGCGGCGCGGCCGCGACCGTTTACGTTGAAGGAGAGTGCGTTCGTGTGGGAAGACTCAGAGATCAGCAGGAGCCGCCTGCGGGCGTTCGAAATGTGGCGCGCGGGATGGGTTGGGTATGCGATGCTTGCGGTCCTCGTGTCGGCAGGCGCGTTGCTGGCCGCCGCCGCGCCGGCGGCGGCGCAGGGGGCGCCCGGCTATAGCAGGCAGACGGTCGATCAGTGGCTGGCCGGCAACGCCAACGCCAAGCCCGACTTCAAGCCGGGCGACGTTCTCACGGCCAAAGACCTCGAACGGATACGCTCGTTCATCGTTCCGGGCTACATCGATCAGCTTAATTTCCCCGAACTGAAAATGGAGATCGTTGCGCCGCGCAGCCATCGCCCGCGCAAGGACTTCATGCAATGCACCGAGAAATACCAGGCGCAGGTCAAACTCAAGAGCGACGGCACGCTTGACAACTACCTGTGCGGCCAACCCTTCCCGAACGAGGCGCTGCGCCCTGGCGATCCGCAATCGGGCTACAAGGCGATTTGGAATTTCGAGCATCGTTGGCAGAACTACGGGCCGCTCGACCTCAACTTCATGTTCGTCTACGACACCTTCGGCGGCGACCATAACGGAGCAGCGCCCGGCGCAATCGAATCGCCACCCGATACCTGGACCGGCGGCCGCCACTTCAAGAGCAAGATGCCCACCGACGCGTCGAGGTTCTTCGGCGGCGGCGGCACCTTCGTCAAGACGCTGAGCAGCTTTTACCAGCGCGTGTACTACAGCCACCTGGCGCAGCGCGAAGCGGAAGGTGGCCTGGCACCGGTGCCCGACGCCAAGGACTACTTCTGGAAGGAGTTCGAAGGTTTCTTCGCGCCCTATGACATGCGCGGCCAGGTCTTCATCACCTATCGCTACAACGATCCCTACCGCAGCGATGACGCATGGGCCTACGATCCGTCGTTGCGGCGTGTGCGGCGCATCTCGGTCGAAGTCAAATCGGATTCGCTCGTCGGTACTGATCAGACCGAAGAGGATTTCAATACTTTCTCCGGACGCCCGGTGCGCTGGAACTGGAAATTTCTCGGCTGGCGCAATCTGCTGTGCGTAATGGACTCGAAATACGACTATCCGCGGTTCTTCGGACCCAACGGCGACGTGCCGGATGACGCGTGGTCGATGCGGCGCTTCGCGGTGGTCGAGCGCACGCCCAAGGAACCGCACCATCCGTACAGCAGCGTCGTGATGTTCTGGGATGCCGAGGATTGGCATCCGTGGATGGCGGTGATGTTCGACCGCCAGCAAAGCCTGTGGAAATCGCTAACCTATACCTACCGCTGGAGCGAGGATTACAAGGACTGGGCTGAGATCAACCACGGCGTGGAAGCGGCCGGCCTGCAGGGCCTCGTCGCGATCGACTATCATAACCGGCGCGCGACGATCTTTCCCGCCTTCGGCGGCGGCTACCCTGAAATCGACCCCAAGCGGGTCGAAAAGCTGTTCGACATCAACAAGCTGGAGGAACTGCATCGCTGACACCGGCTGTCTAACGTACAGAGCACAGGAGCGCGTATGAGCATCAGACATTTTTTGCCATCCGCCAGTGCTGACGATATCGCCGCCGCCCTCGCCGACGACGGCGCGGCTATCGTCGATGGCCTCGCGCCAGCCTCGGTCATGGACCGCGCCGCCGGCGAACTTGCACCGTACGTCGCGGCAACCCGGTGCGGCCGTGACGACTTCGCCGGCCGCCACACCCGCAGAACCGGGGGACTCATTGCGCGCTCCGAAACCTGCCGCGAGCTGGTCATGAACCCGCTCGTGCTGTCCAGCGCCGGAAAAGTGCTCGCGCACTCGGCGACCTTCCAGCTCCATCTGACCCAGGCGATCTCGATTGGGCCCGGCTCGCCGGCGCAGCCGATCCACCGCGACCAGTGGGTATTCAATTTTTTCAAGTTTCCGGTCGGGTTTGAAGTCCAATGCAATACTATATGGGCGATGACGGACTTCACGGCGGAAAACGGCGCGACCCGCATTATCCAGGGCAGTCATCGATTCGAGGATGGCTTGAAGTTCGAAGAGAAGGATACCGAACCAGCCGAAATGACCAGGGGCTCTGCGCTCTTCTACACCGGGAGCGTCTATCACGGCGGCGGTGCAAACCGCTCCGACGCAACTCGCTGCGGGATCAATATTACCTACAGCGTCGCGTGGCTGCGGCAGGAGGAAAACCAGTACCTCTCGGTTCCCTTCGAAGTTGCAAGGACGCTGCCGGTCGAGCTGCTGCGCCTGATGGGGTACTCCTTCGGCGGCTACGCGCTCGGCTATGTGGATGACGTCCGCGACCCTCTGAAAGTGGTGCTGCCCGATTACACAAAGCCGGCGGGCGAGCGCCGCTCTGAAGCCGGCGAGCGCCAAGGCTCGGGGCGCCCCGGGTCAGGCGATGTCGAGAACGTCGCGCGCTTTCGCGATCAGGCGAGCCAATGGCGAGGCGACAGGCCGCACTGATGGGGATGAGCGCGCTTGCGTGGTCAGCGATTGTCGCTGAACAGCACTCCGTTCTCGCGGAGCTTCGCAACCTCGGCGGCCGAGTAGCCCAGGACTTCACGCAGCACCTGCTCGCCGTGCTGGCCGAGCAGCGGCGCCTCCAGCCCTTCTGGCAGATCGGGAAAGGCCGAGAACTTTAACGGGAAGCCGGGAATCGTCACCTCGCCGAGGACCGGATCGCGCACCTTGCGCACCATGTTGCGTGCAAGGTAGTGCGGCTGCCTCATCGTGTCCACCACGGACAGAACCGGCGCGCAGGCAATGCGGTTTTCCTCGAGCGCGGCGAGCGCCGCTTCGTCGCTGGCGAACGAGCGCAGCCATTCTTCGACGATCGCATTGAGCTGGTCCGCGTGCTTTACGCGGTCGGCGCCGGTCGCGAAGCGCGAGTCCTTAAGCAGTTCCGGGCGGCCCATCGCCTTGACCATGTTGCCCCACTGGCGATCCAATACCAGGATGAAAATCCATCCGCGTGGCCCTTTGTACACTCCGGCCGGACAAATCTGGTTGTGATAGCGCCCCATCCGTTTCGGTACGAATTCACCGCTGGTTATGGAATAACTTTGCAGGCCAAAGTCGTGCATGTGGTAGAGGGTATCGACCATCGCGATGTCGATGTACTGGCCGACGCCGGTGCGCTCGCGATGATAGAGCGCGTAGCCGATCGCAGCGAAGGTGTGCACGCCGCTGCCGACGTCGGCGATGCCTATTCCAACGAAGGTTGGCGGGCCGTCAGGCTCGCCGGTCATGTGCATCAGACCCGAGAACGACTGTGCAATCATGTCGTATCCGGTCTTGTGCGAGAGCGGACTCTGGCGTCCAAATGCGGAGAGCGACGCCATGATGATTCGCGGGTTGAGCTTGCGCAGTGAGTCGTAGTCGAGCCCGCGCTTCTGCATCACACCCGGGCCGAAGTTCTCCACCACGATGTCGACCTTGGGCACCAGCGCGCGGACAACCTCGAGCGCCTGCGGCTTGCTGAAGTCGAGGCACAGACTCTTCTTGCCGCGGTTCTGCTGGACGAAGTAGCCGCTGCGTCCGTTCTTGACCGTGGGGAGCAGACGTGACGGATCTCCCATCGGTGCGATCTCGACCTTGATGATGTCCGCGCCCATTTCGGCCATCAGACGCGTCACCGTGGGACCGGCCAGGTACTGCGTGAAATCCAGCACCCGGCATCCTGAAAGCATCCTCGCTTCGCCCGTTTTGGTCATAGCCCGATCGCTCCTCCCGCCGTCCCGCAGTGCGGCGCCGCCAATCCTCAAACACGCGGGCGCCCGCCGTCAAACGAGGCGCCGCCGGCTCGTCCGCTCAATCCTTGAGGATCGCGACGCACTTGATTTCCACCATCAAGCCCGGCATCGCGAGGGCGGTTACCCCGACCCCCGTCCACGCCGGATATTCCCGGGTGAAATAGCGATCCTTGACCTTCATGAAGAGTTGAAGGTCGCGCATGTCGGTGTGGTAAGTGACCATCTCGACCACGTCGTCAAACCCCGCGCCCGCTGCAGTGAGCACCTTTTTCAGATTCTCGAACGCCTGCACGAACTGCGCTTCCTTGCCCTCGATCACATTGAGGTTTTGGTCGCGTCCGACCTGGCCGGCGACGAAGAGCAGGTTGCCGGCCCTGACGCCCGGATTGTAGTGAAAGCGCTGATGGATGACCTCCATCTCTTTGGGGACGATATTCGTGCGTCTCGTCATTTCTGATCTCCTCCGCCGCCGCCCAATGTCTAGCGGCCGGTCCATTTCGGGTTGTTGATCGCAAGTGCATCAGCGAGTGACTGGCGCAAATGCGCCCGTAGATTCGTATCGGTGAGGTCGATCTCGCCGCGCTGAATCCGTCCGCACAGTTCGTCGCTCAACGCCTGGACGTCGCCCTCGTGGCCGAGCATTGCAACCAGCCGTGCGCGTTCTGCCGCCGACTGTCCCGCGCGCAGCTCCAGCTCACGCCGGATTATATTCAATACATTGATTGTCACACGGGTCTGGAAGCGATGGTATCCGCTCAGGGTCGGGGAAAGATCGTCTTCGAGGTACTTCAGCACTGCACTGAGTAATGTCGAAGTATCGGGAAAGCTCTGCGGCATCGTAAGCGCTCCTGGCTATTCGTTGTTCTCGATCAGCTCGAAGAAGTCCCACAGCGGCTCCTCGATGCGCCTGCCGATCGCCGAGCGTTCGATCCCCCGCTCCTCGACCCCGCGCATGCCCAGCCGCAGGCAATCGATTGCCCATTTCACGTTGGCGAAAGCCTCCCAGAACCTGACGTGCGCAGGATCGATAGCGTACCCACTCGCCCGCTCGTAGGCGTCATAGAGATCTGCGCGCGTGCCGAAGCCGCCGACCGGGCCCGAGCCGCCGAAGCGCCAGGTCCTGATGCAGAGCCACCCGAGGTCCTGCATCGGATCGCCAATTTGCGCCAGTTCCCAGTCGAGAACGCAGCGGATGCCGTCTTCGCCGACGATCAGGTTTCCAGTGCGGAAGTCGCCGTGCACGACGCCAAGGCGCCGGTTGCGGGGGACGTTTTCGGCCGCCCATCGCAGCGCCATTTCGAGCGCGGGCAGCCTGAAGCCGTAAAAATCAACAATCCGGCGATGGGCGGCGACGTGTTCGCCCGCGTCCTGGCGGATCAGAAATGGGAGTTCCTTGGGGTCGATGCGATGGATCGCGGCGAGAATCTCGCCGCACTGCGGCGCCATCCGCGGACGCGCCGCCGCAAACCGCGCGTCACGCACGATCCGCGGCCCCAGCGTTTCACCCGCAACGTACTCGGTGATGTAGCCTTCGCCGAGGCCGTCAACGGGCTCCAGGATTGCCACAACGCGCGGCGCCGGAACGCCCGCGCGCGCCGCCGCGATCATCACGTGCGCCTGCTGCTCGGTGGTTATTTCGGGCACGATGCCGGCGCACGGGTCGGTCGTCAGCGTGCCGAGCTGAACGATCAGTCCACGGCGCGCGCCGTCGATATCGGCCTCGAATGACATCGTGGTGCGGTTGGCGCCGCCGGTGAGGCGCTGCAAATTGCGCACGGCGACTGGCCGCCCGAGATGCCGCTCCAGGGCGGTCTGGAGCGCAGCCGAAAAATCGATATCATTTGCCACGGCAGGCCATCCAGCCGCGATTACTCACTCGCTTTCCTGTTGCTTCCGAAACCGAACATGATCTGCGCGACGCGGCGCATCTGGATCTCTTCGGCGCCCTCGGTGATGCGGTAGCGGCGGTGATGCCGGTAAATGTGTTCGAACGGCTTGTGGCGCGAATAGCCGATACCGCCGTGGACCTGCATCGCGCGGTCGGCCGCCTCGCACACCAACCGGTTCGCCCGATAGTTGCACATCGCCACCTTGTCGGATAGCCGCCGCGCTACTTCCGGCTTCGACATCTGGTCCATCTGCCATGCGGTCTTGTAAATGAGCGTGCGCACCATCTCGGCCTCGGTCTGCAACTCGACCAGCGGCCACTGAATCGCCTGGTTGGTTGCAAGCGGCCGGCCGAAGGGCTTGCGCTCGAGCGCGTACTTCACGGCTTCGTTGATGCAAAACTGCGCCGCGCCCAGCGAGGACGCCGCCTGCCGGATACGGTTCTCATGCACGAAGTGCTGTGCGACCTGCAGGCCGTCCTCCGGATCGCCCAGGATCGCGTCGCCCGCAACGTAAACGTCAGTGAGCGAGATCCGAGGATGGTCGGTCGGCATGTTGAACGTCCACAGGAACTCCTCGATTTTGAACCCTTCGCTGTTGGTCGGGACGATGAAGCAGGTGATGCCCTTGGCGGCGCCGTCGCGCCCGCTGGTACGCGCGAAGATGAAGTCGTGAGTCGCGACGTGCAGCCCCGTGTTCCAGATCTTCGCGCCGTTGATGCGCCATCCGTCGCCGTCGCGCACCGCGCGCGTCTCCATCCAGGTCGCGTCCGAGCCGTGATTGGGCTCTGTCAGCCCGAAGGCAACGCTGAGGGTGCCGTCGAGGATTCCCGGGATGAATGCGTCCTTCTGCTCTTTGGTGCCGAAGTCGCGGAACATCAAGACGGTCGGCAGGTTGCCGACGATCGAGCTTTCGTTCTGCAAATCGTTGTGCAGGCCGAGACCCTTGGCAGCGAGATGCTCGCGGATGATCGCCATCCCGAGATTGGTGCCGTCCTTGCCGCCGTATTCCTTGGGCAGGGCATAGCGATAGTGGCCCGCGCGGTCGGCACGGCGACGCATCTCGGCCAGCAGTTCCTCCCATTCGCGGCGTGGCAGGCCCCCTCTTTCGAAATCGGTGCGCGCCCATTCGCGGCGGTGGTCGAAGAAGCGGATGTTGTCGTCCTGGCGTTCGAGCGGTTTGATCTCGCGCTCGATGAATTCGTCCAGCTCGGCGAGATAGGCGCTGATTTCCGCAGGAATAGTGAAGTCCACTGGAGTTACTCCTCTACCCGGTTTTAGTGGGTTGTCCCTGGTCCGTCATGAATTGCGCATCGACCTCGACCTGGTAGCCGGCGGCGAGCGCGTTGGTCTCGTTCGCCATCCCGACCACTGCCATCAACTCGCCGAGCATCGCGTCGGTCATCCCGGCCTTGCGCGCGCCCGCGGTATGCGAGCGGATGCAGTACTCGCATCCGTTGGTCGCGCTGACCGCGAGATAGATCATCTCCTTGACCAGCGGCGTGAGCGCGCCCGGCGCCATCACCTCCTTGACGCTCTCCCAGGTGCGTCTGAGCGTCGGCGGATGGTTGGCGAGGGCCTTCCAGAAGTTGTTGACCCGGTCGGTCTTGCGGGTGGCCATGATGTCATCATAGACCGCCCGCACGTCCGGGCCGGCTTCGGCATACTCGATAAGTTTCACGGTGGCCATAGGCGTCGCACTCCTGGCGCGCGAAAGATTTTCATTTTAGACCCGATTTGAAAAGCGCCGGCGGGGACCACTCCCGTTGCGCGCCGGCAACGTCACGGTTGCGCGGGCGCCATCGCGCGCGAGTGTGGGAGCAGATTAGTCCGCCACGGCTAAGGGCACGACTGGCACGCGCTATGCCTCTGGCCCCCGCAGCCGTCAGGGGGGAAGTCAGGCCGCATTGCGTGCGCCACCGCGCCGGTCAACGCCGTCGCACGGGCTTAGGTGACTATGATCCCGAGTCTCGAAGAGCTGCGCAAAAAGCTGCTCGCGACGCCCGAGCCGTTGCCGGCCGACCCGCAAGCTCTCAAGCGGCCGACGTTCGGCTCCACTGGTCGCGGGGGAACGCCTCCGGTCTACAAAGCCTCGCGACGGCCGCAGCCACTCGGCACCCCGATCGAGCATCAACGCATCGCTCCGATCAGGACATCCGAAACCGAGGTTGACAACGAGCCCCTGTGCGGCGAGGAGACGATTTATCTCGGCGACGCTGGCGCCGGACGGCACAGCGATATCGAAGCTGAAGCGGCATCGATTGCCGGACCCGAGGAAGCGGTCGAAATCGCAGAGTTTCAATCCCACGACCAACTTGTTGAAGCGGCCGCCGCCTTTTTCGGCTCGGCAGGCGAGTACCGGGAGCACCTGCGGCAACTCGCCGTCGCCTCCAGGTCCGTGTTGCGGCTCAGCCGGGTTGCCGACAAGGCGCTCGAACCGCTCAAGGCCTTTCGCGACCAGGCGCAAGAGCTGCTAAGCTTCTACGCGAACCCGACCGGAGCGCGCCGTCAACGCCTGAATACGCTTGTCTGGCTGTCGCCCACCGAGAAGCCGACCCGCTCGGGCGACGACCCGGGAGCGGTGGCTTTCGGCGGATACCTCTTTGAAGTTTCGAGATATCTCGGCCGGGCGAAGTTGATTCATGCGCGGCTGGTCGAGCTGGTGCGGATGCTTCGGGCGGCCGACGCGCTACAAGCGCAGATGCGCGCGCTATCCCACGCGCTCGATGCCATCCGCATAAACCATGCAGACGCAAATCCGCGGCGCGCTGCGGATTCGGACAGCGAGAATTAAACGGCTTGAGCGGGGGCCTCTCGCGGCCCGCCAGGGAGGGGATGATGGCGCTTTTCAACAAGGAACAGATGGCCCGGGAGCCGGAGGCGGTCCGTCGTGAACGGATGCCAGAAAATCAGCCGCCCCCGCCGATAGCGCCGGTCCAGGCGCTGATCGAAAGCGGCGCCGCGCCTGCCAAGCTGGCCGCCACGCCCGCCTCGGAACCGTTCTCGGCACCGCGCAGACCGTCCTCCGAAGCCCGCGCCTATCTCGATCAGGGATGCAAGATCAGCGGCAGGCTCGAATTCGAAGAAGCCGCGCGCATCGACGGCCAGATCGACGGCGAGATAATCGCCCGCGACGGCCTGCTTATCGGCGAGAGCGCGGTGGTGACGGCCAAGATAAAGGCATCCTCCATCGTCGTGGCTGGCACCGTGAGCGGCGAGATCGTGGCGAGCCAGCGCCTCGAAATTCATGCCTCGGCCAAGGTCTCCGGCAATCTGACCACCCCCAAGCTTATCGTGCATGAGGGAGCGGCCTTCGAAGGCTACTGCGCGATGCAGTCCGACGGCGCACACAAGGAGCGCAACGGCGCCGCGCCGGACGGCGAACGGCGCCCGCTGGCGCGCGCGCACGAGCAAAAGCAGGCGTCCTAGTCGGCCGCCGCGCCGCGCGCGGCTTAGCCTCAGAAGCCTAGTTCGGCGGCGGCGATCATTTCGAGCACCTCGTCGCGCTTGAGCGTGTGCAGCGGGGCCGAGCGGATGTCGCGGAAGTAGCGTTCGAGCGGATTTCCCTTGAGATAGCCCTGACCGCCAGCGATCCGCGTCGCCAGGTTGGCAACCTCGAGCATGTTTTCGGCGACGAAGGTGCGCAGCATCTCGATCATCATCACCTGGCGCTCACCGTAGACCGGTCCGTCAGCCATCTCGCGCGCCAGCGTGTAGATGAGCGTGCGGCAGGCGTCGAGCCGATTGTACATCTCGCCCAGCGCGAAACGGGTGGCCGGCAGAATGCCGACCAGCGCGCCGCTTTTCTGCAACTTGCGTGTGCGCGCGTACTCCAGGACGTAGTTGTAGGCGGCCTGCCCGATGCCGAGGTAGATCGCCGAGAACGACAGGCAATACCAGTGCGCCACCCGGACGAATTCTTCGAAGAAGTGTCCCTCCTCGCCGATCAATTGATCCGATGTCGCGAAGACATCGCGAATCATGATCGTATGGCTCCCGGTCGCCCGCATTCCCATCGCGTCCCAGTTCTCGATCACTTCGAGGCCAGGTGTGTCGCGCGGCAGGAGGAACACGCATCCGCCGGAAGCCGCGCCCGAATAGCCCTCGAGTGAGGTGCTGATCCCGAAATAGTCAACCACGGGCGCAAGAGTGCAGAATACTTTCTGTCCGTTAAGTATATATCCGCCGGCCACCTTCCGTGCCCTGGTGCTGGGCGACAGGATCGACCGTGCGCCGCCGCCCTCGGTGTAGAATCCGTTCATCAGCATACGCTTGCGGCCGACATTGCCCAGGTAGAGATCCTTCTGCGCGGAAGTCATGAACGGCGTATAGAACCGCACCGTGTTGCAATGCATATTGATCGCGAACGCGGTGGCGCAGCATCCCTGCACGAGCCGCTCCTGCGCGAGGACGAAGGTCAGCGGCGACGCGCCCCATCCACCGTACTCTCTCGGCGTGGTCAGCGCCGTATAACCGGCTTCCTTGAGCCGCGCGACGTTCTCGAAGGGAAAGCTGCCCTCGCGATCATGCTGTTCCGCGCGCGAGGCAAACTCGCTCGCCAGCTCGCTTGCCACTGAAACGACGCGCTGCTGTTCCGGGTTCAGCTCGAGCAGCATGTGATGTCCTTGCGGCGCTATGCGCGCTTGACTGCGATCGCTTCGATTTCAACCAGCAGCTCCGGAAACGCCAGCGCCTGAACAACCACGGCCGTGCTGGCGGGCGGATCGTTGCCGAATACCTCGGAACGGGCCGCGATCATGTCCATGAATTTCGAGCGGTCGGTGATGTAGGTGTTGATCTTGACGATATCTTTCAGGCCGCTGCCCGCGCTATCGAGGATGGCCCTGATGTTTTCGAAGGCCTGACGGGTCTGCGCTTTCATGTCGCCTTCGCCGACCAGTTTGCCGCCGGCGTCGTAGGCGATTTGTCCCGAGACGTAAATCGTATCACCGACCTGCTTGGCCTGGGCAAGCGGCAGGCGGTCGTCCCATCCCCATCCGGGGTCGATCGTTCGCCTCGTTTGCGCCGCCATCGCGCCGCGACGTGCCCCAGGCCTGCGCATTCTAATGCGCCCGCGACCAGCCCGCTTCGTAGTCCTCGGCATATGTCCTCCGCTTCTGGCAGTCAGGGTGGTGTGCTACTTTTCAGCCGTCGGCTTTGGCAGGCTGCGCTCGCTGCGATACCGCGGCCTCGCGGATCGCGCGCACGATAAAGTGATAGCCGGTGCAGCGGCAGAGATTGCCGGCGATCCCGTGGCGGATCGCGGCCTCGTCCGGGTCCGGGTTGTCTTTGAGCAGTTGCAGCGCCGACATCACCATCCCCGGCGTACAGTAACCGCACTGCAAGCCGTGATTGCGGACGAAGGATTCCTGCACCGGATGGAGATGTTCGGCGTCGCGGGCGAGCCCTTCGATGGTGGTTATCGCGTCGCCGTCAACGTCGGCCGCCAGTACCGAGCACGACTTGACCGTGCGCCCGTTGAGCATCACCGTGCACGCGCCGCAGCTGCCGGTGCCGCAGCCGACGTGAGTACCGGTCAGCCCGAGCACGTCGCGCAACATGTCCGCCAGCACCATGCGGTTGTCCACTTCGAGCCGGCGCCGTTCGCCGTTGACCGAAACTTCAAGCGCTGTCTTCACCGCCGCTTCCTCGTTCCAGTTTGGTTCACTGTCAGACCGCTGCCGCCGCGAGAGCGCGCCGCGCGTAAACCGACGCCATCCGGCGCCGGTACTCAGCGGTCGCGTTGAGATCCTCCGGCGCGCCGGCCGTGGCTTCGTAAACCCGGCCGGCGATCGCGTTGAGCGCGTCGTTGCTCGCGCCGCCGCGCATCTGGGCGCTCACGTCGAGCACAACCGGCGCGTGTCCGACGCCGCCGATCGCGACGCGCGCCGCGCCGCCCGCGCCCTCGACCATCGCCGCAGCATTCACGATCGCGAAGTTGCCCTCGATCCGATGCAGCCGCCGATACGCGCCGCGCGCCTGCGTCTTGGGAACCGCGATTTCCACCAACATTTCCTGCGGCCCGACCGCGGTCTGCATCAGGCCGGTAAAGAATGCGTCGGCGGGAATTTCGCGGCGGTCCTTCACGCCGCGAACGATCATCCGAGCTCCGACAACCGCCATCACCGGCAGATAGTCGGCGGCGGGATCGGCGTGCGCGAGGCTGCCACCGATCGTCCCGCGATTGCGCACCTGGACGTCGCCGATATGGCGCGCGGCGTCGGCCAAGAGCGGACAATGGCGCGCGATCAACGGATCGCGCGCGACCTCGGCGTGCGTCGTCCCGGCGCCGATAACCAGCGCTCCGGCATCCTCCCTGACGTAGGCTAGGCCGGCGACGTGGTTGAGACTGACAACCATCCGCGGCTGCACCAGCCCCAGCGTCATCATCGGTACCAGGCTCATCCCGCCAGCGAGCAGCTTTGCACCCTCGCCGTTGTCGGCAAGCAGGCGCAGCACCTCGTCGAGCCGGCGCGGCGCGTGGAAGTCGAACTCTTGGGTAATCATCGTCTCACCGGGCCGCCGCCTCGGCGTCGCGAATCGCCTGCCACAGTTGCAGCGGCTTGAGCGGCATCTCCTGCAAACGCAAGTTGAGATGGGGCAGCGCGTTCTCCACTGCGCCGCATACGGCGCCGAGGATCCCCGCCACGCCCGACTCGCCCACCCCCTTGTGGCCGAGCGGCGTAAACGGCGAGCGCGTCTCCTGGTGTTCGAACTCGAACGGCGGCACCTCGACCGCGGTGGGCAGCGTGTAGTCCATGAAGGTGGCGGTCTTGAACTGGCCGTTTTCGTCGTAAACCAGATGCTCGTAGAGGGCGCCGCCGAGGCCCTGGGCCACGCCGCCGTGAACGTTGCCTTCAGCGAGCAGCGGATTTATCACGGTGCCGCTGTCATGCACCATGCAGCAGCGGAGCACCTTGAGCACGCCGGTCTCCGGATCGACCTCCACGATGCACGCCACCGCCGCGTTCGGCCATGACGGGTAAGCGCTGAAGCGGCCCTCGGGGTCGCCCGGATGGTAGATGTTGGGATGGCGGAAGTAGCGCGTGCTTTCGAGGCCGGGCTCGACCTCCTTGGCGTGAGGGCCGAAGGGCTCGTAGTAGATAGTGCGCACGACTTCGTTGAAGGTGATGAACCGCTCAGGCGCTCCGTGCGGATAGATTCGGCCGCCGCCGATTTCCAGATCGCCCGGTAGAACCTCGAGCATCCGACCCGCCACCCGCAGGATCTTCTCGCGCAATTCGAGCGCCGCGACGTGCGCCGCCGAACCGCCCATGATGAGGCTGCGCGAGCTGTAATTGCCAAGTCCCCAGGGGCAGGTTTCGGTGTCGCCCTGGACCACACGCACGTTGCTTACGTCGATGCCAAGCGCGTCGGCCGCCACCTGCGCAATTCCGGTTTCGTTGCCGCTGCCGGGCGAGGTCACGCCGGTAAGCACGGTGACCTGGCCGGACGGATTGATACGTACCGTCGCGCCGTCGTAGCCGGAGACCATCATCGAGGTCGGCAGCGCGCAGCCCTCGGCGATCAGTTCCTGCCCGATTCCCAGCCCGATGTAACGGCCCTCGCGGCGGGCCCGCTCCTGGAGCGCGGGAAACTGCTCGTAGCCGATCATCTCGAGCACGCGCCTGAGCGCCTGCGGATAATTGCCGCTGTCGAGAATCACCCCGCTGACCTGGCGGTAAGGAAATTCGTGCGGCTGGATGAAATTGCGAAACCGCACCTCGGAGCGATCCAGTCCGGTGGCGCGCGCGACGCCGTCCATCACGCGGTCCATCAGGAACGAAGCCGTTTCCTTGCCGTAGCCGCGATAGGCATTCCACGGGCATTTGTTGGTCGCGACCGGGAACAGCTCGATGTGGCAGTTGGGAATCCTGTACACGGTCGGGATGCAAAACGTCGTGACCAGCGACATCTCCCATCCGGCGAGCGCCGCCGGCGCGCCGACGTCGGCGACAATTCGCACCTTGAGCCCGGTGACCGTGCCGTCCTTGCGGTATGCGGCTTCGTAATAGACGCGCTGCTCGCGGGCGTGGCCGCCGACCATCAGGTTCTCGCCGCGCTCCTCGATCCATCGCACCGGCCGCCTGAGCTTGCGCGCCAAGTAGGCGACTACCGGCTCCTCCTGGTAGGTCGGAATCTTGGAGCCGAAGCCGCCGCCGACGTTGGGCTGAATCACGCGAATATTCGACTCGGGCATGCCAAGGATGACCGAAAGGAACGTGCGCAGCGGATGCGGGCTCTGGGTTGAGGCCCAGAACGTCAGCTGATCGCGAAACCCGTCGTAGCGGGCAAGGTAGCCGCGCGGCTCCATCGGCGACGCGCAGTAGCGCTGGGTCCGCAGGCATCCCTCGATCCGCCCGTCAGCGCGCGCGAAGGCGCCCTCGACGTCGCCTGCGTTCGTCGTGTGCCGGAGCATCAGGTTGTCGTCCCACGACGGCTCCAGCCGCGGCGCGTCCGGCTTCATCCCCTCCTCCGGGTCGGCGACGACCGGCAGTTCCTCGTAATCGACCTCGACCAGGTCGGCAGCCTTGCGCGCCGTGTACTTGTCCTCGGCAACGACCACCGCGACCGCTTCGCCGACGAAGCGCACGCGCTCGGTGCACAGCGCGTAACAATCGAAGCTGCGCGCGCCGATACTCGCGCGGTCGTAGGGATGAGGAATCGGCCTGGTGTTGCGCCGAATCTCCTCTCCCGCCACCACGGCGGCCACACCCGCGACGGCCTCGGCCGCGCGCGTGTCAACGCGCCTGATGAGCGCGTGCGCGTACGGGCTGCGCACGAAGGCCGCATGCAGCATCCCTTCGAGCCGAATATCCGCCACGTACGTGCCGCGTCCCGCGACCAGGTTGCGGCTTTGCAGCCCCGGAACCGGAGCGCCGACTGCCTTCATACGCGCACCTCCGCGGCGAGATCCCTCGCCGCCCGACTCGTCGGTGATAAGCCCGCCAGCGTTTTCATCCCAGCGATTCGGCGCCGCGTCACAGTTTGGGCAGCACCTCGCGCCCGAAGGTCGAGATTGCCTGCTTGACGCGTTCGTGCGAGGGGCCGCCCGGATGGCGCATACGCAGGACCAGGTAATCCGGCTGCACCTCTTTCTGCCACATCTGGAGTTGCTGGAGGCAGTCCTTGGGCGACCCCGCGATGAAGCGGTTGGGCGCCGCGACGTCGAAGGTCCACTGTTCCTCCGACTTGACGTTCTTTATCACGTCGTCCATCGCGTAGCCGTTGTTGCGGAAGTAGAACCTGTGCGTGTACATCAGCGGCTCGCTCTCGCGCCGCGCCGCCTCCCACGAGTCCGAAACCAGCACGTCACGCATCAGGACAAGGTAGGGAGTCTTGCCCTGCTTGCGCGTCTCCTCGCGGTAGAGATTGGCGAATTGCTTGATCACCTGCACGTGTTCGAGCGGCGAGGTGATCCAGGCGTCGGCGATCCGCGCCGCGCGCTTGAGCCCGACATTGGTCCACGCCGCCATCCAGATCGGCGGACGCGGCTTCTGAAACGGCTTGGGCGTGATCATCACGTTGTCGAGCTGGTAGAACTTGCCGCGATAGGAGAAGCGCTCTTCGGTCCAGCACTTCTTGACGACTTCGACCCCCTCTTCGCTGCGGCCCGCGCGCTCGCTGATCGAGAGCCCGAAGGCGCTGAAGTCGCGCTCCTGATAGCCGACGCCGACGCTCAGGATCATCCGCCCGCCGGTTATCTGATCGACGATCGCCGCGTCCTCGGCGGCGTGCACCGGATGCCAGAGCGGAATCAGGGTCACGCACGTGCCGACCCGGATTTTGGTGGTGTTCACGCCCACCATCCCGGCCATCAGGATCACGTTGGGAATGTAAGCGTCTTCCTGCTGGTGATGTTCGCTGAACAGGCAGCTGTCGAACCCGCTCTGCTCGGCGACCTGCGCCTCAACGATCGCCTCGCGCAGCACCTTGCCGATATTCTCGCCGCGCGGTGGATCCTGCGTGCATGGGAAATAGCCGGCTTTCAGCATGTTTCTCGTCCTCCCAAGATTTTTCGCTTGCCCGCCCCCCAAAAATTGCGCGCCCATACTTGCACGAAGTCCGATCAGCGTCGAGAATCTCGCAGCCGGCGCGCCCGCCCGATCTTTGCGGCTTGACATAAGCGGAGTGGCGGCCCATTGTGAGCCCGGCCAGAACTGAGCAGGCTCATTTCTGATGGCACCCCTCATCGCCGAGCGCACGCCGCACGAGCCGTCCGAGGCGGATGCGCCGCTCAGCCGAACCGAACGCAAGAAGCGCGAAAAGCTCGGCGCCATCAAGCGCGCCGCGCGCGAGCTATTCGCCCGCCGCGGCTTCAAGGCCACCCGCACCCGCGACATCGCCGAGCGCGCCGATATCGGCGCGGGCACGCTCTTTCTCTACACCAGCAGCAAAGAGGAGCTGCTGGTTGAAATTTTCCTCGAAGAGCTCGGCAGCACGCTCGACGCGGCTTTCGCGAGCATGCCGGGTGACGCTCCGCTGCTGGACCAGCTCCTGCACGTCTTCAACGCCGCGATTCGTTATCACGAGCCCGATCCCGAACTGGCGCGCGTCTTCGTCAAGGAGCTGACCTTCGTCGAGCGGCGGCTGAAGGAGCGTACCGACGCGTTTCTGCGCGGCTGGTACGCGCGGATGGCGGCCGTCATCGAGCAAGCCCAGGCGCGCCACGAATTCGCGAAGGACGTTCCCGCGCTTGCGCTCGCCCGCAATTGTTTCGCGCTCTACATCTTCACGCTGAAAACGTGGCTGGGCGGGGCGCATTCGCGCGCGGAATCCGAAAAGTGGCTGCGCGAATCGATCGGCCTTCATCTGCGATGCGCGATGCCGCGCAAGATGCGAAACCCCGCGCAGCGGGCGCCGGAGCAGCGATCGCGCCCTCGAACATCAAAAGTCAAACGCGGGACTGACTTAGTTCCCGGGTGAAAAAAAAGGAGCGGCCATGAGCGTGCTGACAGGTGAGCGGGAGGAATGGCGGCGCATCCTGCACGAAGGCCAGGCCAAGTGGGTACGTCCGTCGGGCGACACCCTGCTTCTGGGCGACGGGCGCCGCATCCCCGAGGCGCAGGCCGTATATCTGCCCCCATGCAAGCCCTCAAAAATCATCTGTGTGCACCTGAACTACGAATCACGGCGGGTCGAATTCAACGCCCCGCAGCAGGTCACGCCGACCTACTTTCAAAAGCCGACCACCGCGCTCAACTCGCATCGGGGAATCCTGAATCGCCCGGCCGGTTGCCAGTATCTCAACTACGAAGGAGAAATCGCGGCGGTCGTGGCCAAGCCGATGCGCAATCTCAGACCCGAGGAAGTATGGGACTACCTGGCCGGCTTCGCGCCGGCCAACGACGTCGGATGCCACGATTTTCGCGAGACTGACATGAACTCGATGCTGCGGGTCAAAGGGATGGATGGTTTCTGCCCGATCGGCCCGGGCGTCGTGCGCGGCGTCGATGTCCGCAAGGCGACGCTGCGCACTTACCTCAATGGCCGGGAGGTGCAGCACGGCAACGTCGGCGAGGAGATGCTGTTCGGAATCGATTACCTGCTTGCCGACCTGTGCCGGCATATCACGCTGCTTGCGGGCGACATCATCCTGACCGGAACGCCGGCGAATTCGCGCCCGATGAAGCCGGGGGACCTGGTTGAAGTCGAGGTCAGCGGCGTGGGACGCCTGAGCAACACGGTGGCGGAAATTCCGGCGCCGGCCCATCGCGTCGGCCACCAGCCGACCACTGCGGATTCGGTGCGCCGCGTAGCCCTGGGCTCTGATTTCAAAAAGCCAAATAGCAACTGAATATACAATCCGGATTCCGCACGGCGGCGGCGCGCCGCTCAGGAGGAAACAATGGTCCAGGTAACCGAATTGAGCTACGTGGGAATCGGGGTGAAAAGCCTCGACGAATGGAAGGCCTTTGCGACCCGGATCGTGGGTATGGAACTCGCCGACGACGGCGAACCTGACCGATGCTACCTGCGAATGGACTACTGGCACCATCGCCTGGTCGTCCACGCCAACGGCAGCGACGACCTCGAATACCTCGGCTTCAGAGTCGCCGGGCCCGACGAATTCCAGCAGATGCAGCGCCAGCTCGCGGAGGCCGGAATCAAGTACCGCGTAGGTTCGGAGGACGAGGCGAACGAGCGGCGCGTGCTCGAAGTGATGAAGCTGAGCGACCCGGCCGGCAATCCGATCGAAATTTTCCACGGGCCCGAAATACAGGCCTCCAAGCCGTTCCACCCGGGCCGGCGGATGCACGGACGGTTCAAGACCGGAAGCGGCGGACTCGGCCACTGCATAATTCGGGAAAACGACGTCGCGGCGGCCCGCCGCTTCTTCATGGCATTGGGGATGCGCGGCGGGGTCGAATACAAGATCCGCATCGGCAAGCATGTGATCACCCCGGTCTTCATGCATTGCAATGAGCGCGACCATACGGTTGCCTTCGGCATCGGCCCCGAGAAACGCCGCATCAACCACCTGATGATCGAAGTGGACAACCTCGACGACGTCGGCCTTACTCACGAAATCGTGCGGCAGGAAAAGATCCCCGTCACGATTAATCTGGGCAAGCATTCCAACGACCACATGTTCTCATTCTACTTCCGCAATCCGTCGGGATGGATGTTCGAGTACGGCTGGGCAGGGCGGCCCGCGACTCATCAGTCGGAATACTACGTCGAAGACGTCTTCGGCCATCATCCGGAAGCCGGCGGATTCGGGCTGGAAGGGGAGTCCTGACCAACGGACTTCCGTTTCATGCCGGCGGCGCCCGCGCGGCGCGACGGCGAAGGAGCAATTGCGATGCGCGATGCACGACCGAACGAATCCTCAGTGGTCGAAGCGGTGCGTGGGCTTTTCCCGAAGCTGGCCGCGCGCGTCGAAGCCGCCGAACAAGCGCGCCGCATCCCAGGCGAAACGATGGACGAATTGCACGCGGCGGGATTCTTCCGCTGGTTTGTGCCGAAACGCTACGGCGGTTTCGAATGGATGCCGACGCCGGCTTATGAGGTCGCCATCGAGATGGGCGCGGTCTGCTCGTCCACCGCGTGGGTCGCGCTGCTGTTGAGCGTCCATAACCATCTGCTTGCGCAGATGGATCCGCGCGCGCAGGACGACGTATGGGGCCCGGACCCCGAAACGCTCATCTCGTCCTCATTCGCGCCGGTCGGCACCGTGCGCAGCGTCAAGGGCGGGTTCGAGCTTACCGGCCACTGGCCGTTCTCCTCGGGTGTTGATCATTGTGGATGGGCGATCGTTGCCAGCCGCATCGACGGCGAGCCGGGGCGGGAAGCGTTCTTCCTCGTTTCAAACAAACAGTATGTAATCAACGACAACTGGTATGTGGCGGGGATGAAGGCGACGGGGAGCAAGGAAATTGTCGTCGATCACGAGTTCGTCCCCGATTATCATTCGGTCACATTCCGCGAAGTTAACGCCGACGATCCGCCCGGGCGCTCCGTCAATAGCGTTCCTCTTTACTGGATACCCTTTCTTCCGCTGTTCACCTGGGTCGTATGCGTGCATGCATTCGGACCCGCGCTCTCCGCGCGCGAGGACTATCGGAAGACGACGTTGAAGCGGATCGGCGCCTACAGCGGCGACAAACTGCGCGAGCGGACGCTTTCGATGGCCCGCCTGGCCGAGGCGTCAGCCGAGATTGACAGCGCGCTGCTGCTCTTCAAACGCGACTTCGCCGAGATGGAGCGCGTCGCAAGGGAGCGGCGCCGGATGGATCCGGCCGGGTTCTACCGGACCAGGTTCGACGCCGTTTACGCGCTGGAGCTGTGCGTGCGCGCGGTCGACCGGTTATGGCGCGCCAGCGGAGCGCATGCGCTGTTCGACTCGAGTCCGGTGCAGCGAAACCTGCGCGACATCCATGCGATGAGCCAGCATGGGGGCGCGGACTTCGACGCCGCGCTGACCGACTATGGGCGGTTTCTGCTTGATCCGGAAGCCGCGCCGGGCGGAATATTCGCGCCAGAGCGTCGCGAGCCTCAGGCCGCGGCGCGTTGACCCTGTCTAAGATTGACTCCACCCGTGAAAAACTGAAAGCTCGCGAGGACGTTACTCGCGGAACCCGCGCTCCCAACAAGAGGAAGAAGATCATGCCGGTCGTCGATAACAACAAGGTTCCCCACTTCGCGATTCCCGGAATCAACCATCAGACCGTCGCCGATGCCCGCCAGGGCCTGAAAACGATGGAAGTCTGGAAGCAGACGATCGTGGCCGGCGGCTCGACACCCGTTCATCGCCACGCCTGCGAAGAGGTGATCGTAATCCTGAAGGGCTCCGGCAAGGTAACCATCGAGGGCGTCGAAACTCGCTTCGGGCCGAACAGCACGCTCGTCCTGCCGCACGACGCGGTGCATCAGATCATCAACACGGGTGCGGACGATATGGAATTGATCGCGGCACTCGGGATGGCGCCGGTCCGCGTGCGTACCGGGGACGGCGCCGAACTGCCGCTGCCTTGGCAGGTCCAGTAGCCGGCCTCACAACAGCGGGTTCAGCACCGGCAGGCCGAGCTCCATCATGCCCAGGAACTTGCCAGGGATATTCGCGTTGAGCCCGACATGCCCCATCATCGCCTTGACGTCCTGGTAGCGGCGCTGGAGCGGATGGTCGAGAAAGATCGCACGTCCGCCGGCCGCTGCGTACAGGCGTTCAACCGCCTCCGCCGCGAGCTCTGCTGAGCGCGCCGCGTCATAACGGAAGCGAGCGCGGTGCTTGAGCGAAAACGGCTCGCCCGCGCGCGCCATTTCCATCATCTCGTCGCAATCCTGATAGAGTCTTAGTACGCCGGCATTGATCGTGTAGCTCGCTTCGGCCAGCAGCTTCTGAGCGTAAGGATCGTCCCTGAAGTCCGCGCCGAAACCGGCTTTGCGCGTGCGCGCAATTTCGACCCAGGTGTCGAGAAAGCCGAGCGACGCGCCGAGCGCGCCCGCGCTCAGCGCGCTGATGAAAATCACGGCCCACGGCAGCCGGTAGAGCGGCCCCGGATTCAGTTCCCATCCGGGCAACGGCCGTCCCAGCGTGTAGTCCCAGTGCGACTGGCTGCGATGGTCGGGCACGAATGCGTTATCGACCACGATGTCCTTGCTGCCGGTGCCGGACAGCCCGGATACGTGCCAGTTGTCATCGATTCGGTAATCCGCGCGCGGCAGCAGGAAGGAGCGGAAATCCGGCATCTCGCGCCCTTCCACGATTACGGTGCCGACAATGGCGCCGAGGTTGACCCATTTGCAATGGTCGCATCCGCTGGAGAATGACCAGCGGCCGCTCAAACGGTAGCCGCCCGCGACCCGCTCGGCCTTGCCGGTGGGCGCGTACGAGGACGAGTTCATCGTCGTCGGGTCCGCGCCCCACATCTCCTCCTGCGTCTGTTTCGGAAAGAGCGCGGTCTGCCACGGATGGACGCCGATGATTCCGGCGACCCACCCCGCGCATCCCTCGGCACGCGCGACCTCGCTCACCGCGGCGTAGAACTCCCTGGGATGGGCCTCGCGCCCGCCCCAGCGCGCCGGCTGAAGCCCGCGCACGATTCCGGCGTCGACCAGATCCTTCCACGTTGCGTCGGGGAGCCGGCGCAACTGATTGGCCTCGGCCGCGCGCTCGCGCAAGACGCAGGCGAGCGCCCTCGCGGCGTCAACCAGGCCGGGCTGCGCGGTCGGCCCGCCTTGTGGCTCCATCCTGCCGCTCACGCTTTGCTCCGTCGCACACGATCATCGACCGCGTCACGCGCTGTGTCTAACTGCGCCGCGGTTCACAACGCGCACGCCCCGGCAAGGCTCGCCAGCGCGACGCTGCGCCGGCCCTCGCGCAGGTCGTTGCGGTCGAAGCCGTTGGTCAAATAGGCGAACGAAATCCCGCTCGCCGGATCGGCCCATCCGATCTGGCCGCCGAAGCCCGGATGGCCAAAGGTCGCCGGCGAATTGGTGCGGCCGAATCCGCGCAGGTTGGCCTTGCCGTCGTCGCCCGCGATCACGACGCCCAGCGCGCGATTGGCCAGCATTCCCCGCTGCGGATCCTTGAAGTGCGGGTTGCGGATGCGGAGCGCGTCACGCAGCATCGCCGGCTCCCAAATCTGCTTGCCGTCGTACGAGCGCCCGTCGTGCAACAGCGCCTGGTAGAAGAGCGCGAGATCGCCGGCAGTGGTGATACCGCCGCCGGCGGGCGAGCCCGCCTCGCGCACCTCGGGCTCATTGAATTCGAGGATCATCGCCTCGTTGAGCGCGGCCATCGCGACGCGTGGCGGTGCAATTCCGAGCTGGCGGTAGTCCTCCTCGCGCGCCGGCTCGCCGACCCACGCCACCTCCGCGACGCGCTCGTTGAGCGCGTGCGGAATGCCTATCCTGAGATCGGGCAGGCCGAGGGGCTCCGCGATCCGGATGCGGACGAACGCGCGCAAGTCCAGTCCGCTTATGCGCTCGATAATCTCGGCGAGCGGCCAGAAGTTGGCCTGGATATGATAGGTGAAACGCTCGCCCGGCGGATGCTCGAGCCGCCACTGCGCGAAGCGCGCGAGCCGCCGCTCCCTGTTGGACCATTCCTTCTGCGCGCCCGGCGCGGTGGGAATCGCCGAAGTGTGAGTGAGCAGATGCTCCAGCGTTACCGCGTCCTTGCCGTTGGTGCCGAACTCGGGGACGAACTTCACCACGCGATCGGCAGGGCTGAGCTTGCCCTCCTGGACCAACAGCCATGCCGCTGCCGACGTGATCGCCTTGGTGCACGACATGATGTCGAATAGGGTCGCCGCGGTCGCCGGCCGCTCGACCCCGCCCTGGCGCGCGCGGCCAAACGTGCCCATCGCGCCTATCTTGCCGTTGCGCGCGATCGCAAGCTGACAGGCGGGGAGCAGCCCTTCCTTGATTTCACGTTCCGCGCGATCGAACAGCACCCGGACCTTGTCCGGATTAAGGCCGATGTCCTCGGGCCGTTGCGCGAAAAAGTGCGGCGCGGGCATTTTGAGCGCCCTCCTCTTGAACGTGTGCGCTGCGCCGCAGAGCATATCGAAAAGCCGCAGCCACGCCCAAGCGCGCTGGTTTCGTTTCCGCACCCGCCACGGTTCGCGATAAACTGAGCCGTCCGCTGGCAACCGGAGCAGCAACGATGGATGGGCTGTTTCAATTCGCCGACGATCTCGGGCCGGAAAAGGTAATCGGCATCCATGAGCCGCGGCTGGGACTGCGCGCGATCCTGGTGATCGACAACACCGCGGCCGGCCCGGCGGCCGGCGGATGCCGGATGGCGCCCGACGTCACACTGGAAGAGTGCGCGCGGCTGGCGCGCGCGATGACGCTGAAGAACGCGGCAGCGGGCCTCGCGCACGGCGGCGCCAAGTCGGTGATCGTGGGTGATCCGAAGATGCCCGCGGAGCGCAAGGAGACGATCGTCCGCGCGATGGCGCACGCGATCCGCGACGTCCGCGACTACATCATGGGGCCCGACATGGGGCTGGACGAGCGTGCGATGGCGTGGGTGCACGACGAGATCGGCCGCGCCGTGGGGCTGCCGCGCGAACTCGGTGGAATCCCGCTGGACGAAATCGGCGCTACCGGCTTCGGACTAGCGATCGCGGCCGAGGTGGCGCAGGACTTCTGCGACGTCAGGTTGGCAGGCGCGCGCGTTGCGATCCAGGGTTTCGGCGCCGTCGGCAAACACGCCGCGCGCTTTCTCGCTGAGCGTGGGGCGACGCTGGTCGCGGCTTGCGACACCGCCGGGACGATCGCCAACGACAAGGGCCTGGACGTGCGCGCGCTAACCGCGCTCAAGGAGCAGGGGCGCAGCGTAACCGACTATCCACACGGGACCAGGAAGGAGCGCGAGGCGATTGTCGCGATCGATTGCGACATCTGGATCCCGGCCGCGCGCCCCGACGCGATCACGACGGCCAACGTAGATTCGCTGCGAGCAAAGCTCGTGCTCCAGGGAGCCAACATCCCCGCCTCCGCCGAGGCCGAGGCCCGGATGCACAAGCGCGCCATCCTGTCGGTGCCTGACTTTATCGCCAACGCCGGCGGCGTGATTTGCGCGGCAGTCGAATACAAGGGCGGGACGGAGTCGCTCGCCTTCGACATCATCGAACGCAAGATTCGCGAAAATACGCGCGCGGTGCTGGAAGCGGCGCGAGAGCGGAAAGTCGCGCCGCGCCAGGCGGCTTTGGACCTCGCTCGTCGACGCGTCAGTGCGGCGATGAGCTATCGGCGCTTTTAGCCAGTGGCCTTCGCCCGGCGGCGCCTACTGGGGATAATCTTTCGGTCCGGCCACGAAGGTCAGACCGTCGGTGAGCATCTCGTTGACCAGCACGTCGGCGAACTCGGGATCGATCATCAGCGAAGGGCCGAACCACAGGCGGTCCTCCGCAACATTGGCGCTGAGCCATCGATGCGCACGCTCTGTGAGCGGCGTGAAGATTACGACTTCGCGCTCGTCGGCCATCTGAAAATCGATTTTCACCTTTCGCACTCCTTTCGGAGCGGCGCGCCTCGCGCGCTTCCCTTGGTCCAATTGAGATTTGAGCAATATCAGGGCCACCGCAGCCGGAGACCGATTCTTCTTATGCGGGCGGCGCGCCCGTCGTGGGGCGGCTCGAAAGGAGTCATCGGCTGCAACCGACGGATACAGCGAACGCGCCTTCAGCGCTTGCGATTCGGCTGAAGGCGCGGGTCGTTGGCGGAGACGCACACCGCGTCGGTATAAAGCAGCAGCTTGAACTGAATCGCGGTGGAAGTGATATCCGCGCTTCGATACATCCGCATCATGTTGTCGCGCTGCTCTTGGCAGCCGGCGGCAGTGCGGGTCGAATCCAGATGGATCCAGCGGCTGAGCGGCGCGCGCACTTGAAGCGGGCCGGGCGGATCGCCGGGCGCGAAGGGTGGCGCCAGCAGATACCATCCGACAAGCAGCGAAGCCGCCGCCGCATTTCGGAGCCTGGAGAGCTTCATCGCCGCGTCATTCTAGCGCCCTCGGCGGGGGTCAAAAAGGCATACGCGGCCAACGTGCCCGAGGCGTGACGCGGCGGCGGGATCGTGAAAGATCGAACCCTCAGGAGGTGCCGGTCAGAAATGAAGCCGTCGATGTCGCGCTCATGCACTTTGACGATGCTGTTGAGTATAGCCCTCGTGAGCGTTGCCCCGCGCATCGCGCTCGCGCAGGGCGGATCGCTTGCGCAGGCCTACAGGATTATCGCGTCGAAGCAGTTCGTCGATCTCACGCATTCGTTCAGTCCGTTGACGCCGGTATGGAAGGGGTTCGGGCAGGCGACCTTCTCGCGCGCGGCGGATCCCGAAACCGGCAGGCCATACACAATCGCGAGAGATCGCTTCCGCGCATTTTTCTACTCAATGGTCGGACAGTACGGCACGCACATCGATCCGCCCGCGCACTTCGACCCGAATGGCAAAACCATGGACGAGATTCCGCTGAAACAGATGATGCTGCCGCTGGTGGTCTTCGACATCACGCCAATGCTTGAGAAGGATCCCAACCACGCACTGAGCGTCGAGGACATCAAGGCCTGGGAACGCGAGCACGGGCGCGTGCCGGCAGGATCGTTCGCCGCTCTGCGCACCGACATGTACAGGGACTGGAACACCGATCCGCGGCGCTTCAAGCGCCATCCGTTCCCGTCCTGGTCGCTGGCCGCGCTCAAGTTCCTATACGAGGAGCGTGGGATCGTCGCCAACGGCCACGAATCGCTCGACACCGACACCACCGAGGAGCTCGCATCCGAGGCCTGGCTGCTCAAACACGGCCACTGGCAGATCGAGGCGATGGCGCATCTCGACCGAGTGCCGCCCACCGGCGCACTGATCGTGGTGAGCTGGCCCAAGGTGCGCCACGGCCTTGGGTTTCCGGCGCGCGCCTTTGCGATCCTGCCCTAGGCGCGCCTTCGGCTTGATCGGACGGCCGACTCGTACCAAGCTTGCGCTCGACCCTGAGCCAAGGAGCGATCACGATGGGCAGACTTGATGGCAAAGTCGCGGTCATCACCGGCGCGGCGAGCGGGATGGGGCGAGCGACCGCGCTGCGCTTTGCGCGCGAGGGCGCAGCGGTGGTGGTCGCCGACCTCAACTCGCAGGGCGCCGAGGCCGTAACCTCTGAAATCGCCGCCGGCGGCGGGCGCGCGGTCTTTCAGCGCACCGACGTTGTCAGTGAGGACGCGATCCAGGCGATGATCGAACGCGCGGTCAAGGAGTTCGGCCGCCTCGACATCACTTTCAACAACGCCGGCATCGGCGGCGCGACCGGCCGTCTGGAAGACATCAAGGGCGAGGACTGGGACAAAACGTTTGCGGTGCTGACGCGGGCGGTGTTCTTCGGCATCAAGCATTCGATCCCGCCGATGCGCAGGGGCGGCGGCGGCTCGATCATTTCAACTTCCTCGCTCGCCGGACTGCGCGGCGTCGCCGGCATCCACGCCTACAGCGCGGCCAAGGCGGCGGTCGTCAACCTGACCGAAAGCGCCGCGATCGAGCTGGGGCGCGACCGCATTCGCGTTAATTGCATCTGCCCCGGGGGCATCCTGACCCCGCTGGTCTATCGCGGCATGCCCGGCGGCGAGGAAGCGGCCGCGCGTAATTTGGCTCGCATGCAGCCGATACCGCGGCCCGGGCGTCCGGAGGATATCGCCGCGATGGCGCTGTTCCTCGCCAGCGACGAGTCGGAATGGATCACGGGCACCGCGATGGCGGTTGATGGCGGCCTCAACACCGGCAACGTGCGGATCAATTTCGGTTCGGGCTTCTCGGGCCCGTCGTTCGAACGCCGCGAGCGCCAGTAGCGGGCGATGCCGGCGAGGCGGACTTCCGTGCTCGCCCTGGCGCGGCGGCCATAAAATCCGTCCGAGCCGAACCGGCTTTGGCGCGATTCGGAGGAACTCGCCAAGGGAGAACACCATGGCCAGTCTGCGCGAGATGATCGCCGGCGGCGTCCTGGTCCAGGCGCCGGTCGTCTTCAATCCGCTGAGCGCGAAGCTCGCCGAAGCGGCGGGCTTTCCCGCGCTGTACCTCGGCGGCGGCGGCCTCGGCTACGTCCAGTGCGTCACCGAGGCAAACCTCACGCTCACCGAGATGGTGCGCATCGGGATTGACATCCGCACCGTGTGTCCGCTCCCGCTCATCCTCGACGGCGCGTGCGGCTGGGGCGACCCGATGCATCTGCGTCGGACGATCGCGATGGTCGAGGCGGCCGGCTTCGCGGCGATCGAGATCGAAGACCAGCTGCTGCCCAAGCGCGCGCACCATCACGTGGGCGTGGAGCACATGATCTCGGCCGATCTGATGTGCGCGAAGATTCGCGAGGCCGTGCGCGCGCGGCGCAATCCGGATTTTTTGATTATCGGCCGCACCAACGCCCTGCGCTCGAGCACGATGGACGAGGCGTTGCGGCGCGCCGAGGCCTACCGCGCCGCCGGCGCCGACATGCTGCTGGTGATCGCGAGTACGGTCGAGCATTTCCGCATGCTCGGCGCGCGACTGGCGCCGCCGCTGGTGACGCTCAGCAGCGACGGCCAGCTTCGCAAGCTGGGACTGACCAGGGCCGACCTAGCGTCGCTCGGATTCAGGCTGCTGGTTGACGCGATCACACCGGTCGCCGTCTTTCACAAGGTGCTCAGGCGGTGCTACCGCGCGATCGCCGACTGGGATAGCGCGGCGCTGCTGGCACCGGAGGGCCTGGGGCGCGAGATGGACGCGATTCATCAAACGATCGGACTCGACGAGCTGCTCGCGATCGAACGCGCCACAGTGGAGAAGTAAGGCGTCAGATACGCCGTTTGTTCCCTGTTCGCTCCACTGCGCCGAGATAAGAACCAACCGCGCCTAGATCGCGCGCGATCCTACGCCAGGCTGTGGTTGGCGCGGGGTGGTGCGCCGATTGCATCGAATTGCAACCAGGCGGAGGGAGCGATGGCACGATTCAAGGACATGGTAAGAGTTGCGCGGGTCGCGACGCGGGTTTTCGCCCGACGCGCGTTGCTTGCCGCGAGCGCTGTGTTCAAGCCGGCCACTGAGGAGAGCCCCGCAGCGGAGGATCGGATGCCCGCGGTCTTTCAGCCCGAGGTGCTACTGCCGAGCCAGTATTACGAGGCGATGCGCCGCAAGCATCTGATGGAAGGCGAGAAGCTTCTTATGTTCGCCGTGCTGGAAGACGCGGTCAATACCTTCATGAAGTACGTCAATGCGCAAAGACGCCGCGGACAACGCCTGTTTCGGGAAGCCGAGGAGTGGATTAATCAGCACGACCCGAAGTGGCCGTTCTCGTTCGAGAATATCTGCCAATTCCTCGATATCGATCCCGAATACTTGCGGGCGGGGCTGCGCCGATGGAAGGAAGCGAAGCTCAAAGAAATCGAGCAGTCTCGCCGTGCCGCCCATACGCCGGAGGGCGGGGTCGCGGCTCACACTTGATCTTCGTCGACTTGCGCGTGCGGATTCGACCTCCGGCTCGCCTGCGTTAGTGTTCCATTCGGCGCCACCTCTGACGGCGGTCGAGCGTTCCAGACGCACGCGCGTATCAACTGCGCGATGGTTTACTTTGTTTAGAGCTGTCGCGGCTCGCATTCACCAAATGGCATGTTAATCGCACGTCGTCTGTTCCCGGGCGCTGAGTTTATCGGAGGGCCTGATCAACCAAACCTCAGGGTGCAATGAAATGTCCGCCGATGGCCAAAGACGCGTAGAGGAGCATCTACGCGACCACATGGGCAGCCTGCCCAAGGGCAAAGGGATCTGCGACCGCTGCCTGCAGGCCGAACTGCATGTCAGGTTGGAGGATATCGAGGCGGTCGGCGACCTGCCGCATTTCGACCGCTTCCGCGGCCTCTGTGTGGGCTGTAACGGCGGCGAGAAGTTCGTAACGCGCTACTTCTGAGCGCGCTCAGCACACCGGCTTCATCCTTCCCTTCGTACCGGGCGGAAAACCGTGCGAGTACTCGACGATCTCGCGGGCCACCGTCGATAGATCGGCGTTCTTCGAGGCCTTCCAGACGCGATGGCCGATCATGTTGCCGTCACCCGGCGCAGAGACCGTGACTTCCAGCCCCTGAAAGTCACCTGGAAGCTGCTTGAGCCAACGCAGCATCCGCCGGGCAAACCTCTCGTCGGCGCTGAAGTCGAATTCCATCACACGCCCCTCGGCTCGTCGCGCTCCTGCGCGCTTTCGGTTTCGCCACGCGCCGCGGCCGTGCGCTGCCTGCGCCCGATGACGACGGATCGCGCGCCCCTGGCGCAGAAGATCTCGTCGGCCAGAGTCAGAATCGCCGCGACCAGTGGCGCGACATCCTCACGCTCCTCGGTTGGCGACATGCGTTTGGAGACCTCGTCGGTGTAATCGGTCCATTTTTGAAGAATTCGTTGATCCATTACAGGAACTCCATCGCAAAGTAGCGCCCGCACACCCGTGGACAGCCAAAGTCAGCTTTCCGTTACGGCTCCTCCTCCATCACGATATATCCCGGCGGGCACTCATGCGCGCACAAGCCGCATCCTTTGCAGTAGTCGTAATCGAATACGTAATGGCTGCCGTCGCCGGCCGCCTCAACGGTCTTGAGCACTGCGTTGTCGGGGCACAGCGTCCAGCAGTTGTCGCAGGCCAGGCATTGGCCGCAGGAAAAACATCGATGGCTCTCATCCGTGGCCTGCGCATGCGACAGCCCGGCTTCGATCTCGGCCTCGGCCGTGCGCTCGGACGCGGCGCGGATTCGTGCCTGCGCACGCGGCGCATGCTCGAAGTAGTTCAGATTCAACTCAGCGATCCCGATGGCCATCTCCGTCGGCTGCTCGAGCGCTGTGCCGCGCAGATAGGCGTCGATGGCTTTTGCCGCACGACGCCCGTCGCCAATCGCGCGGCTTACCGTGCCCGAAGCGCGCGCGTCGCCGCCTACGAAAACGCCTTGCGCATTTTCGAGCCGCCCCCAGAAGTCCGGGGCGAAAAACGGGCGCCCGGCGAGCAGCTCTTCCAACCCCGCAGGGTCGACCTCCTGGCCAATCGCCGGGATGACCTGGTCAACGTGGAGAATCGTCTCGGTGCCCTCGAAAGCGACCGGCCGGCGGCTGCCGTCGGGCCGCTCAATTTCCTTCATGTGCACCATTTCGGCGCCAACCACACGCTCGCCGCGGATTATGAGGCGGCGCAGGCCGCGGCGCTCGTGAATGATCACCCCCTCCTCGATTGCCTGGCGGATTTCGCGCTCGGTGGCGCTCATCGCGTCGCCCGGCGCGACATCGCGACCGGGCAGCGCCTGAAAGGTGATCACATGCACTTCGGCGGCGCCGGCCAGGCGGAACACGCGCGCCAGATCGATCGCGGTGTTGCCGCCGCCGATAATTGCGATGCGCCGCCATGCGGGGAGCGCGCCGATCGATACCCATTCCTTGAGAATGTCGAGGGCGGCGCGCGCGTCGCGCGGAACCACCCCGTCGGTGCTCCATTCGCGGCCGCGCTGGGCTCCCGGCGCGAGAAATACAGCCGCATGCGACGCCTGCAACTCCTCGATTGTGAAATCGCGGCCGAGCCGTCGGCAGGGATTGAATTTGATCCCGATCGCAAGTAACCGCTCCACTTCCGCGTCCAGCACCGCGCGCGGAAGCCGATACGGCGGCAACGCCGAGCGCAGAAGCCCGCCGGCCAACGGCTCGCCCTCGAAAAGAGCCACTTCGTGGCCGCGGCGGACGAGATGGTAGGCAGTGGAAAGGCCCGCGGGTCCCGCGCCGACGACCGCGACCGGTGCTGCTGCCGGGCGCGGCTTGGCTACCGCGTAGTTCCATCCCTGCCTTATCGCCTCGTCGCCCAGGAAGCGTTCCACGCAGTGGATCGCAATCGGCTCATCGAACTGCCTGCGATTGCAGGCTGACTCGCACGGATGAGGGCACACGCGGCCACTCACCGCAGGCAGCGGATTCGCCCGCACCAGGGTCTCCCAGGCCGCCTTCGGATCGCCCTCGGCAAGCCGCGCAAGGTAGGCCTGCACGTCCTCGCCGGCCGGACAGGCGACGTGGCAGGGTGCGCTGCGGTAGCGATGCGCCGGGCGCTGCAAGCGCCACTCGCCGGTCTTGAGCGTTAACGAGCTTCCCGCCAGAGCAATCGCGCCGCGTGTCAGGATGGTCATCGCCGCCGTTTGCCTCTGCTCATGCCCATCGCAGCCCGCCGCGGCGGACGGTGTCGGCGCCCTCACTGTCGCGCGGTCCGGGCGTGTCCGCGCGCAGTTTGTAAGTTTCGATATTGTGGTCGGCGAGCGCCTGGAGATGTTCGAGCTCCTCGTGCGCCAACGGATCGTCGGCGAACAGATGCACAAAGCGCTCCTGCAACCGGAGATAGTCGGCGACCGGGCGTACGTTGCGAAGTCGCATTACCGCGACCACTTCGCCGCGCTCCATCTCGATCAGCGGAAAGAGCCCGCTTTGCACGGCAAGTCGCGCAACCTCGATGCTCAGTGCGCCGTCGTGGCCCCATCCAAGCGGACACGGCGAGTGAATCTGGATGAAGGCTGCGCCTTCAATCTCGAGCCCGCGCCGCACCTTCTGTCGGATATCGGAGGGATAGGCGACCGACGCGGTCGCGGCATAGGGGATATGGTGTGCGGCGATGATCGATAAGAGATCCTTCTTGAGGTGGCGCTTGCCCTTCCGATGCATGCCCGCGGGCGACGTGGTGGTCGTCGCGGCGTGCGGCGTCGAGCTCGAGCGCTGGACGCCGGTGTTCATGTAAGCCTCGTTGTCGTGGCAGACGTAGAGAACGTTATGGTTGCGCTCGAGCATCCCCGACAGCGCCTGAAAGCCGATGTCAAAAGTGCCGCCGTCGCCGCCCATCGCGATCACTTTGGTCGAACGCCCTTGCGCCTTGAGCGCAGCCTCCATTCCAGAGGCGATTGCCGGCGCGTTCTCGAACAGCGAGTGCATCCACGGCACGCGCCAGGCGGTAAACGGCCAGGCGGTGGTGAAGACTTCCAGGCAGCCGGTCGCGTTGGCCACCAGAATGTCGGGGCCCGCTGCCTCGGTCACCAACCGCGCGGCGAGCGCCTGGCCGCATCCGGGGCAAGCGAAATGTCCTGAGTCGAGGCCGCGAAACGAGGGTTGGCGGCGTCTCAAATCGGCGGCCGCAGGCGGCGTCTTTGCTTCGGCCATCTCTTACCTCGCGTCGGCTAGCGATCCTGGTGGGCGAGCTTGTCCGGCTCGAGGTCGAAGACCGCAAAGCGCGCGGGCCGCGCGGCCTTCACCGCTTCGAGCAACTGAGGATAGAGGCTGGGCGCGACGTCGCGCCCGCCGAGACCAACCGCAAAGTTGTAAATGCGCGGCGCAGTGGGAAGCTCGCTCAGCGCGGCCCGCACTTCGTTGCCCAGGATTCCACCGGCGCCGATCGACAATGCGCGGTCGAGCACGATCAGGTCGGACATGCCGCGGCAGGCTTGCTGCAAGGCGTCGAACGGAAAGGGGCGAAATGTGCGCAGCTTTATCAGCTTGACCGGTTCAGCCGACGGGTATTGTGCGGCCGCGTCCGCCAGCGTGCCGAACACCGAACCGAGACAGAGAATCCCAACGCGCGCGTCGGCAGGACCCTCGAGCGCAAGCAGGCCGCCCGCGGAGCGCCCGGTCAGCGCGCGCCATTCGCGCTCGGCATCGAGGATCGCGTCCTGAGCGCGAAGAACCGCCTGATGATGGGCGTGGCGCGCCTCGGGATAAAAGTCGGGCGATACCAGCGTGCCGATACTGATCGGATTGCGCGGATCGAGCGCGCGCGCGAACCGGTACGGGGGCAGGAAGCGATCGACCTGCTCGTGGGTCGGAAGCTCCAACGGCTCCAACGTGTGCGTCAGGACGAAGCCATCAACGCAGACCATCACCGGCAGCTCGGTCTGCTCGGCGATGCGAAAGGCGGTGACGGTGGTGTCAACGGCCTCCTGGTTGTCAGCGCAGTAGAGTTGAATCCAGCCGGCGTCGCGCACCGACATCGAGTCCTGATGGTCGTTCCACGCCGAAACCGGCGCGCCCACGGCGCGGTTCGCGCACGTCATCACCAACGGAATCCGCAGGCCCGCAATGTTGTAGAGCACCTCCGTCATCAGCAGGATTCCCTGTGCGCTGCTCGCCGTGTAGGCGCGCGAGCCTGCGGCGGCCGCGCCAAGCGCCACCGAGGCCGCCGAAAACTCGCTCTCGACGCTGACCAACTCGCATTCCAATTCGCCATCAGCGATGAGTCGGGCGAGGTTCTCGACGATGTGCGTCTGCGGCGTGATCGGATAGGCGGCGACCACCTGCGGGCGGCACAGCGCAACCGCACGTGCGATCGCCTCGGAACCTTCAAGCGGTTGCTGCACGTTCAGCCTCTTCCTGCCACACAGCCGCCTGCACGCGCGCTGCCGCTGCGCCGACGAGGCGACGGTTGCGGTCGAGCATCTCGCCTTGGAAGCGGCGCGCAAGCGCCTTCTCCAGCGCGGCCAACGGGAGGAGTTCCGTAAGCGCGAGGAATGCCGCCACAAGCGCCGTATTCGGCACCGGCAGGCCGAGAATCTCGATCGCCAGCGCGGTCGCGGGAATCGTAACCGTACGTGCGGCACCCGGGACCCGAAGCTGCTCGGCAGACCGGCGCGAATTGACCAGAACCCCTCCGCCCGGCAGCAACCCGCCGGTGATCCCACTGACGTGAAGCAGCTTCTCGTCCTGAATGATCAGAAAGCGCGGGTTGTGGACCTGCGAACGGAGCCTCACCGGACGGTCCGCGATGCGGACGAAGGCGGCCACGGGCGCGCCGCGCCGCTCGGGACCAAAGCTGGGGAAAGCCTGGCCAAAGCGTCCTGCTTCGAAAGCCGCGGTCGCGAGGAGATAGGCCGCAACCACGTTGCCTTGGCCGCCGCGGCCGTGAATGCGGATCTCGGTCAAGCCGGTGCGAGCCATCGGGTCAGAGCAGAGCAACGCGCGTGCCTGAAAGTCGCCGCCGACGGCCCAGGCGCGCACCCTATCGTGCGTCGAAAGGAGTCACGCCCGGCGGGCCGATGTATCCGTCGGAAGCATTCGCCGTTGGCAGGTTGCTTGCAGCATCGAGAGCACAGAGGCGGCAAGGGGTTTGGCGGAGGCAACGCAACACTGAACAGGAGCAACGATGCAGCGTCGGGCCCAACACGAGATAGAGATTTTCAAGGTTGCCGGTGTGCAGGTGGCCCTCGATTATTCGTGGGCGATCCTGTTCGCGGTGGTTCTCTGGAGCCTGGCGGCGGGCTATTTCCCTTACGCCTACCCGGGCTACGGACGAGCCAGCTACTGGATAGTCGGCCTCGCGGCCACTATTCTGTTCTTTGCCTCGGTACTGATCCACGAGCTTGCCCACGCGGCGGTGGCGAACCGGCTGGGCGAACAGGTGGACCGCATCACCCTGTTCGTCTTCGGCGGGTTGGCGCATCTGAGCGGTGAGCCGCGCAACCCCTTCGACGAAATGCGGATCGCTGCGGTCGGCCCCCTGACGAGCGCCCTCCTCGCCGGCGTCTTTTGGCTTATCCCACACGTCCTGGGCATCGATGCGCCATTGTGGAGGGCGGTCTTCGACTATTTGTCATTCGTCAACGTTGCGCTTGCGGTCTTCAACCTGCTGCCCGGATTTCCGCTCGACGGCGGGCGGCTGTTCCGGGCGATCGCATGGTGGTGGAGCGGCGACCTGCGGCGGGCGAGCGAGAGGGCGGCGAACTGGGGACAGGGAATCGGCTACGGCCTGATCCTGTTAGGCGCGCTGGAGATCTTCGGCGGTTCGCTCGCCGGCGGACTCTGGCTCATCTTCATCGGCCTGTTCCTGAAAGCGGCGGCGGTCGGCAGCTATCAGCACGTCGTGGTCCAGCAGACGCTCGGCCACACGCGCGTCAGCGACATCATGATCCGCGAACCGGCGACGCTCAGCCCCGAGCTCACGATCGCCGAGGCCGTCGAGCAAAGCTTCCTGCGCTACGGCTACGCCGGATTCCCGGTGGTGAGCGACGGCCGTCCGCTTGGCCTGCTCTCATTGTCCGAGGTAAGCGCATGTCCGGCGCCCGAACGCACGCAGCGCCGCGTTGCCGACCTGATGCAGCCGCTGGACGAAAGCCTGAGCATTGCCGCCTCAGCGAGCGCCGCCGACGCGCTGCGCCGGATGGCCGAGCGCGACGTCGGCCGTCTGCTGGTGACTGATAACGGTCGCCTGGTCGGAATGATCACGCGCTCGGGAATCGCGCGCTTCGTGCAGTTCCGCAGCCTGCTGGCTGCCGAAGACCATGAGCGTATCGCACATCGGGTGCCGCAACCCGGCCCAGCCGCCTGAAACATCCGCCGCGCCGCCGGCTGCCCGCGTCATCCGCCGCCGAAAACGGTGCGATGGGTATGCCGCGCGATCATCAAGTCTTCATCGGTCGGGATCACCCGGACCACGCATCGGCTGTCAGGCGTGCTGATAACGTCGGCGTGCCGATCGTTACGTCCGCGGTCGATGCTGATGTCCAAATGTTCGAGGCCTCGGCAGATCTCCAACCTGACCGGCGCTGCCCGCTCGCCGATGCCGGCGGTGAACACCAGCAGATCAAGGCCGCCCAGCGCCGCCGCCAGCGCGCCGATCGTTTTGCGCACCTGGTAGCAGAACATCTCGACCGCCTGCGCCGCATGTGAGTCCGTCTGTCGCTTCTCAAGCAGCAGCTTCATGTCCGAGCCGACCCCCGACACCCCGAGCAGCCCTGACTGATGGTTCACCAGGCCCTCGAGCGCGTCCGCGTCAAGGCGCTTTTCCCTGAGCAGATAGAGCAGGATGCCTGGGTCGAGATCGCCGCTGCGGGTGCCCATCATGAAACCGCCGGTGGGCGTGAATCCCATCGTGGTATCGAGCGGACGCCCGTCGCGCACCGCGGCCATACTCGCGCCGTTGCCCAGATGAGCGATGATGATGCGCGGCGGGGCGGCGTGGCCGAGCGCCTGCATGACGTACTCGTACGAGATGCCGTGAAAGCCGAAGCGGCGGATTCCGTCGTCCCATAGCGCGCGCGGCAGGGCGAAGCGCTCGGCTATCTCGGGCATCCGGCGATGGAACGCCGTATCGAAGCACGCCACCTGCGGCATACCGCGGTAGCGAGCGGCCGTCGATTCGACGCCGGCTATCTCGCCCGGTAGATGGAGCGGCGCGAAAGGGACGAGCCGGCGTAGATCCTCCATCAGTGCCTGCGTGATCAGTTCAGGTTCGACGTGGCTGACACCGCCGTGCACCATCCGATGACCGGCCGCCTCGGGACGCGGCAGGCGCAGCCGGTCGATCTCGTCGTACAGCGCAAGCAGCGGATCGAGCGAGCCCGAAAGATCGCGCTCTTCGTCGCACAGCATCTTTCCGCGCCCGTCGCTTACCCATAGGCGACCGCCGCGCGAGCCGACCTCCTCCGCCGCGCCCTTCGCAATCAGTTCCTCCCTACCCTCGGCGAGCCTGAACAGCGCAAGCTTGCGCGAGGACGAGCCGCTGTTGTGACACAGAATCACGCGCGCGTCAGCCACGGCCGCCGCTCCCGCTCTGCGCGGCTGCACTTCCGCGACCCGGGCGACACATCCGACGTCCCTTGGTCAATGGCCACTTGCGCATGCTCAGTACGGCCATTTCCATTTCGCGATCTCGTCCCGGTCGACGCCGTTTTTCAATGCATATTCGAGGTTCTCGTGGATCTGATTCTTGAGCCAATCCTTGACGTGAGCGCCGGTGGCCTGGAGTCGGGGAACGCGATCGATGACGTCGATCGCGAGGTTGAAGCGATCGATCTGGTTGTTGATCGCGAGTTCCAGCGGCGTGTTGATGCTGCCGAATTCCTTGTAGCCGCGCACGTGCATGTTGGCGTGGTTGGTCCGCCGATAGGCGAGCTTGTGAATCAGCCACGGGTAGCCGTGAAAGTTGAAGATGACCGGCTTGTCCACGGTGAAGAGGCTGTCGAAGTCGCGGTCGGTAAGGCCGTGCGGATGCTCCGTGTGCGGCTGCAAGGTGAACAGATCAACCACGTTGACGAAGCGAATCCTGAGATCGGGAAATTTCTCGCGCAGGATCGCCGTCGCGGCCAGCGCCTCGATCGTCGCGACCTCGCCCGCGCTGGCGATGACGGCGTCGGGCTCGTGCCCCTGGTCGTTGCTGGCCCACGGCCACAGCCCGATTCCCTTGGCGCAGTGAGTAGCCGCCGTTTCAATGTCGAGGAACTGGAGGTGAGACTGCTTGTCGGCGACGATCACGTTGATGTAATTGGTGCTGCGCAGACAGTGATCGGCGACGCTGAGCAGGCAGTTGGCGTCAGGCGGCAGATAGATCCGCGTCACCCGCGGGCTCTTGTTGGTAATGACGTCGATGAAGCCGGGATCCTGATGGGTGAAGCCGTTGTGATCCTGGCGCCATACCGTGGAGCTGATCAGGATGTTGAGCGAGGATACCGGCGCGCGCCAGGCAACTTCGGCGCGCGCCTTCTCCAGCCACTTGGCGTGCTGGTTTACCATCGAGTCCACCACGTGCGCGAACGCCTCGTAGGTGTTGAACAGCACGTGGCGCCCGGTCAGCACGTAGCCTTCCATCCAGCCCTCCAGTGTGTGCTCGCTCAGCATCTCCATCACGCGGCCGTCGGGCGCGAGCGCGCCGCCGTCGGCGTCCTCGGGCCTGAGCCCGGCGAGCCAGGTCTTGCCGCTGACTTCGTAGATCGCATGCAGCCGGTTGGAGGCGGTTTCGTCGGGTCCGAAGACGCGGAAGTTCGACATGTTGTCGCGCATCACGTCGCGCAGGAACTGGCCCAGCACGTAGGTATTCTGCGCCTCGACCTGCGCGGGCCGGGCCACCGCGACCGCGTAGTCGCGAAAGTCAGGCATCCGCAGCGGTTCGCGCAGGCGGCCGCCGTTGGCGTGCGGATTTGCGCTCATCCTGCGCTCGCCCGCCGGCGCGAGCGCCTTGAGCTCGTCAATCGGCGCGCCCCTGGAGTCGAACAGCTCGCGCGGCCGGTAGCTCAGCATCCATTGCTCGAGCAGCTTGAGATGCGCGGGATTCTCGGCCACTTCGGTGATCGGCACCTGATGTGCGCGCCAGAAACCTTCGACGCGGTGGCCGTCGACTTCCGCCGGCGCGGTCCATCCCTTGGGCGAGCGCAGGATTACCATCGGCCACCGCGGACGGCGCGCGCTCCCGCTGCGCCGCGCCTCCTGCTGGATCGAACGGATCTCGGCGACGCAGCTCTCCAGCGCCGCGGCCATCGCCTGATGCATTGTCGGCGGATCGTCGCCCTCGACCAGGCAGGGGCGGTAGCCGTAGCCGACAAACAGGCTTTCAAGCTCGTCGGCCGGGATGCGCGCGAGAATCGTCGGATTGGCGATCTTGTAGCCGTTGAGATGCAGGATCGGCAGCACGGCGCCGTCGCGGATCGGGTTGAGAAACTTGTTGGAGTGCCAGGAGGTCGCGAGCGGCCCGGTTTCCGCCTCGCCGTCGCCGACCACCGCGGCCACGATTAGATCGGGATTGTCAAAGGCCGCGCCAAAGGCGTGCGAAAGGCTGTAGCCAAGCTCGCCCCCCTCGTGAATTGAGCCGGGCGTCTCGGGCGTGCAGTGGCTGCCGACGCCGCCCGGGAACGAGAAGCGCCGGAAGAGCTCGCGCATCCCGACCTCGTCCCGGCTGCAATCGGGGTAAACCTCCGAATAGGTTCCCTCTAGCCACGCGTTGGCGAGCACCGCCGGCGCGCCGTGGCCGGGTCCGGAGACGTAGAGCACGTTGAGATCGTGCTCCTTGATCAAACGATTCAGATGAACCCAGATGAAGCTCTGGCCGGGATCGGATCCCCAATGGCCGAGCAGGCGGCGCTTGATGTGCTCGGGCCGCAGCGGCTCCCTCAGCAGCGGATTGTCCCGCAGGTAAAGCATCCCGACGCACAGGTAGTTGCAGGCGCGCCAGTACGCGTCGATCAATTCGAGCTGCTTCGTCGAAAGCTTCGGCGCCATGATGGTCCTCGCAAACTCTGGCTTGTCGAGCAAGCGCGATCGCGCCGCCGATCCCATGCTAGCCGACGCGCCGCCGCCAAGTAACGCGCGAAGGAATTTCGTAAGCGCGGCGGCTCACGATGCGGTGAAAGATTTACAAGGAGCCAGAGCTTTGCTCGGGCCCCATCGGCGAGACCCTCCCCGGCATTTTTAGCTTCCGGCCCGCCTCAACCGACACGATCGCCGCGCCTCAGCCGAGAGCAGCTCGATACACGAGCGAAACCTTGGCCCACGTGTCGATCACGCTCCCCTTCTTATCGCCAGCGATCATCAGCGCGGGCTCGAACAATTCAGCTCGCGGCCAGTCGCAGCGCAGGCTCTGCTTCGGCGGCGGCCACGTGCTGCTTGACCCGCACGAAGCTGTCGGGGCTGACCGAGATCGAGTCGATCCCCGCCTGCACGAGGAAGCGCGCGAATTCCGGATGGTCGCTGGGCGCCTGCCCGCAGAGCCCGACCTTGCGATTGAGCTTGTGCGCTCCCCGGATGACCTCGGCGATAAGCCGGGTCACGGCGTCGTTACGTTCGTCGAAGAGCGCGGCGAGCGCCGCCGAATCACGGTCCACGCCGAGCGTGAGCTGGGTCAGGTCGTTGCTGCCAATCGAAAAGCCGTCGAAGCGCTGCGCGAACTGCTCCGCCAGGATCACGTTCGACGGTATCTCGCACATCACGTAAACCTGAAGCCCGTCCTCTGCGCGTCGCAGCCCGTTGTCGGCCATCACCTGCAGCGTGCGGTCGGCCTCCTCAAGCGTGCGGCAGAAGGGGATCATCACGACCACATTGCGCAGTCCGATCCGTTCGCGCACCTGGCGAATCGCGCGGCATTCGAGTGCAAAGCCTTCGCGGTAGCCTTCGCTGTAGTAGCGGCTTGCGCCGCGCCATCCGAGCATCGGATTCTCCTCCGCCGGCTCGAACTGGCGGCCGCCGATGAGGCGCGCGTATTCGTTGGTCTTGAAGTCGCTCATCCGGACGATCACCGGCGCCGGGTAGCGCGAGGCCGCGATACGCGCGATTCCGCTGGCGAGGGTGTCGATGAAATAGCCCGTTCTGTCGGCATGGCCGCGGGTCAGCCGTTCGATCTGTCGGCGCGCGGCGGCCTCGGCGAGCTGGTCGAACCGGACCAGGGCCATCGGATGAATCTTGATGATATTGCCGATGATAAACTCCATGCGGGCAAGCCCGATTCCGTCCGCGGGCAGCCGCCACCAGCGCGTCGCCGCCGCCGGATTGGCCATATTCAGCATCACGCGCGTGCGCGTGCGAGCAACCTCCTCAAGGGCAAGGTCGCGTACCTCGAAATCGGCCGCACCGTCGTAAACGTAGCCGGTGTCGCCCTCCGCGCACGACACGGTGATCTCGCGCCCGCTTTCGAGTACGGCGGTCGCGTTGCCGGCGCCGACGATCGCCGGCAGGCCGAGCTCGCGGCTGACGATCGCGGCGTGCGAGGTTCGTCCGCCGTGGTCGGTGACAATCGCGGCGGCACGCCGCATGATCGGCATCCAGTCCGGATCGGTCATCCGGGTGACCAGGATCGCGCCGTCCTTGAAGCGAGCAATCTCGGAGGGGCTTTGGAGTTTGCACACCGCGCCGACCGCGATCGCGTCGCCAATCGCGAGTCCGCTCAGCAGGCGGTCGCCCTTGCGCTTGAGGACGAAGGTCTTGAGCGAGCCGGCTTCCTTGCGCGACTGCACGGTTTCCGGACGCGCCTGCACGACGAAGAGCTCGCCGCTGTCGCCGTCCTTGGCCCACTCGATATCCATCGGACGGCCATAGTGCGCTTCGATCGCCACCGCCCATCGCGCGAGCGTCAGGATGTCGCTGTCGCTGAGCACAAAGCGCGACCGTTCGTCCTTAGGTGTGGCGATCTTTTTGGTGGTTGTGCGCCGTCCGCTGCCGTAAACGATTTTTTTCGCCTTGGCCCCCAGCTTCTTCTCGATGATCGGTACAAGGCGCTGGTCGTCGAGCAACGGCTTGAACACGACGTATTCGTCCGGCTCGACCATCCCCTGCACAACCGCCTCGCCCAGCCCCCACGAGGCGTTGATCAGCACGGTGGCGGGAAACCCGGTCTCGGTGTCGATCGAGAACATCACGCCCGCGCTGCCGCGGTCGGAATGAACCATTCTTTGGACGCCGACCGAAAGCGCGACCTTCATATGGTCGAAGCCGTGGTTGTCGCGATAGACGATGGCGCGGTCGGTGAATAGCGAGGCGAAGCATCGGCGCACGGCGTCGAGCAGGCTCCTGTTGCCACGGATATTGAGGAAGCTTTCCTGCTGGCCGGCAAAACTCGCCTCGGGCAGATCCTCGGCGGTCGCGCTGCTGCGCACGGCGACATCGAGCCCTTCGATTCCCGCATCCGCGCAGAGCTTGCGGTAGGCGGCGCTGATGGCGTCGGCCATCGCGGGTGGGAACTTGCCGCGCGCGATTGCATCACGAATCCGCCCGGCCGCGGCGGGCAACGCCAGCTTCCGCACCTTTAGATCGGCGAGTGCGCTGGTGATTTCGGGCCGCAGATTGTTGGCGTCGAGAAAGGCCCAGTAAGCCTGCGCCGTGACCGCGAAGCCCGGCGGCACCGGAATACCCTGGCTTCGCAAGTTGCGGGTCATCTCGCCGAGCGAGGCATTTTTCCCGCCCAAGCGCCGGACGTCGGAAGATCCTTCGTCAGAGAACCAGATTACATAATTATTTTCGCTCATTATGCGCTCTCCGCTGCGCGGGTCCGAGGCAGTCGAAGTGACGCATCAACCGTACCAAGCGGCGCGCAGAGGCAGGCAGTGACTCAGGTAGCGCGCGCAAACGGTGGTCCGGAGGCCCGACGACTTAATCCGCGCGCGGCGCGCTCCAGATAAAGGCGTCGCGCCCGGGCGCGTAGTTCAAATTGCTCTGGGCCGCGTCGCGATTGATCAGCGGGCGCATGAAGAGCGGGTGGCGCATGCTGCGCACCTCGTGCTCGATGGTGAACAGCACCTCGTTCGAGCCGGGCTCGACGATGTTCTTGAAGCGGTACTGATGCTGGTCGCTCTCCTCCGAGATGAGCCCGCGCTCGCGCAGGCGGCGGTACGGGCCCGAGAAGTCGGCGACGTAAACCTGGATATGATGGCCGTCGTAGGGCGCAAGCGGACAGTCGGTTTCGCGGAATATCAGCTCCTGCCCTGGACCGACCCCGACCCGCGCGCATCGGCCGGGTTCGTCCTCGGCGATGTGCGCCGGGGTTGCGATTATCTCGCGGTAGAAGCGCACGATCCCGTCGGCGCTGCCGGCGGGCACGTCGAACTCGACGTACGGAATGCCGAGCGTGATCGGCCCGAAACGCTCGTCAGGCTCGTGGCAGCGGATACGGTTGCCCCACGGACAGACCGCCTCGAGCACGCCCGCCTCCTCGTGGAACTGAAAGCACGTGCCGTCGAGATGCTTGGCCGCGCGCTCCAGGCGTCTGAGCAGCGCGCGCCGGTCGGGAATCACAAGGCCGACCCGGCCGCGCTGGATCTGCGCCCTGGCTGCGGTCGGCAGATGAAACTGGCAGCGCCCGACGTTGATCCACATGTTGTTGGCGCCGGTCATCAGAAATGGATCGCGCGTCAGGCCGAGCGCGGTGACATAGAAGATCGTTGCCAGGCGCTGATCGGGCACGGTGACGTTGACGTGCTCGAGCGCGACCACGTTGCCCAGATCCTCGGCGGCTCGATCGTAAGTGACATCCATGACGACGACCTCCCCGGAGTTGTGGCCCACAAGACGCCGGACGCCGCGCGCGCCGCCCGCGCATGATTGTCGCGCAAAGGCCGCGCGCGTCAAACGGATCGGCGCCTCAGCGTTCCTCGACGCAGCACTGTTGAATTTCGCCCTGCGCCTTGTCGGTGTCCTGCGGGTCGAGCTGCGGATGGCCGCGCAGGACGCCCCATGAGATCCGCTCGCGGATGTAATAGACGCGCGGTTGGGCGTCGAGGTCGACGTCGTCGGCACTCTCCGCGCCCTGGACGTGACAGACGACATGGCCGGCGGGCAGGATGAAGGCGTGGTAGCCGCCCGGGCCGATCCGCGCGCTCTGGCCGCCGCACGTCACCGGCGGGCGGAGCAGCGAACCCGCGTAGCTGTAGGGCCGATACACATAGATGGTCGCGTTGTCGGGGGGCGCGGTGGCGCGCTGGAAAGGCGGCCCTTGCGCGGCGCATCCAGCGAAGATCAAGGCCAGCGTCAGGGCCGCCGCAGCGAAGCGCCCGCGCATCGGCTCGCCATTTTGATCGCGCCGCGCAGGAACCTGATTCATCTTCGGGCGGCGCTCATTGAATCGAATGGTCGGAGGGCGCAGCCGGGTGCGCGGACCGAGCGGCGATCGCCTGCGCGAGGCGGCCGGCGTCGGCTTCGAGCTGCGCGTCAATCTTGTGCCGCACGGCGACGCGCGCCGCCTCCTCCAGCTCCCTGTGCGTCGGCGCCGCGTAAAGGCTGTACGACCGCCATACGCGTGCCTTGGCGGTGTAGTCCCCGATAATTTTCTCGCCGTCGGTGATCGAAAGCGACGCGAACGCGGTGACTCCATACTCGCCGAGCGGTGCCCCGGCGTAAGTGCTCGGCGCGAGTGCGGTCGCGAGCATCGAGTCGTGGCGCTCGTCGTGTGTCAGCTCCTCGCGATACATGAACGTGACCGGCGACGTAGCAGAGAGCGAGAGCGCGACGTCGGGCGGAAGCTGGTCGGGATCGCCCTGGGCAAGGCGGCCCCTGAACGGTAGCGGTCGCGCCGGCGCCGCCGCCTGCGCCGGCGGCGGCGTGGAGACCAGCTGCCGGACGGCGCATCCGGCGGCGCCCGCAGCCAACACCAGCGCCAGCGCGTAAGCGCTTATTGCGCGCCCCTTGTCCGAGAGCATGGCGGGGGAGAGGTCACACGCTCGCGTTGCAAGGCTACGGCTGCGCCCAGCCCTTTTCGTACGGCGCCGCCATCCGTCCGATCGCGCGCAGATGCTTGAACTTCCATTCACCGTTGAGCTTGACGTAGTCGTCCTCGTAGCGTGCGGCCAGCCACAGCGCCCGGTTGCCCTTGCGGAAAGTGAAGGGCCCCATGAAGTACCACGAGCCGTGCGCACGATCGCCGTTCACTTCAATTATCGGATTCATCACGTTGTGCTGCGAGAAGCTGATCCGCTCGCGGAAACCTTCGAACAACCTGCGGATCGCGGCATGCCCCTGATGGCGCCCGATTCCATCAACGCCCTCCCAGATCCCGTCCTCGGCGAACAGCGTCGTGATCTTGTCCGGATTGTGATCGTCGTCGCACACGGCGCAGTAGCGCGCCTTGAGCTGCTTGATCGCCTCGGTATCCTCGAGAATCGTGATGCGCCTGGCGAGTTCGGCGATGTCCATCGTCATTTGTCCTTTCGCGCTGGCCTTCCGACAGCCAGCATGCGGCGGTTAGGGAAAATAGGCAACCTTGCCGCGGGAGGTCGCGCTTGTGCGGCGACCGACGTTTCGCGCGCAGGGTCGCCTTTGCCGGCGCTGGTACTCAAACCGGCGGATGGGCTAGGTTAGGCGAGGAACGCCGCATGGCCGCCGCTCGCGCTCCAGCCGATGCAGGGCGCGGCATCACGGCTGCGCATTCGCGTTCCTCAAAACGCGCGCGTGGAGGCGACCGCCGGGCGCTGACCGCCGCCGCGGACCACGGAGGGTTCATCAGATGGCAGAAGAGTGGGCCGAGGAAATCACCCACGTCGCGGGGACTGACCTCGCAATGATCAGGGGCGGACGCGGCAAGCCGCTGCTCGTCCTGCACGAGGAGCTGGGGCATCCGGGATGGCTCAACTGGCACTCGACGCTGGCCAAGGAGCGCACCCTGCTGATCCCGATCCAGCCCGGCTTCGGCAAATCGCCGCGGATCGAGGCGATCCGCAATGTCCACGAAGTCGGCCTGTTCTACTCCTGGATGCTGCGCGAGATGGAACTCGCGCCGATTGACGTCGTCGGTTTCTCGCTCGGCGGATGGATCGCGGCTGAGATGGCGAGCGCCAACCCGCGTCAGTTCCGCCGGATGGTGCTGGTCGCGCCGATGGGGATCAAGCCGCCCGAGGGCGAAATCTTCGACATTTTCGCCGTCACCCAACGCACGCCGCTTAACCTCAGCGTGTACGATCATGAGATGACGCCCGAGTTCAACAAGCTCTACGGCGGCGAGCGCACGCCCGAGCAGTTCGAGGCCTTCGAAGACGCGCGCACCGAGACCGCGCGCATCGCCTGGGAACCGATCCTGCACAACCCCAGCCTGCCCTACTTCCTCGGCGGCGTAAGCGGCCTGCCCACCCACATCGTATGGGGACGCGAGGACGCGCTCGTGCCGGTGAGCGCGGCGGAGGCCTATCGCAAGGCGCTCAGCAACACTGAGACCCGCGTGACGATCTTCGACCATTGCAGCCATCGGCCCGAGATCGAAAAGTCCGCTGAGTTCATCAAGCTGCTCAAGGAATTCCTGGCCTGAGGCCCAGCCGATAGCGTGAGCTGAAGGAGACAAGCCATGCATATTATGTATTTCACCGAGCGCCCCTACCGCGAACTTCCCGAAGAAGAAGTAATCAAAAACCGCAGCTTCTTCGGCGTCCCCAACCGCTTCTTCGATCACGAAGTCGGCGCGCGCCTGTACAACGAATATCTCGACGAAGCCGTCTATGCCGAGGAGATGGGCTTCGACGGCATCATGCTCAACGAGCACCACGGCACGCCGTTCTGTATGGGCGCGGTGATGAACGTGGAGGCGGCAATCCTCGCGCGCATCACCAGGAAGGTGCGCATCGTGCTGCTCGGCAACCCGCTGCCGACGCTGAAGAACCCGCTCCGGATGGCCGAGGAGCTGGCCGAGATCGATCTGATCTCGCGCGGGCGGCTGGTGCCCGGATGGGTGCGCGGCGCGGGCAGCGAGCAGATCTTCAACAACGCCAACCCGGCCTACAACCGCGAGTATTTCAACGAGGCGCACGACGTCGTGATCGCCGCATGGACGCGGCCGGGACCGTTCCGGTGGGAGGGCAAACATTTCACCTACCGCTTCATCAATCCGTGGGCGCTGCCCTACCAGAAGCCGCATCCACCGATTTGGATTCCCGGCGTGATTAGCCCCGAGACCGTGGTCTGGTGCGCGCAGCATCGCTACCCGTACATCGGCCTGGGCACCGCGCTGCAATCGACGGTCGAGCTGTGGAACCTTTACGGCGACACCGCCGCGCAAGAGGGCTACCTCGCGGGCACCGAGAACTTCGGCTACCTCCAGCAGATCTTCGTCGCCGAAACCGAGGAGAAAGCGCAGGAGCTCGGCAGGGCTGCGCTCTTCGGCGGCGGCGCGGCAAACTTCTCGCGGCCTGAATGGACGTTGCCCCCAGGCTACAACTCTAAGGAGGCGACCCGCCGGCTCGCCCGTCAGGCCACCGACTACGGCTTCCTCGGCATCACCAGCGAGAAGCTCAGGGAGGCCGGCAGCGACCATGACCAGCACCGCGACCCGCACAAGGCCGACACGCGCGAGCGGCTGCGCCGCGGCGAGGTCAGCGTGGAAGAGGCCAAGCGCAAGATCTACGCGAATTACCAGAAGGCGCAGGACGGCCTGCAAATCATCATCGGCACGCCCAAGACGGTTATCCCCAGGCTGCGCCTGATCATGGAGGTGCTCCATCCGGGCGTCTTCGGGCTGTTCCAGGCGCAGGGGCCGCTCACGCTGGAGCAGCGCATGACCAGTATCCGGCTGATGGGCCAGGAGGTGCTGCCCGCGATGCGCGAGATCGCCAAGGAGCTCGGCATCGTGGATCCATTCGAGCGCAAGCCCGGCTCGCGGCCCTACACGGCAGGCACCAGGCGCGATCCGCTGGTCGATCTCGAAGCGCTCAAGCGCGCGCCCAAGCGCGACGAGTCGGTGCGCGTCTAGCGCGCCGGGGCGCCAGGCCTGCGCGGTCTAATCGAGCGGCGGCGGACGGCTCACCCGTCCACCGCCGCGGCGTTCGCAGTCGCGAACGCCGCGGCGAGCGCCGCAAGCGCCCGCCGGCGGGCGCTTGTGGCGCTCGCGCGCCTGATATAATTTTTGCCCTCTGCCTCAGCGCCGCCCCGGTAGTGAAAAGGACATCACGGAGGTCTCCGGAACCTCAAGTCCGGGTTCGACTCCCGGCCGGGGCACCACAAGGCTGCACGCGCCTGCGAGTTCGGCGGCCGCGGAAATTTTGCCGGCTACGGCATTGCGCAGGGCCGCAAGCCTTTCGTCGCGGTTATCCCACGTAATGCCTGAGCGCCTGATCGAGGACTGGAAATCAAATTTACTGCGGTGCGCGTCTTTAGCGCTTGTCTGAATTGTTGCCGGCTTATTCCCGGCGGAATTATGCATGCCGAACGGCGCGTTCAGGCGCCGACAGCCTTGTACAGCCGCTTGCGATCTTCGTCGTCCTTTTCGCGGAAGAGGCGGGGACATCCTTCGGATAGCCACCGATCGCTCACGCTGTTTTCCAACGCCCGACCGCTTCCATCGACGGCCCACATGTCGCGGCTTGCGGCGGTAAAGTGATGGAAGCTGCGGCCGCATCTGCGGCATCTGTATACGAGCCTTGAGCCGCGCGCCGCCGACCAGTCGAGCATCTTGACCGCAAAATCGTGGGTTTCCCAATTATTGACTGCTACCATTTGAATTCAGACCTCGCTGGAAACCGCACCGGGTACAGCCGCGGGCTAGGATTGCACCGCCCGATTGCGGGCCTTGCCATTTTTTAGCGACGGCGCGGCTTCGATCTTTATCTGTTGGCCGTTGAGCCGGGTGTTGTTCAACAAGCTGAAAGCGAGCGCAGCGTCTGCAAGCTCCGCCATCTCCACGAAGCCAAACCCGCGACAGAGTCCGGACGCCTTATCCGTAACTGCCAGCGCTCCCAGGACCTCTCCCGCGCGCGCGAAATGCTCCAGAAGGTCTCTACTGGTAACTGAACTGGCCAGATTGCCGACGTACACCTTGGGCATCACCGATCTCCTTGAGCATCTCAAGCGGTTCGGATTGTCCCAACAGGCGACCCTGATGGTCTGGGGGCGGACCGTATCCGAAGGCAAGTGAGACCACTTTATTCTCTGCCGCGGAGGAAGTACATCCTGGGTGAACCGGAACCTGACACGCTCGAAAATCAGCCCTCGAGGCAGGGGGTATCTTTAGCGCGGTCGAAGGTATATGCTTGGTGTTAAACGTTCGGACGTTCCTTTCACACCTACCCGGGAATGAGCCCGGGTTCTCTGTTCGGAACCACCCCGGCATAAACTCTCGGAGGGGCAAAATGCCCAGCAAATTATACGTAGGCAATCTGGCCTACTCGGTATCCAATGACGACCTCCACGAACTCTTCTCTCAAGCCGGCCAGGTTCAAAGCGCCACGGTGATTACCGACAAGTTCTCGGGGCAATCGAAGGGCTTCGGCTTTGTCGAGATGGCGACTTCGGAAGAAGCCGCCAATGCGATCCGCCAGTTCAACGATTCCGAACTAAAGGGCCGGAACATCAAGGTGAACGAGGCCAAACCGCGCGAATCGAGCTTCGGCGGAGGCAACCGCGACCGCAACAGCGGCGGCGGCGCGGGCCGAGGCCGAAACCGCTGGTAACCGCCGCGCCGGCGCGCGAGCGCACCTTGGTTTGATACGCTGATGGCCAGGTCCGGCGCACCGCTCGAGGGAGCGCCGGACCTGGTCACCGATCCGGACCCGTAATCAATCGGGATCGCGTCGGCGGTCCTGAACAGCGCCCACAACGTCGATCGTGCTGGAGGCAGGTTGCATGGATAAACGCCAGAGAGAACGCTCCCGCAGACAGAAGCAGCAGCAGAAGGAGCAGCGTCGCGCGGAGCGCGCGGCTGAACGCCAGAAGCGCGCGCGCGAGGGCGGCAAAGACGCAGACCTCGAAGGAATCGTTCCGGGACCGCAACCCGGTCAGATTATTGACATGTCCTGATCTTTCCCAGTTAGCCCGCACCTTTGCCCGAATAGACAAGCGAACTTAGTTCTCACCGGCCCGCATTGTCGGACCGGGCGCTACTCGAGCGCCCCGTTCCCTTCTCGAATTGATGCATCTCTTTCGGCCGATTCGAGGCCGCGAAAGCTCAGATCAATCTCGCGCTATCCTGCGGAATAGCTTGCATGCGCGGTGATCGACGATGGACAGTCCCAGGTCGTTTCATACAATCGGCGCGCGGGAGTGCCGAAAGCCGCGATACTCAATTGAACGGGGAAGACTTTGCGCGGTTCGCTCACTCTAGTAATCGTGGCTAGACTGGAGCACAAATGTCGAGACGTCAGAGTCGCATGGCGGCGACCTGCTGACCGCGGCGAGCGTGAGCTGGAAATGGCTCTACGGCGATTTCCGCTTGGTCTTGTCGCGCTCGTTCGCACCCCGAACTACAACCGCCACTACATGCCGTTCACTTATTACCCAATCCCAACCGCTGCCGCGCCGGTAACGCGGCATGCGCGGCGGCGCCGAAGATCCGGAGTCCTGCCGTTTGCGCGCAGAGCATTTTCTTGACCCGCCGCCTAAAACATGTATTGTGAAGAAAGCTTTACGCTTCGGCGAAAGTCATGATGCGAACCATCTTCGGCAAACCCTCGATGCTCGGTTCGGTATCGCCGCTGCAGATGCTGCGCGGCATGTTCGACATCTCGCTGCAATGGTGGCGCGAGTCGCCACTGCTTGGTGCTGCGCGCTTGTCACTGATCGTGGTGACAATTTGGGGCCTTGCGCATCTGCCGGCGAATCCGAGCGTGGGGACCGTGGTCGCCGGGCTCGGCATTCTCGGGCTTTACGCTATCGGCAGACGATAGACGCCCATAGAGACGTTTACTTGCTTTGCGCGGCGCGGGCCATTCGCGAACCGCGCGCGAGCCGGGATTCTCAGAAGTCGCGACGCGTATAGGCTCTGGCCCCGAGCAAGATGAGCGCGGTCGCCCACGCCGACAGCACGGCCAGGGCCGCCGCCAGGCCGCGCGCGGAGCCGAGGAATTCCTTGAACAGCGCTCCGGTAAATCCGAGCAGAGCGGCTATATCCAGCCGCAACAGAACGAGCAGGCGCGCCAGATCGAGCGGGTTTAACACCGAAAGCCCGAGCAGCAGCGCCGGAAGCTGCTGCGTGGGAAAAGCCATGATCACGATCAGCAACAGCCCGTCGTAGAGCACGGCGAAGAAGAGCCACAGCGCGAGCGCGCCTCCCAAGGCTTTCAGCCGGTTGTCAGTGCGAACCGAGACCAGAAAGCCGAGTGCGACGAAAATCAAGGTGAGCAACAGCCCCGCGACCAGCAACAACAGCAGCGTTAGCGCCTCGCCCTTGCCCCCGCACCAGAGAAATGGAGCCAGCAGGCCCAGCGCGAAAGCGCCTGCAAGCGAAATGGAAAGCGCCAGGTACTGTCCAGCGAACGCGGTGCGCCGCGAGATCGGCTGGACCAGCAGGAGTTCCACGTATTCGCGCGAGTTGTAGAACTGGAGCACGCTGGTCGCCAGACTCGCCAGCGGGACTACCAGCACGACCAGGTTCAAGAGGCTGGCCGCGGCCTGGTCGGAGCTCTCACCGAAAGAAAGCAGGGCCCAGCCGACAGCGGCAAAGAAAGCCGCGTAGGCGGCAACCCAGCGACTACGCGCGAGTTCGCGCAGGTTGAAGCGCAGGACTGTCAGCATGCGGCGCACGCGGCAGCGCCCTCCTCCATCATTTTCGCGATCGCGGCCTCCAGCGTCCGCTCGCCGCCGGCCTCCAGCGCCTGTGACGGCGGGCCGTCGAAATAGATCCGCCCGTCGAGCATGAAGACGAGACGGTCCGCAAGCTCCTCCAACTCGGCCATCAGATGCGAGGCCACGATCACCGTCTTGCCGCGCGCGCGCTCCTCGCACAGCCACTGCTTGTGCCGGCGGCTGGCGAGCGGATCGAGTCCGACCGTTGGCTCGTCCATCACCAGGATTTCCGGATCGAACATCGCCGCAAGGACGAGGCTTATCTTCTGGCGCGTGCCGCCCGAGAGATAGCGCAGCGGCCGGTTCATCGCCGGCCCCAACCCGAAAAGCTCGGCCAGATGACTGCCGTTGCGGGCCGAGGTCCCGCGCAGATCGGCAAGGAACGTGATCAGCTCGCGGGGAGACGCCGCTTCGGGGAAGCGCGGGCTCTGCGCGACGTAACCGATCCTGTTGCGGTAGCGCCAGCCGCCGTTGACCACCGTGCCGTCGATTGCGATCCGGCCCGCGTCGGGATGGACGAGACCCACCATGCACTTGAGCAGCGTGCTCTTGCCGGCGGCGTTGGGACCGACCACGTAGGTGATCTCGCCCGGCCGAATGGTAAGGCTGACGCCGTCGAGCGCGGTCAGCGCGCCGAAGCGCTTTCGAAGGTCGCGGATTTCGACCACGCGGGCTTCTCCATCAGCGGCTGGGCGTCAACCAGGGCCTTCGGCGTGAGCGCCGGTATCGCGCGCTCGGCCAGGTCGAGCAGTTCGGCAAACGGACTGCGCAGAAGCACCATGGCTGCCGGGTAATTCTGCGCGAGCACTGTGAACAGGGCGACCGGATGGTAGGGCGCGTCGCCCAGACCATCGCCATTGAAGTCGTAGCCGCGGTAGGCGCTCCAGTAGTTGCGGCGAAAGGTGCTGTTCGAAGCCGCGACGCTGTTGCTCGCGACGTCGAAGGTGTTGGCCTCGAAGGCGTTTGCCGTAAACAGGTTGTCGTCCGAATCAGCGAGCACGCGCACGGCGACCCCGTTATTGAGGAATTGATTATTGGCGATCGTGTTGTGATTGGAGTTTTCCGCGTACAGGCCGACCGAGTTGCGCACAAACAGATTGCCTTCGATCCGGCTCTGGTCGAGGTCCTTGAGCAGCGCGCCGTCGCAGGCGGGCCCCCAGTTGTGCTCGATGCGGTTGGCGCGCACCACCAGCCGCTTCGAGTACATCAGCACTTCGCCCGCCTTGTTGTCGCGCAGCGTGTTGGCGCTGTAGTTGTTGTCCGACGAGTACATCGTATGCATCCCGTAGCGGACATTGCGCTCGCTCAGGTTGCCGACGATGGTGCTGTCGCGCAGAAACTCGAAGTACAGACCGTCGCGATGGCCGCTGACGCGATTGTCCTTGACCAGAATGCGCCGGCAGTTCCACAGATGGATCGCGTTGCCGGAAATCGTCTCCGACCCGGCACGGCCGCGAACCTGGTTGCCGCTCACCACGCAATCCGAGGCGCCGGCGAGATAAATGGCGAAGAAATCGTTGAGCAACCGGTTATCCCGAATCGTGCAGCGCTGCGCGTTCCTGACCTTGATGCCCGCCGGGTCCTCGCTGAAGCGGATCGCTGAATTCTCGATCACGAGGCCGCTTACCTCGACGTCGCTGGCGATCACGGTCAAAACCTCGGCCTCGCCGCCGCCGTCGAGCACCGGCCATTGCTCGCCGACTATCCGCAGCGACTTGTCCACTACTATGTTGCCCTCGCGATAGTAGCCGCCGCGCACCACGATCTTCGAGCCGGCCCGAGCCTCGCGCACCGCCTCCTTCAGACTCGACGTGTGGCAGGTCGGACACACCAGTATTTCCATTGACGCCGCAGCCGCGCGAGCCGCCGTCGCCGCGAGCAGGATCGCGCCCAGCGTAAGTCCAAGTGAGCGCAACGGCCGCACCAATTGCAGCCGGCGGCGCCCGGTGCGCTCCCGCAGGTTCATCGCCAGCTCAGCAGAGCGGGCTTCGCAGGCCCATGCGCCAGCACCCGGGCATGCTCCCGGCCGCCGCGCGCGACGGCACGCCGGCCCAGCCACTGCGCCGCGAAAGCCGCGAACCCGAGCGCAAACGACGCCGCCATCGCAATCCCGCCGAGCCCGGGCCAGGTCATGACGTGGAACGTGTTCAGGATCGTGTACGAGCCGAACAGCTGCGGCGTGAACGGCGGCATCCGGATGGCGGCATGCGGGTTGAGGTCATGGCTGTAAGTGTAAAGCCACCAGTAGAAATCACCGAGCAGCACGAGGCCGCTCACCGCAAACACTCCGAGCCAGGTGGCCAGCGGCCACAAGCGATCGCGTCCCCAAGTAGCAGTCGCGAGCGCGCCGGCGACAAGCAGCGCGACCAGCCAGGGCATCACCCTCAGGGCCACGAAGTCGCTGTCCTGTATCTTGCGCATCCCGATGTAGTGGTTGAGCTCGTTTATCAGATCGATCCTGCCTTCCAGATGGTTGATATAGATTGTCATCGGGAGGCCCTGCGGATATTCAGGATAGAGCGGCACCGTGAAGTTGTAATGCCATAGCGGCGCGAAGAACGTGCCCACCAGGGTCAGCGCCGCCGCATAGAGCAAGCCGCGCGAGAGGTTGCGTCCGCGCGCCCCGCCGCAGGACGCCGCGTTAGCCCGCGGTCGGTGGGCGGCGCACACGGGCCCGAAGTCGAGGTTCATTTGCCGCCCCCGTGCCACGACAGCGCGACCTGTTCGCCGGCCGGCGACACCCGCACGTAGCCCTGCATCTCCTGGTGAAGCGCTGAGCAGAAGTCGGTGCAGTAGAAGGGATAGACACCCGCCTTGGCCGGCGTCCATTTAAGCGTCCGCGTCTCGCCCGGCATGATCAGGAGATCCGAGTTGCCCGCGCCGAACACCGCGAAGCCGTGCGGGACGTCCCAGTCTTGCTCCAGATTGGTGACGTGGAAGTAAACCGTGTCGCCGACGTGGATGCCCTCGATGTTGTCGGGATTGAAGTGGCTGCGGATAGCGGTCATGTACACATGGACGACTTTGCCCTGGCGCACTACTTTCGCGTGATCCTCGCTCGGAGTTACGTAGGGATTGCGGTTGTCCTTGAGCGAATAATACTTGACGTTGTGCGGCATCAGAACGCTGGCCGGAATTGCCTGCGCGTAATGCGGCTCGCCCACGGTCGGGAATTCGAGCAGCATCCGCATTTTGTCACCTGAGATATCGATCAGGTCGGCCGACTGACCCAGTTCGGGGCCGGTGGGCAGGAAGCGGTCCTTGGTCATCTTGTTTAGCGCGATGGCGTATTTGCCCCATGGATGCGCCGAGTCGCCGCCCGGGACCAGCAAATGGCCGATCGCGTAGTACACCGGCACCCGATCAACGACCTGCCAGGTGCCGAGCTTCCATTTGATGATCTCGGAGCTGATGAAACACGAGGTATAAACGTTGCCCTTGCCGTCGAATTCGTTGTGCAGAGGGCCGAGGCAGGCGCCCGGAACCTCGCCGGCCACCACTGCCTGATACTTCAGCACCGGGATACCGTAGCGCTCGCCTTCGAACTGCTTCTCCTGGATTGCGCTCATCATTCTGTGAAAGGAGTGAACCGGAATCGTGGAAGAGAGCTTGCCGCCCGCTACGATATATTCACCGGTGGGATCGACGTCCACGCCGTGCGGCGACTTCGGGGTCGGGAGATAGTAAACCATGTCGGGGCAGGCCTGCGGCGTAAGCGTGGCCACGCTCCTGAGCTCTTCGGACCGCGCAGCATGTGTCGCGGAATCCATGTAGTTGTGAAAGTAATCGGTGGGCAGCTGTTTGGCCTTGCCCTGCGCCACGCATTGTTCGGCGCGTTTCCAGTTCACGGCGGTGACGAAGTCCTTGTCGGCCTGTGATGCGTTGACTTCGAGCAGTGTATGCGCCTCCTCGGTGTTGTAGGTGCTGAAGAAGCACCAGCCGTGAGACGGACCCTTGCCGCAATGCGCCAGGTCGTAGTCGTAGCCCGGCATCAGGATCTGGAACGCGATACTCATGCTTCCTGACCTGGGCTCGACCCTGATGAAGTTCAGCGTGCCCTTGAAGTTGCCCTTGTAATCGGCAATCGACATATCCCTCTGGGGAATCGGAATGCTGAAGCGGGTTCCGGCCACGAGGTATTCGCTGTTCTGCGTCGTGAAGGGCGCCGAATGTAGGCCGGCGACGTTCGGGATTTCCAGGATCTCGTCGGTCCGAAAGCGGCGCAGGTCGATGCGCGCGATGCGCGGCGTATTGTTGGCATTGATGAAGAGCCAGCGCCCGTCGGTGGTCCCGTTGGTCTGCGAGAGCTCCGGATGATGGGCGTCGTCCCACGGAATGAAGCCGTGCGAGGTCATCAGCATCGCCCTGGTTTCTTCCGAGAAGCCGTAGCCATCCTCTGGGCTCTGCGCGAAGACCGGTATGATCTGCATCAGGCGGCCCGAGGGAATTCCATAGATCTCGACCTGGCCGCTGAAGCCGCCCGAGAAGAAGCCGTAGAACTCGTCGTAGCTGCCCGACGGTATATAGACGCGCGAGGCCGCGTCGCTTGACAGCGCACGCGGCGTGTCATGCGCTCCGATTGTCAGGCGGGGCAGCAGGAGAAACGCGAGTGTGGCGGCCGCAGCCCCGATCAGGGCTGCAACGACCAGGCGACGCCGTCCGTTGTTTGACTCATCCATCGGAGAAAGACCTTCCTTTGCGCGCACACGCAGACAAGGCCGCGCGCCACCACCGGACGCGCCGCCCTGCGGCTGCGCCTACTTCGTAACCACCACTTCGCCGGTCATCCCCGAATTTGCATGCGGGATGCACATATAATGGTAGGTTCCCGGCACCGTGAACTTGTGCTCGAACTTCCCTCCCGGCATCAGGAAGCCCGAGTCGAAGCTCTCCGCGCCGGCCGGCACCGGCGGCGCAAGGGTTATCGAATGGATCGCCTGTCCGGTGTTGATCCATTCGACTTCCTCGCCGGCCTTCACGGTGACCTTGGCGGGGACAAAGGCGGCAGGCGCGTCGGTCATTTTGACGACGACCTTCGCGTCTGCGCCCGCGCCCGAAGCCGAAAGGCCCGCGAGCCCGACGACCATCACCAAGACGCTCGCCGCAATCGCGCGGGTCCAGGCACGAACGACTGGCCGTTTGAAGATATGTTTATGTTGCATGTTCAACGCTATGAGCAGGTCTCATGCCGGAGCCAGCCGGCATCGCCACAGCCGACCAAGACGGAATTTCGGGCCGCCGCGGGCGCCTGGTCGCTACCTGAAGCGCTTCCGTTGTGTCCGAAGGTTCCAGTATCGGGGTGCTAATCTGTCGCCGATCGACACACAAAAACGCAAAGTGATGCCGACGAAATCTTCGTCAGCCTGCGGCGGATCGGGTGGACGGAGGATCTTGAAGGCGCCCTGATGGCCGTGGTCGCCGGGCCGGCGCTGCCCCGCTGTGGCACGCGCTACCCGACGCCGCGCCCGAGCTGAACGGGCCGTTATCGGCCGCCGGCGCTCAGCGTATCAATCCGGCTGGCCGCCGAGCGACAGCATCGGTGCGGGCCGCTGATTGCCCGGCCAGAGCAGCCTGCGCAGTCGATACAAGGAAGGCAGGTGGGGCCCCGGATCGCTCCACGCAAAGTCGGAGCGCACGCGCGGATCGAGCACGTCCTTGACGAATCCGGCCACGCGCCACGGCCGCTGGCGCATCAGGCGCACCTCGCGCAGGATTCGATGGAAGCGGACCCCGACGCGATAGCGCAAATCGGGCTCGACCTCGATGCCCTTGACGAGCTGGCGATAGGGGGTGAACAGATCGACGCCGGCCAGCCGCGCGACGCCGATCGTGCCCCACAGGCGCGGGTTGATTTCGAGAAATTTGAACCGCCCGTCGCGCTCATCGCGAATGAACTCGACGTGGCCGAGCCCGGTGTACTCGATAGCCTCGAACACCTTGAACGCCTCGCGCAGAAGCTCGGGACAATCCTCGGTTACGCCCTTGACCGTCAGCCCGCCCCACGGATGGGGATAGCGGAGGAGCTTGCGATGGGCGACGACGCGCAATGGCCTGCCGTTGAGGAAGAGGCCGCCGACCGAAAAGGCAGAGCCACGGATGAATTCCTGCAGCGCCGGACGGCTGCGCGCGCGAGCCTGGCCGCGCATGAGCTCGCGGTACTGCGCCGCCAAGTCTTCTTCGCGCCGGATGATTCGGACGCCTTCGCCGGACTCGCCGACGTCGCTCTTTGCGACCACCGGCCATCCCAGCTCGCGCGCGACCGGCGACAGGTCGTCATCGTCGGCCGGAATCGCCGTTCGCGGAGTCGCGACGCCCGCCCATAGCGCCAGCGACAGGGCCGCGTTCTTGCTGAGCGCGATCTTCAGGGAGGCCGGAGGAGGGAGCAGCAGGCCGCGCCAACTCCTGTTCCTGCGCAAAGGCAACAGGCGCGCAAGCACCTCTTCATGGCAGACGAATATCGCATCGTAGGGCTTGCCTCGCACTGCCGCCCCGAGCGCTTCGCGATACAGACGTGCGTTGTCGAATGGCGGGGCCAATAACTGCTCGTGACAAGAACGTGAGCGAAAGGCGGGCGAGCCTGCGCAAGCAAAGATGTCGGCCTCGCAGCCCTGAGCCGCCAGCGCCCGGCAGACCTCCGTAGCCATTACCGCGCGCTTGTCTAAGATGAGCACCTGTGCCTTAGCCTCGACCATCCTCTATTGATCTCCCCCTGAGCCGCGAAACGGCGGTGGCCCTTCGGTCCGCGAAATCTCACATGCGCTCCAGCCTTCAGCGTCATACATCTGAACTCATGCCAGGAAGCGGTACGCAACACGGCCGAGCATCCGGGTCGCAAAGATCGGTAACCGTCTCCACACCATCGCAAGCAGCCGGTGCGCACCGCCGAGCACTTCGGGACTCACCTGGCGCGGCGCCATCGGAAAAAACGAGTAGGGCAGCGCGGTCGCGGTTGCGCCCAGCCCGCGCTTGAATTGCATCAGACCCTGGTTGCGGACGTCAGAGCGCCCCAGTTCGAGCACCCGCGCGTGTGGCGCAAACTCTTCGACCGCGCTCCAGAGCAGGCGATGGTTGGCGTTGGAGCGGCAGTTCGCCCGCCGTGCGCCCCACTTGAAATAAATAGCGTCGCCGTCACGCACGAAGACCGCCGCCGCAACATCCTTGCCCGCTTCTTTGGCGAGCCAGATGTCGAGATTGGCGGGCGCAAACAGCCCGTGGACAAGCTCGAAGAATCGCCATGGCTGCGGCGGAACGCCGAAGTGGCGGCGGCTGTCGAGCTGAAGCGCATAGAACCGTCTGAGGTAGTCGGCGCCGGCGCCGTGTTCTACTCTGACCGCGCCGGCCCGGCGCAGGTTGCGCCGAAAATTAATTCCTAGTCCGCGCTCCAGCGCCTGCAAGGGGCGCCAAAGCTGGAGCCGCCAGCTAACGAAACAGCCCACCCGCTCCCACTTCTCACCGCAATCGAGGCCGCGAATTTCATAGGCGGCGCCATCGCCCTGTTCGATCAGCGCCGCTGCAAGCTCGCGCGCATCGTCGGCGCTGCGCGCCAAAGGCGGGGCGCTGTCCGAAAACGGAAGGGCCACGAAGCGCTTGACGAAGGGGTTCGGAGAGCGTGCGAATACGCCACCTGCCGCCACCCGACCGTCACGTTCGAGCGTCGCCAACCACATGCCGAGACGATGGGCACGGCCGAGCAGCTCGATCCAACGCTCGCGATGATAAAGCGTCACTTCGGGGCAGCCTGCGAGCAGGCTGCGCCATGTCGCCATCCCCTCGCTCAGGGGCGTCAAACGCAGACGCGCTGCCGCGTCTTCGCGCGGCGCCTGAACACCTCCGGAGCCGCTCACGGACAGGCTCCACGTTTGCGCCGCAGTAGGATTTTGCTCGCACGCTCTTGCACCACGACCTCGCCACCGCCCCCCCCGACCGTCGTGGGTGAAAGCCTTTTCGGCGGCAGTCCGGATTATGCAATCGCAGCGCCAGCCGTGGTGTTCAACAGACTGTGCTTTAGCCCATTTTATGCGTGTATTTGCGGCGGGCTCGCCGATCGCCCAAAGCAACAATTACCGCGTTGCTCGGTACGATTTACCAGCCGTTCCACGGGTTTCCCAGCGTCGCTCTCGACGCACCCGCATCAGTATTGCAGCTTTGGTTCGGGCGCTGTGGCACAACGGTTGCTGAACGGCATTGGCTTGGCGCAGCGGTGACGGAAGCGTGGAGAGGCGTCTGCGCCACCCCCCGTCCCGGTAGCTAGCGCATAGTGGTGGTGACGATGGCGGGAGCCGATGCGACCTTTCTCTCGGTGCCGGCGCAACGGCAAACCAGCCCGCATGGCGCGCGGCTGATCGTCGGCACAATCGTGGCACTCGTCGTTGTTGCCCTGCTTTACAGCCTGCAAGCGGGCAGCACTTACCTACTCCTCGCGGCCTGCGGCCTGACCGGGATGGTCGGCGTCTGTTACGCTCTACCTTATGTCGCCAGACATCGCGACTGGCTGGCCTGCGCGATCGTCCTGATATTCCTCTTCAACGCGTTCTTCTTTCTGAATCCCACCGCACGGGTCATCTTCCATTACGGCGCGCTCGCGTTGTTCTGCCTTCCGGTGGCGGCGACGGCCCTGCGCGCGAACATCCTGCGGCGCGGAGGTTTCAGACTCTACCTCGCCTACTTTACGTGGGCGGCGGTGACTATCAGCTACTCGCTGGCGCCCGAATACTCGTTGGCGCGCCTTGGCGAAGCCGTACTGATCCTCGCAGTCCTTGCAGCCGTCATCCTTGAGGCTCACGCGGGAGAGGACGCCGTTGGGCTACTGAAGCATTTCCTGGTCGGCGCAGGCGCGGTCCTGGCGCTGCTCGCGGTGTCCGCACTCCTGCTGCCGCACGACTTGACCTGGGTCAGTCCGCTTCAGAGTTTCAGCCTCGACGAGCTAAGTGAGATGCAGAAGCAGGGAATTAGCGTGGCCGGCGTGGATCGCTTCCGCGGCCTGCTCAATGGGCCCAACGATGTGGGCGGGCTGATGCTGATAATCGTCGGGCCGGCAATCGTATGCTGGCAAACGGCGGGGCGGCGAACCCGCGCGACGCTGGCGGCGCTGATCGTTTTCGCCCTGCTGCTGGCGGGGCTGGCCGATTCGCGCTCCCCGTTCGTTGCCCTGGCCGTGGGCGGCGCCCTGTACATCGTATGGCGATGGCGTGCGCGCGGGGTCCTCCTGTTGAGCGCAGCGGCCGCCGGATTGCTGCTCTTCTACACTCACGGCGATCTCGGCGCTTACGTGGGGCGCGGCGACGTCAGCACGCTCACCGGACGCACCGACATCTGGGCCTTCACCGTGCGCAGTATCGAGCAGCGGCCGATCCTGGGCTACGGTTACGAAGTCTCGGGGGCGATTTTTCTCAGCCGCTACTTTCCGATCTGGTGGGGGCCGTGGGATCTCGGACCTCACAGTTCGCTGCACAATGGCTATCTCGATCACGCCGTCGGAGTCGGTATTCCGGCAACGCTGCTGTGGCTCTACATCATCCTGCGCCCGTGGGTGTTCGTGCTGCGCCAGCCCGGCGACCCATGGCGTCTGAAGTCGATCTTTCTGCTCATTGTGGTTCCGATTCTCGTTAACAACATGACCGAGGCGTTCTTGGGTGATCTGACCGATAGTGTCGGTTTTCTCTTTGGCATCGTATGGGCGCTAGCGGAGCGTTATCGCCTGCTCGCCACAGACGAAGCGCAAAGCACCCGCGCGGAGGCGATCGCCAGCCTGCCGCGCGCCGCGATGGCGCTCGCGTGGGGCCGTTGAGCGCCTCTTCCGATGCGCAACAGCCTTCGATGCCCACTCTGATGCGCAAAGCCGAAGCTTCCGCCGCCGCGACGCAGGGGCGGTCGGAAGCAGTGTGCCGGCCGGAGGCGGAAGGTCGGGAATCGCTGGCCGCGCGGGTGTCGGAAGCCTTCGCTCGCAGCGTACGTGACAACATACTGGCCGAATTTGGGGCGCAGGCAATCCGCTTTGGAGGAATAATATTCCTCGCTCGCATACTCGGTCCGGAGGATTTTGGAATCCTCAAAGCCCTCGTCGCTGTCACCCTCATTGCAACAATCTTCATTCAGGCTGGAATTCCGGACGCCCTTATCCAGCGGCGCGAGCTCACCGGTGAACACGAGTGCGCCGGATGGTGGATGAGCCTTGCGGTTACGTCCATAGTCGTCGCGACGGTTTACCTGGGCGCTGCGCATATCGCGGGATGGATGGAAATGCCCGGCCTGAAACCCGCGATCCGCCTGATGTGCGTGCCGATCTTTATCGAGGGCACCTCGATGGTGAGCAATGCGCGGCTCGAGCGTGCCCTGAGCTTCGGCGCCCTCGCCTTGGCCGACGTGCTGGCCGAGATCGCCTTCGTGGCTGTCGCCCTCGCGCTCCTGGTAGCCGGGCTGCCGCGATGGAGCCTGATCGGCGGACTCGCCGCCCGCTTTGCGATCCACGGCCTAACCGTATGGTCGGCAAGCCCGCGCATCTACCTTGCGCTTCCCCGCCCGCACGCGATCCGCGACCTGTTCGGTTTCGCGTTGAGCGTCTGGGGCGGCCGTATCGTTCAAGCCTTGTCGGACAACTCGGACTACTTGCTGATTGGCCGTTTGCTGGGAAGCGGTCCACTGGGCATTTACGGGATGGCGCGCGACCTGCTCCGCTTCGTGCCAAATCGGCTTCATCGGGTTGCCGGACGTGTGATCTTCTCGGCCTTCTGCAAGCTCCAGGACGACAGCCGCGAAATGGCGCGCGCATACGCTCAGTTTTACTGCGCGATGACGCGGATCATCCTACCGCTGCTGATGTGCATGGCGGTCACCGCCCCAGACCTGGTGAAGACGATGTATGGCGCTCGATGGTTGGCGGCGGCCGCGCCGCTCCAGGCGCTGGCATTAGGGCTCGCGTTCGCCGGGCTCAAGACCGCCGTCAGCTCAATCTATACCGCGAAGGGACATCCGAGTCTCGACATTCATCTGAACGGCCTGCGCCTTGTCCTGGTAGTGGCAATACTTCTGGTGCTGCGCAACCGGGGGTTGCTGGCGATAGCGGTGGGCATCAGCGCGGCGGAAATTATGACGTCAATCGCCGCCCAATACGTAGGCAGTTGCTTCACCTCTCTGACGCTTGCCGACATTCTGCGGGAGTCTCTCCCGGGAGTGCGCCTGGCGCTCGTATGCGGTGCGACTTCCCTGTTCGTAAGCATCGTTTGCCACCATTTCGGTATTCACGGCGTGCCGGCGTTGGCCCTCGCGTTGCTTGCGGCGGGCGCTGTTTATCTGCGGCTCGAGGCCGCAAATCTGACGTACATGGTAAAGCGGGCTTACTCCTCGCCCCCGCAAGCGCCGGTTCAAGAGGAACACGACTCGGATGCCGAAGTCGCCGCGTTCTAATCGACGATCGCGTTCTGATTAATCAGCCACATGGTCACGATTGACAAGAAATTGGGCGGCCTTATCCCGTACCGAACCGTGTTCTTTCCCGGCGCGTCCGCACTGGCACGCGCGCTCGATAGCCTTAAGCCTCACCAGATCGCCCGGTTCTTCTGGACCGGCGCGAAGCTTGACCATTCGCGCTTTGTCGTGGGCCACCAAACGAGCACCACCATTTGTATCGAGGCGCAGCGGCCGCTGGATGCGATCCTGAAGGACATGTCGCAAAGCACCCGGCGCAAGCTGCGTCAGGCGGAGATGCTGAGCGATCGCGTCAGGATTGTGCGCAACGGCCCCGACGCGTCACGCGACTTTCTCGCCCTGTACAACAACTTTGTCCGTTCTAAAAGAACCGGCGTGTCGCCGATAAGCGAGAGCCTGCTGCGCCTCTACGCGGCAAGTTCAGACATCTTTCTGCTGTACCTCGATGGCGCCGCGCTCTGCGGCCATCTGAACCTGCTCGATGCCGAGGCCGGGCGCGAACGGCTTCTGTTTTCGGCCAGCCGGCGCTTCGACGATCCGGAGACTGCGCGTCTGTGTTCACTTCTGAATTGCCATCTTCATTGGCACGAACTTCGTAGCTATCGCGAGGAAGGACTGTCGACTTACGACCTCGGCGGCTTCAGTAACGGCGCGAACACGGGACTGGATAGATTCAAGGCCTCGTTCGGTGGACAGTTGCTCGAGGAGCATACCTACTTGTGCGCCGGCTCACCACGTGTCGCGCGCGGACTGCTGAGACTGTGCGCCTCATTCGGAATGCTGCGCCGGCTTACCAACGGCGTGGATGACCGGCGGCCCTGATCCGCCGGGAACGAGAAAAAAGGCTGACGTTCCTCGTGCGTGCCGCGCGGCGTGAGGGCTATGATCACAATACGAAAAAAACTCAAAGGGCTTATCCCTTATCGAATCGTTTGGTTTCCTTCCGATGCTGCCCTGCGGTCGCTCGCGGAGGAACTGCCGTTGACGCACATAGCGCGCGTCGAATGCGCAAGCGCCGACGTCAGCGGCACCGCCAGCACCGTCATCGAGCACCACTTGAGCCTGACGCTCTGCGTGGAGCTGCGCCGTTCGCTGGACGAGATCTTCAGCCGCTTCAGTTCGACGACGCGCAATTTGATTCGCCGGGCCGAAAAGCTCGGCAGCCGTATCAGGCTGCGCCGCCACGACGCATCGGCGGAGAATACCGGAATGGTTGACGAGTTCGTCGAGTTCTTCAATGAGCTGGTCCGACACAAGCATGGAGCTCTCTTTCCGATGTCGCGCCAACTGGCGCACAGCTATTTCCCGCACGCGGAGCTTTCCTTGCTCGATTTCGACGACCGGTTGCTGTGCGCCCACTTGTGTATGCGCGACCCAGAAGCCGGCAAGGTCAGGCTGCTGTACTCGGTAAGCCGTCGCTTCCAGGATCCCGACACTTCCCGCGTCGCAGGAATCGCAAATATCTACCTGCACTGGCTCGAGTTTCAGAAATATCGGGAAACCGGCTTCGCGATGTATGATTTGGGCGGTATCAGCCCCGTCGATGATCCCGGCATCAACCGGTTCAAGCTCCAGTTCGGCGGGGAGCTCGTGCGCGAGCACAACTATTGGCTCGCGGGCACGCCGATAATCGGCAACTCGGCATTCGCATTGATCACCAAACTGACCGGCCGTGGGAAAAGGCGCCGGGCGGTTCAACGGGCCGGCGAGCGATGGAGGGACCTGCCGCTGGAGGAGATCCGCCGAGACATCGAGCGGCCCTCGGCGCGGCCGTCGCATTGACTATAATGGCGGCGAACCGGCTCACATCGCTGTCTTCGGCGGCCCACAGCCTGTTTTGGGAGTACCGCCTCGGCATTTCAACCCGCGGCCGATACGGCGAGGGCGACGCGCTCTCCGGAGAGCATCGCTATTATGCGACCGTTCCGTATTCGGCAATTTTCGAGATCCTCGATCGCCTGTCGCTTAAGCCCGATGACGTGTTCGTTGACCTCGGCTCCGGCAAGGGCCGCGCGGTGTGCTGCGCCGCCACTTACAACATCCAACGTGCAATCGGGGTCGAGGATGTCGGCGTTCTCCACGAGCTGGCCGCGCTTAACGTCGGGCGCCTGCGCCGCGCGCGCGCAGCGACATCGTTGATTCGCGCGAAGGCGCAGGAATTCGATTTCACGCAGGGCACCGTCTTCTATCTTTTCAATCCCTTCGGGCCCGAAACCCTCCGCGAGGTGCTGGCGAAGATGGAACATGGGCTCGCCGCAGGGCCGCGTCGCGCGCGGATCGTATACGTCAACCCGGTCCATGAAGAGGTATTGGCGGCGCGAACCTGGCTGATACGCGCCGCTTCCTGGCAGCTTCGCGGGCTGAAATGGCCAATATCGGTCTGGCAGACACGAAAAGCCGGCGAACCGGTCGTGGATATCAAGCGATGAACCGGCTCGCTCGACAAACAGCAGCCGCCTCGATCGTGGCGCTAACAACGGCGGCCGTGTGTGCCCTCGTGATTTTGCCGAGCGCCAGTCGGGCGCCCGCCGCCGGGGTGGATTTGCACTTCAGGACGCTGCCGCCGCATGCCGCGCTGCCATCGGGGCAGTACTGTGCGGCGGCGATTCCTCCCAGTCCCGAGACGAGGCCGCAGAACATTCCTTTCAACCACACCGAGCCTGCGGTTTCGCAGCTCCTCAACTTCTACAAACACCCGGTCTTTGGATCGAATCCGCCGGCCTCGGATTTTTTCCTGGTTGACGGCCATTACCAGGGCTCGACCGACATGATTCTGCGCTGGGCCGCGTGCAAATGGGGCATCGACGAGGACGTCATGCGCGCCCAGGCGTGGACGGAAAGCAAGTGGAGGCAGGGCGGGCCAAATCCGGGCGATGGCGGCGGCGACAAGCGAACCCTGCGCAGCCAATGCGTGCAGGGCGCCTTCACGGCCCTGTGGAACCTCGGCTGTCCCGGCTGCTGCTACCAATCCTGGGGAATTCTACAGACCAAGGTCTACTACGCTTGGGGCACCTGGCCCATGATCAAGGACTCGACGGCCTTCAATGCTGACTACCGGGGCGCCGATCAGCGCGCCTGCATGAACGGCGACTACGCAAGCTATTTCGCGAGCGCCGCGCAGCAGCCGAACACCTACGCCGCCGACATCGCCAGCGGCGACCTCGCGCGCATCCTGTGGGGATGCATCGGGATGCACTATTCCGGCGGCTGGTACACTCCGAGTTCGCTGCCGTACATACGCGAGACGCAGGGATACCTGACGACCAAGCCGTGGACCGCGTTGCGCCCTACTAGCCCGTAAGAGCGCGCCGGGCGCCGCTGCCAGCCTCAGAGCCAGATGACGTCTACCGCCCAGGGGCGCAGCCGCCGTAGCGCAAAACTGACCGATGCTGGCCATTATGACTGAGGTAAGATTTTCACTATTGCTTATCGCGGTCCTTACGGGTTCAGTCATTAACTCAAAAGAAATTAGATGAAATTGAGCTAGCTTCGGCAAAAACTGTCGGCATACCGCTTGCTCGAACCTGTCCTTAGTTCCGAATACAACTCATCGGCGCGGACCGGTCGCCGCCAGGCCGCTGGCCAGGAGTCTTCTCAGCCATGGACCAGGTTGCGGGCGCCCAGCCCAACCCCGTTATGCCGCCGTTTGACCCGACCCTGCGCAGCAGACTCGCCAAGCTTGCGCTCTCGTCGGTCTACTATGCCGCGCGGGAGCTTGTCCGGCTGACGCGTCGGCTTATGGGGTCCAACCCACCGGCGGAGGTTGTCGCGATTTATTATCATCAGGTGCCGCGCGAGCAGCGAGACCGCTTCGCAAGACAGATGGATCACCTGCTGCGATGGGCAATGCCGATCCGGGCTGACGAGATCCCGCAGATGAAGCCCGGGCGGCGTTACGTAATGGTCACCGCTGATGATGGATGGCTGAGCTTCATCGAGAACGCCTTGCCGGAGCTCGAGAGTCGCGCGATTCCGGTCACGATCTTCGCGATTCCAAACTATCTCGGCGATAGTCTCGGCCAACCCCGGGATCGCCTGGCCACCGAGGAGGAGCTCAAAGGGATCGCCAGTGATCTGGTGTGCGTGGGATCGCATACCTCGACTCATGCGCGCCTGACTACGCTCGACGAAGATGTGGCCTGGTCGGAACTCGAAGACTCTCGCAGCGCTCTGGAAGACATCCTGAACACCAGGGTCACGCTCTTTTCGTTCCCTTTTGGCGCCTTCAACGACGCGCTGGTGAACAAATGTCGCGAGGTGGGATATCGCCGGGTCTTTCTCGCCCTCCCCCCGTCGACCATGTCGCGCCCGGAGTTCGTAATCGGACGTATCCGCGTCGACCCGACCGACTGGCCGCTGGAGTTCCATCTCAAGCTCACGGGCGCGTATGGTTGGCTGCCGCGCGCGACAGGCCTCAAGCGCAGGCTGCGGTCGCTCGCTCGTGTAAGCCCACGCGGGTCTTGCGGCCAAGCCCGCGGATGCCGGGCGACGGGCGACTCGCGGCAATGAGGCACGGCTCTTCAGCCTATCCAGCGGAGCGTGAGAAAACACAGGGCCATCAGCGGCAACCCGGCGAGGAGGCCGACCGCGGCCCATTCACGGCTGCCGATTCCCAACCGCCCTGCGGCGACGATGTTGGGGATATTTCCCGGTATCAGCATGCCACCGCTGATCAGCAGGCCCATGAGCACCGCGCGCTGCTGTGCCGCGCTGAGGCTCGGACCGATCTCGGCCGCGGTCAAGGTGGCGTTATCGACCAAGGCGGAGATGCTATTCAGCCAGAACAGCAGTTCGGCCGGAATCCGGCTGATATACACGTCTACTAGCGGCCGCAGTCCCCACGAAAGGCCCACCAGCCCCGCGACGAACATGTAGACCTTGCCCGCGCGGACGAAAACGTCGCGCCAACTCTGCTCGACCGGCCCGGCATGCAGGGAGCCGCCGCGCGCAACCGGCAGCAGCATGGCGATAGCAGCGACGATTGCGATGCCAGCGACGACCAGCGGGCCCAGCAGCCGCGCCAGATACCAGAAATCCTTTGCGACCGCCGCCGTCGCGATCGTGCCCAGCGGCTCGCCGATCGGAGTGAGCGCCGCGCCGAGCCCGATGGCGAAGCAGGCAAGCACCACGGTCGCAATCTCACTGCGCCGATCCAGCTTCATCAGCGCGATCGCCTCGACCAGGAATAGCGCGGCGACGACCGCCGTGATCACGCTCGCGAGCAAGCCAAGGGCGAGGATGAGGATGGAATAGACGGCACGCGGCGACGTCGTGCGCAGCAGATTCTCGAACCAGCGATCGAGCCGGGGCCGCGCCAGGCGCGCGAGCGTGCCGAAGCCCAGAACTGCAAGGCTCAGGGCAATCGGCTCGCGTGCGGCAGCCCGCAGCAGCGGCCATCCGAACTGGCCTCCAGCTACGGCCGCCAGCGCGCCAGCGCACAGGAAGAAGGCTTCGAGGTTGCGTTCGACGCTCTTGATCAGCACCGGACCGACGAGCGCGGCCGCCAGAATCGCGCCGAGAACGATTGCCATCAGGAACCATTCCGCCTTTCAAATCGCGGCGTCGCCGCGCTCGCTGGTCCGAATCCGGACCGTATCGCAAAGGTCGGTAACAAAGATCTTGCCGTCGCCGATCTTGCCGGTATGCGCGGCGCGTACGATCGCGCCGACCACCGGCTCGAGCTGATCGTCCGTGACCACGACCTCGATCTTGAGCTTGGGCAGAAAGTCCACGACGTACTCGGAGCCGCGGTACATCTCGGTGTGGCCCTTCTGTCGGCCGAATCCCTTGACTTCATAGAGCGTAAGGCCGGTCACGCCGGCGCGCTGCAACGCCGCTTTCACTGCATCGAGAGTGAACGGCTTAACGATCGCCTCGATCTTTTTCATAGCTGAAATGTCTCCGCGCTAATCCCCGGGCCTGCGCACGAGGAGGAGCCCTATGGCGGTTACTACGCCGAAGATCGCAGGAACAACCGGCGCATCGAGGATGCAGATTGCGACCGCGCCTGCGATCAACCCGGCACCCGCGGTCAACATCGCATAACGCCCGCGCGTCACCGTTTGCCTCTGCGCCGCCTGCCGAGCAGGCGTGAGAAGTCGGGGCGCCAAACCCGTTTGGCGCCGCGCCGGTCGTCGCTGGCCAGCAGTTCGCGCACCATCCTGCGCTCCTCGGCGGCGGTACTGAGATCCATCGCGAGCTGCAAATGTTCCCGCGCGCGGGTCGGAACGCCGATCCGCATATAGAGTTCGCCGAGCCGGTAGCGCGGGAAGAATCCCGTCGGATCGAGCTCAGCAGCGCGCTCGAGCGCCGCGGCCGCCTCGGGGATGCGCAGCAACCGCCCCAGTGCTATACCCAATGCGAGGTAAGCGGTCGGCGCTGCGGGATCGAGCTCGACCGCCTGCTCCAACACAGCGGCCGCCTCCGCGAAGCGATTGCGCTCGATTAGCTCGATCCCCCTGGCCAGCAAAAGCTGCGGATCACGAATAATCGGGGTCGATCGTTTGGCCACGGACAGGCCGCCTGCTTCGAGATGAGCTTCCACCTCAACCACCCGCCGATGGATACACCTACTTGTCGAAAATGCTCTTGCCCGGTTTGACGAACTGCCAGCCTGCGAATACCAGCAGCACCAGGATTCCAAAGATCAGTTGTCCGGCCATTTTCCGCTGCCTCCTTCAGTCCGCGGCAATTTCGATTGAACGCCCGGTGCCCGGTGTCACCAACTGGAACTCCGGGTAGCCTAGCGCGCCCATTTCGGGCAGATCGAGCCCTTCAAGTTCGCTCTGCGCGCTCACGCGCTGACCCACCACAACGTCCACCAGCAGGTTGAAGAGATACGAGAGGGTGAAAATGATCCCGACCAGAGTGGCGCAGCCGATCAGTTGGGCGACCAATTGACGCGGGTCGCCATAGAACAGCCCGGTCACGGAACCGTTGACGCCGTTCCAGCTGCCACCGAAATTGCTGGTGCCGTCAGCGAACAGACCTACCGAGAGCACTCCCCACAGGCCGCATGTGCCGTGGACCGAAATCGCGCCCACCGGATCGTCCACCTTCATTATGCGTTCGACGAACTCGACGCTGAGACAAACCAACAGCCCCGCCACGAATCCGATAATCGCCGCGCCTACCGTGTTGACGAACCCGCTGGGCGCCGTGATTGCGACCAGGCCGGCAAGCAGGCCGTTGGCCGACATCGAGGCGTCGGGTTTGCCGAAACGGATCCACATATAGAGGACGGCGCCGAACGAGCCCGTGCACCCCGCAAGCATCGTGTTGACGGCGATCGATCCGATACGCAGATTGCCCGCGCCCGAAGCGCCCAGCGTGCTGCCCGGATTGAAGCCGAACCAGCCGAAAGCGAGGATGAAGCAGCCGATTAACACCATGGTGATATCATGCCCCGGCATCGGGTTGGGCTTGCCGCTGCGGGTATACTTTCCAATACGTGGTCCGATGATCATCGATACCGCGAGCGCCGTCATACCGCCCACGGCGTGGACGACGCCGGAGCCGGCGAAATCGCAATAGCCGTGGCCGAGACCGTAGTTGACGCCGAGCTGCGACAGCCAGCCGCCGCCCCACGCCCAGTTGCCGAACAGGGGATAAGTGATGGCGCCGAGGAAAAAGGTCGAAACCGCAAAGGCGGCAAACTTCCAGCGCTCGGCGGCGGCACCGGTGACGATGGTGGTCGCGGTATCCATGAAAACCATCTGGAACAGGAACATCACCATGATCCCCACGTCGTAGGTCGAACCGCTGAGGAAAAAGCCCTTCTCGCCGAACAGGCCCCATGGTTTGCCGGCGAGGAAGTGGACCGTAAACTCACTGTTGAGCGGACTGAGTCCGCCGAGATTGGCAATCGGTGCGCATCCGCCCTGCTGGATGGCGAATCCCATAACCCAGTAGGCGAACAGTCCAAACCCATACACCATGAAATTCATCATCATGGTATGATTCGCGTTCTTGGCGCGGCACAAGCCGGTCTCGACCGCCGCAAATCCGGCCTGCATGAACATCACCAGATAGCCGGTAATCAAGGTCCACACGAAATTAATCGCGATCCGGTTCTGACCGACCATGTTAACGAGGTCGGACAGCGTCAGCCCTTTCTTCGGGTCGGACACCACGACGTCGTTGGCGCTTCCGGTCAGCGTGCCGCCCGGATCGCCCTTGGCAAGCGCGTCGGCGGTGGGGCCCGCGACGCTTTTCAAGTCGGCGTCGGTTATTGGTTTGGCCGGCGCGCTTGCAGCCGACGCGCTCGCCGAGGCCTGCGCAGAAGCCAGGCCGGGCGCCAACAATGCCGCAAGCCATACCGCGCACAGAAAGCTTGTGATTGCTCCGCGAAACTTCAGCACTCGTGTCAACATCGAACCTTCCTCGCCGTTTGGGCTGCGCGCTTATCCCTTCCAGATCGCGTTCTTCAGATACGCTCCGTTAAGGAGCCCGACCACGCCTACAAGGGCCACCAGAAAGCCGGCCAGCGCGACCGCGAGTTCACCCCCCGCCCCTGGCACCTTGACGCTCATCACCGCGATCAGCCATCCCAACATCGCCATGATCAGGCCCGCTATCTTCACCTTCGTCTCCTCCATTTGATGTGGACAAGGCCCGCTCAAACACGCCGCGCTTTAGCCAGCTCGCCCGCCGTCAATGCGGCCGAGGTCTGAGGCGACTGACTGACGCCTCCGTGCTCGAGAGGCTTGATTCGGTAGAACCCTACGGCCGAAGCGATCAGGCAGATCATGCCGATCGCACTGAAGAGCGGCCCTAGATAAACGAGGCCTGCGGGCAGAAAAGTAAACCCCACCAGGAACAGAAACAGAGACCAACCTTGCGCACTGTTTGCACCCATCACATAGCTCCGGCGTTGTCCTGGAAGCTGCAATCAGCTTCGATACACGTTGATCAGTCAGCGACCATCGCGCCATGAGCAATCGGAGTGCCACGGACGATGCAGAGGTGAACTACAACTTAAGATGGATATATCATCACACTATCAAGGCTGCGCTAATCAATCGCTGGTATGATAACGGCCGCGCAGGCGCGGCTTTCCAGCGTCCAGATATGACGCCGGTCCCGGCATCGATGCTTTGCGAGCGAGCATATGCCCGGAGGTTTGGCAGCAGGAGAGCAGGGTTGAAAGACCAGCGATGACCGAATATCTGAAACGGTGGATGAGTCACCGCCGGGGGCCGCGGACCCCGATCAATCCCGCACGCAGTGCGTAGTGAGCGAGCGCAACCCGGTCACGCAACGCGAGCTTCTGAAAAACATTGTTGAGATGGGTCTTGACCGTGCTTTCGGCGAGCGAGAGTTGGCGGGCAACCTCCGCGTTGCGCATTCCGCCGGCCACCAGCTTAACGATCTCGGTTTCGCGCATCGTCAGCCGCTCCTTGGGCGCATCCGCCCATTGCGCCGCAACCTCGGTTTGCAGGGCGGGCGGCATCCAAACCTGGCCCTGCGCCACGGCATAAATAGCCTCGACGAGGGTTTCGATAGCGAAGCGCTTCTGCACGATCGCTCTGGCGCCCGCACGCAGTGCGGCGAGGGCGTCTTCGAGCTTTTCGCTGGCGGTCAGGACGAGCACGCTGACCCTTTGCGCGAGGGCCGGAATATCGTCGAGCAACCAGCGGTCCATTTGCAGGTCGAGCAGCAAAATATCGCAGGGCGTCGCCCCGAGCGCCGGCACTAGTTCGTCCGCCCGCTCGACCTGGACGACCACCGCGAGGCCAGGCTCCAGCGACAGCAGGGACTTCAACCCTGCGCGAAAGAGGGCGTGGTCATCCGCAATTGCCAGGCGAAGCGCGGGCGGGCTCATAGCTAGTCGGGCGGCGGGTCTGCGGGCAATTGGATTTCGAGCTGGACGCCGGCCCCAAACGCGCCGGCAATCCTGAGTTCTCCGCCATATTGGGCGACGCGCGAGGCAATTGTCCACGGCGGTGCAGTGGCTTCCACAAACCCGACGCCATCATCGCTGACGGTAAGCTGGATAGCGCCGCCCAAGCGGCGCGCCTCGATTTTCACCAGTTTGCCCTTGCTGTGCCGCCACGCGTTGCGCATCCCCTCGAGCGCAATCTGGAGTATCTGTTCCGCGATCAGCCCGCCCGCCGAGAATTCCAGTTTCACATCAAAGCGCGCATTGGTGAAATCGCTCTGAGTGCCAACCGCCGGCCCGTCGCTTTCGACCAGCGAACGCAGGTACGAACGGATGGCATCATATTCGCGGGCGACGCCGACCTGGAGCTCTGCCATTTCACCAAGGGCGCGTTGCGCCTCGTGCCGGCGCAACAGTTCGCCACAGGCCTTGAGCCGCAGGCTGAGCGCGGCGAGGCTCTGGATATAACCGTCATGCAGCGAACGAGCGATCTGCAGCCGCTCGGCCCTGGATTCAACCTCACGAAGCCGCGCCTCGAACGAGGCGCGCTGCTGACCGAAGAAGCAGATGAGATAGCCTGCGATCGCCAGGTACACGCTCCTCATCATGTAGAGATTGGTCACTCCGTCCATGAGGCCGATCACGATGAGGTACAACATGACGCTGGCAATAGTTACTACCACAGTGGCGCGAAACCCGCTCCGGAAACCCGCGGCCACAATCGCAAAGACAAAGAAGACGTACGAAGGGCTCGTGGCCCCCTCGGTAGCCAGTGCGATCGCCGCGGCAAATGCGAGATCGAGAACGGTCGTGAGCCGCTTCAATTGCGTGGGAGTGGAGCGCGGGCCTTGGCCAAAATAATTCCCTAGGCTGAAGGCAAGATGCGCCAGCATGATCGCAAGCGGCGCGCCCGAGAGGCGAAAGATTCCACTGTCGCTGGGATCGATGTACAGCGTCGCGATCGCCAGCAGCGAAAGCACCAGCCGCGCGCGGGCGACTTGGCGATCAAGTTCTCCGAAGTCGGGACTCTTCATAGCCCACGAAATCGCGGTTGCCGCATAAATAGGCACTCGCCTACCGCGCGTGCATTAGTTTTGGGCATCGGGCAGGAATTTCCTGCCGTCATCGCGGCCGCCGGGCGGCCAACGCAAGAAGCGAGCCGCCATGTGCGGGCAGACGAGGCGGCGATCGCGCGGAATTCCGCGGGTGCCCCTAGCGCGCGGAGGCGGCCGAGGCGGATTCCAGCTCGCCCGCGGCGCCGCAGCGGGCAAGGTACACCAGCAGTACCAGCGCGGGCAGCGTCACCACCGTGCTGAGCAGAAAGAACGGCACCCATCCCAGACGCTGGGCCGCGACGCCGCCTGAGGCCGCGACCAGCGTGCGTCCGACGGCTGCGAGCGACGAAAGCAGCGCGTACTGGGTCGCGGTGTAGGCGGGCGAGCAGAGGTCGGAGAGATAGGCGATAAGCGCCGCACCCGCCATCGCGCCGGTCAGGTTCTCAGCCGCGACGCAGAGCGCCAGGTAGTCGAGGCGATGGCCGCCGACCGCCTGCAAAACATAGAACAGGTTGCCGGCCGACTGCAGCACCCCGCACAAGAGCAGCGCGCGCACCACGCCGAGCCGCGCCGTCACCGCCCCGCCCAGCAGCGCGCCGACCACGGTGGCGAGGAACCCAAACAGCTTGGACACCGCCGCGATTTGGTCGAGCGAAAAGCCCAGCGAAACGTACAGCGGCATCGCCATCACGCCCGCGGTTGCCTCGCCCAGCTTGTAGCCGAGGATGAAGAGTAGGATCAGCAGCCAGCGCGGGCGGCGCATGAAATCGGCGAACGGCCCGACGACGGCGCTCGATAGCCATTCGCGCACGGCCTCGCGGCCGCGGGCGCGCGTGACGCGCACGGCGCCGATCGACGGCGCGGGCTCGGGGCCGAGCAGGAAGACGAGCATCCCCACCCCCAACAGCACCGCCATCGTGGCGTAGGCGGCGAACCAGCCCACGCGCGCGGCGATAAACAGCGCACCCGCGCCGGAGACCAGCATCGCCACCCGGTAGCCGGCCTGGATCATTCCGGCGCCCGGGCCCTGCTGCTCCGGGGTCAGCAGTTCCACCCGGTAAGCGTCGATCACGATATCCTGGCTGGCCGAGAGAAACGCGACGAGCAGCGCGAGCGCACCCATCAGCGCTAGCCCGCCGCGCGGATCGCACCGGCCCAGGGCGAGCGTCGCCGCAATCAGCGCGATTTGAATCGTGACGCCCCATCCGCGCCGCCGTCCCAACGGCAGCGGCGGCGGCAGTCGGTCGATCAGCGGCGACCAGACGAACTTGAAGGCGTAGGGCGTGCCGACCAGCGCGAAGGCGCCAATCGCCGCGCGGCTGACCCCCGCGGTGGCGAGCCACGCCGACAGCGTGGAGAAGGTGAGCAGGAGCGGCAGTCCGCTAGCGAAACCGAGCGGCAGGATGAGCAGCACCGGCCGCTCGGTGTACTCCGCGAACCATCGCCGCCAGCCGCTCATGCCGCCGCTCCCCGCGCCCGCCGCTGCATGGGCGATTTTACACCGTTGGGGTCCGGACGCGCTCCCCGCGCAAACGGCCTGCTTTACGCGGCCCGGCGACGCGCCGGCTCAGGACGGCTTGCTCGGCGGGCGCTCTTCGGCGCTGCACGAACCGCGCCGCCAGACCAGCCCGTGACGGGCCATCCGCGCGTAGAGCATCTTGCGCGAGATCCCGAGCAGCTCGGCGGCGCGGCATTTGTTGCCACGCGCGTCGGCCAGCGCGCGCCGGATAAGCTCGCGCTCGGCGCCGGCCAGGCTCAGAGCCGAGCCCACGCGCGGCGCGGCGGCCGCTGACAGGCCGGCGGCGGCGGCGATCGCCTGCGGCAGGTCATCGAGCGCGATCGTGCCCGAACGGTTGAAGGTGAAGGCGGCCTCGATCGCATTGGCCAGCTCGCGCACGTTGCCCGGCCACGAGTAGCGCCGGCAGGCCTCCAGCGCCGCGGGGTCGATGGCGGTAATCGGCGTTTTGCGGTCGAGCTGCCGCCCGAAGAGCTGGATGAAGTGCTCGATGAGCAGCGGAATATCGTCAAGCCGCTCGCGCAGCGGGGGAACGTGAAGCACGTTGACGTGCAGCCGGTAGTAGAGGTCGCGCCGGATGCGCCCTTCCTCGACCGCCGCCTGGGGATCGCGATTGGTCGAGGCGACCAGCCGCGCATTGACCGGAATTTCGCGCGTCGCCCCGACCGGACGCACCGCGCGCTCCTGGAGCGCGCGCAACAGCTTGCCCTGGGTTTCGACGCTCATCTCGGTGATTTCGTCGAGAAAGAGCGTGCCGTTCTGCGCGGCGCGAAACAGTCCGGCGTAATCGGCAGTCGCCCCGCTGAAGGCGCCGCGCCGGTAACCGAACAGCTCGCTCTCAATAAGCTCGTGGGGAACGGCGGCGCAGTTGAGCGCGAGGAAGGGGCCGTGCGCGGCCGGCGAGCATTCGTGCAGCGCGCGCGCCACCAGTTCCTTGCCGGTGCCGGTTTCGCCGACTACCAGCACCGTGCCGCGGACCGCGCCGGCGGCCTCGATCCGCTCGTACAGCCGGCGCATCGCCGGGCTGGCCCCGACCAGGCCATGGAAGCGCGTCCGGCTGGCGGGCGGGATCTGCGCCGCCTCCTGTTCGAGCCCCTCGATGCGCGCGGCGGCCGCGGCAGTGCGCGAGCGAAAGTAGGCGTCCGCCAGGATCACGGTGCGGCAATGGCTTATCTTGTCGAACAGATGGTAGGTGGCGGGCGAGGCGCCGGGCGGAAAGACGCAGCTTGCGCTCTCCTCGAACAGATGCATCGAGACCACGACCTCGGAGAACGGTACCTCGCGCCCGATCAGAAGCTCACCGATCCGCCGCATCTCGGCGACGAAACCGTCGAAGTCCCTCGCGCACAGCGTGCCGACCGTCGCGGCGAGGTCCTCGCCGTAGATGCGGAAAAACTCTTCGCGCGAGAGCGCGCGCTTGTCGGCGAAATACAGCAGGTAGAGATCGTGCCAGCGCGCGAGCACCTCGCCGCGCTGCTCGCCGATCGCGGCGAGCAGCGGAATCAGCACCTCGAGATCGCTGTCCCAGAAAAGATCGAAATACTTCGGGGGTCCCGAGTCATGCCGCGCCGGCAGGCGAAGATCCGCGCTTGTGCTCATCCACCAGCATTCTAGTCAGTGTCGGCGGCGCCCAAAAGGGGGCGGCGGCAGCTCGCTTGCGCCACACCCTGCTTCAGGCCCCTGACACGGCGGCAAACGCGGCGTCTTCGGCTTCGAGAAAGCGCTCGATCCTTGGGGAGCAGTCGGGCGACGGCCTCGCCCGTGCGAGCCGCCGGGCGAACCATGCCAGGTGCGTTTTCTCGTCGGCGGCAATCGCCTCGCGCAGTTCGGCGGCCTCGCGATCGAGCCCCGGCAGACTCGCCGTGTAGCGCAGCAGCGCGCGCTGCTTGAGCGCGCAAGCGGCCGCGAGCGTGTCGCCACTGTCCTTGCCAATCGCAAGCGGGCGCAGGGTCATTGGCTGACGCGCGGGGAACGATAATGTCGCGCGCAACTCGGCAAGCCTGCGCTCGAGCATCCAGAGATGTCGCGCTTCGTCAGCGGCCTGGCGCGCCAGTTCGATCTGCGCGTCGGTGTCGGAAAGCTTGCGCATCAAGGCGAACACCAGCCGCAGCCCTTGGATTTCGGCCTCCCGATGCAATCCGAGCAATGCGTAGTGCGCATGCAGAGAGTCCAACACCGCCCACCTCCGCCGCGAGCGCCGCGATCAGGCTTCGTTGACGCCGCTGCGGGCCGCGCCAATCTCGCGCGCCGCAGCGCGGCGGCTCGCACGCGAAATCCAGAGCGCGAACCCGCCGACCAGCAGTAGCGGCAGTAACAACAGCGCAATCGTGGCCGTGTAATACGCGGACAGCACTTGCGGGTCGCTCGCTCCGTAACACACCGGACACGCCGCCGCCACCGCCGGCAGGAGGACGCCCGCCGCTCCTGCGACAAACCCGCCGACGGGGGCGAGCGACCGCACTTCGCGCATCGCGCTAGCCGAGGTAGACGACCACATAGATGACGCCCCAGAGCGCGACGACGAAGCACCAATACATCGACAACGCGGCGACGCCGCCGTGAGATGTGCGCGAGTAGCGGCCAGCGCGCGCCAGCCCGAGCACGGCGGCCAGCGCGGTCACGGCCGCCGCCACATGGAGCGCGTGCAAACCGACAAGCGTGTAGAAGACTCCGCCATAGACGCTCGAGCCTGCAGTGAGCCCGTAGCGGATCAGCCGCATCCATTCGGAGCCCTGCACTGCGAGAAACGTCAGGCCGAGGGCGAGGGTCGCAACCAGTGCGCTCGTCAGTCCTTGCGAATCGCCGCGCCGGACCGCGCGCAGCGCACGCAGCACCGTCCAGGCGCTGACAAACAGCACTGCGGTATTGAGTGTCGTCACCAGCAGCGGAAGCCGAGGCTGGCCCGGCGGCGGCCAGAACGGATTCCCCGCCCGCAGGATGATGAAACCGCTGAGCAGCCCTCCAAACAGCATGATCTCGGAGCCGATGAAGATGGCCACCGCGAGCACGCTGCTTGCGATTCCGGTGGCGTTGCCCGGCGAATCGGGGCCGGCGCCCAGGCCGGGAGCGCCCAGGCGTCCGGGGCTGGAGTGCAGGGCCGGAATTTCGCTCACCGCTTCCATGCGATATCCGGCAGCAAGGCAATCGCCATCACGATGAACAGCAAAACCGGAAAGAGCGCGATGACGTAGAGGAGCGGATGTTCGGCCTTCAGATGCATGTAATTGCGCACGACCAGCACGGCCTTGATCAGAGCGGCTCCGAACACCAGCGCGAGCGCGACGATTTTGGGAATCGGCAGGACGAAAACCACCAGTCCGGCGGCGAGCAGCGCGAGCAGCCACTCCCAGATATGAAGGTCGAGCGTGCGGACGGCGGCTGGACTGTCATGCATCGATTCGATCATCTGTTCCACGCATCCTCAGCTGAGATAGACGAGCGGAAAGAGGAATATCCATACGACATCAACGAAATGCCAGTAGAGGCCGGCGTATTCAATACGCCGCTGAATCATCGGCCACAACGAGCTTCGGCGCGCGGCTATCCACAGGAAAAAATTAACCACGATGCCGGCCAGGACGTGGACCGAATGAAGGCCGGTCAGCGTGTAGTAGAATGCCCAGAACAGGCCGGACCACGGAGTCAAGCCTTTTGCTGCTTCCAATGAGTATTCATGGGCCTTCACGCCAAGGAACGTGAGTCCCAGCAATACCGTCAGCAACAGGCAGATGCGCAGCCGCGCGGCGTCGTCGGCCTTGGCGGCCGTGCATGCCATCGCCATCGTATAGCTGCTCGTCAGCAGAACCAGAGTGTTGAAGGCGCCGATCTGCCAATGCACGTGCGCGGCCTCGGCGTCCCATCCGCCGTGCGCGAGGCGAAACAGGACGAAACAGGCGATCAGTCCGCCGAAGACCATTATTTCCGAGGCAAGGAACCACCAGATCGCGATTCGGCCGACGGGAATCGCCTGGATCGAATCGTCAATCGCCAGCGCGGCCTCGACCTGGTGTGCAGGTGCTGCTTCCATCGTTCGATGCGCTCCGTTCAACTCGCCGCGCGGACAGTTGCAGCCTCGGCCGCTTCGTCCTGCGGCATCCAGTCGCGCCTGGCGCCGGGCGTGCTGTACTCATATGGCCAGCGGCGGACCTGGGGCGGCGCGGGGAAATTCTCGTGCGGCGGAGGCGAGTCGGTACTCCACTCCAGGGTGTTGGCGCGCCAGGGATTGCGCTGGGCCTGCTTGCCGTATTTGAGGCTCAGGAAGAAATTGGCAACGAATGCCGCCTGCGCTGCGATCAAGACGATCGCGGCGACGGTCGCGAATACTTGCAACGGCTGCAACGCGCTGAATAGCGGATAGCCGACCGGCATGAACACGCGGCGCGGCGTGCCGGCGACGCCGACCAGGAAGAGCGGGATGAAAACTGCCTGGAATCCGAAAAAGGTCAGCCAGAAATGCAGCTTGCCGAGCCGCTCATTCATCATTCGCCCGAACATCTTGGGGTACCAGTAATAGAGCCCCGCGAAACCGGCGAAGAACGTTACCGGAAACAACGTGTAGTGGAAATGCGCGACGACGAAATAGGTCCCGTGCAGATAGATATCGGTCGCCGCCGAGCCGAGAAAGATGCCGGTCACGCCGCCGAGCAGAAAGCTCGCCAGTCCGCCGAGCGCGAACAGCATCGGCGTCTCGAACGTCATCGAACCACCCCACAGCGTCGCGATCATCGCGAACACCATGATCGCGAAGGGCACCGAAATCAGAATCGTCGTGACGCTGAAGGGCGTGGCCAGCCGCGGGTCCATCCCGCTCACGAACATGTGATGCGCCCATACGATGAGGCTGAGCGCCGTCGCGGTCAGCGCGCAGTAGATCAGCGCGCGGTAGGCGAACACCGGTTTGCGCGAGAACACCGGCAGGATCTCCAGCATGATCCCGAATCCGGGCAGCGCCACCACGTAAACTTCCGGATGGCCGAAGAACCAGAACAGGTGCTCCCAGAGCAGCGGGTCGCCGCCCTTGGCCGGCAGGTAGAAGCCGGTGCCGAGCACGCGATCGAGCAGGAGCATGACCGCGCCGCCGATCAGCGGCCCGACCGAGAGCAGGAACAACGCGCTCGCAGTGATCTCGTACCAGACCAGCAGCGGCATCCGCCACAGGCTCATCCCTGGCGCGCGCACGTTGAGCGCGGTGGTGAGAAAATTGACGCCGCCCATCAGGAAGGAGGCGAACTCCAGGGCGAGCGCCACGATCCACATATCCTGGCCCAGCACCGCGGTGGTGTACGCGGGATTGGCCGACAGCGGCGCGTAGGAGGTCCAGCCAGCGGCCGCAGCGCCGCCCGGCACGAACAGGCTCGCCAACAGGACCAGCCCGCCGGTAAAGAAGGTCCATACTGAGAGCATATTGAGGCGCGGGAACGCCATGTCAGCCGCGCCGACCATCAGCGGGATGCAAAAGTTGCCGAAAGCGCCGAGCAGCAGCGGCATCGCCACGAAGAACACCATGATGGTGCCGTGCATCGTCACAAGGCTGTTGTACGCGTCGGGCGAGATCGCGCCGACCCCGGGGATCCGGGTCAACGGCCAGGCGAGCTGCCAGCGGATTGCATAGGCGGTGTAGGCGCCGACCAGCGCCATGAACAGGCTGATCCCGAGATACTGCTTCGCGATCGTCTTGTGATCGATCGAGAATACATACTTGCGCCAGAAGCCGAGCGCCTCGCCGTGCCCGGCGTAACCGGTCTCCTTTAGCGCCGCCGCCTGACTCATTTTTTCACCTCGCCCGCCTCGCCGCCCGCCCTGGCCTGCGCCGACGGCCAATGCTGCTGCTGCCATTTGGCATAGTCTGCCGCGCTCAAGACGATCAGCGTGCCCTGCATCTTGTAATGGTCGAAACCGCACAGCTCAGTGCATTCGATCTCGTAGCTGCCGGGCGTGGTCGCCTTGAACCATGCCGCGATCGTGCGGCCGGGGACGATGTCCTGGCGCAGGCGCATGTTGGGCACCGCGAAGCTGTGGATCACGTCCATCGAGCGCATGTTGAGCCGCACCACCTGGCCCACCGGAACGTAGAGCTTGCCCAGCGACCAGTAGTCATGCCCGGCGTCGAATTTTCCGTCGGGGCCGGGATAGGTGAAGATCCACGCGAAGCGCTCGGCAGTGACGCGAACGTTGAGCGTGGCCGCCGGCGAATCGAGCTTGATCTCGTCCCAGGCGCGGCCCGCCGCGATGTCAATTCCAAAATCGAGCAGCACCACGATGAGCCCGGGGATTAACACCCAGGCGGCCTGCCTCAGGGTGTCGCCGCGCACATAGGCGGCCGGACGCCCGGTCCGCCGCCGGTAGCGCACCGCGAAATAAAGGATCAGGGCTTCGGCTGCGATGAACCATGCGCCGACGATGTAGAGGATCAAGCTAAAGACGTGATCGACGTCGGGGCCAAAACTTGAAACGTCCTGCGGAAGCCAACCCATCATATTCGGTTAACGCGCACCGGCCTCGTCAGAGGCGCAGACAGGCGCCCCGGACCGCGTTTTGTGAACGACGCCATCCATTCGACTCGCAGCAAAGCTCAGATTTGTTGAGCCAAGATCGTGCCGACATCCGCGGTTATGCGTGACATAAGCTGGACGCCCGCTTGAGTTGCACCCGGCCGAAGAATAATCCGCACGTCGTCGGCATTTTTTTCGCCGGCGTGCGAATCTGATTCAGGCGGAGCGGGTCGACGTCGCGTAAGGGGTGGGTGGGGCTTTGTCTCCGCGGGGCCCAATCGGCGCCGCCGCCATTTGGCCTGCCAGGGAACAATCGCCTTTCCCTCCAACCGAGCAGGGCCCGAGAAATGGCGAACTCGCCGCTCTATCCCCGAGCGCGCGCTTGACGCGCGGAGGGCTAATCTTTAAGCGTCGCAGTGATGAAGGTCCTGCGATTCCATGGCGGTTCGCCGCGGCTGTGCGCGACCATCGCCGCGTGCGCCGCGCTCGCCCTGGTCGTGCTTGCGGCGGGCAGCGTGATGGGCGAGCCCGAGGACGAATCCAAACCCTACTTCCTGGTTGCGACCTCGGAGCTCAGTGACCCGATCTTCCAGCGTTCAGTTATCCTGATGCTTCCGCCGGCACCGCCGCCCAACGTGATCGTTGCCGGACTGATCATCAACAAGCCAACCACCATCCCGCTGCACCGGCTGTTTCCCAAGGCCATCGCGCTCAAAGACGGCGCGGCCTACTTCGGCGGTCCCGTGGGGATAAACGAAGGCTCGTTGCTCTTGCGCACTCCGACACCGCCGCTCAAGGCGACCCGCCTGCTCGGCGATGTTTATCTGAGCACCGACCGGGGTTCGATCATCGGCGCGATGGGCGGCGCGCGTACGGCGCGCAGCCTGCGCTTTATGCTCGGCCGCGCGCAATGGACGCGCGAGCAGCTGCGGCGCGAGATCATGGAGGGCGCGTGGTACACTACGGCCGCCGACGCCGACACTGTCTTCAGCAACAGGCCGCAAGAAGTATGGCAGGCGCTGGTCAAGCGCGCCCAGTTGCTGAGGGTCAAGGTCGCCCCGTCCGGAAGCCGCGACGCGGCTGGACTTTTCTGGGCACCTGAGCAAACGCCGTATTAGATTCCACCACCTCCGAACGAAAGGGCGCGGCGCGCGATGGCGGCAAGCGAAACCAGGCAGACAGCGGAAAGAACCGCGCCGCGGCGCGCAACGCGCACGGGCGCCCAGGTGCTGGTCGACCAACTGCGCCTCCACCGCGCCGACACCGCCTACTGCGTCCCCGGCGAGAGCTATCTTGCCGTGCTCGACGCGCTCTACGACGTGCGCGAGGAGATTCGCCTGGTCGTCTGCCGCCAGGAAGGCGGCGCGGCCTACATGGCCGATGCCTACGGCAAGCTGACGGGCCGGCCGGGAATCTGTTTCGTCACCCGCGGACCCGGCGCGACCAACGCGAGCGTCGGAGTCCATACGGCCTTCCAGGATTCCACGCCGATGATCCTGTTCATCGGGCAGGTCGAGCGGGCCTTTCTCGAGCGCGGCGCCTTCCAGGAGCTCGACTTCGGCCGGATGTACGGCCAAATGGCAAAGTGGGTCGCGCAAATCGACGACGCCCGCCGCATCCCCGAGTTCCTCGCGCGCGCCTTCACCTTGGCGACTTCGGGACGGCCCGGCCCGGTCGTGCTCGCGCTGCCCGAGGACATGCTGCGCGACGAGGTCATAGTGGACGACGCCGAGCCCTACACGCCGGTGCAAGCTTATCCGGGGAGGGCCGAGATGGCGCGCCTGCGTGAGATGCTGCGCGGCGCGCAGCGGCCGCTGATGGTGCTCGGCGGCAGCACGTGGACCGCGGCCGGCGTCGCCGACATCATGGCCTTCGCTGAGGCGAACCGGCTCGCCACTGCGGTCGCCTTCCGCCGCCAGGACCGCTTCGACAACCTCCATCCCTGCTACGCCGGCGACCTCGGCATCGGCCCCAATTCCAGGCTCGCGGCGCGCGCCGCCGAAGCCGATCTAGTGATCGCCGTCGGCACCCGGCTCAGCGAGGCGACCACCGGCGGCTACACGCTGTTCGACGTGCCGCGTCCGCGCCAGAAGCTCGTGCACGTTTATCCGGCCGCCGAAGAGCTCGGCCGCGTCTATCAGGCGGAGCTGGCGATCAACGCCGGCGGCTCGCAATTCGCGGAGGCGGCGAAGGGGCTCGTGCCGGTGGATTCCGCAGGGTGGGCCGCGGCGACCGAAGCCGCGCATCGCGAGTACCTGGAGTACAACGCGCCGGTGCCCAACCCGGGGGCGGTGCAGATGGCGGAAATTGTCGCCACGCTGCGCGAGCAACTGCCGCCCGACACGATCGTCGCCAACGGGGCCGGCAACTATTCCGGATGGATCCATCGCTTCTGGCGCTACCGTCGGTTTAGCACCCAGCTCGCGCCGACGAGCGGTTCGATGGGCTACGGGGTGCCGGCCGGCGTCGCCGCCGCAATCGCCCATCCCGACCGCACTGTCCTGTCGTTCTCGGGCGACGGATGCTTCCTGATGAACGGGCAGGAGATCGCGACCGCCGCCCAGCACGGGGCGGCGCCGATCTTCTTCGTCGTCAACAACGGCATGTACGGCACAATCCGGATGCACCAGGAGCGCGAATACCCCGCGCGCGTGTGGGGCACCGAACTGGCCAATCCCGACTTCGCGGCCCTGGCGCGAGCCTACGGTTTGCACGGCGAGACGATCGAGCACACTGCGGACTTCGCGCCGGCCTTCGAGCGCGCGCTGAGCGCCCGACGCGCCGCGCTAATCGAGTTGCGGCTGGACCCGGAGGCGATCTCGCCGCGCACGACGCTCAGTAAAATTCGCCAAGCCGCGTTGGCGGCCCGCGCCAAGACCGCCGCCTCGCGGGAAACGAAGTAGGCCGCCGCAGCCTGGTGTTCTAATCAGTGGCTCGAACGAAAGTACTCGTCATCGTGAGTGAAGCAAGTCTGCGGGCGGGAATATCGACGGACCTCACGCGGCGGCTTCGGGATGCGTGATGCGTACGGCGCGCGGCAGGAAGTTCCGCAGGCAGATGGAGTAATCGATGGCTGGTCCGCTGGGGCACATCCGCGTCCTTGAACTCTCGCGCGTGCTCGCCGGGCCGTGGGCGGCGCAGACCCTGGCCGACCTCGGCGCCGAAGTGATCAAGGTCGAGAAACCGAAAACCGGCGACGATACCCGGAGCTGGGCGCCGCCCTACGCGCGGACGCGCGACGGCAGCCAAAGCACCGAAACCGCTTACTTTCTCTCGACTAATCGTGGCAAGCGCTCGGTCACGGTCGACCTCGCCCATCCCGAGGGCCAGCGCCTGGTGCGGGCGCTCGCCGGATGGAGCGATGTGGTGATCGAGAATTTCAAGGTCGGCGGTCTCGCCCGCTACGGACTCGACTACCCGACGCTGCATGCGCTCAAGGCGGCGCTGGTCTATTGCTCGATAACCGGCTTCGGCCAGACCGGCCCCTACCGCGACCGGCCCGGGTACGATTTCATGATCCAGGGGCTCGGCGGCCTGATGAGCATCACGGGCGAGCCCGACGAGCGCGCGGGCGGCGGGCCGATGAAAGTCGGCGTCGCGGTGGCCGACCTTTTCACCGGGCTTTATGCGACGATCGCAATCCTGGGCGCGCTGGCCCATCGCGACCGCACCGGCGAGGGACAACACATCGACATGGCGCTGCTCGACTCGCAGGTCGCGATGCTCGCCAATCAGGCGATGAATTACCTCACCACCGGCGTTGCTCCGCGACGGTTGGGCAACGCGCATCCGAACATCGTGCCCTACCAAGTCTTCGCCGCGAGTGACGGCCATTTGATCGTCGCGGTCGGCAACGAGGGTCAGTACGCGCGGCTGTGCGAGGCGGCCGGCCGGCCGGAGCTGGCAAGCGACCCGCGCTTTGGCTCCAACGAGATGCGCGTCAGGAATCGCGAGGAACTGGGCCGCCTGCTTGGCGAGGCGTTCCGCACGCGCTCGAAGGGCGAGTGGCTCGACGCGCTCGAGCGCGCGGGCGTCCCATGCGGCCCCATCAATACGGTCGCTGACGTCTTCGCCGACCCGCAAGTGCGGGCGCGCGGGATGCGCCTGGAGCTGGCGCATCCGACGCTCGGCGTGGTGCCGTCGGTCGCCAATCCCATCAAGTATTCCGCAACGCCGCTGACCTACCGCTCGGCGCCGCCGACGCTCGGGGCCGACACCGACGAGGTGTTGCACGAGGTCGTGGGGCTCGCGCCGGCGGAGATCGCGCGCCTGCGCGAAGCGGGCGTTATCTGAGTGCCCGTTAGCCGACGCCGACGATTGACGGTTCGCCCCCCTTTCAGCCGAAGCCAACGTGTCTCCAAACGCGCTGGTTCCATCGGCTCCCCCGGGGCCTAATCGAATCATCCCTCGCGCATTCGCGGGCAAGAGTGCGCAAAACGGCTAGTCAGAAAATTGGTGCTATGGGTCGTAGTGCCAACTCTTTGGCAGGCCCACTTTTGCCCATGCAAACGCCTCAGCGGGACATCGATGCCCCAGCGCGAGACGGATCATCGAAGGTTTGTCGCGAGCTTTCTGCGCGAGACCGTGCCCGAACGAACGCACTATCTCCGTCCTAACAGGCGGCACACCAATTGCTGCTCGGGTTGGCCAACCAAATACAGGTAGCGGGAGCAGCGAAGACGATGGATGGATTTGAGGACGGCGCACTTTTACGACTGCTTATTCCCGACGCGATGACGCCGGGTCAATACTACGAAGGGGCCCGCAGCGATGCAGCGATCCGTCCGATCAAGCGCCTGATGCTGGCGGTGCTCGAGGACGGCCTGCACTGTTTTCAGGCTTACGCCAGCGCCAGTCGCGGCGTCCGCCGCCAGATTTTCGTCGAGACCGAAGCTTGGCTGTCAGACCGCAGGGCCGACGGTCCGTTCTCCTTCGAGACCATCTGCCATACCTTGGGCATCGACCCCAATTTTATGCGTAGAGGGCTGCGCCAATGGCGGATCCAGCAGATGAACGGGATGAATCCGCCGCGCCTGGCGCGCCGCTCGCCCGTGCGCGTGTCGGGTCCGATATGCGTGCCGATCCGTCGGCGCTCGCGGCGCCGCGCACGCGGCATACGCCTTGCCGCGCAAGGCGCCGAAGCGCTGCACTCGACGATGGCGGCGGCCGCTGCTGCATACTGATTCCCCACCGTGCAAGTCCGGGGCTGGCGCGGGTTGTACCCCGTCTCACCGCGCCGCCCCATCTTGATTTTTCCGAGCACCTCCCGATACCGCCCGCCGGTGGGCTAAGCCGTTGAATCGGACGAGTCTTTGACCCGCCGTCGCGCTATGATGGCGTGACCGGGTACCGCCCGACCGGCGGGCAGTCCCGCAAACCTCTCGGAGGCATCGCCATGGCTTTCACAGTCGCGCCCGAGCGCTTCCGCGTCGACCCGGATTTGCAAAGCGGCGTCCGCGGCAAGCGAGTGCTGATCACCGGCGCAGGCAAGGACGGCGGACTGGGCCAGGCCTTCGCCCTCGCCTCGGGGCTCAACGGCGCTGCGTCGGTCGGCGTCCACTTCCATACGAGCTATGGGGACGGTTTCGACCTCGTGCATGCGCTGCGCGCGATGGGGGTCAATGCGTTTCCTGTGCAGGCCGACGTCACCAATTTGGGCGATCTGTGGGCCACACGCAGCTACGTGATCGAGCAGATGGGAGGACGGACGCCCAACCTGCTCATCTGCAATTCGGGGCTGACCGAGAAGGGATATTCCTTCGGCCGCGCCCTGCGCGAGATTCCCGACGAGCCGCTCGCGATGCGCCGCGCGCGGGTGCGGCAGCACTTCATCGACAATCTCCAGGAGTCGCGCCTGGTGCTCGACACCAAGATTGACGGCTTCCTGGCCGCGACCCACCTGTGGGCCGGCGAGGCGGTCTATCACAAGGAGCCGCTGCAGCTTCTCTATGTCTCCTCGCGCCAGGCGATCGATCCGGGCGCCTCGGTGCCGGGCTATGTGATCAGCAATTGGGCGGTGCTGGAGCTGCCCCGGGTGCTGGCGGTCAACCTGGGGCAGAGCGCGAAATTCGTCAGCGCCGCGTGCATTCTGCTCCCCTTCGTGCGCACCGGCATGACCGACGAATACGCCCACAATCCGAAGGTGTTCGGGCGATGGCAGCCGCGGATGCTCGAGACGCACGAGGCGGCCAAGGCGTTCTTGCAACTCCTCGCGCGCCCGCAGGCTGAGCTCGACCAAGGGATGTTCGAGCTGCTGGTCGAGGGCAGCGCCGACAAGGTCGAGGTCCGATGGAAAAAAGTCCATCTCGACCTGCGCGAGGAGGCGCTGGAGTGGAGCGAGAGCGCAGTGCTGCGCTTCTGAGTCCGGATAGGAAAGGGCCGGGCTACCGTTATGACCGCACGTTGGGGGACCTACGGAGGTAGCCCGGCCTTGCTTGGGGACAAGCGCTGGTGTTCTCGGGGGAGACTGCAGCGCCGATTGCCTCTCAAGCAATTGCCGTGCCGGCAGCGATATAACGCAGCTGAAGGCTTTTTTTCGAATTTTTTTTCGTGAAATGCGACGAGCACCATGTCAGTTTCCTGAAAATGGGCACTAACTATCGGATTTTAAAGCCTATTCGCAAAAAACGACTGTTCGCCGACGACGGCGACTTTTTTCACCCGTCCCGACCGTCGAGAGCCGCTGCTGTGACTTTTCCTCAAGCCTTTGTCTTTGAGCGCGCCTGATCGAGGCTTCGCAACCCAGACTCACTCGCCGTTCATTTCGATCGCTGTCTGCACGCCTGCGAACCTCGCCCACGACGCGTAAGGTTGAGAGCGCTGCGTGCGTGTGTTAATCGATAGGGCTCGGGGCGTGGCGCAGCCTGGTAGCGCACCTGCCTTGGGAGCAGGGGGTCGGCCGTTCAAATCGGCTCGCCCCGACTCGCGCCAGTAGCTCAGGTGGAAAGAGCAGCGGCCTTCTAAGCCGCGGGTCAGGGGTTCGAATCCCTTCTGGCGCGCCACGCGGATTGGGAGCGGGGCCGAGGCGGCGCCGACGACAGAAACGACGGTGGTGAGTGTAGCTCAGTTGGCAGAGCACCGGGTTGTGGCCCCGGTGGTCGAGGGTTCAAGTCCCTTCACTCACCCCACCACATCCTGCTAGAAAGAGCGCTCCCGCCGGGATGGGCCGTTAGCTCAGTTGGTAGAGCAGCTGACTCTTAATCAGCGGGTCCGGAGTTCGAGTCTCCGACGGCCCACCATCTCTCCTCCTCAATTCCCATAGCGAAACCTGGCGCGACGATTACAACTATCGCCGCCCCCATTCGAGCCTCGGCGCGCTGACGCCGACCGAGTTCGCGCGGCTCGAAACGGAGAAACTGATTCCGCCCCGGTTGCGGATACGGATGTGCTTATGCGAGCGAGTCCTTGTCGATTGGGGGCCTTGGAGACACCGAATGCAAGCCGCTATTCGGATCCAGGCAGCGATGCAAGCAACGACTTTCTGTTTACTCTGGCGACTACGCTGAGAGCGCCCTGAACGGCGAATCCGGCAAGGAAGCCGTAAGTGAGATTTGTAGTCACAGCGCCGACCACTCCAACGCATCCGGCAACGAACAGGTGAGCGGGCTTCGAGACAATGTCCCGTAGCAGCGCGGCGTGTTGAACCCCGACATAAACCAGGAAAATCCCGAGGACCGCGGTCGGGATTAGCGCCAGGACGGCCACTGAACTCCTGCCGAAGAGCGCCAACAGCAGACATACTCCGCCGATGACGTAACTGGCCCGCTGGGTCCGCGCGCCAAATTTGTAGTGAGCGGTGATTCCACCCGAACCATGGCAACACGGGGCGCCGACGATCGCGCCGGCCAGCAGGTTCATAAGGCCGATGCTGATGCTTAGCGCGCGCGCCGTCACCCGCTGCGCCCGCGGACCATAGAGCGTCTGCGCCGTGTTCTCGGTTGCGACAATCGAGTTGCCGAACGTCAGCGCGAACTGCGGCAGTACCAGGATGACAAGAACGCTCCACAGTTCGCCAACCTGCGGACGCAGCCAGCGGAGCGGAACCGGGCTCCAGGCGAGGTTCGCCAGTTGTCCGCTCTGCGACAGCACGCCGACAAAGATCCCGGCACCAAGCAGCGCCAGGGCAGCGGGAACCCGATCCGAAAGCAAACACGCGAGCAAGATGGCGACTGCTCCAAGCGCCAGCAGCCATCCGGGAATGATCGTGCCACTTCCCATCGAGAGTGCCGACCCCGGACCGAGAGCCAGGCGCAAGCCCTCCCGAACCAGAATCAAGCCCAATCCGAGCTGAATGCCGCGGACGATGGGCAGGCTGAAGAAGCGGGCCAACGGCGTAACCACGTCAACGAGCCCGATCAGCAAAAGCAGCGCGCCCATGAGCAGGCCAGCGGTCGCGACGAAGGACGGCGACAATTGAAGCGCAAGCGCTATCGCGGCCACCGCCTTGAAGGGTTGTACAGCTATCGGAATCCGGAAATACGATCCGGCCAGAACGTATCCCAATCCAGCCGTAAGAAAGATCGCGGTCGGGTTCATGTGACAAAGCGTGATCAGCGCGATCGCGATCGGAAACAGCACGCCTATGTCGCCCAACGCTCCGGCGATCTCCCATCGGGTAAGACCCGACCACACTGTGCTGTCCGCGTCGGGCGCTATGATGCGGTCTTCAACTCTTGCGTGATTCACGCTCGTTCCATCCTTTCCGCTCACAAACCCGTACCAGAAATTCTACTGAGAAGCCACGGTCGCACGCCGAGCGTGCGCGGCAAGTCCTTCGAGAGGCGGCTGTACCGCGCCCAAAGCGTTCAATGCGCTTTGCCTGTCGATTCCAATCCTCTGCGCGATCGCGCAGGGGTAAACTTTGCCTTGCGAGGTGATGCCATACGTACGTCGAGCGGGTCTATCCGCTTATCGAGTTTCGGAGCCTGGGGCGATCTCTGTTCGCACGAGGGTCGCGCATCTCAGGCTCGAATTGGATCATGGTAATTGTCGAGTCGCGGGGAGAGTTGGCGATCAGAGTTTCGTGGAGCTCGACCGTCTGGTTTGCGCACTACTCCCATCTCTCAGACGTGACCTGCCAAGAACCTCGTCTTTGAGGCTGCTCCACCAATGTTCAAGGTCCGATGGTCTGTTTTCGCGCACGCTATGGAGCATCTCGATCGTCCAATCCAGCCTTGACAATGCGCTGTCGTGGTCGAGCAAAGAACGTCTGCGCCATAGCTCCGACAACAGGCGCACAAACCATTTCCGTTTGTCCGCAATCTGGAAGCTGGTGCGTCGAGCGTACTGGGAATTGTCGGGCGGTCTGATCATCCAGCACTTCTGCCGACGCATTGGGACCCGGAAGCGCGGATGATTCTTTCGCGAAGCCGCTCAAGATGCTCGAGTTCGCTTTTCACAGCGCTGGCCCCGGCAGCGCGCGTGGCCTCCGCGCGGGCAAGCGCGTTTTCCGCCGTGCTCCGCAATTCCTTGAGCATGCCTCTGATCTCGGCTTCCAAGCGTCGTCCGCTTTCGCGAATGATTTCGTCGAAGTCATTGAGAATCCGGGTGCTGTTGAGTAATAGAAGAGTGTCGAGGTAGCGAGCAACTTTTACTTCGATCGCTTCAACTTGGCGCCTGCGGGACCTGAAGGCGTTGGCGACGCGCTCGAAGATGGTTTGGCGCGGAAAGCCAAAGTGGTCACCGAAGTAGAGGCGGCCCTTCACGCGAAAGCCTGACTCTGCGCTGACCGCTCGCGGCAGGTCGGCGAGCAAAGCATCACCGGAATCGGCCATCCGCCGGAGAAAATCATTGGCCAGGGTCACGAAGCGACGACCCGATTCGCGGTACGCCGCCTCGGCCGCAGGTCTCTCCTCTTGAAGCCACTGATTCAAAAGACGGCGCGACATCGCTTGAGCGATTTCAGTCGCACGCATATGAAGAGCATTTCCGCGCCGCTCGGCGGCGTTAACGATTGCTTCATGAAATTCCTTGCGCGCGGCCGGTATCGCCGCGGCTAGAAAGGCCTCGCGCCGTTCGTTGCATCGGCGGCTCACGCGTTCCTGCTCGGCTTTGAACAGATGGCTGAGGTCACTCAGCGACCTTTCAGCATCAGCGACGATTTCCCGCATCCGTTCGGCGATGCGCCGCGACTCTTCGACCGGAGCAGTGAGGACACCGCGCTGATTTTCAATTTCGCGGAGCAGAGCGGCCGACAGGCAGCCGACGCCGCGCCGCTCGGCGCGTTCGACGAGCTTCGGAGCGCTTTCCCGAGCGAGCCGGTCCAGCGCCGCCAACAGAGCGGGAGCGTCGCGTGACGGACCGGAGCCGTCGAGCCACTCGGCGGCGCTGATCTGAAATATGGCGGATGGTGGGCGTCCGATTTTTTGTGCCACCGCGCGCCGCGCGAAATCGATTGCTTCGCTGCATTCGTTCGCGTTCAGCCGATCAGCCTTGTTGAGCACGAAGATCATCTCATCCACCTGGGAAGCGATCTCTTCGAGGAGGGCGACTTCGTCTCCGGAAATCGGCGGGTCTGCACCAAGGACGACCATGGCGGCGTCGATGTGCGGGACGAATGCCTTCGTCACAGCCGTGTTGCCGGCATAAACAGAGCCGATTCCAGGCGTGTCGACAAAGCACATGCCGGTTGCAAGCAACGGGCTGGGGACGAAGACCTCGACTGCGGCTACGCCTTTGAAGTTTGCGGGGTTGCACTCCTCCGAAACATAGTCACCGACGGATCCAACCGGTATTGGCTGGCGCGACCCGTTCTCGAAGTGAACCTTGGCGTTGAGGATCGGGCCGTAGCGAAGGACCGTCACTATCGCGGTGACTGGCACTACGCCCGTCGGCAAGACCGGGCTGCCGATGAGCGCGTTTAACAGACTGGATTTGCCCCGTTTGAATTGGCCCAGGCAGGCGAGGAAAAAGCGCTTGTCCGCGACACGCTCAGCGAGCGCCTGCGCGTCGCGGGCGATGCGATGGTTACCCAGATCCCTGGCCGCGTAGCTCAGCGCCAGCAGTGATTCAGAGCGTTCGCACGGCCGGTCATCCGATGCGGCCTGACGAATCGATTGTTCTCGCGCTTCCACGGTTTCTGCCTGAGCATCGCCACGAGAAACCGCAGAAAAACAAAGACTCCCGCGGCTTGTCGTGTGCCGTAGGAGTCATTGGCCGTTTGTCCGGAAACGGCGATTAGGGCGAACTCCACCGCCCAAACTGATTGTAACAACGATTGGGTGGTGCGCAAGGCCGCAGAAAGCGCGCATCGAGCGCGAAGCCCGTTGGGCTATTCCAGAAGATCCGCAAAAAGGCCCCGCCTGAAGGCAACGGCGAAATCGCGCAAGACATCCGGCATGACCACCGACATCAACAGAGGATCGGCAAATGGAACGGACCAAGCCTTAACCGCGGCCGCCGCGTGCCAGGGGTAGCAGAAGACAATTCGACCTTCCTCTGGAACCACCAAAGCAATCAGTGCCTTGGCAATTGGGCACTGAGCCGCTGAATCCCTCAGAGAGCCGCGCGGCAGTGAGTTCAGTGCGGGCGCGCCCGTCTCACGCCTCACAGCGTTGACGAGGGCCAGCGCGGTGCTGACAATCACCTGGTCTTCCATGACTCCACCGCCATCGAGAACGATTCAGGAGTCATTGGCATGCCGGTGTTGGCAGCGATTGTGGCGGACTCCACTGCCTCGGTCTTTTCTATAAGCTGGAGGCCTTCGTCGATCTAACTTCCCAAATTTCTCGCAAACGCAGACTTGCCGGCAAACTGTGCCCTCCCGCCCAGTTCCGCCTCGATGGCGAGAAGACGGTTGTACTTTGCGATGCGCTCGCCGCGGCAAGCCGAGCCGGTCTTGATTTGGCCAGCGCCGGTCGCGACAGCAAAATCCGCAATCGTGGTGTCTTCGGTTTCGCCGGAACGATGAGAAATGACGCAAGTGTATCGGGCGGCGCGGGCGATGCGGACCGCTTCCAGCGTTTCTGTCAAAGTGCCGATTTGGTTCAGCTTGATCAGTACGGAATTCGCGACTTTCTCCTCGATTGCGCGCCGGATGATTTCTGGATTAGTGACAAAGATATCGTCGCCTACGATTTGCACCCGTTCTCCGAGTTCACTGGTGAGAAGGCGCCATCCCGACCAATCGTCCTCGGCAAGCCCGTCTTCCAGCGAGATGATCGGGTAGCGGTCGATCCAGTCCGAATAGAGGCGGACCATCGCTTGAGCATCGCGAGCCTGCCCATCCGAGCGTGCGAAGACATACTTTCCGTCCTGGTAGAATTCGCTCGTTGCCGGATCCAGCGCGATCCAGGCATGCTCGCCGGGACGGTAGCCGGCTTTCACGATTGCTTCGAGGATGAGTTCGATCGGCTCCTCGTTGCTCCTCAGGCTGGGGGCGAATCCACCCTCATCGCCGACGCCGGTGGAATGACCGCGGGACTTCAGCACACCGGCCAGCGCATGGAAGACCTCGGCTCCCATTCGCAGCGCCTCGGCAAACGAGGGCGCGCCGGCCGGCACAACCATGTACTCTTGGAAATCGACACCTGACTCGGCGTGTCTGCCTCCGTTGAGAATGTTCATCATGGGTACCGGCAGAAGGCGTGCGTCCGGTGCCAGGTGGCGGTACAGAGGGAGCTGACGGGCAGCGGCCGCGGCACGGGCGGCAGCGAGCGATACACCAAGGATAGCATTCGCACCAAGGCGCGACTTGTCGCGCGTCCCGTCCAGATCGATCAGCGTTCGGTCCAGCTTTGGTTGATCAATTGCGTCCAGTCCGCGCACCCGCGAGCCGATGACTTGGTTGACGTTCGATACCGCTTTCAACACGCCTTTGCCCCCATAGCGGTGAGGATCGCCATCGCGGAGTTCGTGGGCCTCGCGCGAACCAGTGGAGGCTCCGGAAGGCACGTCGGCGGAGCCCAAGGATCCATCCTCAAGGCGGACGGTCACTCGGATCGTCGGATTTCCCCTTGAATCGAGAATTTCCTGCGCGGCGACTCTGGCGATTGCAGTGGAGCTCATGACTGACGTCCCTCGCGGCGCTCCGCCGTTTCGGCCTGGTTCTCCCACGGTCGCGGCTTGACTGCCGGGTTCAATTATTTGATGTTACGCGCAAACGGTGATGGGGTTCCACCGAAACCGCTCGCCCGCGTGAGCTGATGACCCCTACTGGTGTTGAACACGGGTAGGGGCTCTTCGGTTTGAGGGCTCTGCCTGAAAAGACAGGGCCTGTTTCTCTTGACAGTCAGCCTTCAGAATACAGCTAAGGCTCTACCAAGCGGATTGCGGTTCGACACCGCTCAGCCGGGAGGTCAGAGATGATGTTCACTGGCAGGGGCAAGCAACTCACGATTTTCATCGGCGAGACGGACCAGTATCATCACAAGGCGCTGTACACGGCGATTATCGAAATGCTTCGCCGCGAGGGATGCAGCGGGGCGACGGCAATCCGGGGAGTGGCGGGCTTTGGGGCATCTTCGGTGATCCACACCGCGGCGATCCTTCGACTGTCGATGGATCTGCCGATGGTGATCATGGTTGTCGATCGCCCCGAACGGGTGGAGCGGATCATCGAGCCGCTGCGGGAGATGGCGCCGCATGCGCTGATTATCGTTCAGGACGTGGAAGTGATGCAGTCCGGCACCCCGCTCAAGGAAGGGCTGCCCGACGTCAAGGTTTCCGAAGTGATGCGGCGTGAAGTCGCCACCGTGCGGCCGGACAGCCCCATAACGCAGGTCATCGAACTGCTGCTGGATAAGGACTTCACGGCCGTGCCAGTGACCGACGCACAGGGCAAGGTGGTCGGGATGGTGAGTGACAGCGACCTGCTCACTCGCGGAGGGATGAACGTCGCTCTCAGCCTCAAGCGGGCGACCGATCCGGAGTTCGTCCGCGAACTGCATGAATCGCTGGAGAATCCAAATCGCAAGGTGTCGGAGGTGATGACGCGTGAGGTGGTGACCATCGGCCCTGACATTTTTCTGGGTCAGGCTGCAAAGCTGATGGTCGAACGGCATCTGAAGCGGCTTCCGGTAGTCGATCAGGAAGGAAAGCTGGTCGGCATCCTGGGCCGACTCGACGTTCTGAACACGATTGCGGCCGTCCACTTGCCCGAGTGGCATCCGGAGGCCCATCCGGTAGGCGCGCAGGCTACAGTTGCTGACGTGATGACGCGCGACGTGCCGACGGTGCACGAATCGGCAACCGTCGAAGAAATCTTCGAGTTGCTGGTGTCATCGGCGCACAAGCGGGTCGTGGTGGTCGATGACCGGCGCCGCGTAGTCGGGATCATTGCCGATTCCGACCTGATTTCGCGCGTGAGCCGTGAGAGCTGGCCGGGCGTCGTCGAGCTGCTAAGAGCGAGGATACCCATCGCCAGAATAAGTGGCGAAGCGCGTCTGCATCTGCAGAAGTTGCGGGCGAAATCGGTGAGGGAGTTGATGACGCGCGAGGTAATAACCGTGCATGAAAAGATGCCGGTTGCGAGCGCGCTGGCGCTCTCCGCAGAACGGCGGGTCAAACGGCTTCCGGTGGTCGACGACCAGGGCAGATTGCTCGGAATTGTCGGCAGGACCGAAATGATGCGGGCGCTCCTGGCGCGCGCCTGAGTCCCGGGGGAATGGAACGTTGGGAGCATTCCTGTGGGTTGGCTTGGGTGGGTTCTTCGGCGCAAATGCGCGCTACCTGCTGGGCGGGTGGGTCGCCAGCCGCCTTGGGGTTGGGTTTCCCTACGGAACGTACATAATCAACGTGACTGGAAGCTTTATCCTCGGCTTCTTTCTCGCCTTCGCTCAGGACCGGCCGTGGGTGGCGCCCCCAGCCCGGCTGCTGTTCGCGGTCGGCTTCGTCGGCGCCTACACGACTTTTTCCACATTCGAGTACGAGTCGATTCGGCTGCTACAGGATGGTGAGTTGCTGCTAAGCGTAGTGTACCTGCTTGGGAGCGTCGTATCCGGGGCTCTGGCCGCGATTGCGGGCATTGCGCTCGGCGGCTGGATCTGATGCGGCCTGCCCGTCGGATTGACTCGACGCGCGGGCCTGTTAAAATCCCGGCCATATCTGGTGATGGGGTTCACCACGATAACCGCCCGTTTCTGAGCAGGGCTGATAACCCCTACCGAGGCGTAAGCCGGTAGGGGTTAATTTGCTCCGTCTCCCTACCTGGTAGATCGGTCTCTTTCGCGGCTTCGCTGAGGGCGGCGATGGAAGAGCGACTGCGCCTCCCAGGAGCAGGTGCAGCGATCGATGACGCGCTCAGTTGCGTTCAACCTGTTGCAGGTGCTTTTCGTGCTAGGGCTCGCGCCACTCGTGTCGGGCGTGCTCTCGCGCCTCAAAGAGATCGTGCAGTCGCGGCGCGGACCCAGCATCTTCCAGCCCTATCGCGATCTGCGCAAGCTGTTCAACAAGGACGAAGTGGTCTCGCAGAATGCGTCCTGGATTTTCCGGGTCACGCCCTATGTCGTCTTTATAGCGCCGATCTTCGTCACCACTTTGATCCCGGTGCTGACGAACTATCCGCTCTTCTTCGCATTCATGGGCGACATGCTGGGCGGCGGGTTCGTGCTCGCGCTCGGCGGATTTTTCGCCTCGCTCGCGGCGGTTGACACGGCTAATCCCTACGGGCCGATGGGCGCGAGCCGCACGCGCATGGTCGGGTTCCTTGCGGAGCCGGTCTTCATGATTGTCTTCTTCACCGTCTCATTTATCGCAGGCTCGACCATACCCTATATCGTCCAGCAGCACTGGGTAACCTTCGCGGACTTCTTTGCGCCGTCGCACGTCCTATTGGTGATCGCTTTCGTAATGCTGATTCTGGCCGAGGCCGGGCGGATTCCGGTTGACAACCCGACAGGCCATTTCGAGCTCGCGATGATTGATGAGTCCAAAAGTCTTGAGTACTCGGGCAATGGCATGGCGCTGATGAAATGGGGCGGCCAAATGAAGCTGCTAGTGCTGATGTGCATTTTGCTCAACGTGCTGGTAACCCCGTGGGGATTGGCCGGCGGTAAGAACCTGACTGACGTCTTTTTGGCTGCGCCACTTGTTTTGCTCAAGATCGGGCTCTTCATTCTGATTTTGGTCGTAATTGAGTCGTCGTTAGCTAAGTTGCGGCTGTTTCGGATCAGCGAATTCCTAGGAGCGGCTTTTGTAACCTCTGTGGTCGCAATGATTACAGGGCTTCTGAGCTTTTAGGTAATCGACGATGCAGAACCTGGCGCCAGCTTTATCCTCACTGAACGGCCTTGCCGCGGGAGCTTTTCTCCTGAGCGGCTTCGGCTTGCTCGCAACCCGGCAGATGCAGGGATGCGTGCGCTTCTTCAGGTTGCAGTCGCTTGCGCTGGTCGGGTCGATCTTCCTTGTAGCCGTCGGGGCTCCGGTGCCGGACCTGATCGCCGTCGCCTTGCTCGATCTCGCGATCAAGCCACTGCTGATTCCATGGCTCCTGAGGCGTTACGTGCCTGAAGAGGTCTTCCGGCGCCGGGAGATCGAACAGGTATTCAACATTCCCAGTTCCTTGCTAATCGCACTGATTCTGACGCTCGCGGCCTACTTCTTGGCCACTCCGCTTCCGCTTGCGGCCGTCGCCATGGCCAACATCAACGTTCCCGTCGGCCTTGCCGGCCTCCTGCTGGGCGTGTTCATGCTGGCCGCACGGCGCGAAGCTGTTCCGCAACTGATCGGGATTTTCGCGATCGAGAACGGCTCGCTGCTGACCGGCATCGCTATCGCGCCCAGGCTGCCCCTGGTGGCGGAGATGGCCTTCCCGTTTGACATGCTGATCATCGCGCTGGTCATCGGAATTCTCACTCGCATAACCCACGAACGCGTTGGCACAACCGAAGTCGGAGCGCTGCGCGCTTTGCGCGAAAGCTCGGCAAAATGAACCTGTTCCTAATTCTGGTTTTGCCGTTAGTAGCGGCTCTGATTTCGTGGCTTCCGCTCGGCCGCCGCACTGCTCCGATCGTCACTCTGCTGGCGTGCATCGTCGTCTTGGTCCTGGCGGGTGAAGCGGCCTTGAAGGTGGCCGCAGGGGCCAGGGTGAGCGCGGTTTCCGAATGGGTTGAACTCGACGGTCTCGGTGCGTTGATCTTGGGGCTCGTTGCAATCGTCGCAACAGCTGCCGCATTGTTTTCTTGGGGCTATGTGGCCCGCGAGGAAGACGCAGGACACCTCCGTCGCTATTACGCCAACTACAATCTTTTCGTTTCCTCGATGCTTGCCGTGCCGATGCTGGTCGAGCCGGCGCTCGTATGGACTGCGGTCGAGTTGACAACGATCTTTGGAATTTATCTGGTGGCGTTCGATAACACTGCCGAAGCCGTAGAGGCGGCATGGAAGTACTCGGTGCTGACAATCATGGGAGGCGCGATAGCACTGCTCGGATTCATAGTTTTGTATCGCGCTACGCGTTTTGGTTTAGCACCTTTTAGCTGGAGCGGGCTGATAACGCTCGCACCCAGGGTGCCGCCCGACGTACTCGAGTCGTCCTTTCTGCTGATTTTGGTCGGCTTTGGCGCCAAGGTCGGGCTGGTGCCGTTGCATACCTGGCTTCCTGACGCCCACAGTCAGGCACCCACGCCCGTCTGTGCACTCTTGTCTGGTATTAAGACAACTCTCGTTCTCTACGTCATTCTGCGCCTGCTGCCGATCCTCAACGCCACCGGTCGGATTAACATCGAGCTTTGGGCGGTTGTCATCGGTCTTATCTCTGTAGGAATCGCGGCATTCCTGATTTTGCAGGTTACTGACTACAAACGCCTGTTTGCGTTCTCCACAGTGGAACACATGGGAATCATCCTGACCGCGGCCGGCCTGGGTGGCACTGCGGCCCACTACGGCGCTGTCTATCAAATTTTAAATCACTCGCTGACCAAATCGTTCTGCTTTTTCGCAACGGGCGCTGTCTTGCTCGCGGTGGATACCCGGCAGATCGCGGACGTGCGCGGATTGATACGAACTTCACCCATCGCGGGCGCCGCGCTATTGTTTGGTGGAATCGCGATCGCCGGCGCGCCCCCTTTGGCGGTATTTCTGAGCGAGTTTTCAATTTTCCGCTCTGGAATCGCCGGTCAGCACTACATCACGACCGGCCTGCTTGCCGCATTCGTGGTCGTGGCCTTCTTCGGGATCCTTCACCATCTCAACCGCATGGTCTTCGGTGAAGCGTCCCCGGCAGCCACGGATTCACTCCCGGTAAGATTGCCGCGCAGTTGCGTATTGACCCTGATTCTAGCCGGCGCGCCTATCATCATCCTGGGCGTCTATATGCCGCCTCCGCTTCACCGTCTGCTTCAAATGGCTGCCGAAGGTATCACGAGGTAAGCGGTGGCGGCCGTTTTGCACGAGCTTGCAGAACACGCCGAGGTGCGATGGACCGGCAGGGTTCGCCCGACCCTCAATGGCGCGCCCGACGCAGATTGTCAACTGCAGTGCGAGGCCTCGGACTTGCCGGAGATCTGCAACTGGCTGTTTTCCGAGCGCCATTACAGTTTCGGCGGTCTGGTCGTCGAGCAACGGCAGCGTTGGGAACTTCGATACCTCTTTTATGGGGAGGGGAAAGAAGGCTGGGTGCACGTCGTCACTTACTTGCCGGAAAGCGGTGAAAGAATACCCAGTATCGCGAAGCTGGTGCACGCGGCGGATTGGCATGAACGTGAGGCCGAAGACGCATTCGGCCTCGTCTTCGAGGGCCATCCTCGGTTGGGTGACTTCGTGCTTCACAATGACGTCTGGCACGAAGGCGTGGCGCCGATGCGCAGAGCGTTTGACGGTTCCAGGCCCGTGACACACCGCGAGCCGGACTTGAATTGGAAACCCCGTCGCATTGTCGAGGAGGCGGGCGCTTTTGCGATGCCGGTGGGGCCGCTCTATTCCGTCGCGACCGCGCCGGTATACTTTCAGCTGGAAACGGTCGGCGAGGACGTCATCCGCGCGCAGCCCCGTCTTTTCTACGCTTACCGCGGGCTGGAAAAAATCGCGGAGGGCCGCCGGGCGGAAGATGTGTTGCTGATCGCAGAGCGAATCAGCGCCACCTCCGCGTTCGCTCATTCGCTGGCGTTCTGCCAAGCGGTTGAGCGCCTGTCCGATGTCGAGGTTCCGGAGCGGGCATCTTCGCTTCGAATATTTCTCGCTGAACTGGAGCGCCTTCGTCATCACGTCGCGGCCATCGAGGGGATCTGTGAATCGACCGGTCTTACGGTTGCCGCCGCTCAGGCGGGAATACTCCAGGAAGACCTGCTGCGAATCTCAGGCCGTTTGACCGGCCACCGCTACCTTTTCGGACTCAATGCCTTCGGCGGGCTGGCCATGGAACTAACTGATGCCGCGTGCGCCAGCGCCGCCAACGGTGTGAGCGACGTCGCGCAGAGGCTTGCGACTCTCCAGAGTATGCTAAGCACGTCGAGCAGCTTTCTTGACCGCTTGGAGGATGTCGGCGACGTATCCAAATCGGACGCGGTGGACTTCGGACTGGTGGGACCGGTAGCTCGCGCGTCGGGGCTCGCTCGTGATCTCAGGAAGGCACAACCGTACTGCGGTTACGAAAAGATCGATTTCCGGATTCCTCAGGAGTCCGAGGGGGACGGCTATGCGCGATTGCGAGTGTTCTTCCGCGAGGCCGAACAGTCCGCGCGGGTCGTCTCCAATCTCGCACGTGCTATTCCCCCCGGCCCCTACCGAAGGCCACAAGTCAGCCTGCGCCCGGGTGCCGCGCTCGGCTGGGTGGAAGCGCCAAATGGAGCGGCTATGCACTGGCTTCGCCTCGGCGAAGCGGGGCGCGTCGACAGATACCGAATCGTCACACCCTCATTTGCCAACTGGCATGGTTTCAGACTTGCGGCCGAGAACTTCGCATTCCAGGATTTTCCGATAATTCTGGCGACTTTCGCACTTTCGGTGCATGAAAATGACCGGTAGCCGGCGGAGCATGCCATGAGCCAGTGGGTAATCAGCGGTCTACGGACTGGCATCAAAAGCACTCGCTACCCTCGCGTCAAAGAGATTGCGCCGGGAACGGCCCCTGGCCTGCCCGGCGCGACGCCACTACCCGCTGACCGCGCGCAGGCGATAGCCGCACTCTGCCCGACTGGCGCTCTCGACGCGGCTCACGGCGGGGTGAATGTCGATCTGCGCCGCTGTGTCAATTGCTTCAGATGTGCGCGCGACACAGACTGGCCGATGAACTGGGACTACAACTACGAGTGCGCAGCTGCTCCAGGGAACGGCAATAGCCATGTATCGCGCCTGGGTCCGGCCTTTAGCCGGTCCGCCCACATACTCGTCGTTGATGCAGGCGACTGCGGAGCCTGTCTCAATGAAGTCAAGCAACTGAACAATCCGTATTACAACATGCATCGCCTGGGCTTTTTTTTCACTCCAACGCCGCGTCATGCAGACCTGCTCCTGGTTGTTGGGGCATTGACAGAGCACATGCGCGTCCCGCTGCGTAAAGCCTACGACGCGATGCCGGGGCCCAAACGCGTGATCGCCGTGGGAACCTGCGCCCTTTCCGGCGGGGTCTTTGGTCGCACTTTCGCATGCGCGGGGGGCGTGAAAGACCTGCTTCCAGTCGATGTTGAGGTGGCGGGCAATCCCCCGCCCCCGCTTGCAATTCTGCACGGGTTGTTGGTGGCGGTCGGCCGAAAACCGCCCGGCTCGCTCCGTCGCGCACTGCGCGACACGGAGAACGGAGCGAGCTGATGGCTATGCAGTTGCTGTTGGTCATCTCCCTGGCACTGTGCGGCGTGGGCGTGGTCTTGCCGCTAATCATCAACGAACGGCGCATCCCGTCGCTGCTGGGCATTCTCGGAGTCGCGATTTCCGGTGGTTTGCTCTTCTTCAGCGGCGCTGCACTGTTCGGCGGCGCAGCTTTCCGGGCGACACTGTGGACGATTCCACCGCTGGTTACGCTAACGCTCGAGCTCGACAAACTGTCTGCACTATTCCTTTTTGTTTCGGGATTGGTTCTCTTACCGGCCTCGATCTTCGCGTCGGGACACCTTGACGCTTATCTCAATCGTTACAGCTTGCGGGCTTTCTGCGTTTCATACTTCAGCCTTTTCGCGACCTTAATACTGATCCCGCTATCAGCCGACGTCGTATCCTTTCTGATGCTCTGGGAGTTGATGTCGATCCTCCTGTACCTGATCGTCGGCTACGAGCATGAAGTCGAAGAGCACGCGCGCTCGGCCTACGTGATGTTCGCGATCGGAGAGGCCGGAACGCTGCTCATCGCATTCGCCTTCATCGTGCTCGCTGCGAACGGCTCGCTCGAATTCGCGGCGTTGAAAGCAGCCGGAGGCAGCCTCGGAGATGGAGCGCGATGGGCGGTTTTCCTGCTTGCGTTCATCGGTTTTAGCGTCAAAGCGGGCCTTATCCCGGTGAACTTCTGGCTGCCGCGAGCCTATACGTCGGCGCCGCTTCCATTCGTGCCGGTACTCGCCGGCGCCACACTTAATCTGGGCTTGTATGGGATCGTCAGGCTCGACGGCGATTTGCTGCGAGTCACCGCTCCGGGGCCGGGTCTGGTCGTGCTCATTATCGGCAGTGTGACAGCGCTGCTAGGTATCCTCTACGCGACCACGCAAAGCGATCTGAAAACTCTGCTTGCCCATAGTTCGATCGAGAACGCCGGCATCATCGCAACGGCTCTGGGCGCGGGATTCGTGTTCGTGGGATCGGGCCACCCGTCCATCGCGGCCATCGCGTTCGCCGCGGCTTTCTATCACATGCTGAACCACTCGATTTACAAGAGCCTCTTGTTTGTCGCGACGGGGGCGGTCGATTCGAACGTCGGCACTCGGAACATCGACCGATTGGGCGGCTTGATAAAAGCGATGCCTCTGACTGCAGGGTTTTTTCTCATTGGAGCACTCTCGATCGCGGCGCTGCCGCCTTTCAATGGCTTCGTCAGCGAATGGCTGACCCTGCAGACGATGCTGCTAAGCGCAGGCATGGCATCGACCGGCATCAAGATCGTGTTTGCAATCTGTGGTGCGATTCTAGCCCTGACTGCCGCACTTGCGGTGACCTGTTTCGTGAAAGCATTCGCGATGAGCTTCCTCGGGATGCCGCGCTCTGAGTCGGCGGGCAACGCGCGCCGGGCTAATTCATCGGCGATCCTGCCGATGGCTTTTCTCGGGGTGCTTTGCTTCGTGCTGGGAGTCGCGCCCACCTACGTTATTCCCGTACTTGATGGCGCGATCGGCCCGCTTGCTCAGCAGGCGCGTGCCGCCGACGCCCTCATCCCACCGTTCTTCGTTGGGAACCCCCATCACCGCGAGCTCCCCGCTTCCTTCGTCGCGGACTTTCATACTCTGGGCGCGCAACTTGGACAGAGTGTTCTCCCTGGACGCGGGTTGGTCGTCATGCATCGCGGCGGCGCGAACAATCCGGTGGTCTTCGCGATGTCCACCTCCTACATGGCGGCGGTCTTGCCCTTGATGCTGCTCGGCGTGTTCGTCGTTTTCCGGCTGATCGTCGTCCGCGGCCGGGCAGTCGAGCGGCGCGCGGTTTGGGATGGAGGCATACGCCGTCTGCTGCCCGAGATGACGTACACAGGCACAGGTTTTTCCAATCCGGTCCGGGTAATCTTCGAAGCCGTCTTCCGGCCGACCACGGTCGAAGACACCCGTGAGACCGTGGGCAAGCACTTCCGCGCAGTGATCCGTCGAACTCGAGGCGAGAACCACGTTCTTGACCGCCTCCTGCTCAACCCGATCTCCGACGCCGCGTTGTGGGTGGCAAATGGGTTTGCTCGGATGCACCACGGTGTCCTCAATGCGTATGTCTTCTACGGGCTGGGCGCGCTTATCGCGGCACTGCTCGTCGCCAGGTTTTCTTAGGTGCTTGACCGCCAGAGAAGGGAGTCCTAGCGTAAAAGCACAAGGCGGTGGAGTCCGCCGATAACCGCCACCTGGCCAATGACTCCTGCAGCGGCTTGAGACCCGAGGCGGGAGTGAACCTCCGAGGGCCGGGGTCTCGGCACCGCTCTCAAACGATTGACGATCGGAGAGGGCAAGTGCTTGAGCGTCTGAGAGGCAGCTTCCGAGAGTTACTGAGGCAGCTCGACGGTACCGTCTGCCCGCTGTGCGGGGTCCTTGCCCGGTACGAGCGGCAGCAAATCGAGAGTGTCCACGCAAAGTATGCACGCGTGCCCGCCCTCTGCGGGACCCATCTCGATATTTTTCTCCACGCCGTTACGGACTCCGCCGACCGGGCGCGCTGCGCACGGCAAGCGCTCGAAGCATCGCTTACGCAGGGCCCAGCCTGTGAGATATGCATCAAATCGGCGAAAATCGCGTCATCCCTGGTGCGCTCGATCCGCCGGCTCGACGGCTCGATGCGTTTCCGCAAGGCGCTCGAGTCCGCGCCCCTCTTCTGTCGGCGTCACGCGGATGCTGTAGCGGACACGCGTGACGCGATCAATTTTGCCGAAGTCCAAAGAGCAAAGGCTCGCCTGCTGCGCGATAGTCTTGCGCAGGCCGAACTGCGCAATAGCGAAGGGCTGGAACCGCTGATCGAGCACGCTCTCACCTATCTGGCCCAGCCTCCGAAGCGGACGCCGGCTCTCCAGGGGCAGCTGGATAGGGAGAGTGGCGCCGCGACCTCGGAGAGGGCTGAATTCGAGCAGTGGGAAGAGAAACGGTTGCTCAAGCATTTGGGCGCGCTCGAAAGCGAGTTGGCAAGTCTCCGTTATCGCAACGCGTTGCTTTCCGAGGAGAACCGGAGACTCAAGCTCGCCCATGTGGCGAACGAAGCCACCCGGCGGGACCTTGAGCGTGACCGCGAGCAACTCCTCGCTGCGGCGAAGAAATCCGACTCTCCGAAGTCTTCGAAGCGGTGCTGAAAAAGGATGGCCGGTTCTCATGCGCATCTGCGTTATCTCCGACTTGCATGCGAATATCGAGGCGCTTTCGGCATTGCCGACTGATTATGACGAACTATGGGTGCTCGGCGACCTCGTCAATTACGGGCCCGACCCTGCCGCGGCGATTGAGTTTGTGCGCTCGCGTGCGGCGGTCGTGGTTAGAGGAAACCACGACAACGCCATTGCGCTCGGGGCCGATTGTCGCTGCTCTCCTCGGTTCCGCGCGATGGCCGAGGCGACTAGCGAGTACACGCGTTCCGTGCTGAATGCCTCCGACAAACAGTTTCTGCGCGAATTGCCGACGTACGCCCGCCGCATTGTGGACGGCCGCACATTTTTTCTCTGCCACGCGACTCCTTCTGATCTGCTCTTTGAGTACCGCGCGCCAGACTCGCCGTTATGGGAGCGTGAAGAGGACGCCAGCTCCCGCGCCGATGTTATCCTGGCAGGTCACACGCACTGGCCTTTCATTCGAACAGTTGGCTCGCGCCTCGTGGCCAATCCTGGGAGTCTGGGCCAGTCGAAGGCCGGCGACGCGCTCGCCCGCTATGCGGTCTGGCGGGACGACCATTTCGAGCTTAAGGCATATGACTATCCAGTCGAAGCCACTGTACACAAAATTCTTTCGCTGCAATTGCCCGACCAAGTGAAGCACGATCTGGTTGAGGTTTTGCGCACCGGAAAGGTCCGATGATTTCTCGAATCCGCGCCGAGCGCGACGATAAACTCGCGCGGGTCGCCCGACGGCTGCGCTCTCTGCATGACGGCGACCTCGCCGTCATCGAATCAATCGGGATCGGCACCGACGCCATACCGGTCCTGCGCGAAGTCTTGTTCGAAAGAGACCGTGCCGGAATTTTCGAGCCGCGTGTTCGAGCGGTTCGCGCCCTTGGGGCGCTGAACGCAACCAATGTCCTCAAAGACTTCGTCGCAACGTGGCGGCCGGCAGTCGATCCGATCGAGCGCCTTGGCGACGAGGCCGTTTTGAGCGCGACGGCGCGAAGCTTGGGAGCGACGCTTGACGAGCAGGCCCTCTCCATCTTGTGCGCTGTCGCTCGTGAGCATCCAATCCCTGGAGTTATAGAAACTCTGGGGCGGTTCAAGCGCCCTGAGACGATTCCGATCCTTATTGACGCGCTGGCGGACGACTGCGCTGCCACGGCTGCGCAAGACGCGCTGAGATCGAACCCGGACCAAGCCGTGCCCTCGCTGATCGAGATCGCGTTGCGGGTCACGGTGGGTCCGAGTGGACGTGAGATGCCGTCGAGTGTCCGACGCCGCCGGCGCGCGCTGCGCTTGCTGTTGGAGATGCCGGTCACGGGCGACGCTCGCAACCGCATCGCTCGCCTCGCGCATGACCCTGACGACGAGATTGCGGCTCTGGCATGCAGGATCGCCATTGCCGCTGACTGTGAACAACCAGGACGCGCATGCGCAAAGCGCCTGGTCGATCTTCTGCGGAGAGCTCCATGGCCGCTTCGCAAGGAAATAGAGGACTGCCTCATAGAGCACCTGGCGGTCGCGCGGGAATTCGTGGATCGAGCGCTCGGACAGCCGCCAGGCGGCCATCTCGTGGATAGCTCGCAGCTGCAATTTCGCCGCTCACTCGAAAGGATAAAAAGGAGCGGCTCTTCGGCTCGGGGTCATTGACCCTCAACCAGATGGAGACAGCGGTACCAATCGTGAGTGCGACCGCGGGCGCCATCCGGCGCTACGACAATCTCAAGCTGGAAGTCGCGGCTATCGCGCAGGCCGGCATGCTCCAATGCGCCAAGCTCAAGAACGAGGCGGGCGAGTGCGCCTTCCAGCAGCTGCTCGCGCGGTTGGTCGAGGACCACTTTAACTTGGCCGTCGTTGGCCCGTTTAGCCGGGGCAAGAGCACTCTGATGAACGCGATCCTCGGATTCAACGCTCTGCCGACCGGCATTTTGCCCCACACGTCCGTAATCACCACCGTCTGCTACGGGCCGCACGAGCGGGTTCTCGTCAGATGTCAGGGGTGGTCGCTTCCTCAGGAGATCCATCTCGATCAACTCGAGGAATACGTGACCGAGCGCGGCAATCCGGGAAACCGGCGGCGGGTCACGGTGGCCGAAATTCAGTTGCCCGCCGAGATGCTCCGGCACGGCCTCCACTTTGTGGACACACCCGGTGTTGGCTCTCCGGTTTTTGCCAACACGCAAACAACCCAAAGCTTTGTGCCGCAGATCGATGCGGCCATCTTCGTGTCCAGTTTTGATTCCGCGCTCGGCGAAGCGGACATTGAGTTTCTTCAGCGTGTTCGGTCCACTGTCGGGATCGTTTTCGTCGTCCTGAACAAGCTGGATCTAGTTTCAGACGCGGAGCGCAGCGAGGTCACGAAGTTCGTCCGCGAGCAGCTCGATCGTGTTCTGGGCGTCGGCACATATACCTTGTTTGCCGTCTCCGCTAAGCACGCGCTTGCGTCGAAGCTGGCCCGTGATTCCGAAGCTCTGGCTCAATCGGGCCTGACCGAGCTCGAAGCCGCGCTGGCGCAGTTCATCGCTGAGGGCAAAACTCGGCAGTTGGGCATCCGCGTCGCAGAGCGGCTGATAGAGCTTTTGCGACGCGAAGCTGCCCACGCCGAAATCGCCACCTCTGTCAGTCACTCGCCCGATCGGACGTCCTCGCTTGCTCGACAAATCGAAGCCGAGCATGCGGCTCTGCTTCAGCAGCTCGAACAGCTTCGCAACCGTCTCGAGGCTCATGCGGTTGAAGTCATGCATGAGCTCCAGCCTCGTTTGAGGGCATCGTTCGAGAAGCTAAGGCAAGTCGCAATTCGAACCTTTCTGCCCGATCTGCTCTCGCGCAAGGCGTTTGCGGAACCCGACGGATTCGACGCATTCGCACGCGGGGTTTCTGAATTTTGCCAACAAACCCTGTCGCATGAGTTGCCACTTTACGAGGCCGCGCTGAACGAGCACTGGGAAGGCTGCGCAGCTCCTATCCTCAGGCAGCTGACCGAGCTGCCTGAGCAGCTTCTCGCCAGAGCTACCGGCCGCAATGAACTGGAAACCCACGCACCTGCTTCGAGCGTCGAGAAGCCCGACCAGCACCGGCGCAGACTGGAAGTCGCCGAGGTGGCGCTGATCGAGTGGCGTGCCGCTCTGAACCGATGGAGCCATTTCCTGCCCCGGCGCTGGTTGTCCGCTACTGCGGAACCACAGTTCGGCAAAGCGCTGGACCAGTTGCTCGCGCAGTACCGCTCCAGTTTCGAGGCGATGCTGCGAGAAGCAATCGGCAATCAGGTGGAAGCGGCTTGCCGAGAGACTGAAGAGGCCATCACTCACCAAGCCGTCCGAATCAGAAAATCGCTCAGCGATGAAGAAGCGCCAAAGAATCGCAAGATCTTCGGTCAACTGCTGGACCGCGCGCAGGCGGCACGACGCTGCTTCGACAGTAACCAGACAACCCTGGCATCCGCGCCTGAAGACGGTGACCGTGATCACTCGGCCATCGCAAAGGCTGGCGCGCTCTGCGTGTGCCCGGTCTGCCGCGCGGTGGTACGGGCTGTCTTCGATCATCTGGGCAAGCTCCAATACGAACTGAGCGTCGAATCAAGGTCTCAGCGGGCGCACGCCGAGGCCGGAGGTTTTTGCCCCGCACATACCTGGATCTATTCAAGCTTGACCTCTCCAGTCGCAATCTCGCGTGCCTATCCGCCCCTGCTTTGTACGCGTGCCGAGAGACTCGAGCTCGCCGCGCGCAGATCGCGCTCGCTTGATGCGCTCGCAGAGGAAATTCAGGCCCTCGCCCCATCGTCCCTGAATTGCGTAGTGTGCTCGGTTGCACACCTTGCCGCTAAAGAGACCATTGAAGACATTTTCGCAACACTTGGCAGGGGCGAGACTCCCACTCTTTGCCTGCCGCATCTGAAGCTGGCTCTGCGAAGCAGCGCGCACTTGGCAGAAGCCCGTTTGCTCGCGACCGCCTCGGCGCGCGCTCTTGCGCGCCTGGCGGATGCTATGCGCCGGCACGCGCTCAAGCATGACGCCATCCGTCGGGGCCTCATGACCGCGGATGAACGGGATGCGCCACAGACTGCGCTCAGAAAATTGGTCGGCGACATGCTGTTGGTGTTGCCCGCACGCGAGGATCGGGTATGACGAGGATCCATCCGAATGACGCTCAGACGAACCACAAGGCAGCTGAGAATGGATAGACGATCTGAGCCAGTATTAAAGGAGCCCGAGGAAGCTGCTCCTCTTACGACTTGGCTTAATCGCAACGTCGCGGGCATGTGTTTGGCGAGTTTGCTCTCTGATCTCGGTCATGAGATGGCGACCGCGATTTTGCCTCTGTTTATTGCGGCGATCGGCGCCTCGCCCGCCGCTCTTGGAATCATCGAAGGCGCCTCCGATGGCGCTTCCACCTTTGCGAAAGTCGGCAGCGGCAGAATCGCGGATTACAAAGGATTGCGGCATAAGGTAGCCAGCCTGGGCTATCTGATCACTGGTCTGGCCACCGGCTCCTTTGCGCTGGCGCAGTCGTGGTTTGGGCTGCTCATCTCGCGCACCATCGGTTGGATGGCGCGCGGTGCGCGCGGGCCTTGCCGCGACAACCTGCTGGTGGACTCGGTTCCCATGACTAGAGTGGGAACGGCTTTCGGGTTTCATCGGTCAGCCGACACTCTGGGCGCTATCCTCGGTCCACTTGTCGCAATGTTCTTGCTCCATCGACTCGGGTTTCGGCGGATCTTCCTGCTCAGTCTGCTTCCCGGAGCGCTCTCTGCAGCCGCGTTCTTCTTTCTGGTTCGCGAACCGCCTGACCGCCGCCGCGATATCCACCCGCAATTCCCCGGTTGGCGAGCTGCCGCGCCTCCAACCTATCGCCGCTTCCTGGTCGCCGTTGGAATCTTCGGCGCTGGCGACTTCGCTCACAGTATGTTGGTGCTTCGTGCCGCCGACTTGATGGGTTCGACGTCCAAGGCGATGAGCGCAGCGATCGCACTCTACGTCGTCCACAACGTCACTCACGCCCTGTTCTCGTATCCCATCGGCGCACTGGGCGACCGCTATCAACGGCGCTACCTGCTCGCGGTGTCCTACGTCATCGATACGGTTGCTACGGTCGGGTTCGCGCTCGGACCACGAAGCCTCACGCCACTCGTGGTGCTTTTTGTCCTTGAAGGAATTGTGTTGGCCGCCGAGGAGACCCTGGAGTCCGCGGTAGCCACTGATCTGTTGCCCGCAGACGTGCGCGGCGCGGGTTTTGGCCTTCTGGCTGGCACTAACGGCGTTGGTGATTTGGTGTCAAGCATCGTGGTAGGGCTTCTATGGAGCCGCGTGTCGGCGGAGGCCGCCTTCGGATATGGAGCCGCTATGAGTGCGATAGGTTCGCTAGTGCTTTTCCGCGCGATATGACTTTCTACTGCGTCAATTGCTTTGCCGAGCTTGCGAGCGACGATCGTGCGTGCCCACGATGCGGCGTCGAACAACAACTCGACGGCCGCGACTACCCTGCAAAGCTCAGAAAAGCGCTCAAACACCCGCTTGCCGAGACGCGACGCCGCGCCATCTTCGTGCTCGGCGAGAAGCGCGTAGCGGAGGCGGTCCGAGACCTGGCCGAACTCGCGGACCACGAGGACGATCCATTTCTTGTCGAGGAAGCTGCCATTGCGTTGGGGAAGATCCGGAACGAAGAGAGCCTGGCCGCGTTGGCTCACGCTGCTCATCACAAGTCCTTCTCGGTTAGAGCACGCGCAATCGAAGCCCTCGCAAGGGCCGGCGGCGCTTGGAGAAAAATTGCCCTTGACATTGCGGAGCACGATCCAAGCGCGACGGTCAGGGAGAGTGTGCGCTGCAGGAACGATTGAGGCCGCCGCCTCGTCGGCGAGAGTGTTCAATGACGGAATCTCATCTGCGACGGCTTTCCGTCACCCTGCGGATATTGGAGGATGCACTCCTCGACATCGAGGCAGGGCTGGCCGACCCACCCCGTCTCGCGATGACGATTTACGAGGACGACGTACCCCATGCGCTACGGGCGCCGATTCGCGAACGAGTCCGGCAACTGCGCGACGAAATTCTCAAAGTCAAGGAACGCTATGCGCTCGCTCCACAGGTTCTATCCAACCGTCGGCGAATTTCAACCAAGCTTTCTCTCCTGTCGATCAACCTCACCGAGGCGACTGCGCGCTACATGCGAGCCTATGGCGAGGTGACGCCAGAGGAACAAGGTCCCCTCGACACGCAGGTCATGAAGTTAATCGATATCGTGGATGAACTGAACGCGGTCGTGAACGGGCGCCAGAGGACCTGACGGCAGCTTGAGACGGTCCATACCGTCAACGCCGATTGAATGTTGACCCACCTTCGTTCGAGATCGCCGAAGTAAAACTGACCGACCCGGCGGTGGCATGGCGACGCGGGGTGGAACGCGAGGAGGGCTGCCATCCACCCTGATCGGGGAAGTTCGTGCAGGGTGGGCGACCGGGTGACGCTCTCCGCCGGCTCACCAAATAAATCAGGGAGCCTGCACGTCCTCACCTGGCCCGGGTTCGCGATTGGTGTCAGATTGGCGCCAACCAGAGCCCGCCGCCACGTCGAGAGAATCGACGAGGTTCTCGCTCTCTGATCGCAATCAGTTGAGCCGCCTGCTGCCTCGTCCTCGGCGATCCCCGGGCGTGCCTCCCTTTCAGCTCACAAGCCTACCTAATGTTCCAAACAAATCGCGTACGAGCCGGGATGGTTGGATCCGCCATTCGACGCTCCTGAGGATGAAAAGAAGACAAGCGATTCCATCAATTTCGATCGGGAGAACGGAAAGGACGGCGTCGAACGCGCGTCCGGATTTGGCGCGAAAACCAACTGGAGCGCGCACAATCTGTCCAAGCCGCGCCTGCTCCACGGCCTGTCGGAGCTCGCCAGGATTATCGATCACGCTCACTTTCTCAATTGGCCAGCCCAGAATCTCGTCCCGCGAATAGCCACATAATTTCAGAAATCCATCGTTAGCACCGATACAAAGCGAGTCTTCCTGCGTAGCGATGAATGCCGCTTCAAGTCCACAGTGAAAAAGGCTGATCAGGACCGCTTCATTCGTCTCAAGTCGGCTCTTCATCGAGGATTGCTCGCTTATATCGCGGAACAACAACACCGCTCCGTCCAGCCTTCCGGTTTCGTCGCGCAGCGTCGTGCCGCTCGCGGTTATAGAGGTAAGGGTTGGATCGTCAGGGCTTCTCGTGTCCAGCTTTGTATGCAGAAGCCCCGCAGCTCCATGCGCCGCAATCTGAAGACCCTGGGAGCGGAATGGCAATGGGCCCTCGGTTAACCCTGGTTCAAGCTGGGCCGTCAGTTCGCCAAGCAGGCGCGATCTGCCCCGCTTCAACAGTTGTTCCGCGGCCGCGTTGGAGCGAAACACTTTCATATCAGAATCCAGAAGCACTACGCCTTCGTCCATGCTCTCGAGAACTGCATCCATGAATCTGGCCCGCGCTTGCAGGTCCCTGTCGCGCTGCGACAGTTCGGCCACCCGCTTTCGCAGTACTGTCAGTCCCCGGAAGGTGCACACACCGGTCAAAGATAAAATCAGAAACCCGGCGACACTTGCGCCGGCAATAGTGCGGATGGCCCTGCCTATCGGGAAGCTCTCCTCTGGCTGGCGCTCGGCCAGAAGTGAATGCTCATCGCTGATCAAGCCGTCTATGCGCGGCAGAACCTGGTCTGCCGAAGGATGTCCATCGCTTGACCGAAGCATTTCGAGCGCCGCTTCAGAACCCATCTGTGTTCGAACCTGGATAGAGTCGTTGAGGGTGGAGAATCTAGCTTCGATCAACGGCTCGAGGCTTTGCAGGCGCCGCCGCTGGAGAGCTTGATCGCCGATAAGCGCCTCCAGTAGATGAAGCTGACGGCGGGCTTGGGCGCTTGCGCTTCGGAAGCGCTCCAGATCGTGCGGATCATCCCGTATTAAGTAATTATGCTCGCGGGCCTCGGCCTCGTTGAGCAGAATCCGAAGGCTATGAAGATGGTCGATAATGTCCTGGATATGGGACGATCGTTGGTTATTTCTCAGAAGGCTTTCCAGACTCGAGTATCCCGCCAGTGCAATGACGGCCATGGCAGAGAGAACCAGGGCGAACAGAACCGTGATGCCATATCTGAGCCCGCGAACATACGCTAGACTGTGCATTTGATCTCTCCGATGAACTTGCTATGGGTCGGAGTTGATCAGGGCTCCCTGAGCACGAGTGTGACGAAGTGCGGGGCACTTTCGAACCTTCCTTCGCGCCTTTCGCCGGTGTACTTTGCGACACGATGGCTTGCTGCGCGGCTGGCTGTTACCCAGCTAGTAAGGAAAGGTCGTCGGCGGCCGCCCGGTTCGCTGTTTAATCGCAGCGATGTGCGCCTATTTCACGCTGGTACCAGGGCCGGGAACGTCTGTTGATGTTTCATTTGCGACGCTGGAGGCACCGTCGCCGAACGCTTCCGACAATTCATAAAACCGAGCCTGCAGTTCGCTGAGAGAGTCGATTGCCGCGCTGAGCTCCGCGATATCCAGTTTCACGGCCTTGGCTGGTTCCAGCCCGTTTGCCACGTCGGCGAGTTGCACCCGCACAATATGCGCCATCTGGACTACCTGCTGATGGAGCGCCCTGACCGGGGCGAAGGATTCGGCCAGGCTCCCGAGTTCGTCGCGGAACGTACGCATCGATTCGAAAGACGTTGAGAGCCTGCGAATGTTGTCGTGAAAACTTCCAAGTGGCTCGCGAAGCTCGAGCGCCAGACGGGTCAGCTGGCTGATGGCTTTCGATGCCCGCGTGATCTCTATGAGGCGCCTCTGGCATTGTCGCGCCGGGTCGAATAACTCGCCGACGGCCTGCGCCAGCCCATCCGACGAGGCCGGTATCGCGCCGGCCATCTGCTCTCCAGTCTTTCCGACGAGCCGCTCCTCGGTATTGGTCGCTTCGATGGGTGAGCCGATCTGCGATGACCTCGATGCGTCGCTCGTTACTGGAGAAATCCCCTCTGCAGGGCGCGCGAGCGCCTTATAGCGGGACGGCGCGGATGGAGATGGCGGAGTGAGCAGACGCTGCCGAATTTCTTCGAGCCTAGGATGCATTGTTTTTTTTCCTCGCGTCTGAGGTTTGTCTGAAAAACAATGCCCACTCCTAGCTCAAGTTGAGGTCCAAGCCCAGAGGAGACGCGGCAACTGATTGAAATCTTTAGGTAAGGAGCGTGAAAACGCGTGAAGCGCGCGTCAAAAATTCAATGGCTATCACGCCTTCCTCTAAGACAACGTTTACGTCCAATAGGTAGAGTCCGTTATGAGCTGCGCTCAGCAGGATCTACCTCCGCCTGGAGGTAAACTCCGGGCTTCCGGCGATACTGCGCGGTGAGACCGCTTCGGTGATCGACCCAACATCGCTAGCCAGCCACGCAAGGGACTTGCTCTATTTGTCACGGTGCTATACTTGAGCTCCGATACTTCTCGATCTGACTTTGCCGAAGCGGTGGGCGACGCTCCCACGGGCGGGCGCTCGCGAATTCGGCTGCTGCGCAACTGCCGAATTCACCAGGCAGCCGAGCACCCGCATTTCATATCGTTCAGAGGAGGAAGACTTTGGACCAAGCGTTGCTGATCTCTATACCTGACGAGGCGGTGGCCAAGGTGTTCGACCCTGTTAAGCCGGCGCGCGAGATGCTGGATCGGCTGGCCAAGGTACTCGAGCCGGCTCGCCAGCTAACCCAATTGGCCGATGTCTTCGAGCAGATAAAGAGCTTCCAGGATGATCTTGCGGACGTGGCCGCGGCCTTCGAGCCGATAAAGGGAATGGGCGGACATCTGGAAGCCCTGGCCGAGCGCTTTGAACCGATGCGTGCTTTCCACAGCCAATTCGAACGAGTTGCGGCAGCCTTCCACGAACGGCTGATCGAATTGGCGGCCGCGATGGAGCCAGCCACGGCCTTCCAGGATCAGTTGAAGAACCTGACCAAAGCGTTCGAGCCGGCTAAGGCGTTGCAACACCGTTTCGTTGAACTGTCGCGCGCCTTCGGCAATACCGAGAAATGACCGGCGGATAAATCTCTTGCGCATCCGCGCATAGCGACTATACCGAAGCCATTCTTGACTGAGAGCAATGACATAGAGGATCGGTTTGCGAATGCCGTGAAGTTTGTGCTCGATGCGTTTGGCGGGGCCAGCCTGACGCCCTCGAACAAGCAGGCGCCAAGGGGCGGCTATCGCCGACGTCGCCGTGCTCGCATACTTCTACTATGCATAGCGTCGATCGCAGTCGTTGCAGTCATCGTTGGGGCCGCCTCTCAGGCATGGCGACGCCATCTGGCGAGCATAGCCGCCCGGGGCGATCGCGATAACGAAAGGCCGCACCACCGGCCAGTCAACCGTCGCACCGGAACCTGAATCCACCGCAGCGGCTCCGAGCGTTGTGAGCATCGACGGTTCGGAGTTGCCGACCGCCGCAGGCGACCACCCCTAGCAACTCTCCGGCGGACCTCGTCTCTGAGCAGTCGGGTTCGCGCGCTTCGCCCCGAGCGCGACGGCGATCGTGCGTGCGGCTTTTGCGGGTTTCTCTGCAAAAGACGGGAAGACCGTGTAACGTCTACAAGCCCGCCCGCGTTGTATGCTGGCCTGCCAAGTGACCTTGCCGCAGGCGGCGCGACCCAGCCAGCGCGACTCCGTCGCTCTCGACGCGCTGGCATCGGGATTAGCCTCTATTGGGCCTGAGTCCGGGGTAGCCGCACCCGACGAAGGAGCCTGAGCGATTTTGATAAGATCCTTGTGCAATGGGCGCAAGGCGCAACTGGGCTTCAGCGCCGCGCTGCCGCAGAGGTGAATCTTGGACAAGTCGCACGACGCCAAACCACACCATCGCCAGACCAAGGCTTACGAAGACATGCGGTTCCTCGAAAGCAAGGACGCGCGCGCCTTGCGCATCCTGGCCGAATACCTGGAACCGCTGTCGCGCTTCAAACGCTACGGCGTGCAGGACACGATTGTCTTCATGGGATCGGCGCGCTTGCTGTCGCGAGAGGCCGCCGAGGCTGCGCTGGCCGCGGCCGAACGGACGGGAAGCGATCTCGTGGCCGCGCGCGTCGCGCTCGAACTCTCGGCGTACTACGAGGCGGCACGCGAGCTCTCCTATCGGCTTACGCTCTGGTCAAAGAAGCTCGACCATAATGAGCGCCGCTTCGTCATCTGCACCGGCGGCGGCCCCGGCATCATGGAAGCGGCAAACCGCGGGGCCTCGGAAGCCAAGGGGCTCAACATCGGGCTGACCATATCGATCCCCGCCAGCGAGTTCGACAATCCCTACGTGAGCCGGGAGTTGCACATTCATTTCCACTATTTCTTCATGCGCAAGTTCTGGTTCGTCTATCTGGCCAAGGCAGTAGTGCTGTTTCCCGGCGGCTTCGGCACGCTCGATGAATTCTTCGAGATGCTGACGCTGGTGCAGACGCGCAAAATGAAGAAACGGATGCCGATCGTGCTGTTCGGAGCGAAATACTGGAACGAGGTAGTGAACTTCGACGCGCTGGTGAAATACGGCACGATCAGTCCCGGCGACGTCGGGCTTTTTCACCGGACCGATTCGGTCGACGAGGCCTACGACCTTATCACTCGCGGGCTCGCGGAGGACGCGCTCGGGAACCCCGGCGCGGAACTTTAGTCGGACCATGGGCGCCGCTTCTCGGCGTCCGCTGCGGTTTGCCCGCTCGCCTGCAACCGCCAGCGCAATTCCCTGGGTCGGCGTGGGAGTCTATGATGTCGCCTCGGAACGGGCCGGCTCTTACCCATCAGAGGCGATCCGCCCGGCCGTCGGGAAGCAAGATGCTGAAACGGGTTGATCGGGTACAGATCGTTGTCCACGACCGCGACCAAGCGGTGCGCACGGCGGCTGCCGTTTTCGGCGCGGAGGTCGCCTCCAGCGACCGGGTTGAACCGCTTGGCGCACAGCGCACGGCCGTGCGGGCAGGCGCGAGCATGATCGAATTTCTCGAGGTCGACGGCGCCGGGCCGGTTGCGGATTTCGTCGCGCGATGGGGCGGCGGGCTGTACGCGGCCGGTTTCGCGGTGGCCGACCTCAACGCCGCCGCCGCGCTGCTCGCCCGCAACCGGGTCGGCTTCGCGCGCGCGGCGGACCAGATCTTCCTCGACGCGGGGGCAACTTGCGGGATGCCGGTTGTTCTGAGCCCCTTCGAGGAGCGTGTGTCGGTAGGTGCGATCAAATGGACCTACGAGGTGACCAACGTGGTCGCCGACTGGAGCGCGGCGGCCGCGCGCTACGCGCGAATCTTCGGGCTCGATTCGTCGAAGTACGTTCCGATCGAGCACGACGAGTTCGGATATAGGGGAACGCTCACGATGTTTGACGCGCCGGCGCGCCTGGACCGGATCGAGATCTCGCAGCCGACGAAGGACGCCGCGATGGGCCGGTTCCATCGCCGCCGCGGTGACGCGCTGTATATGTTCTATGTCGAGGCCGACAGCGTCGAAGCCATAGCCGAGCGCCTGCGCGCGCGCGGCGGCCGCTTCACTCCGCGCCGCGAAGGCGTGCACGACGGCCTGTGGATCCATCCGACCGCCTTTTGCGGTGTGCTGGTCGGGGTGAGCCGCACTAGCGTGGCATGGCGATGGTCGGGCGACCCGGCGCGCGGCCGCTGATTCGCCGTCACGCTCAATCGGGGGGAAAAGAACATGGCAGGCAAACTGGAAGGCAAGGTCGCAGTGGTCACCGCCGGCGGCTCGGGAATCGGCGCGGCGACCGCGCGACGCTTCGCGCGCGAAGGCGCGCGCGTGGTGGTCGCCGATCTGAGCGGGACGCGCGCCGCCGCAGTCGCCGACGAGATCGCGAAGAGCGGCGGCCAGGCGAAGTCACTCAAGATGGATGCCTCCGACCCCGAGGGCGTGCAGGCGGCGATCCGGCTTGCGACCGAGAGCTGGGGACGGCTCGACGTGACGTTCAACAACGCCGGGCTCGGGATGGTCGAGCTGCTCGAAACGATGTCGCTGGAGAACTGGAACCGGATCGTGGCGGTCACGCTGACCAGCGCCTTCCTCGGCATCAAGTACAGCATCCCGATCATGCGCAAGCAGGGCGGCGGATCGATCGTCAACACCGCTTCGATTTCGGGGATTGCGGGCGACTACGGGATGTCGGCCTACAACGCAGCCAAGGCCGCGGTTATCAACCTTGCCCGAGCCGCCGCGCTGGAAAACGCGAAGCACAGGATTCGCGTCAACTGCGTATGCCCGGGCGCGATCAACACGCGCGTGGCGCAGTTGCTCGGCGGCAGTGACGTCGAAGGATTCCGGCGCAGACTCGGTCAGAATCCGATCGGGCGAATCGGCGAGCCCGAGGAAATCGCCAACGCGGTGCTCTTCCTGGCCTCCGACGAGGCTTCGTTCGTCACCGGCACCACGCTGGTCGTGGACGGCGGCCTGACCGCCCACACCGGGTTACCTCCCTTCGTCTGATTTAGTACGCCGCTGACTTCTCGCTTCGTGCGGATGCGGCAAATCTCCACAGGGCAGGCGTAACGAACTCCCCTGTCCCGTCCATGTTCGCGAAAGGCCAAACGCGACGCATCCGCGCGGCGGCGCCTGCGCTGTGAGCTCTTCGCATGGCGGTGGCGTTTCGGGACACGTCCACCGATTGCGTCAGAAATCCGCGCGATCGCGGCGCTGAACAGCGCCGGCGATTGACGTTCCGCATCAGCCGAGCTTATGCGCAGGCGCTGGCACGCGCTTCGCTCTATGTCTGACTCGAAGCCGTTGAGCCGTAACGGCCGAATCGCAATTCCTTACGGAAAGGTGGAGAAATGAAGGCTTCGAAGATTCTGGTGATTGGCGCTCTAGCCGTGTTGACTGCGGCGCCGAGCGTCGCGTGGAGTCAGGCGGTACCGACGCAACCCGAGGCCACCATCAAGGCCGAGCAGAGTCCGGCGCTCTCCGAAGTCAGGGCCAAACTGGTCGAGGTCGGGCGGCGCCTGCGCGCGGCCAAGCTCGCTTCGTTCTCGCGCCCGCTGCCGGAGGGCGACTATATCGAGGCCCAGCGGGAAGTCGCGCGGGGCAACTATCGCGCGGCGATGGCCGATCTCGCTCGGGTCGAAGAGCAGCTCGGCGGCCTGCCGAACTGGCAATAATTTCCGTCCTACACCCGTCTGAGCGTCACCTCGGCGCCTCGTCCGCGCAAACCTCGCGGGCGACGGCGCTGAGGTCTGATCGGGAGCGCGCGCGGCCGCTATTCGGTCTGTTGCTGCTGCTTCAACTTCTCCAGCTCCTGGCGCTGCTGCTCCAGTTGCTGTTGCTGCTGCTGGATTTGCTGCTGGGTCTGCTGCTGCTGAACTTCCTGGTTCTGCATCTGGTTGCCGACCGCGTAGCCGCCGACGCCGCCCATCGCGCCGCCTATCGCGGCGCCCGCTCCGGGCGAACCGACCGCGGCGCCGACGATCGCGCCAGTGCCGGCGCCGAGGACCGCGCCGATGCCAGTGGCTTTCTCACGCGTCGACAGCGGCTGCCCCGAGCATCCGAAGGTCCCGGCCACCATCAGCGCCAAAACGGCCGTCGCCAGCACACCCTTCAATTGCTTTTTCATGACGCCCTCTTCTGCGTCGCGATCTTCGTCGCAACCGGCGTTCGTCCCGTGCGGCCCGTATGCCGTCGCATGCCCGCGCGATCATGAGCACTGCGGTTGAGACAGCCGCGACCACCCTAGTCCATCAACCCGCGTGGCCTGAGTCCAGCCCCCGGACGGTGCACGTTGCACGGAGCCTGCTAAACAATCCAGGACGCGGCGACCCGAGCACGCGTCAGCGCCCGCTGTCGCGCGAATAGCTGACTTCGCCATCGTCCAGCCCCTTCGCCGCGGGTATCTGGCGCCAGGCGTTAATGAACACCGGGATAGCGACCGTGACGACGAACAGCACAATCACGAGGTAGCCGGTGTCAACTGGAAGGTAGCGCCCCACTCCGGCGGCCATCGCGAGCCCGCCCGCGATGAACAGGAAGCCGCCCGCAAACAGGGTCGTCGCTCCGACCCGCGCCCCGAACCGGCGCACGTCGTCCTCGCTGAGCCCGCTCAACGTGCGCAGCCCGGCTGCGAAAGCGGCGCCGACCGCGGCCAGGGTTACGGCGGTGCCCGCGCCGAAAAGCAGCCCTGGCAGAAAGCCCAGCCACGCATTGGGCATCGCCGGCGCGGCGACCGCATTCACGAAGAGCGCGAAGCCGCCGAAGCCGAAGCCGGCGATGAAGCCGTGAATTAGCGTCCATCGCACGGGCATCGTGGGTTCGGGCGCGCATTGCGCGTGACGGCGGGTGAGGAGCGCGGTGGAGCGGTCCATCTCGTCGCGCGCCTCATGATGATGGCCGAGGAGATGGAGATGGGCGTAGCGCTGGCCGCGCAGCAGGATCCAACCGGCCAAAGACATCACGATGCCGACGATCACATAGACGACCGCGTTGACCTCTGCCGAGCGCAGAAAAGGCGCCAGCGCCAGGTATGAGAGCTCCGAAATCAGCATGCGCTGCGCGGTGAATCCCGCGGCGAACCAAGCTCCGGTGCGCATCCCCTGCGCTCCGCTGCCGCCGGCGATCGCGTAGCTGAACGTGATCGGCCAGGTGTGCTCGTCGGGCAGAATCCCGTGCAGCAGGCCGAACAGAAAGCAGTAACCCAGTAGTGCGCTCAAGGCCGTTGTGCCAATCCGGGGCCGCCCGGTGGACCGCCGCGTCCGCGTCGAGGGACGCCCCGCCGCGGCAGCGGACGGAGGCTAACAATCCAGTCTGACACACGCAATCACGGCCGTGGTAGAGGCCGGCGCGCCGGCGCTCGAGCTGTGCGAAATCCCATCACCCCTATCCGACTTGCGTCGCGCTTGATGCTAAAGTGGTTCTCGCGATGAGCGGGGGGCCCAGACGGCCGAGGCGAGCGCCGCTGCTCGGCGTGGCGTTTGCGCTTGCGTCCGGCGGATGCATGGCGGCGGTGCCGTTGGCGCTCCAGGCGGTGGAAGCGGTCGGCGCGGGCGTCGCCCACGTCGCCGAGGCCGGCGTTATCGAATCCCATGAGCCGGAATACGGCAGCGAACTGCGCAAGAACGAAATTTGCGACGACCTCACCAGCGAGATTCCGCTGCTCACCGAACTGCGCACCGGCAAGGACGGCAAGATCGATTACCGCGCGCTCAGCCTGACCGGCAACGAGATCGAGCCGCGATGGGTGGCAATGCCCAACCAGAGCGCCGATCCGAACGGCTGGCGGCTCGCGACCAACTTCATGAAGATGGACTTCCAGCCGCCGATTCAGCCGCTGCTGAAAGCCGACTCGGTAACCTACATCGCCTACGCGCCCGATCCGGCGCAGGACGCCACCGAGCAGGATCAGCTCAACGCGCTGACGGTCGCCTTTGGGCCAACGTTCGGCACCTTCCGCTGGAACAACCGGATTTACCGCTACGCCGCGGTGCAGAAGCTGCCCTGCTTCCCGTCGCCGGCCAATTGAACCGGCCGGCTACGACGGAAACAGCCGGCGGGCGTTCTCGCCCATCAGTTTGCGTGCGCGGGTGGGCGCGAGCCGAGCGGCGCTTTCGCGAATGAGCCTCGGCGCTTCGAGGGTCGAGTCGATGTGAGGGTAGTCGGAACCCCACAACACATGGTCCTCGCCCATCAGGTCCATCACGTTCGCGATAGTGCGCTCCTCGGGCTCCGCGACCATCCATACGTTGCGCCGCAAGTATTCGCTGGGCTTGAGCTTGAGCGGGAACGTCCAGCCGAGGTGCTCGTACTTTTGGTCCATCCGGTCCATCACGTACGGCGCCCATCCACATCCCGCCTCGACGCACAGCACCTTGAGCCGCTCGAAGCGGTCGAACAGCCCGTCAAGCACCATCGTCATCATCGCCGGTACGATCTGGGCGAAGCCGCCAAGCGCGAAGCCGAACACCGCGCGGAACTCGCTGGGCTGGTAGAAATTGCCGAGCATCGCCTGCGCGCGCCCCAGGCGCACGATCACGTGCAGGCAAACCGGAATCCCGGCCTGCTCGCATTCGCGCCAGATCGGATCGAATGAGTAATCGGAAAAGCGCTTGCCGCCGACGGTTTCGGGCGCGAGGAAGACGCCCTTGAAGCCGAGCTTGAGGCAGCGGCGCAGCTCGCGCAGCGCCTCGTCGGGGTCATGGAGCGCAAGATGCGCGATCGGAATGATGCGGCTGCGATCGTGGGCGGCGAAATCGTTGACCCATTTGTTGTAGGCACGCGCGTAGGCGAGGGCAAGTTCGGCATCCGCGACGTCCCAGAGGATGCCGACCGTGGGGAACAGCACGCCGGCGTCCACGCCCCACTGGTCGAGCAGACGAATACGCTCGGCCGGCTCATAGCTTGCCGGCGGACATCCGTCTAGATAGCGAGTCTGACCCGGGATGAAAACCGACTGGCGCGGCAGATTGGCGCCGCCGAGTCCGGCCAGCACTCCCTTGAGCACCGGCCGCTTGTCGATCATCAGAACCTCCAGCCCGTCTGCGGGGTCGGTGACGATCCGGATCGCGCGGTCGCGAAAGCGCGGCTCGAGGTAGCGCTCCCACAGGTCGGGCGGCTCCATCACGTGCGAGTCGCAATCGACGACGTAACCCGTATGTAGGTCGGCCATTGCGCAAATCTAACACTATTTCGCATGGCGGCCGAATCGCCTGGCGGCGCGCGCTTGTCCAATTGCGACACACGGAGTAACCGAAGCTTGAGTGGCACCAGCGGCGGCGAGCGGCATTTCGAATCCGAGGGAGGTACGCGCGATGGCGAGGCCGATCAAGATCGTTCCGCACTTCATGCGGCTGCACGAATGGATCGCGCTCGACGAAGGTCTCTTTGCCGCCGAAGGACTCGCGCCCGAAATCCTCGCCGACGACATGCATCAGATCTCGTCCCACGGCGCCGACGTCTATTTCGAGCGGCCGCAGGACCGCCCCTTCCGCGCCAGCGACAAGGTCTGCTCGTCGGCCTGCGAGTGGGCGGTCCCGATGAACGCCGGCGCGGGGATGGGCAAGGCAGTGCTTGACGTCTATGGAGTCGCGCGCTTTGCGCTGTTCGTCGCGCCAGGCTCGAAGATCACGCGGCTTGCGCAGCTAAGGAACGTGCCGGTCGGTATCGGGCTGATGGCGGGGAGCCATTTTTCGTTCCTCGAGACGATGGAGCGCGTGATGCCGCGCGGGTGTATCCGGCCGGAAAATATCGGCGGGCCGGGGCGGCGGCTGCGCGCTCTGCTCGACGGCGAGATAGCGGCTGCCAACCTGCTCGATCCCGAGATCGCGATGGCCGACGAGCTGGGGCTGCGCAAGATCGCGGCCGGCGAGTTCCGCACGCTGTTCTGGGTCGCGGCCACCCTGGAGCCGGACGCGGCGGCGGCGTACTTCCGCGCGATGCGCCAGGCGCAGGCCGCGCTCGAAGCCGCCCCCGAGCGCTACATGCGCCTGTGGGAGCGCAACATCCCGCCGATCCTGCACGACCGTTCCTACGACTTGAACCGCTTCGGGCTCGGCGAGGTGCTCCAATTCGAGCCCTACGTGCAGGAGGACTACGAGCGCACGCTGGCGCTGGCGCGCAGATGGAACCTCGACCGCAACCTGCGCGCGGGCGCCGACCGGCTGGAGAACGTCGGCCTCCACGTGACGTTGTAGGCAGGCGAGCGCAGCCTGTCGCCGCGCGCTCGTCGGACGCCGGCGCGAGGCGGCATCCGGCACCCGCGTCGGCTCATCCGCGCGCGCGAGCGTCGGATTCGCGATGCACGACCTTCTCGATATGCTCGCGCAGCTTCATCGCCTGATCGTTTATCTGGCGATGCCGCTGCTCGACGCTTGCGAGTTCGCCCGCATTGCTCTTAAGCGCGTCCCGGAGCGCCTGGGTGTGAGCGCGGAGCCGTTCGAGCCGCTGGGCGGCTTCGCGCTGCTGGCTCTCAAGCTCGGCCAGCTCCTCCTTCAGCACCGTGACCAGGGCCTGGTCTTCGCCGCCACGGACCAGGTTCTCGATATAATCGGCCAACGCTTTCACCTCGGCCACCGCCTTGTCGTTCTCGCGCAGCGCGGCCGCCTCTTCCTCGGCGGCGGCTTCAATCGCCGCTTCCGACTCCTCGATCGCCGCGCGCAGCTCCTCCGCGCGGGCGGCCGCGTTGATGCCGGCCATAGTTAGCTTCCGCATCCGACTCTGTAGCGCTTTGAGCACTGCCTCATTGATCATGTGCGTCCCCGTCGAGCGACTCGCTGCAGCAGGCGACCCGACTTTCCTGCCGGCTCTGCGCTTCCGTTCCGTAAACCGTATAGCCCCTGGCTAATCGTATGGATAGACTTCAAAGAAACACACAAACATCAGAGGGTTTGCAAAAAGGCGACGAGGTCGCTCTTCTCCTGCTCAGTGAAGCCCATTCCGAAACGCAGGTCGTAGAAATTCACCACGTCCATCAGCGTGGCCGCCGAGCCGTCGTGGAAATACGGCGGATGCGCCGCCAGGTTGCGCAGCACCGGCACCTTAAACGTACTGATGTCGGCGCACTTGCCGGTTATCAGCGCGCGCCCGGGGTCGTCGGTCTCGAAGGTCTGCCCCCTGAACTCGCCCCAATCGCATCGCAGCGTGAACAACGGCAGGTCCGGCGTGCGCCGCGAGGCGTCGGCAGTGCCGATGTCGATCGTTCCCGCGACCGAGCGGTTGCCGACGTTGGGCGTGTCATGACAGGTCGTGCAGAAGCCGGTCGCCATCTGGTCGCGCCCGCGGCTCTGCAATCCCGCGAGTCCGGCCATGAAAAACGCGCGTTGGTTGAAAATCTCCTCGCCGCGCGCGATCGCCGCCCGCTGCTCGGCGAACGGCTTGGCCTTCAGGCCCAGCCACGGTTGATAGATGTTGAACACTTCGAGCGTGAACGCGCGCTGAATCGGGTCGTTGCCCAGCGAGTCGTTGATCCCGAGGTAGAAGTCCTGGCGCGACAGATCGATCGGGCCGCCGCCCGCGCCGAGCTCGCGCAGGCTCCCGGCGCGGCCGTCCGACACCTGCGCGCTCCACAATCCGCTTTCGAATCGCACGACCGCGTCCAGCGTCTTCGCCGGCGGCACCCCGCTCGCCTGCTCGTGGCCGATCGCGGCGCTGATCGCCTGCGATTGAAGGCTCGCTTCGCGCCCGTCCCACATGATCTCGGATTCGAAGCGGAGGTTGGTCGCCGGCAGCGGCCGCCGATATACCGAAAGTACCCCGCGTTTGGGGCCGGCAAGCTTGGTGCAGCCGTAGGGGTCGTCGACCTTGACGACGGAAAATTCCGCGTCGGGCGGGATCGGCATCGGCATCCGGATCAGCCCCTTGCTCAGCAGCAGGCCGTACGCGCGCCGCATCGCGGCTGGCGTCGAGACGTCGGCGTTGGGGCAGACCGCGCCGTCGATCGGACGGAACAGCGGATCCTGTCCGTGGCTGGCTTTGAATCGCGCCTCGACATGCGCTGGGGTGATCGTCCATCCGTCGGCCGGCTGATGGCAGCTCACGCAAGCGCGTCCATTGGTGCCCAGGGGATGAAAGAACGGGTTGTCGGCGGCCGTCGGCCCGCCCGGCTCGTAGGTGGCGAAGCTTCCGCTGGCGTCGGGATACCAGGTCAGGACGGGCGGCTCGGCGCGCGCCCACAGCGGGGCGAATCGCATCGCGAGGGCCACGGCGACGAGCGCCGACGCGCATGCTACCCATCGCCGCGTGCGTTGTCGGGCTCCTGCCGCGCTTGCGCCTGGCTTCACCGGTTTGCCGGGAGCGAGTCCGCGCGCTCCCGCGTCAGCGATCCTATACTGTAACGCCGCCCGCGGCGTAAATGGGCTTGAACTGGCGGGGCCCGGAACGCGCTCCGCCCGGGATGGTCCGGTCCTTCGGCGTTTCGACGAAGCGAAGAATCCGGGTCAAGCGATTCACGCTAGCGCTCGAACTTGTAGTTGAGCTTCATCGCGGCGCGGACTTCTTCCATCGTCGCTTGCGCCACCGTCCTGCCCCGCCGTGTGCCCTCGATGATGATCTCGCGCACCTGCGCGGGCCTGGCGGCGTACTGCGCACGCCGCTCGCGGATCGGCGCAAGGAACGCGCCGAGCGCCTTGAACAGCCGCTGCTTGACCTCGACGTCGCCTACCGTGCCCTTGCGATAGCGCTCCTTGAGCTCCTCGACCTCGGCCTTATCCGGGTTGAAGACGTCGTGGTAGGTGAAAACCGGATTGCCCTCGACGTGGCCGGGGTCGGTGGGATGGATGCGGGTGGGATCGGTGAACATCGACATCACCCGCTTGCGCACCGTCTCCGGCGGGTCGCCAAGATAGATGCAGTTGTTGAGCGACTTCGACATCTTGGCGTTGCCGTCGGTCCCCGGCAGCCGCGCTATCTGCCCGAGCATCGCGCGCGGCTCGATCAGCACCTTGGCATACAGCGAGTTGAAGCGCCGCACGATCTCGCGCGCCTGCTCGATCATCGGCAGCTGGTCCTCGCCCACCGGAACCAGCTCGGCCTTGAAGATCGTGATGTCGGCGGCCTGCGAGATCGGATACGCCCAGAAGCCGACCGGCACTCCGCGTTTGAAGTTGCGCTGTTTTATCTCGTCCTTGACCGTGGGGTTGCGCTCGAGCGTCGCTACTGTGACCAGGTTCATGAAGTAGATGGTGAGCTCGGTCAGCTCGGGCACCATCGACTGCACGACGAACTTCGTGCGCTCGGGGTCGAGGCCGACGGCGAGATAGTCGAGTGCGACCTCGAAGACGTTGGCTTCGAGCTTTTCAGGATGCTCGAAGTTGTCGGTGAGCGCCTGAACGTCGGCAATCAGGATGTAGGTGTCGTAGTCGTATTGGAGGCGGACACGATTTTGCAGCGAGCCTACGTAGTGGCCCAGGTGCAGCGGGCCGGTCGGCCGGTCGCCGGTCAGGATGCGTTTTTCCATCTTGTCAGTTTTTGGCTTCAAGCAGCTTGCGCAGCGTGGCGAGGTCGGCGGCGATGTCCTTCATCTCGGGCCCGGGCTCGGTCTCAAGGCACATCGGCAATCCGAAAAAGCGCTGGTCGTGGAGCAGGCGGCGAAACGGCGCAACGCCGAGATGCCCCTTGCCGATATGCTCATGGCGATCAACGCGCGAGTGGAACGGCTTGAGCGAGTCGTTGAGATGGAAAGCGACCAGGCGGCGCAGCCCGATATGCTCGTCGAGTTCGGCGAAGGTGCGCTCGTAGCCCTCGTTGTCGCGCAGGTCGTAGCCGGCGGCGAAGGCGTGCTCGGTGTCGAAGCACAGGCGCAGCCGCTCATGCTCTTTGACCGCGTCGAAAATCCGGCCCATCTGGGCGAACGAGTAGCCGAGGTTGCTTCCCTGCCCGGCTGTGATCTCCAACGCGACTTTGACCTTGAAGCCGGCGCACGACTTGTGCGCCTCGTCGAGCGAGTGCGCGATGGTCTGGATGCCCGCCTCCTCGCCCGAACCGACGTGGGAGCCCGGATGCGCGATCAGAAACGGCACGCCCAGCATCTCGCATCGCTCCAGTTCGTCGATAAAGCCGGCGACCGATTTCCTGCGCAGTTTCTCGTCGGGCGCGCCCAGGTTGAGCAGGTAGGAGTCGTGGGCGACGACGATCTTGATCCCGGTCTCGACCTGCGCCGCCTTGAACGCCGCGACTTCCTCTTTCGCATAAGGCTTGGCGGCCCACTGACGCGACGATTTCGTGAAGATCTGGATGCAGTCGCATCCGACCTGCTTGCCGCGCCTGAGCGCCTCGCTGACGCCGCCCGCAATTGACATGTGCGCGCCGATAAGCGGGCGCTTGTCGGTATCCCTCGAAGTCATCGTCAATTCATGCCGCTGGCCAGCGCCGTCTCGCGAAGTCGACGCCGGGATTTTATATCAAACGGCCGCGAAAGCGAGGCGCCGAGCGCGCGGCTTGCGCACCCCGGGCATGCGCGGATACTTGGGAATGTGCGGCGGTCAGCGGCGTGGTTCGTCCTTGGTGGCGCGCTCGGCGTACTCGGATGCTCGGCGGCGAGGGCGCCCTCGCTTCCGCCACCCGACTCGATGCCGGCGGGCGTGGCCGTGGTCGTGCCGGACCAGTCGGACGCTTCGGCATCTGCGCCCGCGGCGCAAGCTGCGGCACGCTCCAACCCCGAGCGCTTCGCCGGTCCCTCCCGCGACGATAGCAGCGCGTCTCAACCTGCGGCGCCCAAGCTGCGCCTCGAGCCGGCGATAGGCGTGACCGTGATGCGCCTGGTGCACGACGAGGCCACGTCACCCTCTGCCGCATCCGAGCCGGCAAAAGCCGGACCGAAAATTTTCGAGGCCGGCAACGAAACCTCTGTCGTCTTGCTGAACAATCCTCCGTCTTCCAACGGTGGTGAAAAATCCGCCGATGCCTCGCACGACCGCGGCGCCGACGCCGCGGCGCAGCCCTCTACCGCTGGCGACGACGGACACGCCTCTGGCGCCTTTGCCGACGCGTCCTCATCAAGCGCCCACTCCAAGGCCGCCTCCGACGATAGCAACGCGCCGAGCAGCGGCGCCGACGCGGTTTCGGCGCGAACCTCGGGCGGAATGCCGATTTCGTTTATTGTCGGCGACGCGCGCGCCGCCGGTGCGACTACCCCCAATGATGCGAGGGCATCGGGCGACGCACGTCCTGCTGGCGGCGAGCACTCGGCCAGTGATGCCGCTGCTGTGACGCTTCTTGCCAGCCCCGGCGCGGGCGCGCCTTCGGGCGCAGAACCATCGCAATGCGACGTCGAGATCCTGCATAAGAAGCCCAGGAGCGCAGTGCGCGAGGTCGCAACCTTCAAGCTCGACGGCGAGCCAGTCGAGCGCGACCAGATCATGGCGCTGCTCAAGCGCCGCGCGTGCGAGGCCGGCGCCAACGCGCTCGTGCTCAAGCAGTCCGACTCCGCGGCAGGGACCTACCACGTCGAGGCGGTGGCGCTGAGAATCGAGTCTGCCAAGCCTGCCGGCAAGCCGGTGCGCAAAACAATCGAAGTTCCCCTGCCCTCCAAGCCTGTGCCCAAAACCATCACGGTTGATCCCGACGCGCCGGGCTAGCTAACCTTGGGCGGGGATTGGGGAGGACGGCGGACCAGCGCGTTGAACGTCATTTCATCCTCGCCGCGCATATCCGATAGACGATGCGGGCGCCCGCCCGCCGCACTCGCCGCCGCGCGCCGCGCGCGGTGGGCCGCGTGAGCCCGATGGCGCGGCACGCGATCAAGACCGTCGCGATGGTGGTGCGGCGCGAACGGCCGCGCGCGGTCGCGCTCGCCCGCGAGCTGGCGGCGTGGCTTCACGGACGCCATCTTGCCACCCTCGCCGAGCCGGAGGTCGCGGCCCAACTCGGCGCCGAGCCCGCCGAACACGAGGCGCTCGCCCGGCGCGCCGATCTTATCGTGGTGCTGGGCGGCGATGGCACGCTCCTGAGCATCGCGCGCCTGGTCGGCGAGCGCGAAACGCCGATCCTCGGGATCAACATGGGTGGGCTGGGTTTTTTGACCGAGATCACCACCGAGGAAGCGCAGGCGACGCTCGCCCGCGTGCTCGCCGACGACTACGAAACCGACCGCCGGATCACGCTGGAGGCGAGGGTGGAGGCGCACGGCGAGGGCGGCCGCGCCGTGCATCGCGAGAGCTTCCGCGCGCTCAACGATGTTGTAATCAACAAGCGCGCGATCGGGCGGATGCTCGAGCTGCAGGTTGTCGCCGGCGGCCAACGCTTCACCACTTACCGCGCCGACGGGCTGATCATTGCCACTCCCACCGGTTCGACCGCCTACGCGCTCAGCGCGGGCGGCCCGATCGTGTTTCCCTCGCTCGAAGTCGTGCTGCTGGTGCCGATCTGCCCGCATACGTTGAGCAACCGTCCCGTCGTGCTGCCGGATTCCTTCGAGATCGAGGTGCGCGTCAGAAGCGCCGACGACGACGGCGCGATCCTGACCGTAGACGGCCAGCAGACCGCGCGCCTGACCAGCGCCGACGCGCTGCGCGTGCGCCGCGGCCGAAATCCGGTGGTGCTAGTGCGCTCGTCCCACGCCTACTTCGAGATCTGGCGCAACAAGCTGCGCTGGGGTTAGCGGCGGCGGATCGGAGCGGCGATGCTGGTCGAACTGCGCATCCGCAACTTCGCGATCATCGAGGGCGCCACGCTCTACTTCGGCCCCGGCTTCAACGTGCTGTCGGGCGAAACCGGCGCCGGCAAGACCATCATCATGACCGCGCTTGGCCTGCTGCTCGGCGCGCGCGCCTCGCCCGACATGGTCCGCGCTGCGCAGAGCGAGGCGGTGGTCGAGGGGCTGTTCGAACTCGAAGGCGAGGGGCCGCCGCCCGAGGGGATGCCCGAGGAGTTGGCGGCGTCGGGCCAGCGCGAGCTGGTCATCCGGCGCGTCGTCGCCGCCGACGGCGGCCGCTCGCGCGCATACATCAACGGCGAATTGGCGACCGTGCAAACGCTGGCGCGGATGGGCGAGGGCCTGGTCCAGGTTTACGGCCAGCACGAACAGCAGACGCTGCTGCGCCCGGAGAGCCATCTCCAGCTCCTCGACCGCCACGCCGGCCTCGACCCCGCGCTCGCGGAGTACCGCGCCGCCTACCGCGACGCGATGGCAGCGCGCGAGCGCGCCGAGGAGCTGCGCGAGCGCGAGCACACCCGCGCCGAGGCGCTCGAACTCGCGCGCTTCCGCGTCGCCGAGCTCGAGCGCGCCGCGCTGCGTCCGGGCGAGGACGAGGCGCTCGCCGCCGAGCGCACCGTGCTCGCCAATGCCGCGCGGCTAGTCGCCGCCGCCGGCGAGGCCGAGCAGATGCTGCTCGAGGGCGACGGCGCCGCGCTCGATGCGGTCGGCCGCGCGCTCACACGCGTCAGCGAAGCGGCCGCGATCGACCCCAAGCTTGGCGAAGCGGCGGAGCTGATCTCGGCGGCGCGGCTGAGCCTTCAGGAAGCGGCGCACGCGCTGCGCGCCTACGCCGCGCGCGTCGAGGCCGACCCCGCGCGCCTGGAGGAGCTCGACGCGCGCGCCGCCGAACTCAACCGCCTCAAGCGCAAGTACGGCGGCACGCTCCAAAGCGCGCTCGAAACCCTCGAACACTCGCGCGCGGAGATCGCTGAGCTCGAAGGCGTCGCCGACTCGCGCGCCGAGGCCGAGGCCGCGCTGCGCGGCGCGCTCGACCGGCTGGCGCGGATGGCCGCTGAGCTGAGCGCGCGCCGCCAGAGCGCGGCGGTCGAGCTCAAGCGCCGGATGGAGGCCGAGCTGAAGACGCTCGGGATGCGTGCGCCGGTCTTCGAGGCGGGTTTTGCGCCGCTGGAACGAAGCGAGGCTGGCTTCGAGCATAACCGGATGGCGCTCGGGCCGGCGGGTGCGGACAGCGTCGAGTACATGCTCTCGCCCAACCTTGGGCAGCCGCCGATGGCGCTGGCGCGGATCGCCTCGGGCGGCGAGCTGTCGCGCGTGATGCTCGCGCTCAAGCGCCTGGAGGCGCAGCGCCGCGGCATCGCCACGCTCATCTTCGACGAAGTGGACGCGGGCGTCGGCGGCGCAGTCGCCCAAGTCGTCGGGCGCAAGCTCAAGGAGCTCGCCCGCTATCATCAGGTGCTCTGCGTCACCCATCTGCCGCAGGTCGCGGCATTTGCCGATACTCACTTCCTGGTCGAAAAGGAGGAGCGGCGCGGGGCGACGCGCAGCAAGGTCAGCGCGCTCAACCACGACGGACGGATCGAGGAGATCGGGCGGATGCTCGCCGGCGAAGAGGTCAGTGACAAGTTCCGCCGCGCCGCCCGCGAACTGATCGACCGCGCCCGAGCCTAGCGCGCTTTGTCTCGGAGACCGACGCGGCGTTCGGTTGGTGGCTCCTCAGACTCTTCGACATGAACCGCCGGCTCTCTGGTCTGTCACTCGCGCGCGGGCTGCCGCGCGAGGAGGGTCGACCTTTTGCTTACAATCTTCACACCGGCGAATCGACGGGCAGCCGCTCTTTGCGAGGCGGCGGCAGGTTGTCGTAGAGGTCGGCCCTGAGGTCCGACTTCAGCCGCGCGTAGCCCGGATCATTCCACAGGTTGCGCCATTGCAGCGGATCCTCCTCGAGATTGTAAAGCTCGCCCTCGCTGCCGGCGTAGCGGATATCGGGCAGCGGCTGGGCGATGCCCAGCGCGGTGTAGAGCATCGCGAGGTCAAATCCCCAATCGCGCGTAGTCGGTTCATACACGGTCAATACGTAGCCATCCCGGTAAATGGTCCGCAGATGCATCCCAATCTGCGCGAACTGGCTATCCCATTCGGTAATCACCCGCTCGCGCCCCGAGCCCGGCGCTGTCGGCAGCGCCCGCCCCTGCATCCATGGCGCCGCCGGCAGGCCGGCGACCGCGCAGAAGGTCGGCGCGAGGTCGAGATGGCCGACCGGCTCGCTCACCTGCGCAGGCGCGACTTTGGCCGACGGCGCCGGCCGCCATACGAGCGGCACGCGCATCAGCGCATCGACATGGTAGGGCCCCTTGAACAGCAGGCCAAAGTCGCCCTGCAACTCGCCGTGGTCGGTAGTGAAGAAGACGTCGGTGTCGCGGTCCCATCCGCGCTCGGCGATCCGCCCGAGCACACGCGCGCAGGCCTCGTCGATAAGCTCGTTCTTGACGTGAACGAGGGCGTTGATCTCGCGCACCTGGTCGTGGCTCATCTGGCACGGCACGAAGGTCATCACCGGCGTGCCCTCGTTGTTGCGAAAGCGTCCCTCGTACCAGTCCAGCCAATGGCGCGGCTTCTGCGCGAGGATTTTCTCGATCTTCTCGCGCGAGCCGGGATGGCCCGGCGGCAGGTCGAGCTCGCGCCAGTTGATCCGGCGCGCTTCGGAGGCGGGCGGATCCCATGGATGGTGCGGATCAGGAAAGCTCATCCAGACGAACCAGTCCTCGTCGTCGGCGAGCCGGTCGAGGTAGGCGATCGTGCGCTCGGCGATCCAGTCGGTATGGTAGTGGCCGCGCGGCATCGGGTTGTAGGCGACCTGGACCGCGCCGGTGTCGCCGCCCGGCGGCCCAGCGAGCATCGAGACGAAACCGCCGGCTTCGGCCGGAAAGTTCTCCCGCATCCAGACCGAGTAGTGCCAGTTGCCCATCGGCCCATGCATCGCCAGCTCCATGTATTCGAAGCCGCGATGGGGGCCGTGGGAGCCATCGAGCGCCATCCGGTTTTCGGGCCATGCGTGGTTGTTGAGGTCGAGCGCGGGCTCGAAATGCGCCTTGCCGATGAGAGCGGTGCGGTAGCGCGCGCGCTCGCGGAGCCATGCGGCGACGCTCGGCGCTTCAGCGGGCAGCGCGATGCCGTTGGCGACCACGCCGTGGGTGCGCGCGTACTGGCCGGTCAGCATCGTCGAGCGCGCCGGTGTGCAGACCGTGTTCTGATTGTAGGCGCGGCGGTAGTTGATGCCGGTGGCGGCGAGCGCGTCGACCGCGGGCGTCCGCGCGATTCGGCCGCCATTGCATCCGAGCGCATCGTAGCGCTGCTGGTCGGTGGTGATGAAGAGGATTTTGCGCCCCATGGTTGCTCCTCGCGCCGCCGCTTCGCTTACCGGCGGGATGTCGTCCCCTGTGGATTGTATCGCCGCGCAAGCGACCCGGCACGCAGCAATCGCGGCTCGGACCTCCCGGCCGTCCCGACGGCGGCCGGTGCCGCATTCGGCCCTGCGCTGAACTGCGTCGATGTAATTTACGTAAGGGGGGTCAGGTTGACCCCGTGGTACGCATCGGGTTAACTGGGGACCGTCTCCCGCCGGTGGGGCTGTAGCTCAGTTTGGGAGAGCGCCTGAATGGCATTCAGGAGGTCGGCGGTTCGATCCCGCTCAGCTCCACCAAGAAAATCAAGGCTTTTTCGGTTCGCGGACATAAGCGACAAAGCGGATTGTCCGCATTTGTCAGGAGAAGCGGAGGCGCTCCCACCCCGCAGCCTCTAGCCCTACCGCGGGCATGAACGCCTGTGCTGCCGCAACGTTCGAATGGAACTTCCAATCATGTTGCTCCCCGGAGAGGACGGTTACCTGGTCGCGGAGTGCCTCGTGATCCCAGGCTGTATCAGTCAGGGCAGGACGCGTGAGGAAACGTTGCGGAATATCCGAGAGGCGATCGAACTCTGCATGGACAATCGAGCGAGCGAAGATTGGGAGCTGCCCGATAGCCATAAGATTGTGCAAATCTCCGTCGGTGCATAGAAAATGCGTGCGATACCGGGAGACGCTTGAGACTCCGGGAACGCGATCCATCAGTCGCCGGAGCAGGAGTCGCTGCTGTTTTGCTAATCATACCCTTACGCAGCCCCTTTCTCCTCGCTTTGCTGCGGATGATTAAACAGGGTTGCTGCTTGGGCGACCCAGGCGGAAGTACAACCGCGGCTCGGCATCACATCGGGGAAAAAATCGCGGCCACCAAACATGGCCGGGAAACTCTTTTGCGGCGCTCACGATGACAGGCAACAGACAGCCTCCCCCGGCTCGCCATCCCGAGCCGAAGGCGAAGGCTCCGGGGACCCGCAGGTCCGCGATTTTCTGGGGCGCGGCGCCCGATGGTGCGATTAGACGGCCCGAGCCGCTAACGCTTCTCGTACTGCTTGGGGCCGAAAAGCACCTGCCATGATTCCTTGTCGGGCGGGCGGCTCTGGAGCTGCTCGGCCATCACCGCGCATCCCTTCTGCACGGCCGGGCGCTTTTCGATCTCGTCGTACCATCGCTTGAGGTTGGGAAAATCCCCGAGCTCCTGCCCCTGCCATCGATGTGGCCGCAGCCAAGGGTAGGTCGCGATGTCTGCGATCGAATACTCGCCGGCGAGGTAGGGAGTCTGGGCGAGACGCTTGTCGATCACGTTGTAGATGCGCCGGGCCTCGTTGGTGTAACGATCGATCGCGTACTGGATCTGCTCGGGCGCGTAGCGGCGGAAGTGATGCGCCTGCCCGAGCATCGGACCCACGCTGGCCATCTGGAACATCAGCCATTCGAGCACGTTGTAACGCCCGCGCGGGTCCTTCGGCATCAGGCGCCCGGTCTTTTCGGCGAGATAGATCAGGATCGCGCCCGACTCGAAGAGCGACAGCGGTTTGCCGTCGGGGCCGTCGTGATCGACGATTGCCGGGATCTTGTTGTTCGGGCTGATTTCCAGAAACTGCGGGCGGAACTGCTCGCCCTTGCCGATATTGACCGGGATCACGTTGTAGGGCAGCCCCAGCTCCTCCAGCGCGATCGTGACCTTGTAGCCGTTGGGAGTCATCCAGAAATAAACGTCGATCATGGCATCTCCTTCGATCGGGAAGCGGCCCGGGTCAAACGACTTTGCGTCACTGCGGGCGCGCGGCGCAAGCGCGCGTTACGCCGGCGCCGACTCGGCGCCCGCCTTGCGCACGCCCATCAGGTAAGCCTCGATAAACGGATCGATCGCGCCGTCGAGCACGGCGTCGGCGTTGCCGATCTCGACCCCGGTGCGATGGTCCTTGACCATCCGGTAGGGTTGCAACACGTAGGATCGGATCTGGCTGCCCCAGGTGATCTCCTTCTTGTCCTTGGTGAACTGTTCGAGCTGCTCGCGCTTCTTGCGCTCCTCGAGTTCGAACAGCCGCGCGCGCAGGATCTTCATCGCCATCGCGCGGTTCTTATGCTGCGAGCGCTCGTTCTGACAGCTCACCACGATTCCGGTCGGAATATGGGTCATCCGCACGGCCGAGTCGGTCTTGTTGACGTGCTGGCCGCCCGCGCCGCTTGCGCGGAAGGTGTCGACGCGCAGGTCGGCGGGGTTGATCACGACCTCGACCTTGTCGTCGATCGCCGGGAAGACGAAAACCGAAGCAAACGAGGTGTGGCGGCGCGCAGCGGCGTCGAAGGGCGAGATCCGCACCAGGCGATGAATTCCGGCCTCGGCCTTGAGGTAACCGTAAGCGTAGTCGCCCTCGACAGTGAAAGTCGCGCTCTTGATTCCGCCGCCCTCGCCCGGCTGCAAATCGGCGAGGTCGGTTTTGTAGCCGTGCCGCTCGGCCCATCGCAGGTACAGCCGGAGCAGCATCTCGGCCCAATCCTGGGCTTCCAGCCCACCGGCGCCGGGATGGATCGAGACGATCGCGCCGAGGCGGTCGTACTCGCCGCCGAGCATCACTTCGAGCTCCTGGCGCTCGAGCTCGGCGCGCGCCTTGGCGAGCGCCGCCGTTGCCTCGTGCGCGGCCTCGGAGTCCTCGGCACCTTCTTCGGCGGCCATCGCGAGGAACAGCCGCGCCTCCTCGAGCGCGGAGTTCAGCCGCTCGAAGCCGGCGAGCCGCTCGTTTATCCGATCGTGTTCCTTGAGCGTGGCCTGCGCGGCCTCGGGGCGATCCCAAAATCCTGGCTTGGCGGTTTCCTTCAGGAGTTCTTCGTGGCGAGCCTTGAGGCGGGCAAGGTCAAAGACGCCTCCCGAGCTTTTCGGTGCGAGCTTCGAAATCAGCTAATTGTTCGCGCATCTCACTCAGTGTCATGGCGTCCATCATGCCATATCTGCGCGGCCGGTTTAATGGCGCAGGCGGGCGCGGCCTCAGCCGTGGCCGTTGCGGCTAAGCGCGCCGGCAATCGGCGAGGGCGCGGCGTCGGCGCCCGGCCCGCGCAGGATGGCGAGCAGCAAGCCGATTACGGTCAGCGCGAAACAGATCTCTGAAAACAGGTCGCCGACGACGGTGTAGATCGTACGCCGCGGGCGCCATGCAACGTCCTCGATTTCGGTGCCGCGCTTGAACAGCGGCGTGCGCGCGGTGATCCGACCGTCGGGACGGATGATCGCGCTTATCCCCGTATTGGCCACCCGCACCATCGGGACCTTCGTCTCCACCGTGCGCAGCGCCGCCATCGCAAGCAACTGATGGGGCGCCGAGCTTTTGCCGTACCATGCGTCGTTGGTGATGTTGACCAGTATGTCGGCGCCGCCCTTGACCGCACGGCGGGTGAGGTCGGGAAAGATGCTCTCGTAACATATGAGCACCGCGAGCCGTGCGCCCTTGACGTCGAAGAGCGTCTGGATGGTGCCCGGGAGCATGTCGCCGAAGCCGTGCACGATGCGGTTGACGACGAAGCCGAGGACGGCGCGGAACGGGACGTATTCGCCGAAGGGGACGAGCTGAATCTTGTCGTAATAGCCCGCGACCTTGCCCTCGGCCGAAACCAGGTAGGCCCGGTTGTGCGTGCCGATCGAGCCGTCGGGAGCACGGCCCAGCGCGGGCGCGCCGAACAGGATCGGAACGCCGGTGCTCTCGGCGAGCTTGAGCAGGCGCTCGCGATAGAGCGCGTCGCCGGCGAAGCGCGGCGGATAGATGGCGTCCGGCTGGAAGAAAAAGGCGGCCGCCGCTTCCGGCCATACGACGAGATCGACGTGATGGTGGGCGGCCTGCGCAGTCTGCCGGGCGTAGATGTTGAAGCTGGCGTCGAGGAAGCTCGGGTCCCACTTGATACTCTGCGGTATATCGCCCTGCACCATCGCAACCCTAATCCGGTCGGCCGGCCGCTCGGCGCGAAGCTCGTCGATCCGGATCGTGCCGAAGACGAGCACTGCGACCATCACCGCGGTAAGGAAGCCCAGGCTCCAGGTCTGCGTGCGGCGCGAATGGCGCTCGAAGAGCACGACGAAGATGACGGCGTTGAAAAACACGATCAGCGCCGAGACGCCATAGACACCGGTAATCTCGGCAAACTGGATCAGCGGCAGACTGCGGTAAGCGGTGTAACCCACCAGATCCCAGGGGAAGGCGATCGGTGCGTCGATGCTGCGCAGCCATTCGATCGCGGGCCACACGATCGGCAGCGTGACGAAGATCGGCAGGCGCAGGCGCGCGGTCGTCAACTCGGCCGCCCAGATCGGGAGCCCCGTATACAGTGCCTCGATCGCCGCGAGCAGCAGGAGCGGCCCCGTCGCGAGAACCGGATTGACACCGGCAAAGTGATGAAGCGTGAACTCGACCCAGTAGAGCGCCACCAGGTTGCAGGCGAACCCCTGGACCCACGCGTAACCGAACACCCGTCGCGGCGCCTGGCCCTCGACCGCCAGCAGGAGCGGCACAAATGCCACCCATGCGAGCAGGCCGAAGTCGAACTTGGGAAAGCCAAGACCCAGCGCGATGCCGCTGAGCAGGCACAAGAACAGGCGCGCCGGGGTGTTGAGGGGGCCGTTCAAGAACGCCCGAAAATTTCGTTCAGCGGTATCACTCCGGCGCATGGCGGCTGGCCCTGGAACCGGTCGTAGATTTCGTCGGCGTCGCGCCAGTTCTCGACCAGCGCCACCGCCCCCTTATTGGGCAGGACGAGGTCGCCGGCGATTCGCCATTCGCGCTCGAAGCTCCAATCGACCGGCGGATTGCGTTCGAGGTCGAGCGCGACCACACGCCATCGCTCAGCCGGCGCCAGCAGGCGCTCGGCCTCGCGCCACGGCATGTAGATGACCGGCCGCGCTCCCATCCGGAAAGCATACCGTTTATCGACCGCGATTCCGAAGGGCTGATAGCGGCGCCGGTTGCGCCGATCAAGGAGAATCCGGAGATCACCCAGCGCAACGTCGAACAGGCACACCACCGCCCGCTCACCGCGCACCATCCGGGTCGAGCTCCGCACCGCGCCCTCGCGCAGGATCGTCACCAGGTTGTCGAGCGCCGAATCGGTGCGCGCGGCGCGGGTGAAATGGGTGAGCATCGCGGCGCCGGTCAGAGTTGGGAAGCGCCGCCGCGCGGTCATCGCGAGCGCCTCCGGCCGGCGCCGTGGGCTGGACGGCGGCACCCGCGAGCGCGCGCCGCCGCCCCGCCCACAGCCCCGGCCAGCGTGGCGGCCAGTTCGCGCTCGCGCGCGAACATCCGCCGCGCCTCGGCCGGCGAGCGTTCGTGGTCGTAGCCGAGCAGATGGAGCACGCCGTGCACCAGCAGCGCGCGCATTCGCGCGGCCACCTCGACGCCGAGGCGGCGCGCCTGGCGCTCGGCAGTGTCGGCGGAGATGACGACGTCGCCAAGCAGCATCCCCGGCCGGGGCGTAAGCATGCCGGCTTGCGCCCCGGCCGGCAGACGCCCGGGCGGGCGTGGGGCCCGGCAGACGCCGCGCCCCACGCCCGCCGCACCGTCACCCGCGTCTCCAACCCGCGCGGCGCGCGGCGTCGCCGCGCGCTGCGCGGGTTCGACCGCCTCCTCCAGCAGCGAGAACGACAGCACGTCGGTCGCTCGATCCTTGCCCCGAAAATCGCGATTGAGCGCGCGCACGAACTCGTCGCCCGCGATCACCACCGACAGCTCGCACGCCCCCAGCCCGCACGCCGCCAGCAGCCGGCGCGCGTCGGCGCGCAGCCGCGCCGCGTAGCGCCGTCCGCGCCCGGCCTCGGATCGCAGCGCGATCACCACGGTCTATCCTTCGGAATGGTTGTCGGTAGCGTCCGGATCGTCGGCGACCCGGCCCTCGGCGGCCGCCTCGTAGGCGCTGATCACTGCCTGCACCAGGCGATGGCGGACGACGTCGCGCTCGTCGAAATAGACGAACGAGATCCCTTCGGTGCGCGCCAGCACGGTGCGCGCCTCCTTGAGCCCCGAGAGTTTCCCGCTCGGCAGGTCGATCTGCGTGATGTCGCCAGTGATCACCGCCTTGGAGTTGTAGCCGAGGCGCGTGAGGAACATCTTCATCTGCTCGGAGGTCGTGTTCTGCGCCTCGTCGAGGATGATGAAGGAGTCGTTGAGCGTGCGTCCGCGCATGAAGGCGAGCGGCGCGACCTCGATCGTGCCGCGCTCGAGCATCCGGCGCGCACGGTCGAAGTCCACCATGTCGTGCAGCGCGTCGTACAGCGGCCGCAAGTAGGGATTGACCTTTTCCGCGAGGTCGCCGGGCAGGAAGCCCAGCCGCTCGCCCGCCTCGACCGCGGGTCGGCACAGCACCATCCGCGTGACCTGGTTCTTCATCAGCGACGCCAGCGCCATCGCCATCGCCAGGTACGTCTTGCCGGTGCCGGCGGGACCGATACCGAAGACGATGTCGTGGTTGCGAATCGCGTCGATATAGCGCTTCTGGTTGACGCTCTTGGGCGAGATCACCCGCTTGTGCGCGGAGATGTAGATGGTGTCGAGGAAGATGTCTTTAAGCTCGACGTTGCGGTCGGCGCGCAGGATACGGACCGAGTACTCGACGTCGCTGGGGTAGATCGGATGGCCCTGCTTGACGATCTCGTAAAGCTCGCCCAGGACCTTGCCCGCCAGCGCCTGCTCCGGATGGCCACCGGAGATGCGCAGGGTGCTGCCGTTGACTCCGATGCGCACCCCCAGCGCCTGCTCGATCAGATGGATGTGGGCGTCGTGCTGGCCGAGCAGATCGGTGAAGGCCCGATGGTCGTCGAAGTGGAGTTCGAGCGAATCTTCGGTGTTTGGCTGAGAAATGGCTGCGCTAAGCCTCGTCTCGATGCGGACCGCAGTCCACCGCGTTCACCACGATCGTAGCGCGTTTCGCGCCCTCATTTAAAGGGCACTTCGACGTATCGTCGATAGCAATAACTCCCCCGGCGGCCGAACGATCATCCGACGAGCGCGGCGACCCGCTCCAGCGCGGCGTCGAGTCCCGAGGGATCGCGCCCGCCGGCCTGGGCAAAGTCTGGCCGCCCGCCGCCCGACCCGCCGACCATCGGCGCGATCTGGCGGACTATGTCACCGGCCTTGATCCGCGCGGTAAGGTCGGGCGTGACCGCAACCAGCAGCGCGACTTTACTATCCGCGACCGCGCCTAGCGCAACCACGGCCGAGCGATGCTTCTGACGCAAGCGGTCGGCCATCTCGCGCAGCGCACGCGCGTCCACGCCCTCGACCCGGCGAGTCACGACCTTGACTCCGCCGACTTCGCGTACCTGCTCGGCCCCCGCGCCGGCCCCGCCGTCGCCGGCGACGAGTTTTTGTTCGAGCGCGCGGAGCTTCTTCTCCAGCTCTTTCTCGCGTGCGAGCAGCCGTTCCAGGCGCTCGAGCACCGCTTCCTCGCGCGCCCCTAGATGGGAGCCCAGCTCGGCGAGGATGCGCTCGCGGCGGCGAATCGTCTCCAGCGCACCTTGTCCCGTCACCGCCTCGATTCGGCGCACGCCGGCGGCGACCCCCGATTCAGCCTCGAGCTTGAAGAATCCGATGTCGCCGGTGCGCGAGACGTGGGTGCCCCCGCACAGCTCGACCGAGAAGTCACCCATCCGCACCACGCGCACACGGTCGCCGTACTTGTCGCCGAAAAACGCGAGCGCACCAGCCTTGATCGCTTCGTCGTAGGCCATCTCTTCGGTCGTAACCTCGGCGTTCTCGCGGATGCGCGCGTTGACCTCCTCCTCGATCGTCGAGAGGTCGCCCTCACCCACCGGGCCGCTATGGCTGAAGTCGAAGCGCAGGCGGTCGGGCGCGACCAGCGAGCCCGCCTGATGGACCCCGGGGCCAAGGACGTCGCGCAGCGCGTAGTGCAGGATATGGGTCGCCGAATGGTTGAGCATCGCGGCGTCGCGCCGAGTGCGATCTACGCTGAGGTGCACCCGCCGCCCGCGTTCGAACTCGCCCGGCTCACCGCGGATGAGCCGTCCGATATGGAGGATGACGCCGTCGCCCTTGCGCGTGTCGAGGACTTCCAGGATTGTGCCGTCGGCGGTCTCGATCACGCCCCGATCGCCGATCTGGCCGCCGCCCTCGGGATAGAAGGGCGTCTCGGCGGTAACCAGGATGATGCGGCCGTCGCCCTCGCGGTGGGCCGCAATCACTTCGGACTCGGCCTCGTAGCGATGGTGTCCGACGAAGCGCGAAGTTGCGCCCGCTTCGAGCTTGATCGCGGGCGCGCCGGCCTCTTCCTTGCGCGCGGCACGCGCCCGCTCGCGCTGCTCCGCCATCAGGCGATTGAACTCGGCGACATCTACTTCGATCGGCCAGTCACCAAGGAAACGGCGCGCGATGTCTTGCGTGAGATCAAGGGGAAATCCGTATGTGTCGTACAGCTTGAAGGCGAGGTCTCCTGACAGCGTTCGTTGCCTCGAAACGTACAGCCTACGAAGCTCGGGATGGAGCAATTCGAGCCCGCGGTCGAGCGTCTCGCCAAACCTCCCCTCCTCGTCCGTGACTACGTCACAGATGGGCTGAGCCTCTAGCTCGGGATATGCTTCTCCCATACCTTTGATAACAGACCGCTCAATCTCCGCAAGGAATGGGGCTTTAATTCCCAGGTATCTGCCGTGCGTTGCGGCCCGCCGTATCAGGCGCCGCAACACATACTCGCGCTCGGTGTTGCCGGGTCTCAGGCCCTCGGCAACCAGAAAGGCGATAGCACGCGCGTGATCGGCGATCGCGCGGAAAGACGTGCCAACTGCTTGCGAGGCCAGGCCATCTCGCCCGTAGATGAAATGGTCGCCTATGCGCCCCACAACGTCGTCGATGCTGGCGATTATCTGCTGGAACAAATCGATGTCGTAATTGCCCAGCACCTTGCCGGTTTCGAGACTCTGCAACACTGCCGTCACCCGCTCCAGGCCGGTGCCGGTATCGACATGCTTCATCGGCAGCGGCGTCAGCTTGCCCGCCGCGTCGCGGTTGTACTGGATGAAAACCAGGTTGGCCAACTCGATGTAGCGCGAGCATCCGTCAACGTTGACCGCGCACTCCGTCCCCGGATGCGTGCAGTCCTTTGCCGCCGCCGCGCCGCGGTCGATATGGATCTCCGAGCACGGGCCGCACGGCCCGGTCTCGCCCATCTCCCAGAAATTGTCCTTCTCGCCGAAACGCAGGATTCGCGCGCGCGGCAGAAAGCCGTGGTCCAGCCAAGCCTGCTCGGCCTCGTCGTCGTCCTTATAGACCGTCGCCCACAGGCGCTCGGCGGGAATGCCCCAGACCTCGGTTATCAGTTTCCAGTGGAACTCGATCGCCTCGCGCTTGTAATAGTCGCCAAACGACCAGTTGCCGAGCATCTCAAAAAAAGTGTGATGATAGGAGTCGCGGCCGACGGCTTCGAGGTCGTTATGCTTGCCGGAAATCCGCAGGCACTTCTGGCAATCGGCGACGCGCGTCGAGGCGGGCGTGCGGATGCCGAGGAAATAGTCCTTGAACTGCACCATCCCGGCGTTGGTGAACAGCAGGGTCGGGTCGCCCTTGGGCACCAGCGGCGCCGAGGGCACGATCTGATGGCCGCGCTCCCGGAAAAAATCAAGGAACGACTGGCGCACTTTGTCGATTGTCCAGCGCATGTCGGTATTATTTTAGCGCAGGCGCGGCGCGCCGCGCATCGGCCCCACGCCTATAGCGCGTGCGCGGGGCGGAGTAAAACTCGTCGCGATGAAGAAGCTAATCCATCTCAACGCCTTCAACCAGTGCGCGGCCGCGCTTCAGTCCTTCGGCCAGTTCCGCAACCCGCGCGACCGCACCTCGCAGGGGTACACCTCGACGCGGTTCTGGGTCGAACTTGCACGCCTGCTCGAGTCGGGCGGCTTCGATTCGCTGTTTTTCGCCGACGTCCACGGCGCCTACGACGTCTATCGCGGGAGCGCCGAGGCCGGGATTCGCCACGCGGTGCAGTTTCCGGGCAACGATCCGACGGTGCTGTTCCCCGCGATGGCGCAGGCGACGCGCCATCTCGGCTTCATCTCGACCTACAGCACCTCCTACTACCCGCCATTCCATACCGCCAAACTCTTCTCGTCGCTCGATCATTTCACCGAAGGGCGGGTCGGCTGGAACATCGTGACCTCGTACCTCGCCAGCGCCTGCCGCAACGGGATGGGCGAGATGCTGCCGCACGACCGGCGCTACGAGCGTGCCGAGGAATACATGGAGGTCGTGTACAAGCTGTGGGAGGCAAGCTGGGAGGAAGACGCAGTGGTACGCGACTCCACGCGGGACATACACACCGACCCCGCCCGCGTCCGCGCGATCAACCATAAGGGCAAATACTTCGAAGTCGCCGGGCCGCATATGTGCGAGCCGTCGCCGCAGCGCACGCCGCTGCTGCTCCAGGCCGGACAGTCCGGCCGCGGCATCGCCTTCGGCGCGCGCCACGGCGAGGCGCTCTTCGTCACCTATCCGACCATCGAGGCCGCGCGCGTGCGCGTCGCGCGTATTCGCAGCGCCATCCGCGCCGAAGGCCGCGACCCCGATCACGTCAAGCTCCTGCTCGGCCTCGCCGTGGTGGTCGCCGAGACCGACGAGGAGGCCCGGCTGAAGGAGAGTCGCCTGCGCTCGTACGCCAGTCCCGACGGCGCCTTTGCGCTGTTCGGCGGATGGACCGGCATCGACCTTGCGCAGTTCCGCGACGACGAGCCGCTCGACCGCTTCCCATCGGAGGGGATCAAGGCGGCGGCGCGATGGTTCTCCGCCGCCTATCCGGGACGGATGCTCACGCTGGCCGACGCACGCGAGGAGATGAAGCTGGCGAGCCTGATTCCGCTCGTCGTGGGCGATCCGATACGCGTCGCCGACGAGGTCGAGCGGTGGGTGGACGAAACCGGCATCGACGGCCTCAACCTGGTGCCGATCTACCAACCGGGCAGCTTCGCCGAATTCATCGACCTGGTGGTTCCGGAGCTGCACCGCCGCGGGCGCCTGCGCACGAGTTACGAGGGGAAGACCCTGCGCGAGCATCTGTTCGGAGCCGGCCAGCGGCGCCTGTTGCCCGACCATCCGGCTTACCGCATCGCGCGCATCCCGCCGCGCCAGTGAAAGGGCGGAGGCATGGCAGCCCACCGGCGCTAGGCCGAAACCGAACTCGTGAGCGGAGCGAAGGAAATTGCCACCGCCGCTACAATTGAGCCCCCCGCGACGGCGGCGAACGCCAAATACCACGCGGTCAGCGCCGACAGCCCGCCGCCCAGGCCAAGCGCAACTCCCGCGCCCAGCGGCCCGAGCGCGCCACCGACGAATCCGACCAGCGAGTAGACGGCCAGCGTCGCACCCTGCTCGCCGGGTCGGGCGACCGCAACCGCACCCGCCGTAAGTGCGCCGGAATCGGCCGAAATTGCCGCTGCGTAGGCGAACAGCGCTGTGACCGCCGCTGCAAAAGAGAGCCGTCCGACAACCACGGTGCAAAGACCGATGAGCGCGCTCGCCCCGGCAACCAACCGGATCAGACGGCTGCGCGACCGACGCATCGCCACCTCCGCGCCGATGATGCTCGCGGGAAGGCTGGTCACCGTGATCACCATCGCCCAATCGGTGATCCTCGAGCCCGGTGGTCCGTTGCCAAGCCGCGTCCATGCGAACAGCAGGTAGGCGGGCAGCCACGCCCGGAAGCCGAACAGTTCCAGTGAATGGCCGCCATAGGCAAGAACGTAGGCGAGCGCGGCGCGATTGCGGAGCACCGGGCGGAAGTCGAGGGGATGGCGCGCGGCGGCCGGCGCGCCATCGAGGTCGGGCGCGCGCGGAATCGCGACGGTCCCGAGGAGAACGAGCGCGCCGGCAGCAGCCGACCCGATTGCGCCCGCCCAGAACGCACCCGACCATCCGCAGCGCTGCGCCGCCCATCCGCTTATCCAGAACGACAGGCTCGCACCCACTCCGAACATCGCGGTGTAATATGGCACCGAACGGATGCGCGCACGCGGCGCAAGGCGTTCGGTCAGAATCCGCAGGCCCGGCATGTACGTCCCCGCCAGCGCCATTCCGGCGATCGCACGGAAGATAAAGGCGCTGAAGAAGCCGTGCGCGAACCAGGCGAAGCCAGCGCCGCCGATCACGCCAAGCGCCGACCCCGCCACGTAGATCGCACGCGCGTCGACGCGGTCGGTCATCCCGACCAGCATCGGCACCGCGAGCGCATAGCCGATAAGGTAGGCGCTGCTGATCCATCCGGCATGCGCCGGATCGAGCCGCCACAGGCGCGAAAGCTCAACCAGCAGTGAGGCGAACGGTGCATACCCCGCCATCGCGCAGACTTCGGCGGCCAGCGTGCCGGCGACGAGGCGTGCGGTCCTATCCACGAGGTCGGGTCGCAGCGGCGCGCCCGGGCTCACGAAATTCGCGAGTACAGCCGGCGCGGGTTGTCCCACAGGATCTTACGGCGGTCGGCCTCGCTGAATTCCGCGCGCCCCGCGGTCAGCCGGACGGTGTCGGGAAAGCGGCCGTCGAAGTGTGGGTAGTCGGAAGCGTACAGGATATGGTCCACACCGACGAAGCTTGCGACGTAGGGCAGCGTCTCCTCGTCGGGATCGCAGGAGATGAAAAACTGGGACGAGCGGAGCGCCTCGGAGGGCGCGCGCTTCAGAAGCGGCACATACTCCGGCATCAACTTGTAGTGCTCGTCGAGCCGCTCCATCCAGTACGGCAGCCATCCGACGCCCGCCTCCAGAATCGCCACGCGCAGGCGCGGGAAGAGGTCGAGCACGCCGCCGCCGACCAGCGCGCCTATCGCGCGCATCATTTCAAACGGGTTGGTCGCCGAGTGCTGAAGGAAAAGATTGTTGGTCATCTCGAAGGTGCCAAGCCCGTAGGGCGGGCGGGCGGTGCCGCCGTGGAAGCAGGCTGGCAGGTCCTCGTCCTGGCAGGCCTGCCAGATCGGATGGAGCGTCGGATGGTCGAGCAGCTTGTCCTCGATATGGCCGGAGAGATAGATGCCGACGCACCACGGCTCTTTGGCGACGCGGCGGATTTCTTCGGCGGCGAGCGCGGGCGCGCGCATCGGCATCACCGCGACGCCCTTGAGCCGCGACGGATAGGCCGCGCAGTATTCCTTGAGCCATCGATGGTACGCGCGGATCATCGCGAGCTCGAATTCGACCGTCTTGAGCGCGCAGAAGCTGGACACCACGGTCGCGAACAGCACCGCAATGTCGATTCCCTCGCGCGCCATGTCTTTGATCCTGACGTGCGGGTCGAAGCCGCCGCGCGTATCGGGCGCCTCGCCCGGCGGCCTGCGTCCCGAACGCACCAGCGGCCGCTCGGGGTTAATCACCCCGAGCGGGCGGCCGGTGTTCAGACGGTGGAAGATGCCGAAGAAGAATTGCGAGGGCAGCGCGGCCGCCTCGCGCTTGAGCTCCTCGAGGTCCGGCCTGAAGCGCGCTTCGAGATACTCGTCGTACAGCGCGTTGGGCTCCATCACGTGCCCGTCGGCGTCGATAACCTTGCTGCCGTTGAACATCGCCGTCGCCTCGCCGATTCCCCTGACTAGCCGCCGACGGTCAAATAACCCACGTCGCGCCCTCGCCTCAAGCGCCGCGCGCCGCGGCGCGGCATGCGAGCCGCCCATCCGGATCGCGCATCGTGCTCTGCGCCGCACCGGTCGCGCACGTGAACGCGTACGCGATGGCGCTCACCTTGCGGCTGGCGGCATCGAACAGCACCATCATCACGACGCACGGCCGCACTTCGCCCTGGAGTTCGATTACGCGTTCGTCGTGTCCCATGTCCTTGAGCATTGGATAGCGCTTGTGGATCTCGCGCGGGCCGAGCCCGCGCAGCGGTGGGCGGGCGTCCTCAATGATCACGAGCTTGCTGTTGTCGTCGAAGAACAACGCGTAGGTGGTATCGGGCGGGTTGTAAACCAGCGTCGGCTCGGGCTGGACGTCGCCGAGCTTGGCTACCGGAAAGCTGACCGGCGCGCGCGGATTACCCGGGAAGTCGCGCGGCGCAGCCGGGAACATCCTGAGCGCATCGTTCAAGCTGGTGACGCCGGGAATCAGGTCGCCGACCCTTTTGCCGGTGCGCAGCACGGCCGGAAAGCGGAACGGCTCGGCGGCCGCGGCGGCCGACGCCGAAAGCGGATGCCGCGTCAGGAGCGGGGTCGAAAAGCCGACGGTCACCAGTGACAATGCCGCTCCGAGCGCCAATCGCATGCTATCTGCATGGCGCATTTGCCGCGCGCGTTCAATCGGCGCGCTGTGGGATACGAGGCCTCGGACGGCTGCCCGCACGGCGAGATTCCCTGCGGCCCAAGGTGGATCCAGATTTAGCGGTCGGGGCTCCGAGCGCCCGCCGTGGTCTTCTCGGCCAAAGAGCGGCGTGCGCAATGGGGCTTTGCGCCGCCAAGCATATCGACTATGACATGCAGCCTATGGAGGCCGGACGGGCGCGGGCCCGAATCGCTGAACCGCAGGCCGCCGCCGCGGCGGGCGCGGGCCACGCGCTGGCGGCGGCGTTTTTGGGCTGGACGCTCGACGCCTTCGACTTCTTCGTCCTGATCTTCACTGTCCCGGCAATCGCCCGCGAGTTCCATCGTTCGGTCGCTGACGTCGCCTTTACGATCACGGCCACTCTGATGATGCGTCCGGTGGGAGCGCTGCTCTTCGGCTGGATCGCCGACCGATGGGGCCGGCGCACACCGCTGATGCTCGACGTCATCTTCTACTCGATAATCGAGGCGCTCAGCGGGCTCGCGCCGAGCTACGCCGTGTTCCTGATCCTGCGCGGGCTGTATGGGATCGGGATGGGCGGCGAATGGGGCGTGGGCGCCGCACTCGCGATGGAGGCGGTGCCTGTGCGCTGGCGCGGACTGCTCTCCGGGCTGCTGCAGGAAGGGTACGCGGTGGGCTATCTGCTCGCGGCGGGGGCCTTCTACTTCGTCTTTCCGCACTTCGGATGGCGCGCGATGTTCGTGCTGGGTGGCGCGCCGGCGCTGCTGACGCTGTATATCCGCGCCAAGGTGCCGGAGTCGCCGGCGTGGGAGCGGATGCGCCCGGACAGCTCGCGCATCTGGCGCGCAGTGCGCGCTAACCTGCGACTGTTCGTGTATCTGGTCGTGCTGATGACGACGATGAACCTCATCGCGCACGCCACCCAGGACATGTATCCGACCTTTCTCCAGCGCGAGCGCGGGCTCGACTCCCGCACGGTCGCCACCCTGGCGCTGGTTTACAACGTCGGCGCGCTAATCGGCGGGCTCGTGCTGGGGTGGCTGTCCGACCGCGCGGGGCGGCGACAAGCGATGGCGGGGGCCGCGCTGTGCGGTCTGCTGGTGGTGCCGCTATGGGTCTATCCGCATTCGCTGCTGTGGCTCGGAGCCGGGGCGTTCGTGATGCAGTTCATGGTGCAGGGCGCGTGGGGAGTAATCCCGGCGCACCTGGCCGAGCTCGCGCCTGCCGAGGTGCGCGGGCTGTTCACCGGGCTCGCCTATCAGCTCGGGGTGATGTTTGCCGCCAACGCGGCGTTCGTCGAGGCGCTGCTGGCGGAACGGATGTCGTACGCGGCGGCGCTGGCGACGGTGGCCGGGATCGCTTTGGTCGGCGCCGCGATCGTGATAAGTCTGGGCCGAGAGCGTAAGGGGTCCGACTTGCACGCCGGCGCGCCCGCTTGAGCGCAGCGCAAGAATCCGCGGCGAGATCGGGCGGGACTCATCGCCAGCCCTCTCCGTGCGGACTTTCCCTTCGCGCCGGGATTGCGTTAAACCGAACCCTGTAGCGGGAGGAACCACGATGAAATTCGGCCTTTTCTACGAAATCTCGGTGCCGCGCCCGTGGGACCGCGAAGCCGAAAAGCGCGTCTATGACAACTGCCTGGAGCAGGTGATGCTCGCCGACGAGCTGGGCTTCGACCAGGTCTGGGCCGTCGAGCACCATTTCCTCGAAGAGTACTCGCACTGCTCGGCGCCCGAGATTTTTCTGACCGCTTGCGCGATGAAGACCCGGCGCATCCGCGTCGGCCATGGCATCATCGTCTGCGTCCCGCAGTTCAACAACCCGATCAAAATCGCCGAGCGCACCGCCACGATGGATATCGTCTCGGGCGGGCGGCTGGAGGTCGGCACCGGACGCTCGGCCACCTGGACCGAGCTGGGCGGCTTCGGCGCCAATCCCGACGAGACCAAGAAGACCTGGGACGAGTTCGTGCACGTGCTGCCCAGGATGTGGACCCAGGAGCGCTTCGGTTACGAGGGTCGCGCGTTCTCCATGCCGGTGCGGACGATCATCCCCAAGCCCTACCAGAAGCCGCATCCGCCGATGTGGGTCGCGGTGACCAGCCCGGGCACCGAAATCGACGCCGCCGAGCGCGGCTTGGGCAGCCTCGGGCTCACCTTTGGCTCGTTCAAGGAGCAGGCCGAGAAGATCAAGAACTACCGGCGCATCATCCGCGATTGCGAGCCGGTCGGCGAGTTCGTCAACGAGCAGGTCAGCACAGTCAACTTCCTGTACTGCCACGAGGACACCGAGAAGGGAGTCAAAAACGGACGCCGCCTGCTCGGCACGTTTAACTTCCTCGCTGCCCAGCTGCTCGCCTGCCGCGAGGCCTACCCGACGCGCTCGTATCCATCGCTGGGGCTGCTGCCGACCCTGCGCCGGGAGGCCTCGGGTCCGGGCGACGACATGGGCGTGCCCGAGGGAATCGCGATCGGCGATCCCGAGCGCGTGCTGCGGGCGTGCAAGGCGTGGGAGTCGGTGGGCGTCGATCGGGTCAACTTCCTGCTCAACGCGCTGGAGACGATTCCGCAAGCCGAGGTGCTCGAAAGCCTGCGCACGTTCGCCAAGCACGTGATGCCGCACTTCCGCGGCGAGCAGCAGGCCGCCGCCGCGGCGGGAGGCCGCTGATGCCACCGCGTCTGGGAAAGCTCGACGTAAAAGCCTTCAGCGCGAAGTACGCGCGCGAGATCCACGGCTACAAGACCGAGCCGTGGACGCTCAAAAAGGCTCAGATCCTCAATCTCAACCACGAGATCGACGACGACCTCGGCGACTGGCTGATCCCGCGCACGATGCACCCGTCGATCCCCGCCTACATGACCTGCACGGTGACGCTCTGCCCCGAAAGTCCGGTGGGCCCGTATGCCTTGGGCGAGGTCAAAATCGCGGGGCGCGCCGGCGTGCGTCCGCGCGATTTCGTCCTGCGCACCTTCTGCAACAACGAAGAGGCACGCCGCGAACTGGCGCAGCGATGGGGCTATCCGACCGCGCCCGGCGAGGTCAAACTCACGCTGCGCCACGACCGCGTGATCGGCCACGTCGGCGCCGAGGGAAGAACGATCCTCGAGTTCGAGATGCTCGACCGCGACCTGCTCTCCGGCAACGATATCCAGTACATCGCGAGCATGCATCTGGCGCGCAACAGGGACGACGGCCAGCTTGTCCTGATCCAGGTCGATCCCGAGTTCACCTTCTCGTGCGCCGAGCGCGGACGCCCGGTGCTGCGCGTGCTCGACAACGCGGCGTGGGGTGACGCCGCCGGCAACCTCAAGCCGCGCAACCCGATCTCGATAAGCTACGCGGTCGCGGACATCGCGATGCCGCGCATTCGCTACATCTGCGACCCCGAACGCCCCGCCTTCCAGGGCACAACCCAAGTCGCCGCGTAGCAAACGTCGAGGAGGCGTCCCCATGGCTGAGCGTTACATCACGCCCAAGGTCACAACCGTCTCGACCGGCATTCCCGGCCGCCACATCTGGACCGCGCGCCACAACCAGGCCGTGATCGACGACGGCGCCTACCACGGCGGCCCCGGCGAGGCGCCCGGTGCGGGCGAGCTGTTCCTGGCCGGAATCACCGGCTGTGCGACGCTCATGATGGAACGACTGGCCAGGCAGTCCGGCGCGGCGCTCAAGCGCGTCGAGGTCAGCATGGAAGGACTGATCGACACCCAGGCCAAGCGCGAGGGGCCGGCGGTGTTCGAGAACGCGCGGCTGAAATTCGTGATGGTGGGAGTGAGCGAGGCGCAGGCGCGCGAGATGGTCGAGTTCTACAAGCGGCACTGACCGCTGTACGGCTCGGTCGCGGTCGCGACCGCCGACACCACCGTCGCGCTGGAAGTTGTTCCGGGCTGACAGACCCGGCTTGGACGCGCCTTCGGTAGGCGCCGTTGGCAGCGGCCCCAAGGGGAAACGGGGCAGGCTTGATTCCGATCGCCGGCGCCTCCTATAGTGGGCGCCGAGTTAACGCCTTACCCCCTGCGCCGCATCCCGACCACGATGAAACGACGCGAAGAAATGACGCTGTGGGAACGCCTGTACCTCGGCGAGGTGCTGCGTGGTCTCGCGACGATCAACGCCCATTTCATGCGCAACTTTGCGCTGCATGTCGCGCACCTCTTCGGCCTAGCCCGCCAGCGCCAGGCGGCAACCACCGTCCAGTACCCCGACGAGCGCAAGCCCTACTCCGAGGGTTACCGCGGCAGCCATCGCCTGACCCTGCGCGCCGACGGCTCGGTGCGATGCACCGCGTGCTACCTGTGTGCGACCGCCTGCCCCGCGCAATGCATCTACATCGAGGCCTGCGCGCATCCCGACCCCCACGTCGAAAAATTCCCCGTGCGCTACGAGATCGACACCCTGCGCTGCATTTACTGCGGGCTGTGTGTCGAGGCCTGCCCGTGCGACGCGATCCGGATGGACACCTACGTCCATCCACGCATCTGGGGCTTCGACCGCAAGGACTTCGTCGAAACCAAGGAGCTGCTGATGCATCGCTCGCGCGTTCTGGCCGAGCAGGGGCGCGACGGCAACATGCGCGAGATGCTGGCGTGGTACGACGAGCAGGCGCGCGAGGTGTATAACCCGATGCGCCCGGAGCTTAAGACCTACACCGAGCGCGATCAGCCGCCACCGTGGGCCGAAGAGGACGAGACCGCCGAGCCGTCGCTGCCGGCGCTCGACCGCCATCGGCTCAATTCCTGCAAGTAGGCCGCACGGGCGACGCTCGGCACTCCCTTCTGCACCTTCCGCCAGAGAGCGGCGCGCCCGCCTAGCGCCGCGTCGGTCGGATGTGCGCCTCGTAGTACGGGCGCATCGCGTGCAGCGCGCGCATCTGATGGTACGCCAACTCGTCGTCGGAATAGCGATGCCCGGGGCCGAGCACGCAGGCCGCCCGCGCATGGCATCGCCCGGCGCAATCGGCCTCCTGCTCGACGCGATACGTCAGGCATCGCGCCACGTCCCATCCGGCGGGAAAGCGCACCGCGCCCGTGGGACACGCGGCCAGACACGGGCGCGCGACGCATCCGGGACACGGATCGAAGCCCGCCGCCTCGCCCGGCTCATCGAGCACCACGTCAAGCAGAAGCGCAGCGCGAAAGGCGATCCACGGCCCGAAGAGCGGATGGACCGCGACGCCGAGGATACTCGGTGCAGCGATTGCGGCAGCGCACGCGAGCGCGACGAAATCGAGCGCGGGGCCGCCGTTGATGAACGGGTAGGCAATCGTACATCGTACGCCCGCATCGCGCGCGGGGGCGGCGGCGTCGCGCTCGACCACCTCGCGGATGAAATCGTCGAGCGGGTTCTCGCGCTCCCACCATCCGTGGTTGCGCGCAGCGTGCCCGTTGAGCGCCGTCCAGAGCGCGCCGCCGCCGTTGCCGAGCACGACCATCGAGCGCGCGGCGGGGTCAATCGCCGCCGCGCGCGCCGCCGGCTTGACCCTCGCGTCGTAGCGCTCGACCGGCACCGCCGCGGCAAGGTTGAGGCCATGGCGATCGGCCGCCGCGCGAATTGCGGCGAATATGGCGCGGGCGTCAGGCAATCTTGTAGGTCACCAGCGCGTCGGCGACCAGCGCGCCGGCGCTATCGTGGACCTCGACCGCGATGCTGGCGACGCGCCGCCCGTGGCGGCGCACCTGCGCGTGCGCGATGAGGTCGCTCTGCACCGCTGGCGCGGTGTAGTTGACGGTGATCGAAATCGTTGCGCTGCGGCGGGTCGCCGGCAGCGTCCAAACCGCGGCGCAAGCGGCGAAATCGGCAAGCGCGGCGATTGCGCCGCCGTGGATCGGAACGTCGGGGCCGCCGGCATTGAGGCTCCGCAGGTCGAACGGCATCCGCACAACCGCCGTCCCTTCGGCGTACTCTTCGATCTTGAGCCGCAGCGCCGCCGAAAACGGCCCGGCCTCCATCTCGGCCAGTACTGCGCCGACGTGCGCGTCGCTCATCGCGACCTCTCCGCTCGGCGCCGTCCGGGCCGCCGTTCCTCGGCCATCCGGAGCGCCGTCTCGACGGCCGCCCTTGGGTTGTCGGCGTGCGTGATGCCCTCGAGATTGCGCCAGGCGCGCAGCGCGACCAGCGGGCGGCCGAGCTTCAGCGCGAAGCCGATCTCGCTGAGCGTGCCGCCCTCGCCCGCCAGCGCGACGACCGCGTCGGCGCTGCCGATGACGACCGCGTTGCGCGCCTCGCCGAGGCCGGTGGCGACGACGAATTCAACGTACTCATTGGCCTCGCGATGGTCGAAGCCCGGGATGATGCCGACGGTATGGGCGCCACGCTCGCGTGCTCCGCGCGCGGCCGCTTCCATCACGCCGCCCCGCCCGCCGCAGACCAGCGTTGCGCCGCGGGCGCCGATTTCGCTCCCGACCCGATAGGCCAGATCGAGCACCTCGGCCGGCGCCTCGCCGGCGCCGATCACGGCTATCGCGGGCGGGCGCTCCATCGCGTCACACCCCAAGCAAGGCGGGCAACTCGGCCAGGTCGCGCACCGTCAGGTCGGGCGGGGGGATGCCTTCGGGCAGCGGCTCGCCGCGCTTGTTGATCCAAGCCACGCGCATCGCGGCACGCTTGGGGCCGAGCACGTCCTCGCGCGGGGTGTCGCCGACGAACAGCACCTCGTGCGGCGCCAGCCGCAGCATCTCGAGCATCCGCGCGTAGATCCTCGGGTTGGGCTTGCGCAGTCCGACCTCGGCCGAGATTATCACCGCCTCGAACAACTCGGCGACGCCCGTATCAAGCAGGACCTCCCGCCCGGTCTCGGCGTCGTCGAAATTGGAGAGCAGTCCCAGGCGGAAACGGGGGGCGAGCCGGCGCACCGCGTGTGAGCGCTCGGGCGGCGCGTAGGTCACCTCGCGCACCCCGCGCATGTGGACACGCGTAAGATGGCGCGCGAACGCGCGACGGGCGTCAGGCTCCGGCCGGCCCAGGCGTGCGAGCGTCCGCTCGAAGCGCTCGTGGCAGGTTATCTCGATGCCTTCGCGCTCGCGTTCGGCGCCGATCTCCTCGACCACCTCGTGATAGACGGTAAGGAAATCCTCCAGGGCGAAGCCTTCGCCCATCCCTTCGCGTAGCGCGGGCAGAACCCACGGGATGGTGCTATGGGCGGTGCGCTCGCGCCATGTGAACAGCGGCAGCCGTTCGGGTTCCCATTTGACCAGGGTGTCAAACAGGTCGAGCACCACCGCCTTGATTTCGCCGCCAGCCACGGAAGAAAAACGCCGCTCAGGGTCGCGGAGTCAGCGCGACCGCGCTGCTGAACAGCGCCGCCAGGTTGAGCACCATCATCGCCCCGTTGAGGATGACCGACAGGCGATGGAGGCGGTCGAACTCGGCGCGCCGCGCGGGATCAGGGTTAGCCTCCTCGGCGACGGTGCGGATAGCGTCGACCTGTGGGCGCACGACCTGCCCCGCATAGAAGGTGAGCCCAAGCGCGATCGCGAGCGCGACAGCCGCCATCGCCCACCACAGCCGCGGCACGCGCATCACGCAAAGGTACACCGCCAGAACGAGGCCGAGCCCGCCGGCAATATAACCGAGCAGGTAGTAGCGCGGGAACAATGCGCTGACCACCTTACCGGCGTCGGGCATCGAAAGTTGCGCGAAGATTACCGGCGCCACGATCGCCGAGAAGAACACCATCCCACCCAGCCAGCACGCCAGGCACAGGAGGTAGACGAACAACGCAAGCATCGGGTGGCTGCCTCCGGGGTTGATCTCAGTTCAGGTAGGGCTTGCTGACTCCGGGCAGCGGGCGACGCTGGGCGAAACCGCCATCGACCGGGTGCCAAGCCACGATTTCGCGCTCGCCGAATTGCCAGCAGAGGAAGACCACGTCGTCCTCGGCCTCGTAGGGGAAATCCACCAACCCCTGGTCGATGTCCTTGAGGAAGCCGCCCAGCGACTCGACTTGGGCGGCCGCTTCGGCTATCCGTGCGGCGTTATCGCGCAAGTCGGGAAACCGTTCGATCAGAGCGGATAGCGCCTCGCCAGGGACTGAGGGGTCGCGCCGCGCCAGCTCGCGGATGCGGGCGCGCAGGGCCTCGGCCTCCAGCTGCAGCCCGCGGATCAAAAGCTCCAGCCGCGGGATGAGCGCGTTGGCGTCCGCCGGTGTGAAAACCTTCTCGAACCGATGCTTTGCCAAGTGTTTGCCTCCACGATGGCGCGCGCTGGCGATCGTGGCTACATTTGACAGTAAAGACTGAGCTTGTGCCTTCCCGACCCGTATATTACGTTGAATGATGGCGGGGGTGGAAGCGCCGGCCGTTTGTTTCGGTCGCTAGGGGGGCAGGCGGACCAGCCTATGGCAGACAAATCCCGAGGTGAGAAGCGCTTCGACATTGAAGAAGATCTGAGCAAGGTCGAAGTTCCCGACATTTTGCCGGTGCTGCCGCTGCGTGGCATCGTCATCTTCCCAAATCAGATCCACCCTTTCCTGGTTTCCCGGGCCTCCTCGCTGCGCCTGATCGAGGATGTCGGCGCGGCCAACCGGATAATCGGGCTTTCGGCGCAGAAAAATCCCGAAGAGGAGAACCCGCGGCCCGAGGGACTGTATCCGCGGGGAACGGCGGTGCGGATTCTTAAGATGCTCAAGTACCCGGACCATAGCGTGCGGGTGCTGGTCCAGGGCATCGCGCGCATCGACCTCGGCGAATTCGTCCAGGTCGATCCCTACTTCCGCGCCCACGTTCGGCGGGTAGCCGACGAGATGGCCGCCGACAAAGAGCTCGACGCCCTCCAAGCCCACCTGGTCAGCCAGTTCTCCAAGTTCGTCTCGCTGGTGCCCTACCTGCCCGACGAGCTCCAGGTGATGGCAATGCAGGTGCGGGAGCCGGGGCGGCTGACCGACATGGTCGCTTCCTACCTCAAGATCGCGGTCGAGGAATCGCAGGACCTGCTCGCCGCCAACGACGTGCGCGCGCGCCTCGAGAAGCTCATCGTCATCCTCGGGCGCGAGATCGAGCTGCTCGAACTCGGCCACAAGATCCAGTCCCAGGTCCAGACTGAGCTCAACAAGAATCAGCGCGAGTATTACCTGCGCCAGCAGCTCAAGGCGATCCAGAAGGAATTGGGCGAAGGCGACGCCCGCTCCTCGGAGATCGAAGACCTCCAGAAGAAGATCGAGGCGGCAAACATGCCCGAGGAGGCCCGCAAGGCGGCCGACAAGGAGCTCGAACGCCTCAGGATGATCCCGCCGGAGTCGGCCGAGCACACGGTGGTGCGGACCTACCTCGATTGGTTGGTCAGCCTGCCATGGGCGACCTCAACCGACGACAACCTCGACATCAAGCACGCGCGGGCGGTGCTCGACGAGGACCACTTCGATCTCGAGAAGGTCAAGGAGCGCATCCTCGAATTCCTCGCCGTGCGCAAGCTCAAACAGGACACCAAGGGCCCGATCTTGTGCTTCGTGGGTCCGCCGGGCACCGGCAAGACCTCGCTGGGGCGCTCGATCGCGCGCGCGCTGGGACGCAAGTTCGTGCGGCTGTCGCTCGGCGGCATCCGCGACGAGGCCGAGATCCGCGGCCATCGCCGCACCTATATCGGCTCGCTTCCCGGACGCATCATCCAGGGACTGCGCAACGCGGGTTCCAACAACCCGCTGTTCATCCTCGACGAAGTGGACAAGCTCGGGATGGATTTCCGGGGCGATCCGGCCTCGGCCCTGCTCGAGGTGCTTGACCCCGAACAGAACAACACCTTCGCCGACCACTACCTCGACGTGCCATTCGACCTGTCCAAGGTGCTGTTCCTGACCACGGCCAACGTGCTCGACCCGATTCCGCCCGCGCTGCGCGACCGGATGGAGGTGCTGGAGCTGCCCGGTTATACCGAGGAGGAAAAGCTCCAGATCGTCGAGCGCCACATCGTGCCCAAGCAGATGTCCGAGAACGGCCTCGGTTCGCTGAAGATCGAGTTCACCCCCGAGGCGGTTTCCGAGATTATTCGCAGCTACACGCGCGAGGCCGGCTTGCGCAATCTCGAGCGCGAGATCGGGCGCATCTGCCGCAAGATCGCGCGCGCAATAACCGAGGGCGAGGCTCCGCCCGAGCGGATCACGCCCGACATGCTCCAGCGCTTCCTCGGACCGCCTAAGTTCTTCTCCGAGGTGGCCGAACGGACCCAGGAGCCAGGCGTCGCGACCGGACTGGCATGGACGCCCAACGGCGGCGACATTCTGTTTATCGAGAGCACGCGGATGACCGGCCAGAAGGGCGTGACCATCACCGGCTCGTTGGGCGACGTGATGAAGGAATCGGCGCAGGCGGCGCTCTCTTACGTACGCTCGCGCGCTTCGCAACTGGGGATTCCGACCGACTTCTTCGACAAGTCCGACATCCACATCCATGTTCCCGCTGGCGCAATTCCAAAAGACGGACCGTCGGCGGGCGTCACCATCGCCGCCTCGCTCGCGTCGCTGCTGAGCGCGCGGCCGGTGCGCCCGGAGGTTGCGATGACGGGCGAGATAACTCTGCGCGGCAAGGTTCTGCCAGTGGGCGGAATCAAGGAGAAAGTGTTGGCCGCGCGCCGGGCGGGCATTAAAACCGTTATCCTGCCGCGGCGCAACGAGCGCGACCTCGACGACATCCCGGAGGAAGTGCGCAAGGAGATCGAGTTCATCTTCGTGGACACGGTGGACGAGGTTCTCAGGCACGCTTTGCGAGACGGCAGCGAGCAGCGCGCGCAGCCCGAGGCGGCGAGAGCGGAACGGACGGTTCTGAACTGACGTTTGATTTGTGCTTTGCTTCGGCCCGGCTGCTATGGCGCGGGACCAACCTGCGCGGCTAGTATAACGCTCGCCTTGCCGGTTGGGGGCCGGTGGCAAGGCAATCTGTTCTGGAGATGGCACAACCGAAATGCCTGAGCTGAGGAAGGATCCGGTGGTCGGGCGCTGGGTCATTATGGCAACCGAGCGCGCGAAACGCCCCTCGGACTTCAATTCTCGTCGCGACGAACGCAAGGGCCCGCCCTGCGTGTTCTGCGCCGGGATGGAGCAGATGACTCCGCCCGAAGTCCTCGCTTACCGCGACAATGGTTCGCAGCCCAACACGCCCGGATGGCGCGTGCGGGCGGTGAGCAACAAGTTCCCCGCCCTGCGCATTGAGGGACCAGCGGGGCGACGCGGCGAAGGACTATACGACTTGATGAACGGGATCGGCGCGCACGAGGTCGTTGTTGAAAGCCCCGACCACGAGCGTGATATCGCCGATCTCGAACTTCACCAGATCGAGGAAGTGCTCTGGGCCTATCGCGAGCGGGTACTCGACCTGTCGCGCGACGAACGCTTCCGCTACGTCCTGATCTTCAAGAACCATGGACCCGAAGCCGGCGCGAGCCTCGAACACCCCCACTCGCAGCTCATCGCGCTGCCCATCCTGCCGCTCAACGTGCAGCAGGAGCTGCGCGGGTCGAGCGACTATTACTCGCTCAAGGAGCGATGCATCTTCTGCGACATCGTCAACCAGGAGAGTCAGGATCGGCGCCGGGTGGTGTTCGAGAACGACGAGTTCATCGCCGCCTCGCCGTTCGCCGCGCGCTTCCCGTTCGAGCTGTGGGTGATCCCCAAGACCCACGGCTCACATTTCGAGCACATGGCGACCTCTTATCCGGCCTTCGCGGCGGCGCTGAAGGCGACGATGAGCGCGCTGAAAAACGCGCTGCACGACCCGCCGTTCAATTACATCATTCATTCGGCGCCGCTGCGCGAGGCCCAGAGCAAGCACTACCACTGGCACATGGAGGTCACACCGGCGCTGACCAAGGTCGCCGGCTTCGAAGTGGGCACCGGCTTCTACATCAACCCGGTTCCGCCCGAGAGCGCGGCCGAGGCGCTGCGCGAGGCGCTGAACGGCGCGGCCCAGGCCCCGGTCAACGCCCAAGCCCAGCAGCAGACGCAGATGCCGGTGGCGAGCTGAGCCGCCGCGCTTTCCGCTCCATGGCGTGCACGACAGCCCGCATCGCGCGGGCGAACAGTGACTTTGCGCCTGCTCGCCGCGCCGCCCGCACCGCCGTTCGAGCGACCTCGCCGGGTCTGCTAGCTTGAAGCGCTGAGGGCCGACAGCGAACGCCTCCGCCGGGTGCGGATGTTCGCGGACACCCGCAAGCATCCCACGCGGCGCCTTGCGGTGACAAATGAAGATCGCAATCGTCGCAGCTGAAATCACTCCGTGGGCCAAGGTCGGTGGACTCGCCGACGTTATCGGCGCGCTGCCCGCGGCGCTCAAAGCCAACGGCGCCGAGGCCGCGGTCATCCTTCCCGGCTATCGCGGCCTGCTCGAGAGCCTCAAGGCCACGCCTGTGGCCGAGGGGCTTGCGGTCGCGGTCGGCGCCGAGGTTGAACGCTTCGACCTGCTGCGCGCGGAAGGCACCGGCGGGGTGCCGCTCTACCTCGTTCATCATCCGCGGAACTTCGCGCGACCCGGAGTTTACGGCGAGCAGGGCAAGGATTACCCCGACAACCTGCCGCGTTACATCATGTTCGGCCGGGCGGCAGCGCTCGCCGCCGCGCGTGTCATACAGCCCGAGGTGCTGCACGCGCACGACTGGCACGCGGCGGTCGCGCCGATTGTGGCGCGTGCCGATCCCGCGCTGCGCGAAGCGTTCAGCCGCACGGCGATCGTCTTCACCCTGCACAACCTAGCTTTCCAAGGGATTTTCGATGCCGCCGACTACGGCCTGCTCAACCTCGACCCTTCGTACTTCTCGGTCGACTGCCTGGAATTCTGGGGCCGGGTCAACCTGATGAAAGGCGCGATCGTGCTCGCCGACGGTGCCTCGACCGTAAGCCCAAGCTACGCGCGCGAGACCGCGACCGACCCCGAGCTGGGCTTCGGCCTGGAGGGCGTGCTGCGCGCCAAGGGCGGGCGCTACGTCGGGATTCTCAATGGCGCCGACTACAAGGAATGGAACCCGGCGACCGACCCGCTGATAGCGGCCCGGTACACGCCCGAACGGCGCGAGGGCAAGTCGGTATGCCGCCGGGCGCTGCTCAAGGTGGTTGGCTTGCCCGAGCACGGCGAGGGGCCGGTGCTCGGGATGGTCACCCGGATGACCTCGCAGAAGGGCGTGGATCTGTTGGGCGAGGCGCTCGAGGCGCTGATGGCGCTCGACGTGCGCCTGGTAATCCTGGGCAGTGGCGACCCCGCATTGGAGAAACTTTTCAAGGCGGCCGAGGAGCGCTTTGCCGACCGCCTGCGGATCCGGCTTGCCTTCGACAACGCGCTAGCGCATCAGATCCAGGCCGGGAGCGACATCTTCCTGATGCCGTCGCGCTTCGAGCCGTGCGGGCTGACCCAGATGTACGCCTTGAAGTACGGCACCGCGCCGCTGGTGCGCGCGACCGGCGGGCTGCGCGATACGGTCGTCGAGTTCGATCCGCAAACCGGTACGGGCAACGGCTTCGTCTTCAGCGACTACCGTCCGGAGGCCCTGCTGGAGGCGGCCGGGCGCGCGCGCCGAGTGTTCGCGGATCGCACGGCGTGGCAGCGGCTGATGGATAACTGCTTCGCCGCCGATTTCTCGTGGAACGTCTCGGCGCGCCATTACCTGCAATGGTTCGCCGAGCTGCGCCGCGCACGCGGGCTCTGAAAGCGGCGGCGATGGCTCCCGCTCCAGCGCGGATCCTGGCCTACGCCGATGGCGCCTGCGAGGGCAATCCCGGCCCCGGCGGATGGGGTGTGGTGATCGTTGGTCCGTTCGAGCCGATGGAGTTCAGCGGCTCTGATCCGCAGACCACCAACAACCGGATGGAGCTAACGGCGGCGATCGAGGCGCTGCGCCATCTCAAGCCCGGCGCGCACGTCACCCTGCGCAGCGACAGCCAGTACCTGGTCAATACGATGAACCTGGGATGGCGGCGGAACAAAAACCACGACCTGTGGAAAGCGCTCGACGCCGAGGTCGCCAAGCGCGACGTGCGCTTTGAGTGGGTCCAGGGCCACGCGGGCGACCCGCTGAACGAGACCGCCGACCGGCTGGCGCGCGAGGCGGCGGCCCTCGCGCGCGGCAGACGGGCGGGGGCCGCGGTATCGCGGGCCGCCGGCGCCGGGCGCGCCGCAGCGTCCGCCGGGCCCGTGCTGGAGATGGTGGATGTCGCCGAATCGGCCGCGGTTGCGGCCGCCCTGCGGCCGCTGCTCGATGCCAACGAGGAGCTTGCGCGATGCGCCGCCTGCGGCGGCGCATTCGTCGCGGCCAACGGCGCGCGCTATTGCACGCGCGCGCCGTGCCAGCTCGCCGCGCGGCGCGCTTCGCGATGAGCGTCGCAACCCGCCTGGTTTACCGATTCACGTCCTGACGCAAAGCGGCAAGCCGCTGCGCGGAATGTGCGAGGCTAGGCGGGCTGTCGCTTCTCCGCAGGCTCGATCATCTTGTAGCTCACAAGATCGGTCGGCGTGCCGTGCTCCAGGTTGCGCAGGCGGAAATACGGTGCGTCGATTCCGCCAGCAGACCTCACGCTCACCACTTCGTAAAGCCGCCCGCGGAAAAACACGCGGCTCCCGGGCAGCACCCTTATCGCGGTATGCTTTTCCATCGTAGATGCCCTCCCCCACGCCCCGGGCAACACTGCTGATGTCCGCAACAAGCCATAAACACGACCGGGCTAGCGAGTCAATAACCTGACCCGTTCATTGATAGGCTTTTTGCGCTCTTATTGAGCAGACGGCCTCACCTTATCCGCGCCTGGCGGCGCTGTCCCTGGACGCACAGGGCCCGGCGGCGCACCCACCTAGTTGAGCGGCACGCGCGGCTAGCGCATCATCTGCTCGACGTCGAATTTGAACAGGCCCGCCAGCTCGAGGCCGATTGGATCCTCCTGGAACGAGGCGGCGCCATGCGCGCGGAAGCACTCGCGGACGCCGCGTGTCCTGCTCAGCCCGGCTCTATGGCGTCCGCGCTTGACCGGATTGCCGCCGAAATCGTCTCGGACGGGCAAGCCGCGCGCCGCTGCCCGGCGCGCCCTTGACATGGCGGGCGCAAGGCTGCTCCAACAATCGCGCAGGCTCAACCCACAGGAGCATCCGAGGATGGCGATTATCAAGGGCGAACAGGTTATCGCGCGCTGCTTCCGCAACGAGAGCGTAGATACGATCTTCTTCATGATGGGCGGACCCACCAGCGGCACTGCCGGCGCCTGTCTCGACCTTGGCATGCGCGGAATCTACGTCCGCCACGAGCAGGCCGCGGCGATGGCGGCGCACGCCTACGCGCGGCTGACGGGCAAGCCCGGAATCTGTATCACCCCGTCGGGTCCGGGCACCGCCAACGCGCTCACCGGGCTCGCCAACGCGTGGGCCGACGCCGCGCCCATCATCGCGATCGGCGGGTCGGCGCCGATGCGCGCGACGACGCTCGACGCTTTCCAGGAGATGGACCAGGTCGCGATCATGAAACCGGTGGTCAAGGCGGCCTACCGCGTGGACCTCGCCGCGCGCATCCCCGAGTACATCAGCATCGCCTTCCGCGAGGCGCTCGACGGCAAGAAGGGCCCGGTCTATCTCGACCTTCCCGGCGATATCCTCAACGCCAAGCTCGACGACGAGCGGCTCTACTTCCCGACCAACTACCGCGTCACCAGCCGCCCGGCGGGCGATCCCGCGCTGGTGCGCCGCGCCGTCGAGCTTCTGCTCGCGGCCGAGCGCCCGCTGGTCGTGACCGGCAGCGGCGTGCTGTGGTCGGACGCCGCAGCCGAGCTGCGCGAGTTCATCGGCACGACCGGCATCCCGTTCTTCACCACGCCGCAGGGGCGCGGCGTGGTGCCGGAAGACCATCCGCGCGCGTTCCCGGGTGCGCGCTCGATGGCGTTTCGCGAAGCCGACGTGGTGCTGGTGATCGGCGCGCGGGCCAACTCGATGCTCTCCTTTCTGCGCCCGCCGCGCTTCTCACCCGCCGCGCGCTTCATCAACGTCAACCTTGACGGCAAGGAAATCGGCCATAACCGCGGGGTCGAGCTCGGGATCATCGGCGACGCCAAGCTCGTGCTGCGCCAGCTCACCGAGGAGGCCAACGGCCGCTTCAATCCGCGCCACGAAAGCCCATGGGTGGCGCAGCTTGCCGCCAAGCATCGCTCCAACCAGGAGCGCTCGGCCCCGCTGCTCCACTCCGATGCCGTGCCGATCCATCCGCTGCGCCTGTGCCGTGAGGTCCGCGACCTCATCTCGCGCGACACCATCCTGATCGTTGACGGCCACGAGATTCTCAACTTCGCCCGCCAATCGATCCCGATCTACCAGCCCGGATGCAGCATCAACGCGGGGCCGCACGGATGCATGGGTGTGGGCGTGCCGTTCGGAATTGGCGCGAAGGTCGCCAGGCCAGATGCGCCGGTGGTGGTGCTCTCGGGCGACGGTGCGTTCGGATGGAACGGGATGGAGATGGACACGGCGATTCGGCACAAGCTGCCGATCGTGGTCGTGGTGTCGAACAACGCCGGCTTCACCTCGCGCAAGACCGGCGGCACGGTGGGACGGGAGCTGGGATGGCAGCGCTACGACAAGATGGTCGAGGCGCTGGGCGGCTACGGCGAGTTCGTCGAGAAACCGGCGGAGATCCGCGGCGCGATCGAGCGCGCGATGCAAAGCGGCAAGCCCGCGCTGGTCAACGTGTGCACCGATCCCGAAGCGCAGGCGACCACCGACATGGGCTTCGCGGGGTATTGAAGGGCTGGCCGTCTGCGCGGCCGGCGATCAGTGTGCTGAAATTGCGCTGTCTCACCGCTTGCCCGCGCGGCGCGAAAGCTCGATGATCCGCCGCGCGCGAGTGAGATGCGGCACGTCGACCATCTCGCCGCGGAAGCTGAACGCCATCCGCCCCGCCTTGCGGTTCTCCTCAAAGGCGGCGAGCAGCGCCTCGGCGTCGGCGACCTCCTGCGGCGAAGGCGAAAAGACCTCGTTGACGATGTCGATCTGGCCCGGATGGATCGTGATCTTGCCGGTGAAGCCCATCCAGGCGCCCTCGAGGCAGTCGCGGCGGAAGCCCTCGGGATCCTTGACGTTGACGAAGACGGTGTCGATCGGCTGGACGCCGGCGGCGGTGGCGGCGAGCAGCGTCATGATCCGCGCGTAGCGGAAGACTTCGAGGAACTCGCCGCGCTCGTCGCGGTTGCGCCGCGCGCCAATCGCGGCCGAGAGATCCTCGGCGCCCCACGACAGCGCGTCCACCCGCGGATGGGTGCCGAGGTCCTTGATGTTCAGCAGGCCCTGCGGGGTTTCGGTCGCCAGCACGAGCAGAGTGACGCCGCGCTCGGGATAGCCGTACTTCTTCTCCAGCCCGGAGAGGATTTCGTCGATGCGCACGATGTCGTCGAGGGTGCGCACCTTGGGCACCATGTAGGAGTCCGGCCGCCCCGCCATCGTCGCCTCCAGATCGGCGAGGCCCCACGGCGTCTCCAGCGGATTCATCCGCACCATCCGCTCGCGCCCCTTGAAATCAACGCTCCTGAGCCACTCGGTAACCGTCCTGCGCGCGGATTCCTTGTTGTCGGGCGTGACCGAATCCTCGAGATCGAGCACCAGGGTGTCGGCGGCGAGGTCGATCGACTTCGCCAGCATCTTGTCGTTGGCGCCGGGCACGAAGTGCACGGCGCGGCGCAGCGTTTCCATGATCGGTGCTCCCGCCGGCCGCTACTTATTAGGCTTGCGCAGCATCATCGCCGCCCGCTTGCAGCGCATCACCGTCTCGCCGCGCTGGTTGCGCGCGCGATGCTCGAAGATCACGATTCCCCACTCCGGACGCGACTTCGACGCCCGCGCTTCGAGCACCTCGCTCTCGGCGTAAAGCGTGTCGCCGATGAAGACGGGCTTGGGAAACTCGACCTTCTCGAAGCCGAGGTTGCCCACCGTGGTGCCGAGCGTGAGATCGCCGACCGAAAGCCCGACGGTAAGCCCGAGCGTGAAGATCGAGTTGACCAGGCGCTGGCCGAACTCGGCCTTTTTGCTGAACTCGGCGTCGAGATGCAGCGGCTGCGGATTCATCGTCAGGGTCGTAATCAGCAGGTTGTCGGCCTCGGTGATCGTGCGGCCGGGCTGATGCTGCACCACCTCGCCGACTTTGAATTCCTCAAAGTACTTGCCCATCGTAATCGCTCTCCGGTGCGAAGTTTGCGCGTGCGGAAAAGCAGCTCTCGCCGCGCGCCCCGAATCATAGAACAGGCGCGCCCCCGCAACCAGCCGCGCACTTACGCCCGGCGGCGGGGGCGGCGGACGCGCGCGGGCGGCTGCCTTTTGAGCTCCGGGATGTCGGCGAAAAAGTCCAGCGCCTCGGGGTTCGCCGCCGCCTCGCGATTCTTCACCGGCCGGCCGTGGATCAGATTGCGCACCGCCAGTTCCATCAGCTTGCCGTTGCGCGTGCGCGGGATATCGGGAGCCTGGATTATTCTGGCCGGAACGTGACGCGGCGTGAGGTTGCGCCGGATAGTCTCGCGGATGCGCTCGCGCAGCGCGTCGTCGAGTTTGAGCCCCTCGCGCAGACGCACGAACAGCACGATCCGCACGTCGTTGTCCCAGTCCTGGCCGATCGCCATGCACTCGACGACCTCGTCGAGCTGTTCGACCTGGCGATAAAGCTCGGCGGTGCCAATGCGCACGCCGCCGGGGTTGAGCGTCGCGTCGGAGCGGCCGTAGATGATCATCCCGTCGTGCGCGGTCAGTTCGGCCCAGTCGCCGTGGCACCATACGCCCGGGAAGCGCTCGAAGTAGGCCGAGCGGTACTTCGAACCGTCAGGATCATTCCAGAAGTAAAGCGGCATCGTGACGAACGGCGCCGTGCACACGAGCTCGCCCTTGGCCTCGCGCAGCGGCCGGCCGTCCTCGTCCCACACCTCGACGCGCATCCCCAGCCCGCGGCATTGCAGCTCGCCGCGCCATACCGGGCCGACCGGGTTGCCCAGCGCGAAGCACGACACCAGATCGGTGCCGCCCGAAATCGAGGAGAGACAGACGTCCTCCTTGACGTTCGCATAAACGTAATCGAAGCCCTCGGGCGCAAGCGGTGAGCCGGTCGAGCAGATCGTGCGCAGGGCGTCGAGGCGATGCGTGCGGCGCGGTTCGAGCGCCGACTTGCGGATCGCGTCAATGTACTTGGCCGAGGTGCCGAACATCGTCATCCGCTCCTGCTCGGCGAAATCGAAGAGCGCCGAGGGATGCGGATGGAACGGCGAGCCGTCGTAAAGCAGCAGCGTCGCTCCCGAGGCGAGCCCGCTCACCAGCCAGTTCCACATCATCCAGCCGCAGGTCGTGAAGTAGAACAGGCGGTCGCCGGGGCGAACGTCGGTGTGGAGCTGATGCTCCTTGAGGTGCTGGAGGAGCGTGCCGCCGGCGCCATGCACAATACACTTGGGCGCGCCGGTCGTTCCCGAGGAATACAGGATGTAGAGCGGATGATTGAAGGGCAGGCGGGCGAAGTCGATCTCGCCGGGCGCAAACGGGCGCACAAAGTCGGCCCAACTCACCGCGTCCGAACCGGCGGGCGGCTCCGCGTTGGCGGCGACGTAAGGGACGACGACCACGCGCTCGACGCCGCTTATCCGTGCGCGCATCTCGCGCACCTTGTCGAGCGTGTTGAACGCGCGCCCGTTGTAGAAGTAGCCGTCGGCGACGAACAACACTCTGGGCTCGATCTGGCCGAAGCGATCGACCACGCCCTCGACGCCGAAGTCGGGCGAGCACGACGACCAGATCGCGCCGATTGCGGCGGCGGCGAGCGCGGCGATCACGGTCTCAGGCAGGTTGGGCAGGAAGCCGGCGACGCGATCGCCGATTCCGACGCCGGCCGCGCGCAGCGCCTGCGCCGCGCGTGAGACCTCGGCGTAAAGCTCGTCGCGGCCGAGCCGGCGGCGCACCTTGTCCTCGCCCCAAAAGACGAGCGCGTCCTCGCCGCCGCGCCATCGCAGACAGTTCTCGGCAAAGTTGGTCCGTCCATCGGGGAACCATCGCGCGCCCGGCATCCGATCGCCATCGGCGACGGTGCTGGCGCCGGGCTCGCCGATCACGTCACAGAATTTCCAAACCGCGCGCCAGAAGGCCTCGCGATTATCGACTGACCATCGCCACAGCGCGCCGTAGTCGGCGATCCGGACGTTCTCCGAAGACTCGACCGCGCGCATGAAGGCGCTCATCCGCGCGGCCGCGACCCTCTGCGCCGACGGTTCCCACAGTTTTTCGTTCATCACGCGCGATCCCATCACCGCAACAGGTGGCCCATCGCGCCGCTACACCTTGTCCATCACTTCGGCGCGGAAACGTTCCATCTCGGCCGCATCGAGCGCCTTGATCGGATGGCCAGCGAGCGTGCGCTCGACACCAAGCTCGGCCATCCGGCGCACGTCGTCGGCGCTAATCGGCTTGCCGGTGCGCAGGCTGAGGGTGATCTCGACAGGCCGCGCGCGGTTGGCCGCGCGCTCGAGCTCGCGCAGCCGGGCGATCAGCGTACGCGCCTCGTCGAGGGTGTGCGCGATCCCGTACCATCCGTCGCCCAGCCGCACCGCGCGCTTGAGCGCCGCCTCGGTGGTGCCGCCGAGGACGATCGGCGGATGGGGCTGCTGGACCGTTTTGGGATTGAACTTCATCCCCTCGGTCGCGATTGTCCTGCCATGGTACACGGGGTCGGCTTTGCTCCACAGCTCGGTCATCAGTTCGAGGTACTCGCGCGTGCGCAGCGCGCGGTCCTCGAACTTCATCCCAACCGCTTCGAACTCTTCCTTGTACCATCCGATGCCGACGCCGAAGATGACGCGCCCCTCGCTCAGCGTATCGAGCGTAGCGATCGCCTTGGCGGTGGCAAAAGCGTTGCGCAGCGGGACGACGAAGATGCCGGTGGCAAGCCGGATGGTGCGGGTCACCGCCGCGACGTAGGCAAGCGCGAGCAGCGGATCGAGAAACGGCGCGTCGGGCGGCGCGGGAAAGCGGCCGTCGGCGGTGTAGGGGTACGCCGAGCCCTGGCGCGCCGGCATGATCAGATGCTCGGCGACCCAGGCCGACTCGAAGCCGAGCTGCTCGGCCTTCTGGACATCAGCGGCGATCGCCGAGCCGCGCTGGCGGGTAATGAAGGTGCCGAATTTCATACGCCTTGACCTCGCTGCAGTTTGTTACCCGACCGTTGATGCGGACCGAGCGGCCAATCAATAAATTGGGCCGAAGCTCGCGCGCGCCGCCCGTTCGAGCTCTTCGCGAAATTGCGGCGCGGCGATCGCGACGAGCCGTCGCGCCCGCTCCTCCAGGCTTATCCCGCGCAGCTCGGCGGCGCCGAACTCGGTCACCACGACGTCGACGTCGGAGCGCGCGGTCGTGACCACCGGCGCGCTCAGCGCCGCCACGATCCGGCTGACCTTACCCCCGCGCGCGGTCGCCGGCAGCGCGATTATCGAGCGGCCGCCGCGCGAGCGCCGCGCCGCGCGCACGTAGTCCACCTGGCCGCCGACCGCGCCGATGTAGACTCCGCCGGCGACCTCGGCGTTGACCTGGCCGCCGAGGTCGATCTCGATCGCCGAGTTGAGCGAGATGAAGCGGTCGATTTGCGCCAGCAGCTCGACGTTGTGCGTGAACGTCAGCGGTTTGAGTACCAACTGCGGATTGCGATGGGCGAAGTCGTACAGCCGCCGGGTGCCGAGCAGCGCGCCGGTGACGCTCACGCCGCGATCGAACGGCTTGGTCTCGTTGGTCACCGCGCCCGAGGCGACGAGGTCCACCACGCTATCGCCGATCATCCCGGAATGGATTCCGAGCCGCCGATGCGAGTGCAGGGCATCGAGGATCGCCGCCGGCATCGCGCCAATTCCGATCTGGATCACTCCGCCGTCGGGCACCAGCTCGGCCACGCGGCGGGCGATCGCGCGGTCGGTCTCGCTCGGCGTGCGCGTGGCCTGCTCGAGCGGCGGGCGCGAGGTGCGCACGACGTAATCGACGCGGGCAAAATCGAGCGGCTCGTCGGCATGGGTCCACGGCAGCTGCTCGTTGACTTCAGCGATGACCACCCGCGCCCGGCGCATCGCGATCTTCAGATAATCGTTGACGATCCCCATGCTGTACTCGCCGCGCCCGTCGGCCGGCGGACTGAGGTGGAGAAAGACAACCTCCGACTTGAGCACGCCGCTTTGGAAGAGCCCGGGGACATCGGAGAGCTGGCAGGGGATGAGGCGCAGCACGCACGCCTCCACCAGCCGGCGATGGGTTCCGATCGCGCTCATTGCCAGAAAACGCAGGCGGTCGGTGTGCTCGGGGCGCAGCGTGTCCGAAAAGGCGGGACCGAGAAAAACCGTCACCGGGCCAAACGCGTGACGCTGCGCCACCAGCGCCTCGGTCAGCGTCAGCGGCTCGGCCGTGCCCTGGGGCCAGACGACGGTGTCGCCGGGCCGGATGAAGCGCGCAAGCTGGAGGTCGCTGGCTCTGATCTCGGTGGGCATCGTGTGGGGCGGCGCCGATGCGGAGGGTTGTCTGGCTGATGCGCCCGCGGGACGGCAGCTAGCTGCGCGGCAGCACCGCGAGCCGGCCGCGACCGCGCCGCCGATCCGGATGTCGATCCGCTAGCGCGCGCGGCGGCATCCTGAGTGGCCGTGTCTGTCGGATCGGAGGCGGCGGCGGGGTGGGCGCGGGCTCGTCCAGGCGCGCGTCGTCCTGGGTCATGATGTAGAAGAACATGTTGGCGACGATGATTTTGGTCAGACCGATCACTGAGACCAGCGCCGCAACGAGCACCCAGGTTGCCGAGTCGTGGCCCAATAGCCCCGTCTTTAGTCCGACGAAGAGCGTGCCGAGGGTGAGCACGATGATCGCCCCCATCACGATCGACGCCGGAACCATCGAATTGCGCCAAAAGCGCTCGGCCGAATGCGGAGCGCGGGCCGTCGTACCCGGCGTGGCGTGGGGCCCGAGCGGGCGCGGGCGGCGGAGCGTGATGACAGTTGCCACGATTGTTCCCCGGCCGGCCTCAGCAAACTGGTCGTGTGCCTTGTTTATGCTCCAGCCGGCGGCAGGGTGCAAGCGGCAACGATTTGTCTATGACGCGCCAAAGATTCGGCGCATCAAAAAAGTCGGGCGTGGGTCCATGCTCCATTAGACCGGTTAGTTTCGAGGGATATCGGGTTAAGGCTGAAGATTTAGTGGGCGGCCTGAAACTTGCTGGTGGCGTGCTGGGATGGTGCGTCGCCGATTCGGTCCGTCGTCCGCATGACCCAGCGAATACTGATCGTCGAAGACAATCCGGTCGATCTGCGCCTGTTCGAGCAGGCGCTGAGCAGCGCCGAGCGCGAAGTGGTGAGTTGCGCCGACGGACGCGCGGCGCTGGCGGCGTTTGAGAAGCACGCGGCCGACGTCGTGGTCTCGGACATCGTGATGCCCAACATGGAGGGCACCGAGCTGCTGCGCGAGCTGCATCGGCGCGTGCCCGGGCTGCCGGTCATCCTGGTCACCCGCTACGGCAGCATCGCCGCTGCGGTGGCCGCGATGCGTGCGGGAGCGTTCGACTATGTGACCAAGCCGGTCGAGATCTTCGAACTTCAGACCCGGGTCGCGCGCGCGCTCGAGCGCAGCCAGCTGCGGCGCGAGAACGCAACCCTGCGCCAGGAGCTGGCCGCCGGCTTCGGTCCCGAAAGCGTGGTCGCCGAGAGCGCGCACAGCCGCGCGCTGATGGAGTTGGTGCGGCGCATCGCGGCCAGTGACGCCACCGTGCTCATCCAGGGCGAGAGCGGCACCGGCAAGGAACTGATCGCGCGCTTGGTGCACTACTGGAGCGACCGAGTGGGACGCCCTTTCGTCGCAGTCAACTGCAAAGCTTTCGCCGAGAGCGTGCTCGAGAGCGAACTCTTCGGACATGAGAAGGGCGCCTTCACAGGCGCGATCGCAGCGCGCCAGGGATGCTTCGAGCGGGCTTCGGGCGGCACCCTGCTGCTCGACGAGATCGGCGACATCAGCCCCGAGTTCCAAGCCAAGCTGCTGCGCGTGCTCCAGGAAGGCGAGGTGCTGCGGGTGGGCGGTGCGGAGCCGCGCCGAATCAACGTGCGGGTGGTGGCGGCGACCAACACCGCGCTCAAGGACAAGGTCGCCGCGGGCAGCTTCCGCGAGGATCTCTACTTCCGGCTCAACGTAATCCCGATCGTGCTCGCTGCTCTGCGCGAGCGGCGCGAGGATATCCTGCCACTGGCGCGCCATTTTCTTGAGCGCTTCGCCGCGCGCGCCGGCCGCCATATGACGCTTGGGCCCGACGCGGAGTCGATGCTGCTTGAGCACTCGTGGCCGGGCAACGTGCGCGAGCTCGAAAACGCCATCGAGCGCGCGGTGGTGCTGACTCGCGCCGACGTAATCGGCGCCGGCGACCTGATGCTCGATCGCGTCGGCGGCGCGCTGCATCGCGGCGAGGCCGCCTCGACCCAACCGCCGCCCGACCCACCCAGGCCAGCAGCGAGCGCCGCCGACAATGACAGCAATCACCGGACCTCCGCGCGCGAAATCCACGACGTGAGTCTGACTGAATATCTCGACAAGGCCGCGGGCGAACGAATCGCACAAGCCCTGGCCAAGGCCAAAGGCAACCGGGCCGAGGCCGCACGCAACCTCGGAATCGGGCGCGCCACGCTGTACCGCTTCATGCGCCGCCTAGGCAACGAACACAGCTATCCGCGGCGCGACAACGACTCCAACGGGGCGCGCTAGACGGTCGCCCGCGGACGCGCGCCGGGGCGCTTGTCTGCCGATCCAATCAACCTCGAGCGGATTCGTCGCTTGCGCGACTCGCTCCCGGGCGGCAACGTGGCGCTGGCCGAACTCGTCGATCTCTTTCTCGCCGATCTGCCGGAGCGCCTCGCCGCGATCAGGGCGGCGACTGAGCGTGCCGACGCCCCGGCACTTGCGCTGCACGCTCACGCACTGCGCAGCAGCGCTGGCAACTTCGGCGCGGAGGCCCTCGACCGCATCTGCGCGCTGCTGGAGCAGGCCGGCCGCGACCACGCGACCGAGAAGGCGTGCGCGACGCTCGTCGAACTGGCCGATGAGGCCGAGCGAGTGCGCCGCGCCCTGCTCGCGGTGCGATCGACCGGCTGACCGGACTCCGAGAGGGCTCCGCGCGTCGGCAGGCGAGCCGGAAATGCAGCACCCACGCAGTAAGGGGAGGGAGGCGCGGTTTCACATTACCGCCCATCCGCGGTTCTAGTTCACGCGGGCCAGGCCGGGCCATGGCCGTAGAAATGGATAAAGGCGATGGGCGAATTGGATGGCAAGGTAGCGGTCGTAACGGGCGCCTCGCGCGGCATCGGGCGAGCCGCAGCGGAACGGCTAGCAGAGGCCGGAGCTGCCGTGGTGGTCAATTACGCGACCAGTGCAGAGGAGGCGCATGCTGTAGCGGCGGCGATCGGCAGCCGGGGAGGCGTGGCGCTGGCAATCCAAGCTGACATCGCCGACCTCGCCGATATACGGCGGCTTTTTCGAGAAACCATTGAGCGGTTGGGAAGGCTCGATATTCTCGTCGCAAACGCAGGGTATGCGTGCTTCAAACCGATGGCGGAAACGACCGAGGAGGACTTCGATCACACCTACCGAGTCAACGCAAAGGGAACATATTTTTGTCTTCAGGAAGCGCTGCGGCACATGGCCGATGGCGGCAGGGTCGTATGTGTCTCGACGATTGGAACCCTCCTGAATGTTCCCGGGGGGAGCTGCTATTTCGGCAGCAAGGCTGCCGTGGAGCAATTTTGTCGGACGCTGGCCAAAGAGGTCGGCCCGCGCGGCATCACGGTCAACCTGGTCTCACCGGGCTTCGTTGAAACCAGAATGCTGCTCGCGAATCTCGGCCCGGAGGCGCGGCGGGATTTCGTCGAGATGACGCCGCTGCGCCGCCTTGGCCGGCCCGAGGACATCGCCAAGCTCATCTACTTCATCGTCAGCGAACAGGGCGGTTGGATCAATCGCCAGAATATCGCGGCTGACGGGGGAATAGTAAGTCGATAGACTGCGCGTCTTCGCTGCTTCTTGCATCACAGGCCTCAGCCGATTGACCGGGAGCGCGGGGGAAAAATCGGCCGCCGCTCTTTGCCGCGGCGGCCGCCCTTATTATCTCAACCGTGGAGCCCGAGCGCGCTACGCGAGCAGCGACTTCGCGACGGTCTCGCGATGGATCGGCGCGTTGCCAAAGTTGGCCTCGCCGGCCAGCGCGCGGCGATGGTACAGGTGCATGTCGTGCTCCCAGGTGAAGCCGATTCCGCCATGCACCTGGATCGCCTCGCTGGTCACGTTCTTGGCCATGTCGGAAGCGTACGCCTTGGCCATCGGCACTGCGGTGGCCGCCTCGGCGAGCCTCTCATCCACCGTCCAGCAGGCGTAGTAGGTCAGCGAGCGCGCGTTTTCGACCGCGACCATCATGTCCACACACTTGTGCTTGACCGCTTGGAAGGAGCCGATGGGCTTGCCAAACTGCACGCGAGTCTTGGCGTAGTCCACCGCGATGTCGAGCGCCTTCTGCGCCGTGCCGACCATCTCGGCCGACAGCGCCGCAGTCGCGACGTCCAGTGTGCGGCGCAGCGGAGCCCATCCATGGCCTTCCTTGCCAAGCAGGTTGGCGCCGGGCACGGTGACGTTGTCGAATTTGACGTGGCACAGCCGGCGCGTCATATCGACTGTTTTCAGCTGCGTGACCGTGACGCCCTTCTCCCTGGCCGGCACCGCGAGCAGCGTCACACCGTTCTCACCGCCGCCGCCGCTGCGGGCGGCGACCACTATACAATCGGCGACGTGGGCGTCGGGCACGAAGAACTTCTCGCCCGAAAGCGCGTAGTCGGCGCCCTTTTTCGTGGCCTTAAGCTCGACCCCGCCGGCGTCGAAGCGCCCGGCGGCCTCGGCGACGGCGACGGTGGCGATGTACTCACCCTTAGCCATCTTGGGCAGCAGTTCATTCTTCTGCGCCTCGGAGCCGGCCTCGATAAGGATCGGCGCACCGAGCAGTGCGGCGGCAAAGAACGGCCCCGGGATGAGCGCTTTGCCGACTTCCTCGGCGATCACCGTCATGTCGAGAAAGGTGCCGCCCTGGCCGCCGTATTGCTCGGGGATGAGCAGCCCGGGCCAGCCCAGATCGACGATCTTGCGCCAGAAGGCCTGGTCGTGAGCGGTCTCATGCGCCATCATCTGGCGGACGAACTTGGTTGAACAGTTGTCGGCCAGGAAGCGCTTGGCCGCGTCGCGCAGCATCTCTTGCTCTTCTGAAAATCCGAAGTCCAACTTGGCTGTTCCTCCGTCGCCGGCTGGAATGCGCCCGGCCGCCCGGAACGCCGGGAGCGGCGGGCCAGCTCTGAGCTACCACTAACGCTTCCGGCGGCGCAAGCGCGCCGCTCCGATGAAGACCGCCGGCACGGTTCAAACGGCCGACTGCTGGTGTGGCGCAGATTCTTTAATGAAAGAAAAAAAGGCCTGACCATCATCGGGCAGGAAGGTCAGCCGTTCGCACCATCCGCCGCTGTGGTACTAGGCGCGCTTTTCCGAAACCAGCGCGAGCACGCCCGAGTACTGGAGCATCCCCGGATGCGCGCCGAGTGGACCGACCTCGAAGCCGGTGAAGAAGCCGGCCACCGGCAGATGGCCGAGGTAGCGCGCGATGTAGGCCGAGTCGTGATCGGGAATGTTGTAGAGCCCGGCACCGCGCGACACGCAATCGAAATATAATCCAAAGACCGGCGGCGCCGCCTCCGTGCGCTCCTTCAGTTCCTCGAGCGTGTCCTTGAGATCCTCGCGTGCGCGCTCGCCGTTGCGCAGCACGAAGCCGACCCGGTCGCCGATGCGTGGGCGATGGGCGACCGCGAGCACGCCGTGCTCGGCGCTGGCGCCGACGATGTTGCGCACCAGGTAGCTCCCGCGCGCCATCCGCTCGGCGCCGGGCTCGAGCGGAATGCCGAGAAAGATGAAGGCGGCCGCGCGCGGGAGGTCCTGGGCGAGCGGCCCGGCCGCCTCGGCGAAGACGTCGAAAGCGCGCCGGCCATCCAGCTCGACGAGGATATTGTCGCGCACGGCAGTGACAAGATGGGTCGCGCCAAGCGGCGTGCAGGCCTGTGTGGCGGCGACATTGAGCTCGAAATCGCCCGTGAGCAGCATCCCCGACACCGCGTTGGAGCTCACCGTGTCGCCGCAGAACTGGAAGGTCTCGCCAATCGAGCCGTCTTCGCTGGCGCCGCCGCCGACCACCGGCACGCCGGGAAGCTCGCGCACAAGCGCGCTCAACAGCGCGTCCGGCTCCATGTTGTAGGTGTCGGCGAACAGGCAGAGCAGGTTGTTGGGGCCGAGCGCTGGACGCACCGCTGCGGCCAGCTCTGCGGCGACCTCGCGCGGCCGCCCACGCAGCGAGGGGACGAAGATCCGCTTGGCGCTGAGCGACGTGCCCCCGAACACGATCACCGCCACCGCGGGCCCAGATTCGATCTCGTGTTCGGCCGCGATCACGCCCGCGCTAGAGCATCCGGCGACGTCGCGGGTGCGCGCCTCGACCGCGACCGTGCGCATCACCGAGGTAAAGGCCGCGCCGTGGGCGGTGGTCGCAAAGCACAGCGCACCGGCCGCATGATGCAGCCCGGCCTGGCGCATCGCCCTTTGGGTGGCCTCGGCGGCGGCGACCTTGGGATTGTTCGAGACCGAGTATCCGACTCCCGCGTTGACCATGGCCTCTGCCCTCAGCTTCCGCCTACAAAGCGCAGCAATTCAACCATGCGCCGGATCCCGTCGCCCAGCTGTTTGACCTCGATGCGCTCGTTGACGCCGTGCACGGTGCGCTCCTGCGCCGCAGTCAGTTCGATCGGGATGAAACCGTAGGAGATGACGTGCTGGGCGCGAAAATAGTGGCTGTCAGTAAAGCCTGCGATCATCGTGGGCACCACGGTCGTGCGGTTGTCGCGCCATGCGACCGAATCAATCGCGTTCATCAGGATCGAGCGGCGCGGCGAAGACACCGCCGGAAAATTGAGCAGCACGTCAACCTTGATGGTGTCGTCGTTGATCACGCGTTGGATCTTGTCGAGAAACCCGGCGGGGTCCTCACCCGGCAGCAGGCGGCAGTCGACCTCGGCCCACGCGGTGGCCGAGATCACGTTGGTCTTGTCGCTCGCGCCAAGCACCGTAGGTGCGATGGTGTCGCGGACCATTGCGTTGTAGCGTGCGTTGGCCAGAAAGTCGCGCCGCCACGCGTGCTTGCGGAGCGAAAGCACGAGGTTGTTGAATTCGTGCGGCCCGCCGTCGAGCTTTGCGATCGCACGAAAGTAATCGCTCACCGGATTGATGATGCGTATCGGCGGGCGGTACGCGATGAGCCGCTCGAGTGCGGCGACCAGATGAGTCAGCGCGGTGGCGTCGGGCGGCACTGCGGCGTGTCCGGCCTGTCCCTGGGCGGTCAGCCGAATCCACATCGGCGTCTTCTCCGCGATCGAAACCGCGTAAAAGCGATGGCCCCCCGGCGATAGCGTGATCCCGCCGCCTTCGTTGAGCAGATAGCCGGCGTCCGCGTAGATTTTCTTCTGGTGCTCGACGAACCATCCCGCGCCGTTGCGCCCGCCCTCTTCCTCGTCGCCGGTGGCGACGAACAGGATGTCGCGGTTGAGCAGAATGCCGGAGCGCTTGATCGCCAGCATCGCCATCAGCTCGATTACGCTCGGCCCCTTGTCGTCGATCGCGCCGCGCCCCCAGATCTCGCCGTCCTTTACCTCGCCCGAAAACGGCGGGACCCTCCACTGCTTGGGATCGGCGGGAACCACGTCCATGTGACTGAGCAGCACTATCGCCTTAGTGTCCTTGCCGATTCCGCGCAGGCGCGCCGCTACCACGCCGCGCCCCGGCGCCGGTTCCCATACCGTGGCCGGAATTCCGTCGGCGAGGAACTTCTCGCGAAGCATCCGCGCCGCGCTCAGCTCGTTGCCGGGCGGGTTGGTGGTATCGATCCGGATGTAGCGCGAGAGCAGCACGGCGGCTTCCTGGGTCAGCTTCTCCCAGTTGATCGGTTGAGGGGTCGGCGTCCGGGCGCCGGCCACGCCCTTGCCCGGCGGTGCGGGCTTCTCTGGCGGCGCTGGCGGCTCCGGCCGTGCGGCCTTGTGCGACGGGTCGATGGAGACGGATGCCGGCGGCACAGTCCGCTGGGCGGGCGCCGGTGCAGACGTCTGCGCCGGCTGCGCGTGCTGCTGTGCTCGCTCGGCCGACGGCGACGGTGACGGCGCCGCGGTGGCCGCCGCGGCCGCAATTGTCACGCAGACCGCGAGCACGAACGTAGCCAACGTCGCACCCGCGCGGCCAAGATCCGCGCGTGTGGGCATCCGCGGCGTGCGAATGAAATAGCCGTGATGGTCGGATTCGATCGCTCTCACCTGCGCGCAGGCGGTGGCGCTAGCGCTCGCCGAAGTTGAGGATTTCGATCACGCTTTGGAGGAATTGTGCGGCGGGCGCCCCGTCGATGATTCGATGGTCGAAGGTCAGACTCAGCGTCATCATCGAGCGCCGCGCGATCTCGCCGCGATGGATGACCGGCTTCTCGACGATGCGGCCGACGCCGAGGATGCCGGTCTCGCCCGGATTGATAATCGGGGTAAAGGCGTCGACGCCGTAGGTGCCGAGGTTGGTGATCGTGAAAGTCGCGCCGCTCACGTCCTCCAGGCGCAGTTTGCCGCCGCGCGCCCGCTCGCCGAGCTCGCGTGTGGCGCCGGCAATCTCACGCAGTTCCCTGCGGTCGGCCTCTTTCACCACCGGCACGATCAAGCCGTCCTCCAATGCCACCGCCATCCCGATGTTCACCTCGGACAGAATGACAATCGCGTCCTCGGCCAGGCGCGCGTTCATCCGCGGATGGCGTCTTAGCGCTCGGGCGGCGGCCTGGATGAGCATGTCCGTGTAGGTGCAGTCGAACTGGCGCACCAGCCGCTCGCGCAGCTCGACCGCCGCGCTCACGTCGGCCTCGGTGGTGATGGTGAGCTGGGCGCTCTCGCGCAGACTCTGCGTCATACGCTCGGCGATGGTCTTGCGCATCCCGCGCATCGGGAGCGTGCGCACGGTCGGCTTGGCTGGGACGGCCGGCGCGCCGGCCGTCCCAGCCGGCTGCTGCGCGGGCGCGCCGGCGCGCGCGGGTGCCGCCGCCGCGGTGGACGTGGAGCGCGCGGCAGTCGCCGCGCGCTCCACGTCCTCGCGCGTTATCCGCCCGCCGGGGCCGGTGCCGACGACGCCCGCAAGCTCGACACCGAGCTCAGCGGCGAGCTTGCGCGCGACCGGGCTAGCTGCACGTCGCCCGCCGCCGTCCTCCGACGGCGCAGGCGCGGCGGCGCTGGGCGCCGCCGCGTTGTCGGCGGGAGTGGACGCCGGCGCGCCATCCGCGTAGCGCGCCGCCACCGCGCGAATGTCCTCGTTCGGTTCGGCAATCACCGCGACCACCGTGCCGCACTCCACCGTGGCGCCCTCCGCGAACAGCACCGCGGCGAGCGTGCCGCCGGCAGGCGCCTCGACCTCGTAGAGCACCTTCTCGGTTTCGACTTCGTACACCGGCTCGCCGGCCCGCACCTGATCGCCCGGCGCCTTGAAGTAGCGCTGGATCGTGCCTTCGTGCATCGTCAGCCCGAACTTGGGCATGATCACTTCAACGGCCATCGGTGCTCACTTGTGCGCAGCGACGCGCCATCGGGCGCCGCCGATTCGGCGGACGCTCTGCGCAAAGCAGTGGAATTTTCAGCATCGGCCTCTTTGATGATCCAAGCGGACGGCAACCGCTCAATGCCCGGCCAGTTCGCGCACGGCAGCCTCGATGCGCGCCTCGTCGGGCAGCGCGGCCTTTTCCAGCGGCGGACTGAACGGAATTGGAACGTCGAGCGCGGTGACCCGCTTGGGCGGCGCGTCGAGCAGGTCGAAACCCTTTTCAACTATCAGCGCCACCAGATCGGCGGCCGCGCCGCCGCGCAGATGCCCTTCGTCGGCAATCACCACCCGATTGGTCTTTCCGATCGAAGTGAGAATCGCGTCCTCGTCGAGCGGAATGAGCGTGCGCGGATCGATGACCTCGACGCTGACGCCGTCGGCGGCAAGCTTCTCCGCCACCTTGAGCGCCTTGGGGACCATCGCCCCGATCGCGATCAGAGTCACGTTGTCGCCGGGGCGCTTGATCGCGGCCTTGCCGAGCGGCACCAGGTGGTCGCCCGCCGGGATTTCCTCGCGCAAGCGCCCAAGCGCGAGGTGCTCGAAAACAATCACCGGATTGTCGTCGCGGATCGCGCTCTTGAGCATGCCCTTCGCGTCGGAGGGCGACGAGGGCATCGCGAGCTTAAGCCCGGGCACACTGAGGAACTGCGCGTAGACGGTTTCCGAGTGCTGGGCCGCGGCACCGCCGGCCGCGCCGTACACGCAGCGGAAGGTGATTGGCAGCCGCGCCTGGCCGCCCGACATGTAGCGCAGCTTGGCGGCCTGGTTACAGACCTGGTCCATCGCGCAGTAGAAGAAGCTCGCGAACTCGACTTCGCAGATCGGCCGCGTCCCCGCCATCGCCGCGCCCACCGCCGCGCCGACGAAGCCGGCCTCGGCGATCGGCGTATTGCGCACGCGGTTAGGTCCGTACTTTTTGAACAGTCCGCGCGTGGCGCCAAAGGCCGCCAGCACCACGTCTTCGCCCATCACGAAGGTCAGTGGATCGCGCGCCATCTCCTCGTCGAGCGCCTGATTGATTGCCTGGATGTAGCTCACCTGGGCCATCGTCGTACACCTCTGCGGGCGTGGGCTGTGTCGCTCTCGGCGCCTGAGCTGCGTGCGTGCGGAGTCCCGGTGCGCGCCTCAGGCGAACACGTCGTCCGTCACCTCGGCGGGATCGGGCAGCGCGGCCTTGCGCGCGAACTCAACGGCCTCCTCCAGCTCGCGTTGGGTTTCGGCTGTGATCCGGTCCAGTTCGCCGCGGCTCAGCTTGCCGCCTTCGAGCATGAACTGCTCGAAGCGCATGATCGGGCACCTCTTCTTCCACTGCTCGATTTCGGCCTCCTCGCGGTAGCCGTTGGGGCCAAGGAATGCCTGCTCGCCGACGACGTGCCCCTCCCATCGGTAGGTCTTGCATTCGAGCAGCGTCGGACCCTCGCCCGCGCGCGCCCGCGCAACCGCTTCGCTCGCGTAGCGGTAAACTTCGAGCACGTCGTTGCCGTCCACGATATAGCCCGGGATCGCATAGGCTTGCGCGCGCGTCGCGATGTCCTTGACCGAGGTCACGGTCGCCATCGGGGTGAATTCGCCGAAACCGTTGTTCTCGCAGACGAAGACCACCGGCAGCTTCCAGATCGCGGCGAGGTTGAGCGATTCGTGGAAGGTGCCCTCGTTGGAGGCGCCATCGCCGAAGAAGCAGGCGGTTACGTCGTCGCGCCCGGCGATCTGCGCCGCCAGCGCGGAGCCGACCGAGATCGGCAGTCCAGCGCCGACGATGCCGTTGGCGCCGAGAATGCCGAGCGAGAAGTCCACGATGTGCATCGAACCGCCCTTGCCTTTGCAGTAGCCCTCGCGCTTGCCGTACAGCTCGGCCATCATCTGCGCCAGCTTGCCGCCCTTGGCGATGAGATGGCCGTGGCCGCGATGGGTCGAGGTGATGCGGTCGGTCTTGCGCAGCGCCGCGCACACGCCGGTCGCGCTGGCTTCCTCGCCGATCGAGACGTGAACGAAGCCGGGCAGCTCGTTGGCGAGCGCCAGGTCGCGCACGCGCGACTCGAACTGCCGAATCCGCTGCATCGAGCGGTACATGTCGAGCAGAAGGTCCTTGCCCAGGTCCATCGCGAAGCCTCCCGATGATTGCGTTGGGCGCCCGGCGGCACCGGCGTGAGCGAAAATATGCCCTAACGACGCAAGCGTCAAACCGCCCGCGCGGTTTCATCGCGACGCGGCGGACGTGCTAGAAATCCGCCCGCGATGTTGCCCGACCGCAACTGGGTGCGCAACCTGCCGCCCCATCCACGCACCCGCCCCACGCCGCCGCCGCTGACCCGCGCCACGGTCGGCCGCGCAATTCGTATCCTGCGCCGGGAGGCAAAGGGATGGCGCGCGCCGGTCATCGCGCTGGAGGCGGCCGAGCGCGGCGACCCCTTCCGCACGCTCATCGGGTGCATCTTAAGCCTCAGGACCAGGGACGAAACCACCGCCGAGGCCGCGCCGCGGCTGTTCGCCCGCGCCGATACGCCGCAGGCAATGCTGGCGCTGGGCGAGCGCGCGATCGAGCGACTGATCTATCCGGTCGGCTTCTACCGCACCAAGGCCGCGGTTATCGTCGGGATATGCCGCCAGCTGCTGGAGCGTTTCAACAGGCGCGTACCGGACACCATCGAGGCGCTGGTGACCCTCAAAGGGGTCGGGCGCAAAACTGCCAACCTGGTCGTCACCCAGGCCTACGGCAAGCCCGGAATCTGCGTCGATATCCACGTCCATCGGATATCCAACCGATGGGGCCTTATCAGGACGCGGACCCCCGAGCAGAGTGAAACGGCGCTGCGAGCCGCGCTGCCGCGCCGCTATTGGATCGAATACAACAGTCTGCTGGTGGCCTTCGGTCAGACCATCTGCCAACCTGTCTCGCCGTGGTGCTCGCGATGTCCGGTCGAGCATCTGTGCCCTCGAATCGACGTGGCGCGCGCGCGCTGAGTCGAACGCTCCCGCATCACGGCGGCGCGACGGACTTCTTCTCTCTCAACCAACGAGGACCGCGCACATGAACCAGGAAATCGGATTCGTCGGGCTGGGCGCGATGGGTGCGCCGATGGCGGCCAATCTGCTCACTGCGGGATACAAGCTTCGCGTCTATAACCGCACCGCCGCTAAGACCGATGCGCTGGTAGCGCAAGGCGCGGCGCGCGTCGAGAGGGCGGGCGACGTTGCTGCGCCGGGCGGAATTGCGATCACGATGGTCGCCGACGACGCCGCGCTGGAAAGCGTCACCGCTGGCGCGGGCGGGCTTGCCGAGCGGCTGGGACGCGGTGGAATTCATATCTCGATGAGCACGGTCGCGCCGGCGACCGCGCGCCGCCTGGCGCAGCATCACGCCGTCTGCGGCGGCGTCTATGTCGCCGCGCCGGTGTTCGGCCGCCCCGACGCGGCAAGGGCGAAGCGGCTGTGGATCGCGACCTCCGGACCGGCGGCGTACAAGGCGACGGTGCGGCCGCTGCTCGAAGCGATGGGTCAGGCGATCTTCGACTTCGGCGAGGACCCGGGGGCCGCGAACGTCGCCAAGCTATGCGGCAACTTTCTCATCGCGGCAAACCTCGAGGCGATGGCCGAAGCGTTCGCGATGGCCGAGAAGCAGGGCGTCGATCGCGTCGCGGTCGCCGAGATGCTCGCCAAAACTCTCTTCGCCTGCCCGATCTACCTCGGCTACGGCAAGGCGGTGGCGGAGAAGCGCTTTACCCCGGTGGGATTCCGCATGCCGCTCGGGCTGAAGGATGTCGAGTTGGCGCTGCGCACGGCGGCCGAGGTGACGATGGCGTTGCCGACGGCGAGCCTGGTGCGCGATCGGATCCTGACGAGCCTCGCCAAGGGACGTGAGGATATGGATTGGTCGGCGCTCGCGCTGAGCGTGCTCGACGACGCCGGCCTCGGTCATCAGCGCGGCTGACACGCCGTAGCCGGGCGGACGAATGTGCGGCGCGAGGATTTTCGATGAGACTCGCGAAGCTGGTGGTCGGTGTGCTCGCCGCGCTGTTTTGCTTGTGGCGTCCGGACGCGGGCGCGACCGACTTTTACGAGCTCCAGATCTATACCGTCGACACCACGCCGGAGGGCCGCTGGTGGCTTGAGCTGCACAGCTCCAATGTAAGTTCGGCAACCGGCGCGGAGTCCAAACAGAACCTACCGCTGTATCAGATTCACAACACGCTGGAGCTGACCTACGGCCTGCTGCCGTGGCTGGAAGTCGGCCAGTACCTGTGCACGGCGCGGCTGGACCGCGGCATTTACGAATACGCCGGCGGACGCACCAAGGTCCATTTCGGCGTGCCATTCACCGAGTCGTGGCCGGTCGCATTCGGGGTCAATGTCGAGTTCGATTACATGCGCCGCGACGCAGTGGACGATCCGCTGACGCTGGAGGTGATGCCGATCGCGCAAGCACGGATCGGACGCTGGTTTATCGTCGGCAACTTCACCTTCGGCAAACAGTTCAGCGGGCCCGGCACGCATCAGGGGCTCGGCCTGGAGCCCGCGGGGCAGCTAAGCTACGCGGTCAATGACTGGCTGGAGCCAGCGCTGGAGTACTACGGCGATTTGGGACCGCTCGCCGATCTACCGCGGCTCTCCGAACAGCAACAATTCCTGGTGCCCGCCGTCAACCTGCATCTCATTCCACGGCTCGAGCTCAACTTCGGCTTCGGCATTGGACTGACCAGCCAGCAGCGCGGCCGCTTCTTCAAGGGCACCGCCGGATGGTTGTTCTGAAGCAACCGCATGCTTCCCGGTGCCTGACTGCGCGCTCCGTAAACCGGATTTGAAGTTGCGCTCCTCGGAGGGCTAAATTATTGTTGTCAATACGTCTTCGCCGGTCTGTGCAGGGCGCGAGGCGGGTCCCTCAATGCCGTACCGAGCGGAAGAACCGCAGGGCGAGGAGAAGTTTCGGCTCATCCTGGGCCAGATAGCTTCGATCCGGCTCCGGCTGAACGCGCTGGCCCTTCAGCATGGGTTGTTCGGCGCCCTGACGTTCGTCCTGTGCGCCGCCGCGCTGGCGGTGGCGGCGGCGTTTCTCGTAGGCGCCCTCACTTTCCTGACACTCGCGCTGATTGCCGCGGTGGCCGCGGTGATCGGCGTGGCGAACAGCGTGCGCGCAGCCTGGCGGATGCACGCCAGCGAGGAGCGCGCGGCGCGCATCGCCGACGAGCGTGCGGCGCTCAAGGGCCGGCTGACCACGATGGTCGGCGCGGCGCGCGGCGGGCAGCGCTCGGCGCTGTGGCCGTATCTGGTCGAGGATACGCTGGCGCTGCGCGAGGAGTTCGCGCCGTCGAGGGTTCAGCCGCGACCGATCTCGCGATGGCTGTACTCGGCGCTCGCCTCCGCCGCGCTCGCCGCGCTGGTCTTTCACTTCGCCTTGGGCGCGCGCAAAGCGCGGCTGAGCGCGAACCAGAAGGCCGTTCCCGGCGAGGCCGCGATCGATCTCGGAGACCTCGACATCCGCCCCGCCGATCCTTCGGCTGCCCAGAGCGCCCAGATCGACGCCGACCCCGCAACGCTTAAGAAACTCGCCGATAAGCTGGCCAAGGCGCAAAGCAGCGCGCAGCACAACGGCCCGGCCTCGCGCCTGATGGCCGACGCACGCGACGTCGCCAGCGCGCTCCAGAACAAGCTGACCGGCGGCAAGCCTCCCGTGCGATCGCCCGCACGGCTCAAGATCACCGACAAGAGGGGCAACGACGCCGCCGCCCCGGCGGGCAGTCCCGGCGAGCAGACTGCGGAGCGCCGGCAGAAGCAATCGCAGCAGGGCCAGGAGAATGGCTCAGGCCAGGGCGCCGGTGACAGCCAGTCGGCGGGTCCGAGCCAGCCCTCCAACGGCGCGCCGAATCCGGGGATGCCCGACCTCAGCGGCCTGGCCGCTCTCAAGGGGCTTAACGGCGACGAGCCCGGCGCCAACGACGCGCCCTCGGCCCAGCATCCGTCGCAAGACCAGACCCGGCTCGCCGATGCTGGGCCCAACGGCGGCGGTGGAGCCAACCATGGCTCGGGGACCGACCCCGACCATCTGTTCGGCGACGCCGACAAGCCGCCGCTGGGCAACGACACCTTCAAGATTCCGATCGAAGCCCAACCCTCGGATGAGGGTTTCAGCGACTCGGCGCCGGCCTACGTGCCCGCCCGGGTCAAGAGCAAGCTCAACGCGAGCCAGTATCCTGACGAGCCTTTCGAACGCGCCTCGGTGCCGGTGGCCGACCGCGTGACGATCAAACGGGTATTTGAACGATGAATGCAGTCGCCACCCTCGAAGCGCCCAGCGTCGCCGACTTCGCCCGCACCTTCCGCCGCATCCAGGCCGAGATTCACAAAGTCATTATCGGCCACGAACAGGCGGTCGAAGAACTGCTCAGCGCGCTCTTTGCCGGCGGCCACGTTCTGATCGAGGGCGTGCCCGGTACCGGCAAAACCACCCTGGTCAAGACGCTGGGGCTCGCGCTCAACCTGAGCTTCAACCGCATCCAGTTCACCGTTGACCTGATGCCCGCCGATATCACGGGCACCCGCGTGATCGTCGCCGGCGAAGACGGCCGGCGCGAGTTCGCCTTCCAGCCGGGTCCGGTGTTCTGCCATATCCTGCTCGGCGACGAAATCAACCGCGCAACTCCCAAGACCCAGTCGGCGCTGCTCGAGTGCATGGCCGAATTGCAGGTCACGGTCGCCGGCACCAGCTACGCGCTCAAGCCGCCCTACTTCGTGATGGCGACGCTCAACCCGATCGAGATGGAAGGCACCTATCCGCTGCCCGAGGCCCAGCTCGACCGCTTCCTATTCAAGGTCAAGCTGGAGTATCCGGACGAGGGCCAACTGGTGCGGATCGTCTCGAGCACGACCGGCCCTGAGGAGGCCGGGGTGGAAGCGGTTTTTCCGGTCAGCGAGGCGGCCGAGCGGATCGAGGCGCTTAAGCATCTGGTGCGCGAGGTGATGGTGGCGCCGGCGATCGAGCACTACACGGCGCGGATGGTGCGCGCGACGCAGCCCGGCGGTTCGCGCTTCGTCGGCCAGCAGCGCAACGGTTTGCGGGTGGACGCGGTGGACCGCTACGTCGGCTTCGGCTCCAGTCCGCGCGGCGCGCAGGCGTTGATCATGGGCGCCAAGGTGCGCGCGCTGCTCGACGGCCGCGCCAACGTCGCCTACGAGGACATCGACCAGGTCGCACACGCCGCTCTCCAGCATCGCATCACCCTGAACTACGCGGCCCACTCCGACGGCATCGACGCCAGCCACATCGTCGAGCGCGTCATTCAGGCGGTGCGCCCCACCCGCGCCTGAAGCGGACTGGCTGCGATGCTCGAGGCGCGCGCATTCGAGCCCGACTTTCTGCGCCGGCTGGACGGCCTGATGCTCGGGGTCCAGCGCGCGCGCACCGTGCGCGCCGGGCGGCGCACGCTCGGCCGTGTGCAGGGGCTCGGCATCGAGCCCGAAAATTTCAGGGAATACACCGAGGGCGACGACCTGCGCTTTCTCGACTGGAACGCTTTCGCGCGTCTCGACGAGCTGATGATCCGCACCTTCCGCGCCGAGCGCGAAGTCGAGGTCACCATCCTGGTCGACGCCAGTGCCTCGATGGGCGTTCCGGCGGGGGACGATAAGCTCGGACTCGCCCTCGGCCTGGGCGCGGCGCTCGCGTACGTCGCGATGGCGAGCAACGACGCCGTGCGCCTAGGCATCTTCACCGCCACCCGGATGGGCGGAACGCGCCTGCACAACTCGCCGTTCCATCGGCGGCGGGAACTTTACCCAGCCTTTCGCCCCTTCGTAACCGGCGTGCGCTGCGGCGGCGAGACGCGAATGGCCGACGCGGTGGGTCGCCTGCTCCTGGAGCGCCGCGGGGGCGGGGTCGCCATCCTGATCTCTGACTTCCTGGTTTCGGCGGGCGAATACCAACAGGCGCTCGATCGCCTGCTCGCCGCGCGTCACGAGGTCAAAGTGGTGCACGTCCTCGGCGAACGCGAGGCCAACGGCGACTATCCGCCTGGCAGCTACCGCCTGCGCGACTCCGAGAGCGGCGAAATCTGCGAGGTGGCGATTGGGCCTGCGGCGGCCCAGGCCTGCCGGCGACGGGCCGAGCGGCTGTCGAGCGAGCTGGCCCAATACTGCGCCAACCACGGCGTCATTTACTCGCGGGCCTTCGGCGCGGCCCACTTCGAAGAGATCATCATGCGCGAGTTCCCGCGCCTGGGCGTGATGAGGTAGCGATGGGTCTGCTCAATCCGCGCAACCTCGTCTATCTTGCAAGCCTCGCGGTACTGGTCGCGATCTACCTGCGCGCGCGGGCCAAGCCGACTCTGGAAGTCTCCAGCCTGATGCTGTTCGAGGAACTGTCGGCGCCGATGGCGAGCTCGCGCGTGTTGCGCACCGATCTTCTGTTCTGGCTCGAGGCCGCGGCGCTGGGCGCGCTCGCGATGGCGTTGGCGGGGCTGTACGTGCTGCGCCCGCCGCCCCCGGCGCATCATGCGCGCCGCGCGTTCGTTTTCGACCTCGGCGCGGGGATGAGTGCGCGCGACGGCCGCACCACACGCATCGAAGAGGCCCGCCGCGCGGCGCTCGACCTTGTCAATTCGGCGCGGCCCGGTGATTCCTTCAGCGTGATCGGCTATGCGCTCGAAGCCGCGGTACGCCAGGCGCCCAGCGCGCATCAGGCCGCCGTCCGCCGCACGATCGAGGCGCTTCAGCCGATGGCGCTGCCCGCGCGCGCGGCCGCGCTGCGGACGGCCCTGATGGAAGCGCGCGGCGCTGCCGAGATCGACGTGTTCGCCGACCGCCCGGCGACCGGCGATGCGTTGAGCGCGGCCGGGCCCGGTGTGCGCGTCCATTTCCACCAGGTCGGTGCGCCGCAGGGCAATCTCGCGATCATCGCGCTCGAATCCGGAGCGGTCGGCTCTTCGCAAGGTCATCTGATCGTGCGCAACCTCTCCGAGCAGGCGCGGCTGTGCGAGCTGACGGTTGATCTCGACAGCAAGGAGGTGCTTCACATCACGACCGTGCTCGACCCGCGCGGCCAGTCGGTGGTGCCGTTCGGGCCGCTCAAACACGGGGGCGTGGTTCACGCCCACATTTTGACCCCCGATCCGTTGGCCGCCGACAACGAGCGCTGGGCCTACGCGTCCAACGACAAGCCCGATAAGGTGCTGGTGCTTTCGCCCGATCCCGACGTGCGCGACGATCTGGCGCGCGTGCTGCTGGCGGTGAACCAGAATCTCATCGTGACGACGGCCGACCCGGCCAAGTTCAGGCTGGCCGGCACGCCGCGCTATCGTCTCGCGGTGATCCACGACGCCTACGACCCCGGCATTGACGCCGCCGCGCGCCTCGTCATCTATCCGCAACCGTGGCTGGAGCATTCCCCGCCGCCAGCCGGACAGCTGCCCGTGGTGGGCAGCGTGGCGATGGCCGAGATGCAGGAGCGTGGCGCTGACCAGACGCTGGGCCAGCCGCTGCTGCTCAGTCCCGCACGTATCCTCGCGCTGCCCTCGTGGATGTCGGTGGTCGCGCGCGGCACCGACGCGGCCAGCAGCGCCTCTTTCGCGCTCGCCGCCTTCGGTTACGACGCGCGCGGCGCCACCGGACTGCTAGCCTTCAACGTGCGCGACCACCTGCTGCTCGATCCCGACAAACTCGAAGCGCTGGTTCTGACCATCGACATGGTCAAGCGCCTGCTCGCCCCGCAGGAGTTGCAGATTGTTTCGACCGGCGACGCGGTCAGCGTGCCGGCGAGCGCCAGCGCAACAATCATCGCACCCGACGGCTCGGCGCACACGGTCAGGGCCGACGCGATCGGCCGCGTCCATCTGCGCCCGCTCGAAGCCGGACGCTACGAGATCGTCTCAAGCGCCGGACGCAGCGTGGTTTACGCCAACTACTTCGACGCCGCCGAGTCGGACATCTCGGCCGCGGCGTCCGCCAGGCCGGCGCGGCCCTCTGCTCCCGCGCGGCCGACCACGAAAGCGGAAAGCGCAGGCACAATGCATGTCGCGCCGCTTGCGCCGTGGCTGATCGCGCTTGCGCTGGCTGCGATGCTGGTCGAGTCAGCGTTGCTCGCGCGCAAGGCGATGCGCTGGAGGGTACGGAATGTTTGAGCGGCCGGAGCTGCTGTGGCTGCTGCTCGCCGCCCCGCTGGCCGCAATTCCGGGCGTGATGGCGATGCGGGCGGGGCGATGGGCCGCGGGCGGCGCGGCGGCCGCGCTGCGCCTGGGCCTGATCGTGGCCCTAGTCGCGATGCTCGCCGGCCTCCGTCTGCCGCTCAGGATGCCCGCGCGGCGGATGGCGGTGGTCGTGGCGATGGACGCCTCGCGCTCGCTTGCCCCCGATCAGCTGCAGTGGATGCGCCACAAGGTGGCGGCGCTGCGCGCCGCGATGGATCCGCGCGACCAGCTCGCCGTGATCGAGTTCGGCCGGAGCACCCGCCTGGTCTCGCCGCTGGGCGATCCGCGGATGGCGACCGGCGCAGTCCCGCGCGCCGACATCGATCCCGGTGGCACCGACATCGCTGCCGCGCTCACCACAGCGCTCGGCCTGATGCCCGCGCGCGCCGAAAAACGCATCTTGCTTTTGAGCGATGGCAATGAGACCCAGGGCCATGCGGCTGCGGAACTGCCCGCGCTAATCGAGCAGGGCGTGCGACTGTACGCGGCCTCGCCGCCGCCGTCGTCCGCAGGACGCGTCGCGCTGGTCGATTTCCAGGCGCCGACCCCGGTGCGCGAGCACGCCAGCTTCGCGCTCAGGCTCGACGTTCTGAGCGAGGCGCGCGCGCCGGCGGCGGCCAAGGTGCGCCTGTTGAGCAACGGCCGCGAGCTCGGCCATCGCGAGGTCGTCCTCCAGCCGGGCTTCAACCGTTTTACCTTGCCCTACCGCATCGACCACTACGGCGCCTACCTGCTGACGGCCGAGGTCGAGGGCGCACCGCCGCTCACCACGGTCAACCCGCGGGCCGAGACCGCGGTCTCGGTGATCGGGCCGCCACGCGTGCTGGTGGTGTCGGCCACGCCGCCGGACAGCCTGCTGAGCGCGCTGCGCTTGCGCCAGTACGACGTCCAGGAGGCACCGCCGCACGCACTGCCCGATAATCCGGAAGCCTACCTATCCTACCAAGCAGTGATCCTGGTGGACGTGAGTGCAGCGGCGCTGCCAGCCGCGGTGCAGGGGGCGCTGGCGCGCTACGTCGGCGACTACGGCGGCGGCCTGGTGGTGACCGGCGATGCGCTGCGCGATCAGAAATTCCACGACGGTCAGCTGGAGAAGACGCTGCCGATTAACTTCGCGCCACAGCCGCCGCCGCCCTCACGCGAGCCAATCGCGGTGTACCTCCTGATCGACCGCTCCAACTCGATGAGCTACAACTCGCGCTACCCCGCGGTGCGCGACGGCGAGCGCATCCGTTACGCCAAGGAGGCGGCGATCGCGCTGCTCAACCAGCTCGACGACACCGACTACGCGGGCGTTATCGCCTTCGACTCCGAGCCCTACGTGCTCGCGCATCTCGGCCCCGTGGGCGAGAACCGCAACGACCTGATCAAACGCATCGAGCGCCTGGAACCCGGCGGCGGCACCGATTTCAAGGAATCGCTCGAGATCGCCGAGCGGGAGATCCTCGCCAGCGGGATTCCGGTTCGCCAGGTCCTGCTGCTGACCGACGGCGACACCAACCGCCAGTACCACGATCACGATCAGCTGATGGCCGATTATGGAAAGCAGCACATTCCGGTCTCGACCATCCGCATCGGCCCCGACCTCGAAAACCTCCGCCTGCTTCAGGATTTCGCCAAGGTGACCGGCGGCACCTTTTACCGCGTCGAGGACATTCGCAAGCTCCCGCTCCTGCTCGTCCGCCTGACCCATCAGGCGATCTCCGACCGCCGCCGGCGCGAAACTCACCTCGAATACGCCGGCGAAAGCTCGATCCTGGCCGGGATCAGCCCGCGCGAGATTCCGCCGATCGGGCTGTTAGCGACCACCGTGCCCAAGGACGGCGCTGCGGTGCCGCTGCGGATCCGCCACGCCGACAGCTCTTCGCCGCTGCTTGCCGCCTGGCAATACGGGCTGGGACGCAGCGCCATCTTCGCCGCCGACACCGACTCGACCGCCTCGCTCAGCTGGGTGCGATGGAACCGCTACGCCGAGTTCTGGTCGCAGCTGACGAGCTGGGTGATGCGCCAGGGCGACTCGGGGCTGTTCAGCCTGCGAATCGTCAATGCGCCCGGCGGCGTCCTGCGCCTGGAGGCTGAGAAGGCCGACAGCCAGCCGGTCAATAACCTGGTCTGCCGTATCACGGGCGCCGGCGGCGCGCTCGACGTGCCGATGACGGAAGCCGGACGCGCGATCTACACCGGCGAATCGGCACCACTGCGCCGCGGCAAGTACAACGTCACCCTGATGACCAAGGACGGCGACACCGAGCGCGTGCTGGTCCGGCGGGAGGTTGCGGTGCCCGGCTCCGCCTCGCCCGACGAGGCCGAGTTGCGGCTGCGGCCGTCCAATGTCGGGCTCCTGCAGCGGCTGGCGCAGGCGACCGGCGGCGCGGTCAATGCCACTCCGGCCGAGGTCCTGCGCCATCGCGGCGCGCTGGTCACCGTTTATCGCAGCGCCGACCCCTACCTGCTGCCGTTGGTGATCGCGCTTATCCTGGGCGAGGTCTTTGTGCGCCGCCGCTTCCTCGGTGACTGAACCGTCAGCTCCCTCCCCGGTCAAAGGCCGAAGGTCGGCAGAGACGCAGGCTTCGGCCTGCGCCGCTCGGAAGAGAGGTCATATTTCCGGGGCACGGGCTTTAGCCCGTGGGCCAGAGCGCGCTTCAGCGGCGGCGAGCGGCGAGCTTCCCACCCAGTTGCGCAAGGCGCTCGGCCGCCGCGGCCAACGTCTGGTCGCTCTTGGAGAAAGTGAAGCGCAGCATTCGCCTGCCGAGCTCGGCGCGATGGTAGAAGCTCGAACCGGGCACCGCAGCGATGCCGACCTGGTCCAGGAAGAAGTCGGCGGCCTCCAGGTCGTCGTGAAATCCGAGTTCAGCGACGTCGGCCATGATGTAGTAGGCACCCTGCGGGATCCAGCAGCGCAGCCCGGCACCACGCAGCGCACCGAGCAGCGCCGCGCGCTTGCGCTCGTACATCGCGCGCAGCTCGGCGTAGAACGCCTCGGGCATCCGCAGCGCCACCGCGCCCGCCTCCTGAAGCGGATGCGGCGCGCCGACGGTGAGGAAGTCGTGGACCTTGCGGATTGCGCCGGTCAGCCGCTCGGGCGCGACCACGTACGCCAGCCGCCATCCGGTTATCGAGTAGGTCTTCGACAACCCGCTTATCGTGATCGTGCGTTCGCCCATCCCGGGCAGGCTCGCGATCGACAGATGGCGTGCGCCGTCGAAGATGATGTGCTCGTAAATCTCGTCGGTTATCGCGAGCGCGTCGTGGCGGCGGCAAAGCTCTGCGATCAACTCCAGCTCGGCGCGGCCGAAGACCTTGCCGCTGGGGTTGTGCGGCGTGTTGATCACAATCGCCTTCGTCCGCCGACCGAAAGCCGCCTCCAGCTCGCCGCGGTCGATTGCAAAATCGGGCTCGCGCAGCGCGACGTAACGCGCAGTGGCGCCGGCCAGGATCACGTCGGGGCCGTAGTTTTCGTAGAACGGCTCGAAGATGACGACCTCGTCGCCCGGGTTGATGACCGCCAGCATCGAGGCCACCATTGCCTCGGTCGCGCCGCAGGTCACGGTGACGTTGCGATCGGGATCGCATTCGATGCGATTGTAGGCGCGCACCTTGTCGGCGATCGCGCGCCGGAAGTTGGGCGAGCCGTGCGTGATCGCGTACTGGTTGTAATCCTCGTCGATCGCGCGCTTGGCCGCCTCCTTGAGCTCGGCCGGGGCGGCGAAATCGGGGAAGCCCTGCGCAAGGTTGACCGCCCCGCACGCCAGCGCGCGGCGAGTCATCTCGCGGATGACCGATTCGGTGAAAAATCGCGTCTTGTGGGAAACCTCGCTGGCCATCGTCGACCCAGTCTAAGGGATGAGCGCGGCGCCCGCCAAGCCCGCGCAGGGTCGGCACACACACTCGCCCGTGCCCGCCGGCGTCCCGGAACGCGCAGGCCAGAATGCGCGAGGCCGGCAGCCGTAGCCGCGGCTGCCAGCCTCAGCCTATTGGTTGCCTAGGGAATCCTAGTGCCCGACTTCACTGGCACGCAGCTCTTCGAGCTGCGCGGCGCCCTGCTGCAAGCGCCACTCATCGATCGCTTCAACGTTGAAGCGCCAATCACTGCCAATTTTGAAGCCCGGCAGCTGTCCCTTCTTGAGCAGGCGGTAAATGGTCGAGCGGTGCACCCGCAGGTACTCCGACAACTCGTTCACCGTCAGCACCTTCGCGCCAGTCAGAGCCATCTTCCAATCCCCTTTGCCGCAACTGATCCCATCCCCAACCGCCAATGCCGGGGCCAGCCTAATTCGACCAAACTGCGCCCTTATTGTGCATTATTAGGATAGATACCGCACTAATGAAAGAAGCGCGGTAGGCGTCTAACGCAGATTTTTTGAGGCAGCGCTCCGACTCTACGCGCTTAAGAGATATTATGAGCCTAATAACATCTTATAACATGAAATTCAGTGCCTGGATGAAAGACTCTTGCGATTGTTTAATCGGGCCTTCGCGCTTTCGCCATCGCTCATCCAAGGCTTGGCGGCTTGTCGGACGCCGCCGACGCGAATAGCTTCGATCGCCGATGGCGGCGCGCGTGCGTATCGGAGCCTCAGGCTTCAGTTACAAGGAATGGCTGGGCGGATTTTACCCGGCGAAGCTGCCGGGGGCACGGATGCTCGCCTTCTACGCTGAGCGGCTGCCGACCGTGGAGATAAACTATACGTTCCGTGCAATGCCGCGGCGGGCGATGCTGGAGCGCTGGGCCGAGCAGACGCCGGCTGATTTTCGCTTCGCGCTTAAGGCCCCGCAACGCATCACCCATATCGCCCGCCTGCGCGACGCCGCCGACAGCCTCGGCTATTTCGCCGACACTGTGACGGCGCTGGGCGAGCGCCTCGGCCCCACCCTCTTCCAGTTGCCGCCCGACCTCAAACGCGACGACGGGCTATTACGCGACTTTCTGGCGGTGGTGGGCGGCCGTCTGCGCCCTGCTTTCGAGTTCCGCAATCGCTCATGGTTCGCCGACTCCGTACTTGAGGTCCTCGCCGACGCTGGCGCCGCGCTCTGCATCGCCGAAAGCGACCGCCTCAAGAGCCCGATCGAGTGCACCGCGCCGTTCGTGTACGCGCGGCTGCGTATGGAGAGCTACGATGACGCCGCGCTGAAACAATGGGCGGAACGGCTGGGGCGGATGCGTGCCGAGGTCGACGAAATATACGTGTACTTCAAGCACGAGGCCGCGGCGCCGGCCTTGGCCGCGCGCCTGACCGGCATGCTCACCGATGGCGCTTGAGGAAGCCTCGGTCGCGCCCGCGCTGCCGCCCGCGGGCGAATACCGCTACGAGTTGCGCCGCGCGGGCGAATTGATCGCCGTCGAGGAGGAGACGCTCGCGCGCGAGCGCTTGCGGGGCGCACGGCGCACGCCCGACGGACTCAATCGCCATGAGGTTGACGCTCGCCTCGCGGAGGCAAGTGGGCTCATCGTTGCGGTCGCCGTCCGCTACCGGCGCGGCCCGTTCTCGCGCAGCGCCGACTACGAAACCGCCGACGACATCATCCGCGGCCATCTCAGCGCGGTCGGCGGACGCGAGAGCGTAAGCGCCAAGCTCGGGCGGATGCGCGAGGTGGACGCCGATCTCGTCGTGTGCAAGGCGTTGATAATCGCGCGCGCGCGCGCCCGCGGGCAGGCGCGATGGATCGGGCGGGTGGCGACGATCGACCCCGCCACGCTCATCGTAAATTCCTACAAGCAGACCTATCGGCGGCGCGATGAGGCGGGCCGGCGCTGGATTTTCGAGCCCCGGATGGGCGACGCCGACGAGATCGAAATCGACGATGCCGGACGGGTCGTGCGGTACCGCGCGCGCGACGGGGTCGAAACTGTCCTGGTGAGTTTTGCGCCCGAGCGCGCGCGCTGAGCGCCCGCGCCGCCTAGGCGGCCATCCGGTCGCGCGGCATCCGGCAGTCGCCGTCGAAGGTCGCGCCTTCGTTGAGCACCAGGCTCGGCGTGTTGACGGTGCATCGCAGCCGCGCGGTGGGCAGCGCCTCCAACCGCTGACGCACGGTGATCTCGCCGCTGACGGTACCGGCGATGGTCAGACGCGTCGCGGTGATCTTGGCTGAAACCACCGCCCCCTCGGCGATCACGATCTCGTCGCCGACGATTTCCCCCTCGGCCTCACCCTCGATGCGGACGGTGCCGTGAAAGTGAAGCTTGCCCGAGAGCTTGGTGCCTTTGCCGATCCGCGACTCTTCCGTGCCTGCCATCGCTCCCCCCTAAGGCCGCAGCCAACGTCGCCGAAAGACTATGACGCCAATCGCTGCCGCGTGCAAACCTTGCCGTTGGATCGATGACTTCCGTCGCCGCCCCGGAACCGAATAGACTCGGGCAGCGTTATCCGAGGAGACCGGGAGGTAGTCATGCGCAATGCCCCACGAGGCGCCGCGCTCGCCGGTGCAGCTCTTCTCCTCGCCGCTGCGGGCATCTCAGGCCGCGCGCTCGCCAGGGAGCGGCAGCCCTCAGCCAAGCCCGCCGCGGCCGCGAGCGACGAAGTGGAATCGGGAGTTTACGGCTTTTCGGGCGCGATCAAGGGCGGGAGCGCGCTGTCGGGCGTGATCGGCGAGTGCATCTGGATCTACGACGCCGACAACAAGAAGCTGGTCGCAACCGGCGACTGTGACCAGGGCAATTTCCGCGTCGCGCTCAAGCCCGGCGAGTACGTCGTGCGCGGTCCCGGCGGCAACCAGAAGATCGACGTCAAGCCGCATCAGTGGGTCAAAATCAAATCGCTGGTCGAGCTCCCGGGATCGCTGTAATTCCCCGTCAAAGAAGCTTTCCGGCGAGCATGCGAAGGGCGGCCTGGCCGTCCCTGCCGAGCCGCCGTTCAATCTCCTTCTGTGCCGTGCTCCAGGCCGCAAACGCGCGGACGACAAGCATACGGCCCTGGCGGGTCGCTGCTATCCAGTGGCTCCGTCTGTCGCTGTCCGGGGCGAGCCTCAGCCACCCGCGCCGCCGCATCCGTTGCACGTTTCGGCTCAGCGTCGACTCGTCCATCCTGAGCCGTTTGCAGAGTTCGGCGGGGCGAGCCCGTGGGCGCAGCGACGCCGCAACCAGAACGTTTAGTTGGCTCGCCTTCAGATCGAGCGGGGCCAGCGCGTCGTCGTAAATTGCGCTGACGACCCGATTGAGCATCCGGACCCGCAGAGCGAAGCAATCACGGGCCATCTTACCCGCGCCGTTCTTCATATAATTGCCAATACAAGAAACGGGGCTGTCAGTTCAAATGAGGCGCAAAAGTTCGCACTTCGCGCCAGGTTTCGCTGATTGCGCAAAGCTCCGGGGTTTGCTGATAAGCGTTTTCCCGCCCGCCGCGCACCAATCTTGCCCGCGCACCACGGAATGTTTCTTGTATATGCATTCAGACCAATGAAACAAGCCGGTTGCCGGCGCGAGGAGGACGGAATGGTGATGCGAAAGAAAGCCGCAGTGGGCATGATTCTCGCCCTTGGGATAGTGTGCTCGGCCATTAGGCCCGGTCAGGCGAACGCCGGCGGACCCTCCGGCGCAGTTCAGGCGCGCCCTTCGCGCGCAGCGGTTGGGCAGCCGCGCTTCAATTCCTACTGGTTCGTTTACGGCGAACCGCCCTACGCCGACGGCGTCGTCCCCTGGAAAACGGCGCAGCAGCCGGCTTCGGGATTCAATTCGTACTGGTTTGTTTATGGGATGCCGCCGTACGACGATCGCAGCGCCGCGGCTTCGGACCCGGCCGTCGCCGGACGAGCCGAGCCGCCGACGGAGGCGGCCGCTAGCTCATCTCCTCGAGGACTTCCCTGATCACGACCGCCTGGTTGTGTTGCTCGTCGCGCGCGCTGTAAACCAGCGTGAGCGTGCCGCGCGCCGAGATTGCGGCCAGCTCGTCGAGCATCCGGCGCGCCTGCGGGCGGCTCAGCTCCTTGCGGTAGCGGCGGCGGAACTCCTCCCATCGGGCGGGGTCGTGGCCGAAGAACTGACGCAGCGCGTCACTCGGCCCCAACTCGCGCATCCACTTGCTGATCCGCGCCTTTTCCTTGGTGACGCCGCGCGGCCAGAGCCGATCGACCAGCACTCGCACGCCGTCGCGGGAGGCGGCGGGCTCGTAGGCGCGCTTAATCCGGACCATCTCGGGTACTTCCAAAGCGCACGCGCTCGATTGTTCTTTTTACCATCTGGCGGAAGCTTTTGGTAAGCTGTTTTTCTGATGGGCGAATTTGCGGCCAAAGTTGCGCTGATTACCGGCGGCACGCGCGGCCTGGGACGCGCGATCGCGCTGCGCCTGGCGCGCGGGGGCGCGACGGTGGCGCTCAACTACAGGCGCGACGAGCACAACGCACGCCGCACGCTTGAGGAAGTCCGCTCGCTCGCCCCGCGTTCGATTCTCGCGCAGGCCGACCTGGGCGACGACGGGCAGGTGCGCGCGATGGTGCGGCGGGTCGGCGAAACCTGCGGCCGCCTCGATATCGTGGTCGCCAACGCCGCGGCGACCGCCTTCCGCCCGCTGCTCGAGGTTAAGCCCCATAATCTCGCGCGCACCTTCAATCTGAGCGTCGGCGGCTTGGTCGCGATGGTGCAGGAGGCGGCGCCGCTGATGGACGCGGGCGGCCGGGTCGTGATCATCTCCGGCATCGACTCGATCCGCTACACCCCGGGCCACGGCGTGCTCGGCGCGGCCAAGGCGGCGCTCGAGAGCATGGTGCGCGACCTCGCTTTCGAGCTGGGCCCGCGCGCGATCACGGTCAACGGCGTGAACTTTGCGCTCATCGACAGCGACTCGTCGCGGATGTACATGGGCGAGGATTTCGAGCGGGTGGCGCGCGCCGCCGCCGCGCGCAGCGCGCTCGGGCGCGTCCCCACCGCCGACGAAGTGGCCGCGATCGTCTGCCTGATTTGTTCGCCCGAGGCGGGCTTTCTCACCGCGCAGACCATCATGGTTGACGGCGGGCTGTCGCTGATGTCGCCGTTTGTGCGCTGACGCCGCGCGGGCAGTTGATTCGCAAGTCGGTACGGAGGGATCGGCCAATGGATCATCAGGACAAAACCGGCGAGCGGGCGCGTGCTCCGTTCGCGGTCTTCGTGCTCGATGAAGCGCGCCGCCACGTGATCAACGGGCCACAGTGGAAAGCCAACGATCGTGCCTCGACGAGCATCGTGAAGAATGACGACCTGACGGTGTCATTGCTCATCCTCAAGCCGGGCGCCCATCTGCGCCAGCATGCCGCGCGCAAGGCGGCCAGTGCTCAGGTCCTCTCGGGCAGGATCCGCTTCACTGCCGCCGGCGCGGAGCGCGAAGTCGGGCCGGGGATGCTGGCGATGGTCGAGGGCGGCGTACCCCACGCGGTCGAGGCGCTCGAGGAAAGCGCCGTCCTGCTGATCGCCGCGCTCGGCTGAGTCGCCGACCTACACCCGGCAGAGCAGGCCGCCGTCGACCGCGAGCGCTTCGCCCGTGACGAAGGCCGAGGCGGGCGAGGCGAGGTAAAGTAGCGCGCCGGCCAGTTCCTCGGGTTGCACCAGCCGCTTGTACGGCAGGTACTTGAGCAGGCTGCGAGCGAATTCGTCGTTGGCCAGCGCAGGACTGCCCTCCTCGGCCAACCATCCCGCTTCGAGCAGATTGATGCGCAGCTTTTGCCGCGCCCACTCCAGCGCCAGCGCGCGCACGAGATTGGCCACCGCGCCCTTGGCCGCGCAGTACAGCGACGCGCCCGGCACACCGCGCTCGGCGAGCACCGAGCTGACGATCACGATCGAGCCGCCGCCGTGCTGGAGCATCGCTCGCCCGCCCTCCTGGCATGCGATCCATACGCCCTTAAGGTTGCCTTCGATCACGCGGTCGAAGGCGGCGTCGTCGGCGGCCTCGGCCGGCGCGTAGTACGGGGCGTCGAGCGCGACCACCATCGCCTCCAGCCCGCCCAGCCGCTTGACCGCGGCGTCGATCGTCGAGCGCAGGTCGGCACGAATCGACGCGTTCTGCACCTGGATGAACGGCGGCTTGCCGCCGGCGGCCTGCACCGCCTTGGCGGTCTCCTTCAGCATCTCTTCGGTGCCGGGCTCCTGCGAGGCGATCATCAACTTGGCGCCGGCCTCTGCGAGTGCGACCGCGCCGACGCGGCCCGTCGGATGCTCGGCGCCGAGCACCAGCGCACCCTTGTCGGTAAGCGCAAATTCGTTGAACCCCTGTGGAAGCGCCATGGCATCCTCGCTGCGGCTAAGCGCTGGGCTGGGGCGCGACGCCGGTGGGGGTGACGCCGCCGGCGAGGCCGCCGCCGTCCACCACGATGAGCGCGCCGTTGACGTGGTTGGAAGCTTCGGAGCTCAGAAAGAGCGCGAGCGGACCCAGGTCGCTGTCCTGTCCGCCGTGGCCCATCGGGATAAACTTGCCGCCCTTGAAAAACGCCATCAGCCGTTCGTTGTGCGGAAAGATGCCGGGGACGATGCAGTTGGTCTGGATGTTGTCGTCGGCGTAGGTCAGCGCGAGCGAGCGGGTCAGTTGCAACACCGCGCCCTTGGAGCAGGCGTACATGTAGTTGTGCTTGCCGCCGCGCAAGCCGTAGCCCGAGGCGACGTTGATTATCTTGCCGCGCTTGCGCCGGAGCATGTACGGGATTACCGCGCGCGCGCCGAAGAACTGGCTGGAGAGGTTGACGTCGATGCCGCGGCGCCATTCCTCGTCGGTGATCTGATCGATGGTCTTGCCAAAGGCGTCCTCGCCGGCGCCGGCGTTGCTGATCAGCACGTCGACCTGGCCGTACTCCTTGATCGTCGCCGCCACCATCGCGTTGATGTCCTCCGAGAGCGAAACGTCGGTGGGCACGATGAGGCATCTGCGGCCGGTCTTGCGCACGGCGGCGGCGGTTTCTTCGAGCTGTTCGCGGGTGCGCGCGGCGGCGACCAGGTCGGCGCCGGCCTCGGCCAGCTTGAGCGCCATCGCGCGGCCCAATCCGCGCCCGGCGCCGGTGATGATTACGACCTTGCCGTCGAGTCTGAGGTTATCGGCAATCATGTTTCCTCCGGCGTGCGCACGCTCGCGCTCCAACGACCGCGCGCCCGCTGCCTGTGGCCCTACGTACTAACACAGGCCCGCGGGGCGCAGAAAGTTGCGCGCGCGGAGCAGATGGGCTCAAGCGCACGGCGCGCGGCAGTGCGCCAGCCCTCTTTTCCCCACCGCAGGGGGCGCATATAGTCGGAACCAAGGAGCGTAGGCGATGGCGATCAACATCACAATGTTCTCCGACTTCATCTGACCCTTCTGCTACATCGGCTTCGCCGTGTTGCGAAAGCTCAAGTCGGAGTTCGACTTCACCGTCACCCATCGTGGCTTTCAGATACACCCGGAATGGCCCGCCGAGGGCTTGCCGCCCGCGCAGTTCCGGCCCGGGATGGATCCCAAAACGCGCCAGGCGATGTGGGAGCGGATAAGCGCGATGGGCGCAGCGGCGGGGGTCGTGATGAAACCGCCGAAGATGTACGCCAACTCGCTGCTCGCGCTCCAGGCCGCTGAATTCGCCGCCGACGCCGGATTGGGCGAGTCCTTCGAAGAGCGGATCTTCCGCGCCTACTTCGCCGAGGGCGTCAACATCGGAATTCGTGACGCATTGCTCGACCTCGCGGCCGAAGTGGGAATCGAGCGCGCCGCGCTCGGCGACGCGCTCGCCTCTGAGCAGTACGCGATCCGCATCCGCAACCACGCCGTGGCCGCCAGCCAGCTCGGCGTCAGTGGCGTGCCGACGTTTTTCATCGGCGACTGGCCGCTGGTCGGCGCGCAGAGCGAGGATGTAATGCGGCGAGTGCTGGAGCGGGCGCGCGAGCGGCTGGAAGCCTCCAAGTAGCGGACGGGCCGCGTCGGCGCGCTCGCCTGGGCGCGGCGCGGACGGGTACAAAGGCCGCGCGATCGGCTACGATTGATCGCTGTGCAAGCCCGCGGCGCGATCTTCAAGCTCGACCTGCGCGGGGTCAAATGCCCGCTCAACTGGGCGCACGCCAAAGTGCACCTGGAGCGGATGGCGCGCGGCGAAGTGCTGGAGCTGACGCTCGACGATCCGCGCGGCGCGCGCGATATCCCGCGGGCGGCCGAAGCCGAAGGCTACTCGGTGGTCGAACAGCAGCGAAGCGGCGGGCTTTGGCTGCTGAAGATCGAAAAATAGCAAGCGGGCGGGGTCCTGAACCGTCCTCGCCCACCCGCTCGCGCGCGGGCTTTCAACCGGGCACCGCCGCCTGAAGCTCGCGCCTGAGGCGGCCGCCGAGCACCTCGCTTTCTTCCACGCAGGGGGCCTGCCGCATCGAGCGGCAGCCGGGTATCGGGTGCGGCGGGCTCAACTGCGGGAGCTTTCGTCGCGCTCCCTTAGCATTTTCATCAGGTCCTGATAGGTCTTCGGCATCGTCACGGTCGAGCGCATATCGACCGTAATCGGGTAGCGGATGCCACCCTTGTGCGTGCCCTCCAGCCCGGCCACGATCTCGTCGGCATACTCCCACGGGCAGGCGAACACCATCTCGGTGTCCTGCGCCATCCCGAAGACGCGGTCGCCCGTGCACGGCAGAATCACCTTGGGCTCGCTGGTCGTCATCGTCTGGATAACGATTTCGGCGCAGTCGAGCCGGCCGCCGGTAGTGCTCGTGACACGGCCTCCGCGGCGGTAGAGCGCGGCATGCACCAGTCTGAGCACTTGAGCGCTGTTGGCGTACACTGCGACGACGTGGGGCTCGAAGCGTGCGCGGCTGAGCGGCGCAACGCATACGTAGTCGTAGGCCCCGGGTTCGAACTTCCACGTGCTGGCTTCGAGCTTCGAGGCCGCCTCCTCGTTCTCACAGTACATCCCGAGCGCGGCGAAACCCTTGAGATATTCGTCGTTGGGCTTGCGGAAACCGAAGGCGATCGCCGAGAGCGGACAGATTACGTCGTCGCGGCCAACCGCGATACCCCATCCGTAGCGCCGCGCCACGCCGATCGACTGACATACGATCCATTGCTCCTTGAGGCTGCGGCTCGGAACGCGCACGTCCTCAGGTAAGGGCTCGCCCGGCTTGAGCATCCGGATCGCGAGCGGAAAGGTGTCGGGCCGCACGTAGGTCGAAATCGCGGCGTCCAAACGTTTGATCCGCGCAGCGGTTTCCTCGTTCATCTGCTCCATTGCTCCTTCGCCCGCGGCGCATCCGCGTCGCGCGCGCCTACATTCCGATAAGATCGGCGCGCTCGATGATGTTGCGGATGATGCGCACCGAGGCGACATCGATCATTACGCCTTCGTAGGTCACCGCGCCGAGCCCCTCGGCCTCGGCCTGGGCGTAGGCGGCGGCGAGCTTGCGCGCGCGCTCCACCTCTTCCCTGGTCGGTGAATAAACCTCGTTGGCGAGGTCGATCTGGCTTGGATGGATCGCCCATTTACCGACGAAGCCGAGGATCGACGCCCAAGTCGCCTCGCGCCGGTAGCCCTCGGGATCGTGAAAATCGGCGAAGGGGCCGTCAATGGCGTCGATGCCGGCGGCGCGCGCGGCGACCACTATCTTGTTGCGCGCGTAGTGCCACATGTCGCCCGGGTAGCCGGGTGCGCCCTTGGCCGGGAAGCGCACGCCCTGCGAGGCGCTGAAGTCGCCGGGGCCGAAAATTATCGCCTCCAGCCGCGGCGTGCAGCGCGCGATCTCCTCGACGTTGATCAGCGCCTGCACCTCCTCGATCAGGACTTCGAGCGCGATCCGCTTCTTGCGCTTAAGCCGCATCTCGATCCCGGAGAGCAGGGTATCGACAAACCACAAATCGCGTGGCGTCTTGACCTTGGGAATGATGATCACGTCGAGCTTGTCGCCCGCCTTCTCGGCCAGCTCGATCACGTCCTGGTAGGCGTATTCGGTCTCGACGTTGTTGATCCGCACGGCGCGGGTCTTCCTGCCCCAGTCGAGATTGTTGAGCGCGGCGATGACCTTCGCGCGCGCGGCGACTTTTTCGCTGGGCGCGACCGAATCTTCGAGGTCGAGGAAGACCAGGTCGGCGCTGCTTTTGGCGGCGCGCTCGATCATGCGCTCGTTGCTGCCCGGGGTGGAGAGTTCCGACCTGCGTAGTCGCATCGCTGTAATCCTTCCCTGACCGCCCGCGTCGCGCAACGCCGGCAGCCTACCTGCGCCGCCGCCGCGCGGCGGCGCCTTTTTTCGCCGCCACGCGCGCGCCCGCCGCCGACCGCCTTTTGCGCGCCCGCGCCGCGCTCTTGTGCGCGCGCGCTGCCGCCGCCGGCGGCTTCGCTGCCCGCGGCACGAACGAGCGGCGCTTGAGCAGCACGCGCCGCTCGCCTTCAAAAACCACCTGCCCGCGCTCATTGACGCCCCAATGGCGGAAGCGCACTTCGCCGACCTCGCCCGGATGGTAGTGCGCAAGATCGGGGCGGCCCGCCGCACGCGCGTCGAAGTCGCGCTTGTCGACGACTTCCGAAAACGCGTAGAGCGTGTCGCCATGCAGGACCGGGGTGCGAAAGCGGATCTTGTCCAGTCCCAGCTCGGCCACCGCCTGCTCACCCGTGTCCTGCATCGCCAGCCCGATCACCAGCGAAGCGGTGACACCGCCGAAGGTGATGCGATGGCCGATCGGCCCGGAAGCCATCATGTGCTCGTTGAAATGGCCCTGCGCGGTGTTAAGCACCAAATTGGTGATCAGCACGTTGTCGATCTCGCCGACGGTCTTGCCGCGCGCGTGCTCGTAGACATCGCCGACGTCGAAATCCTCGAAGTAATTGTCGCGCGCGGTAAGGTTATGCACCGCCGGCGCAGATCCGCTTGTTTCCATTACACCCCCGGCCCCATTATTCCAGCGGCCCCAGCAACCGGTCCGAGATCACCCGCAACTGGATCTGCGAGGTGCCTTCGAAAATCTTGGTCAGCCGCGCATCGCGCCAGTAGCGCTCGATCGCGAAGTCTTTGGTGTAGCCGTAGCCGCCGTGGATCTGAAGGGCCTCGCTCGTCACACGCTCGGCCATCTCGGAGGCGAACCACTTCACCATCGAGGCCTCCTTGTCGCAGCGCCGCTTGCTGTCCACCTCGGTGGCGACGAAGTACATCAGCTGGCGCGCGGCCTCAATATTGGCCGCCATCTCGGCGAGCTTGAAGCGGATCACCTGGAATTCGCCAATCGGGCGGCCGAACTGCGCGCGCCGCTTGACGTAGTCCAGCGAATCTTCGAGCGCGCCGCGCGCAAGTCCGATCGCGCGCGCCGCCGTGTGCACACGCGCGGTCTCCAACCCCGACATCATCGCGTAAAAGCCGCGCCCCTCCTGGCCGAGCAACGCCGAGGCCGGGAGCCTGAAGTTGTCGAAGTGCAGCTCCCAGGTCTTCCAGCCGAAGTAGCCGATCTTGCGGATCGGCGCGCCGCTGATTCCGGGCGGAAAGCTGCCGCGCTCCTTGGGGATGAGGAACTGGCTGATCCCAACGTGGCGGCGCTTGGGATCGGGCGACGGCGAGGTACGCGCAAACAGTACAATATAATCGGCGCCGTCGGCGAACGTGCACCAGGTCTTGCTCCCGTTGATCACCCACTGATCGCCCTCGCGCGTCGCCCGGCACGAGACGTTGGCGAGGTCGGAGCCGGCGTCGGGCTCGGAGAGCGAGAAGGCGCCCAACCACTCCCCGCGTGCAATCTTCGGAAAGTAGCGCCGCTTGTCCTCCTCGGTCACGCCGCCCCACAGCGAGTTGCCCCGCGCGATGATGCTCGCCACGCTCATCCACGCCCGCGCAAGCTCCTCGGTCACCAGCGCGTACTCGAACACGCCGAGCCCCAGGCCGCCGTACTCCTCGGGAATCAGGATCCCGAAGTAACCGAGCTCGGCCATCTTGTCCCGCAACTCCATCGGGATGTCGCCCTGCTCGGGATCGAGCTTGTTGGCGACCGGCAGGACCTCGTTCATCGCGAACTCCCGCGCGGTGCTCTGAATCAGCTTGCGTTCGTCGGTCATGTAGCTCATGGCTGGGCAGTCCTCTTGGTCACCAGGTTGGTGCGGCGAAAATCGATCACGAGCTCGCCGCGGCGGTCGAAGCCCTCGGTATGCCAGGTGACGATGCCGCTGTCGCGCCGGCTGCTCGACTCGCGCTTCTCGAGCACGGTCGAGCGCGCGGTCAGCGTCTCGCCGGGATAAACTGAGCGATGGAACCTGAGCTCGTCCACGCCCAGGAAAAGTCCGCCGGCCTCGCTGAGGTCCTCGACTGAGAGCCCGAAGACGGTCAGGAACACCAGCATCGGATTGAGCACCACCCCGTCGTGGCCGTGCGCCCGCGCGTAGTCGGCGTTGAAGTACAGCGGGTTAAAGCTCATGGTCAGGGTCGAGAACAGGCTGTTGTCGCCGTCGTTGAGCGTACGGCCCCAATGATGGTGATAGACGCGGCCGATCTCGAAATCCTCGTAATGGTTTCCCTTGGGCCATTTTTTGGCCCGCGCGCGCAGTTCTTCACTCATCCTTGTCAAGCTCCGGATTCATCCGTCACCGTGCTCCGATTGTATCAGCGGTTGCGGCCGCATCGCGGCACGTCCTCACCCGCGACCGCGCCGGGCAATGGGAGCATAGACAATAATGGCCGCGATGCGAATCCCTGGCGACGGTTCGCGGGCGTGCCGCGCCTTGGCCGCTTTGTGGCGCGCATGCTATCGTCGCGTTATCGCGTAAAAGCCGCAAGGGATAACTCCATGCGTCGGTGGATCGCGTCGATTGCACTGTTCGCGGCTGCGGGCTTCCTCGCAGCGCCGGCGTCGGCCGGCGATGTGGGCTCTTCGGCCTGGCGAAAGCTCAATGCGCTGCTCGGCAACGCTCCGGAGCATGACAACTTCAAGCTTATCCACGTGCGCGACCTCGCGGCGCTGCGCGGCGATCCCGACGCGCACGTCTTTATCTTTGACGCCAACGTCGCGCACGAGCGCGAGGTGTACGGCGTCATCCCCGGCGCACATCTGCTGCCCTCGCCCGAACATTACGACGTCGCGGCCGAACTGCCGCCCAACAAAGCCGCGCGGCTGGTCTTTTACTGCGCCAACCCCCATTGAATGGCTTCCCATGACGCCGCCCGGCGGGCGGTCAACGCGGGCTACACCAACGTGAGCGTGATGGTGGAAGGGATCGAGGGATGGGACGCGCAGGGCCAGCGGCACGTCGATCCGGACTCCAACCAGGCCGCGAACAGGTGAGCGGCCTCGCCTACCTCACTCTTTCCGCAATCGCGACCTTCTTGCGCCGCGCCGTCCGGCAGGGCCGCGCGTGACGCGTCCAGCCGCCGCGCATCCGGCGCCCGCCGACGTGCCGTTACGCGAGATAACCCCGCGCGCGATCGTGCTCGGCCTTACCCTCGCGCTCATCCTGGGCGCGGCTAACGCCTACCTCGGGATGTATGCCGGGATGACGGTATCGGCGAGTATCCCGGCGGCCGTCATCTCGATGGCGGTGCTGCGCGCACTCGGCGGCTCGACCATCCTCGAAAACAACGTCGTGCAGACCATTGCGTCCGCGGGCGAAGCCGTCGCGGCAGGCGCGATCTTCACGTTCCCTGCGCTGATCGTGCTCGGACCAGGTGCTGCGCTGTCGTGGCGCGATGTTACGATGCTGTGCGCGGCGGGCGGCACTATGGGCAGCCTGCTGGTCGTCTTTCTGCGCCGCGCTTATGTCGTCGAGGAGCGCCTGCCGTTCCCCGAGGGCGTCGCCTGCGCCGAGGTGTTGCGCGCGGGCGAGGCCGGCGGCGCGAGCGCCATGCCGCTGGTATGCGGCGGGCTGGCCGCGGCGGCCCTCAAGGCGATGCAGGATATCGCTGGCGTCGTGCCCGGCGCCGTTACCGCCGCGCGATGGGTCGGGAGCCGCGCGTTGGCGGGTGCGGCCGACGTCTCGGCGGCGCTGCTCGGCGTCGGCTACCTTGTTGGCGTGCGCATCGCGAGCCTCGTCTTCCTCGGCGGCGCGATCGCATGGCTCGCGGCAATCCCGGTCCTGAGTGCGGCGCATCCGGAGCTGCGCCCGCTCGACGCGCAGGCGGCGGCACAGGCGATCTGGAGCGGCCAGGTGCGCTATCTGGGCGTGGGCGCGATGCTGGTCGGAGGAGTCGCGACGCTATGGCGGCTGCGCGCACCGATCCGGCGCGCGCTCGTCGAAAGCCTGCGCATGGCGCGCACCTCGCATCTCGCCGCGCCCGCGCGCGAGGAGCGGGACCTTTCGACCACCGCCGTGCTCGGCGCAGTCGCGCTATCCATCCCCGCCATCTTTGTCATTTGTTTCCTTCTGTCCGGCAACCCGCTGCTGAGCGGCGTGCTCGCGCTGGCGCTCGCCTTCATCGGGTTCTTCGCCACCGCGATCGCCGGCTACCTGACCGGCATCGTCGGCGCCTCGAACAATCCGGTCTCCGGCGTGACGATCATTGTGCTGCTCGCGATTGCGCTGATGCTCAAGCTCTGGGGCGTGCCGGCCGCTATCGGGCCGCATCTCGCGATCACGGCCGGCGCCGTGGTCTGCACGGCGGCCGCGATGGCGGGCGACTCGTTGCACGATCTCGCTACCGGCTTTCACGTGCGTGCCACGCCGCGTGCGCTCGAGATTGCAGTCCTCGTCGGGGCGCTGGCGTCGTCGCTGGTGATGGCGCCAGTGCTCAATCTGCTGATCGGAGGCTATGGAATCGCCGGCACACCGACCGCGCGCGCGGGCGCGCTCGCCGCGCCGCAGGCCTTCCTGATGGCCAAGGTCGCGCAGGGAGTCTTCGCAGGCGGCCTGCCGTGGACAACGGTCGCCGGGGGCGCGATTCTCGCCAGCGTGCTCGTTATTGTCGACCGCGCCTTGGAGCGGGCCGGCTCGCAGTGGCGGACGCCCGTGATGCCGGTTGCGATCGGACTTTATCTTCCGTTCGGGCTCAGCGTCACCATCCTGCTGGGAGCGCTGGCGCGCGCCGTTCGGCGCGAGGGCGGTGAGAGCGAAAGTAGCGCGGGAGTGCTGTTGGCCGCCGGCCTGGTGGCAGGCGAGGCGCTGATGGGCGTGCTGAGCGGCGCGCTGGTCACGACCGGGGTCAAACTGCCGCTGTTTTGAAAGACGAAAATTGCGCGAAGGCCCATTGATCGGGCCCCTTTTGCTGGATGATAATTATTATCAATGAGCGAAGTTAAGCTGTTCGGCGGACAGGAGCGCGGCGCCTACGCCCAAAGGCGGCTCGCGGAATTCGTCGCCAACTGCCGGCGCAAGAAAATCCCTGTAACGCCGCAGCGTCTCGCCGTACTGCGCGCGCTCCTGGAATCAGGTGATCATCCGCGCGCCGACCGCATCTACACCCGCGTCCGCCGCGAGCATCCGCACATCTCGCTCGCCACCGTCCATCGCACGCTCGAGCGCCTGTGCGACGTGGGGGAGGCGCGCAAGGTTACTCCGCTGCACGACACCGCACGCTACGACGGCAACGTCCGTCCGCACCATCACGTGGTGTGCGTGCGATGCAAGCGCGTCGAGGATATCGAAGCGCCTGAGTTCGACACCCTGCTTGAGGGGCGCGAGCGGCTGGGCGAGTTCGAGCTGCTCGGATGTTCGGTCGAGATTCGCGCGCTCTGCCGCCACTGCCGCAAGCGCACCGCGCGCGCATCGGCAACCGATTGAAGCATCGCCATATTTGACCGCCGCGGACGCGCCGTCGCTGCTGGGGAAGACTACGCTCGGGAAGCGCCGGCGGCCGCGCGGTGTTCCTCGGGTGGGCGCAATCCGCTGAACGCGCGAAAGAGCAGTACATCGTAGAGCACCTTGAGCCCGGGGCCGATGATGAACGGCGTCGTCAACGACAGCCCTTCCATCACCGCGCCCGCCAGCGTCGGTGCCAACGCCCATCCGCCCATCCGCACCAATCCGGTCACGCCGGAGGCGAGGGTGCGTTCCGCAGGCGCAACCACCGCCATCACGTAGGACTGGCGTGTCGGCACGTCCATCTGGACCAGCGATTCGCGCGCGAGGAACAGCACCGCCGCGATAGGAAAGGTCGGTGCGAAGGCGACCGCCACCATCAGCAGGTTTCCCGGAATGTGCGTGAACACCATCGTGTTGACGAGCCCGATCCGCCGCGCCAGCCATGCCGCGGCGAACTGCGAGAGCGCGTTGGCGATGGCCGCGCCGAAAAACAGCATCCCGACTTCCGCGGCGCTCACGCCGAAGCGTTCGACGAAGAAGAATGAGACCAGCGCCTGGGTGAGAAAGCCGCCACCCAGGCTGTCGAGCAGGAACAGGCCCGAGAGGCGAGCCAACACCGAGCGGCTTTGCGGCGAGACCTTGAATCCAGCCTGCGGATGCTCGCTTTCGACCACGCGGCTGAGGAACAGGTAGAGAATCGCAACCGCCGCCATCAGCGCAGCGTAAAGCCCCATCCCCGCCCGCAGCGCGCCGAGCTCGCTCGCGACCCATCCGGTGCGCTGGAGGAGCGCCGGCGTTCCCGCGATAAGCCCCCCAATCGCCGCCCCCGCCGAGAGCAAGACGTTGTACACGGCAAAGGTGTGCGTGCGGCGCTCGTCGGGGACCGTCGACGGCAGGATCGCCTGTTCGATGATCATCGCCGCGCCTCGGTCGCGGCCCATCCCGTTGACCATTCCCAGGAAGGCCGCCGCGATAACAGCCCTCTCCGCTGAAGCGTAGGCGACCACGAATCCGCCGGCGGCGCTGAGCAGGGCAATCCAGCGCAGAAAGCGTCGGCGGCCGAAGCGGTCGGCCGTGAACGTCGCCACCAGCGCGGCCAACGCGCCGCCTGCCAGCCCGGCCGTGATGGTCGCGCCGATCGCAGTGGCGGAAAATTGCAACCGATGGAGATAGACTCCGAGCAGCACGCCGGTCATCGCAATCGCGATAGCGCGCACGAAGGCCGCCACAAAGATGAGCGTGCGGTCGCGCTGATGCGAGTCCGGGTCTGAAGCGATGTCCATGACGTCCAAGCGCGGAGGCGCGTCGAACTATAATTCCGAATCGCCGCGTCTTGCGCCACCGAACCCGTGTACGCCGCCTCTGTGGCTACCGCCTCCAATCGCGATCGCCGGGTAATAGCCGCCGCGCTGGTTCTGCTGGGCCTGCACGGCGCGCTGCTGCTCGCCGCGCTGGGCGACTGGCGGGTGACGATCGACTCCGCCTACCACGTTGCGCTGGCCCGCTCGTACGGCGAGCGAGGCCTGGTCGCGTGGGATCACATCAACTTCGGTCCAGGCGGACGGCCGAATCTGCAAGCTCCGCTGATGTACCTGGTAGTCGGCGGGCTCGGCCGCGTGCTGGGCGGCACCGGCGGCGATTACGTGCTGGCCAACGCGATGGTGGCGGCCGCACAATGGGCGGCCGCGATGGCGACGGCGGCGGCATTCGCGCTGTGGATCGGCGGGGAGTGGGCGATGCTGTTCGCGGCGACGCTGCTGAGCGGCGCGGCGTTCGCGGCGACCTCGTTCGCAGTGGGGATTCCCTCGGGATGGCTCTTCATCCTGACGCCGTGGGCGATTCATTTTTTCCTGCGCCGGCGGCTTGGGCCGGCGGCGCTGCTTACCGCCGCGGCGATCTACGTCCATATCGGCGGGATCGTGACCGCCCCGCTCGGGGTGGCGGTCGCGGCGGCGCTCGAACGTCGCTGGCGCGCTCTCATCGCGGTCGGCGCCGGCGTCGCGCTGCTCACCGCACCCTACACCATCCACTGTCTGTACTATCTGCAATGGCTGCGCGACGTGCGTAGCCATTCGGCGCTGCTCTTCGATCCGATGCTCGACGCGCTCGGTGTCGCAGGGCTCGTCGCGGCGTTGAAACGTCCGCGCGACAACGCCTTCCTGGTCGCCTGGGCGGCGGCGCCGATTGCATGGCTATTCCAGGATCCGGGGCGCTTCATCCTGCAATCGGGGCTCGCGGCGAGCGTGCTCGCCGGCGTCTGGGTCGCGCGCCGGATCGCGGCGACGGCCTCCAACCATCGCGCGCTGTACGGCGCCGCGCTGGCCGCGATTGCAACGCTGTGGCCGCTCGGCGTGCCCGCGCTCGGCGCCGAGGCGGCGTGGGCGGGCGGAATCCGTTACCCGCGGGCGGTCGATTGGAACAACGCGCACGTGCTCGCGTCGACCATCGAAAGCAACGGCCTGGGCAACGATCTCGTCGCGGACTACATGCCGGCGCTGTGCCCTGCGATCGCGGTGTACGCGCCGCTCAGGTGCGAAAAGGGGCACTGGGTTGAAGTGCAGCCGAAAATCGATTTCGCCGACGCACTTTCCGCCGCAGGCAAGGTGTACGTCCTGCCGCTCGACCCACATGACCGTGCGCTCGACGCGATGGGGCGGCGCGGATGGCTCCGCGCGTGGGGCGGCAGCGGCGACTCCAGCGTCGTCACGCTGGCGGCGCGCGCTCCGCTCGACGCAGCCGCGGCGGTTGCCGGCGCAATCGTCACCCGCCAGGCCGAGTGGCTCTCCACACACGTGGTGAACAATTCCTTCGACGCAAGCGGCTGGCGCACGATGCTCTCGCAGACCGCGCTCGAGCGGTGGCGCATGCGCATGGCAAGGCAACGCGAGCGTGCGGGACGAATCGAACTCGCGCTCGTCGTCTATGCTTACGCGCTCGAGCCGACGGAGCCGTCGCTGGCGGCGCGGATGCGCCGCGCGGCGCGCGGCTTCGGCGTTATCGCGAGCTTTCTCGGCGACGACCTCGCGCTCGACTTCGAAAGTCCCGCCGCGACGGCGCGGCTAAGGCGCTCGCTCGGCGCGCTGGCGGACGCCGCGCGGCCTCTGGCCGTCTCCGCGCGGCCGCTGACGGAAAGCACCGCATCCGGCGCGGCGCGCGATTGCGACGGCGCGGCGTTTGCGCGCGCGCTCGACGAAACTTTGGACTGCTATCTTGTAACCGAGGGCGTCAGCTTCGCCGAGCGCCCGCCCAACAACAATCTGCCGTGGCTGTCGGCGCTGGGTTATCGGGGTTGACCGAAGCCAGCAAAGTGCGAACGCGCAAAAGGCCGCGGCTCAGTTGAACTGCGCGCGCGCTACTCGATGGACGGGCGCCGGATAGCGCACTGGGCCGTAGCGGCGCAAAAGCTCGCGCCGCGACAGCCACACTTCCTGCGGATAGGAACGTGCCGTGGTGCCAGTCTCGATGCGTGAAAGCCCGCCGGGCGTGTAGAGCACCAGCAGGCCGGTCATAAACATCCGGTCCAACCGCCGGCGTAGCGAGGGCGGCCGCGCGCGCACATAGAAGCCCAGCCGCGCGGCGGCCTTGGCGATCAGGGTGACGCCAAAGAAAGCCTGCACGTTGAGGTCGAATCCGGGCCGCACGATCCAGCGCGCCAGACAGCGCAGGTCCTGGCGCGCCGCGCGATAAGGATTGCCATGGTCGCCACTGACCAGGTCGAAGATCGCCTGGTTGTTGCAATGCAGCTCGCCGACGATCATTCCCGGCCGGATCTCGGTCAGGTCCGGCAGCGTCAGGACCTCTCCGCGGTAGAGCACGAAGCGCACGCGCAGGATATCATGCAGGGTGCCGGGGATGCGGCGCGTCGGCCACATCGAGTGCGCAAGATGCTCCCAGCGCGGCCACGCCAGCAGCAGGCCGTGCGGATTGCCCGGCGTCGAGCCATGCGCCATCACCTTCCACAGTATGCCGCTGGTGCGCGTGCAGGATGCGCCACGCTCGGGCGATGGGCCGCCGCCCCCATGACGTGTATGGAGCTCCATCCGTAGCCTCCGTACGCGCCTGTCTATGAGCAATCTAGTTCCGAGCCGCGCTGCTTGGCAAACGTCACCGAGCCGGCCCGCCAGACCCGTGCGGCGGCGGTCCGCCCCGGGCGCCGGCCTTTTGACTCGCGGGAGCCGCGCAATTGCTGCATAATGGCGGTCACGTCCGTGCTCGCGAGGAACGTTCACGTTCCATTGGCCTCTTAGGTTCGTCGCACAAGTTCCGCGGCGCCGCGAGTTCCAGCGCGCCGGCACCGTATAGCAGCGACCTTCGATGGCTGAAGCCGCACCGCTGGAAGCGTCCGCGCAGGCGCCGGTTTACGCCGGCGGCACGCTCAAATGGCTGATCGCGGTCGCGGTCATCCTGTGCACCATCCTCGAGGTCCTCGACAGCTCGATCGTCAACGTCGCCCTGCCGCACATGCAGGGCAGCTTTTCGGCCAGCGTGGACGAAGTGACCTGGGTGGTGACGACCTACCTCGTCTCGGCCGGCATCATGATCCCGACCACCGGCTGGATCGCCGGCCAATTCGGGCGCAAGAACTACTTCCTCATCTCGATCGTCACCTTCGTCATCTCATCGGCGATGTGCGGAGCGGCGCAGACGCTCGACCAGATGGTGGCGTTCCGCTTTTTGCAGGGGATCGCGGGGGCGGCGATGATGCCGTTGTCGCAGGCGATCTTGATGGAGACCTTTCCGCCCAACGAACAGGCGCTGGCGATGGCCATGTGGGGGCTGGGGCTGATGGTCGCGCCGATCATGGGGCCGACGGTGGGCGGTTGGATCACCGACAACTGGAACTGGCGCTGGAACTTCTACATCAACGTCCCGATCGGCATCGCCGCCGCGCTGATGGTCTATACCTTCGTCGTCGATCCGCCGTACTTGCGTCGGCTCAAGGGCAAGGGCGGCGCCGACTACCTGGGAATCCTATGCCTGGTACTGGCGCTGGGGCTGGGCGAGATCGTGATGGACCGCGGCGAGCGCGCCGACTGGTTCCAGTCGGCCTGGGTCTGCTACTTCTCGGCGATCGCGCTCACTGCCTTCGTGGTGCTGGCCGTCCACGAATGGCGCCTGCCCAATCCGATTCTCCAGGTTCGCCTCATCACCAACCGCAACTTCGCCATCCCGACCCTGCTCCTGATCATCCTGACCTTCACCGCCTACGGGATGCAGATTCTCAACCCGGTCTTCCTCCAGGAGCTGCTCGGTTACACGGCGTGGAAGGCGGGGTTGGCGATGGCGCCGCGCGGGATCGGCGTGATGGCGTCGATGTTCCTGCTGGGCGGGCTGGCGCGCCGCGGCTACCGGACCCATCCGCTGGTTTACCTCGGCTTCACCCTGATCGCCTTGTCGCAGTGGGAGTTGGCGGGACTCGACCTCACGATGAGCATCACGAACTTCATCTGGCCGACCGTGATCCAGGGAATCGGGATGGGCCTGATCTTTCCGACCCTGTCGGCCGCCGCGCTGAGCTCGGTGCCGCGCGAGAACATGGGTTACGCGGCGAGTTTCTACTCGATGGTGCGCAACATCGGGGCCTCAATCGGGACCTCGACCCTGACCACCTACCTCACCCGCCTCCAACAAACCCGCCAGGCCTACCTCGTGCAACACATCACAGTGTTCGAGGTCTGGGGCCTCGGCGCGCGCGCACGGATGCCGGGCGCGCCGCGTTTCGATTACATGCAACAGATCATCTCGGGTCAGAAGCAGGGGCTGGCGATGCTCTACGGGCGGGTGCAAGCGCAGGCGATGATGCTGTCGCTCAACGACATCTACCGCTCGCTGTGCTACCTGATGGCGGTCGCGCTGGTCATCACGTACTTTCTGCCGCGCAATCAAGCGGCGCGCGGCGCGGGCGCGGGCGGCCATTGAATCCGCGCGGCCATCGACCGAGCACCGGCCGTCTGTCGCATGCAAGCAGCGTCGCTGTAAGGGATTGTTGGCAGCCCGCGCCCGCTTGCCCGTGTTGCGTCAATGCTCTAGCGTGGTTCGTGTCCGTTCAACATCCAATTTCGCCGCCTGGAAACCAATACGACAGACGTCCCTGACGACTCCCCCAGCGCCGCCCAACGCTCGGCGCGCCCCGTGAGCAGCCCGCCCGGAGAATTCGCGCTCATCGAACGATTGCTCAGCCGGCTCGGTCGGCCGCGCCGCGCCATCCTCGGGCCCGGCGACGATTGCGCAATCCTTCGCCCCACCCGGGCGCGCCAGCTGTTCACCATCGACTCCCTCGTTGAGGGCGTGCACTTCCGGCTCACCTGGGGCACGCCGGAGGAACTGGGCGCGCGCGCGTTGACCGTCAACCTGAGCGATATCGCCGCGATGGGCGGCGTACCCACAGCGGCGGTCGTCAACCTCGCGGTGCGGAGCGGTCTGAACCTGGCCTTCTTCGAACGGATATATAAAGGGTTGGGCGCCGCCGCGAGGGCGTCGGGGGTCGAGGTGGTGGGCGGCAACGTCACCCGCGCGGATCAACTCGCAATAACGATCGCGCTGCTCGGCGAGGTGCGCGGGGGTGCGATGCGCCGCGACACAGCCCGCCCGGGGGACACGATTTACGTGACCGGCACGCTGGGCGACGCCGCCGCCGGCCTGCGAATCCTCAGCCGGCGGCTGCACGGGCGCGGCGCGGCGCGCGTTTTTCTCGTCGGGCGAATGCTGCGGCCGACCGCCCGGCTTAAAGCCGGACAGCGCCTGGCGCAAATCCGTCCCGCGCCGGCAGCGATCGACATCAGCGACGGACTCTGGCAGGACCTCGGCCACATCCTCGAACGCAGCGGCGTCGGCGCGGAGATCGACGCCTCTGCGCTGCCGCTCTCGGACGCCTACCGGGCGACGGTCGGCGACGATCCCGCGCTCGCGCTCGGCGGCGGCGATGACTACGAGCTGCTGTTCTGCCTGCGCCGCGAGCTTGCGCCATCCGCGCTCAGCCGTCGGCTCGGCGTGATGGTCACTCGCATCGGGCGCATAACGGCAGCGCGCGGCGCGACGCTGGTCGGAACCGACGGCGCGCGCGGGCGGCGTATTCCCGCGGTCGCCGGATGGGATCAGCTGCGTTCGCGCTCGGGAGCGTAGAGTCGTCGGCGATGCTGCTCCTGCTCGTCATCGTACTGCTTGGGATAAGCGCCCTGCTGGCCGCCTCCGAAACCGCGCTCTTCGCGCTGGCGCGGATGCAATTCACGCGGGCGCGGCTGGGCGAACCGGTCGCCCACGCGGTCGAATCGCTGCTGCGCCGCCCGCTCGAGTCGCTCGTCGTCATCATCGGTATCAACGAGGCGATCAACGTCTTCGCCGAATGTCTGGCGACGGCTTTTCTGCTGAGCTGGCTGGGCCCGCCGGGCGGATGGGTCTCGGTGCCGGTGATGTTCACAATGGTGCTGCTGCTCGCCGACATCACGCCCAAGACGTTGGCGCTCGGCTTCCCCGCGGCGGTGGCGCGCCTGACCGCGCGGCCGCTGGCCGCGATCGCCGGCATACTCCATCCGGTGGCGCAGGTGTTCATTCCCGAGGAGGCAGTGCCGACGGCGCCGCTCTCCGAGAGCGAGTTCAAGGCGCTCCTGACCCAGGGCGAGCAGGTGGGCGAGGTCGAGCCCGGCGAACGCGCGATGATCGACAAAGTCTTCGCCTTCGGCGGGCGCCGCGTCGCCGAGATCATGACGCCGCGCGAGCGGATCTTCGCGCTTGACGCCGACACCCCGCCGGAGCGGCTGCTGGCCGAGGTCGCCCACGGCCACTACTCGCGGGTGCCGGTTTACCGCGGCGACCCGAACAATATCGTGGGCGTGCTGCGCGCCAAGGAGCTGGTCGCGCGCCGGCTGGAAGCCATGCCGCCGCGCCTGGAGCGGCTCATTCGCAAGCCCTACTTCGTACCACCGGGTAAGACCCTGGGCGAATTGTTCGAGGAGATGCGCCGCGAGCGCATTCAGATCGCCTTCGTCGTTGACGAGTACGGCCGCCTGCTCGGCCTGGTCACGCTCGAAGACCTGCTCGAGGAGCTCTTCGGCGAGCTGCGTGACGAATTCGAAATCGACGGTCCCGAGCTGACCCAGATCGGCGAGGGTGAATGGCTGGCCGCCGGCACCACCAGCCTGAGCCGCCTGGCCCAGGCGCTCGACGGCGCCGACGCCTTCGCCCCCCGCGGCCACGAACGCACGCTAAGCTCGCTTGTCCTGCGCCGGCTCGGCCGGGTGCCGCAACCGGGCGAGCGTCTGCGCTTGGACGGCTTCGAGGCGGGAGTGGAAAAGGTGCGCGGCGCGACCGTCGAGCTGGTGAGACTTAAACGATGCAGCCCGGCGAAGTAATCGCAGCGATCGCGCTTTGCCTGCTGATCCAGGCCTTCTTCGCCGCCAGCGAGATCGCGATCGTCGTGACCGACGAGATCAAGCTGCGCGCGGCGGGCCAACGCGGCGGCCGGCCGGCCGCGGTGTTGCTCACCCTGCTCCAGCGCCGCGAGCGTATCCTCGCCCTGACCTTGACCGGAGTGAACCTCGCGACCGTAATTGCGGCCAGCGTGCTCACCACGTCCCTGCACGCGGTCAGCCCCGCGAGCGCCTTCTTCGCACCCTTCATCCTCGCCCCGCTCAGTCTGCTGCTGGGCGAATCGCTACCAAAGCTGCTGGCCTTTCGCCGACCGGCCGGTTTTGCCCATCTGGCGGCGCGCCCGCTGCGCGCGCTGGAGGCCATCTTCTGGCCGCTGCTCGAGGCCGAGACGGTGCTAGGGCGTTGGCTACGCAGGGCAGCCGGCGTCCCCCCTGAGGCGCACGGCGTCTTCATTACGCGCGAGGATCTGGCTGTGCTGGTGCGCTCGCTCGGCGAGCAGCCGCAGCCCGCCGAGGACGCCATCCTGCCAACCGAGCGCCAGATGATAAGCCGCATCTTTCGCTTCACCCGCGCCGAGGCGCGCCAGGCGATGGTGCCGCTGATACGGGTGGAGGCGGTGCCGCTGGAAACCACGCTGGCCGAGGCAATCGAGGTCGTGCGCCGCAGCGGCTTCAGCCGCATCCCGGTCTTCGACCAGCGCATCGTCAATATCGTGGGCGTGCTCCACGTCTTCGACCTGCTTGAAGCACCCGACCTCAGCCGGCCGGTCAAAGAGGTGATGCGCCAGGTGGGCTATTTCGCCGAATCCACCCCGCTCGACGAGATCCTGCTGGTTTTCCAGCGCACCGGGCAGAACCTCGGCGTGGTCGTGGACGAGTACGGCGGCGCCTCCGGCATCCTCACCCTCGAGGATCTGCTCGAGGAGATCGTCGGCGAAATCGAAGAAGAGCACGCTGCGGGCGAGGAGCTGATGCGGGTGATAGGCCCGCGCTCGCTGGCGGCCTCGGGCCGCGCACCGGTGGCTGAACTCAACGAGCGCTTCGGGCTCAAGCTACCCGAAAGCGGCGAGTATGCTACCATCGGCGGGCTCGTGGTCGAACGTCTCGGTCATATTCCGCGTCCCGGCGAACAGCTCAAGGCAGGCGGTGCGACGCTGACGGTGGTGCGCGCCGACGCCCGCGCCGTGCGCGAGGTGGTGATTACGCCGGCGCGGCCGTTGTCACCTGAACAGGCGCGGCGGCGATGACCGAAGAGCGTCTGCGCCGGCTCCTGCAGCGCGTCGCGGCGGGCCGCGTGAGCGCGCCCGCCGCCCTGGAACGCCTGCGTCATATGCCTTTCGAGGACCTCGGTTTCGCCCGCATCGACCACCATCGCGCGCTGCGCCGCGGCATCCCGGAGGTTATCTTCGGCGAGGGCAAGAGCGCGGCGCAGATCGCGGCGATCGGCGCGCGCATCGCGGACTCCGGCGCAGGCCTCGTGGTCACCCGCCTCGACCCTGACAAGGCGCGCGCGGTGCGCCGTCGCCTGCGCCGGCTGACCTATTATCCCGAGGCCCGCATCGGCGCGATCGCCGGGCGCCGCCGTCCCGCCCCCCGCGGTCACGGCTCAATAATGGTGATCAGCGCGGGAACCTCCGACCTCCCAGTCGCCGAAGAGGCCGCGCTGTGCGCCGAGATGTTTGGCAACCGGGTAATGCGGCTGTACGACGTCGGCGTCGCCGGCATCCATCGCCTGACCGCCAACCTCGCGCGCCTGCGCTCGGCGGCGGTGCTGATCGTGGTCGCAGGGATGGAAGGCGCGCTGCCCTCGGTGGTGGCGGGGCTGCTCGACAAGCCGGTGATCGCGGTGCCAACCAGCGTCGGCTACGGGGCCGCCTTTGGCGGGGTGACCGCGCTGCTCGGGATGCTCAACGCGTGCGCGAGCGGGATCACCGTGGTCAACATCGACAACGGCTTCGGCGCGGCGCTCGCGGCCACGCTGGTCAACCGGGTCGGGATGGCACGCGGCGAGGGATGAGCGAGAAGCCGCGCAAGGCGATCACCTCCGGGCGCACCCGCCGGGCGGTCAAGATCGGCGGCCTAGTCTCGCAGGTCAGCTCCAGCTACCTGTGGACCTCGCTGCGCAAGCCCTTTCTCGACCACGACCGCCACGAACGCGAGCTGCTCGAAACCCACATCCGCAACGCGCGCCGGATCGTCGAGAGCTCCAAGCAGCTTCGCGGCGCGTTCATGAAGCTGGTGCAGATGCTGTCGATGCGCGACGACCTGCTGCCCGCCGAGGCCATCGACCTGCTCAAGACCACCCGCGCCGGAGTCCCCCCGATGGACTACGCGATGATCGCACAGCAGGTCCGGCGCGAACTCGGCAAGCGCCCCGAGCAGCTCTTTTCAGGCTTCGAGCCGACGGCCTTCGCCGCTGCCTCGCTCGGCCAGGTCCATCGCGCACGCCTGCGCACCGGCGAGGAGGTCGCGGTCAAGGTCCAGTACCCGGGAATCGATGCCACCGTGCGCCAGGATCTCGGCAACCTCAAGTTGCTCCTGCGCACGCTCCAGGCGATCGCGGGCGACCTGATGCGCCAGAAAATCGACACCCGCACCATCTACAAGGAACTCGAGGAGCGGCTGGTCGAGGAGCTCGACTACCGCATCGAGGCGCGCAACACGATGGAGTTCCACCGGCTCTACGCCGACGATGCCGAGGTGATGGTGCCGCGGGTCTTCTCCGACCTGAGCTCGCGCCGCGTGCTGACCATGACCTACCTCGACGGCTATCATCTCTCGGACCTGATGAACCCCGTCGCGGACTTTGAGCTGCGCAAGTGGGTCGCGCGCAAGTATTACTCGCTCATCTGGCGCCAACTCCTGGAGTTCGGCGTGCTTCACACCGATCCCCATCCCGGCAACTACCTCGTTACCCATCATCCCCGCATCTGCATCCTCGACTTCGGTTCGATTCGCCACTATTCCGAGGCGATCCGCCGCGCCCATCTGCAATTCGCCCGCGCACTGGTCGCCGGCGACGACCGCGCGATCGGACAGGCGATGGTCAAGCTGGGTTACCTGGACCGCGATCAGGACCCGCGCCCGATGGTGGAGGCGATCCACATCATGTTCGAGCCGATCCTCGTCGACCGCCCCTACGGCCCCGAGGAATACGACATGATCGGCAAGGCGGCGCAGGTAGGTGAGATCGCCTTTCGCCACAAGCTCTACAAGTCGCCCGCGCACGGGATCTTCACCGCGCGCGCGCTGGTCGGGCTGGACGGGATCATGCGCGGCCTCGGCGTGCGCGCCAACTATCACCGATGGTTTGCCGAATGCGTCGCGCGGGTGCGCAACTGAAGCCGGCGCACTCGCACGCCGCCGGGCGGGTGGCCGGCGCGGCCAGGATCAGTCCCGCGGCGCCGCCGCTCGATGCGCTCGAGCGCCATCGCGACCACCATTTCCGCCGCCTCCCCCATCGCCGCATCAGCGGCGAGCACGCCGCGCTCAGGTTTATCGAGGAGGTCGGCTTCTGCGCGGCGTTCACGGCCGGCATGGGCGTGCCGTGCCTGCGCGAGGCGATCGAGGGCCGGCGCGAGCCCCCGCTGCCCGAGCATATCCAGCACGATCGCGCGATCATCATGACCTGGAACATCAAGGACAGCCTGCCCGCGCGCAAGCTGGTGTACTACGGCAAGGTGCTGGGCGGACGGCCGAGCTTCATCGCGCGCGACCTGCTCGCCGCCTTTCTGCGGCTGCGCGCCGAGCCGCGCGGCTACCGCGCGCTGTACGAGCGCGGGATGCTCTCGCATTGCGCGCGACTGGTGATGGACGCGCTCAGCCGGCGCGGCGCGGCTGAGACCAAGGCGCTCAAGCTCAGCGCCGGCTACGCGCAGCCGAAAATGCGTGCCGAGTTCGACCGCGCGATGAAGGAGTTGCAGGAGAAGTTTCTCGCGCTCAAGGTCGAAGAGCGCTACGACCCTTTTACGTACGTGTGGGACACGATGGAGCATCGATGGGGCGAGGCGCTGCGCGAGGCGCGCGCGCTGGCGCGCGCCGAGGCCGCCTACCGGATCGTGCGCCGCTACTTCGAGATCGCGGGCTTCGGCAACGAACGCGCGCTCGCGCGCGTGCTCGCGCTCGAACCGGCGCTGGTGGAAGGCGCGGCACGCCGCCTGGAGCGCGAGCGCAGAGTGCGGCGCGCAACGCGAATCGACGGCCTCGTTGGCGAGTTCTGCGTCCTCACAGATCTAGTCGGCTGAGTTCGGACCGAATCGGGAGGTTGACATGCGGGCGAGCGGGAATCGTGCGGCGGTCGCCGTGGCGCTGGTTGCCGGTGCGATTGGAGGAGCGCTGTCGGCGCGGCTGTGGCCCGCGCCGCGCTCGGCGATGGCGGCCGGGCCGCAGGCGCTGGCGGGTATCACGGCGCGCCGGTTCGAGGTGATGGACGAGCAGGGCAACGCACGCGCCCGGCTGTTCGTCTCGCCCGACGGACTGGCGCAGCTCGCGATGTACGATCAGCAGGGCATCGAGCGCGCCGCCCTGGCCGTCAGCAGGGAGGGCACCACGCTGCTCCAGATGTCGGGCGACGACGGCAAGCCGCGGCTGGCGGCGAACGTCGTGATGCGCGGCGGGCCGGCCGCCTTCACCCTGTTCAATCCCGACGGCAGCGACGCTGCGGCAATTACCATGAGCAAAGACGAGCGCGCGCTGCTGCTCGCCGACGGTAGCGGCAAGGCGCGCGTGCGCCTGGACCTCGAGGCGGGCGCAGCCGCGCTGACCTTCTACGACAAGGACGGCAAGCCGCTGAAGAAGCTGCCCTGACTTACGCGCAGGCTGCGGCTGCGCTTACCACTGCTCGTAGCGGACGGCGCGGCGTTCGTAGCCCGCGCCGCGCAAAAGATCGCGCAGCCTGAGCACGCCCTTGCCAACTCCGCATACATAGAATTCCCGCGCGCGCTCGGCATCCGCCGCAACCCATCGCCGCTCGGCCTCGGCCACGATCCGGTCGTAAAGCCCGACGGCCGGCGCGACGAGCGGCGCGTAATCCAGCCCCGCCGCGGCCCACGCCGCGATTTCGCCGCGGTAGAGGAGATGCTCTTCGTCGGGCGCGGCGTACAGCAGATGAAGCGGCGAGGGGCGCGCGGCTTTCAGCGCGCGGTGAATCATCGGACGAATCGGCGCGATCGCGGTCCCCTCGGCGATAAAGATGCATTCGCGCTCGGGTGGCCGCTCCATCGTGAACGCCCCGAATGGCCCGGTGAACTCGAGCACGTCGCCGAGCTTGCGCTCGAAGAGGTAGCTTACGCCCGCGCCACCCGGCACCCGGTTGAAACAAATCTCGAACTCGTCGGTGGCTTTCTCGTGAGCGGAAGCGATCGTGTACGGGCGCACGCGGGTCTCGTCGGAAAGCTTGAGCAAGATCGAGATGAACTGGCCGGGGACAACGGCGAGCCTCGCCCCTTCCTCGATACGCAAAAACAGCGAGCGCGTATCGGCGTTGTGATCGAGCATCCGCGCAAGGCGCGCGCGATAGAGCGGGCGGCGCCCCGGCGCGCTCGTCGAAGCCCCGAGCTCAGCCATCGTCGTCGGCCATCATCACAAGGTTGCTGGAAGCGTTGCGGGGTCTCCGCCGCCGCCCCACCTACGGTTCGGGCTTGGGCGCGCTCTCGCCGACAAGGTTGATCGTGTAGCGCGGCACCACGACCACGATCTCGGCGGCCGGATCCTCGATCACCGCCTGGCATCCGAGGCGCGAGGTCGGCGTCAGCCCGGGCGCTCGATCGAGCATGTCCTCCTCCTGCTCGCTAGGTTCGGAGAGCCGATTAAGCCCGGATTTGACGATCACGTGGCAGGTCGTGCAGGCGCAGTTGCCCCCACAGGCGTGCTCCAGGTGGACGCCGTGGCCGAGCAGGACGTCAAGAATCGAACCCGGCCGTCCGTCATGCTGGAAGGGGGCGTCAGCGGGGTTGAACTCGATTACCCGCTCGGGCTCGCCGCTCTCGAAGATGACGCGAATGGTCGCCATCGCCTAACCAGTGGATCAGTTTTCTACGCACAATACGAGAGCGGCTGAAATCGGCGCTTGCGTATTCGCCTGATTTTCGCCATCATGGTTTCGGGTACCCGCAACCGAGGAGGTTGAGGATGGCCACGCTGACCAAACGGCAGAAGCAGCTCGTCGACTATCTGGAGAATTATATCAACGAGCACGGCTATGCGCCTACGCTGAGCGAGATCGGCCAGTACTTTGGGCTGTCCTCGCTGGCCACGGTCCACAAACATCTACACAACCTCGAACAGAAGGGCTTCATCAAGCGCATCCACAACCACAGCCGCGCGCTTGAGATAGCCGGTGAAAGCAAAGGACGGGCGGCGCGCGAGTTGCGTCTGGTCGGCACTGTCGCCGCGGGCACGCCGATCGAGGCGGTCGAGGGTAGCGATACGATAAGCGTGCCCGAAGAGTTCGTGCGCCGCGACAACACATTCTGTCTGCGGGTGAAGGGCGAGTCGATGATCGACGAGGGTATCCGCGACGGCGATTACATCATCGTCGAAGGGCGGGACGCCGCGAACCCGGGTGAGACGGTGGTCGCGCTAATCGGCGACGAAGCCACGGTCAAGAAGTACTACCCCGAGCAGGGCGGCCAGATTCGCCTGCAACCGGCCAACGCCACGATGGACCCGATCTTCGTGCGCGAGGACGACCTGCGGATCCGCGGCGTGGTGGTCGGCCTTATGCGTCACTACCGCTAGCGGCACGGCCGCCGCCTTCCGAGCAGCGCCTAAAGAAACGCCGCCGACGCAACTGCATCCGGCTCTCGCACCCGCCTCGGCGGCGGTGCGAGCGCGTGGACTGCGGAGCGCTCGTGCCCTGCCGCGCGGTTGTTCCCGCGCCTGCCGGTTGCGCGCTCAACCGAGGATCCAGGGCCAGGAATCCGTACGATAAAGCGCGAGCCGTGACCCGGCGTCGAGCTTATCTCGACCGTGGCGCCGAGCGCGTGGGCGTTGCGATGGACCACCGCAAGTCCCAGCCCCAGGCCGCGATGCTGGCGTGTATTGGAGTGTGAAAGCTGTGCGAAAGGCCGCGAGGCAAGCTTGATCAGCCCCGGTGCGATCCCAGTCCCGGTGTCCGCGACTTCGATCTCGACCCCGCGCCCGCCCGCCGTGCGACTTATCCGCACCGTCACCCTTCCGTGGTCAGTGTACTTGATCGCGTTGAGCACGAGGTTGGAGAGAATCAAGCGCAGCGGCCGACGCGGAACCTCGAGCGTGGGCGGCGCGTCATTCAGATCGAACTTCAACTCGACCGCCTTGCCCGTCCGCGCCGCTTCGAGCGCCGGCGTGAGATCGTTGATCATGCCGCTCAGCGATATCTGCTCCTGCACGCGCCTTAGGTCCCCCGCTTCGCCCAGCACGAACTCCATGATGTTGTCCACAGTGTGCGAGAGTTCGTGCAGGCTGACGTTCATCCGCTCGAGCATCTCGCGCGGCTCGGACTCGAGCCCGTCGGCCCACTCATCACGCAGAATTTCGAGATAGCCGAGCAGTACTTGCAGCGGAGTGCGCAATTCATGGGCGAGATTGGCCAAGGCTTCCAGGCGCGGGGCCGCGCGCCTGCGCCGCAGGCCCGCCGTTCGCCGACGCTCCACCCGTCGCGTTGCCGAGGAATCCGAGCGGACCCGAGATGAAGTTTTCCGCGCCATAGGCATCCTTTTTTTTGCCCCTGCTTCGCATCGAAGGGCGCAGCCTTGGGCAAAGCTGAGGCGAATTCACATCTCGCAGCCTAGCCCGGGCGGTCGGGATGCCCAACTCGAAAACCGCCCGGAAAGCGGCCAAAAATCGCCTATATTACTAGGAAAAACCGCCTAGGCGAGCAGACGCTCAGCAGCATCGGCGAGGACCGTCGCTGCGCCTGCCGAGCGCCGACTTCACCGCGCGTACGCGCTCGTCGCGCGAGCGCGCCTCCGCACCGACACCGTTCAGCCGGCGTATCTCGGCTACGACGGCGGCCGCCGCAGCGCGTGTCGCGTCGGCCAGCCGCGCAAGCGTCGCGCGCAGCAGCCATAGCCGCTCTCTACTAGCCATGCGTAGCTCGGACACTGCCCGATCTTAGTTCCTTGCCGCAGATAGGCCAACGACGCAGCGTCGCCACCTGCACACATACGAAGTGACAATTGCGCGTTCGCCGCGAGCGCACTGGCTGGCAGCGGCCGCGCATGGTTGCTATCAAGGTAGGGTCATGGCCTCCCAGCAGCGTCAGCCGCCCCTTCGAATCGCGCTTGTGCAGATGAGTTGCGCGGAGGATCCGCGGCTCAATCTCGACAAGGCCGTGGCGAAGATCGAAGAGGCGGCGACGCACGGTGCGCGTGTCGTCTGTCTCCAGGAGCTTTTCCGCTCGCGCTACTTCTGCCAAGCCGAAGAGGTGCGCAACTTCGATCTCGCCGAGCCGATCCCGGGACCGACCACCCAGGCGCTGGGCGAGCTCGCCGCCGCGCACCGCGTCGTGATCGTCGGCTCGGTGTTCGAGCGTCGCGCCGAGGGCGTGTACCACAACACGGCCGTCGTGCTTGACGCCGACGGACGGCTCGTCGGCCGCTACCGCAAGATGCATATACCGGACGACCCTCACTACTACGAAAAGTTCTACTTCACGCCCGGCGACCTCGACTTCAGCGCGCATCGCACAGCGTACGCCACGGTTGGCGCGCTGGTGTGCTGGGATCAGTGGTTTCCCGAAGCAGCGCGGCTGGTCGCGCTCGCGGGCGCGCAGATCGTCTTCTACCCGACGGCGATCGGATGGGAGCGCGGCGAGGTTGAAACGGTGCGCCGCCGCCAGCTCCAGGCGTGGGAAACCGTCCAGCGCGGGCATGCGATCGCCAACGGGATGTTCGTCGCGGTGGTCAACCGCGTCGGCGCCGAAGACCGCCTTGAGTTCTGGGGCAACTCGTTCGTGGCCGACCCTTTCGGCGAAGTGATCGCGCGCGCCTCGTCGAACGCCGACGAGGTCCTGTACGCCGACTGCGATCTCAGCCAAATCGAGGAAACCCGGCGCAACTGGCCGTTCCTGCGCGACCGGCGAATCGACGCCTACGGCGACCTCCTGCGACGCTTCCGCTCCTGACCGTGAAAGTCGACAAACCCGGATCGCCGCGCCTGCCTGGGAGGTACCGGATGCCAGCCGAATGGGAACCCCATCGGGCGACCTACCTCGTCTGGCCGCACAACCGCGACACCTGGCCGGGCAAGTTCGACGCGATTGCACCGGTATTCGCCCGGATGGCGGCGGCGATCGCGAGCTTCGAGCCGCTGCGGCTGGTCGTGCGCGACGAAGAAATGGCGCAGTTGGCGCGCGAGATGCTCCTTGGCGCGGCGGATGCAGCCCCAGAGGTCGCACCCGGCGAGCTCCTGCGGCGCATCGAATTCGCGGTCGTCCCGACCAACGACTCGTGGGTGCGCGACTACGGGCCAATCTTCGTCAACCGCATCGCGGGCGGGGGCGCGCCCGCGCAAATCGCGCTCGACTTCAGCTTCAATTCGTGGGGCAAAAAATACGGCGCCTTCGACCTCGACGACGCAGTGCCGCGCCGGCTCGGCGAACGCTATGGTTTCGAGGTGATTGAGCCCGGCCTTGTGCTCGAAGGCGGCTCTATCGACGTAGACGGTGCGGGCACCGCGCTCACGACGGAGTCCTGTCTGCTCAACCCCAACCGCAATCCCGGGCTTGACCGCACCGAGCTCGAAGAGCGGCTCAAATACTGGCTCGGCGTGCGCGCCGTGTTATGGCTGGGCGCCGGAATCGCCGGCGACGACACCGACGGTCACGTCGATGACCTCGCGCGCTTTGTCGCGCCGGGTACGGTCGTGACCGTTATCGAAGATGACCCGCACGACGCGAACTACCCCGCGCTGGCGGAGAACCTGCACAGGCTGCGCGCGATGTGCGATGCCGACGGGCGGCCGCTCAAAGTCGAGACGCTGCCGATGCCGCCGGCGCTGTATTACGAAGGCACCCGGCTTCCCGCCTCGTACGCGAATTTCTACATCCTAAACGGCGGCGTGCTGATGCCGACTTTCGGATGCGCCGAGGACGCGACGGCGGCCGCGACGCTCGAGCGTCTGTTCCCCGGCCGCCGCGTAGTCGGAATCCCATCACGCGACCTGGTCTGGGGCCTGGGCGCGATCCACTGCCTCACCCAGCAGCACCCGCTGCCGCCCGAATAGTCCCGCTTCGGGCGAGCGTCGCGAACCCGTTCGTCAGACCGAATCGTTCAGTTGTCTTCCTGAGCGAAGTGAGCAACGCGAAGAAGCTTGGACTCTTCGCGCAAGCTAAGCGGGTTGCGGCCGCTGCGTCCGCGAAGCGCTCCTCAATTTCGCAAGACGCTCTCCTCTCGGTCAAAGCCGGTTCGTCCCACTTAGAGAAGAGCTGCTCAAAGCCGCAAGCAGGCCTCCGCGGCAAGATGGAAGATGCGCTCGCGCGCCTGATGGCGCATCCAGTCGCGATGGTTCCAGCGAGCGCCGCTCACGTCGTCAGCGGCGTAGAGAATCTGGCCGAATTCGACCCCGCGAAAGCGCGCCACCGCGAAAAACGCCGCCGCTTCCATCTCTACCGCGACGCAACCCTCGGCGCGTCGCCGGCGGATTCTGGCCGGGGTCTCGCGATAGACCGCGTCGGTGGTCCAGGTTTTGCCGAGCACGTAGGAGTGGCCGTGGCGGCGCAGCGTCTCCTTGATCGCGGCGAGCGCGCGCCGCGTGGGCCGCACCTCGCGCGCGGGCGGCAGGTAATGATACGAGGTTCCCTCGTCGCGCACGGCCGCGCGCGGCACCACGATATGGCCGACGGCGAGCCCGCCATCGAGCGCACCGGCGCCGCCGCAGGCAACGAACTTGCGTGCGCCGAGCGCGATCGCGCGTTCGACCCGCGCGGCGGCGATTGGCGCGCCGACCATTGGGTGGAACACCGCGAGCGGCCGCCCGCCGTAGTTCAGTTCGTAAAACACATATTCGCCCGCCTCGCTCTCGCCGCGGGTGAGTTCGCGCGCCCCCTCGGCAACGAGCTGCGCGATAACGTCGCGGAAGAAGCAGGGGACGCAATGCTCGGGAATGGCGATGCGGCGATGGACGCGCGAAGGCTCGATTACCGCGGCGCGCGAACGGTCGTATTCGAGGATCGGATGGAGACGTGCGACTGACTTCGCGCTCCGCGCCCGGGCAACGTCGCGTGCGCTCTTGACGATCCGGTTCCCAGCGCGGGGTTTGTCAGCCCTCCTCGTCACTTTCATATCGCTGGACAAACAGCTTCTCACGCAATCGGAGCGATGGCGAGGGCCTCGGGGTCTACGGTGATCACGGGAACATGCTCGGCGGCGCGGTGGCGTGGACCTCGGGAATTCCGGCGATCCGGGCCGCCGGCGAATCGGCGCGGGTGAAGAACGCGGCGACCGGATCGCGGTAAATCAGCCGCCATCCCTCCTGCTTCATCATGAAGCGATAAGGCGGCGTATCGGTCTGGAACAGGACGAAGTCATGCGGATAGCCGCCCAGCACGCGCGCAGCGCGCGCGCCGCCGCGCAGGAAGTCCAGATAGTCGGCCTGCACTTTGAGCGGATAGACCATCTCGAAGCGGCCGTCGATGAAGACACGCGAGCGCAGCCCGAGGTGCCAGAAGATATAGCTGCCCCAGATGAAGCGGTTGAGGATCCGGCCGGACAGCGCGTGGCGCTCCATGAAGGCGACCGCCCCTGCCGGGTAGCCGGTATATGCGGGGAGTCGGCTGGAGAAAATCCCGGCGTTCAGCGCGAGCGCGGCGGCAGCAGCCAGCGCTGCGATCTGGACGCCCGGCACGGCACGTATCGCCCCTGGCGCCCCCGGATCAGCAGCGGATACGGCTTTCGCTTGCGCAGTCTCCCCAGTCAGCTTCATCTGCCGCGCTGCCGCCAGCCGGCTGCTGCGCCGCAGTCGGGCTAGGGCGAGGTCGCAGTGAAACGCGACCGGGGAAGCGCAGGCGATCATCGCGAAGGCCGAGTTGCGTGCCGAGTAGAGCGCCAGCGCAACCATCATCGCAGCCACCGTCAGTTCAGGTAGATCGTCGGCGCTCGGGGCCAGTGCGAAGCTCACCGGCAACGCCCCCATTAGCGCCAACGCGAACAAAAGCGGCAAGGTCGGAGCGCCAGCGCGATAGAGTCCGCGTAGGACGCTCAGGAAAGTCTGGAATTCGGCGCCGACGCCCATCGTGTACGGATTGCGCAGCGTGTGCGCGACGATTCGCCATAGGTTCAGGCCGTAGGGGTTGAGCAGGGTAACCAGCGCGGCGCAGGTCGCGAGCGCGCCCAGCCGCAGCGCGCGGCCGGGTCCCCCGCCCTCCCACAGGT